>Ga0070731_10000010_pt1 | contig 445851 bp, 382 predicted proteins | sample Coa_R1_2_FD_66448 | JGI IMG/M metagenome (GOLD analysis project Ga0070731, IMG submission 66448) | Surface soil microbial communities from Centralia Pennsylvania, which are recovering from an underground coalmine fire - Coalmine... | ecosystem: Environmental > Terrestrial > Soil >... | reverse complement strand
TCGCCGGAGGTGAACAAATCGACAGGCAGGCCGTCGGTGTGCATGGCGCCGAGCAAGGCGGTGTAGCGGCCGAGATCGTCGGCCTGCACGCTCTGAGTCTCAAACCACAGCGCCTCGCCGCCCGCTTCAGTGTTATACAAGGAGAAGGTCACATCGACTATTCCAAGGACAGGCTTGCCCGCGGCATCATGCAGCGCGCCACTGAACTTCATCAGGCGCGGGACGGTTGTTCCGGGGCTAGCTCCGATAGCTTGGGGCCCCGCCCCAACCGTAGAAGCAGATCCCGATGAATCCGGTTCCACGAGCCTCGATACTGATGGGGCCGGGTCAACTGATCGCAGGCCTACTGGTCTCTGCGTCTGACCTTGGACTTCAACAGACAACAGCAGACACAATCCGACCAGCAGAACCGAAATCCCCCTACACTTCATGACGTCACCTCGGAATGAATATATTTGGCAAACAATTCTACCAGACAAGACAGAAATTCCATGTGTGCTTAATCGCAATCAACCCGCAAGTTTGGAAAGCAGTGTTTTACAGCCCGCCACGACCATCCCTGGCGGAGCTTGCGCCAGGCTCGGCGGGATTCGAAGGGGGAATTCGACGCCGGGACTTTGACAACTCGACACCTTTTGACTCAGGTTGGACAGCGTCCGCTTTGGATGCCTGCAATTGACGAACTTGCGCTTCAAGGCTTCGGATTTCTGTCTTCTCTTGCTCAATCTCGCTCTGCTGTTGTTTTACGGCTTCCACCAGCAGCGCTGTGAGCCGGGCGTAGTCGATTCCATGCGCGGGATTGCCTGAGGCATCATGCAGCGTGCCGCTCAATTTCATCAGGCGCGGGACAACAAATCCGGGGCTTGCCCCGCTAACCTGTTGCCTCGCCCCTACCGAAGAAGCGGTTCCGGGCGAGTCGGGTTCTGCCGACCAGGATATCGTTGAGCCCAGGTCAACTGAACGCACGTCTCCCGGTTTCTGGGTCTGACCCAGCGCTCCAACCGCCGGGAACAAATACACTCCGAATGTCAGCAGGTAAACGGCGACCAATTCATGGGATCGTAAGGTTGAAGGTTTCAAGTTTTCTCTCCTGAGCAATCGTGGGGCGCCAACAAGGTCCTCGGACCAGCCCATTGTGTGGCTAAGTTGATTACTTCCGCGGCGAAGCTAAAAGGAGGGGCGATTTACCAGTCGCAGCGGCGGTCTGCGGCCTCTTGATTAAATAAGGTAAACGGGAAAAGGAGCTGACAGGTTGCAGGCGGTGGGAGGAGTTGTCAACAGGCGAGAGGCAGCGGTTCGAGGGATAATCCATCCTTTCGGCCTTGACCAAACCCCCATAAATATGGGACCCTAGGGATATGAAGACCACCTTGGAAATTCCCGATGCCGTTTTCCGCCGCGCGAAGTCGGTGGCGGCCGAACGAGGGATTCCTTTCCGGGCGCTGGTGTCAGAGGCCCTCGCCGACAAACTTCGCGCCTCGGGCCGCCGCGATAAGCCCTGGATGAAGACGTTCGGCAAGCTCCGTTCCTTAAAAAAGGAAACGGCCAGGATCAACCGAATTATCAGCGCAGAGTTTGGCAAGATCGACAGCGAGGATTGGCAGTGATCCTCGACACAAACGGACTTTCAGCCATCGCGGATGGCGATGCGGCGATTGAACCGATACTTCGCGAAGCGGATGAGGTTGCCTTGCCCGTCATAGCCCTAGGTGAGTATCTCTATGGGATCAGGCAGTCGCGCGACCGTGATAGGTATGAGGTCTGGCTGGCGAAATCGATCGAGAGTTTCCGCGTCCTCTTCGTGGATGAAGGAACCGCCGCCTGTTACGCCTCGTTGCGCGGCGAACTCAAGAAAGCCGGTACTCCCATCCCCAGCAACGATGTCTGGATCGCCGCGCTTGCCCGCCAGCATGGACTTGATGTTCTCAGTCGCGACCGGCATTTCGACCAGATCCCGGGATTGCGTCGAATCAATTGGTGAAAGTGCTGAGCATGCAGCGCCATGTTCCGATCATATCGGGACAGGGCTGCCTCTCGAGAAAAAACTACCGGAGACTATCAAAAGCACCGAAAAATCCACCGAGAATCATCGTCATCCGCATCTATGGGTGGGCCGAATGTTCGAGAGGAAAAACGATATGACAGTTTAAGTTTCGGACCTGGGACCGATCCAAAAGGCAGGGTTATAGGCCACCTCCCACAAATGGCCGTCGGGATCTTTAAAGTATCCGCTAAAGCCTCCCCAATCTGCTTTCACCGGCTCCTTGGCGATCAGCACGCCTTTGCTTTTCAATAATTCAAAAAAGTGTTTGACCTCTTCCTCGGATTTCAGATTGTGAGCCAGGGCAATCCCGTCGAACCCGCCGCCGTCGTTTTGAACGCGCGCATCCTTGGCCAATTCGTCCCTTCGGAAAAGAGCGAGCCACGTTCCGTTGAGTTCAAAAAAGGCAACGGCGCCTTCCACACTGTGCTTGCTCAGCGGCAGACCAAGAATATCCTGGTAAAAAGAAACCGAGCGACCCAAATCGGAAACGCCGAGCGTGATCATGCTGATGCGGGGCTCCATGCGGGGAGTATAACAGTAGGCAGCCACGGCCAACTCAAGTTTGAGTTGACCGTGGTGCATGTCACCTGGGAGGAACCCGCGCCCAAGCGGGTATGCCGGGGGGTGCGCCGAAACCCGCTCTAATGGCTCTCAGTACTCGAACCCAATTGGGCTTTAATTGCGTCGCCTGACACCACCAATTCAACTCGACGATTTTGTTGGCGGCCCTGAGAGTTATCATTGGACGCTACCGGGTTCGTTTTTCCGAAACCCTTGCACACGATGGAATCCGGAGGAACTCCCTGCGTTGCCAGATAATCGCGCACCGCGCGGGCGCGATTTTCGGAAAGAGTTTGGTTGTACTCGTCGCCGCCCACGCTGTCCGTGTAGCCGTCGATTTCCAGGCTCAGTCCCTGATGGGAGACCAGGATTCCGGAAACTCTGGCGAGCTTCTCACGCGCAATCGGCTTCAGGGTGTATTTCCCGGTGTCGAACAGCACGTCCGACATGTTCATGATCAGCCCGCGCGCAGTATCACGCGTGGCCAGGATCGAGTTAAATTGCTGCTGAAGCTGGGCGCGCAACGCAACCTTTTCTGACTCCGCCTGTTGGGCGTTTTGCTGCGCCTGCGCAGCATTCAGTCGTTCCTGTTCCGCAGCTTGCCGTGCCGCCTCGGCAGTTTGCCTCTCCTGTTCCGCTTTGGCTTCAGCATTTAATTTGGCCGCATCGGCGGCCGCTCTCTCTTGGGCAGCGTGTTCGGCTTGCTCTTTGGCCTGGGTGGCCGCGAGAGACTGAGCCTCGGCTGTGGCTCGGGCGTCGGCGGCGTCTTTCCGTTCGCGCGCATGTTCTTCCGCCTCCATTTTGCGCACTGAGATCAAGCGGGCGTCCTCCGCCATCTGCGCGGCTTCGCGCGCGTCCGTGATCAAGTCTTTTCTATTGCCTTTGGCTGCCAGGAATCCCTCCGCGTTTTGCAGATCCCCTTCGGCCTTTTGAAGGGTATCGGCCGCATAGGTTTCGGCGCCGGCCCATTTTGCGATGCGGATGGCGTTGCGGGCTTCGTAAAGTTCAATCGGCGTTCTGGCATCGAGGGCCATCACCGTCAATTCGGCTGGATTGGCATTCACGGTGTATTGGCCGCGCTTCAGCAGCTCGTACTTGGCGTCCACTTCCTCGATAGTTCCGTTGGTTTCGTTGGTCACAAAATTCTCCATCACCACCACGTCACTTGGTTGGGTGACGGCGAAATGTGGCTCGGCCGTCACAATCAATCCGAAGGTTTGCAGATCGCTCGTTACCTGGAGGCGGGAATTGCCGTTATTGTCGGGCAAAACTTCACCCAGGTTTACCGGACGGCCTTCCGGACTAATCGCCCACAATACATAAGTCATATACTCAGGGCCAAAGCGGCTGGCGGGCGCGATGCGCCTGAACTTGGCATCCACTTTGATTGCCCCTTGCTTGCTCTGCACGTCAGCCTCGCCGAGCGCTTCGGGCATCAGGCTGGTGCCTCGAAAATCGACCTTGGTAAATTCACTCCGATGCCGGTAGTTGATGGCTTTGGTGGTGCGCGCCACCACCGTGACACGGTAGATCGGCACACGGTCAGGTTGCTGGTCGTTTGCCGCCGTCTGCCCAAAAAGTCCAATCGATCCAATGAAAAGTGCGAGTAACACTGAGAGATACTTAACCATGGGAAGTCTCCTTATCGATCTGTGAATCATTTCAAATTCAATTCAAACGGTCGCATGTCCACTGCCGATTGTGACCAATTTGGAGTAAGCACAATCGCTTCTTTGGGTTACGACCAAAAGCAACTCCGGTGGCGCCCCGGCGCACCGTGCAAACATTTCCGTGCCTCTGTACAAAAGGCTGTTATTAAAAAGGGCGTCTTTTACACCAACCCCGCCCACAATCCCTAGTCCGGGTGCGGGAGCACGGCACAAAATGGCGATCAAATTAAGACAGCTACACCCCGTTGAACGGCTGCCCACCCTTCGAGGAATACTTCGCCAAAGTTTCATCCAGCGGTCGAGCCGATGGCGGAGCCTCGACTTCACCTTTGATCAGGATATTTTCGGCCTTGATTTCACGATGATAAAGCTTGGCGTTGTCATCTTTATCCTGCTTCACCACTGCTCCATCAAGTGACACTCCGGCAAACAACCCCCGCGTCCGCGAGTAGCTAAGAATTTCGGCGTGGAGTTGAACGTCCGTCGCGCCTTCGGCCGATCGTCCCACTGGCCCGGCGGCAACCGACATCTCTGCGCCCAGTTTGACGCTATCCCGAACCAGCTTTTTCGCGCCGTCAGAATTCATGACGATAAACACCACGTCCGTAGACTTGCCCCCAATTTGGAATCCAACGCTTCCGGCGCCGAGGGTGAACATGGAGGGCGCATCCCACGGACCGTTTCCGCCCTTGCGGCAAACCAGCACCCCGCGGCCATAGGTGCCGCCGACTCCCAGGGCAATCTTTACTTCAGAAGGAACCACTCCTACGCAGACGGCTTTATCCAACAATTCTTGCGGAATCCCTTTTTCTGGCGTCTGCATGATTTCGTTAACAACGTTGGTTGCTTTTTCCAGTTGCGATTCGCCCGCGAATACGGGCACGCAGAAACTGAGGACCAGAAGAACAATTGCCAGTTTTTTCATACAAATGCTCCTTTTTTGGATTTGCATCCACCCGTCGCACAACTAGTTTCTAAGTTCGGGGAACCCTAACCTGGCCGCTTCCAAATCCAGCTTTTTTCCTCTTCCGATCGCCCGTTGTTACCGAGCGCTGCTTTCTAATATTTTCCATGATCAAGTTACTTGCAAGAGAGGGAGAGGGCAATCTGGTGAATACCTGCATTTGACCCGGGAAATACCTGAGTCCACCCAGATCGCGGCAAGACGGGCTGGATGACTAGCGAAGAGGCAATGCCCTTATAGCATCAGGAGTTGTTAAATCGCCGCGCCGTCAATCATGAAGGCGCCGTAGGCGGGAAAGACGAGGATGACTGGCGAGTGCTGGAGTAGCCGGGTTTGATCACATCGTAAATCAATCGAATGCGATGGTGGTAGGGGATGAAAGCACTCTTCATGGCGTTGATGGTGACCTTTTCGAAATCGTCCACGTTCAGGCCATAGGTCTCGGCAGCGGACTGAAATTCTTTGGTCATCGTCGTATTGCTCATCAGGCGGTTATCGGTGTTGAGGGTGACGCGGAATTTCTCCTTATAAAGGACCTTGAAAGGATGCTCCGCCAGGCTGGGCGTAGCTCCGGTGTGGACGTTGCTGTTCAGGCAAATCTCAAGCGGGATGCGCTTGTCCAAAACGTATTGCGAAAGGTCGCCGAATTTCACCACTTTGCCGTCGGCCATCGCGATGTCTTCAATCAGGCGCGTGCCGTGGCCAATCCGGTGCGCACCGCAATACTGAATGGCCTGCCAGATGGATTCCTTGCCGTAGCCTTCACCGGCGTGGATGGTGATGTTGAAATTCCGGCGCTGAATAAAATGGAAAGCTTCCACATGTTTCTTGGGAGGGTAGCCGCCTTCTTCCCCGGCCAGGTCGAAACCCACCACGCCGCGGTCGCGGAAATCGACAGCCAACTCCGCCATTTCGAGCGAGACGTTCATGTTGCGCATGGCGCAGATGATGAGGCCGCTCGGGATTCCGAAATCCTTCCGCCCGCGTTCGAGCCCCTTGAGCACGGCGGTCACCACGCGCTGGTGGGTGAGGCCTTTCTTGGTGTGAAAGACGGGGGCGAAACGCGTTTCGAAATAAATGACCCCGTCGTTCTTGAGGTCCTCCACCTGCTCGTAGGCTACACGCTCCAGCGCCTCTTCGGTTTGCATCACCGCGATGGTGTGGGTGAAACCCTTCAAATACTCGGCCAGGCTTCCGGTGTTGGCGCCGCGGAAAAACCATTCCGCCAGGGCTTGCGCGTCTTCGGTGGGCAGCTTGGCGTACTTGATCTCGCGCGCCAGGTCGATAATGGATTGCGGGCGCAAAACGCCGTCCAGATGTTCATGCAGCAATACCTTGGGCAGCGCGCGCAGGGTCGATTCCGAGAGATGGGTCGCAGGTGTATTCATGAGGATTTTAATTTTACTCTTGTGGCCGTTATTGCGCCAGCAGGGGATTTGTAGCGCCGACCTTTAGGCCGGCATTTTGTGTTATTCCAAGTCTGCCAACCTAAAGGTGCCACGGGACAAATGACTGCGATACATTCCGGTTGCCAACTCACTCGAGTTTGGTATTTAATTCTCACGAAGACTTATTCTTCCCTTCGCTACAAACATCATGGACAAACCAGCGGCGACGCGGCGGCAGTTTCTGATTGGATCGCTCACCGGAGCAAGCTCGGTTTGGCTCACCTCGCAATGGCCGTCCATTCTGGCGGCGCACGAACACGCGCGGCGCGCTGCCGGAAGCGATGGGACTGCCAAGTTCGAATTCTTTTCGCCGGAACAAGCCGCGGAAATTGAGGCCATGGCGTCACAAATCATTCCCACTGACGACTCCCCGGGGGCGCGCGAAGCTGGCGTGATCTATTTCATCGACCGCGCGCTCAGCAGCTTTGATCGCCATCAGCAGTCGCTATACCTTCAGGGGCTGAACGATCTGCCGGCCAAAACGCGCGAACTTTTCCCAAATTCCGGAAGGTTCTCGGAATTGTCTTCGCCGCAACAGATTCAAGTACTCACGGCAATTGAGAAAACACCCTTCTTCGCCTACGTCCGGCTGCACACCATCATGGGATATCTCGCCAATCCCGAGTACGGCGGGAATCACGACCAGGTTGGCTGGAAGCTGATTGGCTTTACCGACGAACATTCTTTCCAACCGCCGTTTGGGTACTACGATCTGAATAAGTAGAGGGCAGGCAGTAGACAATAGACAGGGAAAAGTACAGAAACCGCGATGGTGAAATTCAGCGACAAAACGCAGGTTGATTTTGTGATTGTGGGCGCGGGGGCGGCCGGCGGCGTGATGGCCAAGGAACTCTCCACTGCGGGCTTTCAAGTGGTTGTGGTGGAACAGGGGCCCTATAAACGCGAAAAAGATTTCAAGCACGACGAATTGCAGTTCAAGGATATTTTTAATCCGCCCAACATCGGGCAACCGGCGCTGATGAACGATCACCGGCGCCAGCCCAATACTTTTCGCAAGACGGAAAATGAAAAGGCGGTTCAGCAGCCCGTAGTGGGTTACGGGCAATGCGTGGGCGGAGGAACCGTCCACTTTACCGCCAACTACTGGCGCTTCCACGAAATTGATTTTGAGGAGCGCTCGCGTTACGGGCCCATTGAAGGTACGGGATTTTCCGATTGGCCCATCCGTTACGCCGACCTCGAACCTTACTACACCAAGGCCGAGTGGGAGTTGGGCGTGTCAGGGCTTGCCGGCGCAAGTCCGTTTGATCCGCCCCGCTCGAAACCGTATCCCCTTCCCCCCATGCCGGTGAAGTCCTCCGGCGTGCTGGCGGAGCGCGGCGCGAAGAAGCTGGGCTGGCACGCCTTCCCCGCCCCTCTGGCGATTCTTTCCCAGCCTTACCATGGCCGGGCCGCGTGTGCGCATTGCGGGTACTGCGAATGGTTCGGCTGCGAAATGGGCGCCAAGTCCAGCACCATGGCCTCTGTGATTCCTGTGGCCGAGCAGACCGGACGGTGCGAGATTCGCCCCAATTGCGTGACTCGAAGAATCGAAACCAACGAGCGAGGCTGGGTGACAGGCGCCATTTATTTCGATTCGGCCGGGCACGAACATTTCCAGCGCGCCAAAGCAGTGGTGATGTGCGCCAACGGGGCCGAAACCCCGCGCTTGTTGTTGCTTTCGAAATCAAAGCTGTTCCCGCAAGGACTCGCTAACTCCAACGGCCTGGTGGGGAAATACCTGATGTTCGATACCGGTTCATATGCCGGTGGCGTTTTCGAGTACCCGCTGAACGAGTACAAAAGCATCCACGTCACGCGGGTGATTCACGATTTCTATGATTCCGATCCCAAGCGCGGCTTCTTCGGCGGCGGTGGCATGGACGCGCGATTTGACCTCTACTTGATCGGATTTGCACTTTGGGGATTGCCTCCCGACGTGCCGACCTGGGGCGCCAATTTTAAAAAGGCGCTGCACGAGAATTTTACCCGCACCATGTACATTCAGGCTCACACCACCGCGCTGCCTGTGGAGACGAACAGCATTTCACTCGACCCGGACGTAAAGGACGCCTGGGGCCTGCCCGCGCTGCGCGTGACTTATAAGGACCATCCCGACGATGTAAAGAATTCGTACTTCTTCCGCGACCGCGCTATGGAATTGCTAGATGCGGCGGGCGCCGTCAAGAAATGGCCGCTGCCGATCGAGGACACAGTAGCCTCCGTCCACCTTCTGGGGACGTGCCGGATGGGCGACGATCCCAAGACTTCGGTGGTGGATAAATTCCATCGCGCTCACGACGTGCCCAATCTTTTCATTGTGGATGGCAGCAGTTTTGTTTCGAGCGGCCGCAACCAACCCACCTGCACAATTCAAGCGCTGGCTTATCGCGCCGCCGACCATTTGGCCCGCAGCGCAAAAAACGGAAGCCTTGATTCGGCGGGCTGAAATCCCAAGGCGGAACCTTCACGCCGGGGGCAATTCAACGCCGCTCAAAATACCCCCGAGGTGCGCGGTGAGGGCGATCAAGACAACGGCCGCAAGTTCGACGGTGACATAGCGCCCCGCCACACTCCTTTCAGAAACGTTTGCCGCCCGCACTCGCCACCAGGTGAGAATCCAGATCAAGACGGATGAGGAGATGGCCAGTATCATGTGCAGCCGCAAGTTGCCTCTGGGCCGCTCGCCTTCTAGCAATAACTGCCAGGCGAGCAGCCCCGTTACTATTGTCGGCCCGACCGTGACAGCCGCCCCCAGCAAGTTGAAATAAGCGGCAGCCGCCATGGTCTTATCCCTCCGCCAACGCGCCAGCAGGTCGAAAAAGACGCTGGCCATAAACAAGGCAATCGGGAAATGAATCAAGACCACATGCTGCGCGTGTTTGGCCAGCAGTGCCGCCTTCAGGTCAAACGGGCTCATTGCACCACAACCTTCCCGGTCATTTTCGGATGGATCGCGCAATAGTATGTGTAGACGCCGGCTTTGGTGAAGGTGTAGGAAAATTTCTCGTTGGTATCGAGCACGGGCGACTTCAGCGCCTTCCCTTCCGTGCTGATCACGTTGTGAGGCACGTCATCCTGATTCGTCCAGGTGATCGTAGAACCGACAGGCACGGTAAGTGGTGAAGGCGAAAAGCTGAAGTTGTCGATCTTCACCTGGAGCTTATGGGTCGAATCGTTTTGCCCTGCTGCCGCCGGCCTCGCGTGGCTTGATCTGATGAGGCCAAAGGCCAGCACAAGGACCACTACTCCGACTAATCTGGGAATTTGTTTCTTCATTGCAAAAATCCTCCTAAGTTAAAATTTAAAAGAAAAAGCTCGACGCCGGGAAGCCGCGCCAATCGACCCCATCGGCGTCCGGACCGTGACGATCCAGGGTTTCGTTCGGATTTATCGTGGAACCTTTCCGTGGCATTTTTCGTCTTCTTTGCGCTGTGGGCGTTCTATGGCTTCGGCTGCTTCAATTTCGTTTGCCATGCCCCCAAGCGCCTTCATGTCGCTATACTGGAGGGCTGGCCGGAATATTCCCCTTCAAGGCGCATTTCCGGAATGGGGAATAAAAACGTCGTTCCGCGAGTCTCGGATATTGGCAGTGTAAAAAGAGGGGCGCTCTTGCAGTACCAGGAAAAACTGGATCGCTTTGAGCAAGCGATCCTGCCGCATTTGGATGCCGCCTACAACCTGGCGCGGTGGCTGACCAACAATGACCCCGACGCGGAGGATGTGGTGCAGGAAACCTACTTGCGCGCCTTCGAGTTTTTTGAAGGATTCTGCGGTGTCGATGGGCGGAGCTGGCTGCTGACCATCGTGCGCAACACCTGTTTCACCTGGCTGCGGCGGAATCGCCCGGCGGCGCTTACGACGGAATTCGACGAGGAGATTCACAGCGAGACGGAGGCCAGCGCAAATCCAGAAAAACTTCTGATGGAGAAAGTTGATCGCGAGCAATTGCAAACCGCTCTCGAGGAATTGCCGGTGGAGTTCCGCGAGGCGCTGGTGCTGCGCGAATTGGAAGGACTGTCTTACAAAGAAATTGGCGATGTTTGTGGCGTGCCGGTGGGCACCGTGATGTCGCGCCTGGCACGGGCCCGCGACCGGCTGCGCGAAGGTTTGGCGCGGCGATTGAAAAAAGGAGCGATAGAGTGAGCTGCGAAGAATTACAAAACCTGATCCACGCCTACGTAGACGGTGAGCTCGATCTCGTGAGGAGCGTTGAGATCGAACAGCATCTTGGCGGGTGCGAGACTTGTTCGTCCACGCACCAGGCCCAGGCCGCCCTCCGAAAAGCTTTCCGATCAAACCCGCTTCGTTTTTCCGCGCCCGCCGGCCTGCGCGCGAATATCGAGCGGCAGTTGCGAAGAGAGGTCGAGACCTCACGCAGCCTCATTTTATTTCCCTCTCTAACCTCCTGGGGATGGGCCGCGGCGGCCGCTGTGATTTTGCTGGCGGCAGGGCTGGGCGGAATTCTGGGGCGCCAATTCCGCCCGGCTTCGCCCGACAACAATATCGTGGCGCAGGAAGTGATCTCCAGCCATGTGCGGTCGCTGATGGCCAACCACCTGGCCGACGTGCCTTCCTCTGACCAACACACGGTGAAGCCGTGGTTCAACGGCAAGTTGGATTTCTCGCCTCCGGTGACGGATTTGGCCAGCGCAGGATTTCCCTTGATCGGCGGACGTCTCGATTATATTGATAATCGGCCCGTGGCTGCCCTGGTTTACCAGCGAGCTAAACACATTATCAATCTGTTCATTTGGCCCTCGACTGAAGCTTCTTCCGGACAAACGATGACTCAGCAGGGCTATCATGTGATTCATTGGACAGACGCGGGCATGACCTTCTGGGCAGTTTCCGACTTGAATGAAAAAGAGCTGAAAGAATTTGTAGACCTGGTTCGAATTCCCGGCGCCCGCTCATCCCCCGCTGCTCCCTAGCCGGCGGCCTTGTTTCCCTAGGTCCGATAAAGGCAGCTTCCACTCGCTCGACGCCCGCGGCGGAAAACCGTTGTGGGATTGCCAAACCGGCAGCGCGATCCACGCCAATCCTATTTCCTTCAATGTGGACGGCCACCACCGCATCGCCATCACAAGCCGACCGGGTGTTGTGTGTGTTTGGACTTTAGAAAGAACCGCTGACCGCGCGGACGGCCCTAGGCATACCCCAACTGCGTGCGGCGGCCGAGGAACGCAGCCACCAAAAGCGTTGTGGTGGCGACCAGGTAGAATGCCAGCGATTGATTGCTCAGTGAAGAGCTGAGGAAGTTGATCCCGGGGGCATGGCTCATGGGACCCATGTACCACCAGAGCGTGTAGATCACTTCAAACAATTTGCTGGAGCCGCTCCAGACGCCGAAGGCGAGCGAGAGCGAGGGAATAAAGAGCGCCGCCAGGCACCACGCGGCAAATCCGCGCGCATCGCCGCCGATCAAAAGACGAAGGCCGTATCCACCGCCCGTAAGCACGGCTACGACCACGCCCGCTACCCAAGCGGCGGGGAGTTGGCGGTATAACGCTCGTTCTGAGGAGAAGACCAGGGACTCGGTGGCGTGGCGAGCTTCGCGCGCGCCCATTTGCGACCAGATGAGAACGGGCCAAATCCACGCCAGTCCGGCGAGGGCCTGGCGCGCTTCGGAGTAGGGAATGGCAGCGCTGGCCACAAGCAATCCTGCCGCGACGGCGTACCACCATCTGCTTTGTCCTTTCAGCATCAGGCGCAGTTCGGAAAGCACGAGGCGGGCAAAGTGATTTCCACCCGCATTCCGCGCCAGCGGGGTGAGACTGACCGTGAGCGTGCCGGCAGCGGCCAACCCGCCTGAAGTCTCAACATTTTCCTGCCCCCTGGCCCGTTTTTGCTCGCGCGTGAGGCGCAAACCTTCGCGCGCCGGATCGAACCGGCTAAAAAAAAAGGCAGCCATTCCGGCGATGACCACGGCTACGAGAAGCCACATCAGCCGACCCAGAATAATTTCCGGCGCCCAATGAATTCCTTCCCAGCGAAAGGTGGTGAGGTCAAAGTATTGGCCAGCTTCCTTGAAATTGAGGCCCATGCTGATGTTGCCGTTATTGCCGCACCCTGGATACGTCGCTCCGCAGGCGGCGATCAGATCCGGCAGAAGAATCCCAGAACCGATTAAATCGTCGAGAGGATGCCCACCGAGCGATTGATGCGCGGCCATGGGAATACTCAACGCGGCGGTCCAAAGGAAAAAGTAGGAGACATTGCCGAAGCCGCGCCGCAACCAGCTCACGGTCTCAAACAAGATGGCCACGGCGGCCACCACCGCCAGGACGGGCAGATCGATCAGGAGGAATGGCGCCAAAAGCCGAAAGGGGTGAATCGTCATGTCTTCGCCGCGCACAAGCTGCATCACGCCGGCCGCCACAAACATCACGCCCACCATCACGGCCAGCACGGCAAAATTGCTTAACGCTTTGCCCATGGTGTACTCGCGCTTGGTCAGAGGAGTAGTGGCCAGAATCTGGCCCACGCGAGTTTGCAAGTCGCGATCGATTGCGTTTTTCACCAGATAGAACCCGATGAGCGAAAGAAAAACCGCAGTCAGCATCGCGACCGCACTTCCCACATAGGCGGAATTATAAACGCCACGGTGGCCCCCAATTTCCATGGTGGCGTAGCGCGAGTGCGCGGGAGGAACGAAGATGTACCCCAGATAGATGATAAAACCCAAAGTAATCAGAAAATTGTAGCGGCGCACGCGCTCCAGGAAATCGGCGCGCGCCAGGTGGTAGAGCATGCGCGCCAGTTTCATATTGCGCTTCCTTCCCTCGCGCTCGCCCCAGCCGGCGCGGGGCCCGCTCCCACTCCGACCGAGGCGCGGTGACTGGTGAGGCAATAGAGGTAAGCGTCCTCGAGCGTGGGAAGCGCCGGCAGCGCGCCCGCGGGAGGGGCGTCCGTGAGAAGGCGCACGTGAACGCCATCGCTGCGTCGCGCGGTGCTGCCGATCAAATATTTTTGCTTAGCGGCCGCCAATTCAGCGCTCGGAACAATCCACTCCCAAACTTTGTTTTCAACTTGTCGGAGTAATTCTTCCGGCGAAGCGTGGGCCACCAGAGTACCCGCCGAAATCAGCGCGATATCCGTGGCCGTAGCTTCCACATCTGACACAATATGGGTGGATAAAATGATGATGCGCTCGCCGGAAAGCTCGGAAAGCAGGTTGCGAAAGCGCACGCGTTCCTCGGGGTCAAGACCTGCCGTGGGCTCGTCCACAATCAGCAGTTGCGGATCGTTGAGCAGGGCTTGCGCAATGCCCACGCGCTGGCGCATGCCTCCGGAAAATCCGCCCAGGGGCCGCTTGCGCACGTCGGCAAGATTAACCAGGACCAGCAATTCTTCAATACGGCGGCGCGCCGCGGCGGCGTCCAGTCCCTTGACGGCGGCGAAGTATTCCAGGAACTCTACCGCGTTCAGATTCGGATAAACGCCGAAGTCCTGCGGCAGATAGCCGAGGACGGCGCGTACCGCGTCAGGCTGGCGAGCGAGGTCGGCGCCGTTCCACGTCACGCTGCCTTCCGTAGCACGCGTGATGGTGGCCAGAATATTCATCAAGGTCGTTTTGCCGGCGCCGTTTGGACCGAGCAGACCCAGCACGCCCGGCCCGAGTTCCAGGCTGAAATTCCGCAGCGCCCAGACTTTTCGGCTGTAGACCTTTCCCACCTTTTCGATGGCCAGCTTCAGATAGTTCTCCCCGTGGGCCAATTGGCTAACGCATATTACGTGAATTGATTGGGAAGAGTTTCAATTTTGATCTTAAATATTCGGCTTGACGCCCGAGGGCGGGGCAAGCCCCGCCCCTACGTTACCTATCGGAGGGTATTAATTCAACGCGGAGAATTTGCGCTCGACGGAAGGCTCATTCGGTTTGCCGCCGTGCGAGCCGAGGGTGATTTCCATGGGAGTATCCATGGGGAAAACGACTTCAGTGCCGCGGGCGATGAAGCGGTTATAAACTCCCCATCCCGCCCCATAAAAGCCGAAGGTGGTGGCGGCAATGTGCGAGCTAAGCGCCGCCGCGGTGCCGATAAGGCCAAAACCAATCCCTCCGGTGGCGGCGCGGCCGGGATCGGGGCCGTCGTAATGACGATGCTCCAGGTGGGCGTGATGGTCCAGACCGTCGAGCGTGGAGGAGGCCAGCGCCACGTCAAGCATGGGCAGGATGTATCCGCTCTTGGGATGAGTGGCGTGCGCGCCGCCCTCGGCATCAAGCTTGATGTGGTCATCACGACTGGCGGCTATACCGGACAAACTGCCTTCCACGATCTGCGCCACTCCTGAAGGCGGAACAGCGCGATGGAAAGTGAATCGCAGGGAACCGGTGCGATTCATCCGGCGCGCGTGAGTGGCTTGCAAGACCGTACCTTCCAGGCGGCTGCCGACGGGCAGGATCAATTGATGGTCGGCAGTATACATGGGCTGCGAGATCACCGCCTCCACCGTGTTGCCGCGCTGCGAGGTAGCGGAACTTAAAGGCGTGATCAAGCGCGCGTGGACCACTCCCACGGGCGCTTCCCCCGAACCGATTTTCACCAGGTCCTGCGCCGGGCAGGTCGCCGTGCCGAAATCAAGAGGCGCGAGCAGCTCGGCGTCAAAGCGCGTGCCCTCCGGCATGGTCTGCGAATGATAGGGCAGCATCGCCAGCGCTCTCGCTTTAATGCGTTTCATCTTGCCGGGACTCTTAATGGCGTCCATGGTCTCCTGACGCCGCGCGTTGATTTCCTGCTTGGCCATATCTTTAACCTGGGACGCCTGGCTCTGATGCTTCTTCGCATCGGCGGAGGCGCTTTCCAGATGCACGACGTCGGGCAAACCGGCGGAAACTTTTGTCTGCATGGGCACACGCTGGCCGTCTTTGAATACCAGCGTATCAAATTCGATTTGGGCGTCGCGCAAGGGCGTGAAATCCCCGGCAAGAATCGCGCGCTCCCTCACGTGGTGAGAAACGGGCTCGACTTTGGTGACGCGTCCCAAAACCTGAGTTCCCGCCGGCACCACGATGCGATCGAACGCATAGATGGGCTCGACCAGGCGCGCTTCCACCGCTTCGCCGGCGTGCTTGCCCGGCAAAGGCTTGGCGAGCGCCAACCACAAGGGCGCTCCCTTTTCCACCACCAGCTTAATGGTTTCTACTTCGCCGGGCGGACCGGTCTGACCGAAGGCAAACATCGAGCCGGCTAAACAAATCGACTCCAACAAAATAAAGCCGCACAAAATTCTTCGAGCGCTCATATCAGAGCTCCTGTAAATAAACTTCAAGTCCCGAAATATGCTTGGGGATCTAAACTAATTGGATGGCATTTGACGCCAGCCGGATGGCTGGATAAAAGTTTAAAGTTCACAGTTAACAGTCGACAGTTAACAGTTTAGAACCGAGCTCCCAAAAAGTCATGTCTGCAATCGGGGGCGCCTTATCTCAAGGTTTCGCCGGAACGTTCTCACTGTTAACTGTCGACTGTCAACTGTCAACTTTATCAAAGCGGCTCCACTTGCTCGGCGTGATGGGGCGCACCGGCCAGCTCTGGTTGGTGGCGCGGCTCCGGGGATTCAAGCTCAGCGTCATGTTCCTTGCGGCGCCGCCGACCGAATAGCCTTCCCACGAAATTCTGGAACTGGTCGAGGTAGGTGTAATAGACCGGGGTAATGTAAAGAGTGATCAACTGTGAAACGAGCAGCCCGCCCACCACGGCCAGTCCGAGCGGGCGGCGTGTTTCAGCGCTGGCGCTGAATCCCATGGCGATGGGCAGGGTGCCCATCAGGGCCGCCATGGTGGTCATCATAATGGGCCGGAAGCGCACCAGGCAGCCTTCGTGAATGGCGTCGCGCGTGCTCTTGCCTTCCTTGCGCTCCGCTTCCAAAGCAAAGTCAATCATCATGATGGCGTTCTTCTTCACAATGCCGATCAACATCATGATGCCCACAAAACCGTAGAGGTTCAGCGGATCCTTGAAGAGCATTAAGGTGACGATGGCGCCCAGGCCGGCCGAAGGCAGCCCGGAAAGAATCGTCAGAGGATGGATAAAGCTTTCATAGAGAATACCCAGCAAGGCATAGATCAGGAAGATGGTCAGAACCAGCAAAACACCAAGACCCACCAGGGACGCTTGGAATGCCTGAGCCTCACCCTGGAAACTCCCGGCGATGGAGGCGGGAAGCGTCTGGTGCGCGACATCCTGCACCCTTTTCACCGCGTCGCCGAGCGCCACGCCGGGATCGAGGCCAAAGCTCAGGGTGACACTCGGAAGCTGTCCGGTGTGGTTGACAGCCAGCGGCCCCAGGCTTTGGGTAAACCGGGCAACAGAACTGAGCGGAACCAATTGGCCTCCCGACGACCGGATGTAGAGCATGGAGAGTACATTGGGGTCCCGTTGATATTGCAGCCCGAGTTCGACAATCACCTTGTATTCGTTGTCAGGCCGGTAGATGGTGGAAACCTGGCGGTCGCCATAAGCTGAAGCCAGCGCGTCTTCAACCTGGAATGCCGTGACCCCGAGCGTGGAAGCCTTGTCACGGTCAATTTCCACGTTCACCTGCGGGTTGGCAATTTGCAAATCAGAATTCACGTCGCGAATGCCCTTGATTTGCGCGAGTTTCTGCAACAGGTCGTTGGATGCGCGATAAAGTTCGGCCGTGTCGGCGCCCTGCAAGCTGTATTGATACGGGCTTTTAGTGAGCTGGCCGCCAATCTGAATGGGCGGCGGGTTTTGCATGAACGCGATAATGCCTGGGACGCTGAAAAGCTGGGGCCGAAGCTCGTTGATGACATCGTCGGTGCTCATATGCCGCGGCCAAATTTTGACGGCCGCGCGATAGATGCTCATCATTCCCGGGACGGCCAGGATTCCTTCCGGCTGGGGAAGCGGTGCGAGTTCCCGTTCCTCGGACGGTTTCAGGTGGCAAAAGAAAATCCCCGTGTTGGCGGCGAACCCCGCGAAGCCCGCCCCTGCCAGCGAGAAAGTGTCGGCAATATTGGGATTTGCGACTACCAGATTGGTCACTTCCAACTGGTGTTGCCGCATCGAGTCAACCGAAATGCCCTGTTGCGCCTGCGTGAATCCGAGGACCAGGCCCGTGTCTTCACTGGAAAGGAATCCTTTGGGAATCAGGAAAAACAGATATAACGTGCCCCCCAGAATTACGAAAGAAGCCATCAGGGTAATAAAACGATGGCGAAGGACGCCGCTTAAGCTCCAGTCATATGCTCGCAACATGCCCTGGAAAACGCGCTCGGAGGCGTTGTAGAGCGTGCCGTGTTTCTCCGTCGAGGGCGGGCGGATAAATCGGCTGCAAAGCATGGGGGTGAGCGTGAGAGAGACAAATCCGGAAACCAGGACGGCGGTGGCGATGGTCACGGCGAATTCGTGCAACAGCCGGCCAAGGATTCCGGCCAGGAATAGAACGGGGATAAAAACCGCGGCCAGCGACAGGGTCATGGAAAGAATAGTGAAGCTGATTTCCCGCGACCCGTTAAGCGCCGCCTCCATCACGCTCTCGCCCTTTTCCATGTGGCGGACAATATTTTCCAGCATGACAATGGCGTCATCCACGACGAAGCCCACGGAAAGGGTAAGCGCCATCAGCGAGAGATTGTCCACGGTATAGCCCAGCAGGTACATCACAGCAAAGGTTCCGATAATCGATAAGGGCAGCGCCAGACTGGGAATAATGGTGGCGGAGAGATTGCGCAGGAAAAGGAAAATCACCATGATGACCAGCGCAATGGTGAGGAGAAGCGTGAATTTGACATCGGAGACCGACTGGCGGATGGTTTCCGAGCGGTCGTAACCGATGTGCATTTCTATTCCGGCCGGAATCTGCGACCGGAAGCTGGGCAGAAGCCTCCTGATGTTGTCCACCACTTCCACGGTGTTTGTGCCCGGCTGCTTGCGGATGGCCAGCACCTCCGCCTGGACGCCGTTTTCCCACATCACCACTTTGTCGTTCTGGACGCTGTCAATCACCGTGCCCAATTCATCCAACCGCACCGGCGAGCCATTGCGATAAGCGACGATCATGGGACGATAGGCAGCGGCGTCCAATAATTGACCATTAGCTTGCACGGAGAAGGATTTATTGGCGCCCGTCAGTAAGCCGGTTGGCAGGTTGACGTTGGCATGCTGAATGGCCGTCGTTACTTCGTCAATTCCAATGCCGCGCGAAGCCAGCGCCTTGGGGTCCAGACGAGCGCGGACCGCATATTTTTGTTCTCCAAAAACCTGCACCTGGGCCACGCCGCTGATGGTGGAAATGCGCTGCGCCATGATGGTATCCGCGTAGTGGTCCACGGTGGAGAGCGGAAGGGTCTTGGAGGCCACCGACATGTAAATGATGGGCTGGTCGGCCGGATTCACTTTTTGATAGACGGGAGGGCTCGGCATATCCGTGGGGAGCGACCCCTGCACGGCGGAGATGGCGGCTTGAACGTCCTGTGCGGCGGCGTCAATATTCCGGCTCAAGGTAAACTGAAGAGTGATTGAAGTGAAGCCCTGCGTGTTCACCGAACTCATAGAATCGAGCCCGGCGATGGTGGAAAATTGCCGCTCCAGCGGAGTGGCCACCGCAGCGGCCATAGTGTCCGGATTGGCGCCGGGCAGCGCGGCCGCCACCTGGATGGTGGGGTAATCCACGTTGGGCAAATCGCTAACCGGCAACTGCCGGTAGGCAATGATGCCAAAGACAAGGATCGCCACCGTGACCAGAGTGGTCATCACTGGACGCTTGATGAAAAGTTCGGCGAGATTCATTTTGATTACGGGTCCGGAGTCCGGAGTCAATCAAAGTCAAGAGTCTCGAATAAGAGTTCAAATCGGGCCGGGCTAATATTTGTCAGTTTCCGGGCTGTATTTCGCGTATTTCGTCAAATCAACTTTCTTCCACTCGCCTTTCAAAATGCCTTCCCGAATTTGTGCGGGTGTTTTTTTCTTCTTGGTTTCATTGTACGCATAAATCCCTTCCCATTTGCAGACGTTGCAAACCGCTGCGTGCATGCCGGTGAAACAATCGAGCAAACTGCCGTGGCCGAGTTCTTTGTCGCAATGGCAGTAGCAGGGTTGCTGATAAAGGACCGGCCTGACTTTGGCGGCCATCGCATACGCGTTCTGGGTAATGGCATCAGGGAATTTCATAGGATCCAATGTATCGGGAAGGTCTTTGGCCGGCGGGGCATCTGCGTGGTAAGGCGGAACGTCGTCAGTGGCGCGCGCCCCGCCCAAAGGTCCGGGGGAAGCGAGAGAGATTGTCGCTGGCATGCGCCCACCACCAAAGGCCATAGCGATTAATCCCATCGTGAGAACACAAACAAAAATGGAAAATCTTTTTATCGCCATCGTGTCCCTCCCACTGAATTGGTCGCCCGGATAAAGTAATCTCTGAACACTCTGTGAAGGTATTGCCTTCTGCCTTCTGCCTTCTGCCTTCTGCCTTCTGCCTTCTGCCTTCTGCCTTCTGCCTTCTGCCTTCTGATTATTTCCCAGCTTTCGCATCCGGTGAAGCCCCGGCTCCAGGGTTTGCGCTAGCTTTCTCCATCACGCGAGCACCAGGGTAGAGCATCAACTGGCCGTCTGTTACCACGCGTTCACCGGATTGAATGCCCTTCTCTATCACCGCGTCGCCGCCCACCACAGCACCGGGAACCACAGGACGAATCTCCACAGAATTATCGCTCTTCACCACAAACACATACTGGCCTTGCTGGCCCGTCTGCACAGCCTGAGCAGGAACCACCACAGCATCGTGCATGGAGGTAAGCGTCAGGGCTAGGGTTATAAACTGTCCCGGCCAGAGGCGCCTTTGCGAGTTGGGAAAAGTCCCCTTCAGCAGGATGGTCCCTGTCGTGTTGTCCACCGAGTTGTTGAAAAAAGTAACCTTTCCTTCCTCGGGCTGATTTTCAAATTGGGGCACGCTCGCTTCAACTCTCAAACTGCCTTCTGCCATGTACTTTTTGATGTCGGGCAGATAGTGCTCTGGAATCGTAAAGTCCACATAGATCGGACTGATCTGATTGATAACCACCATCGTCGCGTCACCAGACTTCACGGTGTTACCGGGATGCACCATCAGAGTGCCAGTGCGGCCGTCGATAGGGGCATAAATCGAGCAATAACCCAGGGGGATTTTATCCGTCTCCACGGCAGCTTGATCGGCCTTCACCGTAGCCTCAAGCGAGGCAGCAGTGGTATTAAACGTATCGTACTGATCCTTGGAAACTATTCCACTCTTAAAGAGTTCTTCGTACCGGGTAGCCTGCGCCTGCGCGTTTTTCAGCAACGCCTGGTCCTTCGCAAGGTTGGCCTGGGCCTGCTGGAGAGTGGCCTCATATGGGCGGGAATCGATGGAGAAAAGTAAATCTCCCTTCTTCACGTCCTGGCCCTCCTGGAAATGAACGCTTTCCACTTTTCCATCCACCTGGGATTTAACGGTCACCGTGGAGTATGCCTCGCCATTGCCGATGGTGCGCACCTGCACGGGCACGGTCTTCAAGCTGGCCACGCCAAGAGTCGCCATTACCGGAGGCATGGCGGCCATGGCAGCCTGCGGCGACGGCGCCGCTTTGGTGGTGCTGCTGTTATCCGAACAAGAGGACAACAAGATCAGGCTGGTGCCGGAAACCAGCAAAGTTGTCCATTGATGCTTACGCGTAAATTTCATTCCTCACCTTGAATTCGTGCTTTTCCGCCTTGAGTATTACATTTTCTCATTTTTTCGGCTCTGAATCTACTTTCATCTGATGCTTGGAATCAGGCAACAGAAACTATAATTTGCGGTTGAATGAATCGCAAGGCAGGAAGCTTCTTCCCGGTTCGTGCTCGGAATTGCAGGGTGGGTCCGCTTAAGGAAAATCGAACGGCGTTCTACGCGGCGCATCCGGCCAGGCCTTTTTCCTTATTTACCCGGCTTTCGTTGAGCCAGGTGGCCAGCAGGATCACATTGTGGGTGGTTGGCGAAATGTGGATGAAATAGACGCGAGGGCCGTCTACGACATCATAGAAGTCTTCCCGGTGGATGTCCGCGTATGCGGTTGCTCCGCCGATCAGGAGCAGGCGAAGCCGCTCGACTATTTCAGCGGGGTAGTTTCGCTGATTCTCGACCTGTGTCGCAGCATTTAGTCGGAGGATCATGAGTATACCTCTCACGCCTTGATTCAAATCCACTCTCTATTGAATACGTCGGTCAACCCTTTTTGTTCCAATGAATCTCGTGTTTTTGACCTTGCCCTGCCTTCCAAGCAGCGGCCGGCTCAAACTGGTTAGACGATGCAAAGTTAATATGGTTGGCGAAATGTGGAAAAAAGTTGCGGGGATTTAATTCGGAGAGCGGTGATGGGGTTCAGGACCCCCTCACCCCCGGCCCCTCTCCCGCGAGGGGGAGAGGGGAGAAATCAATCTTGGAATTATTGCAGGGTGCGATTGGCTTGCATTAGTCGATCTTCACTTCTCGCAAGAAGCGGGCATTTTCTTCCGGAAGCGAAACATTGATAAACATTCCGGAGCCGAGCTCGAAGCCTGCCGCCCGGGTAAGGCGGGGAATGACACTGACGTACCAGTGGTAATACCTGACGCCGGTATTCTCAATGGGCGCTGTGCGAATAATGTAATTGAAGTCAGGATCAGCGAGCCCGTGATAAAGCTTGGCCAAGGTCACGCGAAGGTTACGGGCCAGGTCAGCGGCCTCGGCATCACTGATCTGCGTGAAGCAAGCCATATGCCGGCGGGGCATGATGAGCATGGAAAAAGGCGTCATGGAAGCAAACTGGACCAATGACACAAAGTGTTCCGTCTCATAAACAATTCGCACAGCTTCCTTCAGTTCCACTTCCAGGACCCGGCAGAAGATACACTCTCCAAACTCGTCAAAATGCCTGATGGAATTGATCAGCCGGTCGCGAATCTGGGACGGGATCACAGGTGTGGCGATCATTTGTGAGTGGGGATGCTCCAGGGAAGTGCCCGCCGCCTCGCCGTGGTTCTTGAAAATTGTCACTTGTTCGACACGAGGGTCAGCCGATGCGAATTTGAACCGATTCAGATAAGTTTCGATTATGGACTCAACCTGGTTGTCCGCCAGCAAGGCGGTGGTCAGGCTGTGATCCGGCGTTTCAATGATCACCTCATGAATCCCCACGCCCGAGATGGTGCGGCGAATTCCCTGAATGACGCGCTCCTTTTCACCAACGTAGGAAAGCGCGGCAAACTTGTTGGGTGAGACACGAATCCGCCAGCTGTTGCCCTCGGGAATAATGAAGGTCTCCGGTGGGGTCAACTTCTCATTGCCGGGACAAAAGGGACAGGTGGGCACAAAAGAGGGAATCACCTTCTTCTCTTTCGTCTTCTTGGCAAATTCTTCCGGACGCTTGGCGCGTTCGGTGGCAATGATCACCCATTGATTGGTCAGGATATTATGGCGAAGCTCAGGCATAGGTTTTCCCTCGAGGTTTGGATGTACTCAATTTGCATTGCTTATCGAAATGTCCCGGGCGATGCGAAAACCATAATCGGCGTATTCCAAAGTCGGCGGAATGCTCGAGCGCGCAGCACAGCGGCTTACTTTAATCTGGTGGCGCCATGAACCTCCACGAGAAGCGCGCCGCTGGCCCAATTCCGGACCGCGCGGATTTCTCGCCGGCGAGTGAGCGTAATAATCTCTGCCGAACCAGTCCGCGCACCATTCGTGAACGTTTTCGCCGATGTCATAAAGGCCGAAGGCGTTGGGCGAATCGAGTCCAACGGGAAGCGGTCCATTGACCTCACCGCCCCAGCGCCGGAGGTATGACGGCCATGCATGAGGCGCTTCATTACCCCAAACATAAAGTGCTCCCTCGCGGCCGCCGCGCGCCGCGCGCTCCCACTCAGCTTCGGTGGGCAGGCGGTACTTGTGGCCATCACAAGTGCTCAACCAATCACAGTACTTGACCGCTTCATTCCAATTCACGGCCACCACCGGCTGGTCGGGATGATTGAAATCCTCGTCATTCCAATGCTTGGGCGCGGGGTGCCCCGTGGACTCAAGGAAAATGGCGTAATCGCGGTTGCGAACTTGGCAAGCCGCCAACTCGAAAGCGTCCACATAAACACGATGGACCGGGCGTTCCTCGTCCTGCCCCGTCTCGCATCCCATCATGTATTCCCCCGCCGGGATTAGAACGAATTGGTTGACTGGACTCGATTCACCCATCCGACCTGCGACTTGCGCGGGTTGCAATGTTGCCGCGTCTTTAGTCAAACGACCAGTCCCCCACTCGAAGCGGTCATTGTGCGTCCGAAGTTTAAGTCCCCGGAAGAAGCCGCATTCTATACCATTTTAATTCCTGGTGACAGGCTATCCGGAGCCAGGTGGTGTCCGGATTTGGATTCGCTGTGACAGCCTCGGGGCGCAAGGGTCGAATCCTCTCAATTCCACATTCCACTTGGTGATGCTTCCGTGTTTCGATCGCCTGGCGCGCCAGGCTTTCATCGCCAGCCGAATTCGCGCTGATAGCTCGTCCACTCGCGTTTCAAGTCAGCCATCAGGCGCAGGAATTGAGGTTCTCCGTGGAGGGAGGAGAAAAAGGGGTCGTCGCGAAACGCGGGGTAATTGGGCAGGCCGAAGTTGGCCGCTCGGCGTAACAAGGCAATCGCATCCTTCACCTTGCCAATTTCCGCGTAGGCTCCGGCAGCGTAATGCCAGGTGTGATGGGTGTGAAGGAGGGACTTGCCTGTGAGCGCCCGCCGGATAGCCTGCTCGGTTTTCCGCTTCTCGCAGCGATGCGACCAAAGCAATGCTTCATAGCTCGACAGAATCGGATCATCCTGCCCCGCTGATCTCGAAACACGAATCTTTTCCTCGACATGATCCCACCGCTTCGAATAAAGGGGGGCGGTAGGAGAGAAAAGGTTTGTCCATAAGCTGGCGGGATCGACGCTTAACGCTCGCGCAAAGCGCTCCTCCGCCTGGTCGGGCCTCCCCATGTAAACGTCGGTCTGCCCGAGGAAGGTGAGGGCGAAAACATTATCCGGGTTCGCCGCCATCACGGAGTTCAAACCCTCTTTCGCTTCCTCCAACAATCCAACGTGGAGCAGGATCAGGCATTTCCACACCTGGGCGTCCTCGTGCCCGGGGCTGATTCTCAGGGCATCACCGAGAGCGCGCATCGCCTGACGATTTTGAAATTTCTTGGCAGGGGTCCACAGAATTCGCCCGCGGGCCCATTGGGCGTTGGCATTGTTCCGATCGAGAGCCAGGGCGCGCTTCACAGCTTTATCCGCCTGAAGTATCCGGCTTGGTCCCGGCTCCCAATTTCCGGCCATAATCACGCACGCTCCCGCCAGCCGGGCCCAGGCATCCGTAAAACGTGGGTCGAGCTTGGTGGCGCTCTCGAGCATCTCGATAGCGGTGCGGATGTCCCATTTGTTCTGGCGCGAGAGTCGCTCGTTGGCCCGCAAAAACAATTCATAAGCCATGGGATTCTCGGTGGGCTTTTCCTGTGCGTTCGGGGATTCAGCCACGCGCTTTGACCCGAGCGCCCTTGACAATTCTTCCGCCATCTTGTCTTGCAGGCCGAACAAGTCGGTTATTTCCGAATCGTGTTTGCAGGAGCCGATCGTGGTGCCGTCCAGAGCGTTCCACGCCGTCACGAGCACGCGCAACTTGGGACCGATTTTCTGTATGCTCCCATCCACAATCACTTGCACGTTGAGTTCGCGCGCCGCCACCAGCGGGTCAACTGCCTGGCTCTTGTAGCGCATCACCGTGCTGGTGGGCCGAATCAGCAGGTCGCCGCTCGAACTCAACTGGTTGATGACGGCGTCGGCGAGGGCGACGCTCAGGTAATCGTCTTCCGGGTTCGGTGTCAAAAGTTTGAAAGGCAGAACCGCCACCGCGCGCTTCCCTCCCACGCCGGCGGGGGCCGCGAAACCGCGTTCAATATCGCGGGCCAAATTCGCGCCATCCGACTTGAGTTCGCGCGCCGACTGGTACCTGGCCGCCGGCTTTTTTTCGAGCAGCTTATGGACTATGCGCGCCAATTCCCCTGCGGAGTTCGGAAGAATGGCGCCCAGTGGTGGCGGCGGCTCGTTCAACACTTGGGCCATTAATGCCGTGGCCGTGGGACCTGGAAACGGGCGGTGTCCGGCGCACATCTCATAAAGCACAACACCCAGGGCATATAAATCAGAGCGCGGCTCAGCCGGCTCGCCGCACAACTGTTCGGGCGCCATATAAGCCAGCGTCCCGGTTAGCCCGGCACTCGGGGAACCAGATTGCGACGGGTCCTCTTGGACAATGGTCACTGTTTCTGCCGAGGTATCGCGGGCGATGCCGAAGTCGAGGAGCTTTACACGACCGTCCGGCTGCACGATGATATTCTCAGGCTTGATGTCGCCATGGACCACTCCATGCGAGTGCGCGGCCTCCAAAGCCTCTGTAATCTGGCCTACGATGCGCAATATGGCTTGTGGATCCATGCGGCCTTTCGAGATCTCCTGGCGTAACGTACTCCCCGTGACCAATTCCATCACGATGAAAAGTTGGTCATCCGCTTCGCCCACTTCGTAAACAGTGGTAATTCCGGGATGGTTGAGCGCAGACGCGGCCCGCGCCTCCGCCATGATGCGAGTTTTCTGCACTCGCTGGTCCGTCATCTCGGTGCTGAGAACTTTCAGGGCCACACTTCGGCGAAGGCGAACGTCGTGAGCGCGATACACCACCCCCATGCCGCCCTTACCGAGCTCTGCTTCAATGCGATAGTGGGAAATCGTCCGGCCGATCATAATTTCAAAAAACGCGCGTGCCCTGCGCTATTAAGCCAAAGTTCGCCTGGTCCCTCCGCTTTCAAAGCTTCTCCCCTACCCTGAATTGAGCTAACATTCTAGCCCCATGTCCAAGAAACACAAAGAGGCTGTCCAAAAACAATTCGCCAAAACGGTTGAGGTGTTTTCAAAGACCCTTGCACGCGACACTGCGGAGATTATGGCGGAGAAAGTGGACTTCGCTAAACCCAAGGCGGGCGAACTCACGCTGGATGTTGCTTGCGGACCAGGCGAACTAGTTCTGGGTTTGGCGGCGCGGGTCGGCTTTGCGCGCGGCGTGGACCTGACACAGGCCATGTTGCTTCAGGCCCGTGAATTCCAACGTGAACGGAACATTTTGAACGCCGGTTTTGACCGTGGTGAGGCCGAACAATTGCCCTACCCGGATCATGCGTTTGACCTGGTGTCATGCCAGTGTTCCATCCATCACATGCCGAAGCCCGAACTCGCGCTGCGGGAAATGGTTCGAGTGATGAAACCGGAAGGCCGCATGATGGTGATTGATTGCCTATCACCGGAGAGCGACCCGAAGTTTGAACTGCAGAATAGAATCGAAAGCCTGCGCGATCCGTCCCATGCCTCCACGCTCCGCCTCACCACTTTTCTTTCCATATTTGACGCGCTCGGACTTGAGATCCTACGGCAATCCCTGAAGCGGCGCGAGCGCTCCTTTAATACCTGGATGCTGCGGGCCGGCCTCGAACCCGACCACAGGCGCCGCGTGGAAGCGCGCAAACTGCTGGAGGAATCCATTCCCGGAGATCGCGCCGGGTTTTCCGCCAAAGCGCAGGGCGAGGACATACTGATCACCCACAACGAAGGCTTATTTCTGCTGGCACTGAAACCGGCATCGTAAGTAATTAACTTAGCCTATTATTCAACCAGTATAGGCCCGAGAACGCTGAAACCGGGAAGCAACGGCGAGGTCAGTGGCCCGCCGGCGGGCAATCGGGTATAATTCGCGGTCTTTGTCGCCTTGCCTACTGCCTTTTGCCTTCTGTATTAAACGGCCATTCGCCGCGAACCCTAGATCGAATCATAAAGGCCAAAGTCCCTACCAGGAAAACCCCCAGAGCAAACAATAAGGATTTTTCATTGGATGTTCCCAAAATATACATCCACCCAACAATGGAAATAATTCCCGGAAGCGGATAGAACCACATTCGGAACGGCCGTGGCAATCCAGGCTGGCGAAAGCGCAGGACAAAAAAACCGATGGTCTGGGGCAGGTATTGAATAAGCACGCGAGTGGCGATCAGGCTTCCTATCACGTCCGACAGCCGGAACAGGCTGCAAAGTGAGGCAATCAGGCCAAGCGTAATCAGCGAAACGAAAGGGAATTCTCCTTTCGGATGCAGGCGCGCGAAGATAGGAAAAAAGTTGCCGTCCGTTGCCGCGACATAAGGAATGCGCGAGTAGCCGAGGAGCAGGGAAAATGCGGACGAAAACGCGATCCAGAGAATCAGAACCGTCATCACCTTCCCCGCCAGCGCGCCCTGGAGGATCTCGATGAATTGCGAGGCCACAAACTTGCTTTCGAGAACCTGCCGCCAGGGAATCACGCTCAGGAATGAGGCAGTCATCAGGACGTAGATGGTCCCCACCGAGATGATGGAAAACATGATGGCGCGGGGAATCACCCGGCCCGGGTCGCGAATTTCCTCCGCCAGATAACATACATTGTAATATCCGAAATAGTCATACAGGGCATAAAGCGTGGCGTGGCCGAGGCCCGCGTACAAAACCCAGTTCAACTGGAGAGCGCCGGGAGGAAAATCAAAAAGGCGGGCCGCGCTCAAATGGGGAACGCCCGAAACCACGATCCAGAGACAGCCGCCCAGGACGCCCGCCACCAGAACCACGGAAATTTTCCCGATGTCTCCGATCTTGCGGTAAAGCAGCGCCACCAGCAGCAAAGGAAACAGCGCGGCGATAATCCTCAATCCCCAATTGGGCAGGTTAGGCAGGAAGTAATGGAGGTAGTTGGAAAACCCGATGCTTCCACTAGCCACGGACAGCGGCGCGGAGAATATAATCTGCCAAACCATCAGGAAAGATAGCCAGCGGCCTGCCCCCAGCGGCCCGTAAGCCTCCCGCAAATAATTGTAACTGCCTCCCGCTTTGGGCATGGCGGCGCCGAGCTCGGCCCAAACCAAACCGTCACAGAACGCGAGCAGCGCGCCCAGAAACCATCCGAGCATCGCCTGCGGGCCGCCCATGGTCGCCAGCAAGAGGGGGATAGTAATGTACGGCCCAATCCCCACCATGTCCGTAATGGCCAGAGCCGTGGCTTGCACCAATCCAAGCTCCCGGCGCAAGTGCGGGTTGGAATTCAGTTCAGGCATGGGGTTGAAAAAAGTCCGGAGACTATTGTCCGGAGTCCGGAGTCGATTGTACTGAGTCCGGAGTCAATTGTCCGTGGTCCCTGATCCTTGCAGGGATTGAGGCTGAGTACTCACGTGCCACCTTTCAGTGATAAGCTCCCCGCCAACCCCAATTTCCGGAAATGAGGTCTTTAGGTTCTAAACATTTGCCATTTGCCATTCCAAATTTGCCATTTGCAATTTTTCTCTTCCTCGAATTTAGCGCTTTCCATCAACCCTCACCTGATCGGATGCTACTAAAGGCGGGAAATGCTCCGTATAACTACGAACGCCCGACTCCGTTTTCACGTCGAATAATGCGCCCGCTCCTGGAACTGATCTAATCAGCTCCAATCCTCGCTCGGGCCCAAGGACACTCACGGCAGTTGCCAGACTGTCCGATGTTATCCCTTTTGAAGTCACAACCGTAACGCTCGAATGGCCGGTCAGGCCCATACCCGTTTTGGAATTGACGATATGAGAATAACTGACTCCCTCGACCTCCAAGTGCTGTTCGGCGTCGCCGGAAGTGGAAACTGCGCCATCATGAAGGAGGAAAAAACGGTCTGCTGATTTGTCAGCGGAGTCGAGGGGCGCGATGGCAATCAGCCATCCCGTGCGATCGGGCGGAGGTGCGGCGGTTCGAATATCGCCCGCCCCGGCCACCAGGGCGCTCTGAATTCCATGCGCTTGAAGGACGGCTATGGCCTCGTCCGCCGCGTCACCCTTGGCGATTCCACCCAGGTCCAAGAGCATCCCGGGCTTCAATAATTGCACGGTTTTTTTATTTGGATCGAGGCGGAGATTATTGTAGCCCACAAGTTTCAGAGCCTGCGCCAGGCTCTTCGGGTCAGGCAATTGGAGGTTCATCCGCGCTTGCCGCCAGAGGCGAACCACCGGACCAACGGTTATATCGAAAGCTCCATCAGACTGTTGTGCCAATTGTTGCGCATGGGCGATCACGCGAAACAAATCGTTACTGACAACCGCCGGAGGACCGCCGGCCTGACCGCAAAGGCGCATCAATTCGCTGCCCGGATTGTAATCGCTCATGATAGCATCAAGCATTGCGATGCGGTGGAAGGCGGCATCCGCGGCTTGCGCCGCCAGGTTCGCGTCCGGCGCGTAAAGGACGATTTTGAATTCGGTCCCCATGTGAACCTGGCTGAATTCGAAACGCGTGAACGCCCGCGGGCGGGAGATGGATTGCTCGGGTGTCGGCGGAGCAATGCTCTCCACTAAGAATAAGAACCCAAGGGCAAGCAGAGAGAATTTTGGAGTGTTGTGAATCATTTTGGGCCGAAGGAAGCCGCTTCCAGCATCGTAGCAGACTCGGCGTGCGCGAACATCTGCATTTCGCGGAGCTTCTGAGATGAAAGGGCACCGGGCAGCAACATTTGAAATCGCACTCTTTGTTCTCGGCGCCGTCCTGTGGGGCATTTCGAGTTTGTACAACTACGACCCTAGTCCCACATCGGCCATTGCGAGTGCCGGGCCCATTGTCCCTGCGCCGGAAATGCAGCCCTACACCGAGTCATTACCAGGATCGAGCGTTAAATTTGACATGGTACCTATCCCGGGCGGAACGTTTATGATGGGGAGCCCGGCCACTGAGGCCCATCGCTTGCCCGACGAAGGTCCGCAACACCCAGTTAAGATCCGGCCATTTTGGATGGGCAAGGCTGAGGTCACCTGGAACGAGTACGATCGATTCGCTTTTGCCCTGGGCATCCAAAAGTCAGCGAGCGCAACCACCACACAGAAGACCGAAGGCGAAAAAATCGCCGATGCCATTACGCGCCCCACTCCGCCGTACGCCGACCCGACGTTTGGCTTCGGGCATGAGGGCTATCCTGCCATCAGCATGACTCACCACGCCGCCATGGAATATACGCGCTGGCTATCCGCCAAAACGGGAAAAATCTATCGTCTGCCTACCGAAGCAGAATGGGAATATGCCTGCCGCGCGGGTGGAAAGACTGCATTTCCTTTCGGGGACGATGACCGGGAATTGGGCGAAGAAGCGTGGTACCAAAAAAACTCTGAAGGGCGCTCTCATCCAGTAGGGAAAAAGAAACCCAACGCCTGGGGCCTGTCCGATATGAACGGCAACATAACAGAATGGGTGCTGGATAAATACGACAAGGACTACTACAAATCGTTTAATCCCATCATGCCGGCCGAGTCTCCGGTTTTGTTGCCGACCGAAATGGAGTACCCTTACGTGGTGCGCGGCGGTTCGTGGGCCGACGACGCGGCTTCGCTTCGTTGCGCCGCGCGCCGGGCATCCACCGAGGACTGGAGCAAACAGGACCCGCAACTTCCCCAAAGCATTTGGTGGCATACTGACGCAACCTTTGTGGGGTTCCGAATCGTGCGCCCGCTGGAAGAGCAGGAGAATCTTAAGGGATTGAAATCGAAGGTCACGAAGTTGGAATAATAAGGACTGCATTTCTAAGACTCAAAAGATTTGAATCTGAGGGAGGATCACTCAATGGTTAAATCAAATTCAAAAGAAGCTGAACGTCCTTCAAGGCGTAACTTTTTGAAAACATCCACCGTCGCCCTCGCCGGAGGAATGGCCGCAAGCCTCGGCGTGGTTCCCGCCGTGCACGCCGCGGGGAGCGATGAAATTCGCGTCGGCCTGATTGGCTGCGGGGAACGCGGCACGGGAGCCACGCAAAACGTGCTCGAGTCCTCACCGGGCGTTAGAATTGTTGCCATGGGAGACGTTTTCAAGGACCACATCGAAAAAAGCCTGAAGAACCTGGAAAAATTTGGGGGCAAGATCGACGTGCCTCAGGACCGCCAATTCATCGGCTTTGAGGCTTATGAAAAAGTGTTGGCGAGCGACGTGAATTACGTGATCCTGGCCACGCCGCCGGGCTTCCGGCCGGTGCATCTGAAAGCCGCCGTGGCCGCCGGCAAGAATATTTTCTCTGAAAAGCCGGTGGGAGTGGACGGGCCGGCCATTCGTTCCGTCCTTGAAACTTACGAAGCTGCGAAATCCAAAGGATTGGCGATCGGCGTGGGCACGCAACGCCGCCATCAAACGGGGTATCTCGAAACTTTAAAAAGAATCCACGGCGGCGCCATCGGCGAAATCACGGAAGCAAGGGTTTATTGGAACCAGGGCCCGATTTGGGTGCATCCGCGGCAGGACGGCTGGAGCGACATGGAATGGCAGCTCCGCAATTGGTATTACTTCACCTGGCTCTGCGGGGACCACATTGTGGAGCAGCACGTTCACAATCTGGACGTGGCCAACTGGGCCATCGGCAGCCATCCCCTGCGTGCCGTGGGATTGGGCGGAAGGCAGGTGCGCACCGGCCCCGAGTACGGCAATATTTACGATCACTTCGCCATCGACTACGAGTATGACAAAGGCGTCCGCGTGGCCAGCTACGCGCGCCAAATGCCAAATTGCGAGAACAATGTCTCAGAAGCCCTGGTAGGCACCAAAGGATTTTGCCAGGTGAACAAGTATTCCATCACCGGTGCGAATTCATGGAATTTTGCCGGCACGGATAATAAGCCCTACGTCCAGGAGCACACCGACCTCATTGCCAGCATTCGGGCGGGCAAACCTTACAACGAGTTGAAGGGCGTCGCCGAAACAACTATGACGGCTATTCTCGGCAGGATGGCAGCTTACACCGGCAAGGCGGTTACCTGGGATCAAGCGCTGAATTCCAAAGAAGACTTAATGCCGCCCAAAGTCGATTGGGATGTCACTCTCGCCGTTGCTCCGGTGGCGATGCCGGGGCAAACTGAGCTGGTCTAGATCTTGCGTGGGCCAGTATCCTTGCGCCTAAATATGGAGGGCGGAGGTTCGCCGCCTTCCCGCCGTATTTCAGGATGTGGGGAGACTCATTTTATCGGGAAATAGAAATACCTTTTTTGCAAGGTCGGAGCTCAGCGTCTCCTCTCGATAATAGGATTTCAGCAAACTCTCCTTCCAATTCAGGAGGTCCGCGTTCCCTGCCGCAAACTCCTCCCACCTCTGTGGATTCCCTACTCGCGCCATCGGCTCTCGAATGATAAGAAGATAAGCCCAGGTAATGGTTTCATTGTAGAGCGAGGGTTTCCCTTTTGACTTGGCGAATCGCGACAGGGCGCTGGAAAAACGAGCAAGAGCTTCCAGCCCGTCATACCTGCTTAGATAAATGAAGGCCACTCGCACATGGTCGCGATGCCGAAAAGCCTCATCGGGCAAGGTGCACTTTTCGAATTGCTCTAGCAACACATCCTCATTCACCGGGCACCTTCTTGTTTTTCAATTTCTTGTTCCGCCAGGCTTACCCAAACGGCCGTGCTGTAGACGAATAAAGCGCCGACGTCATATTGACCGTGCAGGACGTGGATGGATGCGGCAAAGGCGAAAACGATCAATAAGCAATAGCTTCCTGCCACTTTGGTTCCCGGGATTAGAAACAGTGCTGCCGCCAGAATCTCGCCGCCCGCCAGAAATGGGCGGATGAGATGGGGTAAGCCCGAATGCTCGAACGCACGAATCCTGCCCGCTTCAAATGCCAACAAACAAGATTGGTAAAGGACGACCAAACCCACCGCCCACCTCAGGCCCGTGATTGTGCTTCTCAATCGTTGATTCATTTTCGTTGTTTCCCCCTCCTGGAAGAGTGACCCTCGACGCCTTCGATTAGCCGGTGGCTGGCTTTGGAATCGAGATCGAGACCGTAAAACTTCTTCAAGTCCTTGATGCGCTGGAGAGAATTGGCGCCGAACGGCTGCTTGCCGTCAAAGGCGTGAAGCACAATACCTTCAAGAAGGTCGCCGAGGGTCATATCGAGGTGCTCGGCGAGAGCTTTCAAGACCTTGACCAGGCGCTTTTCCATCCTTACTCCGGTCTGTACGCGCTGGATGACAAACTTTGAATTTTTGATCATAGGGGTTTCCGTTTTTTAACCACTAGCCTTGCGGCTTATCTTCCGGCCATCCCGGTCATTCTTCACTTGGTACCAATATACCATGGTACCAATCGATAGGCAAGATCGAAATTACCAGAGGCCGGAACAGCTTTGGGCGCAGGATTTCGGTCAGCTATTTCTTGTGGATTCTTTTCATGAGCTGCGATTTCATTTTGGGGTTGAGCCGGGCGGGGCGCGCGGTCAAGGTAAGAAGGTAAACCGAATGCGCGGCTTCACGAAGGCGCTCGAGGCAATAGGGACACTGGCGCTCGAGGTGATCGTTGATGTCGATGCAGGCGCCCTCCGTCAGGGCGCCCAGCAGATACAACTCGTAATATTCGTCTAGATGTTCGCAGCCCATGTTCTCATCACTGCGGCCAGCCGGTGCCGGATGAATCCCAGGCCCGCCAACAAACCGGACCGCACCTTGGCCAGGGGCTCACCCAACTTTTCCGCAATCTCGATTTCCGTGAATCCGCCGAACACCATCAAATCCAACGCCTGGCGTTGAGGCCCTGGCAACTGGTTGACGACTTTCTTGAACAGCTCGCGTCGCGCGTCAAGCAAGCCAATTTCCTGAGGCCGCGGAAGCCAGGATTCAAATCCTGCCTGCCTGTCAAGTTTTTGATGAGGGTCTTCGGAGGGCCGGCGTTCGAAGCGAAGCCGGTCCACCGCTCTGGCCCGCGCCAGCAGGGCGAGAGCCGCCGGGACGCTCACTTGTTCCCTGCTCAAACGGCGTGCGTCTACCCACAAACGCAGGAATACATCCTGCAACGCGCATTCCGCCGCTGTTCGATCGGGAAGAATTCGCAAAATCAGACCGAGCAGGCCGGGCGCCAGGCGATCATACAGCTCACCGAGCGCCGCCTCATCGCGGCCGGCCATGCGGGCCAGTAAATCCTCTGCGGTTGATTGCTGCGTCATCATCTGCTCGCATAAGCCTTTCCGCCGCGGCACGACCTCCCGGCGCCGGGCGAAAGCAGGGGTTTCCGTTAGTATTCGTCTCTCGTCGGGCGGAAAGCTTCCAGGGGACGAATGAAATGGCCCGTTTGATTTTATATCATCCCCTGCCTGGCGCTGGGCAAAATCGACGAGTCCACAAAGGCAGGCTTTTGTTGATAGAAACCATAAAGAGATACGATTGGACAGGAAAAGCAGGGTTGGATAAAAGTGTTACACGTCCCTTGAAGCATCGGAAGCGCGCTTGGAAGTCTTTGCCCCCAAACCTTTCAGGCGCGTTCCGGTGCGGGATTCAATCTATTTCAAAGCCTCAACCAAAATCACCGCATGTTTGATCCGCTCCCGTTTCCAAGTATAAGTAATGTGGACGTCGCCACTTGAGGCTTGGATGACGGCTGGATAACTGAATTCACCCGGATCAGTCTCCAGATCGGCGAAGTGCGCCCAATTCTCTCCGCCGTCAGACGAAATTGCGACACTGAGGGGTGACCGGCCGGTCGAGGTGTTGTTGTAAACCATCAGGATTCTCCCGTCCTTCAGCCGCACGCAATCGATCCCGCTGTTCGGATTGAGCAGGGATGTTGGGCGCACATTCGTCCAGGTACTTCCTCCATCGGCGGAGTCTGCTGTATAAATAAAACCCTGGCGGGAGCGCGCAAACAATCGCAATTGATTTGGCCGAAGCTCAACCAGTGTCGGTTGGATCAGGCCGTAGGGCTGCTGCGGAATCACAATGGGGCCGTGCCTGGTCCAGGTCTTGCCATCGTCCGCGCTGCGCTCCACCCAGGCTGACCAGTTTTGGTAACTTTCCACGGAACTGCCGGCGACAATGTTACCGTTCATCAATTGGATGGGTTTGTCTTTGATGGGTCCCAGCATTCCGGCCGGGAGGCGAACGGGATCGCTCCAAGTTTTTCCGCTGTCGGATGAAATTTTGTAGGCGCCGGTCCAAGTCTCCGGCGAAGGTCCAAATTTATAGAAAAGCCAGATACGGTTATTCTGGCCGCGAAAAAGAACCGGGTTCCAGGAAGGGACTCCGCGCTCGAATGCCACCTTATCCGGCGGGGACCACTTGCCCCCGGACCATCGAGCCATCCAGATGGCCACATCGGTTGCGCCTTCATGCGAGCCGCCAAACCATGCAGCCAGGAAATCACCCTGGGCGGTCTCCACCAGAGTCGAAGCGTGACAACTCTGGAAAGGCGCGCGCTCAAATATGAATTCAGAATGGATTTCCGGACCAGGGAGAATTGGAGCGCCCATACAACAAGCCCTCCCACCGAGCCACAGGCCGAGCGCCCAAGCTAATCTCGCCTTTCTCATTACCCTTTGATCTGCTTTCCCGCCGCATCCCACACGGCAATCGTCTTCTTAAAATACGAATGGTTTGCCATGTGGCAGGCGATGGCAGTGTGGTTGCCGAAGGTTGCGTCTTCCACCGAAGGCCGGCGGGTGCGGACGGACTGAAAGAAATTCCACAAGTGTTCGCGATCTTCATTGTAACCAGCCGGCGTGGAAAAGCTCTTGCTGGGGATTATCGATTGCGCTCCGGGTGGTTTTGGCGCGTGGTCCGCCTCCCACTGCGCCACGTAATCCGCGCGCATTTTGGCGGGATAGCTGGCGGTGTAGTAGCACGGGTTGTGTTCCTGTTCGTCCTGCGCCAAGACGGTCACCGTATTGTAGTTAATCTCGATTACGCCCCCGGTGCCCATAAAGCGCGTGGCTTCCGGAGCCTCCGTATTCAGAGTAACGCGAATCATGGCGCGGAATCCGGGGTACTCGAAGAGCGTGGTGAGCGTATCCGGAACGTCGCGGCCGTGATCTTTCCACCGGATCTGGCCACCGGCGGCGAGTGCGCGCTCCGGCGGCGCCGTCACTCCCTTGATGTAATGAATTCCCGTCAGCAGGTGAACGTAAAGGTCGCCGGGAATGCCCTCCCCGTAATCCTGGTAGGCGCGCCAACGGGCAAACCGGATGGGATCGAATTCGCGCTTGGGGGCGGTGCCCAGCCAAGTGTCCCAATCCAGGTTGCCGGGCGAGAGGTCGGGCGGCGGCGGATATTCCCACGCGCCGCAGGGATCGTTGCGGCCCATGGTGCCTTCCACCAAATAGAGCTCACCGATGGCGCCCTGTTCCACCAGTTCTTTCGCCTTGGCGTAAACAATCGAACTGCGCCGCTGGCTTCCGATTTGGACGATCCGGTTGTTCTTCTTTTCCGCCGCGATCATCTCAAACCCTTCGCTGACGTGGTGGGTCATGGGCTTCTCGCAGTAGATGTCCTTGCCGGCATTACAGGCGTCCACCACCATTTGCTTATGCCAATGGTCGGGGAGCGCCGCGACGATGCAATCAATCTCTTTATTCTCGAGCAACTCCTGATAGCGGCGCGTGGTGAGAATGGGCTTGCCGACGATTTCCTTGGCCAGAGTGTGGCGCCCGTCATAGAGATCGCACGCCGCAACACACTCAACCCCGGGAAGCTGAATCGAAGTCCGGAGCAGACCGTTGCCCTGCATGCCGATGCCCACCATCCCAAAGCGAACCGTGTCGCTGGGGGGTACGCGAGAGCCGCTGGCAGCGAAACTTGCCGGCTCCAGCATCACCGCCCGCGCGGCGGCCGCGGCGCCAGCGGTGGTACGAATAAAGTCACGCCTAGTCAACCGATTCTTAGGGATCATTTTAGTTCCTCCTCGTGGGTGAGAGCAGAGTGGGTCACGGAGTTTGCGGTGTGAATTGGGGATTCAAGCACACTTCGAAAGGGTAAGACTCTTCGTGATTAGAACTGGGCGATAGCGCTTCGTTCTATGACTGCTCGCCTTGCGGGATGCTCTCCGCCAATCTTGCCGAAGACTCCTGCGCCAACTCTTCCATGGCGCGGCGCACCAGCCTTTGCGTGTCAGGATCGAGCCGCTGCTCGACCAAAGGAAAGAGCCTTCCATTTTCATTCAGCAGGTGCCCGCGCACCCACTGGATGTAGCTGCGTCCGGCCTGCACCACTTCCGCGCGGGTCCTGCCGTTCTTGGCCAGACGCCCCAGGGATTCGAAGAGCACTTTCTCCGCCGCTTCGCCTGCATCGCGCGCGTGACGCATGCGCTCGAGCGTGGTTGAAATCCCTTCCACATGTTCTTCAAGCGCCGGGTAGAGGACTTGTTCCTCCTCCTCCAAATGTGCGTGGAGCGTCCGGGAAATTTGCCGGCAACATTTCTCCAGGCGTTCAATGGTTTGGTTGGCGTTTCGCGAAACGGGCAAGGCTTGAAGTTCGTGAGAGAACTTATTCAGGAGCTGAGATAGATTTTGGTGCTCCACCAAAAGATATTCGGTGATACATTGCGGCATCGGAGTGAAGTATCCTCCTCATGAAAAGAAATGAGGCCTTTTGAGTGGCTATTTCGAAATTCTGCGAAGGATGTCCGGTCTCATTCTTTGGATAAGCTAAGAGTAACATCTGAGGATGTAAATTAAAAGCATATACTTTAGGAAAAGACGTGCGCGCGCCGGTGCGCGCCGATTCAAACTGAATCATGACGGCAACGTATCGAAACGCGCCCGTGAGCGGCCGACGTATAATCGGCAGATTTGTTCGCCGGATCGCGATTGGGTTCGCCTGCGCATTTCCCTTCGCACTCTTCCCTGCCCCGGGATTGGCCGGGCAGGCGGATCCCACCGCAATAACACTGGTGAAATCCGGGCATTGGAAGCGCGCGCGGCCTTTAATCGAGCGGGAATACCAATCGAATCCGAATCGCGCGGAATTGGCGTGGCTGCTCTCCCAGGTAAAGCTTGCCTACGGGGATTTGGACCAGGCCTTAACGCTCGCGGAAAAAGCAGTGGCCGTGGATGGCAAGAATTCGGACTATCATTACCAACTCGCCGTGGTGTGCGGCCGGACGGCGGAAAAAGCAAGCCTGTTCAGCAAAGGGCATTGGGCCAAACGGTTCAAAGAAGAAGCTGAGACGGCGGCAAGCCTGGATGCGAAAAACCTCGACGCGCGTTTTGGCCTGCTTGAATATTATCTCCAGGCGCCCCGGCTGATGGGGGGAGGCAAAGACAAGGCGGGGGCGATGGCGGAGGAAATCGCGCGCATTGACTCCGCCTCCGGCGACCTGGCGCGGGCGCGCATCGCGCGGGACCAAACGGACCAGGCGAATGAACAGGCATACTTTGCCAAAGCTGCCGCCACCGTGCCCAAAACTTATGACGGATTGATATCCGTCGCCAATTTCTATCTGCGCCACGCAATAAATTCTGAAGGCTCCGCCGGCCGGACCGATGGTGGCGCTTCCGCCGATCTTGCCACCGTGGAAAAATTTGCCCAAGCGGCGGAAAAGTTCGCACCCGACCGTGTAGATGCCTACGTCGCGCTGGCGAATTTATATTCAGCGCAAAAGAGATGGAAAGATCTTGATTCGATGCTGGCCGAAAGCGAGAAGCAAATCCCGGATAACCTCGAACCGTTCTACCGCTCTGCGCACGTCCTGTTGGTCCAAAGCCCCGATTCCATCCACGAACTAATGCGAGGGGAAAAGTATTTTCGCAAATACCTATCACAGGCTCCGGAACCCGGATCGCCGACTCCGGCCGAAACGCATTGGCAGCTTGGACTGGTCCTCGAAAAGGAAGGCCGGAAGCAGGAGGCTGCCTCCGAAATTGAAGCGGGGATCAGCCTTGATCCGGACCTCGCCCAAGCCAAAATTGATTTGAAGCGAATTCAAAACGGAAAATAATCCATTTAGACGCAGACCTGAAGGTCTGCACCAGCCAGCCTGCGTTTTGGAAAATTGATGGTGTGAGTCAATTACGCATCCATGCCAGGCGCAATCCAAATCCGTCTAATCGGACTTCCCGCCGTGTTTCCTGAACAGCCCGCCAATTCCTTTGCCGATTTTGTAAGTCCCTTTGGCCGTGCCCACACCGACATTCTTTCCGAACCCGACGGCGCCTTTGCCTAATGAGGTTCCGGCGTTAACCGGGTGGCCGGTCACCAACTCCCCGGCGCCCCCGGCCGCTCCTTTGCCGAGGTCAACCGAGCCCTTGGCGGCGCCTTTCCCGATGTCTTCCCCTCCATGTCCGATTTCTTTTCCGGGTGTGTTGCTCTTGTCTTTGCTGTCACTTGATTTGGGGGCAGAGCTGGATTCTTGTCCAGTGTTCGATTGGCCTAAACCGGGCTGGCCGAAAACCAACAGCAATGCCATGCAACTAATGACTAAGAATTCAAACTTCATACTTGATCTAATCCTCATGATGGCCCTCCTATTCAAAATAATGCTGCGGGTTGACTTGATCTCTCCCGCCCTTATTTGATGCAGTTCATCACCAATAGAGACAGGTGAATCATAGCTTCCAGCCTGAATGAAGACGGACACGGAGGCGATAATCCGCGTGACCAGATTAGAGATACAAATCGATTTGCGGAGCCGCATTGTGTGTGGTAGACTTCGGGTCAGTGGAACCCAACTTCATATGTTGTGCCAGTCAGCCGAGCCGGTAGCGTGAGACTCAACTGACTTTCCGATTTTTGTTTTTATTCGAGTGTAACCGAGCCACTCTGAACGCCATCTATATGTTTGGGTGTCTCGCCCGGCAACATCATCTTTCTTCAGTCGAACTTTTAGCCCCGCTGATCGGGGCGCAAGGAGCGTGCCATGGTGAACCGAAAACTGATACGTCCCTCACTGTCCGATATACAAGACCAGATGGGTGCGCGCATGCAACGGAAGAAACCCGCCCCGCCAGATCAAACCAACGCCGAAAACTTTTATTACATCAAACAGATGCAGGCCCGCACTCCCATGGTGGTGGTGCTGGAAGGCGAAGAAGAGATTCGCGGCGTCATCGAATGGTATGACAAGGATTGCATCAAAGTACATCGCGCCAATGAGCCCAACCTCCTGATTATGAAATCGGTCATCCGGTACATGTACAAACAGGCGGAAGGAAAGGACGGCGGGGATGGACATGGCCGGGATGACGGCAATTCTGCGAGGAGAGAGCGGGACGAGTAATCCTACGCGAGTTTAAGGCAATATCATGTGTGTGGGGGCACCATATGATTACTTTGATTACTTTACGGGGCCGGACAATCATGCATTCGACTCTACAAGGACTCCCGCCGGGAAGGCCTGAGTCAGGAAGTCCAAGATTCAGCCATTCATTTAGCGCTTCTGGGCGCGCGTGCCGGCTATTGGGCTGGGGCATGCCCTTGATCGTCATTTTTGCCATGGGCTTCCAAACGGCCCGGGCGCAAGACCAGCACAAACGCAAGGTCCCCATTGTGGACAAACTGACCGCCGGAGGCAACCGGCAGGCTTTCACCGGAAAAGTGGAAACACTTGACCTCGAGCATCACGTCATGGAGTTGAATGCCAAGGAAAGCAAGTCATTGGAAATATTTCCTGTAAAAAAGGGTATTTCTGTGACTTCGGCGGACGGTGAGAAAATGAGCCTCAGCCAATTGAAGCCCGGCAACGAAGTCATCGTCTACTATGAACAAAAGGGGGATAAGCGGACCGTAAAAGACATTGTTTTGTTGACAGCGGGCACCGCGGAAAAACCGAAAGGGTCCGCTCCTCCTTCCTAGGCCGGCCCGACGGCCTCGCGGGCGGGCGAGAATCTTCACACCTACATGAAAATCGGAATCACTTGTTATCCTACATATGGCGGGAGCGGCGTAGTCGCCACGGAGTTGGGCATCGAGCTGGCGGCGCGAGGGCATGATGTCCACTTTATCAGCTATGCCGTCCCGGTGCGGATGACCTCGGTTTCAGAACGGCTCCACTTTCACGAAGTGGAAGTGATGAGTTACCCTCTCTTCGATCATCCGCCTTACACCTTGGCGCTGGCCAGCATGATGCGCAACGTAGCGGTGAATGAGTCCCTGGATTTGCTGCACGTCCACTACGCCATCCCTCACTCGGTCAGCGCCTATCTGGCACGCGCCATGGTGGCGCCCTACAACCTTCCCTACGTCACCACCCTTCATGGCACGGATGTCACGCTGGTGGGAGCGGACCGGTCGTATCTGCCCATCACCAAATTTTCCATCGAGGAAAGTGATGGAGTCACGGCCATTTCGGAATACCTGCGCCAAGTCACGGTGAATGAATTTGAGATCAAGCGCCCCATTGAAATGATTCCAAATTTTGTCAATTGTGACGTATTTCAACCTGCTGACGGCGACTGTCGTCGCGAGGAGTTCGCACGCGACGACGAAAAAATCCTGATTCACCTTTCCAATTTTCGTCCAGTCAAGCGAGTGCCCGATGTCATCGAAATTTTTGCCATGGTACGCAAAGAGATACCCGCCAAGCTGATGATGATTGGAGACGGCCCGGAACGCACCACGGCGGAATGGATGGTGCGCAAAAAAGGCTTGTCCCAAGACGTGATTTTTATGGGCAAGCAGAATCAAGTGCAATCGCTGTTGAATTGCGCGGACGTGCTCCTGCTGCCGAGTGAGTTGGAATCGTTTGGTTTAGCGGCCCTGGAAGGCATGGCAAGCGGCGTCCCCGCAGTGTGCTCGAATGTGGGCGGAATTCCGGAAGTCATTACCGATGGAGTGGAAGGCTTTCTCGTCACGCCCGGGGACGTCAAGACCATGGCGGCGAGGGCGCTCGAAATCCTCACCGGGCCGGGCCGCCGCGAGCAAATGGGGAAGGCGGCGAGGGCCCGCGCCATCAGCCAATTCTGCACTACCAAAATCATTCCGCTGTATGAGAGTCTTTACCAACGGGTGCTGGAGGGCAAGCAGAGCAAGATGCAGACCGCTTGAATGGTCCAGCCCGGAATTTATCCACGAGAGGAGATATACCCATGAAGAAGCTGTCGATTTTCACACTCGGAGTTATTCTATTCACCGCCGCCACCATGGCGATTACCTCCGGACAGGATAAGACGAATACCGGGCCCATCACCGGGTCATGGACGTGTATTTCCCATGGCGGACCGGACGGAGATACTAAATTCAGCCTGGATTTGCTACAGGACGGGGAAAAGGTGACCGGCTCCGTCGATTCCGACCAGGGTGGCATGGATATTACTTCCGGAACGTTCAAGGAAGATACGCTGGAAATCCGCCTGGAAACTCCCCAAGGCGACTACGTCATCAAGGGTAAGCTGAAGGACGGCCAATTGGCGGGCGCGATCACATTAGACGGCAAGCCGCATGCGAATTGGGAAGGCAAGAAGGCCGCCCCGGCAGGTACCAAGTAACGGTCAGGTTCCCCCCCATCTTGGAGAGTCCCCCAACGGATATTTTCTTCAGGGGGCCGCGGGATTGGGCCGTCCATCCGGCAGGCTGTCCAAAAACTGTTTCACCGCCTCTTCGTATTGCTTGGTCGCCATCGTAAAACCTTCGCCATGGCGCGATCCGCCGAGTTCCACCAGCTTCTTTAGCGGGCTGGTGGCATCCGCATAGAGCGTTCGCGCATACTCGGGAGGCATGCGTTGGTCGCCTTCTACGCAAACGAATAGGATGGGGCGCGGATTGATTTGGCGCACGGCTTTTTCCAAATCGAAATCCGACGGCTTGAAATGACCGCGCCAGGCTGCCCAATAAAGGACTTCATCAGCCAGCGGGAAACTGGGTAATGCAGGGAACCACCACGCGCGCCGCCGGATGATTCCGAGGAAAAGAGTATAGTGATGCCTGATTAATTCCTTGTAGTTTAGAAATGTGCTGTCGGAGATGACCGCGGCGACATCTTGCGATTCGGCGGCAGCCATCAACGCCGCCGCTGCACCCATCGAAACACCCCACAAGACGACCGGATGGCTGGCCTTCTCTTCAGTGAGAGCGTAATGAGCGGCAGCTTCCACATCCAATCGCTCCTGGTAGCCAATAGTCGTGACTTTTCCACCGCTCGCACCCTGATGGCGAAGGTCGAAAAGCAGCCCGTTGTAACCCAGGCTATGGGCAAACACCGCATCGGGGAGCATCTCCACCCGCGTTCGATTAAGTCCGTGGGCGTAAATGATGGTTCCGCGTGCCGGGCCCTGGGTCACATCAGCAGGAACATACCAACCTTTCAAGAGAATGCCGTCGGCCGAATGGAATTCCACAGCATGAAAATCCACGCCGAAGTCTTTAGGTGTTTTCCCATCGTTGGGGTCGCGGAAATGAAATCCACTTGACGTGGTGATGCCGGTGAGAAACCAGGGGACAACTCCATAAAAGAAAATGAAAAAGCAGCACAGAAAAACAAAGAGGAACCATTTCGTAATTTTGCGGACTTTTGACGCTGCGCTCAATGGCGGCTCCTGAGGCTTTCAATTTTCAAATTGACTTCCAGACCGCGCCCGCTGCGCGCGCCAATCGTTACGGCGCGGACTCGTTCGCCGCCTGGGGCTCCACAATGTGCGTGGTTAGCAGGACAGCCACCAGCAGCGTCATCGCGGCACAAAGACTGGTGACCGCAACATATCCGCTGTGCTGGTAGAGAATTCCACCCACCAGAGCTATGGCGCCGATTCCCAGTTGCGATGCGATGTTGCGCAGCGCAATAAAGAACCCGCGTTGGGACGTGGGAACCATCTCCGTCATCAGAGCCGTGAGAGGCCCCTGGCGGAATGCCGCACCCAGTCCCGTGGCCCCAAAGACCAGGAAGAGCCATGCGCCCCAATGAAGGAATGGAACCAGAGCCACAGCCAGCCCCAAAAGGATATTACTACCAATGGATACAACCCGCTTGCCCCAACGGTCGGCGAGGATTCCGCCCAGGGGCGCCCCCAGCAGCGACGCGACGCCCCCCGCCATAAAAACAAGGGTAATGCCGCCGGTGGGAATCTTAAAATGGTCGCTGAGCCACTGGCCGATATAAGTAATGAATCCGACCAGCCCGGCGGAAACCAAGAATGCAACACAAAGGGCCGCCACAATATCCCGCCTCTTAAGAAAAGAGCGAAAAACATGAAGGGTGGCGGTCAATTTGCGAGTTGGTGATTGAGTCGCTAATTTTTCTTTCGGAAGCAGGAAAGAGAGGCAAGCCACGATGGCCCCGAAGGCGGCGAAAAAAAGGAACACCCGCCGCCATCCGTAGTGGTCGGCGATTTGCCCTGCAAGCGGAACGCCGATGATGGGGGCGGCAAAGTATGCGGAGGATACCAGGCCGATCGCCTTTCCCCGCACGCGATAGTTGAACCAGTCGCCCGCGAATGCGATGGAGCAGGTGGAAATGGTTCCTGCCGCAAGCCCGGTCAGGGCGCGCGCAAGCAGGAGTTCTTCATACGTCTGTGTTTGCGAAGATATCCAGGAAGCTACGGCAAATACAACAACGCCTGCCAAAAGAAACTTGCGGCGCCCGTAGTGGTCGGAGAGGGCGCCTGCAATAAACGAGGCCAGGGCGGCCGTCACCGAGTAAACGACAACCAGCAAGCCTGCCGCTTCCACGGTCTTGTTCAGCGACCCGCCCAGGACAGGGAGCAGGGCGGCAATCATCTGGTTGTCAGCCACGCCCAGGAAAAGCAGCAAGAATAAGTTGGCGATAACCCGATAATCCACTCGCTGCCTTCCATCGGTTTTTTTGCCGGATTCATACGCCGGCAGCCAGGCGGGGCGATAAGCAATCCAGGAACTTCGTCCGAACGAAAAATGAAATGAGGCCGGATTACCCGCTACTCAAAGTGATGAAGGTCCAACTTGGCGGCGACATGGTCCGACATGTCCACTACGCCGGCAGCGGCAATGCCCACCGCAACTACAATGGCGTCACTGATTTCGGCTTTGGTCACGCCAATTTCGAGCGCCTTCTTAATGTGACCCTGGAGGCACCCTTCGCACTTGGCCACCAGCGAAACTCCGATGGCGATCAGTTCTTTGGTCTTTAAATCGAGATTGGTGGGAGTGAAGTAAGTCTCTTTGTAAAATGTCTTATATATATTGCGGAACCGCGGCTCGATCATGCTCATCGAGATCGGACTCCTCCGCCTGCCCTCTTTCGCGGCCTGCGGAGCGTTCTCTTCGGTGGTGTCGGGGGTCATTTTTTCGACTTCGGGGGTTTCATTTTTCGCCATACGGGATACTCACTCCTATAGATTCAATTGTGGAGGTGAAGTTTCAGCATCAAAACCCCACACCGGACCCAGCTTCGAGAGAGATAGCTTTTCGCCCGCTTTGGTTGCTCGCGGGCTCTTTCAAATCTCAGGCCTCCCAATTCTTCTACGAACAGCAAGAAACTTCAGGGCAAAAGTCTAGCATACCTTGTTCTTACCTGAGAGGATGAAAGTTGGTGGGCTTCAAAAGGAATTGATGATCAAGATGATGCGTGGGCTGGCACTACCTGCGCAGCGGGCTCGGCGGTAATCAGCTCCGGAATTTCGAAGCGAATGGAAGTTCCCTTTCCAGGCTTGCTTTCGATCTGGAATGTAGACTCCTGACCGTAGAGGACTTTCAACCTCTCGCGGACGTTCGAGATTCCGATGCCTGAGTCGTACACTTCGTGCTGCCTATCTTCCGGGATTCCCACCCCGTCATCGATGACCTCCACGGTGAGCCGCCCATTCTTGCGCGATGAGCGCAACGTGATCGTCCCGCCTTCAATCTTGGGTCCGATTCCATGGCGGATGGCATTTTCAACCAGGGGCTGCAAGATCATGCTGGGCACGACCACTTCCAGCGTGTCGGCGTCAATTTCCTTGCGTATTTGAAGTTTGTCGCGCCCGAATCGCACCACCTCTATATCCAGATAGTCGTCAATAAACTCGATCTCCTGCTTAAGTGGTGAGAAGTGAATCTGGGTCTTCAAGCGGCGGCGAAGAATATTGGATAGCTTCAGGACCACTGTGCGCGCCGTGTCCGGATCAAAACGGACCAGCGAGGATACCGTGTTCAGCGTATTGAAGAGGAAATGGGGATTGATCTGGCTGATCAGGGCATCCACGCGCGCCTGCATCAAAGCCAATTCCTGCTCTTCGAGTTTTCTTTGTATCCGCGTGTTGTTCCAAATGCGGACTGGCAAACCCACGGCAACCAGCGTGGTGACGACGATCAGGACATTCGACCAGGCATGGTTTGAGTTGAGGTAGAAGAGATGGCCCTTTGAAATCCGCCCGATAGTCAGCCGGGTGATCTCGAGAATTACGCACACTAACCAAAATAGAACCTGCCAATCGAGGGCCGGATGCTTAAATCGCTGTTTGATGGAACGGTAAAGGCTGAGATCAATGAAGGGTGAAAATTTCCAGATTTCCTCTTTGTCGGGACAAACGTAGCGCGCCGAGCCTCCCACAACCGCGTAAAGGACAGCCAAAAGAGGAGCGACAAATTCGTGTCCGATCAGCCAGGCGGGCAGGCTCACCATAATTCCCACACCCAGCCCCACGATGGTACCGCCGAGCAACCCGGCGAGGACGGTAACTTCAAGGCTGAGGTCGGCGCCGTCATAGTGGCCCACCAAGCGCGCCAAAACACCCAGGGCAAAAGGCACCCCCAAAAAAGCGGCAAATTGCAGCTTTTGACGCGGAGAGCGCCGCTCTTCCACAATTAAACGGCGGAACAGAGGGAACCGTGCGATGAAGCCTGCCAGCAAGGCGACCAATCCCAGCTTGATCAGAAGGGTAACGAATACGGGCGCGGAAGCACTATTGGGGTTCATGAGAAGTGAGAGTCTTTAATTTTCGGCGGATTCGCGATGCTGAAAGTCAGATTCGACGAGGTGAGGAATCCAAGCCGGCAGCCCGCCAATCACAAATCTAATATTCAAATTCGGAACCGCCACCGACGAAATGGACCACTTCCAAACGATCTCCGCCTCGGATTTGGGTGTTGCCCCACTGGTTTCGCGGCACGATTTCGAGATTATGCTCCACAGCAACCCGATCGCCGGGAAGTTTGAGCAATCCAAGTAAGGCGATCAGCGTCAAACCTTCAGGAATCTCCTTCTTTTCGCCGTTGACCTGGATGGTAATCAAAATTCTCTCCGGACTACGAGCCGGCGGCCGGAGGGGCGGGCGGCTTGATCTCGCCCCCGCGGATGCGCCCGATAACCAATCGGTGCTGGCTTTCCAACATGCTTTTCAGCTTGTCGTCACTGTAATCGGGCGAGTGTAGGAATTCCTCGTAAGAGGTAGTCAACGAATGGATGACGGCTCCGCGAATGTAAACCATCGTCTCGATTCCCGCGTCTTTTTTCCGCGGCTCGGTCTGGATGTGGTAAACCACGCCCTCGTGTTTGATATCCGTATTGAAGCCGGTAACCATATTTCAGCGCCTCGGCGGGGGGAAGAGATTACGGTCCCCGCCAGAATGTTAGCGGCTTAGAGGGCGTGAGGCAAGAAAAAACTTGACACAACTATTTCCAGGCTCTTATAGTGTTGGGCTTAGAAACGCACCCGAAAGTTGCCTGTAACCTATTGCAATGCTTGGAGATTATCTCCCCATTCTGATCCATCTAGGTGTCGTCGCCTTTGTGGCGGCGGCATTGCTCGGCTTGTCATCCTGGGTGGGGGTCAACAGACCAACAAGGGAAAAGCTATCGCCCTACGAGTGCGGCATTGATCCGGTTGGAAATGCCCGTGAACGCTTCTCCGTCAGTTTTTACCTTGTCGGCATGCTATTTATTTTGTTTGACGTGGAAGCAGTGTTCCTTTATCCGTGGGCGGTCGTCTACAGGAGCCTGAGATGGCCCGGATTTGTGGAAATGTTGATTTACATCGCCGTCCTTGGCGCGGGATATGTTTATATTTGGAAAAAAGGTGCGCTGGACTGGAAGAAGTGAGAAAAAAAGGGTAAAGGTTAAAGGGTAAGAATAAAGTTTCGTGGGAAGTCTCTTAAGAAATATAGGCTGGCTACAGATTCAGGGACTGAATTCAGCTTTTTGTTTTGGGAACCATGTTTCGCTTTTTTCGAAATCGCACTGCTTTTTCTTTTTTTTACCCTTTACCCTTTAACTTTTAACCTTTCTCGTTTTCTCACACTCTGTAAACAAATTTATGCCATCCGACCCCGAATCAAATCCCGCCATCCAGAAGCTTCGGCAGTTCGCTCCGGACGCGGTGGAAGACGTTTCAACTTTTCGCGACGAAATTTCGGTCCATATTAGAGCGATTCAATTGCGCCACATATGTGAATTTCTGCGCGACGAACCCGGCGTGGCTTTTAAATATCTCTCCGACATCACCGCCGTGGATCACTACCCGGCGGAGCCACGATTTGAGACCATTTGTCACATTCTTTCAATTGATACGAACCAACGCTTGCGGTTGAAGGTGAGAATTCCGGGCGAGGATCCACGGGTGGATTCGATGGTCCCGGTTTGGCCGTCCGCCCAGGCCTTCGAGTGCGAAATATTTGACCTCTTCGGAATTCAATTCACCGGGCACCCCGACTTGCGGCGGATTCTTTTGCCGGAAGATTGGGAAGGACATCCCCTGCGCAAAGACTATCCCGTTCAAGGGAGCATCACCCGATGGCCGTGACCCTTGAAAAAGTGCCAGGCCAGGAGGAAAAGGTCATCCTCTCCATGGGTCCGCAACACCCGTCCACGCACGGCGTGTTGCGCCTCGTCCTCGAGCTGGACGGCGAAACGGTGGTGCGCGCCATCTACGACATCGGGTATTTGCATACCGGCTTTGAGAAATCTTTCGAGGATAAGACTTACTCGCAGGGCGTCACCCTCACCGACCGGATGGATTACCTCGCGCCCCTCTCCAACAACCTGGCCTATTGTCTGGCCGTGGAGAAACTGCTCGACTTGGAAATTCCCCCCCGCGCTCAATGGATTCGTGTGCTCCTGACCGAGCTGACTCGGATCGGCAGCCACCTGGTTTGGCTGGGAACGCATGCCATTGATATTGGCGCCATGTCCGTCTTCCTCTACTGCTTTCGGGAACGCGAAGACCTGATGCACATTTTTGAGATGGTCTCGGGCCAGCGCATGATGACCAGTTTCTTTCGCATTGGAGGACTCGCCCTCGAGCCCCCCATCGGTTGGCTGAAGTCAGTGGAAAAAGTTGTAAAGAAGTTTCCCGCGCGCTTCGACGAATACGAGGGTCTGCTCACCCGCAATCCCATTTGGCTGGGGCGAACCAAGGGCGTGGGTGTGATTTCCAAAGAAGACGCGATAGCCTACGGCCTTTCAGGCCCGTCGGTTCGCGGCTCCGGCGTGAATTGGGACGTGCGAAAGAACCAGCCCTATTCGAGTTACGATAAGTTTAATTTCAACGTTCCGACGCGCAATGAGGGCGACGTTTACGCGCGCTACCTGGTGCGGGTTGATGAAATGCGCGAGTCGCTGAAAATCGTGAAACAGGCGATGGATGGCTTGCCCGAAGGGCCTATCAAGGCCAACGCGCCGCACATCGTGATGCCCGACCGCGAGAGCATGAAGACCAGCATTGAGTCGCTGATCTATCACTTCAAGATTGTGACAGAAGGTTTCCACCCGCCCATCGGCGAGGTCTATCATTCAATTGAATCGCCGCGCGGAGAGCTGGGGGTGTACGTGGTCAGCGACGGATCGCCCAAGCCGTGGCGATGTCACGTGCGGGCGCCCTCATTTGCGAATCTCCAGGCGCTGCCCAAGATGATCGAAGGCCGGCTGATTGCCGACGTGGTGGCTTGCATCGGAAGTATCGATGTTGTGTTGGGAGAGATTGATCGATGAGGACGTCCCAGGTCCTTTGTCATTATTCAAAGGCTGCAAACAGGCGATAAAATTGCCGGGGCAAATGACTAAGGACCAATGACAAAGGACAGAAGACAGCGGGAACCGAATGCTATCGGAATCTTTAAGAGCTAAATTCGATCAGGTCATTGCGCGTTACCCCTTAAAACGCTCGGCCATTGTGCCCTTGCTGATGTTTGGGCAGGACGAGATTGGGTACGTCAGTGAGGAATTGATCCAGGAGATCGCGCGCGCCGTGGAAGTGCGCCCCATCGAGGTCATCGAGGATATCGGCTACTACTCGATGCTCCATCGCCAGCCCATCGGCAAATATAATTTCCAGGTTTGCACGAATATCTCCTGCCTCTTGCGGGGCGGTGAAGCGATGCTGGAACATTGTTCCAAGAAACTCGGCATCGGACATAAGCAGACCACCGCTGACGGAAAGTTTTCCCTGGAAGAAGTGGAATGTCTGGGCGCTTGCTGCGGGGCACCGGCCATGCAGGTGAATTACGATTTCTTTGAAAACCTTACGCTGGAAAAAATCGACGCGTTGATTGAAAAGTTGCGGAAGGTCTGAAATTGGTTTTACCTTGGCGACTCTGCGACTCTGCGTGAGAATGTTCTGAAGACAAGAACAATCTCTTGCAGAGGCGCCAAGACGCAGAGAAAAAGTTGAAGACATGAGCGATTACGAAAACTACCTGAAAGGCTCGCCGCTCGAGGTGAAAGTCATCACCCGGCGGATTGGCATCCCCAATTCCGCCTCCATTGGCGTGTTCCTTCAGAACGACGGCTACAAAGCGCTGACCAAAGCGCTCTCCATGAAGCCCGATGAAGTTATCAATGAGGTCAAAAACTCCGGCCTTCGCGGCCGCGGTGGCGCGGGCTTCAATACGGGGATGAAATGGAGCTTCGTGCCCAAGCAATCCGCCAAACCAAAATACGTGGTTTGCAACGCGGACGAAAGCGAGCCCGGCACTTGCAAGGATAGGCCGCTGATCGAGTTTGACCCGCACCAATTGATCGAAGGAATAGCCATCGCCGGATACGCGATTCAATCCAACCAGGGTTACATCTATGTGCGCGGGGAATACCGGTATCTGCTGGACATCCTCGATCGCGCTCTTGAGGAAGCCTACGCGCGCGGATATTTGGGCAAGAACATTTTAAGTTCGGGCTTCAATTACGATATCGCCACCCACACCGGCGCGGGCGCTTACGAATGCGGAGAAGAAACCGCGCTGCTAAATTCGCTCGAGGGTTTGCGCGGATATCCCCGCGTCAAACCGCCCTTCCCTGCCGTGGTGGGCTTGTATGGCGGGCCCACGGTGGTGAATAACGTTGAAACCCTTTCCAATGTCCCTTCGATACTCCTGAACGGCGCGGAATGGTATTCAAAACTGGGCAGTCCGAAGAATGGCGGGACGCGGTTATTCTGCCTGAGCGGCCACATCAACAGGCCCGGCGTTTATGAACTGCCCATGGGATTTCCCCTGCGCCGGATTATCGAGGAGGTGGGTGGAGGAATTCCGGGCGGCAAGAAATTAAAGTGCGTTATTCCCGGCGGATCGTCCTGTCCGGTTCTCCTTCCCGAGGAAATCGATACACCCATGGATTTTGATTCGCTGGCCAAGATTGGCTCCATGCTAGGTTCGGGCGGCGTGGTGATTATGGACGAAGACACCTGCATGGTGAAGGCTGCGCTGCGCATCTCCAAGTTTTACGCCCACGAATCCTGCGGTTGGTGCATTCCCTGCCGCGAGGGAACGTCCTGGCTCAAGACCCTCCTTACCCGCCTTCACGGCGGCGCAGGAGTTCCGGAAGACCCGGACACGGCGCTGGACGTAGCTTTCAATATCCTGGGGAAGACGCTTTGCCCGCTGGGCGACGCGGCCGCGCTCCCCGTAATCAGCATCCTCAAGAAATTCCGGCACGAGTTTGAGGAGCACGTGAAATTGGGCGGTTGTCCGTATGAGCGAAAGGAAGCGACGGTAAGTTAAATCGGAGTGTAAAAAATTATGAAGTATGAACTATGAAGCATGAAACAAAGGCACCAAATTCGTTTTGTTGGTTCATACTTCATAATTCTGAATTCACAAATTGAGAGAAGAATGCCAGATCAAGTAGCATCAGCCCCACCCACTACCGTAAACCTGACCATCGACGGCAAATCCGTTTCCGTCCCGCCGGGCACGCTTCTCATCGAAGCCGCCAAGCAGAGCGCGATTGACATTCCAAGTTTCTGCTACTACCCGGGCCTGGCCTTGCAAGGCGCCTGCCGGATGTGCGTGGTGCTGATCGAGAAGATGCCCAAGTTGCAGACGGCGTGCACGACGGTGGTAACCAACGGCATGGTGGTTCACACCGCCAATGAGGAAGTGAAGAATGCGCGCAAGGCTATGTTGGAGTTTTTGCTGACCAATCACCCGCTGGACTGCCCGGTGTGCGACAAGGGCGGCGAGTGTGAACTCCAGGACATGGTATTTACCTACGGCGCGGCGGAAACGCGGTTCCTCGAAACCAAGCATCACGAAGAGGAAAAGAAATTCTCCAATCTCGTTTATTACGACCGGCCCCGTTGCATCCTCTGTTATCGCTGCATACGGGTCTGTGATGAAGGGATGGATGTGAACGCCTTCGGCATCGGCTTCCGGGGCGGACATAGCGAGATCATTCCCAACCAGGGCGAAAAACTGGAATGTGAAGAATGCGGAATGTGCATTGACATTTGTCCGGTTGGCGCGCTTACCAGCGGCACTTATCGGTATAAAACGCGCCCGTGGGAACTGACTTACACCGGCACGATTTGTAACCACTGCGGCGACGGTTGCAAGACAACTCTTTCCATCCGCAACAACGAGATCATCCGGGCCAACAACCGCGACCACTCGGGAATTAATGGAGAGTTCCTCTGCGCCAAAGGGCGATTCGGCTGGGACTTCGTCAATAACGAAAACCGCGTGACAGCGCCGCGAATTCGCAGGGATGGAAAGCAGGAAGAGAGCACCTGGGAGGAAGCCCTGGGCACGACGGTGGCGCGGTTGAATGACGTCATCACCCGCCATGGCGCCAACTCCGTCGCTGTGATCGGGTCCAACCACACCACCAACGAGGAGAATTATCTATTATCGAGATTTGCCCGCACGGTTCTCGGAACCAATAACATTGATCATCACCGAACCGCGGACTTCTCATCGCTTGTCACGGCACTAACCCAGTCACACGCCGTCGATCGTCACGCCACCATGCAGGACCTTGGCGAAGCTTCCAGCATTCTGTTGATCGGCAACAATCCCACGCCCCAGCATCCCCTGCTCGCCTATCAGATCAGGCAGGCGGTTCGCCAGCACCGGGCGCGCCTTTACATCGTCAACAGCGCCGATATAAAACTGCGCCGCCAAGCGAGCCTTTACGTGCAGGTGAATCCTGCCGGAGAGGGCCAAGCTCTCCGGGCTTTGATGGGAACTCAATCGCCCGGTCCTGACATGGTGGTTGCGGGATCCGCGTCGGTCGGCACACTGGCGGATGAGCTCAAAGCGGAATCGGATACCATTATTATCTTTGGCGAGGAAGTACGCGGCGAGACCATCGGTGATCTGGTGCGATGGGGACTGGCACTTCCGGGCCTCACGCGATTCATTGCTTTGGGCGATTACGCCAATTCACGTGGCGCGGCCGATATGGGCCTGCTTCCCGGAAATCTTCCCGGCTATGCGGCCCTCAGCGATGCGGATGCGCGCCGGCATTTTGAGACTGTGTGGGGAACCAAACTCGCCACCCAGCCTGGGCACGACTTACGGGGAATCCTCGGTGGCATTCAAAATGGCGAGATTAAGGCTCTGATGGTTTTTGGATCCAATCCTGTGAAGACATTCAATTTTGACCGGAGCGCGCTGAGGTCCGTCGAATTTCTGGTTGTGGCCGACCTCTTTTCCACCGAAACGGCGGAGGTCGCGGATGTTTTCCTGCCTGCCACCAGCTTCGCGGAGAAACCGGGAACCGTCACCAACACTTGCGGACAAGTACAGGCCGTCAAGCGGACCATGCGCAAGCCGGGAACCAGAAGTGATTTGGAAATCATCCTGGCGCTCGCCCGCCAGTTCGGCCACCCATGGCCTTACCAATCGCCCGACGACGTTTTGCGGGAGATCATCACCAATGTTCGCGGATACTCAATTGCCCTACCCACATTGCTTTTGGGCGGAGCCGTGGCCACCAGTCCAGAGGGAAATCCGCCTCGGCTCGAGCGCGAGGATCTCATCTTTTCCTCACACGATTCCCTGTTCACTTCGGGAACGCTCAGCCGATATAGCCATGCGTTGAATTCAGTGGAAGAATCCAAGAGACCTCATGATCACATTTTCTGACACTACGTTTTTGCTGCTTGAGAGTTTCGTGAAAGTGGCGGTCATTCTTGGCGTGGTGCTCACCGCGTTCGCTTATCTCACCTGGCTGGAGCGCAAGGTCATCGCGCACATTCAATCGCGCTGGGGACCTTACCGGGTGGGTCCGCACGGCTTGCTGCAACCCCTGGCTGACGGGCTTAAGTTTTTGTTCAAAGAAGATATCGTGCCCCTCGAGGCTGACCAATTCATTTATTGGCTCGCCCCTTTTCTTTCTTTCACACTCGCTTATCTCTCTTTCGCGGTGATTCCCTTTGGCGAGTCTTTCAAGATTGGCGCGCGAACGGTTTATCTCCAGGTCACGAATCTGGACGTCGGATTGCTCTTCATATTTGCCGTAACTTCGCTGGGTGTTTACAGCATCGCTCTGGCGGGATGGTCTTCGAACAGCAAGTACCCGCTGTTTGGCGGCCTTCGCTCCTCCGCGCAGATGATTAGCTACGAGCTGTCGCTCGGTCTGGCAGTGATAGGCGTCATTATGATTTCGGGCACTTTAAGCCTGCGCGGTATTGTGGAGTATCAGCAGCACCATGGACTTTGGAACATCATTCTTCAGCCCGTCGGATTTCTGGTGTACTTTGCCGCTGCCATCGCGGAAACCAACCGCGTTCCGTTTGACCTGCCGGAGGGCGAAACAGAATTGGTGGCTGGATTTCATACCGAGTACAGCAGTTTTAAGTTCGCCATGTTTTTTATGGCCGAGTACGGGAACATGATCACGGTCTCGTGCATTGCCACGCTCCTTTTTTTCGGCGGCTGGCTCGGCCCCGTTTTCGGTCCCGCGTGGCTACAGGTCTTGTTGCCCGTTGTCTATTTTGGCGCCAAAGTTTTTTGCTTCCTTTTCTTTTATATGTGGATGCGCGGCACTCTGCCCCGTTTTCGGTATGACCAACTGATGGCATTCGGATGGAAGGTTTTATTGCCCATCGGATTTCTAAATATTCTGGTGACGGGATTAATTTTGACGTGGTGGACGTCGTAAGCGCTGATGGGCATGTTCGATATTATTTGGTCTAATCTTTGCGCCCTCGCGCCTTTGCGAGAGAATGTTTTGTTCTGACTGAGAAAACAATATCGCGCAATGGCCCTAAGGCGCAGGGAAAGCGCCAAGAGGAAGGGATCCAACTCTTGGCAAGGTAATTTGCCGTGAATCTGTAAAGTCTATGCCTATTCTTTTTTACATCTTCGGAGGGCTCGTCATCGTTGCGGCGCTGGGAGTGGTCCTCCAACGCACCCCGGTTTACAGCGCGCTCTCGCTGATCGTGGTGCTGTGCGCGCTGGCAGTGGAATATCTTTTGCTGGGCGCTGAATTTATCGCGATGATTCAAGTGATTGTGTATGCCGGCGCCATCATGGTCCTTTTCGTCCTGGTGATCATGCTTCTGAACGCGGGACACGAAGTTCCCAGTTCGCGCAGCCGCGTGGCCCGTTGGATGGGCGCGCCGTTGCTGATGGCATTTCTGGTTGAAATGCTTTACGCCCTATGGAAATACCTGCCGGAGGAGAGCGGCCAATGGCCGGTGGCCAAGCCCGCTGGTCCGGCGCCCATCGGCCATTTGCTTTTCCAGAATTATATCCTCCCTTTCGAGGTCACTTCAGTCCTGGTTCTGGTGGCGGTGCTTGGCGCCGTGGTGCTGGCCAAGAAAGAATTGTGAGGGTTCGAGAATGGTCCCGTTATCCCATGTGCTGGCGCTGAGCTTGATCCTTTTTGTGCTGGGCGCGGCAGGATTTATATTCCGCCGCAACATCATCACCATTTTCATGTGCATTGAGCTGATGCTCAACGCCGTCAATCTGGCGTTTATCGCCTTCGCCCGTCAGCACGGCCAATTGGATGGGCAGCTTTACGTTTTTTTTGTCATCGTAGTCGCCGCCGCCGAGGCCGCTGTGGGATTGGCCATCATCATCGCCTTATACCGGAACAAGGAGTCGCTGGGCGCTGACGATTTGGATTCGATGAAGATGTAGGTGGGATCAGAGAGAAGGTGGTCAGTATTTCAGTGGGTCAGTATTTCAGTAAGGTAAGCCTGGATCCAGAAGTGCTGACGGACTGAAGCACTGACATCCTGAAATACTGAAAAGCTTTTAACCATGGAAATTCAGCTTCTACTCATGCTGTGCCCTCCCCTCGTGGGAGCGGCGCTCAATGGCATCCTGGGCCGGCGTTTTTCGCGCGGGACGGTTTCCGCCATTGGTTGCGGCGCGGCAGGGATTTCCATGGTGTTCGCATTGACCGCCGCGCTGAACATGTTACTCCATTCCGGCTCGGCTGATTATTTCCGCCATTCATACTTCACTTGGATCCAATCTGGAGATTTCACGGCGGACTTTGCCCTTTATTACGACCGCCTGACCATGGTGATGACGTGCACGGTTACGGTGGTTGCCTTTCTAATCCACCTCTACTCCCGCGGCTACATGGAACACGAGGGTGGATACTATCGCTTTTTCACCTACCTCAATCTTTTCCTTTTCATGATGCTCACCCTCGTGACCGCCGCCAATTTCCCTTTGATGTTCGTGGGCTGGGAAGGCGTGGGCTTGTGCTCTTACCTTCTGATCGGTTTCTATTTCCCCAGGAAATCCGCTTCGGACGCCGGCAAGAAGGCATTCATCGTGACGCGAATCGGTGATATTGGATTCACGCTGGGCATCGCGCTGATCTTCTGGACTTTCAACTCAGTGGACATGACGACCGTATTTGGTTATGCCTCAGGAATGGCCATGCATGAAAAAGAAGGCGTGTTCACCGCCATCTGCCTGCTGCTGTTTTTGGGCGCGGTGGGAAAATCCGCCCAGCTCCCGCTCTATGTCTGGCTGCCCGATGCCATGGAAGGTCCCACGCCCGTCAGCGCCTTGATTCACGCCGCCACCATGGTGACGGCGGGCGTTTATATGGTGGCGCGTTCCAGCATTCTCTTCGCCCACGCGCCCGCGGCTCTGGAAGTGGTCAGCGCCATCGGGTGCCTGACCGCTTTTTTCGCCGCCACCATCGCCCTTTGTCAAAACGATTTGAAGCGCATGCTCGCCTATTCCACCATCAGCCAACTCGGTTACATGTTTGTGGGCTGTGGCGTGGGAGTGTTCGCCGCCGGCATATTCCATCTGATGACGCACGCATTCTTCAAATCGCTTCTGTTTCTCGCCGCCGGCAGCGTGATGCATGGCTTGAATGGCGAACTGGACATGCGCAAGATGGGCGGCCTGCGGCACAAAATGCCAAAGACCCATTTCACTTTTCTGGTCGCAACCCTCGCTATCAGCGGCGTTCCTTTTCTTTCCGGCTTCTTCAGCAAAGACCAAATTCTTGCCGGCGCATACTTGGGGCCGCTGGGCAAAGGGTGGATCTACTGGCTCGCCACCCTCACCGCCGGGATGACCGCTTTCTATATGTTTCGCGGATTGTTCATGACGTTTTATGGCGAGTCCCGCCTCGACCATGAACTCGAGCACCACGCCCACGAAAGTTCATCCAAGATGACCGTGCCACTCATCATCCTGGCGATCTTTTCCGTCATCGCGGGGTATGTCGGCATGCCTCACCCTCTCGAAGGTCTCAGCAGTTTTCTCGATCCGATCTTCGGTCCGGCACAGGACATGCTGAGGTCGGCATTCCCTTCGTCAAGCGCGGGCGAGATGGGCGAAGTCACTTTGATGGGATTCTCTCTGGCCGCCGCGGGACTAGGCATCCTGCTGGCTTGGTGGTTTTATCTGAAGTCCCCGCAAATTCCCGCCCGCATCGCGGCGAGCCTGAGCGGGCTTTATGAACTTTTGATTCACAAGTATTACGTCGACGAAATCTACAACGCCATCATCGTGCGGCCCATCCGAGTAGGGTCTGAAAAGATTTTGTGGCAGGCCATCGATGCCGGACTCATCGACGGCGTCGGCGTTAATGGAACCGCGGCAAGAACCATGGATGCCGGGGGCGTGTTGCGGAGAATTCAATCCGGCAATTTGCGCAGCTATGCCGCCTGGGTTCTGCTGGGCGCCGTCGCCTGGCTGGGCTACATTTTATTTTTTCATTAGAGACGCCGTGGGAGCGGAGCCGCTCCCCGAGTTTTAAATATGGTCGAGCCTTTCCCGCATTTTCTGACCGTCCTGACGTTTCTGCCGCTGGCGGGCGCCGTGTCCATTGCCTTCACCCGTCCTGAGGCCGCTGCGCGCATCCGCTTGATCGCGCTCCTCTACTCGGTGGCCGCCCTCGCGCTGGCCATTGTGGCGTTTGCCGGTTTCGATCCCGGTCAGGCGGGCTTTCAGTTTACCGAAGTGGTCCCATGGATCGACTCGCCCTCCATCAGCTATTCCGTGGGTCTCGATGGATTGAGTCTGTTGCTGGTTCTGCTTTCCGCCTTTCTTACGCCGCTTTCCATCCTCGCCTCATGGAGGAGCATCCAAAGCAGGCCCAAGGAGTTTTATCTCTTCCTTCTGGCGCTGGAAACGGGAATGATCGGCGTTTTTGTTTCACTCGACCTATTCCTCTTTTTTGTATTTTGGGAAGTCATGCTCATCCCCATGTATTTCCTGATCGGTGTGTGGGGACACGATCGGCGCGTCTACGCGGCCGTGAAATTTATTCTGTACACAATGGTGGGTTCGGCGCTCATGCTGGTGGGGATTCTCTACCTTTATAAAGTCACGGGCACATTCGATCTTCAAACCATTCTGAGCACATTGCCGGGGTTGTGGGCCTCAATGCCGGGCTCGGCGCAAACATGGCTTTTCCTCGCCTTCTTCCTGGCTTTCGCCATCAAGGTTCCCATGTTTCCCTTCCACACCTGGTTGCCGGATGCGCACGTGGAAGCGCCCACCGCGGGCTCGGTGATCCTGGCCGGCGTGCTCTTGAAGATGGGCACATACGGGATGCTGCGTTTCTGCCTGCCGCTCTTTCCTCAGGCTTCGCGGGATTTTGCGCCCATCATCAGCGTGCTCGCCATCATCGGCATCATTTACGGAGCACTGGTGGCCATGGTTCAGCCCGACATGAAGAAGCTGGTGGCCTACTCCTCCGTCGCGCACATGGGATTCATTGTGCTGGGCATTTTCGCTTTCAACATCAATGGCATTGAAGGGGCCATCTATCAGATGTGCAGCCACGGCGTCTCAACCGGCGCGCTCTTTCTTCTGGTGGGCATGTTGTACGACCGCCGGCACACGCGCCTGATCGCCGAGTTCGGCGGTCTTGCCACCGCCATTCCCGTTTTCAGCACCTTTTTTTTGATCGTCACACTCTCCTCGCTTGGCCTGCCTGCGCTAAATGGCTTCGTGGGCGAATTCTTGATTATCGTAGGCAGCTTCCATGTGAAGGCAGCCTACGCCGCGCTGGCCGCCGTGGGCGTGGTCCTGGCCGCCGTTTACTTGCTCTGGATGTACCAACGCGTGTTTTTCGGCGAGGTGACCAATCCCAAGAACCAGAACCTTCCTGACATTGACGCGCGGGAAAAATTCATCCTGGTGGTTCTGGTGTTGGTCATTCTTTGGATGGGCGTTTATCCCAACCCATTCCTGCGGAGAATTGACGTGAGTTCGGCTCAAGTGATCCAGCGTGTGGGCGCGGGTGCGACCCAAATGGCCGGCGGCGCACCGGTGAAAATCGGAGGGCAGACTCGATGAACTTCGTTCAGCCCGACGAAATGCTGCGCGTCCTCCCCGAAATCGTTTTGGCCGGATTTGCAATACTGGTTATGGTGCTCGACCCGTTCGTAAGCGCGCGGCGAAAATCCGCGCTGGGCTGGCTGGCATTCGTGGGGGTGCTAGCGGCGGCTTATTCCACGTCCTGGACTTTCCTCTCGCCGGGAACCGCGTTCAATGGCAATATTTCCTCCAATGAATTCAGTTTGTACTTCACCCTGCTGTTCCTCTTTGTGGCGGGCGTTACCCTGCTCGGCTCGGTGCATTATCTCGAGCGCGACGGGATTAATCACGCCGAATATTATTCGCTGGTGTTGATGGCCACTCTTGGCATGTGCTTTATGGCCGCTTCCACTGAGCTCATCATGATTTTTCTGGGGCTCGAGATTTCTTCCATCTCCACTTACATTCTGGCCGGATTCAAGCGCGCGAACGCCCAGTCCAATGAGTCTTCACTCAAGTATTTCTTGCTGGGCTCATTCGCCACCGCTTTTTTCCTTTATGGAATCGCGTTTATTTATGGAATATCGGGCTCGACCAATCTCAACGATCTGAATGCCCATCTCGACCGCTCGGGAGGATGGGCCTCCATGACTTCGATCGCGTTGATCCTGATGTTCATCGGCCTCGGTTTTAAAGTGTCGGCTGTCCCCTTCCAAATCTGGACGCCCGACGTTTACCAGGGCGCGCCCGCGCCGGTCACTGCCTTCTTAAGTGTGGGGCCCAAAGCGGCGGCCTTTGCCGTGGTCTTGCGGGTATTCGTGGTGGGGTTTGGCGGGGTAAGTTCGCTCACCTTCTGGCTCATTTGGACTACAGCGATTCTCACCATGTCTTTGGGTAATCTTGCCGCGCTCTGGCAATCAAACGTCAAACGCTTCCTGGCTTATTCTTCCATCGCGCACGCGGGCTATGTTCTGGTGGGCATTGCCGCCGCCCTCGCCGCAGGCAATGATGAAATCACGCGGGCTGAAGCCACTTCGTCCGTGCTTTTCTACCTCACCGCTTACGCACTGATGAACGTGGGCGTATTCATCCTGATCGCGCACCTGGCCGGACACGACGAGCGATATACCAACGTGGATGATTTTGTCGGTTTTGGTTTTGAGCGCCCGGGCGCGGCCGCTTGCCTTGCCGTATTTATGTTTTCCCTGGCCGGCATTCCCACCATGGCCGGATTCTTCGCCAAGTTCTACGTTTTCCGCGCCGCGATTCACGCCAACTTGATTGGCCTCACGATTATCGCTTTGCTGAACAGCGTGGTCTCGGTCTATTACTATCTGCGCTTGGTGGTGGTGATGTATATGCGCGAGGGAAAAGCAGAAGCCTCGCATGTGGATATGCCCGCCTCGCTAGGCATAGCCATGGCCACTAGTCTTTTTGGAATTTTCTACCTTGGACTGTTGCCCGGTTCCTTCCTCGATCTAGCCAATCTGGCGGCTAATCGTTTGCCGTAAGAATTCACAATCAGAATATCGAGTGCTGTCGCGGATGTCGCGCGGGGTGGAATGTGTATAAAAACCGTCCTCGTTCCTTAATTCAGCGGTATTTCGCTGAGATGGCTCGCACACCGTCGACGAGACGGGATACTTCCTCACCAGTTGTGTAGCAAGCGCATCCGGCGCGGACCAATCCTTCATCCCCCAGGCCAAGCCGCTGAGTAATAGTTGCGGCGTAGAAATCCCCGTGCGACACAAACACTCCTCGCTCGGCCAAGCCTGCTGCCACTTTGCTTGAGGAAACTTTCTCTAGGGTGAAGGAAACCGTGGGAGTTCGTTGCTCTTTTGGAGGAGGCCCATAGACCGTTACGCCCCGAATGCCGACAAGTCCATCCCAAAGTTGCTTCAACAGCGCTTGGTGTGACGTGTGCAAGCCATCGAACGCGGCACACAATCGCTCCCGTCGAGTTGAGCCGATGGCAAGAGAGGCAAGGAAATTCGCCGCCGCTGCCGCGCCCACGATGCCTTCGTGATTCTGCGTACCTGTCTCCGCGCGCTCGGGAGCGGCATCGGGCGCGGGAATCAATTTGGGGAAATCTGTTGACTGAAGTAAGTGCTGCCTGCCGTAAAGCACTCCAATGTGAGGGCCGTAAAATTTATACGCCGAGCAAGCCAGGAAATCGCAATCGAGCGCGCGAACGTCAGTCAGGACATGGGGCGCGTAGTGAACGGCGTCCACGAACATCAACGCCCCGGCGGCGTGTGCCATCTTCCCCGCCCGGCGCACATCGCTGATGGTGCCAAGGGCATTCGAGGCCGCTCCCATGGCCACCATGCGGGTCCGGGCTCCGATCTTGCTTTCAAGATCCTGCCAGTCAAGTTGCCCCGTCTCAGGAATCATCCTCACTACACGGAGCGTGATCCCGCGCTCGCGTTCAAGAGCTTGCCAGGGCGCAAGGTTGCCGTGGTGGTCGAGCTCGGTCACCACAACTTCGTCGCCCGCACTCCACTGCCTGCCGAGCGCCCTCGCAAGGTGGAATGTGAGCGTGGTCATGTTGGCGCCAAAAACAATTTCAGAGGGCGCGGCGTTAAGAAAATCCGCCAGAGCCTGGCGCGATTGTGCGATGGCTTCATCTGTTTCCGAGCTGGTGGGATACGCCCAATGAGTGTTGGCGTTGTGGTGATAAAGATATTCGGCGACGGCTTCCACTACTTCGCGCGGCACCTGGGTGCCGCCGGGACCGTCAAAATAGGCGACAGGGTAGCCGTTGTGGCGTCGTTCGAGCGCGGGGAAATGCGCCCTCGTCTGTTCTGTGATGGACAGACCTTCTTCTCCTTGCCTGGTTGCAGTCGCTGTCATAATTCCCTCATGGAAGCTGGGCCGGTTCGCGAACCGCCTCTACGAATTTATGGAAACTCCACCACCAAACGGCCCGAAATGGTTCCGGCGCGAAAGCAAAGCGCGACCGGAGCAGTGTTGCTATCCCTATAGGCGTTGCAGAACTCGAGGGGATGCCTCTGGCCTTTGGGGGAAATGATTGATGGCTTTGCCGAGCCGCTGACGAGCAAGATCGAGGTCGTAGTTTTTCTGCAGATTCATCCACAGGTCCGGGGAAGTTCTGAAGTAACGGGCCAGGCGAAGTGCGGTATCCGCGGAGATGGCCCGCTTGCCGGCGATGATCTGCGAAATCCGATTGGGTGGCACATCCAAAGCGCGAGCCAATTGGGCGGCGGAAAGTCTACTCTCCGTCAATTCTTCGGCAAGGATCTCTCCGGGATGAATGGGTGTCCGTGCCATAATTGAACCTCCTAATGGTAATCCACAATTTCAACTTGTTCCGCGCCATCCGCTCCTTGCGGCCACTTAAAGCAGATGCGCCATTGCTCGTTTATCCTGATGCTGTATGCACCCTTCCTGTTACCAGACAGCGATTCAAGATGGTTGCTATTAAGCTGTGCCAGGTCGTGTAAACCAGCTGCCGACTCAAGCACGCGCAGCCGTTTCTCGGCCTGATGGCGAAAGCCCTCAAAGGCGGGAACCCGTTCGCCGTCGGCGAAACGTTCGGTTCTTTGGTCCTTGAAGCTCCATATCACAAGTTAGCCTACCAGAAAGTACGCGGTACGTCAAACGTACGGCTTGGATTCCACCTGCCTACCGGAACGGAGCTTGGGTGGCAGTCAACAGGCAGGGGACCGCGTTCAATTTCAGCAGCAAACGTGCACCCTTGCGATGGTGCCAGGAGCTTATGGAAACTCCACCACCAGCCGGCCAGAAATGGTCCCGGCGCGCATTCGATCAAATGCCTGGTTGATGTCTTCGAGCGGGAGCGATTCTCCCACCGTCTTGATCTTGCCCGCAGCGGCGAGCGCGAGAACTTCGCGCAAGTCCTGCCGTGTGCCGACCGCCGAGGTGAGCACTCGAATCCCTTTGGCCACGCTGCCGCGGATGGGGAGGGTGAAATCTCCGGGCGGAAGGCCTACCAGCACCAGCGTCCCGGCGCGACGGAGCGACCCGAACGCCTGGGTGATGGTTTCCTGACTGCAAACAAAGTTCACAACCTCGTGCGCGCCACCCAGGCGGCGAATTATCTCAGAAGGTTTCTCTTGCGCAGCATCAATGACAATCTCGGCGCCAAGATTTCTTGCCAGCTCCAACTTGGGTGCGGCAACGTCCACCGCCACCACTTTAGCGCCCATGGCGCGGGCGCCTTGCACCGCGTAATGACCGAGTCCTCCCACTCCCCAAATAGCCACCGTATCGCCCACTCGGGCGCCGGAAATTTTGAGGGCGCGGTAGGCCGTGAGCGCGGCGCAATAAAGGGGAGCCGCATCGGCAAAGCTCAGCTCAGGCGGAACCACGACGGCGTGGGAGGCTGGCACTTTCACGTACTCGGCAAAGCCACCGTCCACCATGAAGCCGGTCACCACGATGGCCGGGCAAAGAGGCTCGCGCTCGCTGGTGCAGAATTCGCACTCGCCACAGGTGGAATAAATCCAGGGAATGCCGGCACGATCGCCCGTCTTGAAATTTTTCACGCCCGCTCCGACGGATTCCACCACGCCCACCGCTTCATGACCCATGACGAGCGGCAGCTTGGGCAGGCGCCATTCGCCCGACATCAGATGCAGGTCCGTGTGGCACACTCCGCAGGCTTTCACATGGATCAGGATCTCGCCCGGACCCGGCAGGGGTTTGTCGATCTCTTCAATAACCAGCGGCGTCCCGGCTTGGCGGAGGATGGCGGCTTTCATGATGGAGAAGAAGGATTCAGGATCCAGAAGTCAGTAGCAACCCACATTCACCTTGGGTTTACTGAAAACCGACAACTGAGAACTGAAAACCAAAAGGGGGAAAGCCGAAGCCTTCCCCCTTGGTCCGAGCTGGCGCAGGATTCAGGCTACTTTCAAATAGATGATGGCGAAGGTGTAGAGCGCCATCGACTCAATCAGGACCAACGCCAGGATCAGGGCAAACCGGATGGCAGCTCCTGCTCCCGGATTGCGCGCCAACCCTTCGCAAGCTGCGGCGGTTGCCTTGGCCTGCGCGTAGCCGCAAGACCCCGAAGCAATCGCCATGGCGAACCCGGAGGTGATCCAGATCCACATGTGCGATTCAGGGGCCGCGCCTCCCGCCGGCGTCTGCGCGAACGCAGGCGCTGCCAGAAGCAATCCGGCGACGGCTGTCAACAACATCACAATATTACGTTTCATTCGTCGTCTCCTTCGTGCCCGCCCCGCAAAGCGGGACGAGCCGTTTGAATTCCGCCAGGAGGTGGTTTCCCTCCACCCCTCGTGCAGGAGGGACTCACGCTAACGGATAAATTAGAAAGCAGAAATCAGAAGGCAGAATGCAGGCCACTTAGGTGCAGATTCATTCTTCGGCCCTATTCTGATTTCTAATTTCTGATTTCTAATTTTCACTTTAGTGCTCTTCCGAAACCGCCATGCCGATGTAAATGGCCGGCAACAACATGAAAATATATGCCTGCAAGAGCGAAACAAAGATGTGAAGCGCCATGAAAATTACAGGGACGAGAATTGGAACCATTCCGCCAAACACTTTCTCGAGAATATCTCCCACCAGCATGTTGGCGTAAAGACGGACGCTCAGGGAAAGCAAGCGGCCCACATTGCTGATGACTTCGATGGGAAACATGAGAACCGCAATGGCGAGCATGGGCCCGCAAAGGTGCTTTAAGTAGCCCAGAATCCCATGCTGGCGGATGCCGTGAAAGTTATAGTAGAGGAATGCCGCCACCGCACTGCCCAAGGTCACCTGAATCATGGCCGTTGGAGTGGCCAGACTTGGGATGAGGCCGATTAAATTGCAAATGGCAATAAACAGAAACAGAGTGCCCAGCATGGGGACGTAGCGCCGGCCTCCGTGGCCGATAATTTCGTCGGCGGTGCTCTGAACAAACTCCACCACCACTTCCATCAAGTGCTGAAACTTGCCCGGGTTTTCCACGGAGAGGCCCGAGCGAAGAATTAACCCCGCCCCCACCAGGATCAGAACCACCAGAATTTCCATAGCCACATAATTCGGGATGGGATTGGCGGGGTCTGCGGGGCGGACAAATTCAAACCACGGGTTGACCAGCGCGAGTTGACCGAGCAGCGCGGCCACAACGCCACCCAATAGTTTATTCAGGACCCAAGTGAACCAAAGTTGATGTTCCATGATTGGTTATGTAAGGCCAGCCCTTGGGCCAGCCTCGTGATCAAAGCTAGGTGCGCAATCCCTCGTGAATTTGGAAAACCGCCTCGATCAAGATTCCACCCACGGGCACAAAAAGTCCGGCAATGATTGCGGAAAAAGGCAGCCATCCAGTTCTATAAAATAAATAGAGAGCCGCAAAAGCCAGCGGATAACGAACCACAAACTTGGTAATCACGAGCCAAGGCAAACGAGTTTGACCGGCGGCAAACAGATGTCCAATGGTCTGATGAAGCCAGTGGAAATTCAGAATGGCCAGGGCCGCGCCGAAGGCGAACCCCGCCGCGAACAGGAAGTGTCCAGTCGACACGGCGGCAAAACTAACCGCAACGCAGAGGTCGATCATCAACCATGGCAGCCGCGCCTGGGCGCGGGCCAAGTCAAGGTTTGGGTCCGAGGTCCTGATTATCTCCGTCTGCACGTTTCTCCGCCCTGGTTAAAATCCGTAGAATTTCCACCAACCCGCCTGCCGCGCCCAGTAACCCGATGATGAGCGAAAATATGTGGGTGGTGTGAACCCATCCATCCACCAGCGATCCCAGCGCATAGCCAACCACAGCCGCGCCCGGAATGATAAAACCCAACCCCGTATAGAATCCTACCTGCGCCAAAATCTCGCTTTGTTTCCCTCGCTGCGGAGACAAGCTAACCTCCGGCTACGGGGAAAAAGGGCGAAATCGCATTTCGCGCCGCCAGGATAAACGGCTCCGGATAAATCCCTATGGCCAGCGTAAAACCGATCGTAACCCCCAGGGCCAAAGTCAGTCCGGGACTGGTGGCCAGGGGAATTTCGTCAGGCGCTTTTTGCATGAACATTGCGACGACGATGCGGAAGTAATAATACAACGCGACGACCGCGTATGCCACTCCCAAAACAGCGAGATAATAATGGCCGGTCTGAATGAGGGAGAGAAAAATATAATATTTCCCGATGAATCCGGCGGTAGGTGGAATGCCGGCAAGCGAAAGCAGGAAAATGAGCATCAAAATGGCCATTCCGGGGGCGCGCGCCATCAGTCCGGCCATGTCGTCAATCTGATCGCCCACCAGGTCCTTCCGGCGCATCAGGATGATCACGGAAAACGCGCCCAGGTTCATAAAGGTGTAAACCAATAAGTAGATCAACACTGCCGTGAGTCCCTCGCGATTTCCGTCGGCGGCGGCAATCACTCCCAGCAACAGGTAGCCTACATGGGCAATGGTGGAATAGCCAAAAAAGCGTTTGATGTTGGTGGAACTGACCGCCGCCAGGTTGCCCACGGTCATGGTGGCGATGGCCACTCCAATCATCAGCGACTGCCATTGCACGTGCATCGAACCCATTCCCGTAAAGAGCAGGCGCAACAGTATGGCGAAGGATGCCACTTTGGGCGCTACGGAAATGAAGGCGGTAATGGAAGTGGGCGCGCCTTCGTAAGCGTCCGGAGTCCACTGATGGAATGGCACCGCGGCAATCTTGAAAAAAAGACCCGCCAGCAGCGTGATCATGGCCACCCAGGAAATGGGATCGGAGGCGGGGCGGGAAGCGAGGCTGAGTGAAATATCGCTGAGCTTGGTGGATCCCGAGATCCCGTAGAGCAGGGACATCCCGTAAAGCAAAAGCCCGGAGGAAAACGCGCCCAGCAAAAAGAACTTCATCGCCCCTTCATTGGATCGCCGGTCGCCGCGCAGGAAGCCCACCAGAACGTATTCGCACAGCGCCATCAATTCCAGACCCAGGAAAAGAACGATGAGGTCGGTGGCCGAAACCATGAACATCATGCCCACGACAGAAAAAAGAAGAAGGGCGTAGTACTCCCCAAAATGGGCTTCCTCAATCTCCAGGTATTGGCCGGAAATCAGAACCACCAGAAAGGCGGCAAGCACGATGACGATCTTCAGAAAGACCGCGAATGAATCGATGGCAAATCTGCCATCAAACGCCGCGTAGGGCATGCCGCCCGGGAATCCATCTTTGACGAATAGGGCGAGCTGAAGAAAGGCAAAGCCCAGCCCCAGCATGGCAAAAGCTGCGTTCCAGAACTTGTCCCGCTTATCGCGAAAAAGCAGAGGGTCAATTAACAACACCGCCAGGCCGAAAATCGTGAGAAGGATTTCCGGGTTGATGGCCTTGTAATCGAGAGGGCGGAAGAAGTTATTCCAAACATTCCCCATTAATGGTTCGCTCCTGAAGCGTGTTTGGTGTCTGGATGCTGGATTTTTGAGGTTAACGAACGTTCATTCAGATTCGCTGTCATTTTTTCCGCCGCTGGTTTCGGCGCCGCGACGGTAGCCGCGACCGTTGGCGCAGCCGCCGATGGTACCGCTAATTGCGCGGCCGCGGGCTGTGGCTGCGATTTATAGAAGTCCGGGTGAACGCTTTGCACGATGGCCTGCACGGGCTCCTCGAGCACGTTAAAGAACGGCGTGGGATAGAGTCCGATCCAGAAGGCGCCGATGATCAGAGGCACCAGAGTCATGACCTCGCGCAGGTTAAGATCCTTCAACGCCTGATTCTTAGGATTGTCACACGGCCCAAACATGGTGCGCTGATACAACCAGAGCATATACGCGGCGCCCAGCACAATGCCCGATACCGCCCACGCAGCCCATTGCCAGTGGGCTTCAAACGCGCCTTGCAGGATGGTGAACTCTCCAATGAAGCCATTGAGCAGCGGCAAACCCACGCTCGAGAGCATCACAATCATAAACAGGGTGGCGTAAACCGGCATCACGTTTGACAGGCCGCCGAACTCCTTGATCTCCCGTGTGTGTCGGCGCTCATAAATCAAGCCCACAATCAGGAAGAGCGCGCCGGTTGAAATACCATGATTGATTTGCTGAATTACGCTTCCTTCCAGGCCGTGCGGATTCAGGGCAAAAATGCCCAGCGTGCAAAATCCCAGATGGCTGACGGAGGAATATGCAATCAGCTTCTTCATGTCGCGCTGCATTAAGGAAACCAGCGCGCCATAAACAATTCCGATGATGGAGATGTAGACCATCACCTTCACCACGCGGGGGTCAGAGCTTGCCTGGGGCAATAGCGGCAGCGAGAACCGAATAAAACCGTACGTCCCCATTTTCAGCAGGACGCCCGCCAGAATCACCGAGCCCGCCGTGGGCGCCTCCACGTGCGCGTCCGGCAGCCAGGTATGGAACGGGAACATAGGCACTTTGATGGCGAAGCCGATGGCAAAGGCAGCGAAAACCCAAAGCTGCAAGCCCAAGGGCCACAAACTGGCGTGGCTGGTGAGGTCAATTAAATTGAATGTGTAAACACCTTTGTCCGTGTGGTACTGGAAGTAGAGCGCCAGAATGCCCAACAACATCAGCACCGAACCGGCCAAGGTGTATAAGAAAAATTTGATGGCGGCGTAAAGCTTTCGCGGGCCACCCCATACGCCGATGATAAAATACATCGGCACCAGCATCACTTCCCAGAACACATAGAAGAGGAAAATATCGAGCGACATGAATACGCCCAGCATACCCACTTGGAGCAACATGAACATGGCGTAATACTCTTTCACTCGGTCCTGAATGGCCGACCACGAAGAAAGGACGGAAATGAATCCCAAAACGGTGGTCAGCATGATCAGCAGGAAGCTGATGCCGTCGATGCCCAGGTGATACTGTGCACCGATGGAGGGAATCCAGTCATGTCGCTCCACGAACCTGAACAGTTTTTCGTGGACGCCGGACTGATCGGGAGTGGAAAACCAAAAGACCAGCGGCAGGGAGAGGAGGAAATCTCCAAACAGGACGATGTTGCCCCACCAACGGATGGCGTTCTTGTTTTCACCCGGAATGAAAAGCAGGATGCCCATGCCCACTAGGGGGGCAAAGAGGATGATGCTCAAGTAGTTTTCAGAAAAGAATTGCATCGTAGCCTCAAGCGATTCTTGAATTTGTCATTGGTCCGTCGTCAGGAGTCCGTCGTTCTTTGCCTTTCCCGCCTAACGACGCGAGAATTAATCGATCCAAAATCAAAAATGAATCAGGTAATACGCCATGAAAATCAAAACCCCCATCACGATCAGGAGCGCATACGACTGGACCAACCCGTTTTGCACCATGAGCACGGGATAGCTGATCAGCTTGGTGGCATAGGCTGCGACATTCACGATACCGTCCACCACCCACTCATCCCAAAGCCGCGAAATTGTAGCGATGGTGCGCGTGAGCCAGCCCGCGCCATTTACCGCGCCATCCACCACGCTCATATCAAACGCGGCCAGGCCGTTGCCGAGATCTTTAGTGCGATTCACAAAAAGCGCGTCGTAGAGTTCGTCCACGTAATACTTGTTAAGCAGAATAGTCTCCGCCGTGCCGGGTGCGGCAGCCAAACGCTCCGGGGTAGCCGCCCGCTTCACGTAGAAGGCATAGGCCACGCCGATTCCGGCAAACGCGATGGCGATCGAAAGCCCCATGAGCATAAGTTCAGTGCTGTGCGAATACTCTACTGCGTGAGCTGCGGAGGGGTTATCAAAAACCGGTTCGAGGAATTTGCCGAAGCTTTCAACGGGCCAGTTCAAATACCCGCCGACCACGGAGAGCCCAGCGAGGACAGTCAGAGGCCCTAGCATCGTCCAGGGCGATTCGTGGATGTGATGCTCAACTTCGTGATCCACGCGTGAAGGGCCTGCGAATGTCATGAAAAGCAGGCGGAACATGTAGAAGGCCGTCATGCCTGCGGTGATCCAACCGATCGCCCAGAGAAATGTGGACCCATGCGGGCTGGAGAACGACTGCCAAAGGATTTCGTCTTTGCTGAAAAATCCCGCCAGTCCGGGTACGCCGCTGATGGCCAGAGTGGCCGCCAGCAAGGTATAAAACGTGATGGGAATTTTCTTCATCAACCCGCCCATCTTGCGCATGTCCTGCTCGCCGCTCATGGCGTGAATCACACTTCCGGCGCCAAGGAAAAGGAGGGCTTTGAAGAACGCATGGGTCATCACGTGGAAAATTCCGGCGGCAAACGCGCCCACGCCGCAAGCCAGAAACATATAGCCGAGCTGGCTCACGGTGGAATAAGCCAGGACTTTCTTGATGTCATTCTGCACCAGAGCGATGGAAGCCGCCCAGATGGCCGTGGCGGCGCCAATTACGGCCACGATTTCAAGCGCCGTGGGCGCCAGCACAAAGAGCGCGTTGGAACGCGCCACCATGTAAACTCCCGCCGTCACCATGGTGGCGGCGTGAATCAAGGCGCTGACCGGCGTGGGCCCTTCCATGGCGTCGGGCAGCCAGATGTAGAGCGGAATTTGGGCGGATTTCCCCGTGGCGCCGATGAAAAGCAAAATGCATATGGCAGTGATCACTCCGTTCCCTACTGCGTATTGACCGCTGCGCGCCGCTTGTGTGACGTCCGCGAAATTCAGCGTGCCAAAAGTCACCGTCATCAGCATGACGCCCATCAGGAATCCGGCGTCACCAATGCGGTTGACGATGAATGCCTTCTTGCCCGCATCTCCGGCGGACTTACGCTGAAAATAAAAACCGATGAGCAGATAAGAGCACAGCCCAACGCCTTCCCAGCCCACAAACATCATCAGGTAATTATTTGCCAGGATAAGGACGAGCATGGAAAACATAAAGAGATTCAGGTATCCGAAAAAGCGGTAGTAGCCACCCTCGTGCCCCATGTAGCCGATGGAATAAATGTGAATAAGAAAGCCGACGCCCGTGACAACAAGCAACATGACGGCGGAAAGCGGATCCAATTGGAAGCCCACGTGGACCGTGAGATTGCCCATGGATCCGTTAGCAAGATGGAACGCACCGGCGGGCAGCCATGTGTAAAGATTGGTGACAACAGTGTGCTCCGGCCTGCCCAGAAGCTCGATAAAACATCCGACGGCCCAGGCAAAAGAAACTCCCGGCAATCCCACCGAGACCAGGGAAACCTCGGAATTCCTAAGCTTGCGCCCAAACAAAAGCTGAATGAACGCGCCCAGCAGGGGCAGCAACGGGATGAACGCAATGTGGTCAAGAAAATTCATAACTCCGGCCGCTTCGATTAAAGTACTTCGCTCACCACTTCAGAAGATCAATCTCATCCGCGTTCACCGTCTCTTTGTTGCGGAAGAGGGCGATGATCAAGCCCAGGCCCACGGCGGCTTCGGCGGCGGCGTCGGTAATCACGAAGATGGCGAACACCTGACCGTCCACGTTATGAAACATCTGCGAAAAAGCCACCAGGTTGATGTTCACCGCGTTCAGGATCAATTCGATGGACATGAGAATAATGATCACGTTGCGGCGGGTGAGCACGCCGATCACGCCGATGGTAAAAAGTCCGGTGCCGAGATAGAGATACCAACTGATGGGAATCATTCAAATTTCCTTTTGGCCATAACCACGGCTCCCACCATCGCCACCAGCAGAAGGAGTGAGGCAATTTCGACCGGCAATGTGTACGTCTGGAAGAGCCCCACCGCGATGGCTTGCGTATTGGTCACAGGCGCCGGCGCAGGGAAGATCACCGGTTGTGACGCTTTAAATTCCGCCCGCCCAAGGTAGATGCCATACACCAATTCTGCCGTAAGCGCGCCAGCGGTCAACGCCGCCACCAGCCAATGGCTGCTGAATTGGGCCTGCTTGGCCGCTACATCCAAATTGACCAGCATGATGACAAAGAGGAAAAGCACCATGATGCCGCCGACATAAAGAATGATTTGGACGGCGAACAAGAATTCGGCATGGGTCAGCAGAAAAATGCCGGCCACGGAGAAAAGCGTAACGATCAGGCAGATGACGCTGTGGATGGCGTTCCGGCGCGTAATCACCAGCACGCCGGAAACGAGCGCCATGGCCGACAAGGCAAGAAACGTGATTTGAGGCAGCGAAATCCCGCTCATATTTTAACCATCAACGGGTCATTATCATTGACGCGGCTGCGGACGCAGTATGGCTCGTCAAAACATAACTAAGGACAGCGGTGGCGATGACGTTGGCGAGGCCGAGAGGGATCATCACTCGCCAGCCCAGATTCATTAATTGATCGTACCGATAGCGCGGGAACGTTCCGCGATACCAGATAAAGGCGTAAAGGAAAACAAAAACTTTGGCCGAAAACCAGAAGATTCCCTGAATGGCCGCCGTCACCACAGGAACAGCCAGACCGAAGGCAAGCAACACAAAGGCTGCCGCGATTCCAAAGAGGACCAACTTCTCCATCGGAACTTGATTCTTCCGCGCCCCCAAGACGATGGCCACTGCGGCCGCAAGTAGAACGGCTATGGGTGTGTAGTCGAGAAAGTCGAATCTATGATAGCTCGAGAACGGGCGCAGCCATCCTCCCCAAAACAACGTGACCGCAATGCACGAGACCAGAATCATGGCTGTATATTCGGCCATAAAGAAAAGCGAAAAGCGGAAGCCGCTGTACTCGGTGTGAAAGCCGGCCGTCAATTCGGATTCGGCTTCGGGAAGGTCAAAAGGACTGCGGTTGGTTTCCGCGATGGCCGCTACCAAGTAGACAAAAAATCCCACCGGTTGAATGAACACATTCCATACGCCCATTTGTTGCTGCTTGACGACAATATCTCTCAAGCTCAGCGAATTCGAAATCAGGAGCACCCCGACAATCGCCATTCCGCCCGCAACTTCATAACTTACCAACTGCGCGGCGGAGCGAAGTGCGCCGAGAAGGGGGTAGTGACTGTTGGACGCCCACCCGCCCAGGATGATTCCGTAAATCCCGAGAGAGGAGACGGCCAGAATAAACAGGATTCCGATATTTATGTCACTGATGATGAAGCTGCTGGTAAATGGGATGGCCGAGAAAACGGTGAACGCAGCCGCCACGCTGATCACCGGCGCCAGCAGGAAAAGCGTGCGGTCGGCCCCCGAGGGAACAATGTCTTCCTTGAGCATCAGCTTGATCGGGTCGGCAAGCGCCTGGAGGACGCCCCAGGGTCCGACGCGCATAGGACCCAGCCGCGCCTGCATAAAAGCAAGCACCTTGCGCTCCATGTAAACGATGTACATCAGAACGGCGGACATCACGTTAAAGACGATCAGAATCTTTATGGTGGCAAAGATGAGAGGATGCGACAGCAGAAATTGGGTAGCGGTATTAATCATATTCTGGAAACGGTGAACTTTGAATGATGAACGATGAACCGGGAAGACTCTATTCGTTCATCAGTCTGAAAAATAGCTTTATTCTTCCTTCATACTTCATCATTCATACTTCATAACTTCTTCAGCGGTCTACTTCCCCCAGCACAATATCAATGGTTCCGATGATGGCCACAATATCGGCCACCAGGTGCCCGCGCGACATGATGTCCAACGCTTGCAGGTTCACAAACGAAGGCGGGCGGATGCGCACGCGATAAGGATGTGTGGTGCCGTCACTGACCACCAGATATCCGAGTTCGCCCTTGGGCGCTTCAATGGAATGATAGACCTCAGCCGCGGGCGGCTTGATCACTTTGCCCACTTTCCCAAAAATCGGGCCGGGGGCAATGCGCTCCACGCACTGCCGGATGATGCGAATGGACTGCCGCATTTCCTTGACGCGCACGATGTACCGGTCATACGTGTCGCCATGCTCGCCGAGCGGGACCTCGAATTCCACCTGGTCATAGGCCTCATAGGGCAACGCTTTGCGGAGGTCCCAATTCACACCCGAGCCGCGCAGCACGGGCCCGGAAACTGCCAGGGCGATCGCATCTTCCGCCTTAAGCACGCCCACGTTTTTCGTGCGCTCCATCCAAATCCTGTTGGTGGTGAGCAACGTTTCATATTCATCGACGCGGGCGGGAAAAGTGTCGCAGAACTTGATGACGTCTTTCTCAAAACCGTCGTACAAATCGTATTGCAGTCCGCCGATCCGGAACGCGTGGGTGGTAAGCCGCGCCCCGCAATAATTCTCGAAAATCTTCAGGATCTCTTCGCGCTCGCGGAAAGTATAAAAGACGGGCGTCATGGCGCCCAGGTCCAAGGCATGCGTTCCCAGCCAAAGCAGGTGACTGGCAATGCGCTGAAGTTCCGCCAGGATCATGCGCGTATATTGGGCGCGCGGCGGCAAATCAACTCCCAGCAATTTTTCCACCGCTTCGCAGTAACCCATTCCATTGGTTACCGCTGCCACGTAGTCCATGCGATCCACGTAGGGCGCAAACTGCACATAGGTGCGGTTCTCGGCGATCTTCTCCACCCCGCGGTGGAGATAGCCGATGATGCATTCGGTCCCCATCACCCGCTCTCCGTCAAGCTTCAGCTTGACCCGCAACACGCCGTGCGTGGCGGGATGCTGCGGCCCCATATTCAGGACTAGCTCATCGGCATCGAGATACGTTGTTTGGGGCATAAGAAATCAGAAATTAGAAGTCAGAAGTCAGAAGCTTAAAAAAATCAACTCGTTTCCTATTCCCTGCCTCTTCTGTTTTTGCTCGTCACTCATCACTTGTCACTCGTCACTGCTTTTCTACTGCCCGCTCTCAATATGCAGATTAGCCTTTACCCAGGCAGCGTCCTGGTGAAGTATGTCGTAATCCTTCCGCAGGGGGTGGCCCACCCATTCATCGGGCAGAAGGATGCGCCTTAAATCCGGATGGCCTTCGTAGGCGACGCCGAACATGTCAAACACTTCACGCTCCAACCAATTGGCAGCGGGCCAAACACCTGCCACGGAAGGAAGCTTCTCGCCATCCCCCAGCGCGACTTTCAACCTCAACCGATTGTTGCCTTTGAAAGTGTAAAGGACATAGAAAATCTCGAATCGCTTTTCGCGCTTGGGATAATCCACCGCAGTTTCGTCGGCGAGATAGGTGTATGCCCCGCCCTCCTCACTCTTCAGAAACTCGCAGATGGCAACCAGTGATTCCTTTAAGATGGTGATGGAAGGCTGACTCCGAAACGTGGAAGCATCGACCACAGCCCCGGGAAACTTTTCTTTCATCTTGTCGAGCAGCGGACTTGTCCACGGCTCGGGTTTTACCGGAGGCTTTGGAGGGGCTGGCGGTTTGGGTGGCGCAGCGACGGCGGGCTTGGCCGGGGCCGCAGGCGCAGGTGGCTTGGCGCCCCCTTCCGATGTGGGAGGCTTGGGTTGGACTGCTTCCGCCGATTTTACAGGTGCTGCCGGCGTAGTTGTGCCCTCGCCCTCTGCCGCAGGACTCTTGGCCGGATTTTGGCCGGGTACGTTGGGGTCTGGCGGCACCTTGGGTTCGTCAGCCATTTTCGATTGAGTTTGGAAGTATCCTTTTCTGAGTTACTTCTGCTTTTAAAGGAGACAATCTATATCACCCCGTCAATTCTTGTCAACCAAAGGAAGGCCAGCTCATGCGAAAATAAATGATGTCTTTCGCGAGAAAATTACTTAATATGCCGGAAAAACGAAGGAGCTTCTCGAGCGTGAACGAGTCACCCATGAATGAGGGGAAAGCCAAACGTAAGTCTGATTTCTTCCACCGCTTTAGATTATGGACCTCTATGCTCCATAACATGAACATGTCGATGGGCCAACTTGACCTGGAAAAAAGGACTAGAACGCTCCTGGCGAGCGTGATTTGTTTCGTAGCGATAGGCCCGGTCTGCGTCAAGACATCACAGTCCCAGGCAGGAACACTTTCCGCCACGACCTCCGCCGCCGCAGCGGAACAACCGACTGGGGAGGCGATTCCCGCCGGAACCCGCCTGTTCATCCGGCTGGACACGCCGGTCAGCACAGAAACCTCGCACTTGCACGCGCCCATCGCAGCACACGTAGTCCGCGAGGTTGCAACAACAGATGGGGTACTGATTCCACTGAGTGCCACCGTCAGTGGAAGCATCAGCAAACTCATTCCCAGTTCGAGTCCCACGGACCGGGCGCGTCTTAAACTGCAATTCGATCACCTGGGAATTCCCGGCCAGCCCGCCATGGCAATTTCAGGACACATTGCAGAAGTCGAGAATGCAAAGGAAAGTACTTTGGCGGACGGAACAATCCAGGGCGTGCTGGCCAGCGAACTGCCTGTCTCGTTCATTGACGGGGCCTTGGGCAAATTCGGGAGCCTGGGTGCAAATGCCGAAAAGAAAGTAGGTAATCCCAAAATTTCCATCGATTTTCCCGCCGGAACTGATTTACAACTTATTTTGGACCAACCCTTGGCGCTCAATCAAACCTTTCCCCCCGCAGCGGCGAGCGTGCTGCCTCCAGACGTACAAAATGCAATTACCCGATTGCTGGCCGACGCGCCGCAACGCTGCTCGGGTAAGACGGGCAAGCCTGGAGACCCACTGAATCTCATCTTTGTGGGCTCCCAGGCAGAAATACTCCACGCCTTCGACCAGGCAGGCTGGGCTGTCCCCGCGCAATCGTCGCGGAGTTCCCTCACAAAGACGGCGCAAGCCGCCATGGGGGATGTGGGGTACGGGCAGACTCCAATCTCAGACCTTTACCTCTACGGGAAAAAAGAGGAGCTGGGCTTCGAGAAAATGTTCAACACCTTCGCCAAGCGGCACCACTTGCGCCTTTGGCGGGCGCCGGTGAAGACAACCGACGGGCGGGATATTTGGCTGTCTTCGAGCACGCACGATGTGGGGATTGACATTCACCCCGGCGTGGTTTCCCATGCCACCGAAGCCAGTATTGATCTGGAGCGGGATAAGGTGGGCGCCGACCTTGTGGATGCTGGCGACGTCGCGGCGGAACAGCTTGTGACCCGCCCCAATCCTCTGAGCGAGGGCGTCACCGCCACGGGCGGTAAGTGGAATACCGATGGTTTTCTGCGCGCCATTGTCTTGAAGCCCGGCTCCTAGAGCGCTGGCAAGTGGCCTATTTTCGCCGGGAGCGCGGGCGTCTCGCCCGCGAGAGGATGACGAGGAAAGAGCGGGCGGGACGCCCGCGCTCCCGGCGAAGCAAATCCGGGTTCAACCGACCGCTGCATCAGGTTGACGGATGGGCGTCTCTCGATGTATCTTTCAGTCGCTGCACCCTGAGACAAACTGATTTTCAAAGCAGAAAGCACCATGAGTCCTTCGCCAACCACCACTCCAGCCGCCATCACTAATATTAGGGGCAAGATTGTGGAAGCCGAAGTCAAGCCCTCGGTGGACCCGGCGCGCCCGCTACCGTTGGTATGCGGCCTCTACTGCATTGAAACTTCTGAAGGCTTTTGGCTGTGTGCGTACTACGGAATGAATCGCAGCGTCTTTGATTTCCTTCCTCAAAAGGGCGCCGAGATCGAGGAAATGAAGCTCGGCATCACATTCAAAGTCCGCGAATTTATTTCCAAGGAACAATTCACACCAGCGGTGTGGGAGGAATTCAAGAAAACCCGATTCATGGGTCTCAAAGGGCCGTGAGCCGCTTGCTTTGGGCATCCCCAGCCCTGCGATTCAATTCATCCTTTTAAAGGAGAAACTCAAATGAAAACGGCGAGGAAAATGGTCATGGTTATGGCAATGGCGTTAGCGGGCGCATCCGCGTTGTGGGCGCAGATGATGGGCATGAGGCCGCCCCAAATTCCCGGAGAATTCAAACCTGTCGTCGGTTCCGGATCCCAGTACACCATGACCACAAAAAAAGACTCCTCTTCGATGGATATGGCATACGCCATCGTGGGTAAGGAGAGCGTAGATGGCCAAGATGGATACTGGATGGAAATCCGCATGCTCAGCGGCAAGGGTGGCGGGATGATTATGAAACAACTGATGGTCATCGGAGGCGATCAACCCGGGATCAAGCGGATGATTATGCAAATGGCAGGACGCCCACCCATGGAAATGCCGATGAGCATGATGAGCATGATGAAAAACATGCCCAAGGCCCAGGAGAGTGGCCAGGCAAGTGGTAAGAACCATGGCATGGGAGAATTGGTTGGCACGGAGAGCGTAACCGTCCCTGCCGGAACTTTTGAATGCCAGCACTACCGGAGCCAATCCGATCGAGGGTCGGCAGACGTTTGGATCACCACCAAGATTTCGCCATATGGCCTGGTGAAGATGACTTCCACTGACTCGACGATGGTTCTGGCCAAAGTACTCTCAAACGAGACGTCACAAATCAAAGGCGAGCCGCAGCCGATGCCGGGGATGCCTCACTAATCCGGGTGAAATTCAAATCTCAGCGGCCCTGGCTGCCGGGCCGCATCGATGCGCGGAAAGCCTCCGGCGGCCCTTTCCGATTTATTTGGTAATGTCCTGATTTCCCTGGGAGCGCGGGCCGGGGCCCCGCGTTTGCACAGGGGCTCGCCCCCAATTAAAATGATCGGAAAGAGCGGGCGAGACGCCCGCGCTCCCGGCAATGCAAATCCGAAGACTAACCCTTAGTTCCTTCACTTGCCAAAAACCTCCCAATAGAGTATTTATAAATTGTCTGTATAAAATTACATGGACAAACTCTATCGGCGCAACCAGATCCTGGAACTTCTAAGAACGGAGGCCGTGGCAACGCAGACCGCTTTACGCCGCAAACTCCAGCGGCGCGGCATCCGGGTGACCCAGGCGACGGTATCACGCGATATCGAAGAATTGGGAGTGGTTAAAACGCGTGAGGGATATCGCATGCCCAATTCTGCGCCTGTCTTGACGCCTCCTCAGCCCGCGCTGGCCGTTATTTTGAAAGAATTCGTCCGGGATGTCCGCCAGGCTTCGAATCTTGTGATTGTCAAGACCCACCCTGGGAATGCCACCTCGGTGGCCGCCGGCCTGGACGCCGAGCAATGGCCGGAAGTCCAGGGAACTGTGGCTGGGGACGACACGATTTTTATCGCCACCGCCGGCCCCCGGCAGGCTTCACACGTACAAAAGAAAATTCTGGGACTGCTGGCGGCATGATGATGCGTGATTAAGATAGCTTCATTTATGGTCCTTGATCTCCAATATCGGTCTTAAGGGAACTCGCTTGTGAGCCACCTGATTCCAGATAGCTCGAATAGTCAAAGTCTTTACTGTTAGCTGTCGACTATCAACTGTCAACTTCTTCCAAAGGCAGGCATATGTCTTCTTCGCGAACTCAAAACGGAAATGTGAAAAGAGCGGTCCTTGCCTACTCGGGAGGCCTCGATACTTCCATCATCGTGCCCTGGCTGCGTGAGAATTATGGATGCGAAGTCGTCGCCATGATCGGGGACGTGGGCCAAGGCGACGATTACAATGCGGTTCGAAAAAAGGCTATCCGCAGCGGCGCCGGAAAAGTCTTTGTAGAGGACCTACGCCAGGAGTTCATCACGGACTACCTTTGGAAAGCCTTGCAAGCGGGAGCCGTCTATGAGGGCAAGTATCTGCTTGGAACTTCACTGGCGAGGCCCGTGCTGGCCAAGCGTCAGGTGGAAGTGGCGCTGGCATGCGGCGCGGATGCCGTGGCCCACGGATGCACCGGCAAAGGCAATGACCAGGTGCGATTCGAGATGGCTTACAAGGCGCTCGCTCCCCAATTGAAGGTGATCGCGCCCTGGCGGGAATGGAACATCAAGTCGCGCGAGGACGCCATTGATTACGCGCGCCAGCATAAAATCCCTGTGCTGGTCACAAAAAAGGAACCTTACAGCCGCGATCAGAACATCTGGCACTTAAGCCACGAAGGCGGCCCGCTCGAAACCAAGCTGGGGGAGCCGCCCGAAGAGGCGTGGAAACTTTCGGCAAGTCCGATGCGTGCCCCCCACCGCGAAACCGTGGTGACCCTTGGATTTGAAGCGGGAGTTCCGGTTGCCTTGAATGGCAGGAGTCTTGGGCCCATCCGTTTGCTGGAAAGCTTAAACACTTTGGCGGGCAAGAACGGCATAGGCCGGATCGACTTGGTGGAAAACAGGTTGGTGGGTATCAAATCCCACGGCGCGTACGAGACTCCCGCGGGGACGCTGCTTCACACCGCGCACCACGAGTTGGAAGCGATTTGCCTAGACCGCGAGACGTTCCACTACAAACAGCATGTGGCGCTGCGCTACGCCGAACTGGTTTACTACGGGCAGTGGTTCACACCTTTGCGCGAGGCCCTGGACGGTTTCGTTCACACAACCCAGCGCCATGTGACCGGAACGGTGACCCTGGGCCTCTATAAAGGTAACGTCCGGATCATCGACCGCCGCTCGCCGCACTCGCTGTATGACACCAGCATTGCAGGCTTCACCATGAAGTCCGACTACGACCAGAAGGACGCCGAGGGTTTTATCAACATCCTCGGACTTCCGGTGAAACTTGCGGCGGCCAAGAAGCAATTATTCAAGCGCGGGGCTGCACGCGCCCGCAGGAGCGCAAAATGAAGTTGTGGGGTGGCCGCTTCGCTCATCACCAACGCGACGTGCTCTTTGAGAAATATTCCGAGTCTTTTTCCCTCGACCAACGCTGGATTCTTTACGATCTTCGCGTCAACCAGGCCTACGTAAGAATCCTGGGGAGGGCGCGAGTATTGGGAGCCGGCGAAGTCCGAAGCCTGATTCGCGGCCTGGAAAAGATTCGCCGTCATGTGGAAAGTCATCCCCAGTGGGCGCGACGCGAAACCAGTGAAGACGTTCACACCTGGGTGGAAGCGCGGCTGATCCGGGAAGTTGGCCCGGCGGCCCGAAAACTTCGCACCGGGCGCAGTCGCAATGATCTGGTGGCCACGGAAGCCAGATTGTATGTGAAGGACGCGATCACAGAACTTCAGCACGCTGCCTTGGACCTTCTCCGGGCCCTGTACGATCTCGCCCGGCGGCACATCCATGCCGTGATGCCCGGATTCACGCACCTACAACCTGCCCAACCTATACTGTTTTCCCATTACGCACTCGCCTATTTCGAAATGTTTTTGCGCGATTGGGACCGTCTGGAAGATTGCCGAAAGCGCGCCGACGAACTTCCCATGGGAGCGGGCGCGCTGGCCGGAACTTCTTTTCCCATCGACCGCCAGCGGTTGGCCCGCGAATTGGGATTTGCGCGCGCCGCTCGCAACAGCGTGGATGTGACCTCGGACCGGGATTTTGTCTGCGAGCTACTATTCGTTTGCTCGCTGACCCTCGCCCATTCCAGCCGGTTGGCGGAAGACTTGGTGATTTATTCCTCACCGGGATTCGGATATGTCGAACTTGCCGATGCCTATTCCACCGGGAGCAGCATCATGCCCCAAAAACGGAACCCCGACGCCATGGAACTTGTGCGCGGCAAGGCCGCCCGCGGAATCGGAAGGCTCACCGGCATGCTCGCGCTGCTCAAGGGCCTGCCCCTGGCCTACAATCGCGATCTTCAGGAGGACAAGGCGGCGCTCTTCGATGGTGTTGACACCACTCGCGATACCCTTCAACTGGTCACGCAAGTTCTGGCCACGCTTCGTATCCATTCGGAACAGATGAAGTCCGGCACATCGCGCGGTTTCCTGACCGCTACGGATATCGCGGACGAACTCGTTGGGCGGGGGATACCGTTTGCCCAGGCTCACGAGCAGGTGGGCAAGCTGGTCCGTCATTGTGTGGATCACCAAAAGACATTTGAGGAACTCTCCACCGAACAGGCCCGCGCTTGCGTCCCTTCCTGGGACTCGCGATTGAATCAGGTGGCGATCTCACCCAAGAATGCTGTGAAGCGGAAAAATGTGACAGGCGGTACCGCTCCCAACCAAGTTGGGAAGCAGATTCGGCAGGCAAGAACCACGATGGTCAGGCTTAATCGCTTGCTGGCGAGGCGGAAGTAAGATGGCCGAAGAGGGTCCTTTACCGTAAAGGTGGAGAGACTCAGCGACTGGCAAACCTAATTCACACCCTCAATCCAAATCTCTGTTTGTGTGTTCCGCGGCTCAAAATCGGGCGCAAGAAATTGAAGGAGGGAGCGATGCGGGTGTAGGGTCCGAACAGCCACACCACCATCATCGCGTAGGCCAATAGAAATTGAAAACGAAGGGTATAAAAGGTGGTGGCCCATCCGCTGGACTCGCTGTCGTTCTCACTCGAAGTCCCGGCGGACTGTGGAATACGAACCAGCTCATTGAACGAGGCCCGCAAACAGCGCAACCACAAGAGCGCCATCTCTTTTCGTTGGAGGGCAAGAACGGTGGCTTGCTCGGGGAATTTGAGCTCATCGCGCAGCCAGCAAAAATCGGCAGGATCAAAAATACGCTCGGCGAGATCCAGTCCGGGATTTTCCAGAAACCGGAGGTTGATTTCACGTTCACTATCAGATCGGAGTGTGGCTTGATTGCGCCCCCTAAATATGAGTAACAGAGCGCTGGCGAGCAGCAAGGCAGCGGCCGCAATGTAAGCAATGAGGGGTATCATCTTCGAAAGCGCCTCGACAGTTCACTGCTGTACCTTCCCAGTTGCACGCTTAAAGGTTCCGAAAAATTATCCCCGCCTCTGGAAAAATTGCCTTGATTCGGCAAGACGGGCTCATATCGCCACAGTGCTGCGGTCCAAATGGATAAAGCCAGGAAATAGGCCAAGGGGGACACCAAACTAAAAATCGTGGCGTAACGCGCCCGGCCCAAGCCTTCCGCCAGAGCAACATTGGCGATAGACGCGGCGAGGTAAATGGCAAAACCCAGCATCATTCCGGAGATGTTCCTGCTGAATGAGATTCGAAATGAGCGCGCAACCAACAGGAGAACAATAATCAGGACCACTTTAGTCAAAGAAGTTCTCTTCTCCAACTCGAAGAATGCAATGCTCGAAGGTTGATGCCGCCACAGGGCGGGAATAATATATACCAGCAAAAATGCCAGGCAGACGGCTCCGGTCAGCAACTGGCCAAGGCGCCGGATGCCAGGATAAGGTCTAAAAATGTGATCCGACAATTCGAAGAGAACAGCAAACTCCGCCAGCAGCATCATGGAGTAGGAAAACCAGTAGACGTACGGGTAAAGCTGGGGCATGAAATAAAAGAACATCAACGTGAATATCGTCCAGACGAACACATAAGAAAGATATGAATAAAAAAAAGGAAAGTGGGAAAGATACCGGCCCTGCCTTGCTCTCAAGATAAGAGCGGCCTCGAGACCCAGTCCAAGAACAGCCAAAGTGAATTGAACAAAACCCATGCAGGCAGCCTCGGAAGGGCGGAGGAATTTATATTCCGGCCGCCCCCTTCCGGACTGCCTTGAATTCAGGCACGAGGCGGCCACGGGTGCGGACCTGTCCCGTTAGTTCCGTTTCGATACGTTACCATAGTCGTCACCTCCTTTCCAGAGGATTATTTGCCAGGAGATGGATGGGAGGGCTCGGGCGGGAAATTATTCAAGCGCGCTTGAATTGGGGGCTTCTGCACGCGCCAGGCAGTGCGGAGTTTGACTGGTCCTGGGAGCTTGCCGTTAAAGGGGAAGGAACGATCTCAAAGGGAGGCTGACCGGGGGCGTTGCCATGGGGAAGATAGGTCGGAGAAATTCACCCATCACCACGAAATTCAAGCTAGCGTGACACGGATGACTAACGAACGCCCTTGACATGCGCGGCGCAGATTGTCTTCATGTTCCTGGCGAGCGACGCAATTCCCCCGCGCGCGCCGGGTACGGAAAGAGCGAACACTTTCCATGGAAGAGGCAGGGTGCTAATTGCCGGAGACGGCGGGTAGGGAGAGGTGATGAAGATGTGGCTGAGACTTCTTAATGGTAAAACTTCCAACCAGAATCTTTGGATTAAAGTCTTAGAGCTGGCGATATGAATTCCGCTCCAGAGCAAATCGGAGATGAATCTCACCGAATACAAACGCAAGAAGTCATTATGAGACACGTCCGTCACCACCCCCTCACCCGGTCGCCTGCGGCGAACCACCCTCTCTCTCCTGGGCGACAGAGAGGCCGGGGGTGAGGGGGTTCGTAACAATTGCAATCGTCTTTGTGTTAGGTCGCCCGGGCAACTGAACGGACCGCACGAATGATGCGGCTCAGATCCCCCTCACTCAAGTTCGGATGGACAGGCAATGAAATGACGGCCGCCGCCAACCTGGTGCTCACCGGGTAATCCGAATCGCTCCCCGCCCCGATGAAAATAGGCTGGCGGTGCAGAGGAAGCGGGTAATGGACAGACGTCGCCACACCGCGCCGCGCGAGCGCCAGTTGAAAGTGATCTCTGGTCATACCTATTTGTTCGATTTCAATCACGATGGTAAACAAGTTGAAAGAAGGCCAAACACCAGGGGGAATCTCCGGGATGACGAGGCCCGGTATATCCCTGAGGCCGCGAGTCAGAATTGCGGCGTTCCTTCTGCGCCTTCGCACCGCGGAGGAAAGTTTCGCCAGTTGAGCGCGGCCGAGCGCCGCGGCGATGTCCGTCATACGGAAATTGAATCCGATTCGGACGTGGCAATAACGCCCTTCTTCGCCATGCGAACGCAGCATCCTGAACTCTCGTGCAAGCGCCGGGTCCGATGTTGTGAGCATCCCCCCTTCGCCCGTCGTCATGTTTTTGGAAGGATAAAACGAGTAGCAAACAACATCAGGGAATGAACCTACGTCACGCCCCCGAAAGCGGGCTCCGTGGGCTTGGGCGGCGTCCCAGATTAACCGCAATTTGTGGCGGCGGGCGATGCCCGCGAGCCTGGTTATGTCCGCCGGATGCCCGAACAGGTGAACGGGAGCCAGCGCGCGCGTGCGGCTGGTAATTTTTCGTTCCACATCACCGGGGTCGAGATTGAACGTCCTGGGGTCTACGTCGGCGAAGACGGGCGTGGCCCCGGCGGCGGCCACCATGGATGCGGTGGCGGCAAAAGTGAAGTCGGGCACGATCACTTCGCCGCCCGGCTCGAGCATCACCCGATAGGCCAGAAAAAGCGCCGCGGTTCCGGAGTTGACGGCCACGGCATGCCGGGCCCCAACCGCCCGGGCAAAACGCTTTTCAAAATCTTCCGTAACCCGCCCTTGCCGAAGCTGGCCGCTCCTGAGAACACGTTCAACTGCGCGAAGCTCGCCCCGGTCCAATCGGACTTCGGCTATCGGTATCTTACGAATGGAGAACCCTCCGCTCAGCACCTGACAATCTTTTCGCGGTCTTCCTTAACGTGGCTGGTGGAGTTGCGGGTGTCGATCACCAAACGGCTGCACCGGACAATTTCGCTGTAGTCGTAACTCGAGTGGTCGGTGGAAATCACCACCGCGTCATACCCGGCCAAGGTCGCGGGCGTAAGATCAACGGACGCGAGTTGAAAATCATAATGGCGCATTTTGTGCAAGCGCGGAAAATACGGGTCGTTATAATCCACGTGGGCCCCGCGCGCCTGCAACAATTTCATGATGCGCAATGAGGGCGACTCGCGCAAATCATCGATGTCTTTTTTATAAGCCACGCCCAGCACCAGCACCCGCACTTCCTTCAGGCACTGTTTGCGCTGATTCAGCGCCTCGGCCAACGCTTCGATGACGTGCTCGGGCATGGCTGCGTTGATTTCCCCGGCCAGCTCAATGAACCGAGTCGGCACATCGTATTCCCGTGCTTTCCAAGTCAGGTAAAAAGGATCGATGGGAATGCAATGGCCTCCCAGACCCGGCCCCGGATAAAACGGGGTGAACCCGAACGGCTTGGTTTTGGCGGCCTCGATGACTTCCCAAATATCAATCCCCATTCGCAAGCAAACCAGCTTCAATTCGTTGACCAGCGCGATGTTCACGCAGCGATAGATATTTTCGAGTAACTTGGTCATCTCCGCGGCCCGCGACGAACTCAGCACCATGGTTCGATCAAACACCTGCGCGTATAGCGCCTGTGCCGCCCACGCGCTGGCCGCGTTTACTCCACCCACCACTTTCGGAATCTGGTGCGTCTTGAACTGCTTGTTGCCCGGATCCTCCCGCTCGGGCGAGAAAGCCAGCAGGAAATTTCCGCCCTCGGTGGTCACCTCCACCTGGTTGTTCGCCACTGAATAGGGCTGAACAGAACAGTGCAAGCCGGAGCGCGCCAGGATCGGCAACACCAACTCTTCCGTCGTCCCCGGATAAGTCGTACTTTCGAGCACCACCAGTTGTCCAGCGTGAAGATGGGCGCTGATCGCTTCCGCAGTATTTCGTATATAAGCCAGGTCGGGCTCGCGATGTTCGTCGAGAGGGGTTGGTACGCAGATGATCACCGCGTCCATATCATTCAGTCCGCTAAAGCCCGCACTGGCCCGGAAGCGCTTCGCCTTGGTCTGGGCCCGAATTTCAGCGGCCGGAATATGGCGAATATAGGTCTCTCCCCGCTCCAACTTCTCAATCTTGGTCGCATCGATATCAAACCCGGTAGTCCGCAATCCTTTGCGTGCGAACAGCAAGGCCAGAGGCAGGCCCACATAACCCAAACCGACCAGTCCGACTTTCACATCTCGCCCGTTGAACCTGGAATGTATCCCTGCTTCGGTTTCCTTCATTTTGTGCGTCCCTCTTCTCTTAGCCATGAAATCCTTCCTATTTCCGACGGGGTTTATGAAGCTGGTTTACTTCGCAATTCTATCATCCCTGATCAAGCTTCCATGAAAGGAATCCTCAATATTCGGGCATACTGGAGAGCCACGATAAAATGTTCACATGATCGAAACCAGGGAAAACCGATGGGGCAAGGCGCTGCGCATGCCCGGTGATTATTGTAGAACCCGCGGCGGCTTTCGATTCAACCGGGTCAAGTCTCTACTTGATTGTGGAGAACTTGTAGATCGTTATGTAATGGTACGTCTCCCCCGGCTTTAGTTCGGAGGTCGGGAATTTGGGATGATTGGGTGAATCCGGGAAGTGTTGGGTCTCAAGGCAAAACGCGGACCGGCGCGTAATCGCCTTGCCTCCTTTGCCCTGGATCGTGCCATCCAGGAAATTGCCCGTATAAAACTGGACTCCAGGCTGTGTGGTCAGAACTTCCAATTCGCGGCCAGACTCGGGGTCGAAGACGCGCGCGGCCAGCGAAGGGCCGGACCCGGTCCGGTTGAGGACAAAGTTGTGATCGTAACCCCCGCCCAGTTTTATCTGCTCATTGTCACTGTTGATGCGGCCCCCGATGACGGTGGGCTGGTGGAAATCAAATGGGGTTTCAGCCACATTGCGTAACTCGCCGGTGGGGATCAAATTCGCGTCCACCGGAGTAAACCGGTCAGCGTTGATCATCATGACATGCTTTAAGATATCGCCGTTTCCCGCGCCCGCCAGGTTGAAGTAGGAGTGATTGGTCAGATTCAAGACGGTATCCTTGTCCGTGGTCGCGTGATATTCAATGCGAAGCGCATTATCGGGTTCGAGCGTGTAGACCACTTTAGTGGTCAGGGTACCCGGATACCCTTCTTCGCCATCCTTGCTGATATACGTCAACTCAAGTGCGGGAGGATTCTTTGAGGATTCCCTTGCTGTCCAAAAAACCTTGTCAAATCCCTTAAGGCCTCCATGCAGGCTGTTAGGGCCGTTGTTTGCCGCCAACTTGTACTCCACGCCATCGAGCTTGAAACGAGCATTGGCGATTCGATTTCCATAACGCCCAACCAGCGCGCCAAAGTAAGGGTTGGTCGCCAGGTAGCCATCAAGATGATCGAACCCGATCACCACGTCGGCCATCTTGCCTTGCCGGTCAGGGACCAGAATTGAGACCACCCGGCCTCCATAATTTGTAATGGCCACCTGCATCCCGTTCGCGTTCGTCAGCGTATAGAGATCGCTCACTTGTCCCTCCGGAGTCTTTCCAAAATCGCTTTTCGTTATGCCTGGCTTACCCTTCTGCCCGGGCGCAGCCAACAGAACCGCAACGCCCAGCCCAAGGGGTAACAACCCGATAATATACTTGGACCGCTTCATGATTTCTCCTTTAAATTTGCCGGTCTAAAATTAATAGTAATCCTGGCCGGTCGTGCCGAGGTGCTTCTCGATCGAGACTGACTTGTTTGCCCCGCCCCAGGACGGTCCATAAGGTCGGACTTACGCCCACTGAAGCTTCAAGCGCCTATCAGGCTCTCGCCCTCTTGAGCCGCGAATGTTATCCCACTTTCCAGAAAAGCTCACACCGAAAAATGGCGCCGGCAGAAAAAATCAAGTAACGAATCCCCGGCCGCCATCGGGTAAATCGCGTGAGATGGAAATCCGGCCCTTCCTCAAGCCATGATTACGGCTTCTGCTCGCCCGGGCCGGCTTCCGCAGCGGGCGTGCCCGCAACTATGGGCATGATCCCATGTTCCGCAAGTGAGTGGTTGAATGGAGGAACTTCCTTTTCCACCAAATTGCGATAGGCCGTTTGCGCCACGCCCAACTCCGCCTCAATCTCGTTGAGAATGGCCGGGGTGGTTTCGGTGGGGGCAAAGTCTGCGCCCCCGGCCACGTCCCCTGCCCCGGTGCCAACCTCTCCGTTAAGCCAGATCAGGTTTAGATATGGTTTGTAAGCCTCCGCGTAATACTTGTCATCGCTATTCAGTGGTTCTCTGCCAGCCAGTAAGGACTCGATCGAAAGCATCTTTTGACCCATGCTTTCGACCAACTTCGACAAATCGCCTTCTTTTTTCTGGCTGGGCAGCATTTGGCGCACGACATCGAGCTGCTTGCGCGCCCACTCCAATTGATTCACCATATCGGAAATTTCGTTGATGTCATCGCGGATGCGAAGTTGCAATTTAACCGTGGCTTCAATATCCGCATCCGAGCCGGGCGCTCCGGGACCCTTGAGCACGCTGATCGGCTGGGTCAATGTTTGGCCGTCCACGGTCAAACGAACAGTGTACTCGCCGGGCGTGACAACCGGGCCGACCTCGGCTTCCTCAATTCCCCAATGCAGGATGGGCCGCGAGTCCTTATCTCGAAACCGCGGCTCGTCCCAGATATGCGGGTTGTCCGGGGCCTCCGTGCGCAGCGCAATCAGTCGCGGCGGTTCGTGGCGCATATCCCAGGTCACACGGTTGATTCCTTCCTTTCCTGTCGTCTCGATCTTGCGAATCGCATGACCGGTCAAGTCAAGAATCTCGACCTGGATTGGGTTTTTGGGGGCCGCCTTGAGCGAGAAATTGACAAAGGCTCGAGCGCGCTTTGCAGTGCGATAAGCGGGACGCGGAGCAAACAGCCGCACTAGCGCTTCCGACGATCCCTTGGCCATTTGTTCGAGTGGTGTGATGTCATCCAAAATGTAAAGTCCCCGGCCATAGGTCGAGACCACCAGGTCATGAAACTGCTTCTGAACAACCGCCCAGGTAACGGGCGCGTGGGGCAAACCCTCTTGAAGTGACTTCCAGTTGCCCCCATCATCAAGAGAGTAGAAGAGGCCGTTACCGGTCCCGGCGAACAGCAACCCTTTGCAATTTGGGTCTTCGGCAATGATGCGCACGTATGACAATGCATGCCTGGGCAGCCCGCCGCTTATCCTGGTCCATGTTTCTCCAAAATCAGTGGTCTTGAAAATGAACGGGTCCCGGTTATCGGCAAGGTGAAAATCAACCGAAATGTAGGCCGTGCCGGCTTCAAAGAAAGAAGGTTGAATGCTGGTAACGCTACCCCATGGCGGCAAGCCGCTAATATTCCTGGTGACGTTGGTCCAGTGCCCTCCCCCGTCTTTTGTGCACCAAACCAGCCCATCGTTCGTCCCAGCCCAAATCAGGTCTTTCTGGATGGTCGACGGGGCGATGGAGAAGACCACCTCGGCATAGAACTGGCCGAGATTGTCGCCCACCAACCCTCCTGAGGAAGTGTTGTGGGCAGGATCCTGGGTGGAGAGGTCGGGACTGATCACCTTCCAACTTTGGCCGCCATTCGAAGTCTTAAAAATAACCTGGCAGCCGTAATAAACCGAGTTGTGGTCAAACGGATCGATAGCCAGGGGCGGCGTCCAGTGGCAGCGATACTTGGCTTCGTTGGGGGGCGAGTCAATGGTGTGCATCCACGGGCTCACCGAACGGGCCAATTTGGATTTAGCGTCCCATCGTGAAACCTCATTACCGTAACAGGTGGCCCAGACGATGTCAGGGTTGGTGGGATCAGGAATGGTAAAGCCGGACTCGCATCCGCCCATTGCGTGGTCCCAGCCTGTTTCCGAATCATTAGGTCCGCGCATGTTGCCATCGTCCTGCATGTTCGAATACACGTCATAGGGGATCTGACTGTCCACGGCCACGTGGTACATTTGTCCGATGGGAAGAACAACGCGCTGGAATCCCCGGCCATGCACGGTGGTAATGCCCAAGCCCGCGTCATCGGTGATCACTATGCGGTCAGGGTTGAGAGGGTCCACCCAGATGTCGTGATTGTCGCCTGCTCCCCAGTGAACCGTTTGAAAGTTCTCCCCGCCGTCCAGCGACCGGAAGAAACTGCTGTTGGCAACGTAGACTTCATTTTCGTTCCCGGGTGATACGGCGATGCGAATGTAATAGCCCGCCCGGCCAATCATTGTCCGATCGTGACTCTCGGCATGCCAGTTTTCACCTCCGTCATCCGAACGCCAGACTGCGCCCTCGTCCTTGGTCTGGATCAGAGCATAAATGCGGCTAGAATCGGTGCCCGCGATGGCAACATCGATTTTGCCCACCGGCGGCTTGGGCATTCCGTGACCGTCTATTCGCGTCCACTTCAGGCCGCCGTCGCGCGACACGTAGACTCCGCTGCCAGGGCCGCCGCTGAATTCGCCCCACGCGTGCAACTCCACCTGCCACATGCCGGCGAATAACACACGCGGATTGCGCGCATCCATGGCCAGGCCGGAGCAACCCGTGCTCGCGTCGGCAAAAAGTACCCGGGTCCAATTCTGGCCTCCATCAACCGTGCGGTAAACGCCGCGCTCCTGCTGCGGACCGGTGGCGCGTCCGAGCGCGCAAACGAAGACCGTATCGGGATTCCTGGGGTCGATCACCACTCGGCTGACGCGGCCCGTCTCATCCAGTCCCATGTGCGTCCAAGTCTTTCCAGCGTCCACCGATTTGTAAACACCATTGCCCATCACATCGCTGTCGCGGATCACCCAGGGCTCTCCTGTTCCCGCCCAAACGACGTTAGGATCGGAAGGAGCGACGGCCAGGGCGCCAATTGCCGCCACGGGTTCGTGATCGAAAATAGGCACCCAGCGGTTGCCGCCGTCGCTGGACTTCCAGATGCCCCCGGATGCGGCGCCGGCATAGTAAGTGCTTGGGTCACCTGCGATCCCCGCAACCGCGGCGATTCGGTTGCCCTCGGCGGGGCCCACAAAACGGAATTGAAATGTCGCGCCCTCGCCACTTCGCCGCCCACTTTGAGCGGACAACTGGATCGCGCATATGAGAATGCCGAACGCACATCTCAAATTACGCCCGGAACGGCCCTTTGTCAGTTGCATGGATTCATGACCCCGATAACTTAAAGCGTGGACTAAAGCACACTATGAATCTGTCCGCCATCCACTTGAAGAGTTGCCCCGGTAATGTAAGACGCGGCGTCGGAAAGCAAGAAAACGACGGCCCGGGCAAATTCATCCGGCTGCCCGTAACGGCCCATGGGAATGCTGGCCGCCGACTTCGCCTGCTGCTCGTCGAGCGAAATGCCGGCTTTTTTGCTGCTGATCTCATCCAGTTCGCGCACCCGGTCGGTGGAAATCCGGCCCGGGATCACATGGTTCACTCGGATCCCGTCTTTGGCATGGTCGTTGGCCAGCGTCTTGGCCAGAGCTGCAACGCAGGGCCGCAGCACAGTGGATAAAGTGAGATAGGCAATGGGTTCTTTGACCGAGGAGGATGTGAGCATGACGATGCTGCCTTTTTTTCTTGCGATCATTGAGGGAAGCGCGGCGCGCGCCATGCGGATGGCGCTCAAGACCAATAACTCAAAAGCACCTTGCCACGCGGCGTCATCGAATGCGCTCGCCACCCCCGCGGGCGGCCCGCCTGAATTCGTGACCAGAAGATCGACCGGCCCAAAACGGTCCACCGTGGATTGATGCCAGCGGGCAATAGCATCTGCGGTTGCAACATCGGCGGCCATTCCCAATACGGCGCCTGGTGCATGCTGCTCAATTTGGTTGGCAGCGCGCGCAATGGCGGCAGAATCGCGCGATGCGATGGAAACCAGCGCCCCTTCGGCGGCAAGCACGTTGGCAATGGAAAACCCAAGCCCGCGGCTTGCGCCCGCAACCATGGCTACCTTGCCTTTCAAACCGAGATCCATGGCACCTCCTGCTTGTCCCTCATCCATCCGAGCAACACGCGCGCGCCGCTCGCGCGGCGAGGTCGCGTCTGTTGATTGGCCGTCCAATTGACGGTCACGTATTCTACTGCCGCGACGAAGCGGCGGCGTCCTTTTATTTCAAATCGAGATTTATTCATTACGCCCCAACTGCTGAAACGGCATGTAAGATTGAGCAAGCCGGAATTCGCCCTGTTAGAGCTTCCCTTCTGCCGTGCCCCAGCCCGCCCCCTCCAATAAAACTCCACCCATCATCGTTTTTTTCGCCAGCCATTTGCCCCTCCTCTTAGGTTACACTTCGTGGTTCGGTTTCCCGGCGCCGGAGATTTTTTTCGGATTGCTCTTCCGGCCTTCACATTTACGAACGCCACTTCAGGCAAATGGTCATGCCGCAAATGAACACAGGGGGGAACATTATGGGAAGAAGGAGTTCAAACTGGGATGCGTACTTTAAGACTCTTGAACTGATTCAGCACCGCCTATTTCCGGCTGCGATGGCCGCGTGGTGGTTGGTTGCCTGCGCGTTGACGGCGCCGCGGCTGAACGCCCAAGTTTCACCCCAACTCGATGCGACGCTTCGGCGTATTTTTGTGGGCAGGGAATTGAACGCTAAATCGTTTGGTCCGGCGCGCTGGCTTGAGGGCGGGAAATCCTACGTGACCGTGGAGCCTTCGGCGGCCGTGACCGGTGCGAAGGACTTGGTTCAGTATGCAACGGCTACGGGCAAGCGCCAGGTGCTGGTTCCGGCTTCGCAGCTCATTCCGGTGGCGGGCAAGACTCCACTTGCGATTGAGGATTACGCCTGGTCCAAGGACATGAAGCGACTTCTGATATTCACCAACACCGCCCGCGTGTGGAGACAACCAACCCGCGGGGACTATTGGGTGCTGGATCGTGACACTGGCACGTTGCGCAAATTGGGGGGCGATGCTCCGCCCTCCAGCCTCGAGTTCGCCAAGTTTTCGCCGGACGGCGCGCGGGCAGCTTACGTCAGATCGAATAATATCTATGTTGAGGACATAACTTCCGGCCATATTATCGCGCTTACTTCAGACGGCTCCCCTACCCTCATTAATGGAACTTCCGACTGGGTATATGAAGAAGAGCTGGACGTTCGAGATGCGTTCCAGTGGAGCCCGGACGGCAAGCGCATCGTCTTCTGGCAGTTTGACACGCGCACGGTGCAAGACTTCCCCCTGATGTACTACACCGGCGAACAGCATCAGATCGTCACCCACCTGGCCTATCCTCAATTCGGAATCTATCCGCATATCCAGCACGTGGGATATCCCGAAGCCGGAACTAAAAATTCCACCGTACACATCGGAGTGGTGAACGCTGACGGCGGCCCCAAGCGCTGGATGGACGCAACCGGCGACCCGCAGTCCGGCTACATCGCTCGCGTGGAGTGGGCGGAAAGTTCCGATGAGCTCGCAATCCAACATTTAAACCGCCTACAAAACACGGACGACGTTTTGCTGGCCGACGCCGGGACGGGCGCGCTACGGCCAATCCATCATGAGCAGGACGCCGCCTGGGTGGACGTGGTGGACGATTTGCGCTGGCTTCATGATGGCAAAGACTTCCTCTGGGTCAGCGAACACGACGGATGGCGGCACGTTTACGTAATCTCGCGCGACGGCAAGACGGTCCGCTTGGTCACGCCCGGCGATTTTGACGTGATCCACATTGAGGCGGTGGACCCCGCAGGCCAATGGATGTATTACATCGCCTCACCCGATAACGCAGCGCAGCGATACTTGTATCGCGCTCGCTTGGACGGCACCGGCGCGCCCGAACGCCTCTCGCCTGGGAGCGCGCCGGGAGTTCACTCCTATCAAATGTCGCCGGACTGCGATTGGGCCATCCACACTTACTCTTCTTTTGACGTACCCCCGGTCATCGACCTCGTCCGCCTGCCGGACCATTCTGTGGCGCGGGTGCTCGAAGACAATCACGAAATGAAGGCCAAGGTAAAAGATTTGATTTCCGTGCCCTCGGAATTCTTCCAGGTCGAAGTGGAGGACGGAGTCAAGCTGGACGGCTGGATGATCAAGCCTCCCAATTTCGATCCATCAAAAAAATATCCCGTGCTTATTTTTATTTACGGTGAGCCCGCCGGGCAAACGGTGATTGATTCCTGGGGTGGCGCCGGCCGACTTTTTCACGCCGCGCTGGCGAACGAGGGCTACATCATTGCCAGCGTGGATAATCGGGGAACTCCCGCGCCCCGGGGACGCGCCTGGCGGAAAATCATTTACGGTTCGGTGGGCGTTCTCTCTTCCAAAGAGCAGGGCCTGGCGCTCGAAGCCATGGAGCATGCGCGCCCTTACTTGGACGCCAAGCGGGTTGCAGTGTGGGGATGGAGCGGCGGCGGCACCAACACGCTTAATCTCATTTTTCGCCACCCCGAGCTTTACCAGGTGGGCATGGCCGTTGCGCCGGTGCCGGACCAGCGGCTTTACGATACGATTTACCAGGAGCGCTACATGGGCCTGCCACAGGACAACGCGGAGGGCTACAAGTCAGGCTCCGCCATCAATTTCGCCGAAGGCCTGCGCGGCAAACTCCTGATCGTCCACGGCTCGGGTGATGACAACGTACATTTCCAGGGCACTGAGCTGCTCGTGAACCGGCTGATTGAGCTGGGAAAAACTTTTGATTTTATGGTCTACCCCGACCGCACTCACGGTATTTCTGAGGGAACGGGAACGTCGCTTCACATTCGCGAGTTGTTGGCGCGATATTTGGAAGAGCATTTGCCCGCCGGCCCCATGGCAAGGTGAGGGGACTGAAGTTAGAAGTTAAGAGGTGGGCAGCGGGGATTTCGAATCGCGCCAGGCTTCATTGCCTCCGCCCGCCAGCCGCACTAGCGCCTGGCCAAACGTTTCGAATTGACCACCCGACGAACGCTCCCAGGTAGGCGCCCGCGAAGCAGACGACCATCACCAAGCCCGTAACAGCAAGCGCGGAGAGGAAAGTGAAAGACTCGCCCGGACGCTGAGGTACGAGGCCCAACCGGGGCAGCACTGAGTCGAGCACGGGCACCCAGATGCCCACCAGCGGCGCCCAAAGCCAGGGCCGGCGCGGCCCTGCCAGCCCCAATAACAAACAGAAACCAAAGAGGAGTCCAAGCGTGATGAAGACGTCGTCGCTGCGCGAATCCGCGCAGCCGATCCAGGCTCCGCCCGTCAGGGCGATTATCGGCGACAGAAAGGTAGTGACATAGTTTCTATATTGCATGGTCCCATCTTCCAAGTGGTCGCCATCCTGGTGAGTTGTAGGGGGACGGCTTGCCGCCCCCTCTTGTTCGGCTATCGATCCCGCCAGTCCAAAGGACTATTCTGTTCCCCACTCAAGAGGGTAGGGCAAGCCTTACCCCTACGCGCCATTTCACTTTTTCGAACTCAAATTGGCGCGCAGCAGGGTTTCGTTTTCCTTCACGGCGCGGAATGCCTGCGCGCGAGCCAGGCTCCAAGTGCGCCAGTCGATGTCATTGGACGGGGACCAGTCACGCAGAATTCCGGCGGATAGTTTGCGGCGGTTTTCCAGTCCCATCGACTTTGAACCGGCGCTGGTCAATGCCTGAACAAGAGAGGGCACGGCGTCAGCACTCAGCGAGCTGACATAGGTTGCGTCAAACCTGCGCTCGGCGAGAGCCCGGGCGGTGTTGGTACGGGCGATCAGCGCATCGGGATTTAGAATAAGAAGTGAGAGAACAAGCAGGAAGCCGGAGCTCATCGCTCCGAACGCGAAGGGTTTCCTATTACCACGCAACACCGTCAGGGTGAACCAGACAAATACCACCGCCAGCCAGGCCATGAAGGCGGTGGTGTAAAGCCGAAGCTCGGTCATGCCGTACTCCTGCTGGTAGAGGCGCATCCGCTGCCAGGCCGACGCCATGATTACAAAGAGCAGCAGGATTTGCGCCCCCGCCAGCGCGCGAAAGATGCGCTCGTTGCGCGGATGATCCTTGCCAAGCAGCCAGTGCGCCGCCAGCAGCATCGGCATCACCAGGGCGGCCACCGTTACCAACTCGAAGAAACCGTGGCGGGCGTATTCCGCATAGGTCATGCCAATAGTCTTCTGCACAAACCCATCTCCGCCGAAAAAGTAACGCAACTGCACGATCACGAATCCGAGAAACAAAATGTCTACGGCGCCCAGAACGATGGAAGCCTCTGCAATTCCAAGAGAGGGAAACTTGGGGACCTGGGTCGCGAGCGACCCGGCATCTTTTCCAAAAAATATTCCGCGCAGATAACCGCTGACGCTCCAGGCGAAGAAAGCGGTGAAGAATAGGTGCAGGAAAAGACTCACAAATCCTATGTTCAATGTGTTTTCGACAATGTCAGAGAAGACAGGATCGGCGGACACAAGCAGCCCTCCAAAGATAAGAACAGGGGGAACGGAAAAAAGGACTCCGCGGCAGGCGGCCAGGATCGGTCGGGATGCCTGGTGGCCCTTGAAATCTTTCCAGTTCATATCTTTGAAAACCAGCAGGAACGGAGAAAACATGGCATTGATGGCCGCGAACAAGCTTCCCAAGCCGTATTCGAGAAGTCCGGCCGCGAGCACTTTTCTGCCCTGCGCCCGCAGTATCAGGAGGGAGAGAACGATGCCGAGCGCGAATATGTTTAGCGATTTCAGAACCAGGGAATCTCTCCAGACCAATCCGATGGAAAAAACGGCGGCGGGCACAAGGAGCCAGTAGCCTCCTTTGGCCAAAACCTCACGCCGAAAAGGCGCCAACGCCAGGACGATCACCGCGAATGCCGCCACCCACAGCGCGGCGTTCAGCCCCCACGGGAAGGTGCGAAGAAGTTCGTCGCCCAGTACCCCGAGCAGCATGGCTCCGGTGAAGATTTTCAACACAAGTTTGGTGGTTTCGCTCATGCGGATTTAAGCGCGACGACATGATCAGTCGCGTCCTGATGATCGGTCAATACCGTAAGAGAATGCGTTTCCGGAATGCGGCCAAAACGCCTTTGCCGGGATTGGAACTCCTGCAAGGCGGCTTCGAGGTCGGCGGCATCGAAATCGGGCCACAGGCGCGGAGAGAAAACCATTTCCGCGTAGGCGCATTCCCACAGCAGGCAATCGCTCAATCGCTGCTCATCCCCAGTGCGAATCAGCAAGTCGACGTCCGGAGCCACACCCCCGGCGTGGCTGACTTCCGCCAGAACGCGCGTGAACTCATCCTGAGAAACCTGGACTTGAGCGTTCAGGCGGCTGGCCGCGCGCAGAATGGTGTCGCGGGCGGAATAATCCACTGCGATGCGCACGTGCATGGCGCGCCTCCGCTCCGTCGCCGCCTCAATGGCATCCACTGCCTCACGGAGATCGGCAGGCAGGCGGTCGCGGCGGCCCATCACGCTCACCTGGATTCCACTGGTGACGCACGCGTCTTGTTCCTCACGGAAGAAGTCACGGAAGATCTCCATCAGCATGGAGACTTCGCGGGGAGGGCGATCCCAGTTGCCGGCGGTAAAGGCGAAGAGCGTCAGGGTGTCAACGCCCAGGCCCAACGCCGCTTTGATGGTCCGGCGCACGGCATCGGCGCCGGCGCGGTGCCCGGCAAGGCGCGGAAGCCCCCGGCGGGTGGCCCAACGCCCGTTGCCGTCCATGATGAGGGCGACGTGCAATCCATAAAGAATCGACTCATACGAAGTGCTTTGTATCATAAAGTATAACCTCCAAAAAAAAATGCCGCTCTTTTCAGCGCTCGCGCATGGCGCGAATCAACGCTTCCATATGATCGAGATAGCGTTCGAGAGCCCGGCGGCCGGCGGGCGCCAGGCGGTACTCGGTCTTGGGCAGCCTCCCGCTGAAATATTTTGAGCAGGTGATGTACTGGGCTTCCTCCAGCCTTCGGGCGTGGACGCTCAAATTTCCATCCGTGGTCTTCAATAATTTTTTCAAGTCGTTGAAGCTCAGCGATTCATTCACCGCCAGGGCGCTCACAATCCCCAGTCGAATGCGCTCATGGATCATGCGGTCAAGGTCACGCGGCCGATGTTCAAGCGTCCGGCTCAAAACGGTCTGCACTCCCCTCACGTCAGGGCGCGCGCTGGATTCGGTTTCGCGCAATAGCGCTCGTTGCTTAGCCACCGTACCTCCTGGCAATGATGATGCCAAACAAAACGTGCAACCCGCCAAATCCCGCCGCCATAAATCCATTGCCCCATCCCGCGGGAGCAAAAAGCGCCAAGGCGCCGGCCAGCATGAAACACAATCCCATGACAGGAACAACCTTCACCGAGAAAGCCCCTCCGGTCACCACACCCACGCCGTAAAGCAGAAGCCACATGCCGGGAAGGGCATTCACCAAACCGCTTTGATAAAGCACGACGGTGAGCATAGCTCCGGCCACGAGCGGCGGCGAAAGGCTGATGGCAAACTTGCGGCCGGGCCCGGAAAATAGCGGCAGATTCACCGCGCTCGCCTTTTGATAAGTGGCCCATCCCGCGATGAGAAGTGCGACCAGCACTTCAATCAGCCAAATTGCCAGCCACGCTCGCGGCCCCGTTTGACGCGACGCTGCGAACGCCGCTCCCAGAGCTGTGGCTCCGATGATCACGCCTCCCCAGCCCGGCACCGCCGTGAAAGCACCCGAGCGTTCCATGGTTTCCCGGATGAAGCGGATGTTCTCCATGGCGTGATTTTCAATGGGGATGGGTTCGACAAAGCGCGGGCGTGGCCGAAGGTTTCCGGACATTGAAGAAACATATCCTGACGGAACGCTCTTGTCAAGTACTTTGTGAAATAAAGTAGACTTGATCAAGCCGCTGATTTCCGGGCTCCAATGAAGTCCGAAAATGGTCTTGGTGTGCGTTCACTGCAAACGCTGATCTGCGCGAGTTCGGTGATCCCGTTCCGGCGGAAGATTTTTTTGCGGACAGCCAACCGTTTTCGAGTTTCGGTCTTCTAATGGTTCTGACCGTCTCGAAACTGCTGGCTTTGTCCTGATTACTGATTTCTTCTCTTATTGCGTCGGATATGGTTCTGGGGAAATTCTCAGACAAGGACAGGTGTTTTTAATGCCAAAAATAGCGAAATCAGTTCTGCTGGTAACGGCTCTAACTTGCCTTTCGATTCTGACTGCCGGGATCGCCTCCGCGCAGGAGATCACTGCCAGCTTGACAGGTACGGTAACAGACTCGTCCGGCGCCGTGGTGCCGGGAGCCACAATCACGATCCATGACAACGCACGGAGTGTTGATGTTCGCACCGTGACCTCGGACAGTTCCGGCGCCTACACGGTATCGGAGTTGCCGGTTGCGACCTATACGGTAACGATCGAGGGGACAGGTTTCCGGAAATATGTCGCCAAAGATGTGACCCTGCACGTCGGAGATCACCGGACACTCGATGCGGTTTTGCAAGTGGGCCAGGTTTCCCAGGAGGTTACGGTTTCTGCCACAACTACTCCGGTAGAGACTTCAAGCTCTTCCCAGGAAGGAACCGTGGTCGCCGCGCAAGTTCACGAATTGGAATTGAACAATCGTAATTTCGAACTTCTACTCACTCTGCAACCGGGAGTTTCATCCACTCTAGCCGACCAGGTCGGTTTTGGCGGAATTGCCAACACCAGTTCGATTTCCGTCAACGGAGCGCGCACGTCGGCCAATAATTGGATGGTAGACGGCTCGGACGTGAACGACAGCGGCTCCAATCTGACGGTCCTGAACGTGCCTAGCATTGACGCATTGGATGAGTTCAAGCTTGAGCGTAGCACCTATGATGCGCAATTCGGGCGTAGCGGCGGCGGCCAGGTGAATGTGGTCACCAAGTCGGGCAGCAGCCAGTTCCATGGCAGCGCCTATGAGTTCTTTCGCAACGACGTTCTGAACGCCAACAACTTTTTTGCCAACGCCGTGAAACACGCCCCCGGGCAAACCCAGGCAGTGAGGCCGGCGTTCCGCTACAACGATTGGGGATTTACCATCGGCGGTCCGCTCTACATCCCCAAATATCTCAACTCCGACAAGTCGAAAACTTTCTTTTTCTGGTCGGAAGAATGGCGGCGAACCCGCACTCCCGCCACAGGCATCGCCACCTTGCCAAACCCTCAGGAGTTGACCGGTAATTTCCAAAATCTCCCCGGCATCACCCTGAACCCGGCCAATGCGCCGGCCGGCTGCATTACAAACAACCAGATCAGCCCGTCGTGTTTCAGTACAAACGCGCAGGTCTATATCAGTCAGATTTACAGCAAGCTGACGCCAAACCTGATAACCACAAATGCCTCTGGCGTTACCTCATATCAGGACATAACCTCACTCGAAGGTGTTAATAACTACCGGCAAGATATCATCCGTCTGGATCAAAAGGTGACGGACCGGGTGCAGTTGTTCGCCCGCTACATGGAAGACGTCATCCCCACTACGGAACCGGGCGGGCTCTTTACCACGTCACCGTTGCCGGGGATTTCTTCCACGGCCACCAATTCGCCGGGAAGAAACCTGGTGACCCATGCGACCATGCAGCTCAGCCCAAGAATTGTGAACGAACTGGCTTTCAACTACACCTGGGGAGCCATCAATAGCAATATCACGGGACTGATTGGCAGCCCGACACTCTTCGGTGCTGTGAATCAAAGCGGCTTCCCTTTCAAGGATCCTTATGGCCGCGCGCCCAGCGTCACGATCTCCGGTGGAACCACTGCGGTCAGCAGCGCTCTCGCCCCCAGCGCCCCCTACCACGAGCGGAACATTGACAAAAACATCTACGACAATTTGGCGATCGTGAAAGGCAACCACACCATCCGTACCGGGGTGGACAATCAATGGATCCGGAAGAGTGAAAACGCACCCGAGCCCACCAACGGGAGCTTCACATTTAACAATACCAGCCCGGCAGAGCCCGCTTTCGCCAACTTCCTCCTGGGGCAGGCCTCGACCTTCTCGCAGGCCAACCATGACGTGATCCCCGACATTCACTTCATTAACTTCGGCGCTTACGTGCAGGATGACTGGAAAATGCGCTCCAACCTCACCCTCAATCTTGGGTTGAGATACGATTTCATGGGAACACCCCATGACATCAATGGAATTCTGACCAACTTCGATCCGGCGGTTTACAATTCTGCCGTGGCCCCGGCGATTTCCGCGGCGACCGGGAATTTCGTGGCGGGCCAGGCGGTGATTCCCGCTACCTATGGAAATGGAATTATCGTGGGCAGCAACGGCTGCGCCAATCTCCTAAACGGGCAGGTTCCCACTTCTCAGGGCGGACCGGGCTGCTCGAGTTACGGCCAGGAAGTAAACCCCAATTACACCACCAACTTCTCCCCCCGTGTCGGATTCTCCTACGATCCGTTTAAGAACGGGAAAACCGCAATCCGCGGTGGATATGGAATCTTTTACGACCGGACGCTCAACGGCATCTGGGAGCAAAACCAGTTTGCCAACATTCCGGTGGTCGCCAATACCGTAATCAACAGTACCGGGAATCAGAATCTCTTTGACAATCCTTCGGGAGGTTCATTGGCCACCAGCTTCAGTCCGCGTAACCTGCATGGGACTGGGAGGCCAGATTTCAAAGTGCCTTATGATCAGTCCTGGGATCTAACCATCCAGCGCGAGATCATGCCCAACACCGTGGTTGAAGTGGGCTACGTGGGCGGCAAGGGAACCCACTTGCTCGGCGAATTGGACCAGAACCAGGTTCCTATCGCTGCGCGCATCGCCAATCCAACGGTCAGCCTCAACGCACTCCGGCCCTACCTGGGCTATGGCGTAATTACGATGATCACGCCGGAGTTCCGATCCAATTACAACTCCTTGCAGATCTCCGCAATCCGGCGCGTGGCTAGAGGACTGAATCTCGGGCTGGCTTATACCTGGTCGAAAACCTTGACCAACAGTCCGACAGACAGAAGCAACGCACCTTATGACACTTACAACTGGAACTTGGATTACGGCCCGGCAACCTTTAGCCGGCCTAATATCTTCGTCTTCAATTACGTATATGATTTGCCTTTCCACCAAAGTCAACAGGGTCTTGTGGGACGCGTTCTCGGCGGATGGGAGATTTCGGGAATCACAACTGCTGAGTCCGGAGTCCCTACCACCATTCGCCAGAGCAGCGATCCTTTCGATAACTATGGGCCCAGCAGCGGCCGTGGAATAGGAATCGACCCCAGCCCCGTCGTCCCCCGGCCCGACCAGACTGGGTCCGCAACCGGCCCCAAGACAGTCGCCGAATGGTTTAACCTGTCCGCATTTACGCCTGCCGTGGGTCACTTTGGAACCGGCAGCGTAGGCAACGTCCTCGGACCCGGCCGGTTTGATTGGGACTTTGGACTATTTAAGAATATACGCATCAACGAACGCTTCTCAACCCAGTTGCGCGGCGAGTTTTTCAACGTCTGGAACCATACCTCGTTCAGCGCTTTCAACAACAACATAAGCTCAGGCACCGCAGGTCAACTGACCGCAGCTCATGATCCGCGCATCATCCAAATCGGATTAAAGCTCTACTTCTGACGCGGCGGCCAGTTCACCGATGGAGTTTGAGTTTCATGAGGGCGTCCCGCTGGACGCCCTCTTTTTTTCTGTCGCGCATGCCGCCGAGGGGCAAAGGGCGCTCAATGGCAATTGATCAGTCGGGTATAATCTTCATGAGATGAACCATCCTGAAAGAGTCCGGTCCATGAGGATCCTAATATTCTTTGGGCTATGGAAATGGATAGCGTTCGGCCCCATTTCACTTTCGGCCGGCGCAGTGCCTCAGACCTCTTCCCCCGCACTGGCACAGCGAACAAACCCGGGCAAACAGCAACAGACATTGTTAGTGGAAGGCTCTGCCGCGCTCAGCCGGGGCGACGCTCCAGAGGCGGAAAAACTGTTTCGCCGGGCGCTCGCCAACGAGCCAAGATCGGTGGGAATTTTGAACGACCTCGCCATAGCCCTGGTCAAACAGGAAAAGATTGACGACGCAATCCCGTTCTACCGCCGCGCTCTTGCCATTCGTCCCCACGATCCCACCACCGCCCGCAATCTTGCCATCGCTTATTTCCGCAAGCAGCAGTACGCCGCGGCTCTTCCGCTGTTGAAACCGCTGGCCGCAACGCCCTCCGCCGATTTCCAGGTGCTGGACCTGGCTGGATTAAGTCTTTTTGGCCTCGACAGGTATCGGGAAGCGGCCCTATATCTCGAACGCGCGAGTGTCGCCAATCCCTCCGATCTGCCCACGCTTTATACGCTAGGCCAGGCCTATTTGCGGGCCAAGAATTACTCCGCCGTGGTGGCGGTCTTCCAGCGCATCATGACGATCAACCCGGATTCCGCCGAAGCACACGTGATGATGGGCACATCTGATGACAAGATGTTTAAGGAGGATGACGCGCTGGCCGAATATCAGTCGGCGGAAAAAGCTGACCCGAATTTTCCCGGTGTCCACTCCGGCCTCGGACTTCTCTACTGGAAACGCGACCAGACGGACCAGGCCGCCATCGAGTTTCAGGAGGAACTGAAGCGCTCCCCTTCCGACCCGATTGCAAACTGCCTTCTGGGGCAAATAGCCATGCGTCAGAATCAGCCTGCCGAGGCGGAGAAACTATTTCAAACCGCGCTCCAAGCCAACCCTCAATATCAGGACGCGCTGCTTGGAATGGGTCAGGCGGAGTTGGCGCTCAATCACCCGGAGACCGCCGTCACGCCTCTGCGACGCGCAGTCGCGGTGAATCCGGACTTTGCTCAGGCACACTTTATTCTGGGGAACGCGCTGGCTCGACTGGGCCGGACCAAGGAGGCTGCCCGCGAACATAACATCTCGGCGCAGATCCAGGCGCATCAACGGGCCGCTTATACACAAAAGTTAAACGCGAAGCCCAAGAATCAATAGCAGTTCGTTGAAAAACGTTTTCCACCACCGTCATTCCGATCCCTTCGGCTGTCATCCTGATCCCGGATTCGCGGGAATGGAATCTCGCTCTGAGCCCTGAGGCCCCAGATTGTCATCCCGAGCGGCAGCGAGGGATCTCGCCTCGGGGCTGGATTCCTCGCTGCCGCGCGGAATGACAACGGGACAAGCTTTTCAACGAACAGTTAGGAAGGTCTGACAGCAGAGGTGAATCAGGGCTCGGGAATCCCCAAAGCCTTGCTGCCCAGCGGCGACATTTTGGCTTCGGGCGCGTAGCGCGCCATCAGTTCGAGGGCGATGTGGGCGCGGCGCACGCGCTCGCGGCCCATTTTCACTGCCAGGTCCTCAATGTGCAATCCGGAAGGATAAATGTCCGGAGCGTTGCGCAATCCGAATTTGAAATAAATCGGCGCAGCCACGCGAACGAGTTGCGGCATTTCGTAGTAACGGATAAACCCGCCGAAGTTGTCCGGCACCTCGATGTAGGTGTCGATCGGAATCTCCACCGCCTGCCGGATGGCGCCGATTTGCGCCGGACTGAGGTCGGTGGGGATATTCATGGTGGAAACTCCGACGCTCTCAAAAAGTTTGGCCGTCGCCGGATTGGCGGCGGGAAGTGTGACCGAACTCTTAAGGATGAGGTTCTTCGGCAATTCGCCCTTTTTCTTCATTTCATTCAAGACCCAGATCAGCCCGATGTCAGCGGGCAGCACGCTGCGGATGCCCAGGTCGCACGCGCGGCGAACGTCTTCGATGGCATACACCAATTGGTCCGCGCCACGATGCTGCAAGCCAATTACTTTGCCCGCCGATGAGCTGGTCTGGCCGCCGGTTTCGAATGTGGCACGCGGGCCAATGAATAGGCAAACTTCGATTTTGTGGTCTGCGCCAATGCGCGCCATCTCAGAGATTTCATTCTTAGTTAGCAGCATGATTCCGCTGCCCTGGCTAACGCGGTGGATGGGGACCTTTAGCTCTTTGGCTGCCGCCAGCACTTCGCGAAAAACGCGCGGCCCTTCCACGCTCGGAATTTCGATGCGGTATTGCCCTCCATCCGCAAAGCGCTTCTTGCTCGGTTCGAAGGCGTGGTTGTCTCCCCCGGGAAGTTTAAGTTTGGCGAGAAATCTCCGAGTTTGCTCCATTGTTTTGCCCCCCAGATTTGTCGAAGTAATTGTAACCGTATAAAGAAATTTCAAATTCGGTGTCAGAAATGGTAATTTGTCTAGCCCACGCCTATAATCATCTTCGGAGACGGGAATGACTGACCACGACCCGAAAGCTAAACATCTCAAAGCCTACTTCCAACAGCGCAAGCCTGACTGCCAGATCAGAAGCGAATATAAATTTGACGAAATGACCTGGAGATTTTATTTTGTAGCCGATTCGAAGAATCGGTACATTCTGGATGTTACTGAGGCCCTTTTGGACGATTCCAGCGTGGAACAGATCATTGGACGGCTGGAAAGCGCCAAATGGGAATCCATCTTGAAGGAAAATGTCATGAAAATTATAGTATTTGGTGAGCATGGGTTTTCCCTTGGTGACCGTCCGCAATCTTAGGCAGAGCGGGACAGGCCGTGATATCTCACGGATATTCCAGTCGTTCACCTAGTTCTTTTCCTTCATCCGGCGTTGGCCGTCACCGATGCAAGGGAAAGCCTCGTGCATTGAGTCCAGAACCAGATGGTCTGCGAATTGGTGCAACCTTTCCGGGTGATCTCTCAGGAATTTGCTTACCACTCTTGCCACTTGGTTCATATTGAAATGCTCTGCAGGGGGGCATATTGCTTGCTCGCCTCTTGCACCTGACGTGAGACCCTGCCCAAAACCATCCAGAAACCCGGCCAGATAGCCGAGGCAAAGCCCTGTTGACATCCGATCTAGCGCGGCTGATTGGTCCTCGTCGATGGACTTGACAGCTATATTGCAATCTCTCAAAAGGGATTCACCGGTATATGGTTGAGTTTGCTGATCGGGCGACATGGAGGCTGGAAGTCCGACTAGCCATATCACGAGAAAACACGGCGCGACTTTGCTCATAAATACCTCCGCATCGTTATTTTGGCCAAGCTTGGCATTGGGTTGAAGCCATTCGGATGCCCTTCCGCTGTCTAATCGATGCGCAATGCGTCTACTGCGTGTATTTCAGATATACCGTGCGCGTTTCAGTGTAGAAATCGAGCGCCGCCGGGCCCTGCTCTCGCATGCCGAAGCTCGATTCCTTTGTGCCCCCAAAAGGCAATTGGTATTCCACGCCGGCCGTGGGCAGATTCACGGTGATCAATCCGGCTTCAATCCGATTGATAAACTGGTGCACCCGGGTGAGGTCTTTTGAAACAATTGACGCCGATAGACCAAACCTGACACCATTGGCCAGGCGCATGGCGTCTTCAAAATCCTCCGCCACCTGAAGCGCCAATACTGGACCGAAGATTTCCTCCTGGGCGATTCGCATTTCGGGTTTGACCTCGGCAAAGATGGCGGGCTCGATAAAATACCCTTTGTCGTAGGCGCCGCCTGCCAATCGATTCCCGCCGCACAACAACTTCGCGCCTTCGCCCTTGCCGATTTCGATGTATTTCAAATCTATCGCGAGTTGTGCCTCATCAACGGCCGGCCCGATGTGAATACCTTCCTCAAGCCCGTTGCCCACTTTGAGATTGCGGGTTTTTTCCAGAAGCTTGGCCAGCAAGGGCTCATAAATGGATTTCTCAATAATGGCGCGGCTGCACGCCGTACATTTCTGTCCGGTGGAGAAAAACGCGCCATTCACCAGGATGTCCGCGGCATAATCCAGATCCGCGTCCTTCAGCACCACGGTTGGATTCTTCCCTCCCATTTCAAGCTGGACGCGAATCTTTCGCCGCAAGACTTTTTCGTGCAACGCATTGCCCACGTCGCAGGACCCGGTAAAGGAAACCGCCCGTACCGCCGGGTGCTCGACAATGGCGTTGCCAACCGTTGCGCCGCCGCCTGTTACCAGATTGAGGGCCCCGGCGGGGATTCCGGCTTCATGGAGAGCCTCAACAAGCTGCAACCCGCTAAGGGGTGCGAGTGATGCGGGCTTGATCACCACCGCATTCCCTGCCACCAGCGCCGGCGCCAATTTCCAGGCGGGAATGGCGCTGGGAAAATTCCAGGGAGTAATCAGCCCCACTACGCCCAGCGGTTTGCGCAGGGTGTAGCAAAAAACGTTTTCGCGTTCGGAAGGAATCTGGTAGCTGAACTGGCGCGCGCCTTCGCCGCCAAAGTAGCGCATGATGTTGATGGCGCGCTTTACTTCGCCTTTCGATTCCGGAAGGGTCTTCCCTTCTTCGCGCGTCATCTCCTCGGCGAGTTTCGGCAGGCGGCTCTCCAGAATTTCCGCAGCCTTAAAAAGGTATTCGCCGCGCCGGGGCGCGGGCAGCGCCGCCCACGCGGGTTGCGCACTCGCGGCTGCCTCGCATGCTGCCGCGGCGTCGGCGGCGCTCGATGCCTGGAAAAGTCCCACAACCTCTTCCGTATCGGCAGGATTGATGTTCGAAAAAGTCTTCTTCGACTCGCACTCGATCCACTTGCCCGCGACGTAGTTGTAAAAGATTTGTGGCATGGTTATCCCTGGAGGAAGGTCGTTTTCATATCAAAAGGCGAACGGGGTCATTATGGTGAGAGCGCGAAGCAGGTGTCAAGCAAACCTTGCAATGGGTGGTATCCGGGTTTGTTTGGCTGGGAGCGCGGGCGTCCCGCCCGCTCTTTCATGATCATTTATTTGCGGGCGAGCCCCAGTGCAAACGTGGGGCCCCTGCCCACGCTCCAGGGGAGATTAGGGCACTACCTTGCAGCGGTGGTCCCCCAAAAGGCGGAAGGCCGCTGCATTGTCTGTGTACGCCTGCGTGTCCTCGCTCGCCCAAGCGAGCAAGGACACGCTGGAATAATAGGCGTGCATCTAAATGGGCGCCGTGCAACCCGTAAATACCAGGACAGTACTCACCGCGGTTGCAGTTGCCGGGGTCACCGCGATTGCGGTGACCAGAGCCGGGCTCGGGACTGATGCCGTGCAGGGAGTGTTATCTGCCGACTCCGCCAGCAAGCTGAAATTGGCCACTCCCGTAGCCGGCACCGAATAGGTTATCGCGCTGCTGCTGAACGTCCCCACTGACGGATTGTGTGACGGAACCATCAGCGCATAATTGAAGCAATCCGTCCCCACTGGGCAGGGAGGAGTTGCGGGAGTAGGCGAGGCACTGGTCACAAACGTCGGTGGTTGGCCGGTAACGGAAAAAACCGGTATGGTCACATGAACCAGTGAGCCTCCCGTAGGTGTTGCATCCTGGAGCGCGGAGAGTGTGATGTCCTGCGTTGTAGCGCCGCCTGAACCCGCACTTGTAACCTGGCCAGTGATGGTTGCCCAGGGAATCGTCAAGGCGGCCCCCGAGCCCTCCGAAACCAGAGGGATGTTCCCTAGCGCCGTTCCTGATGGCACATTGAAGGTAATCGTGGCGCCGTAAACCGTGGTGGTCAGGGTGCCCGTGGTCGCGTCCACAACCACATCGTAATTGCCTGTGGCTGGAAGCGGACAGAAATTAAACATGCCGTTCGCATCCGTCACGCCGGCATCCTTGACGCGATCATATCCATTCGAGTCGCGTTGCTCGAGCAATACCACCGCGCCCGGAATGGCGTTTGAACTGACGCTATCCACCACTTTCCCGCTGAGGGCATTGTTATTCACCGCCACTTCTCCCGCGTGCAAAACTGGTTTCAATCTATAGCTCCCGTTGCCCTCATGCAGGATGGAAGCGCACGCGTCAAAATTGATGTTCAGATCAGCGGCTTGGCCGGCTGTCAGATTGATCCCTCCGCCGTCAATCTGGCCCGGAGGAATTTTGATTCCGGTTTGGGCTTCACTACTCAACAGCAGTTGCTGCGGTTTGCCCCCGCTGGGTACCACGCAGTTAAAGCCGTTGCCGCTCCCGCACGCGTTCGGGGACGGGCCACTGGATGCGTTGTTGGCCAAAAGTATGACGCGGATCTGCTGATAATTTCCCGGGGGCAACCCGCTGGTTGATCCCAACTGGGCCAAGAGGCATGTGGTGGATGCCAGGCTCAGAAGGTCAATCTGTTTGGGGCTGCTGGTGAGATCCACCAAAGTCGTCCAGCCGCTGTCCGTGTCGCCTGCCGAGCTCGAAATATTGGCCTGGACTTTGGTAACGGTCACATAAACGTGGTCAAACGAAGCCGTGCAAGTTGGCGGGTCAGTCATACTTGTCGTGATGACCCCTGTGGTCGAGCTCGTCTCTGTAACCGGGGCACTGTTCCCTCCGCAACTGATAATCCAGCCTGAGGCGATCAAAAGCGCGCTAATGACGGCAAGCATGATCAATTGTTGAGATTTCTTTCTTGGCATTCGAATTCTCCTTATTTTAGTCCGTCTCGCATAACTTCCCGATTGTTTGCAGGGAAAGTTTGTCAAGTTTCATGTGTAAAGGAACCACAATTTACTGATCAATCCGTTGGACCTCTTTCCAGAAATATGGATACCATGGATACATTGTGAGAAGAAAACACTCCTCACCCTCTGTCTGAACTACCTTTGTTGAGCAAACATATCTCCAAATTAGGACCTCGATAAAGCCTTAAAAATCATTCAGTTAAATCGCAATCGCGGTCTGGTTCTTGAATGTAATGGCCTAATCTGTGTAAAATCTTCATGATAGAGTCAAACAGCCCACTGATAGTATCTTCCGTTGCCCCCCTCAGCAAGGTCATGTTGCTCGACGGACAGTTTGCTTTTTCGGCAGGCTTATGCCCCCCCTTAGCCACATTTCGAAACTTCCACTCGCCGATCTTCCGCCGGGGAAGCACGGTGCAATTGCCTTTAGATTCTGCGAACACACCTTTTGATAATTATCATGTCAAACCAGACGACTCAAAGAGTAAGTACATCTGTGAGCGAGACACCATCGGGTGCTTTACTTAATTTCCACGGGGAAATTACCCTATTGCAGAGCATCAAGATTGCTATCTGGAACCTGCCACAAAAACAAAAAGGTTGAGACAACCCTGCAAAAAACAGTTTAGTAAAAATCCTTTACTTTAGGGTTTGTTTTTAAGAGACTATGGCGCTTGACCGGGCACTCTGCAAAATAATCGGGCCAACACTGAGGGAGTTAGGTCGCTTCGATGGCACAGATATTCCATCGCAGTACCAACACGCTTTCCAGGCTCAGCATCTACGGCGCGGCCTTTATCGCGGCGGCCCTCGGCGGCGTGATTTACCAGGTGAACGAATCGCCCTATTTCACCGAGGTCAACGTGGCGCAGCCACAGCCCGTACCATTCAGCCACAAACACCACGTGAGCGAATTGGGAATTGATTGCCGTTATTGCCACACCTCGGTGGAGAAATCTTCTTTCGCCGGCCTTCCGCCCACTTACACCTGCATGTCTTGCCATTCGCAAATTTGGGTAAACAGCCCAATGCTGGAGCCGGTACGCGACAGCTTGCGGACCAATCGCTCCATCGAGTGGACGCGGGTAAATGCGTTGCCTCACTTCGTTTATTTTGACCACAGCATTCACATCAAGAAAGGGGTGGGATGCACCACCTGCCACGGTCCCATCGGGGAGATGCCCATCACATGGCGCGCCAACACGCTTTATATGCGCTGGTGCCTGGGGTGCCATCGCCAGCCGGAACTTTATGTGAGGCCGCGGAGCGAAATTTTCAACGCCGCCTATCAGCCTCCCAATGACCAGCTCGCGATGGGACAAAGATTGGTGAAGGAGTACAAAATCAAGGACCAGAAACAGTTGACAGATTGCGTCACCTGTCACCGTTAATTTTCAGCAAGAGCTCCAACTTATGGCCGCAAATGATAACCCGCACCAACGTTTGGACCTGGTAACCATCCAGGCGCGCCTGAAGGAAGGTTCCGGCCGGCGCTATTGGCAGAGCCTGGACGAACTCGCGGATACGCAGGAATTCAAGGATTATTTGCACCACGAATTCCCCCACGTGCCGGATCAATCGCCCGGCCAGGTCAGCCGGCGCGACGTTTTGAAGTTTATGGCTGCCTCGGCCGCCTTTGCCGGATTGACTGCCTGCACGAAACTTCCCACAGAAAAAATTGTCCCCTACGTGAAAGCTCCGGAGGAAATTGTTCCGGGCAGGCCGCTCTTTTATGCCACCGCCATGCCTTTCTCCGGCATTGCCACCGGCGTGCTGGTGGAAAGTCACATGGGACGGCCAACCAAGATTGAAGGGAATCCGGACCACCCTGCCAGCCTGGGAGCCGCGGACGCCTTCGCGCAGGCTTCCATCCTCACGCTTTACGACCCGGACCGTCCCCAAGTGGTGACGCGCCAGGGGAGGATCAGCACGTGGAGCGCCTTCCTCGACGCCGTGAATGAAGTGCGGGCTGAACAGCAGGTGAAAAAAGGCGAGGGCCTTAGGATATTAACCGAGACCATCACGTCACCGACCTTGGCCGACCAAATCCAAAATCTTCTGAAGCAATTTCCCCAAGCTAAATGGCACCAATACGAACCCGCCGGCCGCGACGCCGTGCGCGAAGGCTCACGTCTGGCCTTCGGCCAATACGTCAACAGCTACTACCGCTTCGATCGAGCGGACGTCATTCTGGCACTCGATTCGGACTTCCTCTGCTACGGTCCGGGTGCTCTGCGTTACGCGCGCGATTTTGCGGACAAGCGCCGCGTGGTGGACGCCGCGAGCACCATGAACCGACTGTACGTGGTGGAGAGCACGCCTTCCAATACTGGATCCATGGCAGACCATCGATGGGCACTGACGCCGCAAGGGATTGAAGGATTCGCCCGTGCGGTCGCGCAACAGTTGGGCGTAAGCACCGGCGGAGGAGCGACCGCGGCGCCTGCCGGGATTCCCGCCGATGTGATCCCCGCTCTTGTCCGTGACCTCCAGAACCATAAGGGCACGAGCCTGGTGGTGCCGGGCGATCAGCAGCCGCCTGCCCTCCATGCGCTCGCCCACGCCATCAACCACGCGCTGGGGAATGACGGGAAAACGGTGATTTACACCGATCCGGTTGAAGCCCATCCCGTGGACCAAACCCAGTCACTGGGCGAACTCGTTGCCGCCATTCGCGCCGGTTCGGTGGAAACGCTGATTATTATTGGCGGAAACCCGCTCTACAATGCGCCGGTGAATTACGAGCTTCGCAATCTATTTTTCCCGCTCCCCACCACACCTGGCGGAACCCGGCCGCCGTCCAAGGTGAAACTCAAAATTCATCTGAGTCTATACAACAACGAAACCTCGGAGTTGTGCGATTGGCACATTCCGGGGGCCCACTTCTTAGAAGCGTGGGGTGACGCGCGGGCGTATGACGGCACGGTGTCCATCATTCAGCCTTTGATCGCTCCCCTTTATGACGGGAGGTCAGCCCATGAGCTATTTGCGGCATGGTTGGGCGAACCCGGCAAGAGCGCGCACGATATCGTCCACGATTTTTGGAAGAATCAAAGGCCGCCCAAGGATTTTGAAGTTTTTTGGGAAACTTCGCTGCACGACGGCGTGATGGCGGGCACAGCTTTGACTCCCAAAGTATTGAAGCCTACGGCGAACTTCGGCGTCGGGAGTGGCTCATCATCCTCCGCTGCCGGTGACCTGGGCATTATCTTCCGCCCCGATCCCACCGTCTGGGATGGCGCATTTTCCAATAACGGCTGGCTGCAGGAGTTGCCCAAACCCATCACCAAACTGACTTGGGACAACGTGGCCATGCTCAGTCCGGCCACAGCTCAGCGTCACGAAGTTTCGAACGGCGATGTGGTGGAACTACACTATTCAGACCGGTCGCTGCGCGCTCCAGTTTGGGTATCACCCGGCCACGCGGAAGAAACCGTGACGGTTCACCTGGGCTATGGCCGCACGCGAGCCGGAAAGTTGGGGACAGGCATCGGGTTCAATGCGTACGCGCTGCGTACGTCGGACGAGGTCTGGTCCGGGTCGGGGCTCAAGATCGACAAGACCGGCGAGCGCTACGCGCTGGCCTACACTCAATTCCACCACATGATCAGCCAGGATAATAAAGAAGTTGAGGAAGAGAGTGTGGCGGCATTTGCCCGCGACCTGGTGCGCGTGACCAACCTCGACGATTTTCGAAAGAATCCGGATTTCGCCAAGGACAGTGAAGAAAAAACTGCGGTGGGCGATACGCTCTACCCACCCTTCAAATACGAAGGCTACTCCTGGGGCATGGCCGTGGACACCAATAGTTGCATCGGCTGCAACGCCTGCGTGGTGGCCTGCCAATCGGAAAATAATATTCCCGTGGTGGGCAAAGAGGAAGTTGCCGTTGGCCGCGTGATGCACTGGATCCGCATCGACACTTATTTTCAGGGCGGGCTCGATAATCCCGGGACGTATTACGAGCCGGTGTTGTGCATGCATTGCGAAAATGCGCCGTGCGAGGGCGTATGCCCAGTGGGCGCCACCGTGCACAGCCCCGAGGGCTTGAATGAGATGGTCTACAACCGCTGCGTGGGCACGCGGTATTGCTCCAACAATTGCCCGTATAAGGTCCGGCGCTTTAATTTCAAACTTTATTCGGATTGGACCACACCCAGCCTGGTGCCGCTTCGGAACCCGAACGTCACGGTGCGCAGCCGCGGCGTGATGGAGAAGTGTTCCTATTGTGTGCAGCGGATCAACGCCGCAAAAATCAAATCAGAACTCGAAGACCGGGACGTGCGCGACGGAGATATCCAGACGGCGTGCATGCAATCGTGCCCAACCCAAGCGCTCGTCTTCGGCAATATCAATGACCCGAACAGCCGGGTGGCGAAACTTAAAGCGCAATCGCGTAATTACAGCCTGGTGGCGGAATTGAACACCCGCCCGCGAACCACTTATCTGGCCAGGCTTAGAAATCCGAACCCCGAAATCAAGGGATAACGATGGGACCGCTGAATACCCAACCTCCCGTGGAGAATGAAGGCCGGCCGCTGATCGCGCCAGGGCATGACTTTGCCTCGGTGAGCGACAAGATCAGCGCCATCGTCCTCACCAAAGGGACGCCGCGCGGCTGGTATTTCGGGTTTGCTATCGCGTTCGGTTTGATGATGCTTCTCCTCTTCGCCGCCAGCAACCTGCTGATGACCGGCATCGGAATCTGGGGAAATAATATTCCCGTCGGATGGGCGTTCGACATTACCAATTTTGTGTGGTGGATCGGAATTGGCCACGCCGGAACGCTGATCTCCGCCATCCTGCTGCTCCTGCGCCAGAAGTGGCGCACCTCCATCAACCGTTTTGCCGAGGCGATGACGCTATTCGCAGTGTCCTGCGCAGGCACTTTTCCTCTTCTCCACATGGGGCGGCCGTGGCTTGCTTACTGGTTGTTTCCCTATCCGAATCCGATGGGAACCTGGCCGCAGTTCCGCAGCCCGCTGGTGTGGGACGTTTTTGCAGTGTCCACCTATGCCACCGTCTCGTTGCTGTTCTGGTTTGTGGGTTTGATTCCCGATCTCGCGACTTTGCGCGATCGGGCCAAGAATCGCGCCTCGAAGATTGTCTACGGCGTGCTCTCCATGGGATGGCGCGGCTCAGCCGTTCACTGGCACCGTTACGAAACTGCTTCATTATTGCTGGCGGGACTGGCCACGCCCCTGGTGGTTTCCGTCCACACTGTGGTGAGTTTCGACTTTTCCGCGGGAGTCATCCCAGGCTGGCACAGCACGATCTTTCCCCCCTACTTTGTCGCCGGCGCCATCTATTCCGGATTCGCCATGGTGATGACGCTCGCCATTCCCATTCGCGCCTTCTATAAGCTCGAAGATTTCATCACTATGCGCCATCTGGACAACATGGCCAAAGTCCTGGTGGCCACCGGAATGATTGTGGCCTACGGCTACATGATGGAAACGTTTATGGCTTTTTATAGTGGAAGCCAATATGACCGTTACATGATTATGAATCGGATGACCGGGCCTTATGCGGTCGAGTACTGGGCGCTGATTATCTGCAATATCGCCATCCCCCAGGCCTTATGGTCGAAGCGGGTACGCAACACCATCCCCGCTCTGTTCATCATCTCATTGATTATCAATGTGGGTATGTGGCTGGAACGATTCATAATTATAGTTACGAGCCTGCACCGGGACTTTTTGCCTTCATCATGGGGCATGTATTACCCCACCCGGTGGGATTGGGCTACTTACGTTGGCACCATCGGATTGTTCGTCGCCCTTCTTTTCCTCTTCCTACGCTTCCTGCCCATGATTTCGATTTTTGAGATGAGGCAGTTGGTGGCGGAAACCGACGAGGGCGCGAAGAAAGAGTGACGCGGGACGGGATTTGAAAATATGAGAAGACATCCCATCTATGGGCTGATGGCGGAATTCGGTACTCCCGAGGATTTATTGTCCGCGGCCCATAGCGCCAGCAAGGCTGGTTACAAACGCATGGACGCCTTCACGCCCCTCCCCATTGAAGGCCTGTCGGAGGCAGTGGGGTTCCATCGCACTCTCCTGCCTGTCATCGTATTGATAGGCGGAATCATGGGCGGCAGCACTGGATTCTCCATGCAGTACTACGCCAATGTGATCGGCTTCCCGCTCAATATTGGAGGCAAACCCTATGATAGCTGGCCGGCTTTCATCCCCATCACTTTTGAGCTGACAATTCTGGGCGCGGCGCTTTCGGCCGTCCTCGGCTTGCTGGCCTTGAACGGCCTGCCCACGCCTTACCATCCGGTTTTCAACGTGCCTGAATTCGAATTGGCCAGCCGCAACCGTTTCTTCCTCTGCATCAAGGCGCGCGATCCTATGTTTGATTTGGTCAAGACGAAGGAATTTCTGGCAGGACTGAATGCACGCAAAGTCTCTGAAATCGAAACGTAAGAGCAGTGACGAGTGACAAATGACGAGTGACGAGTTAAGACAAGAAAGAGGATACAGGCGCGGGGAGATAAGGCGAGCGGATTTCTTTCCGCTCGTCACTCGTCACTTGTCCCTCGTCACTCGCCTCCTGCTTTCTGCCTTCTGCCTTCTGATTTCCGCAGGCTGCCGGCAGGACATGCACGTCCAGCCCAGATATAACCCGATGGAGTCGAGCACGTTTTTTGACGATGGCCGCTCTGAACGCCCGGTGGTTCCCGGAACGGTGGCGCGCGGTCAGTTGAGGACGGACGAAGGTTTCTTCACCGGAAAAGTAAACGGGGTCGAAGTGAATACTTTCCCCTTCCCTGTCACCCGCGAAGTTCTGGCCCGCGGGCGGGAGCGTTACAACATCTATTGCACGCCGTGCCATGACCGGGTGGGCGATGGACACGGGATGATCGTGCAGCGCGGGTTCCCGCCACCGCCTTCCTACCACATTGATAGGCTGCGCCAGGCGCCGGTGGGCCACTTCTTCAGTGTGATGACGGATGGTTACGGGACCATGTACAGTTACGCCTCGCGCGTGTCCCCTGAGGATCGATGGGCCATCGCAGCTTACATTCGCGCCTTGCAGTTAAGCCAAGCGGCCAAAGTGGCGGATTTGGAAGAGGTCGACCGGAAGCAAATTGAGAGTCTGCCGGCCGCAGCCGGAAAGCCCGCTGAAGGAACGCAATGAGTTCAGAAGAATTACAACAATCCGACTTCAGCCGCGCCCAACAACGGGCGCTGGTGATCGGTGGCATCGGTCTGGCGGCCTGCGCGGCGGGCGCGTTTGTGAATGGGCAGGAGTTTTTCCGTTCCTACCATATCGCCTATATGTTGTGGCTGGGAATCGCTCTGGGCTGTACTTCGCTCTTGATGCTACATCACCTGGTTGGAGGTGGATGGGGCTTCGTGATTCGCCGCCTGCTCGAATCAGGGGCCCGTACTTTCCCTGTGCTCTTGATATTGGCCATCCCCTTCCTCATTGGAGTTTCACCGTCCCATGCCTGGGCGCGCGTGGAGGCCTTCGATCCTGCTAAATTAACCTATTTCAAGCGTGTCTACATGGACTCAAGATTTTTTTACATGCGAACTACGATTTATTTTGGAGCGTGGCTTTTCCTGGGCTACCTTCTGAACAAATGGTCGTTTGAGCAGGACGTTACGCGCGAGCCGGGCCGCGTAGGCATTCGCCTGCAAGCCCTGAGTGGGCCGGGGCTGATAATTTATGGCATGACCATCACTTATGCCTCCATCGATTGGGTGATGTCGCTCGAGCCGGGCTGGTCTTCGACGATATTCGGCATGATGTTCATGGTAGCGCAGGCGCTCTCTGCCATGGCTTTTGTGATTATCGTGCTCATGCGCCTGACCGACCGCAAACCGCTTTCCGAGGTCGTCCTTCCCTCGCATTTTCACGACCTGGGTACGCTTCTTTTTGCCTTTGTGATGCTCTGGGCCTATCTCTCCTTTTCGCAATTCCTGATCATCTGGTCGGGAAATCTTCGCGAAGAAATTCCGTGGTACCTGAGCCGGAGTCGTGGAGAGTGGGCGTGGCTGGCAGTTTTCCTGATCGTTTTTCATTTTGCAATTCCCTTTTTCCTACTCCTTTCCCGGAACTTGAAACGCAAGAAGCAAACCCTTTCCCTGGTGGCGGCGGCCTTGATTTTTATGTCGTGGGTGGATCTCTATTGGATTGTGATGCCATCTTTCGATCACGCCGGGCCGCAGTTCCAGTGGCTGTGGTTGAATCTTGCCGCGCCCATTGGAATCGGAGGAATCTGGGTATCGGCGTTTATCGCGCAATTGAAGCTCAGGCCGCTTTTGCCGCTGAACGATCCCGAATTTGCAGGAGGCGCCGGCCATGGCGAGTGAGCATCACGCTCCCGGCCGTCACGAGCTGACGGATGCCAGCATTTCCGGGCTGGTGAAATTCGGCATCGGACTTTTCCTGCTGATTGTTGCCGTCCTGGTGGGCATGCGCTGGATGTTCAACTACTTCAGCGCCACGCAGCAGTTGGGTCCGCCCGCCTCGCCCTTCGCCGAAATCCAGACGGCTCCGCGGGGACCCGTGCTGCAGGTTCACCCTGCGGTGGAATTGAGAGATTTGCGACAAGGCGAGAAAGACAAATTGGATAGTTATGGTTGGGTGGATCAAAAGGCCGGGATTGTAAGAATTCCGATCGACCGCGCGATGGACTTGCTGGTTAAGAGTGGTCAGCCGGTGCGAAACAGCAATCCCCCAAAACCGGCGGGAAAACAGAAATGAATTTGTCCAGATCACAAAATGGGAGATGCCTCGCGCGCTGCGCTCTGGTTGCCTTTGGCTTGGCAGTGCTTACCGGTCTTCCCGCCGGCGCGGAAAATCAAAACGAAAAGCCGAGCCTGCTTCGCAGTGTTGGAATCGACCAGAAGCTGAACGAGCAGTTGCCTCTCGATCTGACTTTCCGGGACGAAACAGGCAGTACCGTCCAATTAGGCGAATTCTTTGGCGACAAGCCCGTGATTCTGGCCCTGGTTTATTATGAGTGTCCGATGCTTTGCACGCAGGAACTGAACGGCCTGCTGCGCAGTCTTCAGAATATCCCTCTCGACATTGGAAAACAGTTCAACGTGGTGACCGTGAGTTTCAATCCGCGCGAAACACCCGGTCTTGCCGCCAATAAGAAAAAAGTTTACGTCGGCATCTATGGACGTCCAGGCGCCTCCGAGGGCTGGCACTTTCTTACCGGCGATGAGGCGATGATTCAGAAACTGACCAGCGGTGTTGGGTATCATTATGCTTTCGATCCCGCGTCTGACCAGTACGCTCATGCTACGGCCATCATGGTGCTGACCCCGCGGGGCAAACTTTCCCGATACTTCTACGGGATCGATTATCCCTCGCGCGATCTCCGCCTCAGTCTGGTGGAAGCGTCGAACAACAAAATTGGTTCGCCGGTGGACCAGGTCTTCCTTTACTGCTACCACTACGACCCCGCCACCGGCAAGTATGGCCTGATCATTGCCAACGTCCTGCGAATTGCAGGGTCCGTGACCATCCTGGTGTTGGGCGGATTCTTGTGGATGTTGTTCCGCCACGAACGGCGCGCTGGGCCGATCCGTCAACTGACGGACCGGCCGGTTCGAAATGCAGGTTCTATGTCCCAATCGTAGACGAAGGGAGTTTCCGTCCTCCAATCGTAAACGAGGGGACTTTGATCGAGGCCGAGCGCCGCTCGGCCCTACCGGTGATCGATAACTATGTGGTCCGGGTTTCCATTGCGTCCTGATCAGGCCTCCACAATTGCGGAGGGCTTTGACCATCTCTTTTATTTTGAGACGGCGGTGGCCATTTTCTTCGCCACCTTCATTTTTGGGACGATTTTTTATTTTGCCATCAAGTATCGCCGCCGCTCCGATGACGAACGCCCCCCGGAAATCGAAGGCTCATTGGCGCTTGAGTTGACGTGGACGCTCATCCCATCAGCACTCTGCGCCATCATGTTTTTTTGGGCGTCCAGCCTTTATTTCACCAATTCGCGGCCTCCCACCAGGGCGCTTGAAGTTTTTGTGATCGGCAAGCAATGGATGTGGCACCTTCAGCATGCCGAGGGGCCCCGCGAAATCAACGAACTGCATGTGCCTGTCGGGCGCCCGGTTAAATTAACCATGACCTCGGAAGATGTCATTCACGATTTTTTCATTCCCGCGTTTCGCGTCAAACACGATGTTGTTCCCGGACAATATCATTCCATCTGGTTCGAGGCCACCAAGACAGGGAAGTACCATTTTTTCTGCGCGCAGTATTGCGGCGCCCAACACTCGGGAATGATTGGCTGGGTTTACGTGATGTCGGAAGTGGACTACGAGCAATGGTTGACGGGCGGGGCGAAAAATGAATCAATGGCCGCGTCGGGCGCCGACCTCTATCAGAAACTCGCCTGCATCACGTGTCATGGCACCGGCCGCGCGCCCGCCTTCAACGGCATCTATGGCAAGCCGGTCAAGCTGACGGACGGGCAAACCGTGACCGCGGATGACGCTTACATCCGCGAGTCCATTCTCAATCCTTCCGCCAAAATTGTGGAGGGGTACACGCCCATCATGCCCACCTTTAAAGGACAAGTGAGTGAGGAGGAGTTGTTGCAACTGATTGCGTTTATCAAGTCTTTGGGAACGGAGCCCCAAAAGCCATGAGCACCACAACCCTTGAACCTTCGATTGAGACTCACGTTCATTACCTGAACGTGAGCTATGGCATCAAGTCGTGGCTGCTCACCACAGACCACAAACGCATCGGCTTGCTCTACCTCGCTTCGATCACGCTGATGTTTTTTGTGGGCGGATCCGCTGCCGTGCTCATGCGCCTGCACTTGATTGAACCTCAAGGCGGTCTGGTGGAACCGGAGACCTACAACAAGTTGTTCACCATGCACGGCATCATCATGGTTTTCTTCTTCCTCATCCCATCCATTCCCGCCACGCTTGGGAATTTCCTGGTGCCCATGATGCTGGGCGCGCGCGATCTGGCCTTCCCGCGCCTCAACCTGATGAGCTGGTATCTTTATATGATCGGAGCGATCTTCACGCTTTCCGCCATCGCCGCCGGCGGCGTGGACACCGGCTGGACGCTCTACCCGCCCTACAGCAGCGCCTATTCCCACACGCACGTCATCATGGCCGCGCTGGGAATATTTATCGCCGGTTTCTCCTCCATCCTGACCGGGTTCAATTTCATCGTGACCATCCACAAGATGCGGGCCCCGGGGCTCACCTGGTTTCGCCTGCCCCTGTTCATCTGGGCGCACTATGCCACCAGCGTCATCCAGATTCTGGGCACTCCCGTGGTGGCCGTCACCATCGCGCTGCTGGCGCTCGAGCGTCTCTTCCACATCGGCCTCTTTGATCCCAACGTGGGCGGCGACCCCATTCTCTTCCAGCATCTTTTCTGGTTCTATTCGCACCCCGCCGTCTACATCATGATTCTGCCCGGAATGGGTGTGATGAGCGAGCTGATCACCTGCTTCTCCCGCAAGCGCGTTTTCGGTTACAGTTTCATCGCGTTTTCCAGCGTAGCCATCGCCGTGCTCAGTTTTCTGGTTTGGGGCCACCACATGTTCGTTACCGGGCAATCGGTTTACGCCGGGCTGGTTTTTTCCGCATTAAGCTTCATGGTGGCCATTCCTTCGGCCATCAAAGTGTTTAATTGGATGGCCACGCTCTACAAAGGCTCGATATCCTACGACGCGCCCATGCTCTATGCGCTTGGTTTTGTGGGATTGTTCACCATGGGCGGCGTTACGGGATTGTTCCTCTCTTCACTGGCTGTGGACGTTCACGTACACGATACTTATTTTGTGATTGCCCACTTCCATTACATTATGGTGGGCGGCGCGGTGATGGCCTATCTCGGCGGTATTCATTTCTGGTGGCCCAAAATTACCGGGCGTATGTATCCGGACGGCTGGGCGCGCTTTGCCGCCCTGGTGATATTTGTGGGTTTCAATCTCACCTTCTTCCCGCAATACATGCTCGGTTACCTCGGAATGCCACGGCGTTACGCCGTGTATCCAGCGGAGTTTCAGGTGCTCAACGTAATGTCCTCGGCGGGCGCGTCCATCCTGGGCATCGGCTACCTGATCCCGCTGATCTACCTCACGTGGTCCATGCGTTATGGCAAGGTGGCTGGACCCAATCCCTGGAAGGCGAAGGGTCTGGAGTGGACGACGCCTTCTCCGCCACCCACCGAAAACTTTGAGGAAACACCCGTGGTCACGGAAGAGGCGTACAATTATTCCGCTGTCGGCGAGGAGGCGTGAGTTGGCTGAACATCAGGCCCAGAGCGCGGTGATGGACCCGCTCGCCCACCAGTTCGACGATCTCCAACAACAACACGAAGCCTCCAACTTCGGCATGTGGATATTTCTGGCAACTGAGGTCATGTTTTTCGGCGGAATGTTCGCCGGCTATACCATTTACCGCCACGAGTACTTCACCGCGTTTGCGGCCGGAAGTCATCTGCTGAACTGGAAGTTTGGGGCCACCAACACAGCCGTGCTGATTTGCAGCAGCCTCACCATGGCGCTCGCCGTCCACGCCGCGCAGACCGGAAAGCGTAAGGCGCTAGTGACGTTTCTCATCCTCACTATCCTGCTGGGCATGGCATTTCTCGGCATCAAGTTTACTTTTGAATGGAGCCGCGACTGGAATGAGAACCTCATCCCTGGCGAGTTGATTGCCGGACACCCATTCGCGCCGCAAGGCGAAATCCTGAAGCAGTTGCAGGAAGCGCACGCCGGATTGCCTCAAGTGGAATTATTCATGTTCTTTTATTTCGCCTTGACCGGCTTCCATGCGCTCCACATGGTGGTGGGCATCGGCCTGCTGACGGTGTTGACCGTCATGGCGTGGCAAGGCCGTTTTTCCCCCGAGCGATTTAATCCGGTGGAGGGCTCGGGCCTTTATTGGCACTTCGTCGATATTGTTTGGATTTTCCTTTTTCCCTTACTCTATTTGATCGGGGGAATTTCCTGATGGCCGGACACGTAGTCCCGCAAAAAGTGTATTTCGTCATTTTCGCACTCCTGATCGGCCTGACCGGACTGACCACGTGGGTGGCCACATTGGATATGCCCTCGCCGTGGAACACCGTGGTGGCCCTGGCCATCGCCATCTTTAAAGCCTCGCTGGTCATCCTGTTCTTCATGCACGTTAAATACAGCAGCAACCTTACGCGCGCCGCCGTGGTGGCTGGTTTCTTCTGGCTGGCTATTCTCCTGGTTTTCACTTTGAGCGATATCCTTACACGCCAATGGATTCCCCAATCCACGGGCTGGACGACGACCATTGAATCGCCTCATTAACCGCCTCCTTTTACCCGCTTTTTAAAACTTACCCGCCGGAGATTTGATATCGGCCCAAAGCAGTGTAATATGTGGTACTTGTGGGGAGGGCCTGTCTGAATGACTCTGAACGTCAAAGTTCTGGTGGTCGACGATGAGGTCAACGAGCGCAAGGGGCTTGCGGAGTTGCTGGCAGCCTGGGGCTATGAAGCTGAAATGGCTTCGGACGGCGAAGAAGCGCTGGAGAAGATCTCCGCGTTCAACCCTGCCATCGTCATCTCCGACCTCCGGATGCCGCGCATGGGCGGGATGGAGTTGCTGAAGCGCCTCCACGATGAAAACCCCGTGTCGAGTTTCATTATCCTCACCGGCCAGGGCACGATTGAGGAAGCCGTTGAAGCCACCAAGCTGGGTGCTTTTAATTTTCTTGAAAAGCCTGTGGACCCCAAACGCCTCCGCGTGGAATTGCGGAATTGTTTGGAGAGAAACGAAAACAAGCAAAACCTGGAGATTGCCCAACGAAAACTTCGGGCCATGGGCGTGCTCGGAACGCTGGTCGGCACATCAACCAAGATGCAGGAAGTGATGTCCCTGATTTCCATGGTGGCGCCTTCACGCGCCTCAGTGCTGATCACGGGAGAGAGTGGCACCGGCAAGGAGCTGGCGGCGCGAACGCTGCACGAATTGAGCCCTCGAAAAAACAAACCTTTTGTGGCGGTCAACTGCGCGGCCATTCCTGAAACTCTGATGGAAAGCGAAATCTTCGGTCACGAAAAGGGGGCGTTCACGGGCGCGGTGGAGCGCCGCCTGGGTTGCTTCGAATTAGCCGACGGCGGAACTTTGCTGCTGGATGAGATTGGGGAAATGCCTGTTGGCACCCAGGCCAAACTCCTTCGAGTCCTCGAGGACGCCAAGGTCCGCCGGTTGGGTAGCAAGTCCGAGATTTCTGTCGATGTTCGAGTTTTGGCCTCAACCAACAAAGTCCCCGAAGAAGCGGTGGCCAAGGGTTTGATGCGGAGCGACCTTTACTTCCGCCTCAATGTGGTTCAAATGGCGATGCCCCCGCTGCGGGAGCACCTGGATGACTTGGAGGAATTGACCACCGCCATTCTCGAGGATTTAAGCCGGAAACATAATTCCAATGTCAAGCGAGTGGATGAGGAAGTGCTCAAAATGTTTCGCCAGCACGCATGGCCGGGGAACGTCCGGGAGCTGCGAAACATGTTGGAGCGCGCTGTGGTCACGAATCCGGGTGAAGTTTTGCAGAAGAAAGATTTTTCGGCGCAGTTCGACCGCCCGGTACAGGCCGCCGGGAATGAAGATGGACTTCGCCTTCGCCCCGGCCTGACCGTTTCTGAAGCCGAACAACGGCTGATTTTCGAAACTCTGGCAGCGACTCAGAATAATAAGACTCGTGCCGCGGAAATGCTGGGCATCAGTCTAAAAACCCTTCATAACAAGCTGAAGGAATATGAGAGTCAGCCTCAAAAGTAAGCTCACTGCACTCATATCCTTTCTCGTCATGCTGGTGGTCCTCGCGACATCCACCCTCTATATATCCAGCCTGACCAGGCAGGATTTGAAGGAAATCAGGACGCGCGGCGAAACCGTTGCCAACGAAGTCTATAACCAGGCGCGGAGCGCTTTGGCTCAAAGCCGCATGCCCGCGGGCGCCAATCCGGACGATCCCCAGGAACTTCGCCATTTTGTGCAGGAGACTCTGAGCACCGATCCAGGTCTGGCGTCTCTGATGGATTCCGAGATCGGCTACTCCCCCACCATTTATTATGTCGCCATTACGGATGGAGACTTAAATACCCTCGTCCACTCCAATCCGGATGAGATCGGGCATCGCTTTTCGCCGGCCAGGCCCTATGACGAATTGATGAGTGCGGGCTTATATCACCAATTGCGTGTGATCTACGGTCCCGCACAGATTTACGAAGTTGTGCTGCACCTCGACATGGGCGACAAACCCCTGGGCGACATTCGGGTTGGTTCTTCCACCCTTTTTCTGCGCGACCAGATCACTCCGGAGTTGCGCCGGGCCCTCATCATTTCCGTTTGGGCCATCCTCCTGTCCACCATTACCGCGGCCATCCTTTCGTTTGGACTGTTGCGCCCTCTGCAAACGATTTCCCAGAGCCTCGATCGCATGAGTCGCGGAGAATACACCGAGGCACTTCGCCTTCAACGGCAAGACGAGTGGGGAATTCTGTCTTCCAAACTAGATCTTTTGGGTGAGCGGATGCAGGGCGAAAAAGCTGCGTACACGGCACTCCAGGAAAACCTCGACCATCTTTTTTCCAAGCTCACGGACGGACTGATGCTCTTTGACAATCATGACCGTCTGGTGGTGGCCACCCCGGTGGTCGGACGCTTCCTCAATCGAAAAACAGAAGAAATAGTGCACCGCAACGCTTCAGAACTCTTTACCACGGACCATCCCCTGGATCAGCACCTCAAGGAAGCCTTTCGCGGGCGACGGTCTCAGCCGTGGCAAAGCATCGAATTGTTGATCGACGGAGAAACGCAATACATTCAAGTCAGCGTTCAGTTTGTCGAGGAGGAGGGCGAGGCGGTTGCGAGCCTGGTGACCCTTCGGGACGCAAGCTCACGGGCCCAGCTTGAAGATCAACTTGACGTCGCCGCCAAGCTGGCCGCGATAGGCCGGCTGACTTCCGGCGTGGCCCACGAGGTCAAGAACCCGCTCAACGCGATGATCCTGGCGCTCGAAATTCTGAAGACGAAACTCCGTGGAGACAGTGAGCTCGTAAAGCCGCAATTGGACATTCTCACCGAGGAAATCCGCCGGCTGGACCGGGTGGTAAAGACTTTCCTCGACTTCACGAGGCCCGTGGAGTTGCGCCCCTCTTCCACCGACCTTACCAATCTGGTGACCGAGGTGTTTAACCTCGCCGCGCCTCAAGCCCGCCGGAACAATGTCCGGCTGGAGGTCACTCCCAACGGTAAAATACCCGCCATCCGTGTTGATCGCGACCTGATGAAACAAGCATTGCTCAATTTGGTTTTGAATGGATGCCAGGCCATGCCCAAGGGTGGCGAATTGCGCGTCACTCCGCGCGTGTCCGCCCAGCATGTCATCTTGGAGATTGCCGACCGTGGAGTGGGCATACCTGCCGAGGTGCGGGATAAAATATTTTCCCTCTACTTTACCACCAAGCCCGGTGGCACTGGCGTCGGTCTGGCTATGACGTCGCGGATTATTCAGCTCCATAATGGCAGCATCGATTTCTCGTCGGAAATCAATCGCGGTACAACCTTTCGAATCACGCTGCCAAGGTGACCGGGGCGGTTGGCCGTAAACTCCTCTTCGGATCCTGCTGTAGTGATACAATCATAATTGGTATGGGTCGGCATAGTTTATACCCGTTGTTGAGCCTGGCACTTTTGTTGATGGGCTGCCCGAACCGGCAGACTAATCCCCGAGTGGTATACGTGCCACCCCCAGCCACAGCGGCCACTATCGCGGACCAGAAACCAAGTGGCGAACTTGTGATTGAGGAGCCGCTGCCGCCCGAACCGGAGGAGCATCCGGTCGAAGTCCCGCCGCAGGAAACGACGGCGCAAAAAACTCCGGTCCGACCACGCCGCCGTCCGGCGCCTTCCGAACCTGCGGTGGAACCCCCCGCACCAACCCCGGAAATTGTGAGCCAACCGACGCCCTCAGCTCCTGCACTCGAGCCTCGAGAGAGCCCTCAACAACAGTCCGAGATGCGCAGCAGAGTCGTGCAAATGCAGGAATCCGTCAGGGCAAGAATCGCCGCTCTTGGGCATACCTCCATGGCCAGTCTCGACAAAAAGACCCTGGAGGGCGCGCGAATGTTTCTCATTCAGTCTGAACATGCTCGCGACAGCAACGACCTTCAGCGATCATTTAATCTGGCGCGCAAGGCTTCCCTGCTGGTTGATGCCCTGGAACAGAAACCGTAGGAACTTGAGATTGCGATTCGGAGGTTTCGCCGCGCCGTAGGTGCTCATCACCCCTGTTGAAGCCGATAAATCCAGCCCCGCCGGTCATCTGCTCAATGGACATAATTTGTGTCCGAATGAATTTGCAGCATAAGTCTTTCACGGAGAGGGCAAAACAGAAGACGGTAGGCAGTAGATGGTAGACAGAGAGCCCACTCCCGGAAGAGTTTTTTAATTCAGAGTTCATCATTCATACTTCATCCTTCCACCGTCACATCCACTGATTTCGATTTGAGTAAAAGGTCACAGGCCGTTCCGGGAATTTTTTCTTGAAAGCAATATATCGGGAATGAAGAGTGCGGTACCGCCGGTCGGAAATCCCAATCTTTTTGTGCGGCATGGCAATCAGGGCTTTCTGAACCGCCCAGACATTTTTCTCCGACAGCCGCCAATCCACTTTCACCAGGGCACGCAAATCAGCCACCCCATATCCGACGATGCGCCCGGTGAAGTCCACATAAGGGTCGGCATAACTCATCACCAATTGCCGGATCGCCTGAAAGACGGGCTTGCGGCCGTGTAATCCCGCGTCGCGCGAACGCGCCACCGTTCCATAGTGGCCCCGGTGTTTAAACAGAAACAAAACGTGGTCGATATTGTCCTGGGACTCGATGTCCAGCACCCAGGGCGGGAACCCGTGCTGTTCCAGGATAGTGGCAGCCGCCAGGACGGCCTCCAGACAATGGGCGGTATTGCTGCGAACAACGCCGCGGAAAGTGCGGAGAGTTTCGCCATTCTTTTCCCAATTGTAACGAAGCCCGCGCAGATAACTTTGGACCTGCCGCGGGGTTTTGTATTTTTGAATAATATCCCATTCGCGTTTCCGGAAAGAATTACGGCCGGGAGTCGGGGGCGATTTTGGATTTTCGATTTTGGATTTTAGTTTGGTGATTTTTGATTTAATTTTCATTTATTGACGGCCGTACAATTTCTTCCCTTCCTTTGCCTGCCTCCCAAGAACCGATTCTATCCAAATTCATGCAATCCAAGGTCACTTCCGCCAACGATCTGACCAGAGCTGAAAACAAAGAAGAGTCCAAAGGGGTTTCCGGTAGTCAGAGCGACCCGACCAATGATTTTCCAGCATTTGACGCACATAGGTTGCGTTGAATATTCCCTCGCGTTTTAATTTCTCTGAATTAAGAGTCTCATCAAGCAAAGGCCGCAACTCCTTTCTCATCCATTTGGAGATAGGCACGGAAAACCCCCGCTTTTGCCTGTGCACAATCTCTCGCGGAAGCCATTTTCCCACGGCGCGTTTAAGCAGGTATTTGAGCTTAAAGCCCCGCACCTTAAGCGAAGCTGGCATTTGGGCGGCAAATTCCACCAGCCGGTGGTCAAGAAATGGAGTGCGTAGTTCAAGTGAGCACGCCATGCTGGCGCGATCGATTTTAACCAGGAGATTATCTTCCAGGTACATGCGGAAATCGAGGTAAAGCATTTGCGCTACGGTATCATCAAACTGAGCGCCCTCCATAATTCGGGCCAACGGTGAAAATATTTCCCCTCTCGCCGAATCGCGCCCTCTCCACTCCGGCGAAAAGAGTTGATCGAGTTCGGTCGGCGAAAACATTCCAAACCAAATCTGATGCCGCTCGGCAGGATTTCTTTCCGCGTGGGAAAGGAAACGGCGAAGGAACATGCCGATGGGAACGGCGGAGGACGAAACGGACAAATGCATCCCCAGCCTGTCGAATAACTGGTGGCGCAGAAAGCCCGGGAGACGAAGATAGGATTCCGCCAGACGGGCGCCCATGTAGGTTGGGTATCCTCCAAAAAGCTCGTCGCTGCCTTCACCGCTCAACGCGACTTTTATTTCGCCACGGGCGAACCGTGAAAGGAGAAAAGTGGGAATCACGGCGGGATCGGCAATCGGCTCATCCAGGCGATCGGCAAGCGTTTGCAACCCTTCGCGCAAACCGGGCTCATCAGCTTGCACCACGTGGTGGCACGTTTGAAATCGGCGGGCGACCAAATGGGTGTACGGCTCCTCATTGAAACCCTTTTCCGTAAACGCCACCGAGAAGGTGTTTACGTTTCCGGGAGTCAGCTCGCTCATGAGGGCAACCAGGGTTGACGAATCCACGCCCCCGCTCAGGAAGACGCCCAATGGGACGTCGCTCACCAGCCGCGAAATCGCCGCCTCCCGCAGATGAACGCGCAAGTCTTCCACCAATTGATTCTCTTCGTCCCGGGCCGGTAAAGGGAGGCCCGGAGACCTCTGATAGTCCTGAAGTCGCCAATAGGAATCTATACGAACTTTCCCGTCTTCTGCGATCAAACAGTGGGCGGCGGGAAGCTTTTGAATCTCCGCGAAGACGCTCCGTGGAGAGGGGAAATATCCGTAAAAGAAATATTGGGCGAGGGCTTGAGGATCAAGCTCGCGGCTGATTCCCGGGTATTCGAGGAGCGATTTGATTTCCGAGCCGAAGACCAGGGTGCGATCGCGAAGCCAGTAATAAAGAGGTTTTTCTCCGGCCCTGTCCCGCGCCAGAACCAACTTTTTGGCGCGATCATCCCAAAGAGCGATGGCGAACATCCCGTTCAGCTCGGTCACAAAACCGGGCCCTGATTCTTCATAGAGGTGAACGATGACTTCGCCGTCAGACTGCGTCCTGAAAATATGCCCACGATCCAGCAGGCCCTGACGCAACTCGCGGTAATTATATATTTCACCATTGAATACCAACGTCACGTCGCCGGCTTCATTGGAAAGAGGTTGGTTTCCGGTCTCGAGGTCAATGATGCTCAGCCGCCGGATACCCAAGGCAAGGTAGGGGAATTCGAATTTGCCGCTGCTGTCCGGGCCGCGATGCTTCAGCCTCTCCGACATTTGGTCGATTCGGTCGCGGTGGGCCGCCGGTTCGAGCGCCAGGTTGAGGATTCCGCAAATGCCGCACATAAGAAACCGGACCTGATGGAAGAAATTCAAACTGTGATGGCCGCAATCTTTCTTGACCTGCTACTTTTGCTGTGGCGAGGGAACGGCCGACGCCGGGATTTTCCAAACCGAGTCTTGCCAATAAGACCACAAACCAACAGGCGTTTTTTCGTTTGGGATTGAATTAGTCAATAAATCCACTTCATTGTTCCGGACTAGTACCAGGACTTCCGATGCGGGATTTTGAATCCGGGCGCGGAACTCCACAGCATCAAGCAGCACTTCATTCAAGGGGAGAGGTTGCTGCTGGCCGATTTGCGATGATCCCCCTGCGGCGCCATTTAAATTGGCGCGAGACCTGGCGCCGCGCATTTTGGCAAACTCCGCAATGACATAATTGCTCGTCATTTCATCCCCATCCGAGGTGACAAGGCTTACGGGTCGGCGCAGGTAGAAAGGCAGGCCAGTGCGATAGTAATAAAAACCATAAACGGGCAAATCTTTCTCGGGACTTGCCAGGATGCGATCCGCAATCCGTCGGGAACTGGAAACTTCGGCATAGGTTCTAAGCGGCGGGAGCCAACGGATGAGCAGGGCGGGCGCGGTCAGAGCCAAAAGGGCGAAAGTTGCATGGGCGAGAACTTGCCTGTTTCGCCGTTCAGCCAGATTACGGCCTAGAATGCCCATGGCAGCCAGGATGAGTCCGGTATAAAGCAGCGTCGGCTTGAGCAAATCAAGAACTCTCGGGTCGATCTTCTCCACGGCGCGCGCTCGAATGCTGACAAAGTCGAGGATTTTCCAGGCCGTCAGGGCGACCAGCAATCCCGTGCCAATCAGGGCTGCGAACCCCGCCGCCATCCAATCCGGCCTACGGGTGTTTTCATTTGCAGCCGCATCCAATTCTCCCCAGGCATGGGCCATCAGAATACTGAGGGGGACCGTCGCGGGCAAAACGTAGGCGGGTAGCTTCGACCTTGAAATCGTGAAGAAAACAAAAATCAGGCCGGCCCAAGAGAGTGAAAACAGCACGGGCTTGTTCGTATCATATAGGAGTTCTTTCCACCGCCTAATCCGATTCCATATGACCAGGATGAGAAAGAGGCTCCAGGGCAAAAGTCCGCCGAGAAAAACCGGCAGGTAATAGAAAACGCTTCCACCGCGATGGGCGCTCCCGGTGGTAAAGCGCCGCAAACTCTCCTGCCACAACGCATAGCTCGGGAAATCGGGATTGCGCATGGAAACCGCCGCGAACCAGGGGAGCGTCACAATCAGAAACACTATGATGCCCAAACCCCATCGAATTCGCTTTAGCTCCCCAAGCCTTCCTCTCAATGCTTGATAAACGAGGATCGAAAGAAGCGGCAAAAGAAATCCCACCGGACCCTTGGTAATGGTGGCGATTCCGCAAGCGGCGAACATGGCCATTTCGAGCCATGCACGCCGAAAATCGCACGAGCTTGCCAGCCAGAATGCGGCCATGGCCAAAGTGACCAGGAAGGTGAGCGTCATGTCAAAAATAACCGTGCGCGCGAAAATGATGGTCAGGGGCATGGTGGCCCAGACAATGGCGGCCCTTAGTCCCGCCGAGCCGCCCAGCATTCCCCCCGCCAGGAACCAGGTGAGAAGCATGGTTCCCATCGCCATGAGAGCCGATGGAAGTCGCGCCGCGTATTCTGAAATACCCGCGATTTTGAATGACCCGGCCACCAGCCAGAAGAAGACCGCAGGCTTATCCAGATACGCGAGGGTATTGTAGTGCGGTGTAATCCAATCCCCGGAGACGAGCATCTCCCTCGCTACTTCTGCATTGCGGCCTTCATCGGGCTCAAGAAGCGGCAGGCGGCCCAGGCCCGCGAAAAACAAGCAGGCTGCAACAAGTAGTAGGGTGAGGAAATGAGTTATGGGAAAGGGCAAAGGCTTCGTAAAGTTCGTTGCTTGCGGTGGGAGAGGGTTTTCAGTCTTCAATTCCGTCTGATTTAGTCCTTCACTTCACGCTTTTCCAAATCAATCAACGCTGATGAAACTATCGTCACAGAGTCATGGGCGGATTTTCCTGCGCTCATGGATTGGGCGAGTTTTGCACCTGGGCGTTGCTATGCGCCGCCCCGTTTGATTGCACTCAAGGAATCCTGCCCTTCCGGCGTCTCTTCAGTTCTCTCAAGCAGTTCAAGTTCGGTCTCGTAGTCCAGTCGATTGTTCTTCATCCAGCGCACCGCCCAGACATCAGCCAGACCCTTGACCAGCCGCCCCCAAGTTCCGTACTTGGTCTTGCCATGAAGGCGTGGATGATGCTTTACCGGCACCTGAGTTACCCGGTAGCCGCGCATTTTAAGCAAGGTCGGAAGGAAGCGGTGCATGCCGCGATATAGTTCCAGGCGATCGAGACAATCTTTTCGATAGGCCTTCAGCGTGCATCCCGTGTCTATGATGTTGTCGCCGGTCGCCCAATTGCGGAAGCCATTGCCGATGCGCGAAGAAAGGCGTTTCCATCGAGTGTCCTGCCGATGGGCTCGAACGCCACAAACGACGTCCCATTCTTTCAACATTTCGGCCAGGCGGGGAATTTCTGCCGGGTCATTTTGCAAGTCGCCATCCAGCGTAACCACCCAGCGCCCTTGCGCCAGGCGGAATCCCGCCGCCATGGCCGCGGTCTGCCCTTGATTCCTTCGAATGTGGGCGATGCGAATGCGAGGGTCAGTATCCTGCGCTCGCTTCAAGTTTTCAAGAGTCAGATCCGTGCTTCCGTCATCCACGAACAAAAACTCAACCGGATCCGACCAATCCTTGAGACCCGCACGAAGCTGTTCGAGGAGAGGCTGAACGTTATCGGCCTCGTTATACACCGGGATGACGACGCTTAGGGAAGCATTTTGCATTAAGATTTTTCTTAGCGCGGAAGAGTTTCTCAGGAACCGCGGAAGGACTTGACTTTCGGCCTCTCGCGGCCCATCCGCATTATCTTAGCATGCCTCACCAATAAACCTGCAAAAACGTCATCCAGAAATGCTCAGACACGCTTTGGACTTGCCGCCCGCATTTCGGCTATGATGAATCCGGAAGCGCTGGTGCATCCTGAAGTATCTTACATGAATCATACTGTTAGGCGAGCGTCCACATCGAGACAATGGAGGGAAGTATGCGAAGATCGTCGGCGGGGTTCGGCGTGGCAGTTTTGGCTTTGTCCGTGTTGCTGGCCGCGTGCAATGTCCAATCTCCCTTTAGCCCGGACGATAAAGCGATCGTGTCGGATATCCAGGCCAAATTGTTTCAGGACTCCGTCCTCAAGACTCGCGACATTCGGGTTTCGTCGAGCAAGGGTGTTGTCGAACTCAGTGGCAACGTCCAAACCGACCTGGAGAAAGCCGCGGCTGAACGGGTGGCAAGCCAGGCCAGCGGCGTAAAGAAAGTGGATAACCAGATCGAAGTGGCGCCGCAAGCATCGGCCAAGGCTGAGCCAGCCCCAGAGGCGCCGCCCGCCAGGCTACAGTCGAGAAGTGAGGAGCCCTCTGCCCCCCGGCCCAATAAGTGGAAGGCCAAACATTCATCCACCCGGCGGGTAGATCGCGCCGCCGAGCCGAGCAACGAATCCACCTCCTCAGTTGAACAGAGCGCGCCCAAGGAAACGGAGAAGCCGTTGGCGGCTCCCGAAGTAGCCTCTACTCCACCTCCACCATCTCCGCCGCCTCCGCCACCTCCACCGGTTCAAGTCACCATTCCCGCCGGCACGGTCATCACCATCCGCATGATTGACGGAGTTGATTCGTCGCGCGATCAAGCGGGCCAGGAGTTTGGCGCGAGCGTTGCGGCTCCAATTGTGGTGGATGACCAAGTTGTGGTTTCGCAAGGGGCGGACGCGCGCGTGCGCCTGGTTAAAACCGCGAACGCCGGACACATGACGGGGCGATCGGAAGTCGAGCTCGCTCTTTCAAGCATCACCGTTGGCGGGAGCAACTACGACGCTGTCTCGACAACTTACAACCAGGCGGGATCATCTCGCGGCACGCGGACGGCGGAAACTGTGGGCGGCGGGGCGGTCCTGGGCGGTTTGCTAGGCGCCATCGCCGGCCACGGCAAAGGCGCAGCCATCGGCTCAGTTGTAGGCGCGGGCGCCGGGACGGCTGCGCAGGCCGGAACGAAAGCGCCGCCGATGAAGATAGCTCCCGAGACCAAGATTGACTTCACCCTCAAATCACCCATCAGGGTGACGCTTCCTCCCCGATAGAATGATTCGGCGGAGAAACACCATAGGCCAAGGCGTCTAATTCGAAAAGGCGTCCTTCGATCATCTCGAGGTCAAGCTTCGCATGGAGGCTGTCGAAGGCAGTCTCCTGCCTGTACGGCCATTGAAAATACATCGCAGTGTGATATAATTTGAATGGATGAGAGCCCGATCTAAAGTCGCATTATCCGTAGGCCGGGGCTTATTGCATAAAGTCGCTCGGTTCCGTTACGAACTGCGATGCTTCCTCCGGTTCAGCGAACGAGCCGCTCGCAGCCAGGGATTAACGCCGCAGCAACACCAACTACTCCTCGGAGTCGCAGGGTATACCGCCCACGGAACCGCAACCATCTCTGAGTTGGCCGAGTTTTTACAGGAGCGTCATAACGCCGTGGTGGGGCTGGTGGCGCGTGCAGCCAAGAGGGGTTGGGTCAGCAAGAAGCGCGACGCGATTGACCGTCGCACTGTCCAGGTCAGGCTCACGGGTTCCGGCGCAAAGTTGCTGCGTAAGCTGACCTCACTCCATCTGAGTGAATTGCGCAGGTTTCAAGCAGCCGCTGCGGGCGGTAACGAAATCGTAGGAGTGTCCGATGTACGACGCCAAGGGCAATAGGTATTCCCCGCCTCGTAAATTCATGGGGCTTCGAGAATTTGGCATTGCTCTCGATCCCTCAGTCCTCAAGGTCTCCTTTTATGCGGTCGCGGTCGGCTTTGTTTCAGGGATCGTCGCCCAAGGTTTGCTCGAACTTATTTATCTTTTCACCAACATTTTTTTCTACGGCCGGTGGTCGTTCTCAGTCACCTACCCGGTCCACAACCACCTTGGAGCATGGGTGATTCTGATTCCTCCCATCGGAGGCTTGTTGGTGGGCCTTATGATTCATTTCTGGGAGCCGACGCTAAAGGGCCACGGGATCCCTGAAGCTATGGAAGCGGTTTTGGTGGGCAAGAGTCGCGTACGCATGCGCGTGGGCTTCCTGAAACCCCTAGCCACCGCTTTCGCGATTGGGACAGGCGGGCCCTTCGGAGCGGAGGGCCCGATCATTCAGACAGGAGCTGCGTTGGGGTCGATACTCGCACAGGCTACTCGCTTGTCTCCCTATCAGCGGCGCGTCTTATTGGCATCCGGTGCGGCAGCGGGGATGGCCGCAACATTCATCGCACCATTCGCGGGAATCCTGGTGGCCATCGAACTCCTCCTTTTTGAATTCCGCGTCCGCTCGTTCATCCCTGTGGCTTTTTCCTCCGCAACCGCCACAGCGGTGGCAGTGCACTTTCGAGGTTGGGACCCCTTATTTCCAATGCCGGCTTTCACATTGAGCGGCATGCAGGAATTATGGCTCTTCGCGCTCATGGGAGTGATTATGGGGATCGCTGCCGTCGCCATGATTCGCGTGCTCTTTCGTCTCGAGAATCTCTTTGACCGCTTTCCGCTGCAACCGGCGGCCATTTGGGCCCCGACATTCGGCGCCCTCCTATTGGGCATTATTGGGTACTTCTATCCTCAAGTTTTTGGGACAGGGTATGACACCATCCGCGATATGTTGAACGATCGATTGTCCGTCGGGACGCTGCTGGGGGTATCCGTCGCCAAATTCTGGGCCCTTGCCCTGTCGCTTGGCTCCGGGACAACCGGTGGTGTTTTTGCTCCATCGTTAATTGTGGGCGGCGGAATCGGCGCCGTATTCTCCGATGTCCTGCGCCATTTCTTCCCCAATTTCGTTAGCGATCCCGCCTTATACTCATTGGTGGCGATGGCAGCTATCTTTGCCGGCATCGCACGCGCGCCATTTACATCCATCGTGTTTTTGTTCGAATTAAGCCGCAATCCCAACGCACTTCTTCCGCTCGTGGTGTGCTGCATGGTCGCAGACGGATTTGTCCGCCTGTTCAGCGCCGAATCCATCATGACGGGCAAACTGGTCAAGCGCGGCCTGATCGTGCGCCAGGATTACTCCGTGCCGGTTCTCATGCGGGCTCGGATTGAACAGGTGATGCGCAAGAGTTTTAACACGGTGCAGGAGGACGCGGACGTCCTTTCCATCGTTCGTGAGATCATGGCGCCGGAAGACTCGGGCGTGTTACCCGTGGTCGAGAAAGACGGCAAACTAATGGGAATTATTGAAGCCCACGATCTGCTGCGAGGAATCGACAAGGCGGCGAAAGCACGCGACATTGCCCATCAGAAATATGTGGTGGCGCACCTCGGTGATAATGTGGATGAAGTATCCCGAGTGATGATAACAAGGCAGGCGGAAAACGTGGTGGTGGTCGAAGACGGCGATCAATATAAACCGATAGGCGTAGTTCGCGCCGCGGACATCTTACGCCTGCGACGATGGACGATCGAAGAAGAAACTGAAGAGATCCCTGCTTCGCATTCGGACGCCCGCGGAGTAGCGTCAAAGACGAAATTGTGAATTGCCGGACTGAGCCGCCCCACTCACCGACCGCAATTATATTAGTCCTTCAATGCCGCCTGAAACCCGTGCCCGCCAAGCAGATCTTCTTGTACAATAGCGGTTGAATTCATCCTCCGTGAGGTTGCATGGCGGGTACAGCCTGGAATGTTGACGTGCTTCTTTCGGGAAGCTGGCGCGGGGCAACTTCGGTGCTTCTTTCGAAGGGCCGCCTGCATGCGGTCGTAGACACAGGCCTCCCTCACGAGGCCCACCAGTTGCTTGGGGCTTTGAATAAGAAAGGACTCGCTCCGTCCGATATCCGGATGGTCATCAACACTCATTTCCACGTAGATCACGTTTTAAACAACTGCCTCTTCCCTTCCAGCGATATTTACGGGACGCAGGAATCCTACCAATGGTGCACGGCGCTGTATGCCGACATGATGAACGAGGTGGGATGGGTAAAACGGGTCTTGAAGTTTTATCCCGAAACCTTCGCTTACGAGCACGCCGAGGCCAACATGGGCAAGTTGCGCAAGTTCACCCTGCGTTGGTGGGACAAGTCTCGGCTGGGATCCCCTGCCCAATTCCACTGGACCGAAAACAATACCTTTCCGGAGGGCCTGGAATCCCTCTTCACGCACGGACATGTGCCGGGCCATGTTTCTCTGATTGTGCCCACCTCCGGGCAGAGGACGGTCGTCGCCGGCGATGCCTTGCTTACGCGCGATCACGACGACCAGGTGTTGACCATGATCCCTCAGAACCGCAATCAATCCATCCGCGACCGCAACCTCATCCTCACTTCAGGCGAGCGGGTCATTCCCGGGCATGACCGCGAATTCCTTGCCTCGGAAAGTGGCGCCATCGAGCCCGCCGCCCGAAACTAGGCCCCTGGCGCCGGTTGCTGCGGGAAAGGTTGAGCGGCAATACAGTATTACATTACTATTGAATATGTTTATAGGATATACACCGCCGAATGAACTTGACTTCCGCAATGCCAACCTGCATACTACGGCCCGGTTGGACTGTGGTAGGTATGGAGAAAACTTAACGGCACAATCGAACCCCTCGGCGGGTTTGAAAGGCGGTGAAATGACTCTCGACCATCCACGCCGAAAAGTTTTGATCATTGAAGATGAGCCTTCCATCCGCAACATCATCTATGTCTTGCTGGCCGGCGCCGACTGCGATGGGGAGATTGCCTATAGCGGCAAACAGGCGCTGGGCATGATTTCGCGAGGCAGTTTTGACGCCGTCTTGCTGGACATCCGGTCCTCGGATACTCCCCCCGAAGAAATGGTCTCGCAAATGATGAGGCTTCGGCCCAGTCTGGTGGGGCGAGTGCTTGTGATTACGGGCGAAATTTCCGACTCCAAGATCTTGGATTGGCTCGAAAACCAGCGCCTGCATCATCTCCCCGGCAACCGGTTAATGCAGGACCTTTGGGACCGATTGCGGGGAATTCTCGGCCTTGGGCCAGCCGCAAATAAAGCTTCGGAAGAGCGATAGCAAGCCCCTGGCAACCTGCAAGGACTCTTTCAGAGAGAACATCTCGAAAATGCAATCAAGAAAAGCCGGGCCGGCAAGTGCAAGTTCATTCCCGGCGCAAGCGCGCCATTCGCTCCGTCGTCAACATTTGCCGCGGATCATTCGATGTCTCGAAACACTTTCCCAAAGCCAGATCTGGTGGCGTCCGCATCGGACGTCCAACAGTATTGGAAATCTCGTGTTACATCTGGCTGGAAACGTGAGGCAATGGATTATTTCCGGATTGGGCAATCAGCCCGACCGCCGCGACAGAGACAGTGAATTTGAAGAACTTGGACCCATCCCCCGCCGCAAGCTGGCCCAACACCTCGAAGAAACCGTGACGGAAGCCTGCCGCGTTTTGGCGCGGATCTCCCCGCGCGATCTTAGCCGGGAGTTTCGCATCCAGGGCTTTCGCGTCACTGGACTCAGTGCCATGACCCATGTCACTGAGCATTTTGCCTATCATACCGGCCAGATCATTTACGCCACTAAATTGTTAATTGGAGCGGACCTGGGCTTCACACGGTTGCCGGGAGAGAAGCGAAACAATCGGAGGACGCGAAAACTGTCCCAATATTGAGTGTGGGATCGGCGGGCATATTGCTCCCGATGGTCCTGAATGGGCACGGGAACACCGGAAAAATCGGGCGGAGGGAGGCGAAGGGAAAGAGGCGTCCGCTTTCCCGGACTTTTTGAACAGGGTGCAGGGGAAAAGTAATGTAGGACCTTTGCTCGACGAGAATCTCCATTTACGCCGCTTGATGAACCTGTTTAGCCACAAACACCAGGGTCCCGGGAGGAACGGTCACTCCATTAACTTGACCGCCCTGAAGATCGTAAAATAACAACCCTTTGACGACCAACGCGGGCTGCGGAGTAAGAGCGCTTAACCCACCAAGATTGAGAAAAACGGTTTGCGAGTTTGTCAGGACCAGGATTGGCGCACCCGGAGAGCCTTGAAAAAGGTTGTCGCAGGCCGCCATCCAGAACCCCCCCGTGCGATCATCGGGATTGGCGGCGACCAGCGAAGAAAAATTTCCGGAATGCGACTGCAACTTCAAGAAGACCATGTCCGCAGCGACCGTCGTAGGTGACACCGCGCCCGTGGAAGAAATTGGAGGTGCCTTGAAAACGCCATGCACCACCAATTCCTGGCCTTCCTTGATCGAAGCGGCGCCAAACGGCAGGTTTACAAAGTTTGTGGAAATTGTTGACCCGGGGATTTGCGGCCGGCTGTCTGCCTGATAGATTGTCGACGACGAGAGATGCACGGTTACAACCGTGTCCAGGGAAACTCCGGTGGAATCGTCCGGCTCTGTTTCGCTGACGTAGAGATCGAACTGGGAGACATTTCCATTGGAATCTCTTGTAATTGAATTGGGCATTACGTCCCCAAGAAATGCCAATTGGTTGTTTTCGGGCGCCTCGTGGTCCTCGACTTCAATGGAGTTGGCCACCAGGTTTCCTTTCGAGTCCACAAATCCGTCCATTTCAATAAAGCTGCCCGTCAGAAGTTGATTTAACTGTATGGGCGTACACGCCTGGTTCGACGTCGTGGGAGGACCGCATATCACCGTCGAACTGGTAAGATTTGCGGTGATGAGTGGACCGCTGCCCGACAATGTCTCGAGTCCGAAACCTCCGGTAAAACCCGTAGAAGTTGAGATGGCATTGGTGACGCTGGTGACGAATCCTTTGACGTCATCCATGTTTCCAAAGCCCCCGGTCGTGGTTGGATTGATGGGGACAAAACTCATTACCGGGGTCATGTTGGGGGTAACTTGTCCGTTGCTATCCAATGATAAGGACTGCTGCAATTTGAAATCAACTTGCATGCCACTCAAGCCTCCTGGGGTTATGACTAAGGGAGGATTAATGGAAAAAGTGGGCGACGTGGTCGGGAATATAAGTTCGATGAGTTTGATGGCCGGGTTGGAATTCCCCTCGTAAGTGGCGAGCTGGGGAGAAAGAAAACTGAATGTCGCCTGGTCGTAGGTCCCCGCGGCGAGCGGTCCAATATCCAAGAAGGTCGAAAAATCTTTCAGCCTTCCAAAGTCGACTTTATAAATCGGCGACCGCGTGGAGGTGCCCCCAAACACTGTATAGGCTAAGGTACTACCTTGGGGCCTCACGTATAAACTATCGACTGAGGAACGAAAATTCACCACGCCGCAGGCAGGGACATCTTCGACGAAAGTGATTAATGATCCCGCGGTAGTCGTGGTGACTTTGTTGGAGCTGCCGCAACTTGAGACGGCCAACGCGGCCAGTCCCACGGTCAGACCCAGCACCAGCATACGTTTCAGCATCGATCTCTCCCTCTGATAAACTCCAAGGCGCTGCCAAACTGCTCTAACTTTCAGCCGTTTCGCCCAGTGCTTTTGCGCAGGCCCCCGTCCCACGGGTCTTATTGGCTATCGCATCCCAAACCTTTACTTCAGATGGTCGAAACCTTTGGTCGGGTTATCCGGGATTTCAGGAATCTCCCGCAGCCGATGGGGGTCTATTCAAAATTACAGTGAATTGCCCAATTATGGCAAGTGAGAAGAATTGAGGGAAGAGGGGTCATTTGCCTGGTGCGAGCTCTGCCGCGCAGTCATTTTCGCGAAGGCGGGAATACATTTCACTCAATCAATGGAAATGCCCGGAACAAAGACTGGATTCCGCCTTCGCGGGAATGACCAATTCCTCGAATGGAATGCAATTCCAAATGACACCACTACCGCATTGAGGGCCAAAACTCTTCAAAGAGGTCTGGCCGGGCGGCCGGAAATTCGAGTATGATGCCCTGCACCGATAAGGACACAAACTTATGCGCTTTCTGAATCGCATCGCATCCGCCGCGTTGGCCCTATTCATCTGTGTTCATGCGAGTGGGCAATTACCGCCCGCCACCACCAGTGCCATTGACGGCGCCGTCACCAAAGCTTTGGCCGATTCCGGAACGCCCAGCGCTTCCATCGCGGTGATCAAGGACGGTCAGATCGCCTATGCCAGCGCTTACGGACAGGCGCGCCTGGAACCCGCCACCCCGGCCAGCGCGGAGATGCGTTACTGCATCGGCTCGGTCAGCAAGCAGTTTCTTGCCGTGGCCATGCTGCTGTTGCAGCAGGATGGCAAGCTTTCGCTCGACAGTCCGGTGTCGCGCTATTTGCCGTCGCTCACGCGCGCCAAGGACATCACTATCCGCCAACTGCTATCCCATACCTCCGGCTACCAGGATTATTACCCGCTGGATTACGTGGCTCCGTTTATGCTCCAACCCGTAACTGCGGACGGCATTTTGGACCGCTGGGCCAAGATTCCCCTCGATTTCGAACCGGGCACGCAGTGGCAGTACAGCAACACCAACTTTGTTGCGGCAGGCCGGATTTTGGAGAAAGCCTCGCGCAAATCGCTTTGGGCATTTCTCGAGAGCCGGATTTTCGGTCCGCTGGGCATGCACAGCGTGATTAATTTGGACGCCCAAACTCTTTCCGGCTCTGACCCCATGGGCTACACGCGCTTTGGCCTGGCCCCCGCCCGCCCCGCTCAGCCTGAAGCTCAAGGCTGGCTATTCGCCGCAGGCGAGCTGGCCATGACGGCGCGCGATCTCGCTTTGTGGGACAAATCATTGATGGACGGGAAACTCCTGACGCCCGCTTCTTTGAAAGAATTCATTACGCCCGTGCGACTGAAGAACGGAGCCCCCACCAACTATGCCTTGGGCGTGGGTGTCTCCAATGCTTCCGGACACCCGCGGCTCGGCCATGGAGGCGCGGTTTCCGGATTTACCAGCAGTAACACCGTCTGGCTCGATCAAGGCGCGGCCGTGGTAGTGTTGACCAACATGGATGGATCGAGCGTGACGGGCTCCGTGACCAATCAAATCGGCCCACTGCTGCTGGCGGAAAAACAAGACCCACAAGCCGCGCAGCAACTCGACCAGGCCCGCCGGATTTTTGGCCAATTGCAGGATGGAAAGATTGACCAAACCCTACTGACCTCGGACGCCATCGCTTATTTCACTCCCCAAGTTCTGTCCGACGCCGCCGAGAGCCTGAAACCTCTCGGGGCGCCGGAAACCTTTGAACAAACCGGCTTCGGCCTGCGCGGCGGCATGACTTTCCGTGGATTTCGTATCCGGTTTGCTTCGGGAAAGACGCTGAGCCTTACAACGTTTTCGGTTGCGGATGGGAAGCTTGCCCAATACTTGATTCAGTGAGAACGGGGGGATTAGCGCGTCAGGGCTTCGCACGGAGATGACCCGACGAGGCCGGGAACTTCAACTATTATGTCTGGCGTAACCAGAATAATCTTGGCGTCCGGGACTTTCTGGACTTCTGCTACTGCTTCCACGGTTAAGTAATACGGATTTGAGTCGGCCGCATCCACAAAGACAGTCTTGTCACCGCGAACGCGCAGGAGATCTCCCAAGCGTTTTTCAAGGTCAGATTGTGACACCTGTAAGCCGTTCAAATACCAGAGGTGAGACTCACTAACACAAAGTACCAAGGGCTCGCTCCACGGCTGGTTGAATGAAGCGAGCGTTCCCGACTTGGGAATGGAAACCTTGAAACCCTTCGGGGTTAGCCGTGATTCGATCATAAAAGAATACAATAGTATGGAGAATACCATTACTATACACCGGGATGATGTAAGGAGACTCGAAATTGGCTTCGTGAGCACAGCTTGCAATGGGAGGGGGTAACGCCTGCCGCCCTTTGGCCGAAAAGTTGCGCGGATTTCACCTTGCAATCTGATCTCGTCGGTCTGCGCGACCGCTGGCCAGAACACCAAGGCGAAACCTACAGCTACGAGCACTCCGCTCAGTAAGCTCCATTGGTGAAAGATTCCATACAAAAGAATCGCCAGTAATATTAGGACTTCCCCGACCCCCTTTAATGGCCTACCGCGCGATTCGGATGGGGTCAGTGACAAATGATATGAAGGAATCCCGGCGGTTTGAATTGCACTTGCTGGAGTCTTTTCCGGCACATCTCCTTGCACCAATTCACCGCGCTGAGATCCCGCCCAGGTCAATGAAAAACTTGAGATCCTAGCAGCCTGTTTCTCCTGAACCGTGAGGAAGATTGAGTGGAGTATTAGGACAATCCCCAGGAACAGGAGAATGAGCAGGTAAGGATTGAACGGTTCCCAAATTCTGTAATGAGGATATTCAGGTTTCCAAATTAACTGCAATGCAAATTCACTGACGAGCGCAAACAGGATGAGATAAGCCCCAAACCGGCCTGAGGAACCTATCCGCATATAATTAGTGACACCGCATAGTCCCGGAAAGTTCCAGCATTCCAAGTTACTCACGTGGCTAATACGCCGCGTTTCTTGTGATGTATGGGTTTACAGCAGCTCATGGAATGGCAAGATTTAAAAAGAAAGCTTCCCCGTTTTGGCTCCATGGAGACGCCTGCATTTCACTCTTCGGACCGTAAGCGCCACTCACAGGGCATACAGGCCAAGCCACGTCATTTGTGCAAGGCGGTGTTGATCACACCAGGCGCCCTGAATCACATCACTCGTTCATGCAAGTAGCGGCCGGCGTGCAAGGCGGCAACGATCTCGGCCACGTGGTCAGGGCCGCGGGTTTCCAGGGTAATATCAATGACGGCATCGCCCAGGCTGGCTCCGTGGTAGGCGCGGTCGTAAGAGGTCTCCACAATGTTGGCGCGATGCTGCGCCAGGACACCGGTAAGTTTATGCAGAGCGCCAGGATAGTCCGGCAAGTGGATGCGCAGCCGCACCAACCGGCCATCCTTCACCAAACCGCGTTCGATAAGGCGTGAGAGCAGGGTGACATCAATGTTGCCGCCGCTCACTATGACGGCGACCTTGACGCCATGGCACCCAGCCTTCCGTTGCAAGAGAGCGGCCAGGGCGGCCGCGCCCGCGCCTTCGGCCAAGGTCTTTTCACTTTCAAGAAGGAACAAGATGGCGTTGGCGATCTCCTCTTCCTCAACCGTGACGATTTCATCCACGTACTTGAGGGCCAGCGGCAACGTCCGTTCGCCGGCTTTCCTTACGGCGATTCCGTCAGCCATGGTGGCGGCCGGCATTAGGTCCACCGGTTTCTTTTCCTGGACCGCGACCAGCATGCAGGGAAGGCGCGAAGTCTGCACGCCGATAATTCGCACCTTGGGATTCGTTTCTTTGATTGCGCACGCGAGACCGCCGATTAATCCTCCGCCGCCGACTGGGACCACCACGGCCTCTAGATTCGGGACTTGCTGCAATAATTCCAGGCCTAATGTGCCCTGGCCGGCAATCACCGCATCATCATCGAAGGGATGAAGAAAGGCCAAATTCTCACCACGGGAGCGGCGCAGAGCCTCTTCGCAAGCCTCGTCATAATTTGCCCCATGCAGGATCACCTCTGCTCCATACCCGCGGGTGGCGGAAACCTTGACCAAGGGAGTGGTGACCGGCATCACGATTTGCGCCCGAATTCCATGGCTTGTGGCGTGATAGGAAACGGCCTGAGCGTGGTTGCCCGCCGAAGCTGCAATCACTCCGCGTTCACGTTCGCCCTGAGTCAGACTGAGAATCTTGTTTAGAGCGCCGCGCTCCTTGAACGCTCCCGTCATTTGCAGGTTTTCCAGCTTGAGATAGACCGAGTTCCCGGTAAGGTTCGAAAGAGTTACCGAGCAGGCGCAAGGCGAAAGATAAATGCTTTCGCGGATCCGGACCAGCGCAGCTTCAATTTCGGCGAGTGTAATCATTCTTGAAAACCCGAGCCTCCAGACTCGATTGACCGTAGAGAAGTTTTAACCCAATTTCGCCCAATCTCCCAGCGGCACCACCGCAGGCTTCAGCTGTCGTCCCTTGGGAACCTCGCTCGGCGCAGGGGCTCGGCCTCGGTGAAAATCAACCGCCGGCGGAAGGCAATGGGACTGTCGCGCAGGAAAACCGGTTTGGCAAATTCCATGTAATCGGGGAAATGAGGCGTTTGCAGGAACCTATGCGCGTTGTCCGCCCACGCCGGGATATCCAGCCCCCAGCGCCTGGCAAGGTGCTCTCCGACAGCCCCAACGTAGGCATCCTGGAACGCCACTCCCGTGAGCCCCGGTTCTTCGCCGATCATGCGCTGTCGCTCGGCGGGGTTACTCAGGTAGAACTCGTCGAGGAATTCCTTGATGGCATCCATTCCAATTTCGCCGCTGATGATGCGGTCCACTGCTTCCTTAAGGCTTGTGGGGCGCATTGATTTGCCTCGCGATGCTCTGAATCTGCGCAACTTTCTCAGGGATCACTTGCTCGTCAGGGTAGTAGTGCTTGATGAGTTGCAGGAAGCCCTCGGCGGTCGTAATGCCCAACCCCCGCGCAAGCAGCACAATATCCTGAATGTCATCCGACCGGAAAGCGAGAAGTTTCATTGCCAGCAGGTACTGGGGGGTTGCCGTCAGCACCCGAAGCCCAAACTGGCCTTCAGAGGGGTAGGTCTTGAACATCTCAAAATCTTTGTGCTTGGAAAGGTAGCTAGTGCCCTGCTCGTTCAGCCAGTTCGGCGGAAGCCCCAGTTCAAGCCCGACTTCCTCCTGGGCTTTCACCACTTGCCCGTGGCCCTGGGTAATCATAGCATCCACGTCCTCGGTGGCCGTCCTGAATTCAAAGCCGAGGACAATCGCGGCGCCGCCAAACACCGCTATTTCGCCCGCCACCCGCCTTTCCCGCAGGAGCTGGCCCAGCCGGGCGAATGCCCTATCTAATTTCTGCTTGTCCATTGCCCCCGCTCGCTTCTGAGATTCGGACGTGAGCTCCAAATTTCCACCTAACGATAACACCTTTTTATCAGGTTCAGAAGGTCGGGCATTTTAGAGGTTTTGGCGGAATTAACATTTGCAGCCACGGATAAAATGGCGGAGAGAGAGGGATTCGAACTTGAGGCGCATAGGAGGCGTGAGCGAAGCGGGAGCCTCCTGCCGAAATCCTGAGCGAAGTGAAGGATCGTGGTCCGAAACTCAAATAGAATTAGCACTCCCATCTCTGGAAGATATGGCGGAGAGAGAGGGATTCGAACCCCCGAGCACCTTTCAGCGCTAACGGTTTTCAAGACCGCCGGTTTCAACCACTCACCCATCTCTCCGCGCGATGACCGTTCGTGGCCAACACTTATTGTAAACTAAAACCGAGTTTTGCCTCGGAACTTCTGTGGCACTTAACGCAACAGGGTAGCTCGATTATCTTGGCGCCGTCCTCAAGCCGGGAGCTCAGTAGAAACTCAATATGCCGATCTCCAAGCAGGATCAGCACTACTTGAAAGCCAAACTCCAAAGCTACGTTGACACTTCAAAATCGTATGCTATACTGAGTTTTCAACGGGGCCAGCGTTGCCCTCAACTCATTTGAAGTCTGTGGCACGAACTCCCTTTGCAAAGCCCCTGGGATTGATATCAGAAAGAGGGATCGCCCGCCCTCTCATCTCACCGTAACTTCACCAACGAGGAACCGTGGAGGCAGAAACCTGCAAGAAAGAACTGGTAATTGAAATCCCCGTGGACGTCCTTCGCAAGGAAGCGGAAACCGTCACGGCCCAATACACGCGTGTGGCTCGAATTCCCGGGTTTCGCCCCGGACACGCCCCCGCTTCAATTGTCCGCACCCGTTTCCGCGAGGATATCAAAGGTGAGGTAGTCCAAACTCTTCTGCCCAAGTTTTTCGACAACCTGGTGAAAGACCAGAAACTAACCGTGGTGGGCAAGCCTCAATTTGAAGATCTGAAGTTTGAGGACGACAAACCCCTGACCGTCAAAGCGACTTTTGAGGTCTATCCGGCGTTCGAATTGAAAGAGTACAAAGGACTGGAAGCCGAGGAAGATCAGGTTACCGTTAACGATTCGGACGTAGACCAGACGCTGGAGAAACTGCGCGAGCGCGCCGCGACTTTCGAGGCCGTTCCGGACCGTCCGGCTCAGGATGACGACTATCTCGATGTCAGCTATCAGGGACGGGATTTGAAGGACGCGGGGACCAACCCCGTAGAGGCTCGGGAAGCCATGATTCACCTGGGCGGCAAAGGTACAGTGGCTGCCTTCAACGAGAACCTGTTGGGCGCCAAGGCCGGAGAAGTTCGCGAATTTACCGCCTCCTATCCCGACGATTATCCGCAGAAAACCCTGGCGGGGAAAAGCTATATGTACCGGGTTGAAGTTCGAAGCATCAAGAAAAAAGTGCTCCCGGCTTTGGATGACGACCTGGCAAAATCGGCCAGCGAATTTTCAACCTTGGAAGAATTACGCAACAAAGTCCGCGAGGATCTAAAGGAAAATCGCAAGCGCCGCGCTGAAGCCGCGACCAAGCAGAAGTTGGTGGAAAAACTTTTGGCCGCGCACGAATTTCCCGTGCCGGACGTATTGGTGGAAGCACAACTCGACCACAAACTGGAAAACACTTTATCTCAACTGCTGGGCCAGGGAATAGACCCCCGAACGGTCGATATCGATTGGAAAAAGATTCGCGAAGATGCAAGGGCTGACGGAACCGAGGAAGTTCGCGCCGCCTTGATGCTCGAGCGGATTGCGGATGCGGAAAAAATTGAGGTGACCGACGAAGAGCTGGATGAAATCGTTCGCGAGATGGCCGCCGAGCATCGTGAGACCCCCGCCGCCATGAAAACACGCTTGACACGCAACGGCGCGCTGGCTAGAATTAAGTCTAGCCGCCGAAACCAGAAAGCGCTTGATATCATCTACCGCAGCGCAAAAATCATTCGGAAAAGTGAGTGACCCCTTGCGAACCCCGGCAGAATAAGAGTGGCTATGAACGAAAATCAGCCGAACATGACTCTCGTGCCCATGGTGGTCGAACAGACCAATCGGGGCGAGCGTGCTTACGACATTTACTCGCGCCTTCTGCGGGACAATATTATTTTTATCGGCACCCCGATTGACGACAACGTCGCCAACCTGGTGACGGCGCAACTCCTGTTTCTGGAGGCGGAAGACCCGGAAAAGGATGTGTCGTTGTACATTAATTCGCCGGGCGGAGTGGTGACCGCCGGCATGGCGATTTACGACACCATGCAATTCATCCGCCCCCACGTGGCCACCATCTGCATCGGCCAGGCGGCCAGCATTGCCGCTCTCCTGCTTGCGGCCGGCACAGCCGGCAAGCGGTTTGCATTGCCGAATTCCCGCGTCCTGATTCACCAGCCCACCATGGGCGGACTGTCAGGCCAGGCAACGGATATTGATATTCATGCTCGTGAAATTTTGAGAATTCGTGCCAACCTGAATGAGATCATGGCCAAGCACACCGGCCAGACCATCGAAAAAGTCGAGCACGACGTTGAGCGTGATTTCTGGATGGGCGCCCACCAAGCCAAAGATTACGGCATTATTGACGAGATTATTTTTAAGCACAAATAATCTCCGGAGCCCCTTTGAAACGCACCAGCCCTGACGAATCGCTGCGCTGCTCGTTCTGCCACAAGGCCCAGGACGCGGTTAAGAAACTCATCGCCTCGCCCGGGGAACACGTGCGCGCCTACATCTGCGAAGAATGCGTTGCGATTTGCAACACCATGCTCGAAGAGGGCGTGCCCGGACACTCCGCGGCGCCGCAACCGGCCTTGCCGCGGCCCACGGAAGTGAAGGCGTTCCTGGACGCGTATGTGATCGGGCAGGAAAAGACCAAGAAAAAACTGGCGGTGGCCGTTTACAACCATTACAAGCGCCTGGCCATGGCGCGCCAGCGCAATGACGTAGAGCTGACAAAATCCAATATTCTGCTGATAGGACCCACCGGCACCGGCAAGACGTTGCTGGCTCAGACCCTGGCGCGGCAGTTGGACGTGCCCTTTGCCATCGTGGATGCCACCACGCTCACCGAAGCTGGATACGTAGGCGAAGACGTCGAGAATATTATCTTGAAGTTGCTGTTGAACGCGCAGAACGACGTGGCTCGCGCCCAGCATGGAATTATTTACATCGACGAAATCGATAAGATTTCCAAGAAGGACGAAAACCCTTCCATTACGCGCGATGTTTCGGGAGAGGGCGTCCAACAGGCTCTGCTGAAAATTCTGGAAGGGACGGTCGCCAATGTTCCCCCGCAAGGCGGCCGGAAACACCCTCACCAGGAATTTACGGCGGTCGATACCACCAATATTCTTTTTATTTGCGGCGGGGCCTTCGTGGGCCTCGAAAGGATCATCGAACGGAGAGTGGGCCGGAAGACGATGGGCTTCCACACGGACGCGCAAAAGCATGGGCCCGTCACCGACAAGAGAAGGAACATCGAAATACTGGAACAAGTCCAGCCCATGGATTTGATTCGCTATGGAATTATTCCGGAGTTTGTCGGCCGGCTTCCGGTGGTGAGTGTGCTCAACGACTTGGACGCATCGGCCCTGGTCCAGATCCTGACCCAGCCCAAGAACGCGCTGGTCCGTCAATATCAAAGGCTGTTTGATTACGAAGATGTTAAATTGACTTTCAGCGTGGACGCCCTGGCGACCATTGCGAATCAGGCGCTGGAGAGAAAGGTTGGGGCCAGAGGCCTCAGGATGATTCTTGAGGATCTGATGCTCGATCTAATGTACAACCTGCCCGGCCAGCGTTCGATCCGGGAGTTTGAGGTAACAGAAGAGATGGTGAAGAATCACGAAATTAAGTTCACATCAAATATTCTTGAAAAGGTGGGTTAACGGGTCCCCTATGTTCTCAGGCCGCGAAAAAAGCGATACACGCATGTTGCCCATGATGCCCATCAGGGATGTGGTGATTTTCCCCCACATGATGACCCCCTTCGTGGTGGGGCGCGACAGCTCCATTCGCGCGCTCGAAGATTCGTTGGCGGGCGATAAAAAGATCTTCCTCGCCACCCAGCACGACGCCTCGGTGGATGAACCAAAACCGAACGACATTTACCAGGTGGGGACCATCGCCAACATCGTTCAAAGCCTGAAGCTTCCCGATGGAAACATCAAAGTGCTGGTGGAAGGCATCGAGCGCGGCAAGATATTGAAAATCTCGGCCGAAGAGGGCTACTTCCGGGTTTCCGTCAAAACGGCGGCCTACCGCCCTGTTTCCACGCCCAGTCTTGAACAACTGGTGCAACGCGTCACCTCGCTCTTTGAGCAGTATGTGAAGCTGTCGCAAAGCCTCAACTACGAAACCATGATCGCCGCCATCAAGGTGGAGGAGATTGGCAAGTTCACCGACACGGTGGCCGCCAACTTGAATGTCAGCATCGAAGAGAAGCAGGAACTGCTCGAAATTTTTGACCCGGTTGACCGGCTTACACGCCTCGCCGATATCCTGGACATTGAAATTGAAAAACTGAATGTGGACCGGACCATTCAGGGCCGTGTGAAGCGCCAGATGGAACGCGCGCAGCGGGAGTATTACCTGAACGAGAAAATCAAAGCGATACAAAAGGAACTGGGCCGGAACGAAAAGAGCGAAATTGATGAGCTCAAGAAAAAGGTTGAGTCCGCGGGCATGACCAAGGACGCTCTGGAAAAGGCCTCGGCTGAACTCAAGCGCCTGGAGATGATGCCGCCCATGTCGGCGGAGTCCACCGTATCGCGCAATTACCTCGACTGGCTGCTGGCCGTGCCCTGGAAGAAAAAATCGAAGGAAATTCGGGATATTCGCCGGGCGGAGAAGATTCTTGAGGATGACCACTATGGTCTGGAGAAAATCAAGGAACGCATCCTGGAGTTCCTGGCCGTCCGCCAGTTGGTAAAAAATCCGCGAGGGTCCATTCTCTGCTTAGTCGGGCCTCCCGGTGTCGGCAAGACTTCACTGGGCAGGTCCATTGCCCGCGCCACGGGCCGCAAGTTCGTGCGCCTGTCGCTGGGCGGAGTCCGGGATGAAGCCGAAATCCGCGGCCACCGGCGGACTTACATCGGCGCCCTTCCCGGGCAGATCCTTCAAATGATGAAGAAAGCCGGCACGGTTAATCCGGTTTTCCTGCTCGATGAAGTGGACAAAATGAGCATGGATTTCCGCGGCGATCCCTCCGCCGCATTACTGGAAGTGCTCGACCCCGAGCAGAATTACATGTTCATGGATCACTACCTGGATGTCGAGTACAACCTCTCCAAAGTCTTTTTCATCACCACGGCGAATGTGATCCACACCATCCCCCAGCCTCTTCAAGACCGCATGGAGATTTTGCGCCTCTCCGGATACACGGAGCCGGAGAAAGTGGAAATCGCCAAGCGCTTCCTGATTCGCAAACAACACGAGCAGGCTGGATTGAAACCCGAAAACCTGATTTTCACGGATGATGCGATCGCCAACATCATCCGCGGATACACGCGCGAGGCCGGGGTGCGCAACCTGGAGCGTGAAATCGCCAACGTCTCGCGCAAGATTGCGCGCAAAGTCGTGAAGGAAGGCAAGACACTTCAGACGACGGTGCGCAACGAGGACTTGCAGGAATATCTTGGGGTGATCAAATTCAGGGACACCAAGTCGGAAGAGAAAAACGAAATCGGCCTGGCCACGGGCCTTGCCTGGACTGAAGTGGGCGGACAAATTCTGCACATCGAAGCCACCACCATGCAGGGCAAAGGCAAACTCACCCTCACCGGCAAACTCGGCGAGGTCATGCAGGAATCAGGGCAGGCGGCGATGAGCTACGTTCGCTCGCGCGCGGCCCGCCTCGGGCTCCCCTCCGACTTCTATCGCAATATCGATATTCATATTCACATCCCCGAAGGCGCCATCCCCAAGGACGGGCCCTCGGCGGGAATTACACTGGTCACCGCTGTGGTCAGCGCGCTCACCCGTATTCCCGTGCTGCGCAGCCTGGCCATGACCGGGGAGATCACTCTGCGCGGAAAAGTCCTGCCCATCGGCGGCGTCAAAGAAAAAATTCTGGCGGCGCACCGATTCGGAGTTCAGACCGTGCTCTTGCCCCGCGACAATGAAAAAGACTTGTCCGAAATCCCCGCAGGCATCCAGCAGGAATTGGCCATCCGATTCGTAGAGACCATGGACGACGTTCTGGACCTGGCGCTGGAAAGGAAAATCGAAACCATCGACGCCCTAGTGACGGAGCCCGAGGCGACTCCGGCTCTCGAACCCCCAACATCACTCGAAGGCGACCGTGAACCTTTGACTCATTAGATGGGAATGATCGCCATTTCAGAAACCGCCGCGGGGTGTAACTTTTTGGCGGGAAGGTGCATCAGAGTATCAGGGAAGCAAAAATTCCCTGCTTCGCAAGTTTGGTAACTCACTATCCCTGACCATATCAGGATCGAGAGATTAATAGCCGCGAACCAAGACCTCGACGCCAGTTTCACCGCTCCCTAGTCGTTGTGAACCACCGAACGCATATCTCGAATGGTTAAACGAATAGGGGCAGCGACCGGGGCCACCCATGATTCAGAATTATTTCAATGAACTCGCTACCGGGTTCAAACCCTATACCAGATGAAAGAGAAGGATTATGCCCGCAAAAAAACAAGACGAAATGCAGGAAGAAAAAATACAGGAGCTCAAGGAAGGTGAAGTTCTCGACATTGCCAAGCTCAAGGAGATGAACATTGCCACGCTCGTTCAGGTGGCGAAAGATCTCGCCGTGGTCGGCGCCAGCGGCTTGCGCAAGCAGGAACTGATCTTCAAGATCCTCCAGGCGCAAACGGAGAAAAGCGGCCTCATCTTTTCAGAGGGCGTCCTGGAGTGCCTGCCCGACGGCTTTGGCTTCCTGCGCGCGCCCGATTACAACTACCTTCCCGGGCCCGACGATATCTACGTCTCGCCGTCGCAAATCCGCAAGTTTGACCTGAGGACGGGCGACACGATTTCCGGGCAAATCCGCCCGCCCAAAGACGGGGAACGTTACTTCGCCCTCATCAAAGTGGAGGCCATTAATTTTGAGCCGCCCGACGAGTCCCGCAACAAAATCTTTTTTGACAATCTCACGCCCCTTTACCCGCTGGAGCGCATCCGTCTCGAGACCAGCAAGGAGAATATCTCCGCGCGCGTGCTCGATCTGCTGACGCCCGTGGGCAAAGGTCAACGCGGCCTGGTGGTCTCCCCACCGCGTACCGGCAAGACGATGCTGCTGCAGGCCATTGCCAATTCGGTGAGCACTAATCATCCGGAGATCACGCTGATTGTCCTGCTGATTGACGAGCGGCCGGAAGAAGTTACAGATATGCAGCGCACCGTCAAGGGCGAGGTCATCAGCTCGACGTTTGACGAGCCCGCCGCCCGCCACGTCCAGGTAGCGGAGATGGTGATTGAAAAAGCCAAGCGTCTGGTGGAACACAAACGCGATGTGGTGATCCTGCTCGACTCGATCACCCGTCTGGCGCGCGCCTATAACACGGTCGTGCCGCCCTCGGGCAAAGTGCTGTCCGGCGGCGTGGATTCAAACGCCCTCCAGCGCCCAAAGCGGTTTTTTGGCGCCGCCCGCAACATCGAGGAAGGGGGCAGCCTGACGATTATCGCCACCGCCCTCATCGATACCGGCAGCCGCATGGATGACGTGATCTTCGAAGAATTCAAAGGCACCGGCAACATGGAAGTCCACCTGGACCGCAAGCTGGTGGACAAACGCGTCTTCCCCGCCATCGACCTGAACAAGTCCGGGACACGAAAAGAGGAGTTGCTCGTTCCCAAAGACGAACTGAACCGAATTTGGGTGCTGCGCAAAATCCTGAACCCTTTGTCACCGGTCGAAAGCATGGAGCTCATCATCGACAAGCTTTCAAAATCATCCAACAACTCCCAATTCCTTTCATCGATGAGCAATGGTGGGCGGCAATAGGGCGATGATTGGTGGGACCCGATGTGGCAAGTCAAATTCCTGTGATCAGCTTTTTCTCTAATGCCAATTTTACGATGCGTTCCACCACCTCGTCGGCGTTGAGGTCCGTGGAGTCAATCTGAAAGGAATCCGCGGCCGGAACCAGCGGTGAAATCTTTCTCTCGGCGTCGAGCTGGTCGCGGCGGCCGATCTCGTAAGCCGTTTGTTCCAGAGTCGCTTCCCTTCCCCTTTTTTCTTCGTCCCGCAATCTTCGTCGAGCGCGCTCTGCCGGATCGGCCTTCAGAAATATTTTCAGGGGCGCGTGGGGAAATACCACGGTGCCGATGTCGCGCCCTTCCATCACCACGCCCCGGCCCCGCGCCAGGCTTCTCTGCAACATAATAAGTTTTTGCCGGACTTCGGGCAGGCGCGAGACTTGGGCGGCGGCCGATGTTACTTCCGGCGTGCGAATCTTTTCTGTCACGTCTTTCTCATCCAGCAGGACCTGGCTCCGGGTTCCATTGGTCTTGAAGGCGATCGCGGCGCGGCCAATCAAGTCAATCACCGCACTCGTGTCTTCGGTCGAAACCTTGGATTCAAGCACGTGCAGGGCAGCCGCCCGGTAGGTGGCCCCGCTGTCCACGTATTCCAGACCCAGGCGCTCCGCCAGCTTGCGGGCCACCGTGCTCTTGCCGGCCCCGGCCGGGCCATCAATGGCGATTACCAGGGGTTCTGACATGGTTGAGTATTATATGGGCTTCGTGGAATTTGGGAAGAGGAAGTCTGTAGACACTTTAATGATTGCAGAGCTCAATGCGTGTGGAATCGTGATACTCCCTCACCCCTGCCGCCTCTCCCCCAACGGTGCGAGGGGAGGCATTAATTTTTGATTTTGTAGGATATTTCTTACCCTCGATCGCCGCGGCGATAGAGGGTGGGTCGCCTTGGCGACACGGGTGAGGGGGTGCTCTCGTTAGGCACCCTTTATTTTCGCAACCCGGGCTAAATTCGTTTGAAAGCCTTTTGAATTTCCTTCAATCCGTAGCGAAGGACAATGGGCCTGCCGTGCGGGCAGGTCATGGGGCAGTCTGTTTTGGCCAGCTCGCGCAGGAGCCATTGCATTTTATTTCTTTCTAGACCCATATTGATCTTCACCGCCGCGTGACAGGAGACGGAGGCGGCGATTTTCAATCGCAGGCCTTCCAGCGAAATCTCCCTCGCCTCCCTGCCCACGCCGTCCAGAATTTCAAGGAGCAAGCGGTCGACGTCGTCCGCGCGAATATCGGCGGGCGCGGTCTTGATGGCCACCGTGCGCTGCCCGAACGGCTCCACTTCAAATCCATTGGCGTTGAGTTCCGAGGCTATGTCCTGGAAGGTGGCCTGTTGTTCCGGTTTCAGCTCCACTACGATCGGCATCAGAAGCCGCTGCCCTTCCACCCTTTTTTCGCGCCGCATGCGCATGTGATGTTCAAAAAGAACGCGCTCATGGGCCACGTGCTGGTCAATGATCCAGAGCCCGGAAGCGTTGGTGGCCACGATGAAACTCTCCTGCACCTGGCCCAGAGGGGTGAGGTCGGCGGGAAATTCGGATTGGCTTGTTGCCGCCATGGGCGTTTCCGGCAGGCCCGAAAGCCCCGCTCCGAATTCGGGCGGGGCATCAAGGTCCATACCGGCATCTGAGAGAGGCAAACTTCCTGTAGTCGGCTGCGGGCGGGGCGCGGACAAGTGAAAATCCGCGCCGGCAGATTGTGCGCCTTCGAAGCTCAGAGGATCGGCAGTCTGCGGCCCCGGCATCACGAGCGGATCATCCCCCAATTTCTCCTTGATCTCGGCCTCGTCGCCATCGCGCTTGGAGCCGGAAGCTCCCTTGGGCTGTGGAAACGCGGCCACGGGCTGCGCCGCGATCAATCCCTGCCGGATGGAATCGCGCACAAAGTCGTGGATAAAACTCGAGTTGCGAAAACGCACTTCGGTTTTCGAGGGATGGACGTTCACGTCCACCTGCGAGGCGGGGATGTCGAGAAAAATCAGCGCCACGGGGAAGACGTTGGCGGGAAGAATGTTCCGGTAGGCCTGGGTGATCGCATGCAGGATCAAGCGGTCCCGCACCAGTCTTCGATTCACAAAGAAATAAATGTTGTTGCGGTTGAGTTTCTGCACTTCGGGGCGCGACACGAAACCCGAGGCGCGCACCACCGCCGGTTCATCCTCCGGCTCGTCGGGCGCGCCAGTGGGTGCGACCGGGGGGACTCGCCGCTCGAGCGGCGCGATGTCCACCAATTGTTCCAGAAGCTGGCCGCCCATCACCTGATAAACCCTCTCCCGGCTGGTGGAGACGGGTGATACATTCAGGATTTCGCTGGCCAGCGAGGTGAGCCGAAAACTTTTTTCGGGATGGGCAAGCGCGTAATGCGTCACCAGCGTGGCAATGTGGCCCAGTTCGGTGGACTCGGATTTCAGGAATTTGCGCCGCGCAGGGGTGTTGAAGAAAAGATCGCGAACTTCGATGCGCGTCCCTCCCGCCCAGGCTTGCTCTTTCACATCGCGCAGTTTTCCGCCGGCAATTTCCAGACGCGTGCCCGCGCTCTCTGAGGCGTGGCGGGTTTCGAGCGTGAGCCGCGAAACCGCGGCAATGGAAGGCAATGCTTCGCCACGAAAGCCCAGGGTCGAAACTTCAAACAAATCGTCAGCGGAGCGAATCTTGCTGGTGGCGTGGCGCTCAAAGGCGAGGAGCGAGTCGTCCTTGCTCATTCCGCAGCCATCATCCACCACGCGGACCAGCCGCTTGCCGCCCGACTCGAGATTTATTTCAACCCGCTGCGCACCGGCGTCAATTGAATTCTCCAGGAGTTCCTTAACGACCGACGCCGGCCGCTCCACAACTTCGCCCGCGGCAATCTTGTTGGCGACGGCTTCGGGCAAAATGTGAATTACTGACATTTTCAACTTTGTTTGTGAGGGCTGCTTCGCGACTTCACTCCCGGGGTCAGCAGTTGTGATGCCTACCGTCGACGTCAATGCTTCGGGTCAGTCACGATCTTGGAAACCAACGGGAATCGTTCGGGATGTTCGATGGACGCTACGGCCAAGTCCACGTCTAAGTCAGGCCAAAATAGATGCTCAGCGTGAGGCCGCTCGACTTTCAAAATTGCCGATACAGGTGCGCCTGAGAACCACGGAAACTCTTCGAACGGCACAAACAACTCGCGCTCATCAACCAGCAGCCAAAAGCCGTGCCTGGAAATGTTGGTAACTTCAACCGCCGAAGTGTTCCGCCCAAGCGTTTCTGATTTCATCTTCATGTTCCTCCACCAATTTTAACGCCGCATTCAATTTCACGGAACTGAGGCCATAATTTTCCGCCATCTCAATTCTCGGCTCGATCCAAAACTTGGCCTCCCCGTCGGAGGACGCGACGTGTACGTGAATTCTAGGCTCCTCTCGCGAGAAAAAAAAGAAGCGAAAGCCACCATCCCGAAATACCGTTGGGCTCATTACAGTTTAGCCTTTTGCTGGTCATTAATCGCTATCCCTAGATCGTCTAATTGTTCAGTGTCCACTTCCGCGGGCGCTTCGCACATCAGGTCCATGGCGCTGGCAGTTTTGGGAAAGGCAATCACCTCGCGGATATTCGATTCGCCGGTCATCAACGCAACCAGGCGGTCAAAGCCGAGTGCGATTCCGCCGTGAGGTGGCGTGCCGTATTCCAGCGCATCGAGGAAGAAACCAAAACGGGCGCGAGCTTGTTCGGGGCTCAATCCCAAAATCTTGAACACTTGTTCCTGGATATCATGCCGGTGAATTCTGATGGACCCGCCGCCAATCTCCGAACCGTTCAGCACCAGGTCGTAGGCGCGCGCCCGCACCGCGCCTGTATCCGATTCCAGTTTTTCGTAATCTTCCTCGCGAGGCGATGTAAAGGGATGGTGCATGGGCTGGTAGCGGTTTTCTTTGTCGTTGTACTCAAACATGGGGAAATCGACCACCCAGGCAAAGCTCCAGGCGCCCGGTTTGATCAGGTTAAGCCGCGTTGCAACTTCCGTGCGCACGTCACCGCTCGCCACGTCCAGGCGACTCTGTGCTGTCCGCGAGGAACCAACGCTGGCCGATTTCAGGCCAAGGAGAATCACAAGATCGCCCGCTTCCGCCCCTGCGCCGGCCACCAGCGATTGCACGGCCTCATTGCCCACAGCTTTGACTAAAGGTGATTGAATTCCTGCACCTTCGACCTTGATGTAGGAAAACCAATCGGCCGCCGTTGAGCGGGCCATTTCCTGAACCTTGTCGAGCTGGCTGCGCGAGGCTGACGCCCACCCGGGAACGCGGAGCGCCTTCAGGGGCTGCGCCACATTCAACTTTTCGCCAGCTCCGCCCTCAAAGCTGATGCGCTTCCAGGCCAAGCCAAAGCGCAAGTCAGGTTTGTCCGACCCGTATTTTTCCATGGCCTCGTCATAGGTCAAATGAGGAATCGGCCGTTCCACTTTCACATTAACCAAGGCAAAGAGTTTTCCCACCAGGGCCTCGATGATATTGAAAAGGACTTCGCGCTGCGGGAAGGCCATTTCAACGTCGACCTGAGTAAACTCCGCCTGGCGGTCAGCGCGGAAATCTTCATCCCGAAAGCAGCGAACGATTTGGAAATAGCGGTCCAGGCCGCCAATCATCAGAAGCTGCTTAAACAGTTGGGGAGATTGGGGCAGAGCGTAAAAGTGCCCATGGTAAAGGCGGCTCGGCACCAGGAAATCCCGCGCGCCTTCCGGCGTCGATCGGGTCATGAATGGAGTTTCAATCTCAACAAAACCGTGCTCGCTCATGTGCTGGCGCACGGTGAGGCTGGCTTGGTGGCGCAGGCGGAGGTTGCGCTGCATGCGGGCGTGGCGCAGGTCGAGATATCGATAGCGCAGGCGCGTCTCCTCGCTGGTCTTGCCTTCATCGTTAATGGGAAACGGCGGCGTCTTGGCTTCATTCAGCAACAGAATGGTACGCGCGCGGACTTCCACCTCGCCACTGGGGTTTTGCTTGTTCACCGTCTCCGGCGACCTCAACACAACTTCGCCTTCCACCCCCACCACGTACTCGGAGCGCACTTCCTTTGCTTTGTCGTGCGCTTCGGCGCTGAATTCGCGGTTGCAGACCACTTGCGTGATTCCCGTGTGGTCGCGCAATTCAAGGAAAATCAAGTTGCCCAGATCGCGGCGCACGTCCACCCATCCGGCCAGAAAAACAGTTTGGCCCACGTGTTCCTTACGAAGTTCACCACAGTGCTGTGTTCGCTGCCGATTGCCAAGAAGGTCGAGTTTCAAATCTATTCCCTCACGGTTGTTATTCTGTCAACGAATTTGCCATGCCCGCAATCTTCGCTCTTATATATTCGGGAATGCGGTCTGGTTCCACCGCCTCTTGCTGACCATTTGCCATGTCTTTCACCTGAAACTTGCCGTCAGCAATCTCCGCGTCTCCTACGATGATAGCGAAACGCGCGCCAATTTTATTGGCCATGCCCATGGATTTCTTCATCGAGGCAGGCTCAAAGCCAATGGCCACCTTCAAATTCCCCTGACGCAATTTGCGAGCCAGTGCATTGGCGGGTCCCAGAGTATTTTCCCCCAGCCACACGACATAGGCAGTTGGCGATTCCTTCCACTCCGTCAGAGGGGCTGCCTGCCTGGCTTTTTCGTTGACCACCAGGATCAACCTGTCCTGCCCGATGGCAAATCCGATTCCCGGTGTGGACGGGCCCCCAAGCATTTCCGAGAGGCCATCATAGCGCCCGCCGCCGAGTATTGCATCCTGCGCGCCCAGTGCGGAACTGGTGATCTCAAACGTAGTTCGAGTGTAGTAGTCGAGACCCCGGACGAGGCGGGGTGTAATCTGGAACATAATTCCGCGCTGGTTCAATTCCGATGTGACCGTGTTGAAGTGCTGACTGCATTCCACGTCCAGGCTATCCAGTATCGTCGGTAGTTTCGCGATGATGGCCTGGTCGGCCGGCACTTTGCAGTCAAACACGCGCAGCGGGTTGGTAACGGACCGGCGCTGGCAATCGGCGCACATTTGGGATCGGACCGGCTCCAAAGCCTGTTTGAGCGTCTTCAAGTACTCCGGCCGGCATTTGGCGCAGCCTACTGAATTAATCAGCAGATTGTATTCACCCACCCCGCAGCCGCCCACCTGCCCCAGGAACTCGCACAACATTTCCAGCAGTTCGGCGTCCACGAGCGGCGAATCCGAGCCGAGAACTTCAGCGCCGATTTGGTAGAACTGGCGATAACGGCCTTTTTGCGGGCGCTCGCGGCGGAACATGGGGCCCATATAATAAAGTTTGTCGATTCGTCCTTCGTTGTAAAGACTGTGTTCGATATAGGCCCGCACCACCGATGCCGTCGCCTCGGGGCGGAGCGAAAGTGTTTCACTGTCTCGATCGGCGAAGGTAAACATTTCTTTGGCCACGATGTCCGTGTCCGTCCCTACCGTGCGCGCGAAGAGCGCGGTTTGCTCCAGAATCGGCGTGCGAATTTCCCCGAAATTGTAGGCGCCGAAAACACGGCGGGCGTCCTGTTCCACCTGCTGCCAAAGGAACACCTCCGCCGGCAGAAGATCGCGCGTGCCTTTAACCCCGCGAATTGTTTCGTTTTTCGTTGACACGTTTTTGAACCTGACTCGCAGGGCTCGCCGCGGCGAGCGTTTGGCCACTTGTTGAATGCCTTCTTCACTACAACCAGGACGAACGCCGTTCGCCCCTACGTCAAGCTAGCGCGGGGTTTTCTTGCCTGACTCGGCGAGGTAATTCTCCTTATATTGAAGGTAGTGCGTGGCGTGCATATCGATAAAGCGCCGGTCAGATTCACCGAGTTGTCTCTGGAAATGCGCGGGCAATCCAAGATACAGACTATTGGGCGGAATCACCGTATTCTCGAGCACCAGGGCGCCCGCGGCCACAATTGAACCTTCGCCCACCCTGACGTTATTCAACAGAACCGCGCCCATGCCGATCAAGCAGTGATCCTCAATGGTGCACCCGTGCAGCACCGCCCGGTGGCCCACCGTCACCCAATCACCCACAGTCGTGGGCGAGCCCAGCATCGTATGCACTATCGTCCCGTCCTGAATATTGCTATTGGCGCCCACACGGATCGGATCAATGTCGCCCCGCAGCACTGACTGAAACCATACGCTCGAGTTTTCACCAATTTCAACGTCGCCGATTAAGTCCGCGCTCTCGGCAATGAAGGCCGATGCGGCAATGCTTGGAGTGTGGACGCCATAAGCCAGTATCATGGAGTAACCCGCCCAGTCTGCTTGATTGAGAATTATGGAGCCTTCTGAAAATAACACAGACGCGCGAAATGGGGCAAGGAGTAGACGCTGAGCGATTCGGCGATTAAGTGATGGCGGAAGTTTTGTTAAATTCGCGCGATCGCCCTTTCACTCCATCACTCAATCATTTTGGGCGCACCAATTCCATGGGCTTGCCTTCCGCCCAGGGCTTGTAGCTTGTGGCAAAGCGGATGCGCTCATCGAGGGGTGGATGGGTGTAAAGCCAAAACTTGAAGAACGCCGGCGGGTCCGGGTCTTCCAAATCCTGCTCGCCGAGGATTTGCAATGACCGCGCTTCGGCGGCATTCGGGTCCGGCACCACGCCATAAGCCACTTCCAAACCGAACTGGTCCGCCTGCTGCTCCACTTGCCTTGAGAGAGCGCAATAAACCGGGGTGGACGCGAAAGTCAGCACGGTCAGAACCAAGAGCAGGACGGGAAGAGATGCCAGGTCTCCCACGCCTTCAAGATTCTCGGCTGAGTCCGGGCGCTTGAGGATTCGCTCGACGACATAAAAACCTATCCAGAAAGCAAAAAACGCGCCAGCCTCAAATTCGACAAACCCTTTAAGTACGTGGCCGAGAACGTAATGCCCTGTTTCGTGTCCCAGCACCAAAAGCGTTTCGTCCTCGTTCATCACCCGAAGCGTGGTGTCCCAAACCACGACCCGCTTGCTGGATCCGATTCCGTTCACATAGGCGTTTACGGCATTGGTTTTTGTGCTGGCATCCATTTCAAGAATTCGTGATTCCGGAATACTCAAGCCCGCGCGGTGAAGCATCAGTTCTATGCGCGCGGTCAGCGCCGGATGGGTTTGCTCGAGCGGAGTGTATTTGTAAAAGAGCGGATCGATGACCAGCGGCTCAACCAGGATCATGCCCAGCGTGAGCGGTACGGTGACGAGCCAGAAATAAAGCCACCACCTCCGCGGGCTGCGCCGGATGACTGAATAAAGTATCCAAACGACAAGAACGCCGGATACTACTGTGATGCCGAGTGCTTTCCCCCAGTCAGCAAGCCACCCCAGGAAGGTTTGATTGGAGAAGCCAAAACGCTTTTCCAGGGCAAAACCCGAATAGTATTCGAGCGGAAACTCGATCAAGCTCACCGAAACAAAAAATAACGGGACGAAAATAAGACACTGGACAAAATGCCGCGAGGAAGCCCCGCGCGCCCAATTTCGGAAGGCTATCGCTACTTTCGCGCGCCAAAGGAGAAAATAGACTCCCAAGGCAAACGCGGTGCCCAAAAAATAGAGGATGTATCGTATGTGAGAGTAGGCAACGGCACGCGCGCGTTGTTCAGGCGCAAGGGTGTAGCGATCAGGCGGCGGGGAATTCTGATTCGCCACGCCCTGCAAGGAGGATTGCGCCGGCGCGGCCTGTTCTGAGATTGCCTTGCCCGTGAACGCACGAGCGCCTCTACCCCCGCCCATCACGAATAGCACCAGGCCCAGAGTGAAACAGCCCCACATGATCAGACAATCTCGGCCCGCCTTGATGGGATCGCCCATTTAAATCCTGGGCAGCACAATGCCCTGCTGGGACTGGTACTTGCCCTTTTTGTCCTTGTAGGAAACCTCGCAAAGCTCGTCTGACTCAAAAAACACAATCTGGCAAAGCCCTTCATTGGAGTAGACGCGCGCTGGCAAGGGGGTGGTATTCGATATTTCTAGCGTCACGAATCCCTCCCATTCGGGCTCTAGGGGCGTTACATTGACAATGATGCCGCAACGCGCGTACGTGGACTTGCCCACGCAGATGGTGAGCACGCTGCGGGGGATTTTGAAATATTCCACCGAGCGCGAAAGGGCAAACGAGTTGGGCGGGACAATACATACCGGCCCACGAAACTCGACAAAAGATTTCTCGTCGAAATGCTTGGGATCGACCACGGAGCTGTTCACATTGGTGAAGATTTTGAACTCATCGGCCACGCGCAGGTCATACCCGTAGGAAGAAACTCCATAGGAAATAACGCCCTCGCGCACCTGACTCTCGGCAAAAGGATTAATCATGTCATTCTCTCGAACCATCTTGCGAATCCACCGGTCATTCTTTACGGACATTCACACCACCTCGTTTGGATTAGGAATCCGAATCACGATGAACCACTAATACTACCGCGCTGCCATCGCCATGAATGAGCCAAGCATGATATTACAGGAGAAAAGCCTTGACAATGAATAACCCCTAATCTAGTATTAAGGTTCCTGTTTTCAGGAGGTTCGCGTGATTAAGCTCGACATCATTTCCGAGGTCGTGACCCGGACCGGCATCACCAAGACCCGGGCAGAAATTGCGGTGGAGACGGTTTTCGAAGCCATGAAACAAGCTCTGGCGAAGGGCGACCGCATCGAACTGCGAGGTTTTGGGGTTTTCAACGTAAAGCCCCGCAAGACGGGCATCGGTAGAAACCCGCGCACAGGTGCTGAAGTCAACATCCCTCCCGGCAAAGCGGTTAGATTCAAGCCGGGCAAAGACCTTCAGTCACTTCAATAAGAAACCGCCTGACCGTCCAATCGCCGATCCCGCAAGCCTCTGCCACCCGGTCACATTAGATTTACGGGATCCATGTCAATCATTAGATCCCGAGGCGCGACTCCGCGCTGCTCGCAATGGTCCACCAGCCGGTGCAAGACCTCATTGAGTTTTGCCCGCGAGCTGCATTTCACCAGGCATTGAATGCGGTAGCGGCCCTCAATCCTGGCCAGGGGCGCCGGACTTGGCCCCAAAACCTTCATACCCGGCGTGGCATCTTCTATTCCATCAAAATACTCTTTAACTTTCCGCGCAACGCCGGCGGCGCGCTCCAGGTCCTCGTGCTGTGCAATAATATTGGCGAGCGCAGTCCAGGGCGGATAATGCATCAAGCGGCGGAAGCGCATTTCTTTGGTGAAAAACACTTCGTAATTTTGCTCCGCTGCCATCCGGACCGCGTAATGTTCCGGATAAAAAGTTTGCACCAGAACGCGCCCGGGCATGTCTCCTCTCCCCGCGCGTCCGGCGGCCTGGGTGAGCAATTGAAATGTCCTTTCCGCGGCGCGAAAGTCCGGCATGCTGAGCCCGGCATCCACGGAGACGACACCCACCAACGTGACCCCGGGAAAATCGTGTCCCTTGGCGATAAGCTGTGTGCCCACCAGGATGTCAATCTTTCCCGCCCTGAAATCAGAGAGAGTCTTGGCGAATTGTCCCTGGCGGCGCGCCACGTCCCGATCCAGGCGGATTACTCGCGCACCAGGAAAAAGTTCCGCGATCTTGTCCTCAAGTTTTTCCGTCCCTTCGCCGACATATTGAAGATGCTCACTGTCACAAGCCGGACAACGGGCAAGCACCTTGGCTGTGTAGCCGCAGTAATGGCAAACCATCTGATGCTCGCGCCGGTGATAAGTAAGCGAGATGGAGCAATTGACGCAGCGCTGCGTCTGACCGCAACTCCGGCAGAGGACAAACCATGAGTAACCGCGACGATTCAATAGAATCATTGTTTGCGAACCGGTCGCGAGCTGAGCGTTGATCTCTTCCTTCAGGCGGCGCGAGATGGGCACCTGGGTAAAGGTTTCGCGAAATTCCTGGCGCATGTCCACGATTTCCACGCGCGCCAGCGGCCGCCCACCAATTCGCTCCTCAAGGGTCCTAATGCGGTACTTTCCGGTGCGCGCATTGTGCGCCGATTCCAGTGATGGCGTCGCCGAGCCAAGCACGGCGAGCGCCTGGGCCAGCCGGGCTCGCACCACGGCGGCGTCCCGTCCGTGATATCGCGGCGTTTCTTGCTGCTTATAACTGGGATCGTGCTCCTCATCCACAATCACCAAGCCGAGGTTTGCCAGTGGAGCGAAGACGGCTGAACGAGTTCCCAGCACGACTTTCGCTTCGCCCAAGCTGGCGCGCCACCAGGCGTCGTGCCTCTCCGCCGCGCCCATTCCGCTGTGCAGCAACGCCACGCGTTTGCCAAAACGGGCGGTGAATTGGGACTGCACGCCCGGAGTCAAAGCAATCTCCGGCACCAGCATCAGCGCATCGCGACCGCGCTCCAGGCACTCCGCGATCAGCCGCAAGTAGATTTCTGTTTTTCCGCTGGCGGTGATTCCCTGAAGCAACACCACTTCGAACTTCGCCGCTTCAAGGATCTGCGCAAGGTCCTTCATGACGGCAGATTGTGCGGCCGTCAGCGTCGGCAGACTGAACTCTTCGTTGATGGAGCCGGCGGTTAGGGAATCATGCGCGGTACCCGCCTGAGCTTGTTCCAAATGAATTCGCCCGGACTGTTCGAGTTTCTTGAGGGAGGCAAGGTCCCCGCGCGCCGATTTTAGCAGCACGCGGTGATCGCCCGCCGAGCCAACTTGTTCGAGCGCATCAAGAATCCGCTGCGCCACCGGCGAAAGGCGCTGTTCCGGCGCCGCCGGTAGCGGCCCGGAAACCAGTCGCACTGCAAATGTTTCACGAGGCTTGCGTTGGCGCGCAATCGCTTTGATGCTCAGGAGACCCTCCGCCAAAGCCCTGGCAAGAACTTCCGCCGAGGCGGAGAAATTCCGCCGGACACTTTCATAGGTGACGGTCCTGGGGCCGCCATCTCCTTCTACGTATTGAAGCAGGCGCGCCTCCTCGTTGGTTCGTGCTTCTTCGAGAAGGCTCAAAGCAAGGTCGTCCAGCCTCGCCCGCCCCGCTTCCGTGAGCGTGACCACGCGGGTCTTTGTGATTTCAGACTTGAGTGGCAGCATGGCGCGGAATACTTCGCCCACAGGAGCAAGGTAGTATTCGGCAATCCAAAGCCCAAGGGTTAGAAGCTCGGGCGAGAGTAGGGGCTGGGGATCGAGCACGCGGGAAATCTCACGCACCTTCACGCCCGGAGCAGGGCGCATCCTCGGCTCCAGAGCGATGCCGCGTGCCTGGCGCGCCCCCAATGGAACCATGACGCGGTGTCCCGGGCGCACATCCATTCCTTCCGGAACCCTGTAGGTCAGTGGATGGCGAATGGCCGCAATGACGGCAACATCCACCAGCCTGTCTGTTGTTTTTTTTCGCGGCATGTAGACTTTGATTTAAGCACCGAATTCATACGGCGCGGGGAGAATTTATTGCTCCGAGTTCTTGCGATTGGATTGCATCTGTTGCGGAACCCGTCGGGATTTTGAAAAAGTAAAGTTGCCGGAAAGGCGCGTTTTCGTTAATCTTATTCGATGCAACCATCACTCTATGACGTTGACCCGGGACCGCAGTGCCCGGAACTTGTCCGTATGATTGTGGAAATCCCGAAGAATTCAAGCAATAAGTACGAATACTCCGCCGAATTGGGTGTTTTCCGTCTGGACCGGGCTCTTTACTCTCCCATGCATTACCCGGGAGACTACGGCTTTATTCCTGGAACCCTTGCCGAGGACGGCGATCCCATGGACGTCCTGATTTCCGCCGATGAGGCAACTTTCACGGGCTGCATGATTGAGGTCCGGCCGGTAGGCGTATTGAATATGGTGGATGAACACGGGCCGGATCAAAAAATCCTGGCCGTGCCCGACCGAAATCCCCGCTACGAACAAATTCACACCATCGACCAGATTTTCCCCCACATCCGCGTTGAAATTGAGCATTTTTTTGCCATCTACAAAGAACTGGAAGGAAAGATGACACAGATGAAAGGATGGCGGGGCCCCAAGGAAGCCCGCGAAGCGATTGTGGCGAGCCGGCTACGCTATCAGCAGACCAGGCCTGAGCCAAAGTAGCGGAGGGTCCAGTTTCTACCTGCCTGCCGGAACGAAATTTTTATCCCACGCCCCGCGTGCGGGCAGCCACCAAGCCCGCATAGAGCTTGCCGAGTTGGTCCAGCATCTGAACGGCGGAGCTGAAATTCCTGCGATTGATGTGCTCAATGTTCAAGCCCAACGGAGGCGGGTCTGGGGGCAGATTGTCAAATACATCCATCAAAACATGCTGTGCCAATTTCAGTGAGCGGTCGAATGAGGAAAGCTCAGGCGAAGGCGCAACCTTGTTTTCCGGACTATCGCCGCGCAAGAGGAAACGGTCCAGATGAACGGGCAAGTCAACTCCCAGCCAGCGCAGCACCTCCAAATCTCGTGGGTGCGAAACTGGGGCGAAGCTGAGAAAAATCCGCGCCTCGACCCCGTTCAAGCGCTGGATCAGGCCCACAATGTCATTCGAATCAAACAAGACCTGAGTGGTAAAGAAATCGATGCCCGCATCGCACTTGCGACGAATTCTTTCCGCCTCATTCAGCCGGCTGGGGATGGTAATGCCTCCCAGGCTGACCGGCAAATGGGCGGCACGCACTTGTTGCGCGGCTTCCATCACGCTCGGTCCGGGGTAACGGATTTTGCTCGATTCGCCACCGACCAGGATGAAGTTCTCAATCGAGAATTCGTCCAGGGTTTTTCTGAACCAATTCGACTGGTCGGGCTCATAAACAACGCACCGGTTCACAACAATTTCGGTCCGCGCTTTACTCAGAATTCCTGCGCCCAGAATGCGGGGCTCCACACGGTGAACAAAATTGTGAGTTCGGGGAGAGCCGCGGTCCTCGTCATGGATTTCAGGTAGATTTATTCCATCCACCAGGCCGGCGATTTTCTCCACTTCCGCGATGGTGGACGCAATGGATTCGGGCTTGGCCGCCGGTGGCGGGACCACCTCAAATAGTGTGACGGGAACAGACCAGTTTGGAATTTTGTCTTTGAGTTTCATCCCAAATTTCCCCAGAGACCCTGCACGGGCCGTGCGCCTGCTCTATTCAGCTTAGAACGGGGAACGCGAAACCACAAGAGCGTGACGCGGCCGGTAGTGGATCAGTTTGATGTAGAGGAGGCTTTACGCCGCCACAAGGCGGGGTAAACCCGCCTCTACTAAATCAAGCCCATGTGACCTAGGGTTTGGGAAAGGCAGAGGTGTGATCGTTGATGATCCGCCAACCCTCCGGAAATTTACGGAAGACCAGGGTGAACACACCTTCGGGATGGTCGGACTCACGGACAAGGTGAAACTTGCCCACCACCAGAGCGGTGCTGGAAGAAAGCACAGTGACTTCAAGATCGGAAAACGTGAGCGTCCCCATGGCGCGCCGGTCCGGGTAAGACTTCCGGTATCGTTCGAGAACACCCTGCCACCCGCGAACGATTCCGTTCGAGCCCACGAACTCAGTCGCCTCCGAGTTCCAATAGCCTTTCATAAATGCGTCCACATCACCGCGATTCCAAGCCTCCACTTGGGCGTCCATCACGCCGCGTATCGCCTTTTCCGCGCCGCCGGCCGGTGCAAGAGCCCATGAATTACCTATGACCATCACAGCGAAAGCGAACCATGGAATCAATAATCTGGAAGATCCCTTCATCGCCCCACCTCTGGCAAAGTCAAGCTTCCATTCTGGCCTTTCAGTTCTTGACATTTGCCATTTGCCATTTAACATTTGCCATTTGAAATTCTCTTACCTCTCCAGCACAACGATTCCGCCCTTCATCACAAACTTCACATTTTCAAGCAAGGACACATCCTGAAGCGGGTCGCCATCCACGGCGATGAGGTCGGCAAACTTCCCCGACTCGAGGGTACCGACCTTATCCTGCCAGCCGAGCAGGTCCGAAGCGTTCAAAGTAGCAGCTTGGATGGCGGACAATGGCGACATCCCAAGCTTGACCATCACCGCGAATTCGTGCGCATTCAGGCCGTGCGGATAGACCGCTGAGTCGGTTCCGAAAGCGATCTTCACGCCTTCGCGAATGGCGTGCTCTTCATTGCGGCGGGCGGCGGGCAAAACCATTTTCGCTTTGGCCACCATACTGGGAGTAAGCCCGAATTTTTCGAGATTTTCCCCGAGCCAGTCTTCCAGGTACAGTGTAGGGACAAGATAAGTTCCGCGCTGCTTCATCAACTGAATGTCCTCATCATTGATAAAGCTTCCGTGCTCGATGGAATCAACTCCGGCCAGCGTCGCGTCTTTGATGCCCTGTGCGCCGTGGGCATGCGCCGCCACCTTGCGTCCCAGCCGGTGAGCTTCGGCGACGATGGCTCGCATCTCCTCGGGGCTGAACTGCTCGAAGTTCGGATTGTCACCCTCGGAAAGCACGCCGCCGGTGGCCATGAATTTAATGACATCGGCTCCGTACTTGATATTTTCGCGCACTTTGGCCATCACCCCGTCAATTCCATTGGCCACACCCTCGCCCTCGGCGTGGAATTGGGGAGCGAGCAAGTTCTGGTCGCCGTGGCCGCCGGTGATGCTCAAGGCCGGGCCCGAAGCAAGAATTCGCGGCCCCGGAACGTCACCCGCATTGATGGCATCTCGCAAGGCGATGTCCGCGTAACCGTTGGCATGGACGTTTCGAACCGTGGTGAACCCCGCTTCAAGAGTGATGCGGGCGTTTTTCGCGCCAATCAGGGCCTCGCGAGGGATGGAAACGCTCAGCCCCCTGTAGCTGGTTTGGCCCACGTTGAAGGTGAGGTGCGTGTGCGCATCAATAAGTCCCGGCAACACGGTCGATTGAGACAGGTCAATGATTCTTGCACCCGATGGCACGCGTGACTGGACTTGATTTTCTGGACCGATTTCTTTAATCCTGTCGCCCTCGATTAGAATTATCTGGTGTTCAAGGTATTTTCCGGAACGGACATCAAGCACCCGTCCCGCTTTCACCGCAACCGTCGGCGAGTGTATTGTGGCATCCTGGCTCCATCCTGGGGCCGACACAAAAGCTTGCGAGGCGAAAAGCGATATGCACAGAATCAACCTCTTGATGCGCCGCATGGACAATCTCCTTGTCGATTGAATAGGGGTGAAAATCAAACTTCTCGAAGACGTTGGCGCGCCAATACTACGGCGCCCAGTGCGCCCGCATTGTCCCCCAGGGTACCACCCACAATGCGCACCCGGTGCACGTCCTTGGGCCGGAGGAAATATTCATAGGCAGTGGCGCGGATAGGCCCGACGAACTCTTCGCCCAAACGCTCATTGATGCCGCCGCCAATCACCACCCGGTCCGGGTCCAGAAGGTTCACCACGTTCGCCACCAGAATCCCCAGGTAGTGCTGGGCATTTTGCATTACCTTGCGCATTACTTTATCGTTTTTCTTCAGCGCTCTCGCCACGATGCTGCTGGTCATGCGCTCGTGGTGAGTTTCTCTCATGATTTTCAGCACTATACTTTTGCGGCCATTCTTGATGGCGGCCCGCACTTCACGCTCCATGGCCGTGCGGCTGGCGAGCGCCTCCACGCAGCCCCGATGCCCGCAACCGCAGACGGGTCCATCCACGGCAATAACCATGTGACCGATCTCGCCGGCCCCGCCGCTCGAACCGTCGTAGAGGCGGCCGCCGGAAATAATCGCGCCCCCAATCCCCGTGCCCACGAATATTGCCACCATGTCTTTCGCGCCACGCCCCGCTCCCAGCGCGTACTCGCCAATACCGCCCACGTGAACATCGTTATCCACCACCACCGGAACGTGAAGTAATGCTTTCAATGCGGAAGCAAGCGCCACTTCATGCCATCCCAGGTTGGGCGCCTTATGGACGATGCCCCGCACCGGGTCCGTGGGCCCGGGAGCGCCTACGCTCACCGCCCGCACTTCGCGGATCTTGAGTCCCGCCGTCCGGGCTGCCTCCTCCACCACTCCGGCAATGTCTGCGATCAGGCGGGAAGGTCTTTGCGCTTTGTTGGTGGGAATCTTTTCCATTGCCAGGATCTCGTTCCTGCCATTCACCGCCAGCGCGCGCAGGCTGGTACCACCAAGGTCAACTCCCACAATAACGTCTTTGGTTCTTGGCATGGGCGTCCTCCCGGGGCTGTCAGTCGAGTAGCCGCGACAGTCTATCGCAACTCGCGAAAATCAAAAACGGAATTTGCGGCCCGGGCGCACCCGGCCAAATGTATAATACGCAGACTCGCAGGGAACCCGGCGCAGGCACTGGCCTTTTCTCCAGGCTCGTCACGGGTATCAACGGAACGGGATTGAGGATGGAAGCAAGAGCAAAATCCATAAGTGTTTTTGGCCTGGGGTACGTAGGCTCGGTCACCGCGGCATGCCTCGCTCACCTGGGCCATCGTGTGATCGGTGTGGACGTCAACTCCACAAAAGTGGAAATGACGGCCGCGGGCAGGTGCTCCATCATCGAAGCGCGCATGGATGAGCTGATGACGGAAGCGCACCAGTCCGGCAGGTTGCAAGCCACCGGGGACGCCGCAGCGGCCATTCGCGATTCCGAAATTTCCTTTGTGTGCGTCGGCACTCCCAGCCAGAGGAACGGAAAGCTGGATCTCAGCCACGTGGAGCACGTGTGCGGCGAAATTGGCGAAGGTCTTCGTGGCAAGATTTCGCCCCACTTGGTTGCCATTCGCAGTACTGTCCTGCCTGGCACCACGGGATCAGTGGTGATCCCGAGGATTGAAGCCGCCAGCGGCCGGCGGGCCGGATCAGGCTTCCAAGTTTGTTACAACCCTGAATTCATGCGGGAAGGCAGCGCGGTGGAGGATTTCTTTCACCCTCCCTACACCATCCTCGGCACGAGCGACCCTGCCCAGCTCGCGCCCATGCGCGAGATCTATCAATGGGCCTCAAGCGGGATTCTCGAAACTTCGCTGGCTGTCGCCGAAATGGTGAAATACGCCTCCAACGCCTTCCACGCCTTGAAAGTGGGTTTTGCCAATGAGCTTGGGACACTTTCCAAGCATTTGGGCGTGGATACGCACGCGGTTACGGAGATCTTTACATCGGATAACCGCCTCAATATTTCACCCGCATATCTCAGGCCCGGATTTGCCTTTGGCGGTTCATGCTTGCCCAAGGATCTTCGCGCCCTCAGTTATCGCGCCCGGGAACTTGATTTACGTCTACCTCTGCTCGACGCCATTATGGCCAGCAACCACGAGCACATCGAGCGTGCCGTCGAAGCAGTTCTACGCACCAAAAAGAAAAACATTGGATTGCTGGGGTTGAGCTTCAAAGCGGGTACGGACGATTTGCGGGAGAGCCCCCAGGTTCAACTCACCAAGCGACTGTTGGGCGAGGGATGCCAAATTCGCATCTGGGACCAAAATGTTTCCCTGGGACAGCTCACCGGATCGAATCGGCAGTTTATTCAGGAAGTTATCCCCCACATCGGTTCGCTGCTCACTTCAAGTTTGCAGGAGGCGGTGGAAAATTCCGAGGTTATTATCATCGGGACTGCAACCGTGAGTCATGAAGCGCTGCGCACTTTCCTGCGTCCGGGGCAAACCGTGATCGACCTTGTCAACCTGGATAAGTCGCTCCGCCCAGAAGGGCCGTCTGAATATGAAGGGATCTGCTGGTGATTAGACGGAGTGCATTCACGCCCATTTCAGCAAAAGCTGCGAGATGTCATGGGCCAGATTTCGTCCGCAGGCAAACAAACCCGGGATGACTGGAGACTTTCTGTTAAACTCCAGCAGCGAATTTGCTGAGCTTCGAACGATTCCCCCCGCAGCCTCGATCAGTGCAACACCGGCGGCGACATCCCACTCGTTTTTTGGAGTCAGCGTCCATGTGGCATCCGCGCGGCCGGCTGCCACTAGAGCCAGCTTGTAAGCCACCGAACCCATGGGGCGAATTTCTAAATCGCGACTCCGAAATCGCTCCCATTCGCCCCGCTTCAGTTCACTCCGGCTGGCAAGCACCACCGTCCCGGCGAGGCCCGCTTTCGCACTCGCCGCAGCGGGCTGGCCGTTATAAGTTATGCCCGCCCCGCGCGCGCCCAGAAAAATTTCTTCCGTAACAGGATTGCAAATGCCTCCCGCCACTGGATTTCCGTCTTCAACCATGGCGACGGACACGCACCATTCCGGAACACCGGCTATAAACTCGGAAGTTCCGTCCAAAGGGTCAACCACCCAAACGTGTTTTCGACCCAGTCGCGCGAGGTCGTCCACGGTTTCTTCGGAGAGCCATCCTTCCTCCGGGCGGACCAGTGCTTCGTGCAGGACGCGGTTGGAAACACGGTCAGCCTCGGTGATTGGCCCTCGGCCTCCTGATTTATGTTCGGCCTGGACTGCGCCTGGAATAAACGAGGAGATGGCCATTACAGCCGCCTTCAAGGCGCCATTTATTCTGATAAGTAGTTCTTGAGATGAAGTTTGGGTCATCCACAGTTTTCCATGAGTCTCCACTTCTGATTCGGCCAGGAAGGAGGCATGCTCGCGCACGCTTTGCCTCACCCCCTCGCCACGGCCGTCTGGGTCTCTTCCCCATTCACCCCCACAAACCCCTGGCGTTCGAGATGCAGGAAGATTTCCTGAGCCACTTCCTCGGGAGAAAGGTCTGTCGTATCGATCACCACCTCCGCGTCGGTTGGCGCTTCGTAGGGATCGTTCACGCCGGTAAACTGCTTCACCAGGCCGGCTCGCGCTTTGGCGTAAAGACCTTTCCGGTCTCGCGCTTCGCAAGTTTCAATGGGAGTCGCCATGTGCACCAGCACAAAGCCGCCGTAAGGTTGAATGGCCGCCCGCACTTCCTTGCGAATGGCATCAAAAGGGGCGATTGGAGCGCATAGAGCGATGCCGCCATTTTTGGTGATTTCAGAAGCCACAAAGCCGATGCGCCGGATGTTGATGTCGCGATGCTCGCGCGAAAATCCAAGCTCGGAGGATAGATTCTTACGAACTATATCACCGTCCAACAAAGTGACGGGGCGCCCGCCCATCTCCAGGAATTTCACCCGCAGCACATTGGCCACCGTGGATTTTCCCGAGCCCGAAAGTCCGGTAAAAAATACGGTAAAGCCCTGGCGATGCCGCGGCGGATAACTGCGCTGCAACTCGCGCCCCACTTCAGGGAAAGTAAACCAGGAAGGAACTTCCCTGCCCTCGTTCAGCCGGTTGCGCAGGTCCGTGCCTGAGAGGTTCAGGGTGCGGGCGCCCTTGGGCACTTCGTTATCCGGCACGTAGACGTCCTGGTCTTCCAGGTAAACCATCATCTGGAACGGCACCATGGTAACGCCGATCTCTTCCTCATATTTTTTCAAGAGCTCTTGCGCGTCGTAGGGCCCGTAAAAGGGTTTGCCATCCGCGTCATTGCCCGGACCCGCGTGGTCTCGCCCCACAATAAAATGGCTGCAGCCGTGGTTCTTGCGAATAATGGCATGCCACACCGCTTCGCGCGGACCGCCCATGCGCATGGCGAGGGGAAGGAGTGACAGTTTAACGGTATCCTTGGGATATTTAGATAGCAGCATTTGGTAGCAACGCACGCGAACGTAATATTCCACGTCGCCGGGCTTGGTCATGCCCACCGAAGGATGAATCAGGAGATTGGCGCCCACTTTTTTGGCGGCGCGGAAGGTTAACTCCTGATGGGCGCGGTGCATCGGGTTGCGGGTTTGGAAGGCCACGATTTTTCTCCAACCGAGGCGAAGGAATTCCGCCCGCAGCTCGGCCGGAGTCAGGCGCAGAGTTCGAAAATCGTAATGCGAGGGCCGTTGTACTCCTTCCAAACGCCCGCCCACATACCAGGGATGGGTTCGTTGCAACAAATGATCCACGCCGGGATGAACGCGGCTGGTGGTCCCGTAAACGGATTGCGCCTCCGCCGGCAAATCGGGCTGCCAGACTTCGTCCACGTGCAAGACGGCCAGCATCACGCCCTCGGGATCGCGCAGTGCCACTGGCTTGCCCGCCGCGAGCGTCTTGGCAAACGCCTCGGGCACGTCGAGCGTGATGGGAATGGGCCAGACCGTGCCATCCGCCAGACGCATTTCACTGCATGTCCGGTCGTAATCGGCGCGCGTCATAAACCCGCGCAGGGGCGAGAAGCCGCCGGACAAAAGCAGCTCCACATCGCAGAGCTGTCGGGGAGTCAAATCCCAGGAAGGCCACTCGCGCGAATGAGACCGGAGTTCGAGCACCCGCTCCGGCTGTGCCATAAGATTAACCAGCGCCCCGCCATGCGGCGGAGTAAGATGATCGTGCATTTCAATTTTTCTCCTTCTGATGGATTAGGTCTTGACTAGAAATACTTGGGGTGCGCCCGATTCAACAGATACGGCAACAACAGGCGCTCGGTGTGTGTGGACACGACGAAGCAAAAGGCGCGATGGTGCATCGCGATTGGAGTGAGTTTTGAAGGTCTTTGCCCATCGTTAAGTCTCAAACAGGATTGTACCAAGGATTCGAGGTTGTGACCAGCAGGAATTTCGCTTCGCCATGAGGCGTATAATCCATTTTCACTTTCCTTCCGATGAACGCTTCAAGCCACGAACCTGTAACTGCTGCAAGCGAGTTGGAAGTCATCGCTTGTTCTCTGCGCGATGCACTGGCGGCGCATCGCGGCGGGGCAAGCAGGTTGGAAGTGACTGTCCGGCTTGATCAAGCCGGATTGACACCGCCGTTGGACATGGTGATGGAAATCATTCAGCGCGTCCCGCTGCCCATTCGCATCATGCTGCGCGACCGCCCGGATTTTTCCGCGGGTAGAGACCTGGAGCTTGAAGGATTAGTACGGAAGGCCGGCGAATTCGCCTCAATCGACATTGGAGCTAAAGCGGGAGGGAGCATCGATGGGGTCGTGGCAGGGCACATCAGAGATGGGATGCTGGACGTTGCGGCCCTCGAAAGAATCATCAATGCTGCGCCAAACCTGCATGTGACAGTCCATCACGCCATCGAGGCAACTGCCGATCCTCTTGAAACTCTGCGGACCTTGAGAGGATTTGAGGCCGTCGACCGGGCACTGGTCTCTGGAGGCGCGGGCAGTGTCGAAGACCGCATCGATCGGCTGATTCAGATGCGTGCGGCTTTCGGCCCGGAGCGCTCCTTGATCGCCGGGGGAAAATTGACCTTGGACATGCTCAGGCCCCTTCGCGACGCAACGGGCATCCGCATTTTTCATTTGGGACGCGCGGTGAGAACCCCCGAAGCACCGGGCGGACCGGTAGACAGTGAAAAGGTAAAGATGGCCGTCGACCTTTTGGGGGTGAGGTAGCTCCGGCTTTAGGTCGGCACGAAGAATGTTGAAAAGAAGATGCCGGCCTGAAGGCCGGCGCCACGTAGAACCTTTGCCACGCCGAGCGGGAAACTCATCTATAATACGAGATTGTGTAACAAAGGCTGGCGCAATGAAAGAATCTGGTCCGGCGTATTGACCCAAAATTAAACGGTTTGCACGGGAGCTGCCATGTGCGGAATTGTAGCCTACGTTGGGGAGCAAAACGCGCGCAACATTCTAGTGGAAGGGCTGAAGCGCCTCGAGTATCGCGGCTACGATTCGGCGGGAATTGCCATCCTGAACTCACCTTCCTACCTGGCCCGGGAGGTAGGCAAAGTGGCGATGCTGGAGGCGCACGTTCTTCAAGATGTTCCTGCGGGCACGGTGGGCATTGCGCACACGCGCTGGGCCACGCACGGCAAGCCGACGAAAGCCAACGCGCATCCGCACTCTGATTGCACCGGAAAACTATTTCTGGCGCACAATGGCATCATTGAAAATTATCAATCCTTAAAAAAGCGCTTGCTGGCCGAGGGTCACAAGTTCGTCTCCGAAACCGACACCGAAGTGCTGGCCCACTTGATTGAGAGCGCCTACAAAGGAAACCTGGAAGCTGCGGTGCAGAAGGCGCTTTCCCAGGTTGAGGGCACCTACGGCATCGCCGTGATTCACACCGAAAGCCCCCGGCAGGTCATTATGGCGCGGAGGGGCAGCCCCATCGTGCTCGGCATCGGCAAGGGTGAATCACTGGCGGCTTCGGACGTGTCCGCGCTCGCCCAGCATACGGACCAGGTGGTTTACCTGGAAGATAATGAGGTGGCGCGGCTTGAAGCCGGCCAGTTCTACATCACCACTCTCGGCAACCGGTCGGTGAGCAGGGGCACGACGCAGCTTGAAGTGAGCCAGGAAGCAATGGATCGCGGGCCGTATCCACACTTCATGCTGAAGGAAATTTTCGAGCAGCCGGAAGCGGTGGAAAATGCTTTGCGCGGGCGTCTGAGCCACTCGGAAGGAGTGGCGAAGCTGGGCGGGCTCGAAGCCGTGATGGATCGCCTTCAGCAGGCGCGCCACTTGATCATCATCAGTTGCGGCACCAGCTACTACGCCGGATTATTCGCGCGCTACGTTTTTGAGGCGCTCACCGACTTGACGGTGGAGACCGAGCTGGCGTCGGAATTCCGCTACCGGAAACTGAACCTTCGGCAGAACACCGTGGTGCTGGCCATCAGCCAGTCCGGAGAGACCGCCGACACCCTGGCAGCCCTGCGCGAGGCCAAGCGCAAGGGCGCGCTGGTGCTGGGCTTGGTGAACGTGGTGGGCAGCTCGATCGCGCGCGAGACACAAGCGGGAGTATATTCGCACGCCGGGATTGAAGTGGGGGTGGCCAGCACCAAATCGTTTGTCTCCCAGGTGACCATCCTGACACTGATGGCGTTGTTGGTGGGGCGCGGGCGCGATCTTTCCTATGAAGAAGGGTCCACCCTGCTGCGCGGTCTCGAAAAAATACCGGACCAGATTCGCACCATCCTCAAGCAATCGGACCACATTCGCGAGCTGGCACAAAAATATTCCAAGGCGTCCCACTTCCTTTATATCGGGCGGAAATATCAATACCCCATCGCGCTCGAAGGTGCATTGAAGCTGAAAGAAATTGCCTACATTCACGCAGAGGGCTACGCCGCGGGCGAGATGAAACACGGTCCCATCGCACTCATCGACCCCGCTTTCCCCACCATGGCGCTGGCGCCCGAAGACGGTTCCTACGACAAAATTGCTTCCAACATTCAGGAAATCCGGGCGCGCGAAGGCCGGATCATCGCGGTGACCTCCGAAGGCAACTCAAGACTCGGAGACCTGGTGGATGACATCATCGAGGTGCCGCACAGCCACGAAATCCTTACCCCGCTGCTTACGGTTGTACCCCTTCAACTTTTCGCCTACCATTGCGCCGTGTTGCGCGGCTGCGATGTGGATAAACCCCGCAACCTGGCCAAGAGTGTGACGGTGGAATGATGAAGTATTGAAGTATGAAGTATGAACTGAAAGGGATTTCGAGGAGTGGGTTGCCTGTCTCCTGTCTCCTGTCTCCTGTCTCCTGTCTCCTGTCTCCTGTCTCCTGTCTTCTGTCTACCGTTTTATCCTCTCCGTGATAGACTGATTCTGCAAATTCATTTGGACATAAACTATGGCAACTTACCTGATTACGGGCGGGGCTGGTTTTATCGGGTCCAACATTGTTGATGAGCTCCTGCGGCGGGGCGAAACCGTCCGGGTAATAGACAATCTTTCCACTGGCCTGGTGGAAAATCTGGCGGGCACGCGCGACCGCATCACTTTTTGTGAGGCAGACATTCGCGATCTCGACAAGATTCGTCCTGGTTTCGAGGGCGCGGATTATGTCATCCACCTGGCGGCGCTGGCGTCGATTCCGCGCTCCATCGCCGACCCTATCACTTCAAACGCCGTGAACGTGGACGGAACATTGAACGTTTTGGTGGCCGCGCGAGACGCGAAGGCAAAGCGGGTGGTGTTTGCAGCTTCATCATCGGCCTACGGTGACAATCCCATTCTGCCGCGGGTTGAAACGCACGAGCCGCGCCCACTCTCACCCTACGCTTTGATGAAATTGACGGGCGAATACTATTGCAAAGTGTTCACCAACATTTACGGGCTCGAGACCGTTTCGCTCCGTTACTTCAATATTTTCGGCCCGCGCCAGAATCCGAACTCGCCTTACACCGGCGTACTTTCACTATTCAACGCGGCCTACATCCGCGGGACCACGCCGACCGTGTATGGCGACGGAGAGCAGTCGCGAGACTTCACTTACGTTTCCAACGTGGTGGATGCCAGCCTGCGCGCGTGCACCTCCGCCGGGGCCTCGGGTGGGGTTTTTAATATCGGAGTTGGAGAGCAGTACTCCATCAACCAGGTCATCGCGATGATGAATAAAATCTTTGGCCGCGAAGTGAGGCCCAATTACGCCCCCGCCCGCAAGGGTGACGTTCGCGAATCTCTGGCGGACATCGCGCGCGCGCGCGCCGTCCTCGGCTACGCACCCATTGTTTCCTTTGAGGATGGATTGCGGCGAACGGTGGAGTGGTACCGGGCGGCGCTTGGAAATCAGTAATCAGGAGTCAGTCTTCAATGGTCAGTAATCAAGGGCGGCTGTCATGAGGTTGGGGATTATCGCAGCTATTAAACCGGTCGTCCCGAAATAGCAGAAAGAGATCCGTGAGAGATTCATGAAATCGTCCACTTCCAATAAAGTCGATTCATCGGGGGGGCCGTCCCTGGAATTGAAACTCGCGCACAGCCCCGATTCGGATGACGCTTTTATGTTCTATGGGTTGGCCACAAAGAAAATTCCCACTGGCAACCTGAAATTCTCCCACGTCCTGGAAGATATTGAGACCCTGAATCAGAAGGCCGAACAGGAAGTCTACGACATTACGGCCATGTCGTTTCACGCCTATGCCTATCGGGCAGAGAAGTACCTGTTGTTACCCAGTGGCGCCAGCTTTGGCGACCGCTACGGGCCGGTTGTAGTGGCTCGAGCCTCTTTGGGCTCTGAAGGCCTGCGCGGGAAACGAGTGGCGGTGCCGGGGAAGATGACCACGGCGTTCCTTGCCCTTCAGCTTTTCGAGCCGGAGGTTGTGCCCGCCTTCGTTCCCTTCGACCGCGTTCTCGATTCAGTGGCGAAGGGCGAGGTCGATGCAGGGGTGATCATCCACGAAGGCCAGCTTACCTACGCGCACGAAGGGTTCACGAAGATTGTGGACTTGGGCGAGTGGTGGTATCAACAGACAAAGATGCCCTTGCCGCTGGGGGGAAATGCGGTTCGCCGATCGCACAACCCGCGGACGATCCTGCAAATCTCCTGGCTGCTCAAGGAAAGCATTCAGTATAGTCTGGACCACCGCGAAGAGGCTCTGGCTTATGCGATGCAATTTGCCCGCGGGCTTGATAAGGGCACTGCCGACCGGTTTGTGGGGATGTACGTGAATGAATGGACGCTCGATTATGGCGAGCGCGGCCGCAAAGCCGTCCAAACATTGCTCGACCGGGGCCATGCGAAAGGGATACTGCCGCATCCAGTCATCGCAGAATTTGTTGGTCAGGAATAATTTCGCCGAAGGAAATCGGAACCCCGATTACCCGCAATCGACCGCCGCTTAAGAATCAACCACAATTCTTCAGTTTTGCCGCGTTCAAGCCACAGTGGACCACGCGAGGTCGCGATCAGTTTTTGAAAATATGTGGAGAAGCCTCGATGCCCGAGAAACCAAAGGCGGTCTGAGTTGGACATTTGGTCCCATGAAAAACGAAAACGGGCGGGGTCAGGTTTCGTGCCTGCCCACCGCCCGTCGGATGCTTTCAGTTTGACGTCTTTTACTGAACTGGAAGAAAAAAACTAGCAGCCCGAAGTACTTGGGCTGGCCGCCTTCAGGCAGGCTGCCTTCGCCTCTGCCGCTGCCGCATTCGCCGCTGCTGTGGCTGCGTTTGAGGCTGCCGTCGCTGCATTCGCCGCTGCTGCTGCTGCGTTGGCCGCTGCTGTGGACGCGTCGGCTGCAGTTTTCGCATCATCCGCTTTCTTGATGCTTACAACGCCAGTCGCTGTGGCTGCGCCGCCCGCACCGACCGACGCGATGGTCAGCACTTCAAACGTGCTCACATGCGAAGCTGCCGATCCTGCTCCCGCTGCCCCAGCTGTCTGACCCGGCGCTGGTGATCCTGCCGCCTTGGGCGCGATCTCGATCGTCTTGCCTTTGGTCAATTCCATTGTCCGGTCAGGGCCTTGCACTCGTAGGACGCCTTCCTTCGCTGTCACTACAACTGCGCCGTTCACCATAGCCACTTCGCCCAGCGTCTTGTAACCTTTTTCCACGAGCACGGATACGTCGCCGATCTTCACCCGCATCGCCGTCCCGTTCACCGGATGATACATTGATACGTTACCCTGAGCCAGTGTCACGGTCACATCGTCTGTACCTTTTTCAAACGAGGCCAACGTCTCGCGGCCAAATACCATACGGCTTCCCATACCCATCGCCACCACGGCCGCTCCGTCTTTCACTTGCAGGCTGTCGCCGCTGAAAAGCGTTGTATTGGGCATCAAGGCCTGCCCTCCAATGGTCGCGTTTGTCCCCCCAGCCACCGAACCAATCACGGCTGAGGCCGCAAAACTGGGCGCCACGCCTAAGGCCAGGATCATGCTAAGGGAGAAAATCAGCTTAAAAGTTTTGCCGGACATGGTTTAGAACTCCTTATATACGATTTGGCTTTGGACAGCATTTGCTGCCCGTCGCGAACCTTGTTTGCCCCTGATGATTACCCACTACTAAGAACACGGTGAGTTTACGTTAGCCCCAAAACCATTGTCAAGAGTTTATTTGAGTTTTTTGTGGCAGCACGGGAAGTACATGTCTGCCCACCCCTAGAAAAAAATTTAATCCAAGGCATAACCGCGCGCATACCGGCCCGGCCTCCTCTCCTTGCCACTTCAAAATCTCTTGGGTGCGTCCACCTCATCCCTGATCCCCGTCCGCACCCTGTCTCCGTCTCTTTGCATTGCGCTCTTGATCCAGGCACGCGCGGCCTCCTGCTGTGGCGCGCCTCAATGCGCTTTTGTGCTGTTGACGCGCATGGCGGCACGGCCTAAGATGGCCCTCGCGAGGAAGGAGCCCAGCCCTTGGTTGGTCGAACGCTTTCCCATTACAGCATCGTGGAGGAAATCGGTAAAGGCGGCATGGGTGTGGTGTACAAGGCCCGCGACAATCACCTGGACAAAGACGTTGCCATCAAAGTGCTCACGCCGGGGACGCTCACCGACGAATTGGCGCGCAAACGCTTTCGAAGAGAAGCGGTTTCGCTGGCTAAATTGATCCATCCCAATATTACGACGGTGCACGACTTCGATACGCAGGACGGAATTGACTTCCTGGTAATGGAATATATTCCGGGCGCCATGCTCAGCGATAAGGTGGCTGCCGGGCCGCTGCCGGAAGCAGAAGTCATACGCCTGGGAATCCAACTCGCTCAAGGGATGTCGGCAGCGCATCAACAGGGCCTGGTGCACCGCGACCTTAAGCCCGGCAACCTTCGCGTCACGCCCGACAACCGGTTGAAAGTCCTCGATTTTGGGTTGGCGAAACTTCTTCGTCCTTTGGCCGAGACGGACGTGAATACCAGCCGGACGGTTGTGGCCCCTGAAGACGCAGGCACGCTGCCCTACATGTCGCCTGAACAATTGCGCGGCGAGACTACCGATGCGCGGGCGGATATTTTCGCCATGGGCGCCGTGCTATATGAAATGGCCACCGGCAAGCGGCCTTTTCCTGAGACCCATCCAACCCGTCTGATCGACTCGATTCTGAACCAATCTCCCGAACCACCGAGCAAAATCCACCAGTCCGTCTCCGCTGGACTGGACCGGACGATCATGAAGGCCCTGGAGAAAAATCCGGTCCGGCGTTATCAATCGGCGCAGGAACTGCTTGCCGACCTCGAGCAGGTGAACCTGTCGCCCTCCGCCCTGCGCACGGACCTCCGCCGCCGGCGCCCGTCCGCTTCCGGACGAATTAAATCGGTGGCCGTGCTGCCGCTTGAAAACCTTTCCGGCGATCCTGGCGAGGATTATTTCGCCGATGGAATGACCGACGCGCTGATTTCGAGCCTGGCCAAAATCGGCGCGCTGCGCGTGATTTCGCGAACGTCCGTGATGGTCTACAAGGGCGCCCGCAAGCCCCTGCCGGCGATTGCCGGCGAATTGAACGTGGACGCCATCGTGGAGGGTTCCGTCCTGCGGGCGGCGGAGCGGGTGCGCGTGACCGCGCAATTGGTTCATGCCGCAACCGACCAGCATCTCTGGTCAGAAAGCTACGAGCGCGACATGACGGACGTCCTCGGATTGCAAAGCGACGTCGCGCGGGCCATCGCGGAAAGCATTCAACTTAAGCTTTCGCCGAAACAAAAGGCGGGATTGAAAAAGAAGACAGCCCCCTTGAGCCCTGCTGCTTATGAAGCCTACTTGAAGGGCCGTTACCACTGGAACAAGAGGAGCGGCGACGGCCTGGAGCGGGCTATCCATTATTTCCAGGAGGCGATTGGCCAGGACTCGAAGCACGCCCCCGCTTACGCCGGACTGGCTGATACCTTCGCCCTGCTTGGGACCGTCCCCTATGACGCCATGCCACCACGCGAGGTCATGCCCAAAGCCAAAGATGCCGCGGTGAAGGCCTTACTAGTGGATGAGACGCTGGCCGAAGCTCACGCCTCGCTGGCCTATATCCTGATGTCCTACGACTGGGATTTTGAAGATGCCGAAAAGGAATTCAAGCGGGCCTTTGCACTCAATCCGGGTTACGCCACCGCGCACCAGTGGTATGCCCTCTTCTTAACCGTAATGGGCCGCACCGAAGAAGCAATTTCCGAAATCCGGATCGCCCAAAGTTTTGACCCTCTCTCGGTAGTCATCAACACCACGGCCGCGCTTGTCTACAACTTTGCCCGCCGATTCGACCAGGCCATCGAGCAGTGCCAGAAAGTTTTTGACGTGTACCCGGGCTTTCCTCTGGCTCACTTCGAGCGTGGGCGGGCATACGAACAAAAGGGAATGTTTGAGGAAGCTCTCGCCGAACATCGAACCGCGAGGACCATTTCCGGAGATACGGCACAAACGGTCACTGCGGTGGGTCACGCCCTGGCCCTTCTGGCCCGGAGGGAGGAGGCGCTCAAGGTGGTGGAAGATTTGCTGGAGATGGGAAAGCGAAAATACATTCCAGCTATTTATCTGGCCGGAATATTTGCCGCCCTCAACGATGTGGATCAGGCAATGCAGTGGCTGGAAAAGGCGTTTAAGGACCGCTCTGATTATCTAGTTTATCTCCGGCGAGAACCAACATTCGACAACCTGCACCCCGATCCCCGCTTCCAAGACTTGCTCCGCCGCATCGGGCTGCCATCGTAGGGGCGAGTTAGTCTCGCCACTCTCGGCCTCTGCTCCGCCTCTCTAGCTTCGTGATAGGATTGCGACCATGCACGCAAGCGATAGCACCGACCACATTACCCTTCCGGAAAGCTTTCTGGAAGTCATCGATCCCCGCGGCGGCCGTCGTGAGGTTCGCGTGGACCAATCGCCGTTTCTCATCGGGCGCGGCGCCGAGACGGGAAACCATTTGCAACTGGAGGATAAGCGGATCTCCCGAGTCTGCGCGGCGCTGATTTACTCGGGCGGTGAATTTCGGCTGGAGGATCGAGGGCAGCGCCTCGGCATCTTCGTCAACGGGAAGAAGACCGGCGACCATCCCATGAGCGACGGCGATGCAATAACCTTTGGCGCCACCGATTCCATCCAACTCATATTCCACAGAAGGCGAACGGATCGATCGCTCCCGCGGATTCTCTCCAGCCTGGAACAAGCCGCATCGCTTGAGGGCGGTTCGCGCGATCTGCGCCAGTTGAGCCTGTTGCTTGAAGCCACTTCCCTGCTGCAATCACGGATGCCGCTGGAAGAGGTTCTGGGCGCCATGGTGGACCGCGCCATCACCATCACAACCGCTGACCGCGGCTTGCTGCTCGAAGCCGACGGCTCGGGCCAATTGCGCCCGTTGTTCGCTCGCCAGAAGGGGGCCCTGCCCTTGGATCTGGCGGAAGTCAAACCCAGCCAGACGGCCATCGCTCATGCCCTGACGAAGAGGTCGAGCGTAGTGGAAGGCGACGTGGAATTGGCCGAAGCGGTTTTGAAATTCGCGCAGAGCGTGGTTGGCCAGCAGCTTCGCGCCGTGATCGCTATTCCCCTGCTCTCGCACGCGGCGGCCGGTCCCCTCAGCCAGTCGCAACCATCGCCAGCCGGCGAACTGCTGGGCGTGCTTTATTTGGACAGCCGCCGGCCCGCCGCATTTTCGGGCCTCGAGCGCCAGATCCTTGATGCGCTTGCGCTTGAGGCTGCAAGTGTTTTGGACAATACGCGCCTGCTCAAAAAGGACCGCGAACGGCAGCGCATGGAACGCGAAATCGCCATCGCCCGCGAGATTCAGCAGGCGTTGCTCCCCAAAATCTTGGGCAGCCAGCCCCACGTTCAAGTAGCCGGGATCAATCAGTCCTGCTTGGAAGTAGGCGGCGATTATTTCGATCTGATCGAGCTTGAGAATGGGCGCACCGCCTTCCTGATCGCGGACGTTGCCGGCAAAGGATTGGGCGCCGCCCTGGTGACGGCGCTGCTTCAGGGCACCTTTTCCGCCCTCACCTTGGGCCAGGAGCCCGGGCGGGTCATTACCCACATCAACCGCTTTCTGTGCAGCCATGAGGAAGTTGGGCGGCCGGCCACGCTTTTCTTCGGCATCCTCGATTCGGACGGCAAACTCGAATATGCCAACGCCGGCCATCCCCTTCCCCTCCTGATTCGCGGCGATCAGGTTCAGAGCGTCTTTCCGGCCGAATCTTGCCCGGTGGGCATGTTTGCGGAGGAAAAGTTCAAGACCAGTTTTTCAAAACTTGAACCTGGCGACACCCTGGTCCTCTTTACCGACGGCATCAGTGACGCCATCAGTCCACAACGCGACCGGTTTGGATTTGACCGGCTGGAGAAAGTGGTGGCAATGAATACCGGGGCGTCGCTCGAAGCTTTGCAGGCCGCCATTCTTGCCGCGGTTGAGGAGTTTACCCGCGGGGAACCTCAGGCGGATGACATCACTTTGCTGATGGTGCGGTTCCTCGGGACCAAACCTGGCAACACTGCCGCCCTCCCGTGAAAACTTTCCAGGTTCCTCATTAACTGTGGGCTGAAAGAATGGAGGACACGCTCCTTAGCTTGGAGGTCGTCCCAACTGAAGAGACTCCAACGGGTGAGCCGTCGACTTGAGGCCGATGGCAAGCTTCCAAGCGCCCCGTCACTCGACCAGAACTTCGGATTGTTCCTGCGGATACGTTGATAAAACTAATATAAAGACACAAGAGCTATTTCTCCGAACGCCGATTCCCAGGAGCAATCGGACCGCGGCCATCGAGGGGGAGCGGAAATAGCCTAGGCGGCCCTTTGGCTTGCGGCCAGGTCCCTCTCGTTCAGGCACTCGACTACCGGGGTGCAGACTGTGTTCAAATCTAAAGTTTTGCAAGTCCTGACGGCGTACTTGCCATGCTCCACTCGCGAAATACCTAGCTAGCTCCGATTCCATTTGTCCTGCAGTCAAGGGCCGTTTCAGATCATTTTCAAAAAAGTGTCGCGGCTTGGTTTCGCCTCGGTGCTCTTACCCCCACAAACTTGAGTCGTGACTCACATCACTAACATGTGTGATCCACGTCACAGCGTACTGTGCGCTGATTTCGGACAATTCAGTCCGAAAGGATGAAATGTTGAAGCCGCCTTACCTCGATACGCGCATTTATTACTCGCTGAAATGCCTGGTCTGCCTGGCAGAAGCGGGCGCGCCGCGCCAGTCCAAAGAGCTGGCTACGCTCACCGGCATCACGCCTGCCGAAACAGCGAAGGTGCTCTCCCTGCTTGCCTGGGGAGGTTTTCTCCTATCCAAGCGGGGGTCCAAGGGAGGCTTCTGGTTGCGCCTGCCTGCCGCCCAGATTCAGATCAAAGACGTAATGAAATTTCTGCAACGTCCCGGGGATGGAAGCCCATCTGGCGAGAACAAAGATTCAGTCCTCCGTGTTTGGCGGAAGAAAGTGGGGAAGGTCAGTGAGGACTTCGAGAAACTGAGTTTGGCCGAGTTGGTTCGAGAAAGTCATCAGGCCGGCAGTCCCGTAAAGAGCTCAAACCGGAAGGCATGAAGTTCCGACGAAGCAGGAAGCCCGATTGCGAATGACGATGACATTTGACGATAGTCAGACGATTTGAGGAGGCCCAGTCCATGTCCGCTAATTTCAGGCGCGATTTCAGTTTTTTCGGGATTCTGGGAGCGAGTCTGTTCGTTCTCTTCTTGCTCAACCAGACGCCGCGCACCGATGCCATCCCGGCGTTTGCCCGCAAGTACCAAACTGCGTGCTCGACGTGCCACAACAATTATCCCGAGCTCAACGATTTCGGCGAGGCCTTCAAAAAAAACGGGTTCAAGTTTCCCAAGGATGACGAAACCTTTGTGAAGGAAGCGCCGGTAATGCTGGGCGCCAAAGCGCAAAAAGAAGCCTTCCCCAAAGCGGTGTACCCTGGCGAAATTCCCGGGACTATTCCCATCGGCTTCCGTTATTCCGGTTTTGCTACCATTAATTCCAAGCAGCCCATTGATCTCGGTTTCGTGCCACGCTCCGATCTGTTTACTCCCAATACCTTCACCGTTATCGCCGCCGGAAGTTTTGGGCCCAACATGTCATTCTGGATTGACGACGACATTTCAACCGGAGGGTCCGGCGCCGACGGAGGTTTGGGTGACGGCTACCTTAAATTCAATGATCTTGGACATTACCTGGGCCTGCCGAAAGATGCATTGAACGTGCGCTTTGGACAGTTTGAACTGGACCTTCCCTTTACTCAGGCGCGAACCATCAATCTGAGCGACTATGACATTTTTGACCAGACCAGCAATATTGGTTCTTTGCCGGGCTCGACGATGAATCCCCTTACTCTAGGCGCGCCACAGCGCGGGATTGAAATCGGCGGGTACCCCAATGACGGAAACTTCGAGTGGTCGGCCACCATTCTGAACGGAAACAACGATGGCACGGCGGTGCGGAACTCCAAAGACGTTTACTTCCGGGTTTCCCAGCGATTCAACCTGGACCGTGATGCCGCATCGCGCAAGGAAATCCGGGCATCAGGACCTACCGGCCCGCATGACCATACCTCCGTCCGTTTCGGGGCCTTCTACTATTATGGCCGGAACGCGCTTAACCTCGATCAGACCGCGTTCCCCGGTTTCGGAACCATCAATGAACCATTTTACCGGGCGGGAGCCGACTTCCGCTTCAAGTACCAGAAGTTTGAGCTATACGCCCTCGGCATGCACGCTCGTGACAATAATCTTTTTCCGAACCCCGCCACCACAACTTTGGACCGCGCCGCGCCTGTTACTTACAGCGGCGGATTTGCGGAAGCCGAGTATTGGATCTATCCCTGGGTGATCGGACTGATGCGCTATGACGTGGTCAATTCGCCCACCGATTTCCTGAACGGAGCTTCCGAACACAACACGCGCAGCCGTTTCAGCCCGGGGATCCAATTCCTCATTCGCGACAACATCAAGGCGGCGTTTGAGTACTCCTACCGCTGGCAACAACCCGATCCCAACACCAGCGAGTTCTTCCGGGCGAATGGATTCACGGCAGGTATTGACTACGTTTTCTAATGAATTAGAAACTTCCCGGCCCTCCACTGGGTCGGGAAAAATCTCATAACCAAAAGGGACCAAAATGAAACTCTCCAAAAAGATGTTGATGACGGTTGGTATATTTGCCGCTTTGCTCTGCGCAAGCGTGAGCTGGGCCGGAGAAATCAAGGGCAAGGTCAGCGTGCAGGGAATGAAGTCGGCGGAAAACATCGCCGTCTACGTGGATGCAATTTCCGGCAAGACATTCGATGCGCCCTCGCAGCATCTGGTCATCGACCAGAAAAAAATGACCTTCATCCCTCACGTGGCCGTGGTGGTGAAAGGTACCACAGTCGATTTCCTCAACAGCGACAACGTGGGCCACAACGTCTACTGGCCATCGGTGAGCGGCAACAAGAAACTGGCGCACAACATGGGCACGTGGCCGAAAGGGCAGTCCAAGGGTTTTCAATTTAACGATCTGGGCGTGGCGTCGCTGCTGTGCAACGTCCACCCGGAAATGGCCGGTTACGTGGTGATCGCGCCCACCCCTTATTTCGCCGTCACCAACAAAGATGGGGAATATGAAATCAAGAACGTTCCTGACGGGCATTACACTCTGAAGACTTGGAGCGAGGATGGCAAGCCTACAACGGCCACAGTGGATGTGGCTGGCGGCGTCGCCTCGGCTGACCTTACCGTCAAGAAATAATTTTCTTGTAGGGGGCGGCTTGCCGTCCCCTCTTTCTATCGACCTCCGAAAAAGGGGGGAAGGCAAGCTCGCTAAAGCGGAGTCCGCCTAGGCGACCCTCCCCCTACCCTAGAATGGCGACTCGCTCCAAACTCGTTGACCTCGAATGGCTGGAATCCAATTTCCCCTGCATGCAGGCGTGCCCTGTCCATACCCAAGCGGGGCGGTACGTCTCGCTGATTGCAGAGGGAAGATACGAGGACGCCTACCGTTACGCGCGCGCTCCCAATCCTTTTGCCTCGGTTTGCGGGCGGGTGTGCGGTCACCCCTGTGAGACGGCTTGCCGCCGCGGACAGCTGGATTCTCCCATCTCCATTCGCGCCCTGAAGCGATTTGTGACCGAAAAATACGGTCCGGAATCGCGCAACCCAATCGACGTTTTTTCGGAAAGGCCGCAGATCACCCGGGCGGATAAGGTGGCCATCATCGGCTCCGGTCCGGCAGGACTTTCCGCCGCTCACGACTTGGCGTTGCTCGGCTACCCGGTGACGGTGTTTGAGGCCGCACCCGTTCCCGGCGGCATGATGCATCTTGGCATTCCCGAATACCGCCTGCCCCGCGACGTTCTGAACGCGCAGATCCGCGAAATTCTTGATTTAGGGCCGGAACTTCGCCTCAATACCCGCTTGGGAAAAGATTTCAACCTGGCGGACCTTCGCGCTCAGGGCTACAAAGCCATCCTGCTTGCGTTCGGCCTGCATCGCAGCCGCGATTTGATGATTCCTGGAAACGATTTGGATGGCGTGGTCAAGGGCGTTGACTTTCTCTTGAACGTAAACCTGGGCTATCGCTTTCAGATCGGAAAGCGAGTGGTGGTGATTGGCGGCGGCAACGTCGCCATCGACGTGGCGCGCTCCGCCCTGCGCCGCCAGCAGCAATTGACTCTGGAATCGCTCAGCACCTCGCTCTTGCCCGACAGCTTGAATCAAAGCGAGCTCGACGTCGCCATGAAAGAATTGATGGACGTTTCGCGCCAGGCCCTGCGCATGGGCGCGCGCGAAGTGCATTTGGTGTGCCTCGAATCGCGCGAAGAAATGCCCGCCTTCGAAGAAGAAATCGAAGAAGGCATGGAAGAAGGGCTGAAGATCCATCCATCGCTCGGCCCACAAGCTTTTGTGGGCAAGGATGGGAAGTTGATGGGGCTCCAAACCATTCGTTGCACCTCGGTCTTTGATGCCAATCGTCGTTTCAGTCCAACTTTCGAGGCGGGGACCGAGTCGGTGCTTTCATGCGACACAGCGATTCTCGCCATCGGCCAGGCTTCGGACTTGTCCTTTCTGACGCCTCAAGATGGCGTGGAGACAACGCGCCAGGGCATCATCAAAATAGATCCGAACACGCTGATGAGCACCGCGCCCGGGATTTTCGCCGCTGGTGACGTTGCTTTTGGCCCGCGCCTGATCATCAGCGCCGTGGCTGACGGCAAAAAGGCCGCCGAAGAAATCGACCGCTACCTCCAAGGCTCGGCTTGGAAGCCTAAGCCCAGGTACGTTCAGATTACCGTGCTGGACCACCATCAAATGGCGGAGGATTACGACGAATATTCCCGCCTCACCGTGCCCGTGATTCCCATTGACCGCCGCACAGGCATTGCCGAGGTGGAGGCCGGATTCACGGAGCAGCAGGCGCGCAGGGAAGCTTCGCGCTGCCTGAAGTGCTGGATCAATACGATCTTCGAAGGCAACGAAGCCGAGGGCACGGAGTGCATTCTCTGTGGCGGCTGCGTGGACGTTTGCCCGGAGAATTGCCTGACCCTCGTGCCCCTGAGCCAGCTTCAATTGAATGACGAGAACAAGACTAGGCTGATGGCGGAGGAGATCTTCCATCAAGGCGAACTTCAGCACTTGATCGCCGGGGACCTGCCTGCCGACGAAGGCTCGGTGATGGTGAAAGACGAAACCATCTGCATCCGTTGCGGCCTCTGCGCCGAGAGATGCCCCGCCAAGACGATCACCATGGAGGGGTTCGAGGCTTTTGATTTTGATCCCGAATTAACGCCCGTGGACAAGATTGTGATACGAGCATGAGCCAATCCGAAAAGAATTCTCATCTCGAAGTATCACCGAAGGCCGGGCAACCGTCCGAAGTCACCCGCCGGGATTTCTTCAATGAGATTGCCATCGGCGCGCTGGGCATCGCCGGACTGGGCGCGGCCACCGTCACTTACCGGTATTTGTCACCCAATGTTTTGTTCGAGCCGCCCACCACTTTCCGGGCCGGCGCGCCCGACGACTATCCGGTAAATTCAATCACTTTTCTTCAGGAGCAGCAGGTCTACATCGTTCATGTTCCGGAAGGGTTCTATGCCGTTTCCGCGGTGTGCACGCACCTCGGCTGCATTACGCAATGGAAGCCCGAAAATAAACAGATCGAATGCCCGTGCCACGGAAGCAAATTCAAGAGAGACGGCGAGAAGGTAGCGGGGCCCGCTCCCCGACCGTTGCCGCATTTTGCCATCACTCTCGGCGGCGACGGCTCACTGATGGTGGATACGCTCGAAGTAGTGAAATTGGATCAGCCTCTAAAGGTTTGAGCAAAACTTTGGCGACTACACCTTTCCATCAGACAGTTGAAAAAATTCGCGCCACGCGTGTGTGGAAGTCCATTTTCCGGCGCGGGCCGGCGCGCACCAACAGGACGCGCAGCCTGGCCATTTTCGGCAACCTCTTTCTGCATGTGATGCCGGTGAAAGTGCGGGAGAAATCCCTGCGCGCCCGCGCCACGTATTATCTCGGCTCGTTTTCCTTCTTCCTTTTCGTCATCCTGTCCATCACCGGCGTCCTGCTGATGCTGTATTACCACCCCGCCGCTCCCCAGGCGTATCTCGATATGAAGGACCTCCGCTTTGTGGTTTCGAATGGCGTCTTCCTGCGCAACCTTCATCGGCTGGCCGCCCACGTGATGGTGGTGGCCGTTTTTTGGCACATGTTCCATGTGTTTTATCGCGGGGGATATCGCCCTCCGCACGAATTTAACTGGGCCATTGGAGTGGTTCTGCTGTTGGTCACACTCTTTTTGAGTTACACCGGCTACCTGTTGCCCTGGGATCAACTGGCCTTCTGGGCCATCACGGTGGGCAGCAACATCATGGCGGCCATGCCGGTCCTGGGCAAGCCCACCCGGTTTCTTCTGCTGGGCGGCCACCTGGTGGGCGCCAACGCTTTGCTGCGATTTTATGTTTTGCATTGCGTCGTCCTGCCTCTGACGGCGGTTTTCTTTATCGCCATACATTTCTGGCGGATTCAGAAAGACGGCGGATTGACGGTTCGGGAAATCGATGAGCGAAAAGAAGAATAATTACGAAGCCGGATTCGGGTCGGACGCGGCCAAGAGCCCGCAGCGAATCGTCTTTATCACCAAAAAGACGTCCGCCAAGGTGAAGGGCGACGTGGGCGCGCGCTTGATGTCCTATCCCCACGTGATTCTGCGCGAGACCATCGCCTTCCAGATTCTCTTGATCGTGCTCGTGATCTGCTCCCTCTTGTGGGATGCGCCGCTCGAACAGTTGGCGAACCCGCTGCTGACTCCGAATCCCGCCAAGGCGCCGTGGTACTTCCTGGGATTGCAGGAATTGCTCCACTACTTTCCTCCCTTCGTAGCCGGCATCTTGATTCCCACCCTCGTCGTAGTGGGGCTGATCGTGATTCCTTATTTCGATGTAAACGTTCAAGGGGAGCCTCTGTGGGCGCGCAATCGCCCGCGCCGTCTCGGCATCGTTCTGGCGATTTTGGCGGTTGTGGCCGTCATCGTTTCGATCTTTGAAGCCTGGACGGTGCTGGTGCCTACGCTCATCATTGGCGCTTTGCTGATGTTTTCTTACTCGCAGGCGCCGGGCGGAAAATCGGTGGCTGAATATCTGCGCACCCGCCCCGTTTCCTGGTGGGTGATGACGTGGTTTATTTCTGTGGCGATTGTCTTGACTCTGGTGGGCACTTTTTTCCGGGGACCGGGCTGGTCGTGGGTATGGCCGTGGAGTTCCAATGGCGCCTAAACCTGAAGATATGGGAGTGGTATCGCGGCGGGCGCGCCTGGTCTTCGCCTTGTCCAGCGTGGTGTTTGTTGCCGTCCTCGCCATCTCGCCTGTCAAGGATTTGCTGCGGGAGTGGAGGCGCTACCAGCGCGACTATGTGCGCTTCGCCCAGACGCGGCCCGACACCAAAAAACTTCTGGCCGATTATCACGAAGGCATTCAACAGATTTGGCTCCCGGAAATGAATGTGGTGGACCGCTGCACCACCTGCCATCTTGGAATCACGCAGGCCAGCCTCGAGGGCGCCTCCGTTCCTCAGCCTTTCCGCAATCATCCGCTGATTCCGCACTCGGCCAGGGATTGGGGGTGTGTAACCTGCCATCGCGGCCAGGGTGTGGCTACAGAAGTAGCCGAAGCGCATGAGACCACACTGGCATGGGAACAACCGCTGCTGCCCACCCATTTCATTCAGGCTTCCTGCGGTGTTTGCCACAAGGCAAACCTGGCGCAAACGCCCCAATTAACGCGGGGACGCCATTTGCTGGAAGAGTTCAATTGTACCGGATGCCATCGGCTCGCCGGGGTGGATGCGCCCGCCATGCTGGGTCCCGATCTCACGAACATCGGAACGAAAGTCAGCCGCGAATGGATTTACAAATGGTTGAAGGAGCCGCGCACGATTGTAGACCCCTCCGGCAATCAGGTTGTGAATGGCTACGAGACCCAAGACGAGCCGCGCATGCCTTTCTTCAATCTCACCGAGCCCGAGCTGCGAGGCCTGTCCGCGTTTCTCAGTTCGCTCAAAAGCGCGCCAGTTGAGCCTTCTCATTTCGACCCGCACGTAGTGGCGTCCATCGGAAAAACGTCCGACCTCGTCGATCAAGGCGAAACCCGCTTCCGCCAGATGTTCTGCGTCACCTGCCATTCGCTGGCCGTCACCCGCGGCGGCGAAACCAAAATGATTGGCGGGGAGATTGGACCCGAACTTACCAAAGTGGGGAGCAAGGTGAATCCGGACTGGCTTGTGGCGTGGCTGCGCAATCCTCAGGCCTATCTGCCCAACAGCAAAATGCCGCGCTATGGTTGGTCCGATGAGGATCTTTATAAGGTCACGCATTATATTCAGGCCAAACTGACTGATTCTGATTTGTTGACCAATGTTCCCAAACTGGATGAGCCCAAGCCTGAGGAAATTGTTTTGGGCCGGAAGCTCTTCCTGGAAAAAGGGTGCCGCGGCTGCCACGTGATTCAAGGCCTGGCGCCGCAAAAAGATTTTGGGCCTGACCTGTCGAGTCTGGGCGGAAAGAATTCTTCCCAACTGGAATTCGGTAATTCGAAAATTCCACGCAACCTGATTTCGTATATCCAGGCCAAAATTTCCGACCCGGCATCGGTGAATCCCTCCGCGCGCATGCCGAAATATCACCTTGGCCCCGACGACTTGGACGCCATCACTACGGCGTTGCTCAGCATGACGGGCACGCCCTCGAGCCCAGGCATGGCCAAGCTGGTGGTGCCCGCCGAGCACAAGGAATTCCGCCCCGCCGGATCGTTTGGTGAAGTTTACGAGCGCTACAAATGCTACGCCTGCCACAAATTCAATGGGGTGGGCAGTGATCTGGCGCCAGACTTAACCTTTGAAGGCAGCCGCGCACAACGGCCATGGCTGGTAAGTTTCCTCAAGAATCCCCAGACCCTGCGCCCCACGCTCACCTTCCGGATGCCCCAATTCAACATGTCCGACGCGGAAGCCAATACGCTGGCGGATTACATTGGCGTGGCTCTGCAAAGCACTTCCGTAGACAGCACGGGAGTGAGCCCAAAAGATTTCACCCCTCAGTTGGCCTCGGTGGGCAAGCAGCTTTACGAAGTCAAGTATCAATGCCAAGCCTGCCACACGATTGGGTCAGCGGGTGGATACGTAGGGCCAAATCTGACCAACGCCGGCAATTGGATGACGCCCGCATACATGGAAGCGTGGCTGAAAAATCCGCAGGCCCTCGTTCCGGGAGCCATTGAGCCGCGCCGCACTCTTCCGGACGACGAAATAAAAGCCCTCACCGCCTATTTGCTCACGCTTCGTCAGGCCGCACCATCGCAAGCCAAAGCAGGCGCCGTAGGGAAGGGAGGCGCGCGATGAAGCGGGGATCCGTCAACGTTGTGATAGTGCTACCCAATGAACCCAACTATGCGTCCCCAGCAAAGCGACCCCTCACCCGTCCCGATCAGATCGGTCCACCCTGGCCCCTCGGAGAGGGCAGGGTTCTTGTTTCTTTTCCCTCTCCGAGGGGAGAGGGTGGCGAGCGTAGCGAGCCGGGTGAGGGGGCTCATCCAATCTTGACGCAACTCTGCACGATGAAAGCACGCATTCTGCTCACTCTGCTCCTCGCCGCATCCAGCCTGATCTCCTCCGCCTGCCGAAAGCAAACCGAAGCCGTAACGCTCAAGCCCGCGCAACGCGCTTACGACGTGGAGCAGGATTGGAACGATTCCACGCGCACGATTTATTTGAACCATCAGCAGGCGCAAGGCAAGCGGGTTTTTTATACGAATTGTGTTTGGTGCCACGCGGACGCGACGCCGGCCGGACCGTCCAACCGGTCCAACGTCAATCCCCAGCCGCCTTTGTTTAACGACGGGGCCACCATGAACGCCTTGAGCGATGAATTCATGCAGAACACCATTACTCTCGGAGGGAACGCCATGGGCAAATCGGCCATGATGCCGCCGTGGGGGCGAACCCTGAGCCAGGACGATATCAAGGCCGTCATCGCCTTTGAACGGGCCATCGCCCAGCCTGCATATCAACCTCCCGCTCGCCCGGCGCCCCAATACGGGATAAAATAGCCCCCAGTGAAAATTTCAATCCCATTCATGATCCGCTCGCGCCGATTGCCTTGGATGTTCTGCGCCACATTCATTCTGGCCGCGGCTTCGACCGCCCGTGCCCAGGTAAGTCCCGCTGAAATTCTTAACCCCCAACTCAAAGCGGCGGAAACGGCTTACTTGCGACAGCTCATGTCCTACAACCAGGTCATCCAGAAGATTCATTTTCCTTTTCCGTTTTATCTCACCCGCTTTGTGAATCTCGATCCGCAGAAACAGGCGCCCACGGACACACGCGGATTGGAGTTCGTAAAATTTCATGACCGCACGCTGCTCAAGATCACAGGCGTTTACGGCGCGGCCTTCAGCTCCGCCCGCATGACTCAAAACGAACGCGCCGGCAAAGTATTTCAGGATGTGATTGCGCCCATTCTCGAATTGCTCCCGCAGCAAATTCCCGCCGACGTCGCGTGCGACGCCATCGGCTTTGAAATCGGGTATCACGTACAAACCCGAACCAAGAATTATGATTTTGAGGGCAAAGAAAATCTGGTGGTCGTCCTGGATAAGGAGGACGCGTTTGGATATTTCGAGACCCGTGGCGACTCCGACCGGCAGGAAATTCTGAATCGTTCCGATATTTACCTGGACGGCAAGGAATTTGGCCTGGCCTTGGGAGAGAAGGATGCGATCAGTGTCGAAGCCCTGGATCGTTCCGCCAAGCATGGATCGAATCCCATAAACCAACTTCCGGCGGCGACCGCCAAACCGGATTCAGTCGCCCGCACTCCGCGCGCAGATGGCATCCTGGCGCGAATGGATCGCGACTCGCCGGCGCACAAGCGCGATCCCAATGACAATGTGACCGCCGAGGCGCAAGCGTTGGCCCCTGCGAGAGGCACCTCTGCCGTTCCGGCCCAGCCCGTGGCCAATGCAGCTCCGGCGGCACAGGCCACCCAGGCGGACGCTGACCGACTTCAAGCTAAGTACCAGGCGCAGCTTGACGCGCTGGCCAAAGAGGGCGCAGCCCAATTTCATCTGGTCGATTACGCGCCCCCATCGCTGGTGATTTTTCGCGGCAAGGTTTTTGTGCAACTGACCATGCGCAATCCCACTGAATTTGCCAAAGAGACAACTTCGATTTATAAACGCGCCGCGCGGAGCTTCGATCTTTTCGTCGCACCCCAGCTTAAACCTCTGGTCGACAAGATTCCCGCCGACCCCGAAATCGCGGGCCTGGATATCACGGCGCTAAATCAACTTGCGTCCAATCCGAAGCCCACTTCCGAGGCGATTGAATTCATCTGTCCGCTTAAACCGCTGCGCCAATTTACCGACGCTGAAATCACCAATCAGGATTTGATCAACCAAAGCACAGTTCTAGTGAATGGCGTCCGCATTGCCCTCGATCTACAACGGGTGGAGTAGGCGCTAGGTTGACGGTGTCCCCGCCAAAAAATCATTCGCAGGATTAAATCGACTTGGAGCGCGTGTCTAATTCAAAAATTCGATCAACGTGCAATCTTCGATCACCAGCGTCCTTCAGGTATTCGCTCTAACGTCCAATGCAGACAACGATACCTATGTTGCGCAAAAGCCACATCGGCCTCGCATGCGTCTTAGAAATGGTGTCTTTAATCGTTGCTGCGCCTTCATGTTTTCCGCAACATTTGGGGCCGGCTTTCACTTTTTCGATGGCGCACTTTGATTGCGAATGCCAGCTTGGAATAGAATCTGGCTGGAAGGCTAGCGGGAACTTATAGAACAGATGGAGCGGGGGACGGGGATCGAACCCGCGACGTCCAGCTTGGGAAGCTGGCATTCTACCGCTGAATTACCCCCGCTTTCTGAGACTACATGTACTTATCTGAAATCACTTGCCTTATCTCATTAAATCCCTGTCTATACAGTCTATACTGTCTATCAGTTCCCCTACAGCCCGACCCTGAAACAGACAGTAAAACCGACAGTACCCTAGCATGAGAATGTAATTCCCAAAATCCGCAAGCCTGAGAATTCTGGTTTCGTACCGCACGAGTATACCACGAAAATTGGTCCCGGTACGTCAAGCTCTGTCGCTTTCACGTTCGGCCGCCCGGCGGTTTGGGTCGGAACCTGCGCTCTTCCATCCACTGTATGATCTCAGACCTCAGAAACCGCACATTCGACTGAATACGCACGTACGGCAAGAGCCCTTTCTGCACGTAGCTGTAAACGGTCTTCACATCGATCTTCAAGAGGTCCTCAAGTTCCCTGGCAGTCAGAACCTCTCTTGTGTCTCCCCCAGTTTCCTTACCACTCGATGGCTTGACCGCCAGGCTTTCAATGAACGCGAAAAGTTCCTCCGGTGTCAGGAACCGGACCTGCTTGATCTGCGCCTGATTGAGCGCAGCAGAAACAGATTTACTCGCCTTGTTGAGCACCTTTTTGTCTGAGGACACGAGAGCGACATGGGTGAACCCCGCCGCCAGGCACTTCTGGATGTTGTCGGTTTCGTGTTCCACGGTCGTCGAGATGGAAATTTCACACGCGATGGAACAGCCTTCTTTTTCGAGAGCCACATCGACGGAACCGAGACCATCCAGAATCTGTTTCTCAATCGTGGTGCGGTAACCTTTGCCTTCAGCCCAACGCTTTATGAGGTCCTGAAGATATTTGTGTTGGGGACCGCCACGGCCGGGTGAGGGCTGTGCAACAGGCGGCTCCATACGGGTGATCTCAGCTTTTTTCTCGCGGCTGGGTCGAGGTGGCGCCTTTTCCCCCGTCGCCGGTTTTGGCTGCGACTGGGCTGCAGCGAGCGCCGCCTCGACTACCGCCCGCCTTGTCCCATAGCGCTCCCGAGACAGTGTGGTAATCTTCTCGCGCCGGTTCGTCGCAGTCTCAGGATCAACGTTTGGAAGCGGGAGCGTCTTCAAATTGAAATCAAACTCCGCACGCTCAATGCGGCAGATAGCTTCTCCTATGCCGAGGTTCTGAAGGTCTTTCGCATCAAAATACGTAAACCCGTCCTCCAGTTTGCGGGCATCGTCGTCGCCCACGCGAAATACGACGCGCGTCGCGGCGTTCGCGAGCACCGCGCTCGCCACCTCGGGCTCGCGGTTCGAAAGTTGGCGAAGCTCCTGGTGCGCGAGCACGAGGCCGAGGCGGAACTTTCGAGCGCCAGAGAGCACTGCTGCCATTGAAGGAGTGACGAAATTCTGAAATTCATCAATGTACAGGTAGAAATTCCGTCGCTCCGACTCGGATACTCCTTGCCGACTCATCGCCGTCTGGTGAATTTTCGAGACAAGAAAGGTTCCAAGTAGATAGGCGTTTTCCTCACCGATGGCTCCCTGGGCGAGTTTGGCAAGAAAAATCTTGCCTTCGTCCATCATTTTCCTGAAGTCAAGGCGATTTTCTTTCTGTGCGACCATGTTTCGGATGATTTTGGTTCGGAGAAACGTATCGAGCCGGGTGAGAATGGGAGCCTGCGGTCGCCCGGCAAGAAGCGGGAATTCTTCCCTCCAGTAATAGACGACTTCAGAGTCCTTAACCGTCTCCAGGAACCTTCGCCTGAATTCCTTTTCGACGAGGAAACGTCGCAGATCCACGAGCGTGCCTCCGTCGGCGCTCTCAAGAAGTGCGAGGAATGCATTGCCGAGGACCGAAGTCATCTGGTCGCCCCAGCTTGTCGAGAGCCTTCGGAACACTGCCACGAGGTCCGAAGAGAGCACGGTCTTTTCCAGCTCCGAGCGAGCTGACACAATGTTGAATCCTATCGGATAATCCTCGTCCGACGGATCAAGTAGCACCACATCGCCAAAGCGTTCATCCGGCACATAGCCGAGGATCTGATCGATCAGGTCACCGTGCGGATCGAGTACTGCGATTCCCTCACCATTTCGAATGTCCTGAATGATGAGATTGAGAAGCAGCGTGGACTTGCCCGTCCCTGATGCACCGATTACATATGCATGGCGGATTCTCTGCTCGGGATCAAGCGAGATCGATATAGTTTTACCCGCGTGCAGGTTTTCTCCGAGAATCAATCCGTGACCGATGGCGACAGAAGGCGCAGCTTTTGTTTTCCGCACCTCTCGTTTCAACTTTGGAATGCGGACGGACGCGGACGGCAGGTGGACGAAGGAAAGAAGTTCTTCGCTGTTCAGGAGCATGCCGCTGCGGTGAGTGGTCCGATATATCAAATCCATGACATGCTCATATTCCGAGTAACCGTCGTTTTGGAGCGGAATGAGCTCATTGCTTGCCGGGTCCGAGTACTGGGTAAGCGCCCCGCCGATGCCTTTCGCGATCTCCCATGCCCGCTGGCGGGTCCCGGCCTGCGCTGCGACCCGAATGACTGCGGTATAGAGCGGGCGTCTCACTTTATCCTTCGCGAGCGACACCATGTCGGGCGCATCTACAAAGAAAGATTTTCCATCCCAGTCGGTCACCGCCCGCAGGATGCTTTCCCCCCATGGATTTCGCGCCGCCTGAAATACAATCTGCAGGACCGCGACCTCGCCCTCTTCCAATTCCGCAAGTGCGCCCGTTATTCCTATGAGCGGATCGTTTTCGAATCGGTCAAACACCTTGAGGGGACGCATGAATTCATGCGAGAGGCCGAAGTCTACAATGACCGTTTCGTTTGGTTCATCCCATAGTTCGGCGAGGATGCCCTCCTTTTCATTGAGTACGGCCTCTGGAAAATGGGCACGGAGCTGTTGTCTCAGTTGGGCGAGATCCGGCTCGCGGCATGCCACCTGGATGGTAATTGCCTCCGGCAAACCCACCACTTCGAAGCCAACGGGGTGCGCGGAATACGTGAGGCTCAAAAGGAAATGTTCGACTGCGGTGCTTGTGATTTTGAGCTCGGGAGGGACGGAAATCTGGACCTCGACCAATTGAGAGTCATCGTCAAAGACGGCCGGCTGAACCTCCTCCAGAAGTGGATCGGGGCCGGGAGGCAACACAATCGCGGCGGAGGAGGACCGGCGCTGGATGCGATCGACCAGAGAACTCAGAAGCGTCGGCCTTCTTCCGTCGTCAACAGGCGGCCCGGCGGGAGCGGCATGATGGAAGATGAACGGCTGGAAGGGCGGCTCCAGCTCAACGGGGTAGTTCCAGACCTGCCAGCCCCGGCCCCGCCTTTCCCAGATATAGAACTGGCGCGTGACCGATTCGCTGGGCGTGAGGTACTCGCGTGAATTCCTCGTCTCACCCGGCCCGAGTCCATCGCCTTTTCGCGGCACCCGTTACCTCCCGCCAAGTTCACGCAGCATAGGTTTGCGCTCCAGCTCGGTCATCGCTCTGATTCCCCTGGCACTCGTCACCGCTTCGACGACCGACTGGACCGCCGAGTTGACCGCTGACTGGAACATGAGCTTGGTGTCCATCCGGTAGTACGTGAAAGGGCCGAAAATCTTGACGTAAATCCAGCCGAGGATGGGGGTCGTAATGAGCGCTTCTTCGAATCCGGGGCCGAACACGCCGTTCCGCGCCGCCTGGCCTATCGCCAACATCCCGCCCACGAGCGCAATGATACCGAGCGGCAATCCCAACAATGCCCCCCAGACCCCGCCGAGCACAGACCCGATGGTCCCGGTCAAAAAAATGAAGGTCAAAAACGAAGCGAAGGCTACCGCCGCCAGACGCAAGAGTCCGAAGCGGGGCGGGATCTCCGCCAGCCACCAGGAAAAGAAGTAGTCGGCGCCGTAGGGAGCCGCGCAAATGTCGAAGACGAGGCTCCCGCGCTTCACCCGCAAATAAAGGCGTTGGCTGGAAAAGGTGCCCCCTTCCTTCCATTCGATGCGCGATATTTCAACGTCCGGGAGCTGGTGCGCCTTGAGCGCCGCCTCCACGCATCCATAAAACTCCTGGGCAGACGTGCTGAAATTTTCAATAGGGTGGTGCCAGTGAGAAAAAACTGCATTTGCCTCGACCGATGGCTTCGCCATGGATGCACCTCGGGAGATTTTGAATTTAGCCGCTTGCCGAAAGCGGCAAAAATGTTGTGCAGAGGGTACTATACGGTAGGGTACCTATGCAAGATGATTTACTTAGGAAAATGGAGGTAAGCAAACCTACACCCTATCCGATCGGCTTGATCGTTTCAGCACTGAATGGTCTTGTCATGATTCCTTCCACCATCATCTTGAGATAGAGATTGTAATTCGGCAGATGGATCAGGTCTTCCTTTGAGAATTCAGGGTAGAACTCCTTCCCTATGACCTCCGCATCTGCCAGGCCAAGCCGGAAAGAAATAATCGTTCCAACATTGCCAAGTATCGCGTCTCGGACTTGCCCATCGAGTTGGGAAAGATATTGGTGTGCAAGAATCAGATTCACGCGATACTTTCGCAGTTCGCTCAGCATGTTGGCCAAGCTCAATGTGGTGAAGCTCTGGAACTCGTCCAGAAATACATAGAAGTCTCGCCGCTCGCTCTCGGGCACGTCCGCCCGGCTCAACGCCGTTAGTCCAATCCGCGAAACCAGTAGCGTGCCCAGAAGGGCGGCGGTATCCCCGCCTATTTTTCCCTTGGCGAGGTTCACCAATAAAATGCGGCCATCATCCATAACCCGCCTCAGATCAAAGGCGCTTTTCGGTTGGGTCACGATGGCATTCAAAACGGGGTCGGATAGGAATGCGCCCACTTTATTTTGGATCGGGGCGATGACCTCAGCGCGGAAGCGCGCTGGATAGCTTTCAAATTCCTTGAGCCAGAAATGGCGGACCTGATCGTTGTGGACACGCGAGGCGGTGAGCTTTCGAAAACTCAAATCATCCAGAAGCCGCAATATATCGGCGAGTGTCGCAACGGGTTGGTCGAAGAGCGAGAGCAAGGCGTTTCGAAGAACGTGCTCTGTGCGTGGCCCCCAAGAGTCATGCCAGATTTTCTTGAAGACTTCGAGCATCCCCGATGCGGCCAATGCCCGCTTCATCGGAGGCACGCTTTCCAGCGGATTGAACGCGAAAGGCTTTGAGGCATCGGGTACGTTGCAATAGATCAAGTCAGCCTTTCTTTTTTCCGGTATCCATTCGATCACCCGCTCCGCCAAGTCCCCATGCGGGTCGAAGAGGGCCAGACCACGGCCCGCGCTCACGTCCTGGCGAACCATCGACTCTATAAGCGTGGACTTGCCGGTGCCGGTTTTTCCGATCACATACATGTGGGCGCGCCGGTCGGCCTGCCGGATCCCAAAAAGCTTCTGCTCGTTGCGGAAATTCGTCCGGCCAATGAGCGTGATGTGATCCCGAGAATCATTGAGCATTCCTTCAGTTTCGCCGACTCCGAAGAAATGCCAAGGCTCGCAATCTTGCCGGTTCCGGCAACTTTCCCCGCCTTTGACCCAGTTTTGTGAGCGCTAGCCTGAGGTCAAGGTTCGTACTTCGAGCCTGTCTCGCAACTTCACAACTCAAAAAGGAGGATTGTATGACCCAGGCACAGTTTGACACCGCAAGTGCGCCGGCCGAAGCCGGCATCCTAATCGCCTCGAAAACCGAAGAAGGGTTCCGCGTCTATTCGCTCCAAACCCCTTCGACGATTTACCAGGTGAGGTATGACGGCGAACAGTGGACGTGCAACTGCTTCGATTTCGAGAATCACAAGTCCGACACCACCTATCGCTGCGCGCATATTCTCACCGTGGCCCCGTGGCCGAACGGCAACCACGCTACGGCTCCCCAACCTGGGAACGGCCATGCGAAAGACGCAGCCGTTCCCGCTCTCCCGCCTGCTGAACCGCCCGTCGAAAAGAAGCGCGCCCGCAAGCGCTCGAACGGCTCCGTCGTGATGCTTCTTAAAAGAAGCGTCAGTCCGGACGGGCGCATCGATAGTCTCTCAATCGAGTTCTCGATGGGCGTCGCAGACATTACAAGCGCGGAGATCAAAGACAAAGCCGCGAAGACTCTGGAACTCGAGAAGGAAATCGTCGGCGTGTTCCTCAAACTGAACGCGCCTCCGGCCCCATCACCCGTACTGCAACCAACTGTGGCAGCGCCGACCGTGGCGAAGCCGCAGACTCAACCGCAACCGGCACCACGGCAAATAAACGGCAACGGCAATCCGGTCCACGCCCGCCTCATCGACATCGCCAAAGTGAAAGGCAGGTATGGCGACCGCTTCTGCATCAACGTGCAGGTGAACGGGCGGTGGTCACGCATCTTCGGATCCGCCGAACAACTTGCCGCCGATATCGCCAAGGCCGGCCACCACATCGAGGCTGCGAATATCGAACCAGGACTCCGCTTGAACCTGCCGTGCCTGGTCACCACCAAACCGAGCGATGACGGAAAATACCTGAACGTCGAGAAGGTCTTCCCACTCAACAACGCTCCAAAGGGAGGCAACAATGGAAGCGCCGTCCCTAACTGAACGGGAAGGTCAGGCCACTCGATCATCAAACCCACCCCTCTCGTACTCCCGAATCAACCGCTATCTCACCTGCCCGGAACAATACCGGCTCCATTACATCGAGCGGCTCCGGCCGAGATTCGATAACGCCAGCCTCGTCTTCGGCACGGTGATCCACCTGGCACTCGCCGATTTCTTTCGGAACGGCGATGACCCAGCGGAACACTTCAAACGACATTGGCAGAAGCTCAAGGATATCCGGCTGCAATACAAGCACCGTGAATCATGGGAGATCTTCGATGAGAAAGGAGAAAAACTTCTCATGAAGTTTGTTGCCGAGGAAGCTCCAAAGATTCAGGACGCGATGGGCGTGGAGCGGAAGTTCGAGCTCCGAATGACGGTGTTAGGCGAGCCGTTCATCGGCTCGATCGATCTCGTAGCCCGCATGAATGGCCGGAAGACCGTCGTGGACTTCAAGACGGCGGGTTCCGACTACGAAGATCACGAGGCCGCGCTCTCCGACCAACTCACCGCCTATGCGCTCGCCGAACCCGAAGCTGAGCAGGTGGCGCTATGTGTCCTTATCAAAACCAAAGAACCGCGCATCGAATGGCACTTCGCCAAGAGAAACGCGGACGACCTGACCGAATACCTCGGGAAGGTTCAGATTGTTGCGGACGACATCGCCGCGGGAAAATTCTACAAGCGGATAGGAAAACACTGCGGTTATTGCGATTTCCTGCCGGTTTGCTTGGGCAACCAAAAGAAAGCGCAGGAAACGCTGGTGAGGATCACCTAACCTCTCTTACAGAGCCAAGCAAACTTGTTTGGCTCTTTTTTCATGAGAGAGGGTCGCTGTGGCGAGTCGAAGCTATAGACTTTTCACAATGCGTGGGCGTGGAAGTAAAAAAAAAGAGGCGGCCAATTAAGTCAGGCTGCCTCTTGAATGCTAGATTGAAGGGCGTCCGTTACGTCGCATCCCAGTGAGCGCACTCAAGCGAACAGGTTTGAATTCTCTATCAATGCACAAAGGGGCCCCCTCGTCAGCAATCATTCTACTAAGCTCGCCAAATTCGATTTGACCCCACCTGCTGCCATTGCCCAAAAACAACCCGAAAATCAGAAAGGTGTCATTGCGCTCGCACCCCTCAGCTACGAGACATTGCCATTTGTTTCCGGGCGAAAACAACCTAGCGTAAATTATCGGGTCGTCCGACCTGTCCTGGGAATATAGTGGTGGAATCCTCGTCTTTATTTCATCGCCGAGAATTGCAGGGGACATTCGGCCCTCCTTTCTGCCCCTAGGGATTGGGGCTCTGAGTGGTAAACTACTACATATAGTATGTCACGGTCAAACGCGCTCTGCAATTGCCTCCGATTATTAGATGGTGGGCAAAGCCTGTCGAGGCTTGGGATTTCTCACTCTAAAGTGAAGGATGGCTCTGCGCAAAGCCCTTTCCGACTCCCAATAATACGGTGCCCTGAGGCTTTGTCCCGGATAAGGCACGCTATACGCCTCCTGGAACACTTCCAACCCCTCCCTTTCCGCGGCTGCCAGAAGCTGATGAGTAACGATTTGCTTGGTCACGAAGTGTGGTACCTGGCGGCCCGTGTACGACCAGTCTGGTAAAGCAATCATGATTTGGCCCTCTCCCTTAAGCGCGCGCAGCATCACCCCTATGACATCTCTATAAAGCTCGCCCAACTCCTCGGGATTCGTGCGCGTGTTAAAGCCATATGGTGGATCAGTCACAATGACATCGCAACTGTTGGGAGGGAATTTTCGGGCATCTTTCTCGAAAACACAAATTCCCAAGGACTTCTCTGAAACAAGAGCTCGAAATGCGCTCGGCTCCAGTCCGCATGATTCCGAATACCAACCTGGAAACACAATCACCTTCCCGGGAAGTTCTCTGCCACGAGCCTGTCTTTGGCGTAGCCGAATTAGCCTTCTGATCTGTTCCCGGAGGTCCGCCGATTGCTTCTTATACGCACCGTACCAATCGGACTCCTCACGTTCCAGCGATGCGAAATTTCGGCGATGTGTCCGGAGCGCCAAATACAGGAAGATCCTTTGGTCAAAGCCTTTGGCATTAATCGCCTCAGCATGCTCCGCAGTTAATACAATGTCTGAGCTATGTGGATCAGGGCATATTTGTTGAAAGATGTCGAGCGCCCAAAAGTATGCTTCCGTAGTCGAAGTTTTCTTTCGCTGAATGTCAAACGTCTTCATTCCTTCCTTAAGGCGCTCTGCCGGATGGATTGACTCCGCCTCCTCCAGGGCGAGACAAAGGTTTTCTAGGTCTTGCGGTTCCATGGAAAAGAAGCTTAGGTTGTCCATAACCATCGTCTGAACGATCGGACACGTGTCTGTGCCAAAGATGTGGGCACCATGTTTCAAACACTCAAGCAGCGTAGTCCCTGTTCCCGCAAACAGATCTCCGATAGTGACTTCTGGAGAAGACCACCAGGGGCGCGTTACGTTTATCATTGCCGCTGTGAGACTATGAGGAAGAGTCGTATGGTCAATCCAAGCAGGCTTGTTCTCGTCGAAAATAAGAAGCGAATTCTCATTCCGAAATTCTTGGAAGTAGCAAAGAAAGTACTGGCGGTCACTAGGATTCCTCAGTTCTGGACCGGGCCTACGATCGACAAGAAGCCAGATGGTGCTGATGGATCCCGGCATATTATTAACCGTCTCCGCGTCTTCCAAAAGTTTCTTATAGTGGTCGTGCTCGGGAACATCGAGGCGGCCCGCGAACTGTTTCCTTAAATCCTTGAGAACGGAAACGAGTGACTCGTTGCCGACGTAGTATTTATCCAAAAAAACCTTTACTTCGTCCAGACCGCGCCGGAGTTCAGAGGAAAGCCGACGGTCGTGCGGTGTGTAGTCTTCATGAGCGTAGACGATGAACTGCACGGGAGCCTGCAAGTCGGACCGAGATTGTAGAAAGGCCTCAAGCTTTTCGAAGAATTCTCCTTTGGTGGCCTTACTTATGTTTCGGTTTAGCAACGAAGGCCCACACGAATGAATAAATCCCGAAAAGGCACAAACCGACCTGTGATCAAGAGAAAGGTTGTGAGGCATAAACACGGCGCAAGAGCCAAAGTAAAGATCGATGACGACAATGTTTCGCAGGAGGTCTGTGTAGAGGCTTCCAATGTGCTTGAGTGTGTCACCCGCAAGGTGAGAGGAGACGTAGGATTCTACGATGCTCTGAACAGATGAATTGAATTCTTGAACGGAGAGGAACTGTAAATCACGGACGGCGCGTCCTGTGTCTGTTCGCGTTGTATAGCTGCGAAGAAGCGCCAATAGTTCGGCAACTTGGATATTTGTAACGCTGAGGTTCTTCTGGAATAGGAAAAAATACGCTGATCCATTCCCGCGAAACCAATTTTGAAAGAAATGCCTGGGCGCGAACATCCCGTCCGTTATGGATGTGACCAAACACGTGCGGATTCGGTCAGGAAGGGATGCCTCACCTGCCTCACTCATGATCCAGTTCCTTTGTGACGGTTTAAATGCTGTGCGATAATAGCTGAATTAGTATTTCGCTTCAAGCTCTTATTTGAACTGACTTGCTAAAGATAGAGGAATAAAACAATCGTGATATGTCCGAACCTAAAACCCAGCATGTCATTCCGAAGTGCTATTTGAAGCAATTCGCGGATCCCAATACGCCCGCAGGCCAAGAGCCGTACGTCTGGATATTTGAGCGCGACAGCAAAAAGGGCAAGAAAAGAGCTCCCAAAAATATTTTGACCGAAAATGACGTCTATACTTTCAGCGTTAAAAACGCTGGAAAGGATTACGTCCTTGAAAGGACCCTCGCCCAAATCGAGAGCGATTACGCCAATGTCTTCGAACAGACGATCAGCCGAAAAGTGCCGCTCAATCAAAAGGAGCACGCAATCCTCTGCGCTTTTGTCTCCGCCATGCTCCAGCGGACGATGAAGCAAAAGCAGCACATCGAAGATTTCTATGACCGCCTCAAAACAATGGTCGAGGATATGGAGAAGGCGCATGGAGCCGCTCCTGGGCTTTCCCTTCAGTTGGCGCAAGAGAAAGAAAACGCTCACAAAATCATGATCATGCAGGGCCTTCCGTATATAACGAACATTCTTGGGAAGATGAATCTCGCGTTTTTCTGCGCCGACCGTCGCAGCTCATTCATCACTTCTGACGCACCGTGTTCTCTCTTCAATCCCGAATTGCAGTGGCAGCGATTTTCCGGTCCGGGACTCGGACAGAAGCACGTGGAAGTCAGCATGCCGCTCTCTCCGGAGATTTGCGTATTGTTCAGCTGGGTGAACAATGTAAAAGGCTATCTGGGAATCGATCAGGATATGATCCATGAAATCAACCGCCAGATTTTCGGCCGCTCGCACGAGTATTTCATCGGAAATTCTCCGAAGGTGAGATGCCGATGGTTCCGGCGTTATCCGCTCGACCCGGTCTTTGTTTGGAGAATGGTAAAAAACAAATTGAAAATGATATTTGCGCAGAGGCGGCACAAGCACCATGGCTGAAGTGGACGAACTAAGGGCGGCGGAGCACTTAATCGCGCAAGGGATGCCGGTGAAAGCCCAGCCGATTCTTTGGAAGCTCAAGGGCTCTAAGGATTCCGTAATCGCGCTGAACGCGGGATTAGCCCTTATCGCTGCTCTGGACCATGCCACCCAAAACGACAAGTTGCTTCAAATAACAGACGAAAGCCTCGCGATCGCCACCGCGCTACGGAAGAAAGACATCTTTGCGTTCCTACTAATCCAGAAAGCGGAGTTCCTTTTCAGGAAGTTGTCTCTCTTGTTCTATCAGCAACAAAATTTGAAGCTTGCAGCCCGAGCATTTCGGTGGATTGATTTCTCGCTCAAGGAGGACAAGGCAGAATATGCAGCGATTGAGGCGGAAAGAGCGAGACTTGAGACAGACATTGCGATCCTGGAAGCTGGCGTGGTTACCGAAACCCAGTCTAATGCGGACCACTATTTCCAGGGGAAGATTCTGACGGGGCTAGCAGAGGTCTCTTTTTCCCGCTATATGTATCACGTTGGCCTTCTTATAGACGGCGGTCCTTGGAAAAGCAAAATAATGAATCTGTATTTTGTTCGCCGTTGGAATTTCAACAGCTGGGTCGGCTATGACAGAGAGGCTCGCCGGAAACTCCGGGACTCCTTCGGTAGAGCTGTGGCGTTTTACGAAAGAGGGATGGAGGAATTTGTCGCAGGCAATTATAAATCGGACGCCGCGCATACGGCTTATGCTCTAGCATTGAAACATGCCTTGACGTTTCACTTCTCCAAGGCAAGAAAATATCTAAATCTCACGAAGAGCATGGCGAACGCAGTAAAGGACAAGAACCTCTTCATTCACATTGCTGACCTTGAGAAGCTTATAAAGGACGGTAACAGGCATCCAAGGAACTGGGTAGAAGAATTCGGCATGGACCTACCAAGAGCATTGCGGAATAAGGTCGGCATATGAATTCAATGAGAAATGGTTGTCAATACGGAGTCGCTTGCCGCCCAAGGAAAGTCTCACCGCCTTGTGCCCTCTTGATCCCGCGATATCCTGAGGGAGTCGCTACCCTGCCGCCTATCGCACGCTCGCCCTGTGGATATCCTCAGCACTGAAGCTTGCAATTCCCGATTGTACATGTATAATTCATTTACCTGCAAGGTAAAGAAAAAGACTTGCAATAATCTGGTTTATTCGTTACGATGAACATACGGTTTGATGATCCCAAGCACGAGAAGCTGGCCAATGACTTTGATGCCTTGTCTAAAAGGTACGACAAGAAAGGCCAAAAGAACGCTGATGAGATTATTGCAACTATTGATGCACTACGTGCCGCGAATTCACTCTATGAGGTCCCGCCGAGTTTTCGGCCGCACCCTCTTAAGGCAGAATACAAGGGGTTTTTTGCCGTTGATGTTACAAGCACTCACAGGGTCATCTTCAAACCCGATCACAAAGATGATCCGAACTTCCGAATCGACAACTTTAAGTCGATCACTTCGATAATCATCGTAGAGATTTTCTTGAATTACCACTGAAATGGCTTACACACCCAACAAAGCGATACACCCTGGCCACGCGATAGCTCGCGAGCTTGAGCGCACGGGCATGACTCAGAAGAATCTGAGCGATCGAACAGGCTTGAGCGAAAAGCATATCAGCCAGATTATCAATGGCGAGGCTTCATTCAGCGTCGATACGGCGCTCCTATTGGAGAATGCCTTGGGGGGATCAGCTTCATTTTGGATAAATCTTGAAAAGAATTATCAGGAGACCAAAGCTCGGCTGGAACGCGGCTCGCTCCTCAGGAAAGAAGTGGGCTTGCTTGCGAGATTCCCTTATGCGGAACTAGCAAAACGAAAGTGCGTGGAAAAGGCTGCCGACAAAGAGAAGAAAATCGAAAACCTCTGGAAATTTTTTGGGGTGAATTCTTTGAATTCAGTCCAAGTAACCGAGGCAATCGCATACCGTAAGAGAGCGCGAATTAAGGTCAAAGAAGGGCCAATTGCTGCGTGGCTTCGATGTGGAGAATTGGGCTCCAAAGAGACCAAAGTGGCAGAGTTTTCCGACTCGACGCTTAAACAGGCACTAGGAAAACTAAGAGAACTCACAATAAAAGCCCCGGAGGTGTTTTCTGTCGAGAGCCGAAAGATCCTTGCCGAGTCAGGAGTTTCACTAGTCTATGTACCTCATTTCCCCGGTGCCGGCGTAAGCGCAGCCGTTCGATGGCTTGCCGAAACGCCCCTTATCCAATTGAGTCTTCTCGGTGCTTACGCTGACATCTTCTGGTTTAATCTTTTCCATGAAATTGGGCACCTCTTGCTTCACGGAAAGAAGGAAAAATTCATAGAATTCGATAATCGAGATCTTCGGACTGTTCAAGAAAAGGAAAAAGAAGCAGATATATTTGCTAGCAATGAGCTCATTCCCTGGAAATCGTATGAGGAATTTACAAATATCGGTGATTTTTCTAGGAAAGGGATCTCCGAATTCGCACGAATAGAAGGTATTGATCCAGGCATTGTCGAAGGTCGCCTCTGTTACGACCATAAGATAAGTTGGTCCAAACCCCTAGGTTTTCGAACCCGCCTCAGATTTACTGATTAAGGAAAATACCTAAACAGCAATACAAAAGGTCGGCTTAAAAACATCAAAAACACGGAGAATCAAAATGGCAGAAGAAAACGCAAAAGTGGATCACGGGAACGATACCGTGACGATCATCGTGAATGCCCGCGAGAAGAAGGTGACCGGAAATCAGATATCGTTCGAACAGGTCGTGAAATTGGCATACGACAATAATCCACCGTCGGGTCCGAACGTGGTCATAACGGTTACTTACGGCAAGGGTGAGGGTGGTAAGCAAGGCACTCTCTTACCGGATGGCACGGTCCCGATCAAGAACGGAATGATCTTCAATGTCAAAGCTACTGATAGATCGTAGTCCCGATCTCAAGAAGTTGCAAGATGAAGGTTTTGACATCGAAATCATCGATGGATTCTTGCTGGTCAGGAACATTCCATATCTGAATAGCAAGCGAGAGATAAAACTCGGGATACTGGTTGCGGATTTGCAAACGACCGGCACGGGAACGGCGCCTCCAGGAGATCATGTAGTACGATTTGCCGGAGAGGCTCCTTGCGACGCATCTGGCGCCGTACTATCAAAAGTTGTTATTGAAACCAAAACACAGGCCATCAACCCATACCTAACAGTCCATTATAGATTGTCGAGTAGGCCCGCTGACGGTAGTACCTATAAAGACTTTTACGACAAGATGACGGCCTATGTGGCTATTCTTCTCAGCCATGCTCATGCGATTGACCCTACAGTCACTGCACAGCCACATGCCACCGTTCGAGCGACTGAAGACGAGTCGGTTTTTGAATATCTCGATACCGCCTCAAGCAAATACGAGATAACGATGGCTAGTAAGAGACTCGAACAGCCCAAAGTTGCCATCGTTGGCGTAGGAGGGACCGGTTCTTATGTGCTCGATCTCGTTGCGAAAACACCCGTGAAAGAGATTCATCTGTTCGACGAGGACCCATTTTACTCACACAATGCGTTCCGGGCGCCCAGTGCCGCGTCTGCCGACGAACTCGACGCGAAACCCACGAAAGTTGCCTATTTTAAGAATCTCTATTCAAAGATGCGGCGGGGTATTTTCCCTCACGAGTATCACCTTCTGGCGTCCAATGTCGCTGAATTGCAAGAAATGAACTTCGTATTTCTCTGTATCGACGCCAGCGACGCTAAGAAAGTCATCGTTGAAGCCCTTGAGGGATTCGGGATACCGTTTATCGACGTTGGGATGGGCATTGAGCTTGTCGATGACTCCCTGAATGGGATGTTGCGAGTGACCACGAGCACGCCACAGCATCGCGATCATCTTCGGGCGAGGGTTCCCTTGGCAAAAGTCCAGGCTGAGGACGACTATGACCGCAATATTCAGGTTGCCGATCTAAACGCTCTGAATGCTGCACTAGCGGTAATAAAGTGGAAGAAGTTGTGCGGTTTTTATTTTGATTTTGAAAAGGAGCACAACAGCACTTACACGATTGAGGCCAACGCCCTCATTAATGACGACCAATGAAGCGCCGCACAGAGATCACCCACGAATTCGTCGAATATATGCCTGATGATCTTCAGGAGGGATTCGTTTACGTCAGTGTACAATTCGCGACAGCTCTTCACAAATGCTGCTGTGGTTGCGGGAGCCAGGTCGTCACACCACTTTCTCCGGCGGACTGGAAACTGATTTTCGATGGCGAAACGATTTCACTCGATCCATCGATTGGAAATTGGAGCTTCCCGTGCCAGTCTCATTATTGGATCAAGAGGGATAAGGTCGTGTGGGCTCGCCAATGGTCTCGACGCGAGATCGAACGTGGGCGATCTGATGATCTGTCGGCAAGGGAAGCATATTTCAATATCAAGTCTCACTTGACGGACAATGACAGCGCGGCCACAAAGATGGAGAGTATGCCAAAGAAAAGCCTCTGGGGGCAGTTGAAGGGCTGGTGGGCGAAACCAAGGGACTAGCATAAGTACCAAGCCGAAGCCATCAATTCACGGTAACCTGCTTTAATTCCATTTCCGGAGCTTTTTTTTTGCCGCCCACGGCAAATCTCCCCGCCTTGTGCAGCCGGGTTCATGCGCTATCATTGAGGAAAGCCGCTTAATTCGCGGGCGCTATCTCGTCAGTGAAATGCTTGAGGAGGCGTTCCAGGAGTTCATCCAAAGTTCGAGGTACGTCCCGATACGGGCTACCGCTATCCAAGGTGGCTGGACGTTCTTTCTTACACGCGAGGAGCGCAAAAACCTAAAAATCGCCAACAAATCCAGCACTCTTGAACATCTCGATGCTCCGCCCGAGAGTAGCTCTGAACGGATTTCAAAGCGTTTTCTCCAGTCGCCATCCCTTTTCCTCTCGCTTACCCAGAACGATCCGCCCTGTAATTGCGCTATCTCGGATTGAATATAGCAGTCCAGCCTGACGGGTCTTCAATCCGAGCCAATTCTTAGTCTCGACGCAGATTGCCAAACGATCTCCACTGACGGACGATTCCGCCGCCTCAATCATCGAGCGACCACCGAGGACACGGGAAATACTATCGGTCATCATCTGCCAGAGCTCTCGTCTATCCGTCCTTCTCCGAGTTCCGCTCAGGAGATTGAGCAACGGCTCAAGGCGAGTTTGTCCATCACTTGTCATATACTCGAAATGTGCAGCTACGCCAGTGAGCTGGCAGGTTCTTAGATCATCGGGATGACATTTGCGCCCGCTCCAGTTACACAATCTAGCTTCAATGGGAATACAGTATTTTCCGTTTGCTGATCGCACAGCTTCTTCTTCTAGAAGCCGCGCGCCCGAGATGCTACTAGAAACAAAGAATTTCTTGAGCGCCTTCCTTCCTGTCACCGCGGACTTCTCAAGCTCCGAAGGCAAAACCATCTTTCCCGACACTTCACATCGTATTAGAATTCCGGGGATGACAGTCTTCCCCGTGACATCGCACTTTTCGGCTTCTTTCGGGAGAAGTGGCTGATGCGTCTCCGTGCAGAATACAAACTCAGCGCGATGCCCTATTTTCCCAGAGACTGCGGATTGCACTTGCTCATCCATGCGATACCTTTTTCCAGAAACTTGGCTCATCGCGAGCTCATTCCCTAAAACCTCAGCTCCGGTAAATTCACACTTGGCGAAATATTCTGGTTCCGCCTTTTTCCCGCTTAGAACTGAAGTTTTGAGGACGGAAGTGATGACCAATTGTCCTGTTACCGATGACTGTTCTACCTCGTCTTTGAGCACTCGTTTGCCGGTTGACCCACATACCACCGTGTGGTCGGGGAGCGCCATCCTGGTGCTTGCTTCAGACTTTACGAGGAGGTGGCCTCAGTGGTCACCTGAAAACCGGCCATAGGTGGACGGGTCAAAACCGGCCAACGGAGGTCGTCCGAGACTGAGCTGTTTTACCTCGTTTGTTCCCATTCAGGCAAGTCAATTTTAGGAAATTTCTGCAACGTGTGCTTTCGGCAATTCTGTGTAAATTTCAGCCACGCCACGTAGGCACGGCACGTTCGTCTCCCGCATGACGGAATGGGAGGTGTGTGTCGTCCTGCGCCGACCTGTGATTGCATGCGGCACGATTCAGGTATATATCTTCTTTGGGAATGATTAGCGGCAGCACGGTACTTGGCCGCATTGGGTGCGAGCATATGGGCCTGGATATCATTGAGTTCGTGATGAGCGTGGAGGAAAGGTTTGGAATCGAGATTCCGGATGGGGACGCACAAAGGTTAACGACGCCGCGCCTGCTCGTAGACTACATCATGACCAAAGTGAAGGCTGGACAGGATCGCGGATGTCTGAATCAACGGGAATTTCACCGCCTAAGGCGAGCGCTGGTCGCTCGCCATTGGGCAACGAGGCGGGACGTGAAACCTGACACGTTGCTTGAAGGAATCGTGCCGAGGCTCAATCGCAGGACGCTATGGCAACAGCTAGGCGCAGAGCTTCAATCGTCGCGTTGGCCGCAGTTGCTTCGTCCGAAACCAGTCAAGGCAGCTCTCATCGCCGCGGCCATTGCAGCGTGGTTTCTGCCATGGATTTTGCGAGGTGGAGACATTCTGAGAGGCGATCTAACACCTGTTGCGCTCTCAGTTTTCTCAACTATCGGTGTTACTTGGGCAGGGCTCATCACGACAAAACGGTTACAAGAAGTCTTCCCTCCTGTTTATGCTACCGTCGGCGGCGTGGCCCAACATCTTGTCGGGACAAGACGGCAACCCGAAAAAGTTCAAGAGGGATGGACTCGGGAAGAAGTCCGGGAGACTGTGCGAGCGTTGATCATCGAGCATCTTGCCGTGACGGACTTCACCGATGACTCACGCTTTGTTCAAGACATGCATATTGAATAGTCTCGGCTTGCGGCTCGTACGTGTCCTTTCGACGCCATGCACAGTTACCGTAACCTCCTGTCTGAGACGCATCAGGGACAGCGCCGCCCCCCGCTAACATCTAGAGCGTCCTTCTCGCGCTGTCATGCCGTTCCATTTTTTTATCCAGCCTGTCCAGCCTCAGGCAAGCCCGTTTTGGTTCGCCAGCTTCTCGGACCACACTTCAGCAAGTGTCCGTGGTGAAGAAGGCGGTCGAGCATGGCGCTGACCGCAGCGGCATCGCCCAGCAACTTGCCCCAGTCTTCTACCGGCCGATTCGAAGTCACCAGCGTGCTGGCCCGTTCGTAGCGTCGCATGATGAGCTCAAGCAGTTCCTCGGCTGCCGTCAGGGGCAGCTTGCGCATGCCGAAATCGTCGAGGATGAGCAGTGGCACTGTGACCAGTGATTCCAAGCATTCTTTGCGGGTGCCATCTAAAGTGGCCTCAGCGAGCTCATCGAGCAGGGTGTGAGTTTCGCGGTAAAGGACGCGATACCCCTGCTGGATGACAGCTTGGCCGATGGCTTGCGCCAGATGACTTTTTCCGCTACCGGGTGGGCCGAGAAACAGCGCGTCCTCACGCCGGCCGATAAAGGCACCGCTGGCGAGATCGAACACCAAGCTGCGATTCATTTTCTTGTTGAAGTTGAAATCGAAGTTGTCGAGGGTTTTGAGCGGATCGCGAAACTGGGCCTGTTTACGCCGGCGCTCCAGCAGCCGGTCGGCACGACGCGTGAGTTCGTCGGTGACCAAGCAAGAAATCAGATCAAGGGGTACCATCTGTTCAGCCTGGGCCTGACGCAGTCGTGTTTCGAGCACTGCAGCCATGCCTCCAAGTCGCAGCTGTCGCAAAGCACGATCCAATTCGATCAGATTCATATCGTCTCCTTTTTCGAAGTTGAGCTAAACTCTCGGGCGGCCGGGGCGGAGGATAGGGCAACGCAGGGATGCGACCCGAGCGCCGACTCTGGGGCCGGGATTGATGGGGAGCGAGCGGCCCTCGCTCCCCCAGTCCAGCTCAATCCTGGCAGCAAAGCGATAAATCCTGGGGTCTGGGGCAAAGCCCCAGAAGTCGTCATCTTCACGGCTGCACCTCTTGCGAAGCGCCCGGCACTTCCGAGCCTGTTTCGAAAAGCGATCTCTGCCTCTCTTGCTCCTGCATGCGTTGCTGAATGAGGTCGCGGTAGTGCACCAGCTCGCGAATGAGGGGATTCACCTGCTGTAAGGTGAGGGGTGCCTGCGGACGGCGCTCCAGATAGCGGCGCACGAAGCGGTATTCATGAACGCCCAGTTCGAGAGCTGTGGTGCAGGCTTCCTCGACCGCAGCCAAGCCGAACTTCTTGGCTAAGGCGAGCACGCCTAACATGCGTCGCACGCCCAGCTCGCCTTGCTGCCGATGAATGGCTTGGCAGAAGGCACCGATGTGAACGCCGGCACGTTCTGCCCGTGCCAGCAACTGCATCGTGCCGAGCGGCGTACGCTTCGGGTAATCGTCCTTCTGGATTCGATACCCACCACGCTTCTGGCGGATGTGCTCACGCAAGAGTTCTCCGGTCCGGGGATCAAGAAGGCGCACATAGAGGTCGTTCCACTGCACGTTGACCAAGCGCCCGATCCAGCCGGGCGGAGCGCCGTAGTAGGCGGCTTCCACTTCCACGCAGCCGTCGAGATGGACGGTGCGCTGGCCGTACTGGTAATAGCGGAAGGGCTCAAGGGGCAGCGCCAAAAGAGACGGCTTCTCTTCGGCGAACATGGCGGCGACTTGGCGCTTGGTGGTGCCGTGAATGCGCGTGTCGGCCCAGTGAGCTTCCCAACGATCCAAGTAAGTCTGGGCTTCCTCCAGGCTTTCGAAGCGCAGGCCCTTCAGTGGGGTTCGTTGAGTGTGACCGATGCCCGATTCCACTTTCCCCTTGCGGTCGGGATCTTTGATCCTGCAGGGCATGGCGACCGCACCATAGTGAGCGAGCACGTCGCGATAGAGGGGATTCAGAGTGGGATCGTAGATGTCGGGGACCAGCACGCCCTCTCGCAAATTATCGAGAACGACGACTCTGACGGCGCCACCCAATCGGCGGAAGGCTTTTTCGTGCAGCTCTGCCCAGGTACGTGAGTTGGAGCGGAAAACCAGTAGGCGAACCGCCTTTCGGCTGTACCCCAGGGTCATCACGAACAGGCGCGTGCGCCGGTACTTGCCACTCTGGGGATCGCGGACCATGGGGCCGGTCCCGTAATCGACTTGGGCCTCTTCGCCCGGCGCGGTCACGATGACCGGTTGAGCCTCAGGTGTCTGCCGTCCCTTGAGTCGGTTGACGAAGCGTTTGACGCTCTCATAGCCGTTGGAGAAGCCGGCCCCCGATACCAGGTCCTGCCAGATGGCCATAGCGTTGCGGCCTCGGGCAAGCGCAAGCTCAATCAGTTCGCGATAAGGTTCACAGGCGCTGGTGGTGGGAATACGTGTGGGACGCTCTGAGTCAGCGGTTCCTTCCTTAGCCGGTTCTGCGGTACTCGGCTGGACAGTTGATTCAGCAGTGGGTTCTGGCGGATGGAGATCGGTGGACGCTTCAGACCTCCCTTTTCCAGCGTAAAAGTCGGTGGTCACCCCTATGGCCGGTTTTGAAGCGGCCCGCCGTCCCCAGCCACCTGGCGGTCGCACAGCAATGCCGGCTGCTTTCAGATATGCGCTTGCCGTCTCTCGACGTACACCGGTAGCTTGCTCTATTCGCCGCAGCGACCAGCCGAGACGCCCTAAGGCTAAGACTTGTTGTTTTTTATCGTCACTCAAGACATTGGCCATAGCGGCTGAGGCTATAACGCCTCTAGCCGTAGTCAATGTCCCGGAGATCATCTCCGTTGGCCGGTTTTCAGGTGACCATCAATGGCCGGTTTTGGGTGACCGCTGAGGAATGAGAATCCCATCGGGAAAAAGCGCCCGGGCAGCTTCCTCGACCTCAATCCCGGTATCAATAAGAGATTTCTCGAACTCCGTCAGTTCTGAGGCGTAATAGACTTCTGGCTTGTGGACTTTAAGCCATGCGTTTTTGGGGCATTCTCGCCAGAGCATGTAATCAGTTTTTGAGATTTCAGTCATAGCGATATACAAACAGGCATACAAGACAGTTTCAAGAAATTATGGGTTCGTATCTGCCAATACTTCTTCCTTGAATACTTGGAAGAATATATCACAATTCATCGGTTTGCACCCTCTCTCGCGCTCAGGACATCCCCGCGCCTTTTCAAGTTGAGTTCCGATTGTTAGGATGAAAGCATCCATGGACAACAATCATCAAGAACAGAAACCCATAACGATTGCCGATCTCTACCCCAATCTCTCGCCGGAGGAACAGGCTGAAGCAGGGGAAACCTTTCATGGATATCTGGAGGTCACCTTGCGTATCTATGAACGATTGGAAAGTGAAGGAAAGCTAGACGATGTCCTTAAGGAAATCCGCTCCAACCGGAATAGTATGAGTTCAAAAGTTCTGCCACCCGCCCATTGAAACTTGCCGGTAGCGGCAACTTTCACCCCCTTGCGAGAAAACCGATCTGAGCCAAACTTAATGACATGGCCAAACTATCTGATGCAATTCTCAGGCGACATTTCCGAGACCTCGCTCTGCGGATGGCCCTTCATTGCGTGCGGAACACGGTTATTGAGGATTACCACGCGGCCGGCAAATTGAATCAGGAGGAAATGTGCGCGCTCAATCATGAAGTAGTGGATAAAATCTATTCATTTCTACTCCTCGTGTTCCACCCGCGCTATGACAAAGCGCGAGCAAACACGCTCACCTGGCTTTACCCGGCACAATGGGACGAGCCTAAGTTCGACAAGTCATTTTTGTTCTTGTCGAAGGTGGTCAAGAAGAGGGGCGCTGCTAGGCTGCCCGCGAACTTTCATTCTGGTCGACAAGCTCCGCGAGGTGACGAAGCCCCGCCACCATCTCAATGACCTCGTGATCGCCAGCCTCGTAAAGGGTTCGAAATTCCTCCACCATGCTCCACGCTAAGGGAAAATTTTGCGAATTGAGTCCACGCACGAACGGTTTTCGCGCATCAATGCTGAGTTTTTTGTCCTTGAGTTGAGGGTTCGAAACTGCGATTTTGAAAATGAGGCGTTTGATACGTGCATTGCCGGCGTGGAACCAGGAAACCGCGCGATTACTGAACGAAATGAGCAATCGAGAGGGTTCGAACCTTGCTCCGGGTTCCCCTGCGGTTTTGAGGCTTTGGGCGATCTTGATCTGATCCCGTTCCAGTTCCTGCCGCTGCTTTAAGTACTCATCATCCGTAATGAGGTCACGGATACGTAGCTTCGTCAGATTCTCTAATTCTTTTTCGAGAGACGCGCGAGTCCCCTCCAACGAGAGGAGCTTCTTGGCTATGGTCTCCTTCTCATGTGCGGCGGCGTAATCAAGCTTTCCTATCACCCATCGTTGAATCCGGTCGGCAACGCTGATCTCGTGCACGAACTGGACAATCTGCCGTTCCAGTTCGCCGACTTGAATACTCGGTTCATAACAGCGGCCGTGGCGACGCCATTTCGTACAGTGGTAATAAATATAGTGGGATCCATGGCGGTTCACTTTCTCTTCCGCGGTGATGGAAAGTCCGCACGAGCCGCAGCGGATGAGGCCGGTGAAGGGAAAAACCCGCTCGTGGGGCCTCGGCTGAAACGGTCGCCCAAGGAGTTCCTGCACTCGCTCAAATTCATCGATGGTGACCATCGACGAATGCTTGCCCGAGTAGGTCTTACCCTCCCGTTCGAGAATTCCGGCATAGAAGGGATTACTGAGCACGCGGTATACACCACTCAAGGAAAGCGCCTTACCGCCTATTCGTCTTCGCTTTACGGTCCGCAGTCCCCAATCGTCCCGAGCCATTTGCATGAGCTGCCGGGGTGAATATGTCCCCGTGAGCATCAGCCGCCACAACTCTTTCACAAGCGCGAAACGATCCGGGTCAGAAACGATGGTTTTTGTCGCGTGGTCATTCAGATAACCGATGGGCGCCACACCGGAGAACCAGCCGTTCTCGGTTTTGGTGCGAATGCCACGACGGATGTTTTCGCTGAGGCTGTCCACATAATATTTTGAATAACCGAAAACGATCGAGAGCATGAACTTGCCCTGCGAATTGTTTTCAAAGGTGAACGTCGCAAACCGGAGGTCTTTGAGCCGGCCAGTGTCGAGGAAATAGATGATGGTGCCGCCGTCCACTGAATTCCGGGCGAGCCGGTCAGGATGCCACGCAACGATCCCCTCGGCTTCTCCCGCCTCGATCCTCTTGAGCATGGCATTGAACACGGGACGCCCTGGGGCCTTCGCACTGTAGGACTCTTCCAGGATCTCCACAATTTCGACCTCGCGCCAACCGCTGCTAAGGCGCTCCATCTCTTTGCGCTGTGACTCAATCGACAGTACCTGGCGATCCTCGTCTTCGCTGGACTTGCGGCAGTAGAGGAAGTACTTCATCTGACGCGGGAGGTGATTTTTCTTCGCTCGACGCCAACTCGCCCGGCAGAGGGCGGGCAAGAATGGAATATAGCTCCAAGAGGTCCGATGCATGCTCCCGCGCTTCCGCCATCGAAATCGTCTCGTGGAATTCCTCGTACCAGATACGGGAGAATTCCTTCAAATCGTCCTCGGTCAGGTTCATGCAGAGCAAGGTACCGCGTGGGTGCGGGAAGGGAAAGGTGGGTTTTGTTGCCGGAAACGGCAAGTCGGCCCCTCTCAGGGACACTAGAGCTCCATATATAAAAAGACTTGTTTTTTCTCATATGATTTCGGGTTCGACTCCCCGTAGGTCGACCAACTGGTGTTTTTTGTCGCTCGGCGATCAGACGAAACGGCAGAGCCAGTGTAATTTCTACATTTTTTTCGGATACAACAAGGTTCGACAAAACGGTTTTCAGCAATTCTCTCTTTTTTTCGACGGAAGCGCTTTTGTACAGGATTGACGGGCTTTTCGCGAGTTCGACAATTTTTTCAATGGTTCGTAAGCCGCTCACAGGATCACGCTCGATTTCCGCAAGCTTCTCCTTGATGCCGGCCTGCTCCAAAAGAAGCGTCCCCCGCCGTTCTTCGAAGACCGCCTTATCTATCGTGCCGTCAACCAATAGGTCGGTGAGTTTGGAGAGGCGAAGGCGAATATGATCCAACTGCGGCTGCAGCGCATCGCGCGAAGCCGACACGCTCTGCCCCAGCTCTCGTCGTCGCTCCTCGATCACGGCTTGCGCCATTTGCAGTTCACCGTCCGAGAGGTCAATCTCTGCGAGAGCACCCAGGATGGCGGTGTCAAGAGAATCCTCCCGCATGCAGGTCGGCGGGCACGGTTTCTTGAACGCGCGGTTGTGGCAACGGTAATAGGTATGGCCCTTCTGCCGCTCGGCGATCAGCGAGTACCCGCAGACGAGGCAGCGAGCGATCCTGCTGTAGATGAACTGTTGCCGCTCGGAACGGTCAGATCGTTTTCCGGCGAGCACGTCCTGCACCTTTTGGAACATGGCGCTCGTGACGAGCGGCCGGTGCTTGCCCTCGTACGTCTTGCCATTCCTGTGGATGCGGATCAGTCCGATGTAGAATGGGTTCCTCAGTACATTGGATAAACCGTTGACGGATACCTTACCACCGCGGCAATTGCGGAGACCGCGGACGAACATCTCCTCAGCCAGTCGAGGCAGCGAGAATCTTCCAGTGCCGTAGCGCGTAAAAGCTTCTTTGATGAGAGGCGCACGGATCGGATCGGGAATTTTCGCTTTCGCGGATCCCTGATCGAGGTAGCCAAGCGGCGCGGCCCAGGGATAGAAGCCCTGTTTTAACCGGCCATACAGCCCCTTTATCACCTCTTCCCGGAGATTGCGGCTGTAATGCGTGGCAACGACGGCCCGAATATCGGCCGAGAGGCGCCCTGTCGCAGTAGTGAGGTCGACGTTCTCAGCGGCGAAGTGCACCTCCACACCAGCATCGGCCAACTTCTCGACATCGGTCCAATCTTCGAGGTTTCGCGCACTTCGGTCAATCTTGTGGATGATGACGCCCTGCGCCTGTCCGAGACGTAGCAACCTCAGCATAAGATTGAACACGTTGCGCCCGGTCTCGGACGCCGTTTCCCGTTCCCCGAACCATCGTGCGATCTCCAACCCGCGCCCCTGTGCGTACCGTTCAATTGCATCCTTCTGTTCCGGCAGCGATACTCCTTTCTCTCCTTGTCGGGGTGTCGACACCCGGGCATAAGCAAAAACTTTGCCCATGGCTCAACTTAAATTTTCAATTCTTCATTCGACCTTTCCTCTATCGTACCGGGATTCGAAAAGGTGTCAAAGTCTGCGCCTGTAAAGCTTCGGTCTTTCCAAATCTCATCAGCAATTTCAAAATACCGGCGCAAGTTTGATTCCGCCTGCTTCAACTGGGTCTCGGTCAGCGTTGGATAAAGATTGCGGAATGTCTCATCGGTCTGCCGCGCATGGATTTCATTCTCCATGCACTTGACACTTACATGGCCGAGGAACACCTCAAAGGCGGGAAATCTTGCCGGGAGCGGCAAGTTTCACCGCCTGGTTTTGTTTTGTGCCCGACTTACGCTGGGAGAATGACTCAGGTTACGAATGTGCGCGATGCCGCGCTCGCCTTTCACCAGCGCCTTCCCAAGCGGCTCTGGCAGTACCTCAATGAAAGAGGCATTTCAAACGACCTGATTCACAGAAACTTTCTCGGCTGGAACGGGCGCCGCATAACAATCCCCGTCCCCGATCGCAATGGCATCGTTGAATTCCTCAAGTTGGCCAAGGACCCGGATGACAGCTCGAATTCTCCCAAGATGATCGCCACGCCTGGGGCTCGCGCGGACATTTACGGCTGGGAACGGGTGATCGCGAACTCCGGCCAGTTGATCATCTGCGAAGGCGAATTCGACCGCCTGGTGCTCGAAAGCCACGGTTTCGCGGCAGTCACGTCAACATGCGGCGCCGGAGTATTCCGGCAGGAATGGGCGGAGGAGATCAAAAGAATTCCCGAAGTCTACGTCTGCTTTGACCGAGATGCGACGGGGCGCACTGGCGCTTTACGCATCGGGCGAATGATTCCTCATGCGAAGCTCGTTGAACTACCTGAAGAAGTAGGAGACGGCGGTGACGTGACGGATTTCTTTGTCCGCCTTGGCCGGACCAGAGAGGATTTTCTGAAGCTACTGGAGGCGGCGCAAGCAGCACCGAAGGATCCCGAACCCAAACTAAAAAGCGCTGACCAAGATTTCAAACGGCGTGCCACAAGGAACGAAGTCGAGCGAATCAAAAACTCCGTGCGTATTGAAAACGTAGTCAGCAGATATGTGTCTATGAGCCGGGCCGGAAAGACAATCACCGGACATTGCCCGTTTCATGATGATCGTATTCCGTCATTCGTTGTTTATCCGGCGACTCAATCCTTCTATTGCTTCGGCTGCCGCGCCCATGGCGACGTGGCCAGTTTCCTCATGCGGATCGAGAAACTGACGTTCCCGGAAGTGCTGAGGACGCTCCAAAAAATTACGTAGCGACATGGCCGAAGAAATCAAAGAGGCAGCCGACAAGGCCAAAAACAAATCCGCACGGCCCACCGTGTCAGCGATCCTTTCCGATGGCTCGCTCGCCGAGATGGTTTACCGACCGGAAGAGTCCCGAACAATGTTCTGCCTTTTGAAGGACGGCAAGCTACTGTACGAGGCCGCGCTTTTTGATAAGGGCCAGCGCCTAGTGCCCTATTCGCCGCGAAACAATCTGCTTTCGAACGAAGTGGCACTTTTCCCTTCCGAAACCACTGAGTACGGCACAGAGCAGGAACTCATCGAGTCCATCCGGGCCTTTATCCATCGCTACGTGGATGTCTCGCCGCTCTTTGAGCAAATCGCAAGCTACTACGTCCTATTCACCTGGGTCTACGATGCCTTCAACGAATTACCTTATCTCAGGCTTCGGGGTGATACTGGGTCCGGCAAGACACGGTTTCTGTTGACCGTAGGATCGCTCTGCTACAAGCCAATCTTCGCGAGCGGTGCCTCGACGGTTTCGCCGCTCTTCCGAATCATCGATTCAATGCACGGCACGCTCATTATCGACGAGGGAGATTTCCGGTTTTCGGACGAAAAAGCGGAGATTGTGAAGATTTTGAATAACGGTAATGCACGGGGCTTTCCCGTGTTGCGCAGTGAGTCGGTCAATGGCCGGGAGTTCAGCCCCAAAGCCTACACCGTCTTTGGGCCGAAGCTCGTCTCAACGCGGGGATTCTTTCAGGACCGGGCCTTGGAGAGTCGCTGCCTCACCGAAGAAACCGGAGGGCGCAAGCTCCGCGAGGACATTCCCATCAATCTCACCGCAGAATACAAACGCGAAGCCCTAGACCTGCGCAACAAGCTTCTCCTCTTTCGATTCCGCAACTTCAATAAGCATCACGTTGACCCCGCCCTGGTGGACCGCTCGATTGAGCCGCGCCTGGCGCAAATCTTCGTGCCGCTCTTGAGTGTGATTGAAAATGCCGACGCCCGGAAAGCGCTTCACGAAGTGGCGCGCACGTATCACAGGGATCTTGTGGCCGACCGGGGCATGGATGTGGAAGCGCAGATGCTCGAAATCATTCAGGAAATCAAACAGGACCCCTATTCCCAGGGCCTGGCCGTCAAGGAGATCGCCGAACGCTTCATCGCCCGGCATGGAGAGGATTTCGAACGTAAGGTGACGCCCCATTGGGTCGGGAACGTCATTCGGCGGAAGTTGGGGTTGAAGACAGAGCGCCGCCGCGATGGATACTTCATCGCCGCCGCGGAAGGCATGAAGCTGGAGAGCCTCAGCGAAAAGTACGGCATCATCTCCGAATCGCCGGAGAGCGTGAACTCCGTGAATTCTGTGAAGTCTGTACAGGGTCACGAAGGCGAAATACAGCTGTAAAGCTCCATAAAGTGATATACGGCCTTCCGAGATCCCTCCCTTCACCCCTGCCCAAAATGAAGTTCACTAAGTTCACAAAGTTCGCAGATCCATCGTAAGTTGGAAATGTTTCGATACCCTAACTTTAAGCGCTAAGTTTCGGGTGCACAAGAATCCTAACTTCACCTCAGCACAATGTGTGTTAGGCTCTTGTGCGATGGATTGGGCTCGCTTGGACAATGTAAACAACATTTCTATCGATGCTGCTGTGATCGAAGCGACGCTGAAGGTTTTGCAACATTTTGGCGCCCATGACTGCGAAGGCTTAGTGCTATGGATAGGGGAGATCACACAAGATCGAGCTCGCGTGACGCAAGCGATTGTCCCAGACCAGCGACCCATCAAGGACGAGAAAGGTGTTGGCTATTTTGTTGATGGAGAAACACTGTTTGAATTGAATCGCAAACTCGCAGCTTCCGGGCTGCGACTAATTGCACAAGTTCACAGCCACCCGAGTGAGGCGTACCACTCCAAAGCAGATGACCGGTACGCGATCATCACCGCCGATGGAGGTCTGTCGCTGGTTGTGCCGAATTTTGGGAGGGCTCCAGCTAATCCAGCCACTTGGGCCGTCTACCGACTTATTAACGGCTTATGGCACGAATTGGGTGCTGAGGAGGCCACTTCACTGCTGACCGTCGGGAAACACCCATGAATATCCGGACAGTTCATCTGCGAAATTTCCGCGGCTTTCGTGATGTAAAACTAGAGTTGAAGCCTCTTACCGTACTCTTGGGTTCCAACAGCTCTGGGAAATCCTCTTTCGGACATGCACTCGCAGCCGCAACGCATTGTCAGCGGCTGGATCCTGGAGCACAGAGACCAACACTTACTCCACGTGGAAATCCCAATGAATGGCCAGTCGATTTAGGGACAATTTACGACTTACGCACACACGGCCAGAGCGGCCGAGTTTATATTGGACTTCAGACTGAGGTTGGATGGGTTGAGCTCGGATTTGGAGGTTGGGATCCGGACGATACAGGTCTCGTCCTTAGCCACATTTCTTACCCCTCTAGCCCTGGGACTACGACCGCTACTCCAGCGCCGTCGGAACACGGGACTGAATTTAACGTGAAAGCGCAAACTGCTACTGAATCGATCAACGCGAGCCAATTACCGCACGTACTCAGTTCGATTTCGGTGCATCGAACAAAGGAAAATGAAAACATTTGGTGGGACGAAAATGAAAATCAGCAGGCCGTTGTCGATTTAGATGGATTAATTTTGCGGTCAATCCAGCACACTGGTCGAACATTTATGCCGTTAAGACGGGAAGCGCAGGACGCGATCCGGTCTTTGTTGGGGGGCCTTACTTATTTGCAACCGACTCGAATGCGGCCTTCGCGAAGTTACAAGAATGATATTGGAGCGTGGCAGCGCATTGGCTATGCGGGGGAGGGAACCCCGGCGCTTCTGCAACAGGAAGGCGATAAGCCAATCTCATTCCCTGATCCGGCACCTATTCCGCACTCTATGGAACAGGCAAAGGCGGTCTTGGGCAAGAACTGGGAAGCTCGGGATTCAACATTGCTCGGAGCAGTCAATGTGTGGCTGGAGAAACTCGGGCTGGCAAGTTCTGTCCGACCGAAATACTTTGAACAAGACAGACGTAACCTCCAGATTTCCGTCAGTCTACCTGGTCAGGAACCTCATGATATCACCGAGATCGGTTTCGGGGTGAGTCAGGTAATTCCTGTGCTCACAGCAGGACTTATGCAATCAGAAGGGAGCCTTTTTATAGTCGACCTTCCTGAAGCCCACCTTCATCCCTGGCCCCAAGCTCGGCTCGCGGATTTTTTCTGTTCACTTGCACTCTCTGGAAGGAGTTCACTAATCGAAACGCATTCTGAGATGTTTTTCCATCAATTACGATTGCGAGCGGAAATGTATCCGGCACTAAATAAGGAAATAGCGGTTTACTTCGTTGATGAGCCGAAGGACGGAGAATGCAGTCCCCCTAGAGCTATCGGATTATCGTCAAAAGGACAACTACGATGGCCGGCTGGATTTCTCGCAGAAGCATGGGACACGGAAAAGCACATCAAGTTCATAAGGGAAGCTCGGGGAGGAGAAAGATAGTGGCGATGCTTCTACTCGATCACCCTTGGCCGATAACACAAGCCAAGCATCGGAGTAATGAAGCATTCGGAGTTTTGGAAGACTTTGACCTATTGATCAAGAGTAAAGAAACGCTGGATCCAGTCCCTTTTATCGATCGCGAACAATATTCAAAACTTTGGGAAGAGATGAATGCCGACGATGAGGCGCGCGCCACGGGGAGCTATTATGTGAGAATCGTCGAGTCTTATATTCGTTGGAATGAAAAAGATGAGCATTCCCTGGCATCACCCGAACCGGAACCGACCGGGATTGCTTTACCGAAAGCATGGAAGAAAGCATTGCGCGAGGCAATGGGCGACTTGCGGGATTGGCGGAACCCGCAAATCGTCATCCCTGAAAGACGCGCCGAGTGTTGGGCGGATGGCGTTGAAATTCCCATTCGTATTGACGGCAAGACGGCTGGAAAGCTTGTTTTAGCAGTGTTGGAAGCTTACAATGAGCATCCATTCGCGGCGTCAGATTTCGACCCTTGGGACCTGCAGCGCTGGTATGTACCCGCCAATGAAAATCGGATGAGTCTTTACCCCTGTCGGTTACCGAAACACCCGGCACTAGAAAATATCCGATTTGAAAACCTAGGAGACGCTTCTGACGAATGCCGGCGAAAGGGTTGGCGATATTCTGTTGAGGGTACAGATAGGTATTGCTACCTGCCTCCCGAGGATTGGAACGTGGAACGCGTTGGGAGAGAGGATTGGAGGCGGAACTGCAAGACTTTTCCGCGCGCCGATGCGGGCGGCGGACGGGGATCAGGCCCGGTGGATCATTGGAAAAGGGTCTGGCTCTGGGACGACAGGGAGCGACATTGGGACGTTCAGTTTGCGGGACCAAACCCGGAGGACAACCCCAGGTACTGCGTCATAAGTCACGACGGGATACTCCTGCGCGAACTGCGATGAGTTGCGTTTCGCCATTTCTTTCGATACGCTCGTTGGTAGTCTTTGTCGCCACATATACATCCTTTCTCGCGTGCCCTTGGCTTCGGCCACGAACTAGGAGGAGGAAGCAACACGTCTTCCCAAGAAACCAAAGGCTCTGGTTGAGACCGTTTCGCCAAGCCAGGGACTGTCCGTTTCACCAACTCTGTTGCCATTAAAATTCCTGCAAGTGCGGATTGGTGGGCAAGAGGAACCATTTCTACACGCCCTGTGATCGGCAAATTGAGCGGCACAGCACCGCACACCACATCGGTGTACATCTCTCCGAGCGGTTTCCCACGCCATGGTTCAAGAAAAGTCTTGTCAATCCCCAGCTTGCTTGCTGCTACTTTAATATCATCGTCTGATAGGGGCTGACGGGTCATCCACAGCAGCGCTGCACGTTCTGGTGTCAAACCAAGAGCACGCGCCGCCTGGTCTGTTTGCGAGATTCCTTGTCCAAGCGGAAAGTAGAGGCAAGAAAGGCACGCTGCTTTTCGCGAGAAAACATGCCAAGATGCCCCGAGTGCCCGTTCTCCCGTCCAGCCGTTGAGGATAAGCCTAGGAAGGAGTGCTTGGGCGGCCCTTCGTGTTGGCACGTTGTCAACAGAAATACAAAGTGTAGGAATTGTTATGCCACCTTTCTCTTCTGCAAATTCCTCCAGGGTAACCTTAGCAGTTTCGACAGCCAGTTGACTCTGGCGAAGGGTCTCAGCGGCAAGGACCACTTTATCTTTACCTATCTCCGTCGAAAGCCCGAGAACGTACCTCTGAAGATTCGATAAATCCAATTTTTCATTATCCACTAGCGAGATGCGGCCTTCCCGTTTCTCATCGCGGGCCAGAGCCCAAACGGCTGCGTTGCCCACAGCGCCGAGACCAACAAAAAGCACATCACCGAAATTACTCTTGGGCAGCTTAAGTTGCTCACCAGTATTCCGATCAAAATTCAGAAGCGAAAGCGCGATATCAGGCTCAGTAGGTGTCTTCAGAAAAACGCGCCTGAAAAGTTCTGCGCTTGCAAAAGTCGCCGCGGCTGCAGCAGCATATGGATTAGTGGGGCCAGAGCCCAAGTGGTACTTATGGCCAAGCCGAGCGACCCAACCCCCAGCACTTGGGTATAAAGAAGATGCAGATTCGATTGGTCCCACTGAGATAGTCGTTTCAGGCGGGGCTGTCTCAAGGACGTCGAGGATCGGATTAATGCTGCATGCCAGCTGCCGGAGTTTTGAGCATTGGGATTCCGGACCAGTGATCGCGATCCGGGGATAGAGCCTAGCCAGAAGGTTGGTAGAAAGTTCGGCCACCCAGATGTCATTCGTCGACAGATTCGGCGCACATTTAATGCCGACGACCACATCCACGAGCGCAGCTGTAAGGTCATCGCGGGATACGTTTAGCTGGCCGCCCACAGCTGAGTAGATGCGTTCAAAGAAATCCGCCAGCGCCACTTAGAGTTTCTCCTCCGCAGTCCATTGGACCTGAATTCTATCGCTCAGGATCATGAGATGAGCGTGAACCAGATCCAAAGAGGCGCGCCAAAGCGAGAGCAGGATAGAAAACACGTTTACGCTGCCACGGTAGAGAAACCACTCATCGCCGGAATGCTGAGGATGCTCATGGTACTCCCGGACTCCGCGCAAGCAGAGAAAAGGCTTGCGTGTGTCTGGATGAGCGTCCAGTAGTACTAAGTGCACCTTCCTTTCTTTCTCATATTCGAAAGCCCGGAACATTGCTTCGTATTTAAGGACTGCGTCCGTCCAAGGATCCAAAAAAGTTAGCGACGGGGCACGTAAGTCGTAATCAGTTAAATCGAATCGGGCTCTAAAGGCGCGGGCCGAAAGGTTCAGGACCTCCTCTATTCTTCCTGTGCCTGGCGGCAACAAAATCCCACCCTGCTGTATGACCGGTACGATTACGCGAAGTGGATGTTTTGGCACTAGAAGGAAGTCGATTTCAGGATAGCGACTAGAAGTGAGGATGAAAATTCCGCGAGACTCCAGGAGTTGTCTTTGACTCGCAAGCTGATCAAGCTCGCGATCGTATTTCAGGCGAGTTATAGCGGGATCAATTCTCATTCGCAGCTAGCCGCCTGCTCCGACCGCCAAGGTCAGGAACAAGCGAGCGCCGTTAGCAATACCCAACTCCTCGATTTTGCGATTGACATCGAGCAATACCCCATTCGAATCTCTCACTTGCCAGTCAGAGGGCGGCCTTCCAGAATTCCCACTCTCTTGCAATGCTTGTGCCACAGCTTCCTTTAGTGGCGCGTTGATATTTGCCTTTACAGCAAAATTCGCGCCGTTGATGATAAAAATAAGCTGAATTAGCGGTTCAGTGTGTACCACCTTAGATTCCTCCACAGCCTTTGCGTCAATGCAATGTTGGCAACTTATTGTACTTTGACTTCGCGAAAAGTTGAAGTCAATAGCTGAAATGAGGCATGGAACAGCGGACGGTTGGTCTTCGGTCGGCAGATTGATTCGATTTGCTTGTTTTTATTCTGCCTGTTTTTATTCTTGAAGATATTCAGGGATTCTGATATGAGATTCCCATGGATATCGGAACGACACTCTATAATCTCCGTACCGCAAAAGGCTTTTCCCAGGGTGATGTCGAGAAACGGACAGGATTGCTGCGTTGCTACCTCTCTCGAGTGGAAAACGGGCACACTGTTCCAAACCTAGAGACGCTTCGGAAATGGGCGGCGGCATTGAATATCGAAATGTACCAGCTCTTTTTCGAGGGCGAAGGGAAGCCAGTGGCTGCCGCTCGAGATGGGGCAATCAACCTTGGTCGCGAGGAGCGCCGAATGGTTGAAGCCTTTAAGGGCCTGGATAATAATGATAAGAAGATTGCAGTTGCCCTGCTGCGAAAAATGGCAAACCAGAAAAAAGCGGCAAAACGAGCCGGTTAATGTTCGAGATTTAGACCGCCCTTAATTCCGACCATATTGTACAAGTAATCTGTCCTCTTGAAGCTGTATCTGTTATTCATTACCAAAATCCCTGTATTATTAGATCCTCAGAGGTTACTGGTCAAACCATGGAGGAAACTTGGAAGCCGGAAATCGTTCGAATAATTGAGATGGAACATTTACAACTCGGCCTTCGTCAAATTTTTTGCCGATCACAATGCACTGAAAAATTGTAAAGCTGGCCCCCAAATGTACTGCCTTTTCAAGAAGATCGAGTAATTGGACTCTTCGGGGTCCATGTTTTTCGGTTTAGTGTAATTTCTCCTGGATGGAGGATTCATCGAAGACCTTGTCTAGGAGCAATTTTTCTTGGGTGTTGATTTCATGCACTAGTTCGTAGCTTTTTTGCGCCGAATTCCAACGAAAGACCCTCCTCCGCTCTAGTATGGTGCTGTCCGGCATAGGGCGCCTCTCACTTCGCTCGATTCCCCAATCCCCTGGCTTGGGTATTCCCAGGCTAACCGATAAGCGGCTTGAAATTAACGGGTCTTCATATATGTTTTTCAGGGAGATGGGCGTTAGATTCCCCTCAGCGTCGACCTGCCGCAAGTCAAGGTCAGTGACCTCGCCGTCGGCATTTTCCACTGCCACTTCTGTTAGGCCGTCGCCGTTAACATCAGCTACGGTCACGCTGATCACTTCTGGAAACGTCATGGTTAGAATCGTTTTCTTTCCGTCCAAACCTTCGCGAAACACATAGACAAAGTTAAAAGGAAGATATATTCCCTTTTGCACTTTGCTCCGGTCCGCACCGAGCCCAAGCGTCACAGCTATCCATAAGCGCCACCCATGTTCCTGACACGTAAGCGATCGTAGGTTAACCAGCACTTGATCGTTGGGAATCGAGCTACCGAATGGAAAGTCTTGGGGAGGACTTAGTTCGTATGCGATTACACGGTGTATCTTAAAGCTTCCATCGCGATTAAGCTCCACACGCAGAATCCTGCCGTCGGCATCAATCACTATGGCTTGGTCGGGCATATTCCACGCCGGATGCTTGGAAATGGTGCGATACCGGCTATTCGGAATGGAGCTGGCCGAGACGACCTCGCGTCCGAGAGCATGACCGGACATCAGCATCACCAGAGTTAAAACGTATTTCATGTTCCCCTCGCGTGGAAAGATCTTTCGATCCTACTTGTTCGACCTCGCTACTTGCCCTTCAAGCAATCAAAAAACGTGGTTAGGTCGGATTTGAGGTCGTTGATGAGCTTCGCCCTGCCGGCCCTTGCAGCCACTGCACCGGGGCCCTTGCCGTTCGGATTGACATATCTCTGGGGCTGGTTCCCAAATGTCGTAAGGTACCGCGCACCAGCTAAGATGTTTTGATAAACATCACCGTTGAAAGGCTGTCCCACAGCCAAGTTTGTTCCATACGCCGCCGCCGGGAATGCAGTAGTGCCGGAGTTGTCCGAATTAAGCTGCATCGGTCCTATGTCCATTGTCTGAGATGAGGAATTCCATTGATTCGGGATTTGCAAATTACCGCTCGATTCTCCCAGCAGAGTGGCGCCGATTATATATGCGGCTTCACCTGTGGCCTCAGAGGCCAGGAGAATGTCAGTCGCCGCTTCGAAGTTTATTGAACCGTTCTTGGGGGTCGTACCAGTAGTGTTGCCCAACGCTTTCTTGGAACAATCTTCATATTGCTTTTTGTTAAAGGACGAGGTGCTTCCCCCGCCCCCACCTCCGACCCCGCCTCCGCAACCATAGTTCTCGGGGCGCTGGATAGCGAAGCCTGATAGGCGCAACTCAACGCACGGGTGTCCCGCACCACCGCCTCCGCCATCCCCCCCGGCGCCTCCCGATCCACTCCCACCACAACCTGGATAATCGGGGTTATCGTAACAAGGGTTGTAGGTAAAGAGCCCCAATGGGTCAGTCAGCGTTACAGGATTGTTCAATGCGTACGCATAGCGATTCAGCTTCTGCGGATTGGTGCAGCCGAAGCAGTCGGGATCAGGGCTCATCCAGCGGCCGTAGGTTGAAGTAAACTGCCGATAGAGCGTGTGGTCAAGACCAGACTCGCTGTCGCGCTCCATGCCCGTAAACTTGTAATGGTCGGTGAGGGTGCTCGTGACGTGGCGCTCACCACCGAAGGGATAATAATCCGAGGAATTCTGGATGTGCCCCATTGAATCCGTGACCACCACCGACGACCCAATGAGGTCGGAAAGATACGCGTAGTGCGCGCCCGAAGGGTCGTACCTCCCCACCCGCTTCCCATTAAAATAAATATAGCAGCTGAGGCGGTTCCCGCTCGCGTCGGTTTCTTCCAGCACGTTTCCGCTCACATCATACCAGTAGATGGTTCCATTGGATTTTTGGACGCGTTTGCCATCGCCGTCATAGATATAATTCACGCCGTTCACCGAGGTAACGCGGTTTTCTGCGTCCCAGGTGTAATTGTAGGTTCCATCGGACAATAGGTTCCCGCCATTGTCATACGTAAAACCCGAGTTCGTGACTTGGTTTTTGAAGTTCACGGTCACGCTCATTGTGGGTGACGAGCATTGGGTGGAATTGATGGCCGTCATGTTTCCGTAACGGTCGTAGCTGTAGCTCTGGCCCCAGCAGTTCGTCCCCGAAGTAGCCTGGCTCGAGGCTGTCGAAATGCGATTCAGATTATCGAAGGCATAAGTTGCCGTCCGTGTGTTGTCAAGGTTGTTGGTCACTACGTGGACGTCGCTGTTCGCGTAGTAGGCGTAGGACATGTCCATCTGCGTGCCCCCGCCCACCAAATTTGTCGCCTGAACCCGGCTGGGACGGAAGCGGCTGTCGTAGGTATAGCTCACCGCCTCACCGTAAGAGCCCTGGTCGCCGTCCAAATTGATGGTGGCCACGGCGCCGTTGGCCGCGAAAGCCGAGACCCCTGCATAGCCGATGGTCGTCGAGCCGACAACCCAATTCGCAGAATTGAGCTGCCCTGCCGAGTTGTAACCGTAACTCGCGTAATTGCCATTCGGGTAATAGATGAAGCTGGGCGATCCGTCAGAAGCGTATGTATAGGAGATTGTCTTTGTCACCGTGCCAATTGTCCTCTGCTCCGTCAAAACTTCTCCTTTGGCATTATAGCTCCACGCTGCCTGTCCAGAACCATTGCTCACTCCCGTGCGGCGACCCTTGGCATTCGCGTTGCTTAAACTGCTGAAGCTCGGCTGAGTGTCATAATAATATGTGACCCAAGGGGTCGAGTCGGAGTATTGCTTGTTGGTTAGCCGGTTCTCGGCGTCGTAAAGGTACGTCGTTATGATCCCCCGCGCGTCCGTGCGGTAGCAGACGGCGCTGGCCGCGCCAGCGCAGAGATGGACTCCATCAATCGTGTATGAATAATAGGTCGTGCCTGAGGATGAACCGGAGGCCCCTTCCTCGGGAGAAGTTTCTGAAGTGACTCGCGAAAGGCCATCGTGGGCGTAAGAACGAGTCTCGCTTCCCTGGTCTATTTCACTGAGGTTGTTATTCGCGTCATATAGGTAGCAGGTCGAAACGGTCAGGTTATTCGAGGAATCGGGTTCATCCACCTCAATCACCCGTCCAATGCCATCCGTCCATGTCTCGCGCTTTTTGCTGGCTGCGTCCAGCGAGAGCATTGGAAATCCCGTTCCGTAAGTTCCTACCGTACAAAGCTGCGTAGTGATTCCTCCCACTGTCGTCGTGACCGCCGCGCCGTAATAAGTGTTTGCGGTCGTGCCGTCCGCGTTGGTTACCTTTGTGGTACGGTTCAGCCCGTCGTAGGAATACTGCTGGTTTGGCTCGCTCGTGCAACTCGAGGGCGTGCCACGATACGGATTGCTGAGACAGGCGATTCGTCCGGAACTGTCGAACCCCCTTTCCATATATGTCGAGCCGGATGGGTCATTAGAGAAATCTGCCTCTGTAATTCGGGCAAGACCGTCCTCCGTGTGGATAACCTGGCTCGTAGCTCCTCCCACGGTGCCGTAGTGGGTATGCCCGGAACTTGAATAACTCATCGTGTTTGAGCCGCCGCCCGGCCAATAGCTACCTGTAAGGCGGTCGAGCGAGTCCATGAAATGCGCATAGGTCGAATTGCCATTCTGATCTGTACTGACCGCCTGTTTCCCGCTCCCGAAATAGTAAACGAATTGCATTGCCCCCGAAACGGGCAAATTCACTTGCGTAAGGTAGGCGTTTGAGTATGTGCCATTTGGGTAAGGTGTGTAGTGGGAAGGAGGGTTCTGACCATTGTCTGTTGCGAACTGGTCAGTGTAGCTGTACGTCGTTATGGTTTGGAGTGGATCGGCGACTTGGACCAATTGGCCGGTAGTGTCGTAGTAGTTCTTTTGAGTGAGATACGTCGTACCGCTGACCCACTGGTTGACGGTTGTCGGGTTGCCACGGTAATGGTTGGAAGAACCGTAATTCAGGGCATCGTAGTTTGTAATGCTGCCCGAGGGTGTGGTCAACGAATAATCGTCATAGGTGAAGGTCGTTTCGGCAACCTTGATTCCCGAGCCGTCTTTCGTGAGCGCGTCCGTTACACGGTCCAGAATGTTCCTACTTTGAGTGTAATTCGTATCGGTGATGTAAGTGAAATCTCGGGTGCGGTCGGCCGTGCTGGGAGGTGTGCCCGTGTAGTACTTCCACTCGCGCGTTTCGATGACATTGCCGTACTGCGGGCTGTCGTAACTATATTCGGTCTTTCCGCTGATACTCCCACCTGGCACGGGGTAGGTGGAGGTGTTGCGAATGGGGCGGACGTACGCTGCTCCCGTGGTGCAGGTGGAATTAGCTGGACACGGTTGCGAGAAATCATAATCCGTGGTCACAGTATCGAGTAACGTACCGCTCCCTGAAGATCCGGTGTAATAAGCGGTCTGGGTGTTCCAGGCCCCATTGTTGTGCGTAAACGTGTGAACCACATTATCTCCCGCTGGACTCGCGACCGTAACCTTCTGCTGGCAACCGGTCCCGCCCGTGCTGCAATAGGATATGACTGCGGGCGTATAGGTCCACGTCCCGCCTCCGGAGGTCCTGGTGCTCACCCAACGTTCAACGTTGCGATATGAATCGGTGAAGTTGGCAAAGGTGAAGCTCAAGCTCCCTCCGCTAGGGAGCGTGACATTATTGAGCAGCCCGTAGCCGATATGCCCATTGTAGCCTGTATCATAGGTAAAACCGTAGCTCGTCCCATCCGGAAGCCCGACGGATTGAATGCCATAGAACGAATTGAAGTATTCGGTGACGCCAGGAACACCAAAGTTAGTGTTGGCCGCAACCCACCCCCAGGTAACCGAGTAAACGGTAGTGTTTGTCCCTTGGGAATTTGAAATAGTGTAGTACTGTTTATATTGATTTTGTGAGTCGGTAGTCTGGGTCACCATGGTACGGCCAAGAGTGTCTACCCAGATGGGGTTGTTGTTGCTGTCGCGTCCTTTGGTGAAGTAGTTTCCGTTAACATCCTTTTCCAAGTAAGCGCTTTGCGTCGTGTCCGCCACAATTGTCCCATCCCTCGCATATACCTTTGCAGTGTGGTAGCTGGTGACGAAAATGTGGTATCCGGAAGAGTCTTGAGCGTAACTATCGAAAGAACTGGTGTTTGTTTGGCCGCAGCCGCCGTCCTGCAGCGTCTGGCCAGGGAAGTAATGCTGAGTCCCGTTTGGCTCCGCCCAATAGAAATTTGAATAAACCCAGTACCAGTTGGACCCACCGCAGTTGGTCGCCTGCGTCGAATAGGTGGGCTGCAAGTCAGAGGACGCAATAATCCTCCAACCCCCTCCAGGCCAACTGCCATAATAGTAAGCGTTGTCGGGCTGCCAGACGAGCGCGCTGCCGGTGTTCACAATGTGCCAAATATTCGAGTCATAGACTAGCTTGAACGTAAACCCACGATCGCCGCGCTGGGGTGAGGCAGCAAGCGGGATTTCAACGTGAACTACGCCATTGGCAAGATTGACGTACCCCAGCTCAAAGGGATCGGCGGAGGTAAAAGTAGGGGCGCCCCGCTGAAGGAGATAAGGGGTTTGAGCACGCGAGGGAGTGTCCGAATATAAAATCATGCAGCACGCAAGCGTCAAAGGCCAGTGCGCTTTAGCATGGAATCGGTTTCTCTGCTCGATGATCCTCATAATTACGCTCCTGTGGACGTCTATAAATCAATTAGGATTTCTTGTGGCGGCGGTTTTACGCCGCCATCTTCCTCGTGACGGGATAACCCCGCCGCTACTGAAGGACAAAAACACTGTCGGTCAGGCCGGTATTGAACGAGAGGCCCGTGATATGCAGCTCCCATATCGTCTGGCCGCCAACTTTCTCGCGGACCGTTGTCGGCGCGTCCACACCGTTGAGTATTTGGTAGTCTTCGTAGTCAATCTCGTGCGGGTAACTTACAGTCAGCGTTTGAATGGGGTGAGTTGAGTCCACAGCCTTCGCCAACAGTTTGCTTGTGGGATCAACGAAATAATCTGTAACGGTTAGATTGCCCAAGCTACCATCTGGATCTATTTGCGAAGAGAACAGAGCCTGAACTCGGATTTGGTGAAGCGTTGTGCCAGCTTCATCCGTTACTGGCCCCATATCTGTGATCGTGGTCGCCAGGTTATTCAGGCGCGCCAGGATGGTGGGAAAAGGAAAGGTCAGGACACCGATGTTAACGGTGTTGTGGTATGGGATCGCAGTTAGGTTGCCCTCCGAATCCTTGAGCGCTCCCACACCATGGCTCACGGCATAGGAACGCGTTCCGGCCTGCAAGTTGGCGTCTAGACGGAATTGGTCCACGCCCCGCCCGCGCACCGTCGCAGCGCCCTGCACTTTCTCTCCAGCCCAGAAGTAGGTGATGGTTCCCGTGGCCGTGAAGTCCAGATAAGTGCTCGGAGCATTGGGCCCAACGACGATGATCGCTGATTGGCCAAGCAGAGCCGCAGCCTGCGAACCGCTTAACGTGGAGGTTTGGCTATCGGCCAAGGTCGGCCAGAAAACATTGAAGAACTTGGTAGGTTGTGAATGTGGCGCGAGACGGCTTGGCGTGCCGCCACGTACCGTTGGACCCGGGGTCGCGGCACCAACGAGGCTCATAGCCTCGATTGCCGCTCGCAAAGACAAAGATGCAGAAGGCAAGGCGACCACAGTCGAATCAACTTTGGCAATTGTTTGTGCTTGCGAAATCGTGAAAACCAGCGGAAGAGCCAGCGCGATACGGACGAAAGAGCGGAACATGAGAACCTCCGTTACGGCAGAATTTCGCGAAAATGTTTGATTGCTTTACAACGCAGGCATTATTCATACCAATTAATCAATGTCAAGCGAAAAACTTGAATATATTTAACAGCAAGATGGAGACGTAACTGGATTGACCATAGGAATGGGCTTCGCCCGTGGTGGCACAAAAGCTTTTGTTAACAAAGGCAAACACGTTCAACGCAGGCCAGAACTCGTAATTATGGATACTCCCATTTGATGGGCCTCTCTGATTTACTGTCGTTTCACCCGAGGCGCCAACACTGCCATGATGCGGGACCGATTGCACCATTGCTCACAGGTTGCCCATCCTACTTCCCTAAGCCCCTCTATTCTCATTCATCAAATAAATTATCCGTGCCGAGCCCCGTCGAACTCGGCTTTTTTTAACATTCAATTCGCGCCTCTTTCGTCAATTTCCCTCACCTTTCAAAGACCACCAGCAGAAGCAGCCTGAAAGCACGAAGACGAATCGATCGACTGTTGGAACCTCTAATGGCACGGATCATGAACAATGAAATGAACTTTGATCAGCGATATAATTGCGGCAAGCGCAGACGGTTTGACTTCGTTTCCTTCAAGCGCGGGCTCCGAATCGTCACGGATTAAGTATGTCGGGGTTGCCAGAACCTCTTACCAACGGATTACATGTAGGTTCGATTGTGCTACAGCCCCCGCGTGGGAACTGGAAACTGTGTTTCGGGGGTATTCTGCGATGCCGCGAAAGTTCGCGAAACTATAAGAGGCCGGTATTGACCATAATTTGGCTCGAACTGTTGATTTGAGAATTTTCCTTTGAATTAGTCGGCAGATTGATCCGACTTGCTTGTTTTTATTCTTGAACACATTCCGTGTTTCTGATATGAGATTCCGATGAACATCGGAACCACACTCCATAGTCTCCGAACCGCAAAAGGTTATTCTCAGGGCGATATCGAGAAACGGACAGGATTGCTGCGTTGCTACCTCTCTTGCGTGGAAAACGGGCACACTGTTCCAAACCTGGAGACACTTCGGAAATGGGCAGCGGCATTGGATGTCGAAATGTATCAGCTTTTTTTCGAGGGCGAAGGGAAGCCAGAGGCTACTACCCAAAAGGGAGCCGGCGAACTTGGTCGCGAGGAGCGCAAAATGGTCGAGGCCTTTAAGAGCTTGGATAACGAGGATAAGAAGATCGCAGTCGCCTTGCTGCGAAAAATGGCAAACCAGAAAAAACGCGCAAAACGAGCCGGTTAGCATTCAAGATCTGAAATCACCTCCGTCAATGACTCCACTCTTACTTACCTCTTGGGGTTCGTTTCGCGGCAAGTCCATGTTCCTCTGAAGAAACTCGGCAAGACGGATAGAAAGTTTGTAGTTGCGAAGGTAAGAAAGATGGCAAAAGCAAATCGCACTGGAAGCTCGACTCTCTAGTCCTTCCTGGATCCACGCGTGTGTGCTTAATATGAACATGTACAGGCGAGCGGCAAAACCAAGCTGCAGGCCCTGCTCGCCACCATACGTAAGCTCCTGCACGCCTTCTACATCATGTTCAAGCATGACTAGCTTTTCGAAGGCCAGAAAGTCTACGCCGGACCAGTCGCCTCAGCCCTCGTCCCAGAGCCCAAGCCTGAGGAGCTCCTATGCCATTAATTGACTTTTTCGCTTTACAATTAAGAGAGAATCTACCCGCTTGACATCCCAATGTATAATGCGTGATTACTAAGCGCAACGGCTTTATTGCTTTCGTTACTTCGTTACTCTCGGCGAGGAGCGGGATTTGAGCCATCGCATTTGCGCAAGCGCCATCATCCGAATCTCCTTCGTCGTTTTCTGCGTCGCTCTATTTGCCGCCACCTCGATTCAAGCATGGCCTGCTCAGCAGATTCGCACCGTCCCCGGCCAGCAAGAGGTTGTGCGAGTCCCCAGCGTCTCCGAGCCCTGGTCTGTTACTGTAGGCCGGGTGACGGAATCCCCTGCACCTCTGCCTTGGCACATCGGGCATTATCCGGGATTCCGCGAGGCCAAACGCCAGGCCAACGAGCGCCACAAAGCCCTGACATCCGCAGGAGCGCGGCCCCAAAGCGGTGCGGCATTTATTGGCCCCCAAAACGAGCAGGCGCCGGCCGTTGGCACCACCCGACAACCCGCTCTGAGTAGCACCACTTCAGGCGTGGTCTTTGACGGCCCCAGCCAAGCCGATACTCGCGAGTTCCCTCCCGACTCCCAAATTGCCGCCGGGCCCAATTATGTGGTGGTGGCGGTCAATTCCCTTTTGGCCATTTATGACAAGTCGGGAAATTTGCAAGGGAGCTTCCAGAATTTCAGTTCGTTTCCAGGCGGTGAAGGTGAAGTGCTTTTTCTTGAGATCCCCTTTTGTAGAACCCGATTTACTGCGACCGCCCGGGAACTCCGGCCAGCTTGAGAAGCTTTACAACTTCCCATTGGTTACGCTGAGTAGCAATCGAGAGCGCGGTGTCGCCGCTGGCGTCTCGCGAGTTAGGGTTTGCCCCGGCCTTGACGAGCATGCCCACCAGGCGGACGTCGCCGCCCGCAGACGAAATCATCAACGCTGTGCTGCCGTTGGTCGTCGCCTTGTTCGGATCGGCACCAGCGGCGAGCAGCGTCTGGACAGTTTCCGGGCTGTCGGCCTCTGTGGCATAGAGGAGGGCCGTAGACCCGTTCGCGCTAACGGCGTTCACATCCACCCCCTCGGCAAGCAGGGCCCTGATCCTCTCGACCTCGCCGAGGAGGGCGGCATGCATCAGGGACGTAGTGCCCGGCTCATACTGGCCGAACCAAGGGAACATCTGCACGGGGAGCCATTCGTTGTCAGCGAGAAAAATTTGCCGGTAGCCCGTTCCTGTCTGCCGCGCTGGTCGCTGATCCCTTGGCGACTCGATCCAGATGCCGTGCTTTGCTCGCGCCAGCGCTACGGCCTCAAGCTTGGCCTCAAGGCCACTGGAATGGATGGCTTTAAGGCGTATGGGATCCATGATCGATTGCAAGATTAGGTAGTCGTAGTCCGTGAAGTACCTCGTCGAGGCAAGCCTCCAGTCCTTTAGTGCCGCGCCCCCTTGAGTCCACTCGAACTCGTATGTTACGGCAGCAAATTTGATGCCTTGCATCCGCATCTCGTCCATCCAAGGGCGGCGGATTCCGTCGCCCATTGCGCCCTTCTCCAGCATGTTCCGCCACATGCTTTTAGGGGGAAGCGACTCTATTAGCTGCCGCACGCCTTCCCCCCCTGTGGGGTTCGCTGCTTGGGGTGGCGGCGCACTGCCCAAGGCCAGCAGGAGCGGTAGCGCTAACGTGATGTTTGTCATCGAAACATAACCCCCTATTGCGACCGCTCGGCCCGTTGCAGGGCGTCCCGGTTTCCTAATACTGCGTTTACTACTGGACGTTGGAGCTGCAATCCTGCCAAATTGATAGCCCGTTGGCCAATCGATCTTCCTTGTAATGGTGAAGGCAGCCATTGTTTACTCGCTAGGAACGCTGGAGCCAAAAATCCACCAATTAGCCCACGCACCCCACCACCAAAAGAGACCGTTGCCGTTGGTGACTGATCCCTTGGCCCCCCCCGGCCCACCACCACCTCCCAAAGGTAGGGGTATCACCGAAGGGTGTTTGTTAGGACATCTGCTGAATATGGCTTGGACCTGATCAGGCGTGAAGAGTAGTCCGGCGGGGAAGTTAGGGCTGTAAACCGGATTCTGAGGAGTCATCCAGCCAGGGTTGTTATCGATGCTCATCAAAGTATCCTTGTTAACGCCTTCGTTTGGCTGGTCGGGGACATTCGCTAGCGCGTGGCCCATTTCGTGCGCACCAATCACACCCATCAAGGTGCCAGTGTACTGACCGTAGACAGAAGTTGGGTATAGATTGGCAAAGACTTGGCCAGTACTGCCTCCAGGCCGCGCGTTCCCGCTCTCCTTTCCCACGACGCCGTTGTTATTGTAAGTTAGCGTGAAGTCAACCTTCCCCCCAGTATCAAAGCTCACGCCGACTTGATTAGATTGCCCTAGCGACGAGGCATCAAGTATTTGTTTGATGGTTGCCTCGATCCCAGCAACATCGATGTTCTGTCCGGTTTTGTTGTTGATATGGACGTTGCAGGTGGAAGCGTCCAGCCCCAACGGGTCACCGAGTGAGCATGGACTATTGAGTACATACGCATATCTGTTAAGCGACTGCGGGTTGGTGATATCTCCGGCCAGCGGGTCGGGAGTCAGCCAGCGGCCCATGGTGTGGGGGTATTTGCGGTTCAGCGTGTCATAGAGCACGCCGTCGGTATCCAGCGATCCCAGGAAGCCCGCGAATCCGTCCGGGTCCAGCGCCGTGCCCTGTACAGACCACATATCGCCCCAAGGGTAGAACAATTGATCCCCCTGCGGAGTGCCCGCGTGGTCATTGATCAGCCGCGTGGAGCCCAACGCGTCCTTGTGCTGAAACTGCGTTTGCGCGCTTGGCCCAGGCGCGAAGGCGTCCCACCCGAGAATCATTCCGCCGGCGCCCAAGTGAATTTCCGGTCCGCACCAGTTGTTGCTCGGCCGGCACCAAGCGGCAATGCCCATGCCAAAAGCGTCGTAAAAATCCTCCTCCTGATAGCTGGGCGTGAGCGACTCCACCATGCGGCCCTGCGCGTTGTAAACGTCATTCTCCACGTTGCCGGAGACATCAGTCTGCTTGGTCACGTGCCCCTCGGCGTCAAAGCTATATTGCCGGTACGTCCCCGCGATATTCCCGTCCTGCGTTAGGTTTCCCGCCGCGTCATAAGTGACAGGCTGGTTCCCGAGCGTCGCCAGCCGGTTGGTGCTGGTGTTGAAAGTCATGACAGCGCAAATGCCCGACCCACTGCAGCTCATGTTGCCGAAGCGATCGTAAAGATAGGATTGGCTCCATAGGGTCGTCGGGCTGCCTCCCAGTGTCTTAGCCGTGGCGCTCAAGAGCCGGTTCACGCCGTCGTAAGTGTAAGTCGCCTGATGGTTCTGCGCGGCGTATCCGGACGCTCCCTCTACCAAATAAGAGCCCATCAGGTTGCCGTTGTTGCCCGTCCCTTGCCCGGGCAGCGAGCAACCCGTGAGACTTACTCCGCCCGAATAGTAATTATACACCTGGCAATAATTCGCCGCCGGACTGCCCGCCGTCCCCAACTCCATCATCACCGGCTGCAGCCGTTTGTTGTAGGAATAGGTCATCTGCGTCTGCACGCAGTTCGTGCCCACGCACCCGTTGGTCAGCGTGGCCAGCGCGCCGATGGAATTGTAAGTTGCCGAGGCTATCAGCCCCGGATGGGTCGCATCGCTGATGGAGTCGTTGACCGTTGTAATCTGCTGCGCGGAGTTGTAGACGTAAGTGATGCTCGTGCCCGAGGGATGAGTCCAATTGGTCACGTCCCCGGCCAAGTCGTAAGTATTGTGCGTGTTCCACACCGCCGGGGTTGAGCAATTGAACGGGGTGCATTGCCAGAGGTCGGCTACGCGCCCCACGGCGTCGTATCCCGTTACCGTGGCCGTGGAAAGCGAAGCGCAAGATCCCACCTGGGGCGCCGTACACGTGTAAGCCAATCTTCCAACCGGATGGCCAAGACTTCCTCCATTCCAGTTCGGGATGTTGGGTGTGGAGACATCGTAGAAGAAATTCGCCGCCGCCGTGCCGTCCGAATAAGACTTGGACGTGAGCCGGTTTAGGCCGTCGTAGGCATAAGTGGTGGTGACGGTTACGTTGGGATTTGTCTGGTTCGGCTTGGGTGCTGTGCGCGTCACCACGTTTCCGTTGGCGTCGTAAATAAACGTCGTGGCCCCTGACTCGGGCGTGGTGGCAGAAGTGAGGCGCGAGAGCATGTCGTAAACGTAAGTGCGGGTCTGCGATCCCTGCGTAACGCCGGTGAGATTATTCAAAACGTCGTAAGTGTACGTGGTGGAGTAATTGAGCCCGCTGGGGTCTTCGGTGACGGATGTGGTTCGACCGAGACCATCGGTGCAAATTTTCCGAGCTTTCGATTGCGCATCCGTGGACGTAGCGCATGCGCCGGTGTAGCTGACCGATGCAGTGTTATTGTCCGGATAGGTGATGCCCGTCACGCGGCCCAAGGCATCATAGGCGTAGACGGTTAGCCCATACGTGGGTTCGCTTGTCGAGATGTATGGGTTCGATACGCTGTGGATCAGGCCCAAAGAATCGTACGTGGTGTCCACCACGGCTCCTGTGTTGTTGTCCGAGGAATGGATGGTCCGCCCCAAGCCATCCAAGGTTGTTGTCGCCCCGTGAAAAACGCCTGAGGTAACCTGTACGGAGGTTCCGATGGTTGGTGGAGTAGAGCCCAGTTGAGAGAAGTCGGCATTCGTCGAGCCCCCATCCGCGTAACCTGTGCCGGTGAGCCGCCACATGGAATCGTAGTAGAAATTCGTGGGCTGCGAGTTGGCGTCCGTCACCTGTGTCGTGGTTGCGCCGTTGCAATCCCAAGTCAGATTCGTGGCCGGGATGATGGGGGGCTTGATGCTGGTCGGATAAGCGCTGCTACAAGCGAAGGAGCCGTTGTCGTAGTGAGTATAATTGCTGTTGAAATCCGTTGAATTCTGAAGGACGCCAAATGGAGCTGTGCTCGAATAGTTGAAATACCTGGTGATGGCGCTGGGCGAACCTCCGGTGTTCACGTGCGTTTCCACAACAAGATTCCCATTGTTGTCGAAGGTGTTGTTGGCTTGCGCTCTCAGCGTGTTGCCCCCGTCGAAGACCTGGGTTTGGTAGACTCGGTCGTAAACGTGGTTCGTGTACAGGCTTTGGGGGCAGTATGCGTTTCCGCCCTGTGGACAATATGCGAGCATTGCCTTTCGAACCAGCGTGGGTCCGTAATCATATTCGTCCCGTTCGGTAGGCAGGCTGTTGCTGTTGAAGGCGACGTAAGTCTTTGCGGGTGAGAGATTGGGAATCGTGGTTTGCGTTGTGCTGTTACTGATCGGCAGACCGATAGCTGTGCCTGTGCATGGAATTGTCGCGCCGTTGTAGCAAGTATCTACCGTGGCTAGAAGCGTGCCGCTCGTGGAGCCCTGATAGAGCTTCCGTTCCGTCTCGTAAATCCCCTGGAAATCAATCACCGTCTGATTTCCCTGGGGGTCCTGAATCGTGGTTGAAGCCGTCGACCCGAAGGTGCGCGTATAGGTCCAAGCCTGGGGGGTCACGCCGTCCGGGTAAACTGTTCGCGTAAGACCGTAGACGCTCCCATCAGCACATGTGATCGTGTTGTGCTGCGGAGAGTTGCCATAATCGTAGGAAATCTTGCCGCCTGTCGGCAGTGTGATTGAAGCAAGTCTGCCTGTGGTGTAACCGGAACTCCCCACCGTTCCCTCGTAACTGAAGGTGTATTTCGTGTTTTCCGGCAGATCGATCTCAGTCACAAGGGGAATGTTTGAAAAGTTGGCCTCAGTGACCCCGCTGCAACCGAAGTTCGTCTTGATGTTAAAATTCGTGTATCTCACCGTGACCGTGACAGCTCCTGAGGGCCCCGTATAGGTATAGACTTGCGGACTGCTTTGAGTCCCCGAGCCGGAAATCGACAGAGCCGTAAGACCGAGAGTGTCTGAGTAACTGCTTCCATTGTTGGTGATGGTGTTCCCGTTGGAGTCAGTTATTTTACTGTTAACGAAGTCAATGATGCGCCCGTCGGTGTCGTAGGCAAAAGTTGCCTCGGGGCTTGCGTCCACGGTCATCGTCCATCCTGACCCATCCGCGGTCGTGCCCGTGGCGCTCCAACTCCCCGTGCCGGGTGGACATATGTGGCTGGAGTCATTCACATTTACACTCGACGGCATGGCGTGTCCGGTTCCAGTCGGGTCAATGTACACCCACTGCGTGTACTTATTGTAGTAAGTCCCGGTTCCCTGGTTCGGGTTGCAGTGCTGGCCGGGACAGCACACCTGCGTTTGGGTGAAGTCGTAGTTACCGGTCTCTCCCGCTGACTCAGGCGTCCAGCCCCAGATACTTGAACCGGATCCGGATGGCGACCAAGCCCCGTAAACGCCCGAGCTGTACGGAGACCAGATGGAGCTGTTATAGTTCAGAGAGTAATTAAAAGGCATTCCTCGACCGGCTTTTTTCAATACAGGAACTGCCAAAAGGACATTCAGACTGGCGTTGTCAACGATGTCCGGCCCGCCGCCGAAGCTCCCGAACGGCGGGATCCCAGTGGCCACCTGAGCGTGCGCAGTGCTAACAGCGAAGAGAAAGAGTGTGAGAATGGTAGCAAGCCGTAAATTGAGGCGCACCATTAGTTCACCGCCTGGACTGTTTGAACTGAAAACCCGCTGTCCTGTAAGCCGGAATTAATGGCGACATTGGATACGTATAGGTCGAACGTCAGTGTGCCTTGAATCAGTTTCTGGATGTGCGTTGGCACAATAATGCCGCCCAACTTCTGGTAGCCTGAGAACAGGATTTCGACCGGGATCTGTTGCTTGAGATCGTCATCGGGATGAGTATTAAAGTCGAGCTCGACTGGCAGATGCGTTGCCACATCAAGGTACAGGTCTATGGCGCTCAGACCCTGGATTTCCGCGGCCATCGCAGGGGCTTCGCCGGACATTGTGCGTGTAATTTGCAGGTGGTCGACAGTCACGCCGTTACGTAGGGTCTGCCCTACATATGTGGCTGTCACTTGCGGGTCATTGAGCACGCCCCACACGCTGAAGGTGGGGAACAGGGCGCTTGCGTCCACCCAGCAATTGTGGATCGCCATCGGGTGTTCGACGCCGGTGGTATCAATCCACGCCCCCGCTTGTGCCTGCCGAATTTCGGCGCGGTTGCCGCCGCTCAGGTTAAGCGCCAGCTTGCTTTCCTGGTTGCCCTTTAATTCAAGCGTGAAGCTTCCACTCTCTTCATCTGACCCGGCGGTGTAATTCACCATGCCTTGCAGCGTGGCGTCGGTCAGTGCGGTAGCGCCCACGGCCGTCTGCAATGACTGCGACACCAGGGTGACCGCCTGCGTGCTGCTTTGGACGACTGCTTGTGCTTGCGAAACCGTGAAAATAAGTTGAAGAACCAGCCCCATAGGGGCCCAGCCACGGACGGAGCGGGGGCAGTGGAAGGAGCGAGACATGAGAACCTCCGTTAGGCAGAGTTTAGTCCATTTGGTTGTGTCATAGGGCAGGCATTATTCATACCAGTTGATTAATGTCAAGCGGAAAACTTGAATATATTCAATGGCCAGATGTGTACCACCCATTGCGGCTGTGAATAATTCGGACCATGGGCGCTAAGCTAAAAATGACAATCGCAAGCTATACGGAAATGCATTTGACGCAGACTGGGCTGGCGAAAAGGGATTCGGCCTCTTTTACGCGGCCGGCTGAACCGAAAGTCCCTCAAAAACCTACCGGTTACTCAGAAAAATCGTAGGACCAGAGGCACTCATTGCCGACAGGTTGCCCACCCATCGTCCACAAATCCCTTAATTCTTATTCACTTAAATAGTCGTCCGTGCCGAGCCCCGGCGATCTCGGCTTTTTTAAGATTCAAAAACCTTGCCGCATCCACTAAGCCTTGCTGCCTCTCGGCCACTTCACGACGAGAAGCACACTGGCCTCGTCAGAAGCGATCTAGCTTGCGCGCCTCTCTTGCTGGGGAACAGAACTACATTTTCCCAGAAACGTTATCCATTCGTCCAAGAGATGGTCTGCGTCGGCTCCAAAAGCCGCGACAGAGGCGAACGCATCAAACGCTCCGTTATACATGTTGACGTCATCCTTGTCCGTGCTTTCAACCTCACCAGTCCAAGTCTCTGACACGACCAACTCGGAGTCGAGTACCACAAAGCCGTTCATCGGGATGCGCAAGAGGCTCCGCTTATTACTGATAAATCCTATTCTCACTTGGTCCAGGCCAAACAATGACCTGATTCTGTTGAGTTGCTGGATCACCACTCGACTATCGCAAAACCTCGATAACGCGGCCGCCTCACAAATGACAAATTCGAGCCGGTGCCCCGCTTCATAAAGAAGATGCTGTCGACTCATCCGGGCGGCGACCGCCGCATCAACATCTTTTTGCCCGGTGATGTTGGCGAGCGTCAAAACACGCTTGGCATAGGCAGGGATCTGCAATAATCCCGGGATGACCGCAGGCTGAAAGACGCGTATCACCTTGGCTTGGTTCTCGATTTGGGCGATATCCACCTGTTTTGCTGCGAGGCCGTGCCTGTGGCCAAACCTCCAGGAGCGGAACTCTGTCCGCAAGGATCGGGCAGACGAAACCAACCCTGCGGTGATGGACCGATGTGCCTTGAGATGAGTGAGGATGGATTTCAGGTCGTCCGTCGATGGAATCAGGGCGCCGGTTTCTATCTTCGAAACCTTCGACTGACTGAATCCCACTTGCCGGGCGAGTGCTACGCCAGTAATTCCCCTGCTTCTCCTTAGGGTGCGAATTTCATCCGCCAGCGCGATCCGCTCGCGTTCGTAGTGAAGTCCATGATGGTCCCGCTTCATAAGTTAGGTGATTGGATTTGTTTCGAGATACTCAGCCAGTGGAATACCCAGTGACTTGAGAACATAACCCGCTTCTCTATATGTCGCTACGACGGCGGGGTCGCTCTCACGCCTCGCGCCTAGAAATTTTCCGTTCTGATCGTACTCCATGAGCACGAGAGTTCGATCGTCGAATAGCCAATAATCGCGGGGTGCGGCTTTGCTCTCGGGCACGTTGCGTCGATTGAGTAAGTACACCTTTTCTCCAGCAGCGGTGCTGTGTACGTACCCCCATTCAATTTCGAACTTTAAATACTGCGATGGGGGAATTGAAATGACATGCACGCGTTCCATGCATTTTCCCGATTGAGTGTTCCGCCGAACTAGTTGGCACCACTCTTCGTTAACGGACGGCGGTGGTGTTTCGCCTTTCAGATATCGAGCGTAAATCCCCTCTTCTTCGGGCACGAGGTAGTGATCGAGCGTTTCCAATCGAAACGCCTTGTGACGGAAGTCTTCAAAACACTGGCCGAATTCCTTGAGGTCAAGCTTGGTGAGCATGGTCTGAGAAAAGGGGCGTGGAGAAACCAGCCGGGTTCCCCCACGCCGCACACAGAGCCTACCGATTGGACTTTACTTTGTCGGCGAGCGCAATGACAAGAGCTTCGGGAATCTCAACGATTCCCTCTCGGGGAGCCAGCGAGAACTGCCGCGCGTCCTGAACATCCACTATCATGCCCTGGACGACAAAGGTGCCACGATCAGTCTTGTACACCTTTGGACAGCATCCGCCGGAACAATGGGTCAATTCACCATGTGTCGTGAATTCTTCGGCTTTCATCGACGCCCTCCTTTCCTATTCCAAATTTATGGGGAATTTAATAATATGTCAATACTCGACTAGTTGACGGAAATTACAGAATATTCCTATAATTCCATCATTGCCTGGACGCCTAGTTCTCAGGGAAAACTCGCGCGAACCACTATCCAATATAAAAACTGAACTCCCGACAACTTTAAAGGAATTGATTTAATCCCAAAAACTTGCCGGAACCGGCAAGTTTACCCGCCTATAGAGATAGGGCGATGACTTGTATCTTGAAAACTACATCTCTCCATGTCGGCTCCTCTTCAAAGCTATCTGAGAACGTATCGAAAGCGGTCTGGGTTTTCCCAGGATGAGATCGCGTTCCTGTTGGGCCATCAAAGCGGGACGAAAGTGTCGCGATACGAACGCCGGGCCCGGCGGCCCTTGCTAGAAACCGCACTGGCCTATGAAGCCGTATTCAAGATTCCTTCTAGAGAGTTGTTTGCCGGCCTTTACCACAAAGTCGAAAAAAGAACCCGTGATAGGGCTCGACTGCTGGCCAAGAAGCTGGGCACCGCGCAACCGGAGCGATCCGCTTCGCGCAAGCTGAAGTTATTGAACTCGCTCCTTGCATGACCACGACTCACGAAACAACGAAGCGAGTTCTCGCGGTCGACCCGACGAGTCACGGGTTCGGCTTTGCAATCCTCGAAGGCCCAAATCGGTTGGTCGATTGGGGAGTGAAAAAACTCCGCCATAACAAAAACGCGCGTTGTCGGCAGGAAGTTCTTCGGCTCATCGCCGATTTCGAACCCGATGTAGTCGTCGTGGAACATACGAAGCACAAGAGTTGTTGGCGCCGGCTGCGTGTAAGGCGGCTGATCGAAAGCCTCTGTACGACCGCGAAGAAGCGACACTTCCGCGTGAGCCGCATACCCCGGCGAAGTGTCCAGCGACACTTCGGGATCCATCGGCCAGCCACCAAGCGGCAGGTCGCCGTGGCCATCGCGGAGCGGTTCCCGGAGCTTGAACCTTATCTCCCGCCTACCTGGGATCGGCTAGTGAAACGTCTTCACGCCGATGACAGCGAAGATGAGCGATTCGGCATCTTCGATGCAGTTGGTTTCGCCTTGACCTTTTATGAAGGCTCACAGAGCACACGCCACCCTTCCAACCTCGCCCATGACTAGGAAAATCACCAGAATTCTTGCCCTCGACCCCGGCACGCGCGAACTGGGCGTGGCGGTGTTTGTGAACGGCAGCCTTGTGTACGCAAGCGTCGAATCTTTCGGCAAGTTGTCCTCATCTGCCCGACAAATCCGAGAAGTTTTGTCCCATGTTGCGCGATTGATCCGTGATTTCCGGCCGGACGTGCTTGCACTCGAAAGGAATTATATTGGGAGAAATCGCTCCCGTGCCCTACTGAAGGTCCTGGTCGCTGAAATCGTTTCCCTGGGGCGGCAACAGAGTCTCATGGTTGTAGCACTCGCGACAAACACGGTGAGAGAAATTGTGGTTGGCAACGGATGGGCGACCAAACTGGAAGTGGCGCGTGCCATTGCCGCCCGATACCCCGGTCTCAAAGCTCATCTTCCCCCGGACCGGAAATGGAAGCGGCAATACCGGCTGAACTTGTTTGACGCCGTGGCGGTGGGCATGGCCGCGCTCGTTGCTGAAAAACAAAATCGATCCCCATAAAGCCTCGGTTACCACCGAACGTCCGAGGCAGAGGGTCTTGACACTCCGCCCTCTGCCTCGGGCGCTTGCGCCCGAATTCGCACTTTAACAAGGAGAAAAAATATGGAAACTTCTCAACTGCTCGCCCATTGCGGTACCCGCAAGCTGTCCCGCGAAGAACTGCAAGCCGTTCCCACCCCGGAAGGCACTTCCACACATCGTCCCCTTCCCCACTTTGAGATCGTGACCGCTCTCGCCGAAACGCTGAGCTTCCGTCACATCGGAGTGGTCCGGGACGAATACGCCGTCTCAGCAGACGGCATGAAGATGTTCGGCATGCTCGATCTCGAAACCAGTTTTGACGGCTGCCGGTTTTCCATCGGCGTCCGCAACGCGAACGACAAGTCCATGCGGCTGTCGTTGACCGTCGGCTATCGCGTCTTCGTCTGCGACAACATGGCCTTCCACGGCGATTTCACGCCGGTCCTGGCCAAGCATTCGAAGCGCTTCAGTCTCGTGGATGCGCTTTCTGTTGGTGTCGACCGCATGCAGCGCAATTTCGAACCGATGCGGCGCCAGATCGAAGCCTGGAAACGCCAGCAACTGCCGGAGACGGAGGCAAAGCTCCTTATCTACCGGGCATTCATTGAAGAGAGACTGGACATCCCAAAGCACTTGGCGCGCAAGGTCCACGACCTCTACTTCAACCCGAAGTTCGAGGAATTCGCGCCACGGACCATGTGGAGCCTTTCGAACGCCTTCACATCGTCCTTCAAGGAGCTTGATCCTATCCCCCAGTTTAGGGCGACGGCAAGGCTCGGCGCGTTCTTAGGAGGCAACTGAAGGGATATCCCATACCACAGCCCAAAAGGAGGTGAGCTAGCCATGACCATCGGAGAACGAATTGATCACATAAATCCTCAGCGGTGTCTGATTTGCGACCAAGTCGTGAGTGTGGCCCGCGACTGGCCGGTCTGCCCTGCCTGCAAGTTCGACCAGAACAGTCCCGAGGCCTACACGATCCGTCGTGCTCGTGGTCTGCTCTGGCGCTCCGGCCTCGAAGCAGCGCCCAAAACAGAACGCGAAACTTTTGCCAGCCAATTCAGTTCCTTGAAGCTTTGAAGAACGGGTTGGCCGTGATCCCTCCTGCAAAAACGGCCCATTCCAAATTCAATTCAAAGGAGAAGAAAGACATGAGCACGACAGAAGTCACGGCAATACCCGGTAATACCGATCACATCGTGGTCGAAGAAATCCTGCTCGACCGAATCCAGCCTTCGAAGGCCAATCCCCGGCGCCGGCTGGACAACCTGGCCATGACGGAATTGGCCGCAAACATCAAAGCCCGCGGCGTCCTTCAACCGATTCTTGTCCGGCCGATGAATTCGAACGGCTTTGAAATCGTTTGTGGAGAGCGGCGCTGGCGAGCTTCGCGGGTGGCGGGATTGCACAATATCCCCGCACGCATCGTGAACCTTACCGACGCCGAAGCTCTGGAACTCGCCGTTATCGAGAATGTCCAGCGCGAGAATATCCACGAACTCGACGAGGCCATCGGCTACCAGGCCCTCATGAGGCAGGACCCGGCCCTCTACACTGTCGAGACCATTGCGGCCAAAGTCGGGCGCTCGCCGAAGTACATTTACGGCCGCCTGAAGCTTGCGGAGTTGACGCCCAACCTTCAGAAGGCCTTCTACGAAGGCAAGCTGACTGCGGGCCACGCGATGGAAATCGCACGGCTCCAACCCAAAGACCAGGAGCGGGCATTGAGTGAATGCTTTCCGGGCCACCGCACGACTGCGGCGATCCTGAAAGACAAAGACCCGCGTCCGATCAGCGCCCGCGAGCTTCGGGACTGGATTCAACGCGAAATCCACCTGAGTCTCGCGAACGCTCCCTTCGACGTGAACGACGCGAACCTTGTCCCGGCTGCCGGGGCTTGCACAGCCTGCCCCAAGCGGTCAGGGAGCAACCCGCTTCTTTTTGCCGACACAATCAAACGGCCCGACGTATGTACCGACCCCGAATGCTTCAAGCAGAAGCGAGACGCGCTCGTCGCGATCCGCATCAGTGAACTTGAGTCATCGGGCGAAAAGCCGGTGAAGGTTTCGGACTCGCATCTCTTCTACGGTCAGAAAGCCTTGCCCGACGTCATATACCGGGCGGACTACCACGATGCGACAGCCGGTGATTGTCCTACAACAGTCGCGGCGGTTGTCGTCGAAGGGAAGCGCATCGGCGCGAAGCTGCACATCTGTAACGACCCGAAGTGTAAGATTCACCTCGATCACCGCACCACCCTCAGCGCGGAAGAAAAGGCCGAACGGAAAATACAGGCTCAAGCAGTCCGAATCCAGCAGGAATATCGGAAACGCTTGCTTGAAGAAGTCCGTAAGCGAGTACCTTCAGAATTCTCCCGCTATGAGTTCGAATTCGTGGCGCTCAGGTACTTTCACCAATCGGGCCACGACAGCCAACACCGCATCATTAAATTCTTTGCGTGGGATACGGTGAAGGCTAAGAATGGGAGCGGAGGGTATCTGGACTATCCGAAGCTTGCAGGCGCCAAGCTGGGCGCTATGACCACTGCAGACATCGGACGATTCCTCGTGGTTTGCGCTCTCGCCTCAGACCTTTATTGTCCAACGAACATGTCGAGCGCGACCCTCGCGAAAGATTCCAACCTTGCGACCGCCGTCCGGCACTACAAGGTCAAAGGTGATCAGATTCTTCGAGAGGTGAGGGACAAGTTCATGAACAAACAGTTGCCGCACAATGACAATTTCAGGATTCGGACAATTGCGAAGAGATGAAACGGAATGGAGGTAATAGTTAGATTATATGGGGTAGAGTGACTCATTCACTTTACCCCAATTTATTTAGCATCGTTGATGCCGCGCATATTCACGAATTCCGAGACGGCCGCAACAATGACCCGCGAAACGAAATCGCTCTATCTAAGAATGCCCATTGGACATTCGATCAAGGCCTTTGGACGATTGCAGACGACTACCGAATTATTCTTGCCGTTGGGCATTTCGCCGAATCAGGACCAAACGAGGACAATTTATTTGAGAGCTATCACAGCAGACAACTTCATCTACCGGAGGAAAGAGCTCTTTGGCCAGACCCAATTCACCTAGCTTGGCACCGAAAGGCGAGTTCCAAGGCAGCTTAAGATTGGAATTAGGAAATTGCGATTGCGTTGGAATCGTGATAGCCTGCGCGCTAAAATGAGGTTTCAAGATGGATTCCAATTACAAGGTTGCGTTGTTGACGGGAGGCATATTAGTCTTTGTCGGACTCACTTCTTTGGCTGTTATCACTTGGGCCCTTACCCGCCTCGGAAGAAAGCAAGATTTCGGAGTGGAAGTTGATTTGGGGCGAGCCGCAAATCTATGCGTTTATGTCGGCTTAGCTATCCTCGGTATTGTCGGGATGGGTGCCACCATCGAAGCGGTGCTGAAAGGAATAAAACACTAAATGTCTTTCCTTTCCAGGAGACAGATATCGGAGTACGTCAAACGGAGTGACGGCCCAAGGCTCTTCACGGAGAATTTTGATCCAAAAAATCTGCAGCAATGCTCTTATGATCTTCGACTCGGCGAAGAGGTTTATGTAGTGGGTGATAAAGCACCGCGTCGACTGTCGAGAAGAGACCCATACGTTCGATTATCACCCGGGCAGTTTGCCATCCTGACCTGCCTTGAAATGTTGGATATACCTGAGAATCTGGTTGCGTTCATCACGCTGCGAAACCGATACAAAATGGAGGGTCTACTTAATATATCGGGGTTTCACGTCGATCCCACTTTCAAAGGCCGTTTGCTTTTCGCGGTTCACAATATGGGACCTACTGATATACGGCTTAAGTTCGAGGAGCCTACTTTTACGATCTTTTTCGCGCTCGTCGGAGAAGGGGTGGGCGAACCAAGGAAAAACCCGCCTTTGGAAGGGATCAGCCTTTCTGATGTCCAGCAGCTAGGCGGTGCGACAGTGACCTTAGCCAAGCTCAAAAAAGAGGTCGATCAAGTTCGCTTTATGCTCCTTGTCTACGCGCCATTCGCAATCGCCGCATTACTGGCTCTTCTCATCAGTTTGATTAGAGCGTTTCACTAATGTATGTGCCAAGAGTCAGCCTAGATCGAAACGAATCTCATTGCTGATCTCGCAAGCTTTTGTGCGTCTTCAAGCTGAAGTTTCCATGGCCTGTGAACTGTGGTCCTAGGTCCCGGATGATAAAGAACCCCTAACTGGCGATCGTTCCATTCGTGGAGGCGTCCGACAGAATCTTTCAGAGTGAGAGTGTGTTCATCAATCTTGTCAAGCGCCTCTAGCGCCACCCTTCCCAATGCAATTACCACGGTCGGATTTACGTATTCGATTGTCCTTTTCAGAAACGATGAGCAGTTGTAAATCTCGTTGCGACTAGGTGTATCGTTGTTTCCCGACTCGTCGCGGGGATTGCATAGTACCGCGTTGGTTATAAACACTTCATCGCGTCGAAGGCGCATGCGCTTTAGAATTTCGTCAAATCGATCACCCGTGCGGTCACCAAAGAGGGGTATGCCCGTGACTTCAGCCCCCAGCCTGCCAGGAGCTTCTGCCACGAAGAGAATTACCGCACTCCAATCGCCATTGAAATCGCTGAGGACCTTACGAGAACATTCCATCCGCGCGCACTTCTGGCAGGAGTGTACTTCTTTGAGAAAGATTCTCTTCTTGTTTGTATTCAGCAAAGATCCCTTGGCACCTCTTGCAAACAGAGTTCCTGGCCTTTGCCGATCTGTAGGCCTGTAGCGTGGGTGAACTCTCCCAAACTGCCTTGAGATTTCCTGTTGGGTTTAAGATATTCCCTTGTTGATCTCTGGCCGTCGAATACTTGCAAGCATTGCATGGCGAAATCGTCCCATCGGCACGGATGATTAGCTGTCGCTCATTTGCTCCGCAATTGAAATTCGCCCCGGACCACCTTTGATACCACAGACGACTTACGTGAAACGTCGTCCCGGAAACTGTTAACAATGAGGAAGCCAACCTTTGAAGTGCTTCCTCTTGGCACTGATTCATGGCCAGCCGTGGCGATGTGGCGTTTCGGCCCTGCTGAGTGGGGATTTGCAAATGGAGTACGCTACATTCCAGACTCACTGCCCAGTCATAAATATCTTGGAGATCCGCGATACTAGAATCTGATGGGATCAGGTGGGCTTGCACGTCCATTCCCGCCGCGCGGGCTCTGCGCATCGCAGTCTCATTTGCACCGAATGCGTCCCCGCTGAGAGGTTTCAACATCACGATTTGATTATGGAATTCACGTTGCTCGGGTGCTGCATAGATCGAGAATGCTGCGGTGACTAATCCGTCTTGTTTCAAGTTTTTCCATTCTGACGATTCAATCGGCGATCTGGTTTTTTTGTCTCGAATCCCAGTGGTGCATATCGTCACAGGAAGTTTTAGAGTTTGCGCCCGCTTGAGTGCAGCCCGCAAGCCCGGATAGCAAAGCGGCTCTCCACCTGAGAGAACCAGGGCCTTGACGTCCATCTTTCCGGCTTGGTCAATGATCTCAATGAGCTTTTGGAGAGGAAAACGTGTAGTATTCGACGGCCCCGAGGAGTTGGAGCAGTGGCCGCAAAAGAGCGGGCATTCCTCAGTCAAATCAATTTGAAGCAAGTCGAGTGAAGGCATAATACCTACCATGTCCATTGTCCCACGCACGTCAAGCATGTCAACGCAACAACGACGCGACATCCCTCTTCGGGATTTCTAGCTGGGCAACTCCAGCGACGCAAATCATCTGGGTAAGTCTTAGGCCCATCTCGGTCGCCATAAAGTGTCCCAAATTGATCAACCCCAAGTAATTGCCATAAGCTCTCTCGAAAAGGTAATGCATCGGATAGAAGCCCATTACTGTCAGCAAACCGTTACTTGAGTCAGGGATGAAGGCGACTTGCTGAAGGCACGGAAAGACCAAATACGGTGAGTTGTTTAGATCCGTCCACGGGTTCATGAGGCAAGCCTGGAGTGCAGTCACCCTGTGGACTCCGCGTAGGTATGCGGTAATGATCTGTTCTAGCTGATTGAATCCTGGCTCGCCTTTCTTGCCCGGAAAGCTGATTAATCGTTCAAAGTAGTGGCCCTTGTTGTTTTTGCGACAACTTCTCAGTTTCGGCAAGACCTTGTGATAACGCTCATAAAGTTGTTGCCGCGGAGCTCGCGGGTTCCAAAGACCGCCTGGAAAAATCGTCCTTGAAACGGTTTCCACACTTGCCTTTTCGTGCTGATCGAGTATCCGATTGAGTTGATCTCGAAATCGCAGATCCTCAGTGGGTTGTCCGTTTTTGATTTCGTTGACCACGACAGTCAACCCAGCAACCCTGCCCCCGATGTTGGCTGCCATCCGAATAGCTTCACGCCAAGCTTCGGAAATACTATGCTGCGTTATTTCTGGCACTAGTCACACTCCTCAAGATATCTAAATTCATAAAACCCTCTGTAGTCTCTCCTGGACGTTTTAAGCTTCACGCCCCCAGACGTATTTAATTTTGCTGTGCACATTCCAACTCGATCTGCCGAGAATACAGCCTGACCTGCAGCGGAGGTCGCCTTTAAAAAGCCTTCCGTCCCCTCGCCAGTCACTCCTGTGACATAATCTCCGAGTTGCATGTGGAGGTCCCTGCCGTTCCAATGCTCATCCAAAATCCAGACGTCGTTGGTAGTCTCTATGCCAATAATATTCGCCCGCAGATTCTTAAGCTCTGTGCCCTTCAGTTGCTTGTGCTGAGGGAAACCGATGATTCCTAAGGATAACCTCATGTGGTGAAGGAGAGTCGTGAAGCCCACACCTAGCCATCCAGACACTATGTAAACTTGTTCTGCGGTAGGCTTTGTAGGGTCGTAACCGCGCGATCTAAACCCACTCTGGACCGCTGAGGGTGGCATAAGCAGATAATGGGCGAACAAATCAGCCGAACTTTCTTCCTCTGAACTTTCAGTAATGCTATCCCGAAGCTCAAGCGCGGCATCCAGCTGAGTACCATGCCCTAAAACTCGATGCCCTAACTCATGAGCGGCGGTAAGCCTTTGTCTTCCAGAAGGTCGCAGGGCGCAAACGCAAATTCGAGTAACCTCCGGCTCCGCGAGGTACATACCTTCCAAGCTCGGGACCTCGATAAATTGGAGCGTAACATCTTGTTTCGCTATCAACTCGTAGACATCGCACGGCCGATCAAGCGCATAGCCGTTCCTCACGCGAAGGCTGCATGCAGCCTTCACCGCTCTTCTGGCAGCGTTCACATTGGCGTTTGTCATGTTCTTCCAGACCCATGGCCTTGCCGTGGAAGCGACTCAATGATTCTGATTACCGCGTCCAGATCCTTGTCTTTAAGTGCGCTTAGCTTGCGTGCCGCCATTTTAAGCTTCTGATTTTGATCCACCGGTTCGTCGACTAACCACTCAACGGAAACTTTGTATAGGTGCCCAAACTCCCTAAGCTCGCCGGCAGTCAATTTCCGCGTCTCATTCTCGATCTCGGTAATCGTGGGGCGGTGCATTTTTAATATTCTTGACACCTGCCCTTGCGACAGACCGGCTGCCTCTCTCGCTTGGCGAAGTCTTTCTCCGATTCCAGGCAAGTCTGTCTGTTTAATGCTCATTGTTTAGTACCCATCAGTGGGAGAATAGCGTCAAGAATTTCGTTGAAGGTCCTTGCCCGCGAGCGTCCGTTAACCACTTTAATGAAGATATTGTTAGAGAGATCATCGATCTTAAGAACCACTTCCAATTCGACGGTCACCTCAATTCCACATTGACTGTCGAAGCCTTCAATGTCCAAGATGGGGTGCAGCTCATAACTCTTAAGCTCTGGCATTTCTCGACCGCTCTGCCGAAGGGTCTCAGCGATACACTTCTTCAAGGCTTCTGCTAGGCTCTGCTTGGCTTCGACTTTAGTCATCAGTATCTCCTACCAACCCGTAAGAATATCTTACCACGCGAAAACAGGTTGTCAAGCTGTTTCTAAAGGTTTTTTGAAGCGGACAGTCGGGCGGGTGGCCAGTGCATCGAGGGTATTTCCCCGGCAAAAAGAATCTGTTGAAGTTAGGAAAGCTAGAAGCCACCAAAAACCAATGGGATCGACGCTTTGTTTTCTGATTTCAATCTAGGGCCAATTTCCCATGCCGGACATCGCGGGTTTAGCTAATAAACAATCAGCCCTCTCCCAGCACGCCTGCGATCTGAACCCTGTCGAGTCGCTCGTGCACGTCCTTGGCTGGTGCGAGGTAACGCATGGTCGTCTCAAGGGACTTATGCCCCATCCAGTGCTGCACGGTGCGCACGTCGAAACCGGCACGCAGCATTCGGGTAGCATAGGTGGACCGGAACTTGCGCAGATGAAATCGCGTCGGATCAAGCTTGGCGCGCGTGGCAATTTCTTTGCACTTGTCGAGCATATGTAGCTCGCGATTGCCACGCGGCGATGGGAAGACGAAGCGGCTGCCGTTGGCATGAGGATGATTCTTTAGGAATCCGATCAACCGCTTCGGCACGGGCACTTCGCGCTCCTCCCACCGCTTCGGCGAAAATCCAAGATCAGGCTTAGCAGTGACCCGCACGGTATTCAGATTGAAGTTGATGTCGTCCCAGATTAGATGCACGACCTCTTGCTCGCGGAAGCCTGTAAGGAGAAACGTCGCGAAGAGCGTCCGCTCCTCCGGCGTGCAGGCTTCGAAGAACGCATTCAATTCTTTATCACTGTACTCCTCGGGCAAGCTTCTCACTGCCTCTGGCAATTCAATGCTCCCGCTGAGCCCCGGTCGGCCCTGCTTTTTCAGAAACTGAGCCACGATGATCAAGTTGTGGATCACGCTGTTGTTGTTGAGACGATGGTTCCTTTTCAGCCAGACCATGAAATCGTTCAGATCGTCGGGCGTGATGCTCTGAGCGTTCGTCCGGTCGGTGAAGTAATCCACGAAACGATTGAGGACGGCTTTATATTTCCGCAGCGTGTTCGGCTTCTTGAGGCCTTCGACGACATCCAAATACTTTTTCACGGCGGAATGGAATGGGGTGCGCTTGGCCTCCTCTTCAGCCTCGTACCCTCTGACGCCAAGCGCCCGACCTTCGAGGATATGCTTGCGGCGGCGCGCGGCGTCAAGCGCGTCTGCGACGGTGACGCCCGCCGCCTGTCGTTTGCGCTTGCCGCATTCCCACCACTCAATGAAATACCTTCCGTCAGGAAGTGCCTTCCAGTCCTTGCGCGCATGTTTGTCCTGGGGGATTGAAACGAGCTTCCAACGATCTACGACTTTCACCTGCTTGAGAATATTGACTCGGGCCATACACTGCTCCGGAAATGGACAGTATACCCGACAGTAAGGCTGCTAAGTCAATGAAAAAGAAGGGTGTGTGTGATAAGCTGGCATTCTACCGCTGAATTACCCCCGCAGGTTTTTAGAGACTCAGATCAAACTCGCCATACAAGAAAGTACCTTCAATACTTACGCGCCACTCCCTCACCACGCAAACGTTCGCATTCAGAAGTCGCGCGCTCTTGGCGGCCTTAAGCACATTAGCGCCTATTCAATTTAGCCTCTAATGAAAACTCTTGCAAGCATGTTCTCGGCAACTCTCGGTGCGTGAATCGCGCAGCCAAAAGATTCACAGAATAGAAATGAGAGGCATCATGTGCAGTTGGCAATAATGCCAGGAAGCGCCGCGGAGCAGATCGAGTGATCTACGGAACGAGCATGACCGGCGCCCGCCAGAACGCGCCCTTCTGTCCGGCCGGGTCCAGCACGGTTACCTGGCAGATATACTCCCCCTGCGGAAGCTGATGGAGAGGAATGTTGAAGCTGAGGGGCAACGTTTTGAGCCGGCTTCTTAGTTCACCCGTCACTTCTATGGGTTGCGTTTCAAACTCCTTCTTTTGCGCGCGGTAAAAGCTCACAAAGGCGACGAGAGGCTGAACGTCGGGCGCCCCCTGTTCGTAAGCCTGAAGGTAGACATACATGTCCCGGCTCTTGCTGAACACTCGAGTCACGCTGGGAATCAATTTTTTCCCGCCCTGAACCAGCGGATTGGCTTCCTCGCCTCTATCCTTGGCCTTGACGGCGTTAAAAAGCGCGTCCTTAAGATCTACCTTCTGGCTGCTCAGTACCACGGAGCTGATGGGGATGCGTCTTTCTTCTTTGTTCAGGTTGGGAATAACGAAGCTGGATTGATACGTCCCGATTCTTCCCGTTTCGTCGTCGCGGGCGAGGAACTTGATGGTGTACCTTCCGGGGAGAATCGTAAAGCCGGTGTCGTATTCAACCGGGCGCTTGGATAGTTCGAGGGCGGTGGCATCGCTCAGTTTGATGTTTACTTTATCGCGCACGTTAGTCACGGTGGTCCCAAAGTTGTCCTTGATCTCCCCGATGAAGTCGATCAGGGTATGTTCGGCGCCGCGGCGTTTGGCCAGCGCTAGCTCGCGGCCGGGAATTTTCACAATGATGGGGACGAAATACTCGGCCCGATTCAATTGGAAGTAATCCACCTCCATGGCGATGGTAAGTTCCGTTATAGGATCGCCCAGCATCAGGGCGTCCTCGAGTTGACGTTCTTTATCGGTGGTGGTGAACTTGCTGAATTGTTTGCCGGCGTAATACCCCTGCCGGTAATCCAGATTGGCGGATAGAGCTGAGTTCAGCGAGATTTTGATTCGTCGGAATTTTCCGTCTTGAGCCGGGTTGCTCGTGTAATACCCAAGGATGTAGTAGCTCGATACGTTTTGCTGTGCCTCTGCGATTCCCTTCGTCAGGTCGTTGTAATCCAGCAGAGCTTTGCCGCCCGTATCACCGGCGAGCGCGTAAAGAGTATCCTGCGACTGCTGAAAGCCTGTGGTTACGGCCAGCGCCGCAGCCCCGGAATACATTCCACTATTGCCGGGCGAACCTTGCGTGGCGTCGCCGAGCGGTGCCTGGGCCACGAGACCGCGGGCGTCGATGGGCCAGAACGACACACCGGCGCGTATGGCCGCATCTATGGTGGCGTGAAGTTGCGCCTGGTTATCCAGTCCGTTTAGCCTCAGCCCGCTGGCGAAATAGATCAGCGATTTCGCCTCACTAAGCTGCCCCAGCATCTTGGCGGCCGTCTGGAGCGCGGCCAGTTGACGATCGGTGTTGAAGATGTTGAACTCGCTATCGTCCTGACCAAACGCTGCCCCTTCATCGGGCGTGCCGGCGTCGTCCGAGGACTCGCCATATCCCTGGCCCTCTCCCACCACCATGGTTTGAATGATGCTCAACAGGCGGTTGCGGTCATCGGTGAAATCCTGAAGTACGTCGACCGAGCCGCCTGAATATCTCAGGATTGACACGCGGTCTGCTGCTGTCATCTGCGTCCGAATAAACCTCTCGGCCGCAGTCAGGGCGCGCAACTGGTCCGAAGGCGGCATGGCCGTCATATCGAAGTACAGTGCCAGCAAGCGGCGGTCTTTATATCGAATGCTCCCGGGCGATTCGGGCGAGATATGCGTTCTGGCAAGCTTGTCGTATATCGTGATCTGTTCGCGCTCTGAGGGTGTTGCCTGCGCTTTAGAGAGCGTGCCGGAGAGTTCCTGGTACTCGCAGAAACTGATGGTCTGGGGGGCGCCATCTTCTGTAACCGTAAAATCTTTCGCGGTCAACCCTTGTATGGGGTTCCCTTTCTTGTCCTTCACAACCACTGTCTCCACAACCAACTGAGTGCTCGCTTTGATTGTGGCCGTCGCCTTGACATCGGGCTGGGCGTTCTGTCCAATCTGCTGGGGAGCGGCAAGCGAGACTGCTGAAAGTGCGATGACAAAGCCCGCGGCAATAATTCTAAAGACGGCGTGTGCTTGGCTGACGCGAATCACCGCAATCCGTTCCCGAAATCCGCAGGGTGAAGGTTTCCGTTTCATAAGCTCATAACCTGTCACTCGTCACTCGCCACAGTCTTTCAAAACCTCAAACGGAGAGATGACTGCAAACTGCGCATGGCATTCGCCGATGTGGGCAACCCGAATTGCGCGCTGGTGACGGTGGTGTTCCAACTGGCAAAGGTCGGGTGGTTCAAAAAGTTTGTTGAGTCTACCCGCAAATCGAGATTGAACCGCCCGTGCAGCCGAAACGTGCGCCCCATGGAAGAGTTTAATGAGAATTGCGGCGGCCCTGTGATCGAATCTCTTCCCGCATTGCCCCATTGCCCCGGCGGGGGAGGCGAATATGCGGCAGGATTCAGGTGCAATCCTGTTGCTGGGGCATATAGAGGCGCGCCCGTGTAGTCCGGCCGGATGCTTCCTGTCACTCCTGTGCCTTGCACGGGGACTGGGTAGATGGGCGTCTCCGGCAACCCGCTCCCAACCGTGATTTGGGTTAGGAAAGTCCACTCCTTGAAAAACGTACCCCTCCAACCACTCAACAGTGTTTTTCCACCGAGACCCATCCCTGTGGTGTATTGCATTTGCAGGTTCAAAAGGTGCCGCTGATCGAAAGTGGAGAGCCCGCGTTCGGCCCGCAGGTCAAGCCAATTTTGAGCGATCGATGGAGCGGCCGGGCCGGAACTTTGGAATGTTACGCCGGGCCCGCCTGGGCCATTTCCAGATCCGTTCCCCGTTGTGTATTGCGTCGCTAAAATCGCTCCCTGACCACCCAGGACGGAATCATCGTCAATGGATTTCGAGAATGTATAGCGGACCGTCGCGGTAAGGCCGTTGTGCAATCTGCGGCGCAATTGAATTTGGCCGGCTTGTCGAGTTGAATTGCCATTTGAAGTGAGGAAAACAAATCCGGCCGGACAAGTTGGGCATGGATTTGCAGCTCCAGCCGGAAAAGTATTAGGCAGAAATTCCTGCGCGCCCCGCGTTCCCTTGATGCCCAGGTACGTCGCGATGAGCTGCAGCGACCATGGGAGATCACGTTGAACGGATAAATCCCAGTTCTGGGCATATCCCAGGCGATAATTCGGATCGACGGCAAAAGTGTCAGGCGTGGTCGATGGACAAGCGTTGAACCCATTTGCCAGCGTCAGCCTGCATGCGGAGCTGTTTTGCACGCTCAAACTTTTGGAGAGCGGCGCTTGCTGCGCCATTTGCAGCGCGATGGTGGGATAGACGGAAGTATCTTTGTAAATTCCGTAACCGGCGCGAACCAGTAACGATGATCCACCCATGGGACGCCAGGCGATCCCGATGCGCGGCTCAAGGCCGCGCGGGTCGGGATGAATGAGAGAACGTGGATATCCCTGACCCGTCAGCGGTCCAACCGGATCGCCGGACACGACCGGAGCGACCGCGGCAAACCCTGGAGTAATGTCCAGGTTGACCAGGCGCCCATACAGTTCTGTAACCGGTGCGCCGTACTCCCAGCGCATCCCCGCGTTCAAAGTGAATTGCGGGCTCATTCTCCAGTCATCCGTTACATAGGCGTCGTAAACAGATTCGCGAAAATACTTGTCCGCGTTGCCGAAAGCAATGGAGCTCGTGTCGGGAATGCCCAGCAGAAAGTCGGTAAAATCAGAACCGCCCGCAGCCGCACCGGGCCCGCCTCCCTGGGTCGCTGCGCCTGTGAACGTAAAATCGCCTCGCGGGTTTTGTTGAGACAAATAATTGAATTGCTGCCTGCGAAAGTCTCCGCCAAAGGTCAAATTGTGCCGCTCGCGGCTCCATAACATGGAGTAGGACCACGCGTCTGTCTGGTTGCGATCGAATGAACTTTGCCCATCTGACAACCCCGCAAGGCCGCTCGAGAAAATAAGGGTTGGCGGTCCCCAGTTGGCCGGGTCTTGGTTGTTCCCCACTATTCCCGCAGCGCCAGAAACGTTTTCGCGATTCTCCCAGTAGGGAGTGATTCGCGTCGCTATCCTGCTGAAGCGGTAGCCAAGATTCAGGAACAATCGCGGGTTGAAACGATGCGACCAATTGGCGCTGGCGCCGACGCCTGTTACTCCCGTCGAATCGAGGAAGCCAAACAGGTTCGGGCTGCTCGACCGCGTGCTTCGAAAATCAAAGCCGCCATAAAGCTCATTCCTGGGATTGAATGTTTGATTGAAGCGCGATTGCAATGCGTCCTGATGCGTGTTGTCGGTAATCGGAATCTGGTAATTGTAGCGCGGATCTCCGCGAAAACTGGGCAACGGGTAAAAGTTGAGCAAAGCGCTTGCCTGTGAACTGATCCGGCTCTGGGGAATTATGTTTCCGGAAAATGGCAGTCCCGTTGCCGGATCGAAAATTTGGACCGGGCGTCCAAGAGCATTCAGAACCTGGGAGAAATCGCCGCCACGCTCCGCGCTATCCGGCACCAAAGCCGATTGGGTTGTGGCATCCACGTACCGCGTCCATTGGTAGCCGACAAAAAAATTTGGGCCGCGCTGAAGAATATGGGGAATCTTCAGCGGACCACTGAGCGTCGCCACACCCGTGACGCGATGATAGGCGGCCTTGGGTGTGTTTTGGCCGCTCAAGGAAAAGGGCCGGGCGTCCAAAGCGGAGGTATCGAAGATGAGTCCGATCCCTCCGTTGTAAAGTCCACTGCCGCCTTTGCGATTATTGCCGAAGGCCATGAGCTGCGCGAACGGTGAAGCGCCGCCATTGATCACGCTTCCGTTGATCAGGAGACCTGGAGTAGCCAGCTGGTTGAGCGTTTCCGGAGACGCCGCGGCCTCTGAGGCTGGCGCGCTTTCCGGCCCAGATTGTTGATTATCGGTCTGCGCAGGTTGGGGCCCTGGTCCAGATTCGCCTGGCGCGATTGTTAACGGACTTACTTCGTTTTGCGCCTGCGACCTCTTGATTGTTGGGGCGGGGCTTGCCACGCCCTCTTGGCGTCGTGATGGTGAGGTCTTGGTCGCTGGCCCCACATTTGCGGCACCCGAGGCCGGGGCAATCCCTGGCCCTACAACACGGGCCCTGATTTCAGCGAGGGGAAGCACCTTCAATTCCAATTTGGCGGCGGGCATGTTGGGCGCGATCACCACATCTTGCTTGATGGTTGAAAAGCCCGTCATCTCGACTTCAATCGTCCATGTCCCGTCCGACAAATCAGGAAATGAAAAGAGGCCCTGTTGATCTGAAGTGGTGACAAATTTTTGGCTGCCTCCGGTGGCCGTAATGGTCGCTCCGGGAGCCGGGAGGCCGCCGAAAGTGACTTGTCCGTGGTACTCAATGCCAGGAGGCTCACCACCAAGACACCAAGACACTAAGAAGAACCAGACACCAACGAGCAGTAAACAGAAGATGGACGTATGTAGCTTTCCGCTTCTGGCCCTCGGGTTCTTCTTGATGCCTTGGTATCCTGGTGGTGATACTTTATGTTGAATTCGAAGCCCAAACATGAGCAACCTAATCTTCGGATGGCTTCTCGATATGTTCGATGACGAGGATATCCACCGGACCTTTTTGCGATTCCAGCTTTAACCCAAGCTGCTCCTGAACCGCGGTGAAGATTGATGGCCCTGAGGCATCGGGCGGAGGTGCGCTGTCCGGTCCGGAACTGCCGGCGCCCGGTCCACCATGTTCCGGCCCGCTGAACATGCCGCCTTGCCCTGGATCGGGTGTCCACTTCAGATTGAAATCATAGTTGCCCTTTAGCCCCGACTTATCCAGAACGTCGCGTCCCAGTTGCTGCGACAACATGTGCACCAGGGATGACATGGGCACGCCTTGGCCGGTTAGCTCGCCGCCTCCAATGCGCATCAACCCCATGCCGTTGTGAACGCGGCCATCAGGGCCCTTGATTCCGTTGGGGTAAGTCTCTCCGGCCTTGGCCTCGTGAAGTTTGGGACCATTCTTGGCAATGACCAGCGCATAGACTGGGAGTTCTTTGGTCGCGTGACTCAAGCTTAGTTTGAAGCGATCCGCGAGCAGGGATTGAACTCTTAACCGGATTTGATCGCCTCGCTGATCAGGAGGAAGTTTCTGCAATTCTTCCACCAGCGAGTCTTCTTCCTTGGCGTCCACATTATATCGATCGGTATCGATCCACTTTGGACCCCCCGAAATTTGAAAATCTTTAACATTGTACGCAAATGTAATGAGGAATTTTGCGTTTGCGCCATCAGCTGTGAACCTGCCGGGACGAATCATGATGCCAAGGCGCATGTCGTCAGTACGATTCGGCTTGATAGATGCAACCTCGAAGGAAGGCAAGGGGGCGCTTGTGGCCTGCGCCGATTGCGCCCTGGTTTGAGGCGAGTTTAAGAGACCGAATATGATGGGCCCGGCAACGGCAGCTATACCGATACCCACCAGCATCAACTTTCTGGCGAAGCCAAGCTTGTTGGCTAGACGATGGTTCATGATCCTCACAATCCTTCCCTTGAGATCAGCGCCCGTAACTCCGGACACGCATGCCAGCCGCGGTCCCATACAGAATTCGCAGGCTTTGAGAATGCTCTCGGCGTAGACCTTCGGTTCACTTCCAAATCGCAATACTTCTTCATCACAAGCACGTTCACGCTCGTCCAGCAGCCGCCCGCCCAGCCACCAAACCAACGGATGAAACCAGAAAATAGCTTCCACCACCATGTGCAGCGCGGCAGCCAGATTATCGCGGCGCCGCACGTGCCAAATTTCGTGAGCGAGAATAGCATCCAGGTGCGCATTCTGGAGGTGCTCTGAGATCCCTTTCGGCCAGAGCAATATGGGCCGGGCGATGCCAAATATTCCGGGTTCGAGAGAGTCCCGTGACATTAACAATTCAATATGTTTCCGTATTCCTGCCTGTCGTTCCAGGCAGCGCAGCGCTTCAACTTCGCGCCCTTCCTTTAGTGGTTCCGCATCCCGCACAACCGCGGAAATCCGCCGCCAACGCGCGCACCAAACGAAAAGGACTGCCAGGAATCCGCAGAACCACGTAGCTACAAGGAATGCGGGAAGCAGATGGATAATTCGGAAGCCACTGCCGGCTGGTTCCGGGCTGGCATCGGGCTTTACGATGGGCGCGAGACCCACGGTCAGAAAATCACCAACCGTGGCAATCTCTGCTTGGACCTTGGAATACAATTCGGGCTGAACGGTGACTACGCGGGGCCCGGCCAGTTGGCTGCCGATGGCGATCAGCAATGAAAAGGGAATCAGGAACTTCACCGAAACGGCCAGCCAAAGCACGTAACGGGCTTGCGCATGGTTCCTTCGCAACATTAATGTCAGCAACCCCACTATGACGAGGCACAGAGTCGACTGCCACAAGTGGTTGCCCAATTCTGGTGCGATGTATACCCAAATTGAAGACATGTAATCTGCGATCATAATTTGTCCTCTCTCTCCAGCTTGCGCAGAGTTTTCCCCGCCTCCTCCACATCCGCCAGCGTGAGTTTGCCGGATTCAATCAAGTGCGCCATCACGGGTTGAGTCCGCCCGCCAAATAGCGCCAGGAGATCGTCAATCAGCCTCCGCTGCGCCGCATCTCGGGAAATGGCCGCGGCGAAAATGTGAAAATTCCCCACTTTCTTGAGGCGGCGCACCGCCTTCTTCCCTTCCAGGCGATAAACGGTGGTTTGAATGGTGGTGTAAGCCGGCCGGTTCCGGGCGGGAAAAGATTCTTGAATCTCGCGAATGGAGGCTTCGCCCCGGGTCCACAACGCATCCATGATCCGCAGTTCGAGTTTGGAAAGTTTGGGTTCGGCCATATTTGATCTACTATATACGTTTGTAATCCTACTATGACGGTAGGCAGTGTCAAGTCTTTTTTGGGGGCCGCCGCGGCGGCCGGGTTCAAATTCAGCGCAAGACATGATAGCTTTGCCGGCCATGTCCGGTTTCCGTGGGAGCACGGTCACCATAGTAATGGCCCTGATGCTCGCGCCGGTTTTCAGCTTGGGACAATCATCGCCGGGCCAAACCGGTGCGCGCCACGAATTCCTGAAGAAGCTGGTGGATGCGGCGGTTGAGCAAACCCGTCACGTTGTCCGCTACGATTCCGAATATGTAAGGATTCCCTACCCCGGTGGCGACGTGCCCGCCGACACTGGAGTTTGCGCCGACGTGGTGATTCGCGCCTACCGCGCCGCAGGGGTGGACCTCCAAAAGGAAGTCCACGAAGACATGAAGCGCCACTTTTCGCAATACCCCGCAGAGGAAGAGTGGGGGCAGCGGCATCCCGACGCCAGTATCGACCATCGTAGAGTGCCCAACCTGATGGCATTTTTCTCGCGCCACGGCGAGGTGCTGAGCATTTCAAACCAGGCAGGGGATTACGCGCCCGGCGACTTGGTCACCTGGGATATTGCGGCAAACCTGCCCCACATCGGGATCGTCGTGGACCAGAAGTCTGCCAGCGGACGGTATTTGATCGTCCACAATATCGGACAGGGTCCGCAGAAGGAAGACGTTTTGTTCGGCTGGAAAATCACAGGACACTACCGGTACTTCGGGCCAGAGCAGAAACAAGACCAGGTGCAATAACCTTCTGCCTTGGCCCCCCATGGAGGAATCATGAAACACCTGCGACGCTTAAATTCCATCACCATATTCTTCGCCGTTTCGCTGCTCGCCATCAATACCGCTCCAGCCTTCGGACAAAAGCCGGCCGACAAAGACCCGCGAACTTTCGACCTCGCGTTGCGCAAACCCGAAGCAGTCGGCTTCTCATCCGCGCGCCTCGAGCGGCTGCGTGCACTGATGCAGGAAGTGGTGGATAAGAAGCAGATATCCGGCGCCGTGACCATCCTCGCCCGGCACGGTAAAGTGGTTGATTACCGCGCCTACGGCCAGCGCGATTTGGCCAGCGGCGCGCCCATGACGGTGGACGCCATCTTTCGCGACTTCTCCATGACCAAACCCGTCACCGGCGTGGCGATGATGCTCCTCTACGAGCGGGGCAAGTGGCTCCCCTCCGACCCAATTTCGAAATATATTCCCGAGTTTGCCCACCTGACAGTTTTCAAAGGGGTGGATTCCGACGGCAAGATGATTTTGGAAGATCCCATTCATCCGCCCACCATGCAGGAGTTGCTGACCCACACTGCCGGGTTCACCTACGGGTTTTTCGGCAACACACCGGTGGACAAAATGTATCGCGATGCGAATCTGTTCCAGGCGAAATCGTTGCAGGAATTCATCGAGAAGCTCTCCAAGATTCCGCTGACTTACCAGCCCGGCACGCGATGGGTCTACAGCGTTTCCATGGACATTCAGGGTTATATTATCGAGAAGCTTTCGGGCAAGTCCCTCCCTGACTTCACGCAGGAGAATATTTTTAAGCCGCTGGGCATGAAGGATGCCGGTTTTTTTGTTCCCGCTCAGAAAAAAAATCGTTTCGTGACGCTCTACACCACTGGACCTCAAGGCGAACTGGAGGCTCAACCGCCCAACGGATTCGGCGGCGACTTCTTATCCCAGCCCGGCCTGCCTTCGGGAGGCGGCGGTTTGGTTTCGACCGCGGAGGATTACCTGCGCTTCGCAGAAATGCTGGCCAATGGCGGCGAACTCAATGGCGTCCGTATTCTTTCTCCGGCGAGCGTGCGTCTGATGAGCTCGAATCATCTGGCCCCCAACCTGTTGACGGGTGAGTTCGGAATCGGCCTCCAGGTTATGAGGCGGGGACTCGGCTACGGCTACGATTGCGCGGTTGAATATGATCCGCCCGAGGCCGACCTTCCCGACGGACTGGGGACCTTTTACTGGGACGGGGCGGCGGGCACGTGGTTCTGGATTGACCCTGCAAACGACGTCGTGTTCGTCGGGATGATTCAGCGCCTCCTGGGCCCGCAGAGTCCCAACCTGGAGTTCTTAAGCCGATCGTTGATTTATCAGGCTCTCCTGAATCCGAAGATGTAATGGAAAGATAAAATGAGTTAACCTGTGCAGCGGGCGAACCCGGGACCGTATGGATTAAGGTTCGTCACCGCTCGCCGAAGGAGTGTCCCTGGTTGAGTTGTGCGCATATCTCACTTCCCCCTCCAATGCCTCGCAAAACTACATACCTAATTTGACATCCCCCCACGTGTCCGCTAATCTGGATAATCAGCCGCTAATCGAGGCCGTTTAAGCAGGCGGTCATTAATTAAGATGATGCGCCGGGGGTAAAGTCCAAGAGGACGAACGACCACGGGTCTAAGGCAATGCTATGCGTAGAGTTTATCTAGATAACAACGCGACCACGCCGCTGGCGCCCGAAGTGTTTGAGGCCATGCGGCCCTGCTTCATCGAGCAATTCGGCAATGCCTCGTCCATCCACTGGTTTGGGCAGCAGGCGAAGGCGGCGATTGAAACCGCGCGCGAGCAGGTAGCCAAGCTCATCAATGCGCGGCCCAATGACGTGGCATTTACCAGCGGCGGAACTGAATCTGACAACACGAGCCTGTTTGGAATCGTGGAGGCGGCGCAACCGCACGGGGAATATAGCGGCAAGCACGTGATCGTCTCGACCATTGAGCATCCGGCCGTGTTAAACGCAGCCCAGGCGATCGAGAAGCGCGGCGTTAAGGTGACCTACGCGCGTGTGGGGCCGGACGGAATGGTTGACCCGGCAGAAGTGAAGTCTGCCATCCGCCCGGAAACGGTTTTAATTTCGATCATGCACGCCAACAACGAATTGGGCGTCATCCAGCCACTCGAGGAAATCGGCCGGGTGGCGCGCGAGCACGATGTTTATTTCCACACCGACGCGGTGCAGTCCGCAGGCAAGATTCCGGTGGACGTTGAGAAGCTGGGAGTGGATTTGCTCTCCCTTTCGGCCCACAAGTTTCACGGGCCCAAAGGCACAGGCGCGCTCTACGTGCGCAAGGGAACGAATCTGCGCCCACTGCTCTTTGGCGGGCATCACGAGCGCGACCGGCGTCCCGGAACGGAAAACGTGGCGGGGATTGTGGGCGCGGGCAAAGCGGCGGAGTTGGCGCAGCTAAATCTTGATTCCGAAGCGCGGCGCATCGCTGCCTTGCGCGACCGGCTGGAAGAAACCATTCTCGCCAATGTGCCGCAGGCATTTACCAACGGCGACCGCACCCGACGGCTTCCCAACACATGCAACATCCGTTTCAACCACGTGGAAGGCGAAGGTTTTGTGATTGCCATGGATTTGAAGGGGATTGCCTGTTCGACGGGCGCCGCTTGTGCCTCGGGCTCGGTCGAGCCATCACACGTGCTTTCCGCCATAGGCCTGAACCGCGATCAGGCGCGCTCCAGCATTCGTTTCAGTCTGGGGCGGATGACGACTTCGGAGGAGATCGATCTGGTGTTGGAGATTCTGCCCGCCGTGGTTGAACATCTGCGCGCTGTGTCGCCGCATTATGAGAAAAGCCGTCAGTTGTCAGTTGTCAGTAGTCAGCCTTAGAATTTCAGCCGGTCAGTAATTCAGCAGCTGAAATACTGAAGTACTGACAAACTGACTTACCAGGCTGTGTTCCGTTAAAAAAAAATGACCACTGCCGTAGCGATGAGTGGTGGCGTGGACAGCTCGACCGTCGCCGCCCTCCTCGCCGAAAACAATTCGAACACGCCAACCGACGGCGCACCTCGGCTGATCGGCTTGACCATGCAGCTCTGGAACCAGCGACGCCTGGCGCGAATGCAGGGGCTGCCCGAAGGCGCGAGTACCCCAGGCCTGGCCAGCGGCCGCTGTTGCTCACTTGATGACGCCTATGACGCGCGCCGGGTGGCGAACTTTCTCGGCATCCCTTATTACGTGGTGAATTTCGAATCGCGATTCGAGGAAGGCGTGGTGCGCCCCTTCGTCGAGCGCTACCTGGCCGGTGAAACGCCCATTCCGTGCAGCCTCTGCAATACGGAGGTCAAGTTTTCCCAATTCATTGAGACTGCCATGCAGATTGGCGCCGAGCGCGTGGCCACGGGGCACTACGCGCGCCTGCACCGCGACGAGCGGACGGGTCGCTACCGGTTATTTTCCGGGCGCGATCATTCCAAGGACCAGTCGTATTTTCTTTTTGGGCTGACTCAGGAGCAGTTGTCGCGGTCGCTATTTCCGCTCGGGGATTTGCGCAAGGACGAGGTGCGCTCGATTGCGCGCGCGCGGCTTTTGCCGGTGGCGGATAAGCCGGACAGCCAGGAAATCTGTTTTGTGCCTTCGGGCAGCTACCGCGAATTTATTGAGGCCTACCTCGCTGAACAGGGCAGGAAACTCGAGGGGCAGGCGGGAGAAGTTGTGTCCACGGAGGGTGAAGTACTTGCCGAACATCAAGGCGTCTACAATTTCACCGTGGGCCAGCGCAAAGGTTTGGGCTTTGCCGGAGGCTCGCCGCTCTATGTGATCGAGCTCGATCCGGCGCACAACCGGGTGGTGGTGGGGGCCAATGAAGAACTCTTTCGCCGCCGCATGACCGTCCGTGATGTGAATTGGATTTGTGATATTTCACCCGGCAGCGCGTTCGAGGCGCGGGTGAAAATTAGGAACCGTCACATCCCTTCGGCGGCGCGGGTTGAGGCCCTTCCCAACGGCGGGGCCACCGTTGAATTCGAGGAGCCGCAGCGCGCCATCACTCCCGGACAGGCTGCGGTGATTTATTCGAATGATGAGGACCTGGAAGTAATCGGCGGTGGCTGGATTTCGAGCGTTGCCTAAGAGTCTTCTCACCTTCAGTCAGACAATCCGCGCCTGTCGGAATCATCACCATCGCGTTAAGCGATCTTCCCATGGGGCCCCGGCTTTGAGTCTTGCTATTCGTACCTCAACGCCACGATAGGGTCGAGGCGGGCAGCTTTCATCGCAGGCCACATACCAAAGAACAATCCGACGCTGACGGCAACCGCAAACCCGACGACAACGGACCACAAGGGCACGACGGAAGGAATATCCGCCACCAGGCGGATCAAGAGGCTGATAAAGCCTCCCAGCAGGATCCCAAGCACCCCACCGGCGCCGGTGAGGGTCATGGCTTCAAGCAGGAATTGCCAGGTGATATCACTGCGGCGGGCGCCGATAGCTTTGCGCACGCCGATCTCGCGGGTGCGCTCGCTCACCGACACCAGCATGATGTTCATGACCCCAATGCCGCCCACCAGCAGGCCGATGGAGGAGATGACAATGGTCACCAGAACCACCATCGACATGATTTGCCGAAACTGGTCGATGAAGGATTGGGCCGTGGAGATTCCAAAACTATTCTCTTCCGAAGGCTTCACGTGGCGGCGGCGGCGGAGAACTCCGGTGGCCTCGTCAATGGCCTGATCAAGTTTGCCCTCATAAGCCATCCCCAGGATGAGGTTCTCCTTGGTGTAAGGATAGAATTTCATGTAAGTGAGATAAGGAATTTTAACCACGCGGCCGCTGCCCGTGTCACCCAGCTCCTTGCGGTGCCCCAGGGTGCCGATCACCTCAAAGCTGTTGCCATCCACCAGGATCGTCTTGCCGATAGGATCCTCGTTGGGAAAGAACCGATCCACGATGTCGGGGCCGATTACGGCCACGTCCTGACGGTGAACATTTTCAATTTCCGTGAAGAACCGCCCGTCGGCCAGGTGATCGTTGACCACCTCAAATCCCGAAGGGGTGGATCCGAGGAAAAGGGCATTGACAATTTGCATGCCTTTGTACTTGACCACGGGGGGAGGGCCTTCGAAATTCCGCGGCTCGACCGCCACTTCTTGTATCGATGGGCATTGCTCTTTAATGGCCATGGCGTCGTCGAAGGTGAGCTCCTTGCGCATTCGCTCCTCCTTGGACAGCCTGCCCAAATGTATGCCCGGATTGAACTTGAAAATGAACATGGTCCGGGTGCCAAAATCCTCGGCCATGTCGGCGAACTTGCGGTCAAGTCCCGCGAAGATCGAGGCCACGGCAATCACCGTGGCGGTGCCGATCAGCACACCCAGAATCGTCAGGAAAGAGCGGAACTTGTGTGTGCGCAGGGTGTCCAGCGCCAGCCGCAGGTTTTCACGCACGCCGTTCCAGTAGTTAGGCATATCAGATCTCCGTACGCAAGGCTTCAATTGGACTAAGCCTTGAGGCCTTGCTGGCGGGGTAGATGCCGAAAAAGAGTCCCACGATTGTGGACAGCGCCATTCCCACCACGATCGCGCTGAGGGGGACCGCCGCCGTAAAGACCGCGGCCACTAACTGGGCGATGATCACGGCCAGCCCCACTCCGATCAACCCGCCGAGCACCGACATCACCGCAGATTCAATCAAGAATTGGGTCAGGATATCCCGGCGTCTTGCCCCCAGCGACTTGCGAACGCCGATTTCGTGGGTGCGCTCCGTGACACTGGCCAGCATGATATTCATAATGACGATACCGCCCACCACCATGAAAACGGCCACGATGGCGATGGCAATAGCAAAAATCGAACCTGTAAGCTGCTTCCAAACGCTCAAGAGGGCTTCGGACGAATTGATGCCGAAGTCATCGTTCTCTTTGTAGGGGAGATGGTGGCGGGAGCGCATCATGGTCCGCACTTCGTCCCCAAGTTCTTGCATCGATGCATCGTCGAAACCTTGAATGTTCACGTTGAGGTGGGGCCGGGCGACGAAGGCTTTTTCCAGGGTGGTGAGAGGAATCTGAACAAAGCTATCCTGACTCTGGCCGAATATAGTGCCGAGTCGGTCCGCCACCCCGATGATGCGAAAGGGCTGGCCGCCAATCATCAACGTCTTGTCCAGCGGGTCCGACATGGGAAAGAATGCGTCCACCAGATCCATGCCGATGAAGCAGACCATGGAGTCGTGCTCGTAGTCGGTGCTGGTGATAAAGCGCCCGGAGGCCACCGTCTCGCTGCCCAGGTCAATCATGCTGGGCGTCACGCCGCCCACGTCGGTTTGTTCCAACGAACGCCCCTTGTACTTTACTTCCGGCTGCGGCGAAACCCCCGCTTCGGCAGCGATCGTCTTGAAGCCTTGCAGGTTATCCTTCAAGAATTCGTAATCATCGAGTCGGATCGCCTTGTTGCGGCGCTGGGCGATCAGCCACTCCTCTTGTGTGCTGGTCCACTTGAATTGGCTCAGCACCAGAGTGTTGGCGCCGAGATTGGCAATCTTGTTGGCAACGTAAAGGTTCATGCCGTTGATCACCGACATCACCACAATCAGGGTGGTGGTGGCAATGACCACGCCCAGCAGAGTAAGAAAGGTGCGCAACTTGTGAGCTCGAAGCGTATCGAGTGAGATCCAAAACGCTTCCCGCGCCGTACCCCAAAAACCAGCCAGTTCCCTGGCCTTGACGAATCGGCTGACTACCTGCGGATGGGTTTGATTGATCGCGGCCACAGGGCTCCTTCGCGCGCTAGCTCACGCGTTTTCTGCTTCGTAGGTATAGAATCCGCCACACCGGCGTCGCGCCCGCCGCCAGGCCCCACTCGGCCCGGCATGGTGGACATTCTATCGCCCGAGCGGTAAGTGGGGAATCGAAAATATTCAGACTCAAGATTTAACGAGCGCGCCTCGGTACAGTTACTTGGCCTGACCTTTTTCCGATGGGTACCCCATGTTCAACCAGTTTTTGGCGAATCCGTCTTCCAAGTATAAAACCTTGAGTTGCGTCAACCCCATTTGGCGCAGTGCCGCGAAGGCCGGGCGGATGTTGGGACACTCTTTGAACGGGCAACAGCCACAATAAATGACGACTCCCTGCCCGTGCGCGACTTCCGCCGCCCACTTTTTGAGCGCTTCAATGCCCTTCGCTTCCTTTCCCGTTCCGACGTATTGGGAGCCAAGAATGTGCCCGCTCTTGTAAAGAAAATCAAATCCAACGTAAATCACCAGAGGTTTTTTCCCCTGGGGGACCATAATCAAACGCGCAAGATCCAAGGGCGTGACAACTTGCGCCTTGTCCCAAGGGTCGTGTGTGATTGTTTCAGCAGCCTGGGTGAAAGCGCCACTGCCCGTGACGGTCAACAGGCAAAGCGCCCCGAGGGCGGCAATAAATATTTTTGAGCACGCCGGTCTTCGGCAAGGATGAAACATAATCGCCCTTCACCACTCCTCCGCTCGGACGTCATCGCGGAAATGAAACTTATATTACGAGAAGTAACTGATTATCCCAAAACTGCTTCAATTTGGATATCACCAAATCGTCTTTACTCTCGACCCCTTATGGATTGAGGAGCACGGTCATTACCGGCTGCCTTATGTAAATCGATGGTGGGCGATGCGTGGTGGGTATTTCATCCGGAGCGGGATCCTCCCGCGCTGTGCCGGAAGATATCAGAGGGATGGGTTGGGCATGTGTCACACCACGGCGGAGAATTCCACGCCCCGAACGCCGGAGCGAAACCCTCAGATGAAAAGTTGCTCGTCCGTGACTGTCTCGTTGGCCCCCGCCGGCCGGCGACGGGAGAAAAAGAATTCGAAACCCGATTGGATCCCCTTGACCACTGCCGAAATCTCATTGAGCGGTGTCAGGACGGTTTCCTGAACCTTGTCGGTGGTGGCCTCAACTTTGTCGGCGAGATTGGACATCAATTGATCCGCGCGCAGGATTTGCTCGCGGCTCTTGTCCACCAACTCTTCCACCACCGTATCCACGTGGGTGGAGCGCTCACGCAGCGTTTGACTGATCTCAGCGAGATTGGCGGTGATGGTGCGGAGGGGATCACGAGCGCCGGCTAAAATTTCGTTGGCTGACTTGGTTACCGGGTCAAGTTGGTTCCGCACATCGTTGCGAATTTGGTCAATTTGGCCCGGAATTTTTTTCACCGCCAGCCACATGCCCAGCATGGCCGAGGCTTGCATCAGGATCGCGATTGTCACGACAATGACTAGAACGAGCAACACGGTGTCATTGGCCATAGTCATTTATCCCGGACCAGGAGAAGCATCAGGTCCTAATGCGACCTTTTCGCTTCCTTGTACCCGTCCTTCACGGCTTCAAGCGCCGCTGAGAGTTGTTCCTTCTGTTTCGCCACCAAATCCTTGCCTCGTTCAACTTGCGCCGTTACCAACTCACGGCCCTTCTCAACATAATCTTCGGCTTGCTCACGAATCTCTTTACTCTTTTCCTTCAAGTAGTCACGTCCCTCATCTGCTTTGTCGACAATGTACTCCCGTGTTTTCTTGCCGGATTGAGGCGCATAAAGTAACGCGACAACTGCCCCGAGTGATGCCCCAGCTAGGAAAAACAGCAAATTCGTTGAAACATTATTGTTGTTATCGCTCATATGAAACCTCCAAGTTTCAGCCCAAGCCTAACAAACCCGTCCGGGTTGCGTCAAGAACATATTGCTGGGTTAATTGGAATTATTAATAAACCGGCTGGACTGTTTATTAATTAGGCGCTCGAAAAATATTGATGGATTCTCGCCGCCTGGGCTGCCCCAACCACCTGTCCGAGTTCCTCGGTGGATAGTGATTTAAGGGCGGCCACACTGCCGTAATGGGTGAGGAGCTTCCTGGCTGTTTTCGCTCCCACCCCCGGGATTTTCAGGAGGTCGGTGGTGAGTTCCCGTCTGGACCGTCTCGCCCGATGAAAAGTGACAGCAAAGCGATGGGCCTCGTCTCGAATTTGCTGGATCAGGTGAAGCGCAGGCGAGTGATGATCAAGCGCCACGGGCTCGCGCTCATGCCCCAAGACGTAGAGCACCTCTTCCTTCTTGGCGATGCTGGCCAGGGGCTGATTGATGATTTGCAGTTCTTCCAGCGCCGCGGCGGCCGAGTGCAATTGGCCCACTCCGCCGTCGATCAGGATCAAATCCGGCAGGGGCTTCTTCTCCTCTTGAAGCCGCCGATAACGCCTCCCCACCACTTCTTTCATGCTGGCGAAATCGTCGTTGCTCTCCACCGTCTTCAGAATAAATTTCCGGTAATCGGACTTTTTCATCTGCCCGTTTTCCCACACCACCATGGAGGCCACAATGTCGCTGCCCTGGATGTGCGAAATATCGAAAGCCTCAATGCGATGAGGAGGTTTGGGCAGGTCGAGCGCTTCGGTCAGGCTCTCCAGAACCTCTCGTGCGCGCGGCTTGAGCACGCGGAATCTGCGCTCGAAGGAGTGTCGGGCGTTTTTGGCCGCCAGCTCAAGCAGGGCGCGTTTTCGGCCGCGCTGGGGAGTCATAATGTGAAGCCGCCGTCCGCGTTTTTCCGAAAGCAATTCTTCCAGCACCTCGCGGTCTTCGAATTCTGTTGTAACATGAATCTCATCGGGCAGGTATTGCTGGTCCAAATATATCTGTTTCAGCAGCGATGAAAAAAAATCGGGCGCATGGAAATCCTGCAAGTCTTCCCAAAAAAACTCGCGCCGGTCCACCGCGTGGCCTCCGCGCAGGTGAAACAAGTTCACCGCCACCTGGCGATCCTCCTGGTGGAAGCCGAGGATGTCCACGTCTTCACTGTAGGTTCTCGCCATGGTCTGTCGTTCGCGAAGCTGCTCCACGGTCGAAATCTGGTCGCGATAGCGCGCCGCCTCTTCGTACTGCTGATTCTCGGAGGCCAGCGCAATGCGCTCATGCAGGCCCCGGACAAGGTCACTCTCCCGGCCCTCGAGCAGCAGGCGGACGTCGCGCACCGCTTCGGCGTAGCGCTCCGGCGTGCTCAGATTTTCCACGCACGGGCCCAGACACCGTTTGATGTAGAACTGAAGGCAGGGCCGCGGATGATAGCGCGTCAGATCCACCGTGCAGGATGGAACCAGGAACCGGCGATGAATCAGGTCCACAATCTGGTAGGCCAGCCGCGCCGGGAAGTAAGGCCCGAAATAACGCGAGCCGTCTTTCTTCAATCGGCGGGTGACGTAAACGCGCGGGAAGCGCTCGCCCAGGGTCAGTTTAATATGCGGGTAGGATTTGTCGTCGCGGAGAATGATGTTATAGCGCGGCTTGTATTGCTTGATCAGATTGCTTTCAAGCGCCATCGCCTCTTTTTCGTTTTCCACCAGAATGGTTTCGAAATCCGCCGCCAGGTCCAGCATGCGCTCGCGCTTTTCGTCCGCCGCCCGCGACTCTTGGAAATAAGAGCGCACGCGCTGGCGCAGAGACTTGGCCTTGCCCACGTAAATGGGCCGCCCGGCGTCGTCCTTAAAAATGTAGACGCCCGGCTGGTCGGGTAGTCCCTCGGCTTTCTCGCGGCAGGTTTCGTTCATTGCAGGATTCTCAGTACCATACAATTATCATCTATGCCTGACTGTTCTCCAAACACGTGCCTGCGACCAATCCCGGACTTTCAATTTTTAACTTTCAATTCTTAACTTCTGCCTTTTCCCTTTCAACTTTTCTTGATACCATCGCGCCCATGAAACCAACAATTCTGGCGGTTTTGCTGGCACTTTTCGTTCCGCAGGCGCGCGCCGCGAGCGAGCTCCAAGTCTATTTTATCGACGTGGAAGGCGGTCAAGCAACGTTGTTCGTCTCGCCCTCGGGCCAATCCATGCTGGTGGACACGGGCTGGGCCGGCTTTGATGGGCGCGACGCGGACCGGATTGCCGCAGCCGCGAGACTGGCCGGGGTAAAACAGATCGATTTTCTCGTGGTCACCCATTACCACGCCGACCACGTAGGCGGCGTCCCGCAACTGGCGGCTCGAATTCCCATTCGCAACTTCGTAGACCACGGCCCCAGTGTCGAAACCGGAAAAAACGCGGATGAATTATTTCAGGCTTATGAAGCGGTGAGGAAAAATGGCAAACACATTCTGGCCAAGCCAGGAGAAAAAATACCTATTCGCGGCCTGGACGTCACCATCCTCACTGCCGCCGGGAACCATATTACCAAGGCCCTGCCGGGGGGCGGCGCTCCCAATCCCCTTTGCACGCAGGCGACGCTGAAGGATCCCGACCCCTCGGAAAACGCGCAGTCGGTGGGGATATTCATCCGATACGGAGAATTTAGCATGGTCGATTTGGGGGATTTAACCTGGAACAAGGAGCACGATCTGATGTGCCCTAACAACCCGGTGGGAATGGTCGACGTTTATCTGAGCACGCACCACGGCCTGGCCCAATCCGGGTCGCCGGTAATTGTCCACGCCCTCGGCCCCCGCGTGTCCATCATGAATAATGGCGCCACCAAAGGCGGAGAGCCCGCGGCCTGGCAGGTGATCCATTCCACCACCCGCCTGCTCGACCTCTGGCAACTTCATTATGCGGAGGCGGGCGGCGACGCCAACAATTCTTCTGACCAATTGATCGCCAATAATAAACAAGAGGAAGGCAATTGGATCAAACTTGAGGCAAATTCCAACGGCCAGTTTACCGTAACCAATTCGCGCAACGGTTACTCCAAGTCGTACCTGCCTTAATACTCGGCTGAACTCTCGCCCTGCCGGCAATGGGTCAGTTTGGCCTCTAAGTAGCGCCGATCTATAGATCGGCATTTTGGTTTTCATTCACCTGCTTTCTCAAAACCCACTCACTGCCGGCCAGCGCGCCTGCTTGACACTCCCCGGTGGCGGGCTCAGAATCAAAAACATGGTGCGTGCCCGGGAACCGATCTTTTTTGCGGCTCTGTCGCTGGCTCTCTTCGCGTGGCCTGCACGCGCGCAGGACACAAAACCAGCTCCCAAGCAAGCGCCGGCGAGCGCGCCCGAAGTCGATCCCGATGCGGCCAAATATTCCACCGAAAAAAAGTATGTCCCTCCCGGAGCGGTAAAATCGGTGGAGATTGGCAACTTTTATCTGAGGAGGAAGAAATACAACGGCGCCCTCAGCCGGTTTAAGGAAGCCGTGGCCGAGGATTCAGGCTATGCACCAGCTTACCTCGGATTGGGAAAAGTTTACGAGCATATGGGAGTGAAGCAAAAGGCGCTGGACGCGTATAAACATTACCTGGACGCTCTGCCTTCGGAGAAGGACGCGCTGGAGGCGAAAAACGTTCAACACGCGGTAGCCCGACTGGAGCAAGAGATCAAGACGCAGGGCCCGCCCAAACATGGCCAAGCTCCAAGGGCGGAAACCACGGCTCCCCAATCTCAATAACTCAGTTGCCCGGCTTGGACTTCGTGTCGGACGGGTCAATTTCTGCCTCGTCCTCATCATCCTCTTCCTCCGCCTTGGCGATTTCCTCATCCGAAAAAGCTTCGGGGTTATCCATGTAGCTCTTCAGGATTTCTTCAGCCTGCGCCGCATCTTCCTTTCGAACCAGCAATTGAACCACATCGATCCCTGGCAGCATTTCAGCGTGACCCTCGCCCGGGAGCGCGCAGGCAATCCCCTGCGTCTGAAGGATGTTCTGCGCCAGTTCGGCATCCAGGGAAGCTGTGGGCCCGCTGAAAGTGCGCACTCTGACTAATTCGGCGTCGGGCGCAATTTCCAACGTGCTGGCGGGCTGGGCCGGCGGAGCGCCCGCTGCGAGCGGCAAATGACAGTTGCTGCACTCCTTCGTACCTTCCGAGTATTCAACCAGACATTCAGGACAATAAGCCATGATCAAATTTCACCTTTCAGGAGAAGTATATAGCTTTTTGAAGCCAACGATGCATCCCACGCGGCCATCTTATGACCTTCCGGACGATGAGTCATCTTCAGGAGGAATGGGTACTGGATTATCCAGGTATTCATGGAGGATCTCGAAAGCTCGCGCCGCGTCATTCTTGATGACCAGCAGTTGAATAAGTTCCATTGCGGGATAAATGTTCGGGGCTCTCTCGCCAGCCAGAACGCAACGAATCCCTTCGGCCTCGAGAACTTTTCGCGCAAGCTGTGCATCGATACGTCCCTCTCGGCCAGTGAACCTCCGGGCCACAACCAGATTCAAGTCATTCTCGTCTTCATCGTTCGCACTATCCTTTGGCAGCGGAGGCGATCCTGAAACAAGCGGCACACGGCAATCGATGCATTCCGGAGAGCCCTGCGCGTATTCAACCAAACATTCAGGACAATATGCCATAGTGTGGTTGCGCCTCCATATGTCAGTATAAACCTGTTTGAACGATCGCGTTAAAACGCGATATAAAATCGGCCCTCACGCCACGGCAGAGATATAATGCCGCCCGAATCAAAGAGGACGGAGGACTGCATGAATCTCGGGCTGTTCCAACGATGGAAACGCCGAATCAACCTTCACATTTTGGTGATAGGAGCTGCCGCAGGAATAATTGCCATGCTGACTATTCAATTTTTTGCGCAGGAACGGCAATACGATTTGTTGATTGTGGGCGGGCACATCATTGACGGCAGCGGCAGCCCGTGGTACTCGGGCTCGGTCGCCATCAAGGACGGCGTGATCGCCGATATCGGCCGCCTCGAAGGCGCGACCGCGAAGCGCACCATCGACGCCACCGGACTGGTAGTGGCGCCGGGCTTCATCGATCTCCACGTCCATTCCGACTACACCCTCTTGGTGGATGGCAATGCGGAAAGCAAAATTCGCCAGGGCGTGACCACGGAAATTTTGGGCGAGGCCAGTTCCGCCGGACCGATTCTTGGCCCCGCCATCGAGTCATTTGACAAAAGCTCGGCCCCTTTGAGCCAGAAAGGCGGCATCAAGCGCGATTGGACAACCTTGGGTGAATATTTTGCCCGCCTCGAGCGCGACCGCACCTCCGTTAACGTTGCCTCCTACGTGGGCAGCGGTCAGGTGTGGGAGTGCGTGCTGGGCAACGTGAATCGCCGCCCCACCCCCGATGAAATGGAAAAGATGAAAGCCCTGGTGGATCAGGCCATGCATGATGGGGCCATCGGTCTCGCTTCCGGACTAATCTACGCCCCCAACATGTACGAGACCACTGACGACCTTGTGGAGCTCGCGAAGATCTCGGCCAAATACGGCGGCATCTACACCACCCATATTCGCGGCGAGGGTGGAAACGGCCTCAAGGCCATTCAAGAGGCCATCACGATTTCAGAAAAAGCGGGGCTGCCCGCCCACATCCTCCATTTCAAGATGAATGGAATAGAAAACGCGGGGAAGATGGCCGATCAGATTCGGCTGATTCAGTCGGCGCGCGATCGCGGCGTGGATATTACCGCGGATCAGTATCCTTACCTCGCCGGCATGACCGGCCTGAAGCAATGCCTGCCGCCGAAATTTCTTGAAGGCACGTCCGACGAAATTGTGGCACGACTGAAAGACTCAAAAGCGCGCGAAGAAATCCGCCGCGACATTGCCCAGGGCGTTCCCGGCTGGGACAATAACGAAGTAAAGGACACCGGCGGATGGCACGGCGTGATGCTGGCTTCGGTGCAGAGGCCGGAAAACAAGAAATACGAAGGCAAGCGCATGGATGAGATCGCTCGCGCCATGGGCAAAGACTCCGTAGACGCCCTTTGCGATTTGCTCATCTCCGAAGGCGCAACGCCCTACGCCATCTATTTCGCCATGAGCGACCCCGACGTTGAATTGGCGATGAGGCAACCGTGGGTGAGTTTCGGCTCGGACGGCGTGGCAGTGAATCCAAGCATGGCCTTTATGGGCACGCCGCATCCAAGGTTCTACGGAACGTTTCCGCGCGTGCTGGGCGTTTATGTGCGCGAAAAGCACGTGCTCACCCTGCCCGATGCCATTCGCAAAATGACTTCGTTGGCCGCGCAGATTATCGGTGTGACAGACCGCGGAATATTGCGCCCCGGCATGGCCGCCGACATCGCTCTCTTCAATCCCGAGACAGTTAAGGACCAGGCGACGTTTGAAAATCCGATGCAATATCCCGTCGGCATTCCCTACGTCATCGTCAACGGCGTGGTGGTGATCGACCACGGCCGACACACAGGCGCCCGCCCCGGCCGCGTCCTTTATGGGCGCGGCAAAACGGCGAGTAACTAGAGGTCCCTGTCTCAACCTGACCGCATTCTTCTCATCGCTTGCGGAGATGATTCTTCAATGGGTTCAAGACGTGAAGGCGGGGGAAGCGCGTGAAATCGTCAATCAGGCTCAGTTGGGAAATGGCTCTTCAATCTGGTCGAGAAGCTCCTCAATGGTTGTCTTAGTTAAATTGCCTGCTGCCCAGCGGCCGCGGGTTCACTGCAAAAAGTTTCGCCGCAGGCGCGCGAAACCCCGCGCGCAGACAATCGTTCACGACTTTCTTAAAAGGCTTTCCCGAGCGGCGGACTTCCGTACGGAGCTTCGCATCGACGTCAGGATCTAAGGTGAGAGTAGTTCGCAAATCTTGAAGCTATAGGGCAGGCATCATGATGTCAAATCCCGTTAATCCAAACCCGCGGCGCGGCCGGCCGTCAGCCGTTTCAATTGGCGCAGCGCGGCCTCGTACTCGGGAAATTGTTTTTCCGCTTTACGGAATTCGGCGGAGTGGACCACGCGCCGGTGGCCATTGCGGGTCGTAGGATAGCGCATGTGCAGCATCTCGTGGAAGACTACATACTCCACCAGGGTTCGAGGCACCGAGGGAGAATCAAACCAGCGCGTGATGGTGATGGTGCGGTGGGCGTCGTCGTAATTCCCCAAAGTCGTCCTCGAGCGCTTGCGGCTCCAACCCAGACGCGCGGCGGGGAGTTCGCCGGCGAAAAAAGTTTGATTCAGCGTGGTAAAAATTTCTTCCAGATCAAAATGGCGCCCTCGGGGAGCAAGCAGGCGTTTGCGTCCCCGCTGGCGGCGCGCCTCGTCAATGCGCTGGCGCACCGCGGGCCTGAACGTATATGCCACATAACATTCCCTCGCTTCGCGTGACGGCCGGCGGCGGAAAAGTTGCGCCAGCAGGATTTCCGCCAGTGCTTCCAGAACCATGGGCGGGGCTTCGGCCAAAATGTCGGATACGCGCACCTGGGCGCGGTTCTCGAGCAGGCGGATGGTGCTCCGCATCCCCGCGAAGGATCGGTATTCCACATTGAATTCGGGGACGGCCCGCTTCAGGCCCAAACGGCGGAAGGCACGCGCGAAAGCATCCTCAGGCATGATGGGGGGTAATTCAGGGGCGGCAGGCGCGAGAGGCAAGACAAGTTGTTCCATAAGTGCGGCAAGCAATCGGGTGGCGGGCTGACCTTGATTAATTCACGTCCGAGTCTGCCGGGACGCCGGACTTGTGTTCTTTCTTCTTAAATTTCCTTTCTTCTTTCGTCCGCTTCTTTTCTTCCTTGGCTCGATCCTTGTCGGCCTGGGCCTCGGCTTTCTCTTCCTTCTTCAAAGCGCCGAATTTTTTCTCCTGCTCGCCCAGCGCCCGGGTGGCGCCGTCCAGTGTGTCGGTAAGGTCGGCGATGGCATCGCTCAGGCTTCCGGCAAAATCCGCCTTGTGCGGGTCAGGAGTTTGTTGCAGCCTCCGAAGCTGCTCCAATTGTTTTGGCGCCGCGTCAAGAAGCGCTCGCAGGCCAAGGCGCATATCGCCGTTGCGTTCGAACTGGTCCTCGACCCAATTTTTCATCTCATCGTTCACGCTGATGTATTGCCCCAGCAAGCCGTCGAGGTACCCCCCGTTGTCATACTTGTCTTCTTGGGGCTGAGTACGAAAACTTTCGAACCGATCCAGCCGGGATTGCTCGATGACGAGGAATAGTTTAATTCTTTCCGAAGGGTCCTGCGTTTCGCGCAGCTTGTCCTGCTCTTCATCGGAGAGATAGTCCGTCTTTTGCTGCGCGCCCCAGGAGGACGAAGTTGCGGCCAAGATTCCCAGGGCAAGAGCGGCGGCTGGGGCGCATTTCATTCGCTCCCTCCTGCCGCAAAGTGAGGCTGCTTCGGGGCTTTATTCTGTGGACGCGGACCTCCGGCGGGAAAGAGCGCGGCAAAAACCTCGTCATGAATTTTATTCACTTCCGCGCTCACGGGATCGAGCTCGCCGCGATCCTCGAAAGGCATTTCTCTCTTCGTGTCTTCGAGAGTGCGGACGTCCTCGCGCAAGGCAATATCCAATTCCCTGAAACCCGAAGGATGCTTCACGGCATTCTGGCCGGCGGACTGGAGGTCCTTCCAGGAACTCCTGACAAACTCCAGGTAGGAGTCCAATAATTTTGTGCAGGATTCGTGATCGTCTTTTTGGCACGCCCCGCTGGCGTGAGATAGCTTTACGCGGGCCAATCGAATTTCAAATTTGGCTTTCTTCACCGGATTGTGCTCCTGCTGGATTCGGGGGAGCAAATCTTCTTCCGTATCGATCCGGGGCGCGGCTAAACACACCATCGTCCCCCCGGCCGCCAGCAATCCCAGGCAGACCGCGACAGCCATGGTTCGCCTGCGAGGTGCCATCACGGATTTCATTATAGCTATTTCTCCAGCATGCGGCGCAGGAGTTTCGCCCGCTGTTGAGCCTGCCACACCTGGTTGGAGTTCTTATCCTGGGCGAGCTCCAGAAAGCGCTCGTAGGCGGCCAGCGCTTTGCGATTGTCACGCAAATGATCGTAGCAGGTAGCAAGCAGGAAGAACGCTTCATCGGGAGGGTTAGGTTCGCGCGTACGCGCTTCGAGCAAGGGAATGGTTTCCGGATACCGTTTTTCGAGGTAAAGCGTCGCGGCCAGGCCGTGCTGCGCCTCCAGGTTCTGCGGATTAATTTTTAAGGCGGCGCGAAATTCGGATTCGGCCGCCTCGAGTTTTTCTTCGTCGAGCAGCGTTTTACCCAGAGCGCGATGCAGGTCGGAATCATCCGGAGTGCCGGCCAGCGCCTCGCGATAATATCTTTCAGAGTCGGGTAATTTTTTGAGCAGAGCGCACACGTCACCCAGTGCCGCGGCCAGCCCTGCCATGCCGGGCTTTACCTGGTAAACCTTCTGGAGGTTGGCCAGCGCGTCTTCATTCTTGCCTTCCTGGAGATTGATTTTCGCCAAATGGAAACGGGTCTCCAGGTCGTCGGGTTTCAACCCCAAGTATTTTTCAAAGTCGGCCGCCGCATCGCCAGGTCGCTTCAATCCCTCGAGCGCCAGGGCCGTGCCGAGCCAAGCCTGCGCGAGGTGGCCGTCCAGGCCGGCAGCCTTTTCAAATTCCGCCCGGGCTTCCTCGAAATGCTTTTGGTTTAGCTCGATTTGCCCCAGGTCAAAATGCGCGATGGCGGATTTGGGCTCCAGCCGAAGCGTTTCCTGGAATTGCTTTTGCGCGGCCTCCGCCTCTCCGGCGGCGGCGAGCGCGCGGGCGTAATAGAGATGGGCGCGGGCGTTTTCCGGCTTCAACGATGAGGCCTTTTCCAGGTGCTCGAGAGCGTCTTTCGGCCGGCTCATTTCCACCAGCAAAATGCCCAGGTTGATCCGCGCCTCAAATAAATCCGGCTGGAGCTCGATCGACTTGCGGTAGGCCGCCACGGCATCGTCGTCCTGGTGCAGGCCGGTGTAAGCGTAGCCCACGGAGAACCACGCGGGTGTTAGATCAGGCTGAAGGTCCAGAACCGCCTTCAGCGATTTCACCGCGGCAGCGAAATCTTTCCTATTCAGGGCGTCTTCCGATTCGTGGAGCAGCGCTTCAGTTTTCGCCGCCGTTTGGTCATCGGACGAGGCCGGCGGCGGTTGTGCTTTGTGTTTAGTCTGTGCCACCGCGTGCACGGCCACGGTGACCAGACCGGCACAAACGAGCGCATGGAACGCGGCCCGCTCCCAACTCCGGTGCGCGCTCTCGCGTTGTCGCTCGATGATCAATTCATCCATGTTTCGCCAGATAGGCTGCCAGATATTTGCCCGTGTGCGAGCGCGGATTCTCAACTAAATCTTCCGGCGTACCGGCCCCTACCAGGTAGCCTCCGGCATCGCCGCCCTCGGGCCCGAGGTCGATAATCCAATCGGAGGTCTTCAACACTTCGAGGTTGTGCTCGATGATCAGGACGCTCCCGCCCGCCTCCAGCAATTTTCGGAAGGCGGCCAGCAGCTTATTGATGTCGTCAAAATGGAGGCCGGTGGTGGGCTCGTCAAAAATAAAAAGCGTATTGTCTCCCGTCTGGTGGGCGAGATGCGCCGCCAGACGCACGCGCTGGGCCTCGCCGCCGGATAGCGTGGTGGCGGACTGGCCCAGGCGCAGGTAGCCCAAGCCCACTTCATCCAGCACACGAATCTTGCTGGTGACCTTGGGCGCGCTGGAAAAAAAAGTGAGCGCTTCCTTCACCGTCATTTGCAGCACGTCATAAATGTTCTTGCCCTTGAAACGGATTTCCAGCGTCGCCGGCTTGAAGCGGCGTCCGCGGCATTCCTCGCAAATCAATTCGACATCGGCAAGAAACTGCATTTCCACCGTCACCGTGCCGTCGCCCTGGCAGGTCTCGCAGCGCCCACCCGGAATGTTGAAGGAAAAATGGCCGGAGGACATCCCGCGTTTGCGCGCTTCGGGCGTGGCGGCGAACACATCGCGAATAGCGTCAAAGGCTTTGATGTACGTCACGGGGTTAGAGCGCGGCGTGCGACCGAGGGGGGATTGGTCCACCAGCACCAACTCGCCCACCGCGCCGTCACCCTCGATCTTTTCAAATTCGGCCCGGGGAGCCTGCTGGCCGCGCCGCGAAATCAGCGCGTTGTAAAGCACGTCATGCACCAGGGTGGATTTGCCCGAGCCGGAAACTCCGCTGACGCACACCATCAAGCCGAGTGGAATATCCACGTCAATCGATTTCAAGTTGTGTTGACGCGCCCCGCGAATTCTCAAACGGAATTTGCCCGGGCGCCGCCGCTGATCAGGCAGGGGAATTTCCAGCTCCCCGGAAAGGTACCGCCCGGTCAATGAGCGCGCGTCCGCCAGCAGGCCGTTCCAATCGCCCGCAAACATGATTTTTCCGCCATGCTCGCCCGCGCCCGGACCGAGGTCCAGAATGTGGTCGGCGTTGCGCATCATTTCCGGATCGTGCTCCACCACCAGAATGGTGTTGCCGATATCGCGCAAGTTTTTCAGGATTTCAATCAAACGATTGGTATCGCGCGCGTGCAGGCCGATGGAGGGCTCGTCCAAGACGTACAGCGCCCCCACCAGATTCGAGCCCAGCGCCGTCGCCAACTGAATCCGCTGCGACTCGCCGCCCGAGAGCGTGGAGGCCAGCCGGTCGAGCGTGAGGTATTCCAAACCGACTTTGTAAAGAAATTTGAGCCGGGATTGAACTTCCTCAAGAACTTTTTCCGCCACCGTTTCTTCCGCGGGAGAGAGGCGAAGCTGATTGAAGAATTGATAGGCTTCCCGGATGGACATCGCACCGACCTCGGTAATGGTCCGGCCGTTGACTCGGACATTCAAAGCCTCGCGGCGCAACCTCCCGCCATGGCAATCGGGACAAAGCGCGTAGCCGCGAAACCGGCTCAGGAATACCCGAATGTACAGTTTGTATTTCTTACGTTCCAGATATTTGAAAAAGCCGCGAATGCCCACAAATTGTCCATCACCATTCAACAGCCAGTCTTGCTGGGCGGGCGTCAGCTTGTGGTAAGGCACGTCCAGAGGGACGCCGGCAGCGCGCGCCGACTGCTTCATCTCATTGACGAAACCACGATAGCGCGGCCTGGTCCACGGCTCCACCGCGCCTCCGGCCAGGGTTTTATTTTTGTCGGGAATCACCAGGTCCAAATCAAAATCAATCGTGTTGCCGAATCCCTGGCAGCGCGGGCAGGCCCCGAAGGGATTGTTGAAGGAAAAAAGGCGCGGCTCCGGATCTTCATAAACGATGGCACAGCGTTTGCACTCAAAACGCTCATTAAAAACCAGACGTTCGGGCGCTGTGGGCGATGATGGTGCGCCGCCAGAATTTTCTTCGCGGGCAACAAATTCCAGAATTGCTTCACCGGATTCCCGATAGCAAATTTCCAGGGAGTCGATCAGGCGTTGGCGAATGTCCGAGCCAATTGTCAGACGGTCCACCATGACGAAGACGGGCCGGGCAAAATCGATTTCCAGTAATGACTCGGGCGTCGAAAACTCGAAAACGCGGCCGCCCTGGTAGAGTCGGTTAAACCCGCTCTGGCGCAGTGCGAAGAGGCGTGGCTTGAGGGATTCGTCTGGCGGTGTGGGTGACGGCGCGGCACTTTTGGCCGCTCGTGGTCTTCCTTTGGCTCGATTTGCTTTCTTGGGCGGGGGCGGTTCGTGAATCGCTCCTACGGGTTTCGATTGGTTCGCGCCCATGGCCTTTGACGGCGCGTCGGCGCTATTCACCTCAAACAGGATGTAAAATCTTCGGCCCGGTTCGAGTGACATCACCCGATCCGCAATGCCATCCACATGATCTTTGCGCACCACGTCGCCGCATTGGGAGCAGGTGGTCACGCCGATGCGGGCGAAGAGCAACCGCATGTAGTCGTAAATCTCCGTAGCTGTCGCCACGGTGGAGCGCGGGTTGCGGGTGGAATTCTTCTGGCGGATGGCTACGGCGGGCGCGATGCCCGTCACTTCGTCGACGTCGGGCTTCTCCATGCGCTCCAGGAACTGGCGGGCGTAGGCGGAAAGCGACTCCACGTAGCGGCGCTGGCCTTCGGCGTATACGGTGTCAAACGCCAGGCTGGATTTTCCCGACCCCGAGACGCCGGTGACCACGGTCAGCCGGTTATGGGGAATTTCGAAATCAATATTCTTCAGATTGTGGACGCGCGCCCCGCGCACCACAATGGCGTCATCATTGGCCACCGCGGTCGCGGATGAAGGCGATGTTTCGGTGAAGACTGGCGGTTGATGAGTCGTCTCGACGCCCATGGTGGTGTTCCCCTGCGCAGGTATACAGCAAGTCCCGTCGCCCTGTTCGCAAACAATCTATTATAGGTCAATGGGCGTGGGTGCGCAAAGAGTTGGAGGAGCGGGAACGCGATTTGCCGTGGTTGTGACGCCTATGAAACTGTCACACACCCGGCTTGACTTCGATGAATGGCGGAAGCAGAATTGGCCGCAGCACTATTGCACTGCCTACAGTGGAAAGTTGAGGGGGCGATTTCATGCGTCAATTTCATCTTATATATTTCCTGGGTCTATCCCTGCTCCTCGCGGGCTGGTCCATTCCCGCCCGGGCACAGCAAGCGCAAGGGAGTTTGATTGGATCAGTGACCGACGCTACCGGAGCCGCCATCGCCGGTGTCACGGTGACCGCGGCCGAAAAAGACACGGGGTTCACGCGTAGCGCCTCCACCAATCAGGATGGACTCTACGAGATTCCCCTTTTGCCTCCCGGTCACTACGCTCTCTCGGCCAGCAAGACGGGGTTTAAGACTTACACCACCGGCCTTCCGATCGAACTTCTGGTGGACCAGCACTTGAGAATTGATATTCAGCTCGAGGTGGGGAACCAGGCTCAAACCGTGGAAGTCCACGCCACCGCCCCGGTGACGAACACGGAGAACCCCACCGTGGGCGCCACTTTTGAACAGCAAAAGGTCTCGCAGATTCCCCTGAATGGGCGCAATTTTGTGCAAATTACTTTGCTGGCGCCGGGCGTGGCGCCGGGCACGGCGAATTCTGAAAACAGCAATCGGGGCGGGGCGATTAATGCCAACGGATTGCGCGAGTCAATGAACTCCTTCTGGCTCGACGGGCTGAATGACACTTCGGTGGCGGTGGGAACCTATGCCGTGACCCCGCCCATCGACTCGGTGCAAGAGTTCAACATGGAGACGGGCCTCTATGATGCGCGCTTTGGCACCAACGCAGGCGCCCAGGTGAACGTGGTTACGAAGACGGGCACGGAGCAGTTGCACGGTTCGCTCTACGAATATCTTCGCAACAGCGCCTTGGACACGCGCAATTTTTTCGATCCCAACGTTCCGCCTTTCCGCCGCAATCAGTTTGGCGGCACGGTGGGCGGTCCGGTTACCATTCCCGGCGCATATGAAGGTCACAAGACGTTTTTCTTTGGCGCTTATGAAGGGCTGCGCGAGCGGCGCAGCATCTTCCAGCAGGGCCGCGTGCCCACCATGGCCGAGCGCGCGGGCAACTTCGCCGGCGATCTCTCGCCGAGTTGTCCGAACAAAACCCTGCTGCTCGATCCTCTGGTCTTATTGAACCCAGCCGCACCGCTCACCGTTCCCGGCAATAACCTCGGTTCTCTTCTACCTTTGATTGGCGCCACGGGGCCGGACCCGGCGGGTGCCGCAATGGTGAATCTCTACCCGCAACCCAACATCGCCAACGCCGGCTGCGGCGCCGCCAACTACATCGCCGAAGGCAACCGAAGCATTGACACGGATTCCTTTGCCACGCGCGTGGATCACAAATGGGGAGAGAAGGACTCATTCTTTGCCCGCTATAACATTACCAGCGATCGTGAGTTTCGCCCGTTCAATGAAGATTCGAGCCTGCTCGATTACGGCATCAACGTGCACAATGTCAACACCATGACAGGCATTGACTGGACCCACTTGATTTCCAACTCCACCGTGAATGAGTTTAAGCTGGGCTATAACCGCTGGAATGAGACGCTGAACAATCAGGACGAGGGTAACGCGTTCTCGCACACCGCCCCGCTGAACATTGCCGGAACTCAAGTGACCGGACCTTTGAGCGGGGTTCCCCGCATCACGTTTTCCGGATACGCCGAACTCGGTTCGCAGATCAATAATCCCCAACACGGGGCCGTGAATACCTATGAGTTCGCCGACACGTTGACCCACATCCGCGGCAATCATTCCTTCGCCTTCGGAGTGGACATCCGTCCCATCAAACGGGGCAATTTCACCCGCGATCGCACCATCCGCAGTGAATTCGACTTCAGCGGCGTGGCCACCGGAGCCCTGGTGCTTGGCGCCCTCCAGCAGAGCTTGCCGCCCGCGGCGTTTAACGCCATCGCCGGACAACTCTTTGCGGCCTGCCCTCCAGGGAGTTGCTCTTTTGGCAGCGGCGTGGCCGACGGGTTACTCGGCATTCCACAGGATTGGATCAACGGATTTGAGGTGAATATTTCCGGTACCGGCACCGAGTATGACTATTTCGCCGCCGACACGTGGAAGATCAAGCCGAACTTCACCCTGGATGCGGGAGTTCGCTACGAATACAACAGCCTGGTGACTGACAAGAACAATCACTTTTCCAATTTCGATTTTTCCAGCACCGCCTGCGGAGCACCTGGCGCCCTGCTGGTGGCGGGAACCAGTGCAGCGGCAGTTGAATGTCCGCAGCTTACCCCCTTTGGGACTTTGACCTTCGTGCCCGTGGGCAAGAAGGATTTTGGCTCCTCGGCGGAAAACCGGGCCTTGCAATACCCCGATCGCAATAACTTTGCCCCGCGCCTGGGTTTTGCCTGGCAACCGTTCCATAACCATCAAACGGTAGTGCGGGGCGGGTACGGAATATTCTTTGATCAAACCTTTGGCGACGTTTACTTCCAACGCGCAGCTAATCCGCCTTTTGTCCAGGTCAATGTGGGTGAGGTAACATCACTCCTCCCTGCCATCCTGAGCGGGCAAGTGCCGCTGCTATCCGGCGCCGCAATCAATAACGCTTTTGCATTGGCCGCCGCGCCGGTTTATCCGGCTATCTCTCCCTTCCAGGTGAACTTCCAGGATTCCTTTATCCAGGAATGGTCTTTGGATGTGCAAAGGCAACTGCCGGGATCGTGGCTGCTGGACGTGGGCTACGTGGGAACGCGCGGCTTGAGATTGCCCCGCGCCGTCGATCCCAATCAACCCGACCTTTCGAACGCCATGGCGCGGCGCTTTGCCATTTTTCCCCAGGACTTTGTCTACACCGAATCTTCCGGCAAGTCGGCGTACCACGCGCTGCAGGTGAAAGCCGAGCGCCACTTTGCCAAAGGCATCGCTTTCCTGCTTAGCTACACCTATGGGCATGCGATTGACACCAATTCCACTTTCAGCTCCACGGACGTGAATGCTAACGCGCCGCAGAACTCGCTGGATCTGGCGGCGGAGAAAGCGTCCTCGGACTTTGATATCCGCCATCGGCTCTCTGTAGCCTACGTATACGACCTGCCCTTCGGCGGCAGGTCCCTGCGCTCGGCCAGCGGCCCGGTGAATTACTTTATTTCGGACTGGGAGTTGGCCGGCATCCTCACCGCCCAGACCGGCTCTCCGTTCACTCCCGTCATCAGCGGGGACGTAAGTTGCACTGGCGAATTCCAAAATTTCGGCGCGCTCACGGACCGTCCCGATGTAACGGGAAATCCCTATCCCAGCCAACAGACCCCCAATCAATGGATTAGGCCCTCGGCCTTCTCCAATCCTTTTACTGACGCGGGCGGCCATTGCGCCTTCGGCAACGCCGGACGAAACATTCTGCGCGGCCCGGGCCTGAGCGATTGGGATTTTTCGCTGGTGCGGCATTTCAAACTCGGCGAGAAGAAGGCGCTCGAATTCCGAGCGGAAATGTTCAACATCTTCAATCACGCCAACTTCGCCACCCCGGAACGCGACGTGGCCTCATCCAGCTTTGGGCAAATTTTCAATACCGTGCAACCCCTGGCCGGGATCGCCTCAGGCGGGCCGGGCGATCCTCGGGAAATTCAGTTCGCGCTGCGCCTCACGTTTTGAGGGTGAGCGGTGGGCGCGGCATGTCGGGTGGGCAAGGCGGTCAGTATTTCAGTTGGTCAGTGCGTCAGTAAATCAGTAGGCCAGTATCGAATATATAGCTCAAATGTATTATTGTTCATGTGGATATCTTAAATGGAGATCGAGGAGCGAACTTCGGCCACGTCCCGTAATGGGGTCAACTGAAACTCGGACAGACTGAAATACTGACCAATTGAAATCCTGACTGCCCTATCTATTGCACCCGGCTGGGAACCGTCGCGGCGTTGGGCGCGGGAGCCGGAGCCATAAGCCCCAGCCCTTGCAGCAGAAAAATGGTGCGCTGGGCAGCGCCCCGCCAAACCAACTGGCAACCATCACCCTGGCAGTTCTGGACGTATACGTCGCCGCCCGAATATTCCAGGCTGCAATTCTTGAAAATACAGTTGATGAAAACCCCTTCGTCCAGGACGACGTGCTGGTTTTCAAAGGTCTTGTTTTCGTGCCGGCTCATCGCTGAGCTTGCGGATTCGGACAAGGCGTTACCCTCCGCCAGGAATTGTGCGACCCCCCGTATCGGCAACAGGCTTGATTCACCTTTAGACGATTCGAGATTCGCCAAAGTCTTTCACGCCGAAAGGCTAACACCCTCCACCGCGGGTTGCAACCGGGAGCTCGGCGGGGATCGAACTCGGCGAACGCGAGCGCGAAGATTCGAGGATGGGGAAGCACGAAATTGAAACTGGACTGAACACAAATTCCCCAGGAGGCATTTCGGATTTCAAATTTGCAATTTCAATCTTGGGTGCGTAACGCTCGTTCACTTGGGCCAATTTTCAAGTTTCCAATTTCCATTTTCTCTTTTGGTCATGCCGCGCTCAATTCATCAGGCACAGCAAGGGCACAAGGTTGGGACGGACGAATAAGAGATTTAACGGCATTTCGCAAACGAACGAGGGCGGCAGAATGGAGCTGGGAAACACGCGATTCGTCAATTTTCAATTGTGACCCGATTTGCTTCATGGTGCGCTCGCGCGCGTAATAGAGGCTCACGATCAAACGCTCGCGCACCGAAAGGCTGGTCAGGGCCCGGTTCAAAATATCGATCTTCTCCCGCCGATAGCAAAGGTCGAATTGGTCGTCATTGGTTTCCGCAGGAAGGCTTTCCATCGTAGGTTGGGGCTCCGGGCTAAAACCCATGGGCTGAAGCCACGCGACCCCCAAAGGCTGGAATTCCCGAACCGTTCTGTGCCAGTTCTTCAGGCTGATGCCCTGGGCCTGCGCCATCTCCAGTTCACTGGCCGGATGGCCCAGACGTGCTTCCAATTCCTGGTGGACTTTTTCGGCGGTCTTTATTTTCCTGCGCATATCGCGCGAGGCGCCGTCCATGCTTCGCAGGCTGTCCAGGATGGCTCCCCGGATCCGGTGCTGGGCATAACTTTCGAATTTCACCCGCTTGCTCGGGTCAAATTTCCGCAGAGCGTCCACCAGTCCCACCGAGCCCGCTCCCACCAGATCATCCACTTCGACGTGGGCGGGGAGGTGCACGCGCATCTTTCTCGCCACCCGATGAAGAAGGGGGAGAAGGCCGGCCGCCCGCTCGTTGCGCTCGGCTTCCATCAGGTCACTCTTGCTCGCCACCGAACAGGAATCGCCGCTTGGAGGGCGGATAAACTCCAAGCCGTTTTCCATCATTGGGCGATGAAGGGCCCGTGCCCTCCGGGTTGAATTATTGCGGTTATCGGTGCTCGCGGTCGTAACAAAATTAGTTGCCATTCAGGACCTCTTTTGAAACTGATTTGTTATGCGTCCATAGAATTTCAAAATCTCCGGCCAGTTATTTCTGGACTGCGTGTACAAACACATCGCCGGTCTGTCGGACAAATCATGCCGCCCCAATTACCGGACTGAATCCGTTCGACTCTTGATTTACGTTTCGCTTTTGTGAATTAACGCTCACAGAACTGATCTATGCACGCGGCATGCCGTGTTTGCTGAACGGTTATTAAAAGTTCTGGATATTTGTTTGCGTATGATTGAAACGCCAACTAGTGGCAGGAAAGTTTGGGATGATGTGCAGAAATTGCCGCAACCATCCACCCGCGCGGACAGTTCCGACTTAGCCTTCAACCCTTATCGATTCATAGGGATTGGCGCATTGGAATAACCGCGTGGCAGTTCGATTGAGAGTGCTGGCGGAAAACCGGTGACACCTCGAATGACTTATTTCGCCTGGTTATTAAATAAATATTCTCAGGGTGTTTTATCACACAGTTGCCATGGCGGGCGCCATCGCGCGACCCGATATAGATTATTACAGTTCCAAAACGGGAAGGCCTGAAATGAAAGTGCGCCTTCCACCTCGAATCGGCTTTGACTTTACGGCAGTCCAAATTGCTCTCGGTAAGAGTTGGAATACGGGCCGCGCCGCGCGTGTATTTCTTGACCGGAGACGAGTCGTCGTGCCCGTTGAATCGCGCCAGACCTGCTCCTAGAGCGTCTTTCATGCGGGGAGGGGATTCTTGCGCTTACTTCTCAAAAGCCGTTCTGCAAAGTTCGAAAGAAGGGCAATCCGAAAAATTGGGCAAGGGTGGGGCGTGAAGATCAGTTTGTTTCAAGAACAATTTCAGCCCATTTTGGGGTCGTCCCAAAATGGAACTGGATTAGCCGGAGTTTCAAATCCTACCCTCGATGAGGGTTGGCGGCTCGCTTTTGTCATTTCCCAATAGGTAAATAGACCTATATTTGCCCGAATGATCTCTTGTATGACCCTGATCAGACAGGGAATTATGCGGGTGGAATCAACATTAGGGAAGATGAAGGCGAGTCTAAAGGCCCGAATGCGAACATTCGCCCAACCCTAACGTTCTGGTCGCCGGCCCGGCACTCATATTCCCAAAATGGAACTGGAAGAAAGAACAGTAGAAATTGGTTAGAGTAACCAAACACCCGCTCCCAGCGATGTAAATCCCGACTCCACCTCGATTGATGCCAAGCGTATTTCAGGATATGATGGCCAGCGAGAATACAGACTGACCCGAAAGGCTCGGCGAATTACTGCGCGGGGGCTACTCTCATGTCCAGAACGGTTCGTTGCGGCTTGATCCAAACCAAGTGCGACCTTTCACCGGAGCGGCATTCGCTGGCTGCCATCAAGAAGGCAATGCTGGCCAAGAACTTGAAATTGATTGAGGAGGCGGGCCGAAAGCGGGTCCAGATTCTGTGCCTGCAAGAGCTCTTCTACGGTCCTTATTTTTGCGCTGAGCAGGACGCTCGCTGGTATGACCTTACCGAGCGCGTGCCGCAAGGGCCGACCATCCAGCGGATGATGAAGCTCGCAAAAAAACACCGAATGGTGATGATTGTCCCCGTCTACGAAGAGGAGATCGCGGGCTACTATTTCAACACCGCCGCCGTGATAGACGCCGACGGACGTTACCTGGGCAAGTACCGCAAGCACCATATTCCTCATTGCCACCCTGGATTCTGGGAGAAATTTTATTTTACCCCGGGCAATTTGGGATATCCCGTCTTTGAAACCCGTTACGCGAAAATCGGCGTTTACATTTGCTACGATCGCCACTTTCCCGAAGGCGCACGTGTGCTGGGATTGAATGGCGCCGAGATTGTGTTCAACCCTTCGGCCACTGTGGCGGGACTCTCGGAATACTTATGGGAACTGGAACAGCCTGCCCACGCGGTTGCCAATGGCTACTTCGTGGGCGCGGTTAATCGAGTGGGACACGAAAAGCCGTGGGACATTGGTGAATTCTATGGGAAGAGCTATTTTTGCAACCCGCGCGGAAAAATCGTGGCCCAGGCGAGTCGCGATCGGGATGAATTGCTGGTGGCCAATCTCGACTTGGATATGATCAGGGAGGTTCGGTCGACCTGGCAGTTCTACCGAGATCGCCGCCCCGACTCTTACGCCGCGTTAACGGATGCTCCATCCAGTTAATGGAAAAGCCGGGTTATTCGTTCCCGTCGGGTTGGCGAAAATCCAAGTAAGGAGTTGTCATGATGGCTGAGCAAATGGACAAAGCTGAAGCGGCCTTGGCACGGGAAGAGGTGTTGCGCAAACACAAGGAATACATTTTCCCGTGCGTCACCAACTATTACGCCGAGCCGCTGGTGGCCGATCACGCCCAGGGACAACACGTCTGGGACATCGAAGGCAATCGCTATCTGGATTTCTTCGGCGGGATTCTCACTATCAGTGTGGGGCACTGCAATCCCAAGGTCACGGGAAAAATCAAGGCGCAGGTGGACAGACTTCAACACACTTCCACTGTTTATCCGAATGAGCAGATTGTTGAGTTGGCGGAAAAGCTGGCGCAAATAACTCCCGGCCGTCTACAGAAAAGCTTCTTCTGCAACAGCGGCACCGAGGCGGACGAAACCGCGGTGATGCTGGCGCGAATGTCCACCGGAAATTTTGACGTGGTGGCGCTGCGCCACGGCTACAGCGGCCATTCCCTGCTGGCCAAATCACTCACTGCCCACGCGTCCTACCGCCGCGCCGGAATCGTGAGCGTTGGCATTTCGCACGCCGTCAGTCCCTATTGCTACCGGTGTCCGCTTCACCTTACCTACCCAAGCTGCGGTGTGGCGTGCGCTTACGATGTGGAGGAAACCATCCGCACCACGACTTCCGGCAGCATCGCGGCTTTTCTGGCCGAGACCATCCAGGGCGTGGGCGGGGTGATCGTGCCGCCCAAGGAATATTTCAAGATCGTTTTTACCATCGTCAAGAAGTATGGCGGTTTGTTTATTTCCGACGAAGTGCAAACCGGCTTTGGGCGCACCGGAAAAAACTGGTTCGGCATCGAGCATTGGGAAGTCGAGCCCGATATGCTGACCGGCGCCAAAGGGATGGCCAATGGCACGCCGGTGGGTTTGTGCGTCGCCACTCCGGAAGTGGCCGACGGTTTCAAAGGAATGACCATCTCAACTTTTGGCGGGAACCCGGTTACGTCGGTGGCGGCGCGCGCAACCATCGAAGTGATCGAAGAAGATAAACTCCTGGATAACGCCGACCGGGTGGGCAGCTATTTCCGAGGCAAGCTAGAGCAACTCCAGGAAAAGTATTCCGTAATCGGCGACGTTCGCGGCATGGGCCTGATGCAGGCGATGGAGCTGGTAAAAGATCGCAAGACCAAAGAACCGGCCCCCGAGGCAACCACAAAGCTAATGGAGCGATGCCGCGCCAACGGCCTCTTGATCGGCAAGGGCGGCCTGTTCGGAAACGTGATTCGCCTTTCGCCGCCGCTCAACATCAGCGAGAGTGATGTGGATGATGCCCTCAGAATAATGGATAAATCGTTTGGCGAGATTAAGTAGGTCAGTATTTCAGTATGTCAGTACTTCAGTAAGAGCTGGGGCCACAGAGATACTGCCGTGCTGAACTGCTGAAGAACTGCACCACCGGAGAACATCATGGCCACCACAACTCAAGTGGGCGAGCAAACGATCTGCCCGAATTACGTCAATGGGAAGTGGGTTCAATCGGGCTCAGGCCTTACTGCTGAGCGCCGCAATCCCGCCAATCACAACGATCTGATCGGACACACGCCGCTCAGCTCGCGGCAGGAAATGCGCGAGGCGATTGAGGCTGCCGAGCGCGCCCGAGGGGCGTGGCGCGACACACCAGCGCCCGCTCGGGGCAAAATCGTCATGCGCGCGGCTCGATTGCTGGAAGAACAGAAGGACGACGTGGCGCGTCTGCTGACTCGCGAAGAAGGGAAGACCGTTCCTGAATCTCTGGGCGAAATCCTGCGCTCCATCAATATTATGGAATTCACGGCAGGCGAGGCTCGCCGCCTGACGGGCGAAACGATGCCCTCCGAGCTTCCTCGGAATTTTGCCTACACTCTCCGCCAACCGCTGGGCGTGGTGGGATTGATCACTCCCTGGAACTTTCCAGTGGCTATCCCGGTTTGGAAAATATCGCCTGCGTTGGTCTGCGGAAATACGGTGGTGTGGAAACCTGCGGGTCTCACCCCATTCATTTCGCGCCGAATCATGCAGATCTTCTCCGACGCAGGATTACCCGCAGGCGTGCTGAATATGGTTCATGGCCGGGGCAGCGAGGTGGGCGAAGAATTGGTGGAGCACCCAGCCATCCGCGCCATTTCTTTCACCGGGTCGTGCGAGGTTGGGGGCGGCATTTACGCCCAAGCCGCCCGGCAAATGAAAAAAGTTCAGTGCGAGATGGGCGGGAAAAACCCTGTGGTAGTCCTCGCCGATGCTGACTTGGAACTAGCGGCCGATAACACCGTGCCGGGGGCTTTTGGCTCCACCGGGCAACGTTGCACGGCCACCAGCCGTGTGATTGTTGAAGGCGCGGTGGCGGATCGATTTGTAAACATGCTGGTCGAGCGCACGGGCAAGCTGAAAGTCGGTAATGGCGCAGAGGCGGGCATTGCTGTGGGGCCGTCGGTGGACGAGTCGCAATACAAGAAAGTCCTCGAATATATTGAGATCGGCAAGAGTGAAGCGACGCTCGTCTGCGGCGGCGGCCCTCCAAAGGAATCTGACGCAAGCGGCTATTTTATCGCGCCGACGATCTTCGATAACGTCGCACCCAATGCGCGAATCGCACAGGAGGAAATCTTTGGGCCGGTGCTGGTGGTGATTCGCGTCAAGGATTTTGAAGAGGCGATCACGGTAGCCAACAACGTCCCCTTTGGTCTTACCGCCTCGATTTTCACCACCGATTCGAATCGCGTCTTCCAGGCAGTCGAACGCTTAGAATGCGGGATGGTCCACGTGAATTCGCCCACCGTGGGCGGGGAGGCCCACGTGCCCTTTGGCGGCACGAAAGCCACCGGAATCGGCGAGCGCGAAACCGGCTCCACTGCCATCGATTTCTACTCCGAACTGAAAGTCGTCTATGTGGATTACACCGGCCGGAAACGGGAGGGGAAGCTTTATTAGGATTTAGGATTCAGGATCAAGGAACAAGGATTTAGGACTTGGACCAGAGGAAGGGAATATATTGCTTGGTTGGGGGTCGGGAGACTCGAAATGAAAGGGCATCAAGACCTTTCGGTCTGGCACAAAGCTATGGACTTGGTGATAGCTACTTATGCTTTGACCCGCGCTTTTCCCAAGAGTGAAATTTATGGGTTATGCAGCCAAATGCAGAGGGCTGCCGTTTCAGTCCCTTCAAATATTCCCGAGGGGCAAGCATTGAAGCAAACGCTCGCATACGCAAGGCATCTTGCTATTGCCAGCGGCTCGTTGGCCGAGTTGCAGACTCAGCTCGAAATTGCCCGACGATTAGGTTATTTTCCGGCAGCCTCTGAGGGAATCATCGCACAAGCCGATGAGGTAGCGCGAATGTTGGCCGGATTGCGAAAAAGCCTTCTTGCCGTTGCTGAATCCTAAATCCTAGATCCTGAATCCTCCTTGCCGCCACTCATCAACAACTCGGTCGAAACCAGTTGGCTCTGGAACAAGGACCTCGCTGCCGTCCCGCCGGAAAGCCGCGCCTGGAGCACTTACAATTACACCGCGCTCTGGGTGGCAATGAGCGTCAACATTCCCACCTACATGCTGGCCAGCGGCATGATTGCCGGCGGCATGAATTGGAAGCAGGCGATATTCACTGTATTCCTGGGCAACGTGCTGGTGCTCATTCCAATGTTGCTCAACGCGCACGCCGGCGCAAAGTATGGCATCCCTTTCCCCGTTTTCGCGCGATCAGCTTTTGGAGTTCTGGGTTCAAACGTTGCCGCCATTCTGCGCGCCTTGGTGGCGTGTGGCTGGTTTGGGATTCAAACATGGATTGGCGGCGAGGCCATCAACGCCTTGGTGGTGGCGCTCGCTCCCGGCTGGAAGAATTTTCAATATGGCGTGCCGATTTGTTTCGGCTTCTTCTGGCTTTTGAACGTGGCCGTTATTTTGCGCGGAATCAAGACCATCCGATTCTTGCAAGGCATCAGCGCGCCCTTTCTGCTGGTGATTGGCCTCGCCCTGCTGCTTTGGGCACGCGCCCACGCGGGCGGATTTGGCCCCATGCTTTCCACGCCCTCCAAATTTCAAACATTCGCCGAGTTCTTCCGCTTCTTCATTCCATCGCTCACAGGAGTGGTTGGCTTCTGGGCCACGGTCGCGTTGAATATTCCTGATTTTACGCGGTACGCCAGAAGCCAGCGAGCACAGGTGCTGGGCCAGGTTCTCGGCCTGCCCACCACCATGACCTTCTACTCATTTGTGGGAGTTGCTGTCACATCGGCGACGGCCATCATGTATGGCGCGCCCATTTGGGATCCCGTTGTGGTTCTCAGCAAATTGGGGAATCCCCTGGCGGTCGTCATCGCGATGGTGGCGCTGCTGATGGCCACGCTCAATGTCAACGTGGCCGCCAACGTTGTCTCGCCTGCCAACGATTTCTCCAATCTCTATCCGCGGCGAATCAGTTTCAAAACCGGCGGGATGATCACCTGCTTCCTTGGATTGCTGATGCAGCCATGGAAACTCCTGGCCAATTACGGCAGTTATATCTTCGGATGGTTGGTCGGTTACTCGGGTCTGCTCGGCCCCATCGCCGGGGTGCTGATTGCGGATTATTTTGTGGTGCGAAAGAAGGTCCTGATCGTCGACGACCTCTACCGGCGGGGCGGAGCCTACGAATTTAGCGGCGGATTTAACTGGCGCGCCATCACGGCGCTGGCTGCCGGAATCCTGGTGGCGCTCGTCGGCTTAATCATTCCCCAATTGCGATTTCTCTACGATTACGCCTGGTTCGTTGGGTTCGGTGTTTCATTCCTCGTGCACGTGATTTTGATGCCTCGCTCATAAACCGCTTGCACGCCAAATCCCCGAACGAATTCTACTGGGCGCTTTCCCACAGCGACGGTGTTTGCCCCACGCCCGCTTCCTGCCGCTGGTGCCGCATCCGGTCATTCCAGGACATGATGGGATTTCCAGTCTCCACGTGTTTCATGGTAATGCAGCCGTGCACCGGGCAAACCAGAGCGCAAAGATTGCAGCCCACGCATTCGTTCTCGATGATTCGCGGCACGCGCGCCTTGTCTCCGTTCGTTTTTCCAAACATGCCTAGTTGCAAGGCTGAAGGTCCGATGGGAAACTCTTCGATGCACTGGTGGGCGCCATCTTCGCAGGCAACGTAGCAGAGATGACATCCAATGCAGAGGTCCGGCTTGATGTCCGCGATGATTTTGTAATTCAGGTCCAGGTCGCCCCAGTCGGCGACGTTCTCGATGGCCCGCCCGCGCAAATGGCTGAGGTCCGCGAAGCCCTTCGAATCGAGATAGTCATTCAATCCGTCGATCAAATCCTCTACGATTCGGAAGCCATAATGCATGACCGCCGTGCAGACCTGCAACGAGCTGGCGCCCAGCGCCACAAATTCCGCCGCGTCGGGCCAGGTCCCAATCCCGCCAATGCCGCTGATGGGAATCTTCACTCGCTTGGCGCAGGCGGAAACCATATGCAGCGCGATCGGCTTCACTGCCGGGCCGCAGTACCCGCCGTGCGATGATTTTCCGCGCACGGTGGGGCGGGGCGCAAAAGTATCCAGATCCACACTCATCAGGCTGTTGATGGTGTTGATCAGGGAAATGCCGTGGGCCCCGCCTTTTTCCGCCGCGGCCGCAATCTTGGTGATGTCGGAAATATTCGGCGTCAGCTTAACGATCACCGGGGTGCGCGCCACTTCGCGTACCCATTCGGTGATCATGGCGGTGTATTCGGGCACCTGCCCCACGGCCGCGCCCATGCCGCGCTCGCTCATTCCGTGCGGGCAGCCGAAATTTAATTCCAACCCATCGCAGCCGGAATCCTCGGTGCGCTTCACCATTTCGTGCCAGGTTTCGCGCCGTGATTCCACCATGAGCGAAACGATGACCGCGTTTTTAGGGTAACGTTTCTTGACTTCGGCAATCTCGCGTAGATTGTCTTCAATGGGCCGGTCGCTAATCAATTCAATGTTGTTGAAGCCCATCAGTTTTTGCGAGCCCAAATCAATGCCGCCGTAGCGCGATCCTGTGTTGATGATCGGTTCGCCCACCGTCTTCCACACCGCCCCGCCCCATCCGCAATCAAAGGCGCGCATCACCTGACCCGCCGTATTTGTCGGCGGCCCGGAAGCGAGCCAGAAAGGATTGGGACTTTTGATGCCCGCGAAATCTGTGCTGAGATCGGCCATATCTCCACCTCTCGATTGTTCTTTGGACGGTGTCCCTGCCTACTGCCTATTGCCTACTGCTTTATGGATTCCCCGCGCCGCGGCCATTCCCTCCGCCACGGCGTCCACCACTTCTTTGCCGCCGTTCACGCAATCGCCGCCGGCAAAATATTTGGGATTGCCCGTTTGGTGCGTTTGGGGATTGACGACCACGTGGCCGGCTTTCAATTCTAACCCTTCAATTGATTTCACCAAATCCATGGCCGGTTGCTGGCCGAGGGCTTTCACCACCATGTCGACTTCGATGGTGAATTCGGAACCCGCAACAATTTCCACGCGCGCCGCCCTGCCCTTCCCCACCATTTTGGTTTTCACGCATTCGAGCCCCAGAACAGATTCCCCTCGCCCGAGAATTCGCAGCGGTTGTGTGTTCCAAAGAAATATCACTCCATCTTTTTGCGCCAATTCGTATTCATACTGGAAAGCGGGCATGGACTCTTTGTCGCGCCGGTAAATGAGATAAACAGTCTCGGCATTCAGTCGCCGGGCCGCCGTCACGCAATCGATGGCCGTGTTCCCCGCCCCGATCACGGCGACGCGCTTCCCAATGTCGATGTTCTCAAAACGCTCGATCTTGGTCCATTCGATAAATTCCAGGGCGCCATAAACGTCGTCCAAATCTTCTCCGGGAAGATTCAAATCCCAAGTCTCACCCAGACCAACGGCAAGAAAAATGGCATCAAACTTTTGCTCGAGCTCGGCCAGGGCAATGTCCTTGCCCACTTCTACGCCCTGGTGGAATTTGACGCCAAGGTCCTCCACCAATTTGACCTCGCGCAGGCTATCGGAGGCACGGGTTTTATAGGCTGCGATACCGTAAGTGTTCAGCCCCCCGGGCATCGGATTGCGGTCGTAGATCTCGACTCCATATCCGAGTTTCGCCAGTTCGGCAGCGCAAGCCAGAGAAGCCGGGCCGGAACCCACACACGCCACCCTATGTCCGTTCGGCTTTCCCGCTGCAAAAAGGCGGAAATTATGGTCCAAGGCATAATCAACGGCGTAGCGCTGGAGCCGGCCAATTTCAATCGGCTTTTCACCGGAACCGTTCATCACGCATGCCCCTTCGCAGAGCACTTCGGTGGGACAAACGCGGCCGCAACTCTCTCCCAGAATATTCGCGCTCAGGATCACCCGCGCCGATCCCTTCAAATTTCCGGTGGTGATTTTCTTGATGAATGACGGCACGTCGATGCTGGTGGGACATGCCTTGGTGCACGGCGCATCAAAGCAGTACAAACACCGGCTCGCCTCGATCAGCGCCTGCTGGCGAGTAAACCGCGGGCTGATGTCAGCAAAGTTTTGTTCGTATTGCTCAGCGGACAATTTCGGTGGCAGGTTGCGCATGGGTATTTTCACCTGTGGCCATAGAGCTTGATACCATGCTTTTGAGCTACGTTACGGTAGCACTGTTGCGCCTTCTCATAGGAAGATGCACTCCGACAAGCATTCGGAAAGAATTTTTGTAGCCCTTTCAAAGCATTGTCGTTTATGTTTAGGCAGGCCGTCGTCAATGCTTCGATGAGATAAGGGATAGCTGGGCGATACTCGCAGGTTCCAAACTCATCGACAGTATCCTGCCATAGGATGCAACCGACAGGATACGCTTGTTCAATATTTGCGTAACGACTTAGCCTGGCAAGGGCTTTTTTGTCGCACCGTTTGGCAAGATACTGAAGTGGAAAGTACGCAGGCTCACCGTCAGCTTCTTCCGGCTTGAGATCCGAGAAGGCGATTCTCCGCATGAAAACTTCAACACGAGGGTTGTCGATCTGGACTAGAGCTTTTATCAGAATGATCCGCTGATCTGTATTGGCATTGTCGAAAGATTGAATCAGAAACGTAGTGTCCTTTCTACCCGCCAATTCGTTAGCGAGATCCCAATCGCCTTGTCGCCTTCTGCAGTCTTCCTGATTGACACATTGCAGTAATTGCCTCTCCGACATTTGCTGCAATTCCTGCTGATTCTTGGCCTCTTGGTCGCATTTCGCGGGTGTGAGCAGCAACAAAAGGAAGAGACTGGCCCGCATCGCGAGTTTGACTGAGCCGCAAGAACTTTCCACGGTATCCCGTTCTCTCTCGGAGCTGGCATTATACACTTCATTGTTGCGATGTGGCGACTCAGAGATTGAGGTGAGCGACGCCTCCCGGCTTGATTTTTGAGCCCCATAAGACTACAACTTAGGCCGCGGGCGCTGTATCACTGACAAGGGACAAAAAACATGATCTTTGACACCCTCATCAAAAACGGCATCGTCGTGACCGCGACGGACACGTATCCATCGGACATTGCAATCGCCGACGGAAAGATTTCCACCATCGGCCAGGCTTTACCCGCGGAATCGGCAGCACAAGTATTTGACGCTCAGGGAAATTATGTCTTTCCTGGCGGCCTGGATGTGCACACCCATCTGGACATGCCGTTTGGAGGCACGAAGAGCGCGGACGATTTCGAAACGGGAACCAAGGCGGCGGCATTCGGTGGAACGACCACGCTCATCGATTTTGCGATTCAGTATAAAGGCCAGACCCTGCGCACCGCGCTTGACACTTGGTGGAAAAAGGCCGAGGGGAAGGCGGTAATCGACTATGGATTTCATTGTATCGTCACCGACCTGCCCGACGCGCGCCTGGAAGAAATGAAATCGCTGGTGGACGAAGGCATCACCAGTTTCAAGCTCTTCATGGCCTATCCAGGCGTGTTTATGATCGAGGATGGCCTGATCTTTAAGGCCATGCTGAAAGCTGCGGACACCGGCTCGCTGATTTGCATGCATGCGGAAAACGGCAGCGCCATTGATGTGATCGTGCAGCGCGCGTTGGCCGAGGGCAAGACCGCTCCCAAATATCACGCCCTTACCCGCCCCACCACGGCGGAGGCGGAAGCGACGGGACGCGCCATCGCGTTGGCGGAAATGGCGGGCGCGCCGGTTTACATCGTGCATCTCTCGTGCAACGATGCGCTGGAGAAAGTTCGCGAAGCGCGCGACCGCGGCCTGCCCACCTACGCTGAAACTTGCCCGCAATATTTGTATCTCTCCATTGAGAATTTCGATGTGCCCGGGTTTGAGGGCGCGAAATATGTGTTCACGCCGCCGCTGCGTGAAAAATGGCATCAGGAAAAACTTTGGGCCGGCCTGGCCGCCGACCATCTTCAGGTTGTCTCCACCGACCACTGCCCATTCTGTTACAAAGAACAAAAAGAGCTGGGCATCGGCGACTTCACCAAAATCCCCAATGGCGGCCCGGGCATCGAGCATCGCATGAGCCTGGTGTTTACGGGCGGGGTGCAAAAAAAACGCTTCTCCGTGAACCGCTTTGTGGAAATGGTCTCCACCACGCCGGCCAAGCTTTTTGGACTTTATCCGCGCAAAGGAACAATCGCCGTGGGCTCGGACGCGGACCTGGTGATCTTTGATCCCAACGCCGAACATGTGATCAGCGCCAAAACCCATCACATGCGCGTGGATTATTCAATGTTTGAAGGGATTCGGGTAAAAGGCATGCCGCGCCAGGTTTTTTCTCGCGGCCAACTGCTGATCGATAACGACAAATTCGTGGGGCGCGCCGGCCATGGTGAATTCCTGAAGCGCCAGTTGTACAACAGTCCGTAAACCGCACGGCGTTGCGGCTTACTTGCTATCTGATCTGTGCGGCAAGAGCGCGCACCCCTCGAACTCGCCCAGCGCCGTATTCCCCTGATATTCAAGTTCCTGATGAATTCCGATGGCCGAAGTATAGTAGCCCTCAATCGTGGCGTTCTTGAGCGTGGCAAAGAAATGCTCTTCGGGCGTCGTAGGCTGGTCCTCATGGGCGCTGATCGTAATCAGCAACTCTCTCTGCTGAATGGGATCGCATGCCGCAAATTTCTTTTTATATCTTTGGATGGCCATTTTATCCACAGCGGCGAGCCCGTTGATCCAGGAATCTTTTCGTGCTGGGGATGACTCGGCAGCGATTGTGTCAATAAATTCATGGACCCGGGCGGCGCGGGCCCCGGGTGAATGGTCGTCGGCGGGGATGATCATCTCCGCCAGTGAAGAAATGGTTTCCATTTGATCGGCGCGGAAAAACTTGGGGACGTATGAGGCCGCTCCGTCAATCGCGGGGAAGGTCGCATCCGACAACTCTGCTCGGGGAGCCGCCCCGTTACTCAAGATTGGGAGGACCACGGCGGCGCTCGCCGTTCCGGCGATTTTCTTCAGCGCCCTGCGACGCGTCAAGCGGTCGTTTTTATCCAGCGGTCCTGACATAGGCGGAAAGTAAATCCTTCCAAAAATTGATTAGGCGCCATTCAATTTCGCCAGCAGCTGGGTTAGTCCTTGATAAGCCTTCCTGGCCACGGTGTATGGATCTTGATCCGTGTACTGGAAAACTTCAAATGACACAGGGCCCTGATAGACCCGCGCAAGGACGGGCAATATTTTTTCCAGAGGGAGAATGCCGTCGCCCACGTAAACCCGGTCAGTATCTTCGAGCAATTCACGCGGTTTGGGCGGAACATCATCTATGTGGACCCAGCTGATCTCGCCCGGTTTAAGCCGCTCAATGTCTCCAAGCTTGCTGATGCCCGCATAGAAGTGAAACGTGTCCACCAATACGCCCAGGTTGGGATGGCCGACCTGGCGCAGCAGATTCGCCGTGGTTTCCACGCAGCCCAAAAACCTGGCGCCGCGAATGAACTCAATGCCAATGATAATTCCAAAATGTTTGCCCAATTCGCCCACCTCATGCAACATGGGCACAGCGGCGGTGTAATCGTCGGGGTGAACTTTTTCGGAAATTCCCGAGCACATCACAAAGTGATTGGCGCCAAGCTGCGCGCTCACGTCCAACTTGCGCTTGAAAGCCTCCCATTTCTTATCCCGGTCGGGAACGCCGCGAAAGAAAAGGTTCTCACACTCACAGCACGCGGAACGGGGGCTGAGTCCAAGGTCAGCCATCGCGCGCCTGGCCACGGCTACAGAGTGCTTTTCGAGAAATGGATTCACGCTGTCCAGCCATAATTCCACCTGGCGAAATCCCGCTTTGCTGTAGGCATCCATAGCGGTCTTGAAGTCGGCTTTCATGGTGGTCGCCTGATTGATGCAGGGCGTGAAGAGCTGCCCAGAAGACGGACCTGCGCCAGCCGACTTTTCAAGTTGGAGGCCGGCCAGTAACGCTCCGCCGCCGGCCACAGCCGATTTGATCAAGTCACGCCTCTTCATGCAACCCTCTGCGATTACACACTGCCGAATCTGAATTAATGGGCAATCAGATTAGGCGTCTCCAATTCACAAATCACCCTTGCGTACTCCCTCCGCCATGTGCCGCGCTGTGCGCACCGCCAGCGCCATGATGGTGAGAGTCGGATTTTTCTCGGGGAAAGTGGTAAAGCAACTGCCATCCACCACAAATAAATTGCTTACGTCGTGCGCCTGGTTGTAAGCGTTTAGCACTGACGTTCGGGGATCTTTGCCCATCCGCACGGTGCCCGTTTCATGGCTGGCGAACCCGGAAGGCGAAGGATCGTCGTTAATGATCAACCGGCATTTTGCCGCGCTCAGAATTTCTTCCGCTTGCATCTTCATATCCCTCCACAGAGCATTGTCGTTCTCGCTGAAACGAAAATGAACCACTGGGATGGGGATGCCATAGGCGTCCGAATGGGTGGGATCGACGGTCACGCGGTTTTCTGGCTGGGCTAATACTTTTCCGAAGCCGCCCATTTGAAAAAGTCCCGGCTGAAGGAACCTGACCTGCTTTTTGAATTGCGGGCCGAAGCCTTTCACGTGGGACGCGTGGTGAGGAAACATGAAGCTGGAAAACTGCACTTGATATTGGTATCCGCCCACGAAGTCTTTTTTCTTTTGGCCTAGATTAAAGCGTGGAATATAAGAATGGTCGGTGGCCCCGTCATTGTTGATGGGTGGTGTGCCGACCAGTTCATCGAGATACCCGTAAATTCCCATGCCCACATGGCCGGCCAGATACCGCCCCACGCAATCAGACGAATTGGCGAGGCCGTTCGGAAACCGCGGCGAGCGCGAATTGAGCAACAGGCGCGCCGATTCAATTGTTGCGCAACAAACGGCAAAACGCCGGGCGCGTATTTCTCCCTCGCGCCGGGTCACCGTATCAATCACGGAAACCGCGCGCGCCTTGCCAGCCGTGTCCACCAGAATCTCACGCGCCAGTTTGTTGGGAATCAGCGTGAAGTTACCGGTCTTTTGGGCTTTGGGAATCATGGAATTAGGAACTGTAAAGATGGCGCCGACGTCACAACCCTCCATGCAATGGCCGCAGTAGTGGCAAGGCGGACGATTATCGTAGGGCACGGTCAACACGGCCTTGCGCGTGGGTATCATGCGAATGCCCATCCTGTCGCAACTCCGCTTGACGATTTCTTCCGAACAGCGGAGCTTCAGAGGCGGCAGGAATTCGCCATCCGGGATCACATCCAGATTTTCCCGGCTACCACAAACGCCGATCATTTTTTCCACGTAGGAGTAATAGGGCGCCAGTTCGTCGTAGGTGATGGGCCAGTCCGCTTCAACACCCTCCAGGCTCGCCTCTTGGAAATCGCGCGCAGAAAAACGGAAGCACGCCGCGTTCCAGTGAATGCTGCGCCCGCCCACGGCGCGGATGCGGTCCACGCTGATATTATCGCAATCATCGTAGCGGATGGCCGACCGGACTTCCGGCGGATAAAACGGCTCGGGCTTTTGCCGATTGGGAAATTGGTAGGGCCAAGCGTGATAATTGAAATCCTCCGCCATCATCGGGCGGCCAGCCTCCACCAAGGCTACCTTGGCGCCCGCCTCCGCTAATTCTTTGGAGAGGACGCCACCGGCGGGCCCGGAACCGATCACGCAAACGTCGAAGATTTTCTCGGAAGGTCGCATGGTTGCGGCTTGAAAAGCCGGCTCACATTTGCGTCAATGCGCGGAGGCGGATGCGGGGTAATGCCGTGCATCCGGGTTGTTTCAATGGCGGTGCTGAGGCCAGACTCAGTGATGGCCTTCGGAGTGCTCGCATCCGGGAAAGCTTTCGTAGAAATTTTCCCCCGTCCATCCAAGTTCGCGCATGCCGATTTCAGAGGAATAGTACGCGCCGCTGATCCAGCCTTTCAAATTCTCAAAATGGTCGCGCATCGTAATCCGGAGTGGCTCTGTCGGGGGATTGGCGGGAGGTGTAAACCCCATCCCATTTTCATCGCCGCCGCTTCCGGGCTTTTCAGTCGAGGCCGCATCCAGGATCTTATTCTGCTGGTCTTCTGTGAGCGCGACATAGGGATGGCCGAAGCGAGTCATGGAATCCCCGTCGAAAGCTCCGAGGGACGCCAGGAATTTCTTCTGGCTGTCCTCCGTATCCACGGTCAGCAACAGGTCAATAAAACGGTTCACCTGCGCCTTGTTGGATCCGGGAATGATCCTCTCTGACAGTGCGACCAGGGTTTCGTTCTGGTGGGCGTCGAGATATTCCGGTGTCCAGTCGGCGGCAGCGGCTTTAAAATCGGCGGCCGCCAAAGTGGCTGCGTCGGCCAAGTGTTTGTGCACGGGATGAGCGGCGGCTAAACCGGGGACCATCAGCGCCCCGCCCGCACCCGCGAGCAATCGCCGCACAGCCTCGCGCCGCCCCATGCCACGCGGCGCTCGCAATCCTACGTTCATCTTCTCGGGCAATAATTCAAAGACGGGTTTTTTATCCATCCGGTTTTAAAGTCTCCCAATCGACGCCGCGCAAGACGGCACTCTAACAATTTGTCTGCCGGGCAATACCCTACCACCGCCATGGCGCATGTACAAGGGCTTCGCGGGAAGCCTGAGCGCCTTCACCATAGGAGATCACTCTTGCAGCTCCGCCGGATGAAGCACCGGATTTCAACGCGGATTCGGCCACAGAGTTCGCCGCGTTGACACTCCAACAGGATTGGGTTAGTTTTGATGTACACTTAGGCCCGTAGCTCAGTCTGGTTAGAGCGCTACCTTGACACGGTAGAGGTCAACGGTTCGAGTCCGTTCGGGCCTACCATAATGGTCATGGTTCAAGTCGTCGTTGATGGGGTCGTTGCCCCAGTTCTTAGCGGTTAAGCAGCGTCCCGGGGCACCGGGAAGGTCAACGGTTCGAGTCCTTTCTGGCCTACCAAAATCTTTTAACAAATCATAAGGTCCCGCACATTTCGGCGATTGAGGGGAGATCGTCCATGCTCCTTCGATCCACGAAAAATGGTTTGCAAGGGTTTTCATGTTGTCGATGGAGCGCCCCGCTTCCAGTCTCGCCGATTGTAGAAACACGCTCGACAAAATGTGATGCCGGTCGTGGACACTTGTAATTTGATTATGGTACAGTGACCCACTTGATGACGACGAATGTTGCATTAATTTGCTTGCTCAACTTGACGATCGCGGGTTAAATGCAGGCTGAAAATTAATAACGGAAATCTCGGATCAAAATGTCCCTGTATTCCGGCCGAGGACGAAGCGTCCCAAAGTAGGCGGCTGTTAAGAGATTTGGGTGGGGCGAACCGGTGCGATTGGGGAATGGACACATGGAATGACCCAAGTTTTGCGCTATTGACAATGAAACGCCATATTGTTTTGACAGAGTCTTTGTTCCTCTTCGCGCTGATGGCAGCAGCCGCGCCAGCCCAAGCACAGACAGTTACGTTTAGCTCGTCACCTCTTAACTTCCCGTCTCAGTTCGTCGGCACGACGAGCAATCCGGGTCTCACATTAGTAGTCACAAACTCGGGGGCTAGCCCGCTTTTGATCACTAACATAGTGTCGAGCCCAAGTAATATATTCGAAATCCAAAGTGATGGCATATGTTTAGATCCCATCGCGGCTGGCCAGAGCTGCGTTATATTCTTCGCGTTCTCTCCCACGGCAGCAGGAGTTGTTAACGGATCGCTCACTCTTACTGACAATGCCTCAAATAGCCCACAAGTAGTCAGTCTAGTCGGCACTGGGGTCATCGGCCCGCCCGTCAATTTCCAGGTTTTTGGAGGATCGACAAGTGCCACTACGATACAGACCTCTGAACCCTTGGGCAATATCGTTTTGACCGCCACAACAGCAGGTGTTGTCAATGCGGGGACAGTTATCAATTTTACGTTTAGCGCTAACCTTCTGCCGACTTCCTCTCCGTCTTGTCTTAATTGCTTGTCAGTTCCAACCGTTTCAGGTAATACGGTGTCCGCAACCTATCCTGCAAATTTAGCCTTCAAGGTCAATGACCAAATCATCTTAGGGGGGTTACTATACAATCCAAAGTCTTCCGGGCCCGGCACGGTCACGGCCACGGTTTCTGTTTCCCCAAGTGGAGCCGCAATATTTAATCAAACCACTGTCACTGTGGCAATAGTGAGCGCGATTAGCCAAGCAATGCTTTCTTCAACCAGTCTGGACTTTGGAAATGTTCTGGTTGAAGAGAATTCGACTCAATCGATTACTCTGGCAAACGTCGGGACCGCCCCACTTACCCTCACACCAATTATGGTCAACGCCGCCACGCCGCCTCCCTTTTCTGCGAGTGATAATTGTGTCAGTAGCCTTGCTCCAGGGACTGGATGCACGATTAATGTCACGTTTAGTCCTCCATGGACCGGATCATTCACCGGCGCGCTGTCCGTCAACTTGCAATCCGTCAGCCTGACGGGCACGGGCACTGGTCCGATCGCCACTCTATCGGTGACAAGCTTGAACTTCCCGAGCCAAAATGTTGGATCCAGCGCGGTACTCCCGGTCACCCTGAGCAACACCGGCACCGCGGCGTTGACCATCGGCGGCATTGCAACGAGCGTTCCCGCATTTACCCAGACTAACAACTGTCCAAGCAGTCTGGCCGCCAGCGCCAATTGTACGATTAACGTGTCATTCGTCCCATCTTCGTCCGGAAGTTTCAATGGGTCACTGACCATCACGGACAATGGTTTGGGGGGCGCGCAAACAGTCGCCCTGGCTGGGCTCGGGTCCGGCCTTGCCGTCACCCTGACTCCGAGCGCATTAAGTTTTGGCGATCAGCGGGTGGGGACCACCAGCCCTCCCCAAACTGTCACGCTGACCAACTCCGGCGCGCTACCTTTGGCGATCAGCGCTATTGCCACGACTTTCAGCCCCTTTACCCAGACCAATAGCTGCCCTGCCAGCTTGGCGACCGGCGCCAGTTGCACGATTACCATCGCCTTTACCCCCACAGCAGGCGGAACCTTCAATGCCTTCGTGGCCATATCCGACAACTCATCAGGCGGACCGGATCGGGTTTTACTAACTGGCACAGGTTTTTATAACGGCGGTTTGAGCGTCTCCGCGCCAAGTCTCGATTTCGGAAGCCAGCCGATTGGGATTGTGGGATCCCCATCGACTATAAATCTCATTAATGTCGGAACCTCTCCTGATGCCATCAGCAGCATTTCCACGAGCTCCCCAGTTTTTAGCCAGACGAATAACTGCACCAGCAGCTTGGCAGTTGGCGCCACCTGCACGATCAGTGTGACCTTTACACCCACTGCGACCGGCCCCGTCTTTGCATCGCTGAATATTACCGACAGCACTTCTGGTGCCCCGCAAACAATCTCACTGAGCGGCGGAGGATTTGACCCCACAAAGCCCGCGCCTCCGCCGAGTTTCAATTTTGGGAACCAACCTATTGGTACGACCAGCCCTTCGATATTGGTCGATGTAGGCCCCTTCCCATTTCTTGATGTCTATGTTCCGCTCGCATTCCAACCTGACAGTGGCGTATTCGTGGTGGCAACTAACTGTCCTATATTCCTTTCTCCCCCCCATGGTTGCATGGCAAGCGTAAGTTTTGCCCCAAAGGCAGCTCAACCGTACAACTCGCTTTTCAATATTGACGACATTCCCGAGTCAATTAGCGTCTCCGGTACGGGAGTTCCAAACTCCGGGCCGATAACCAGCCTGTCGGCAGTCCTCGCGGACTTTTTATCACAGCAGGTCAACAGTACGGCCAATCCGCAAATTGTAATGCTCAGCAATACGGGCACGGCTCCTTTAAGCATCACCAGCATAGCCACTACGCCTTCGGAGTTCGCCCAAGCGAATAGTTGTCCCGCCATTCTGGCGGTCGGCGATAGTTGCGCGATTGACGTTTTCTTTACGCCCACCTCCAACACAACAATTTTCGGGTCACTCACCATCACCGACAATGCGACCGATAGCCCCAAGCTATTGACGCTGTACGGCGCAGGTGCTTCCCCCACTGCTACTTTGCCGGTCATTTCGCCAACCGCTTTAAGTTTCGGCTACCAAGTGGCGGGGACCACCAGTGCCGCACAGACGGTGCAAATCGCCAACCAGGGGTCCGCCCCAATCGAAATAACGGGAATCGCGGCGAGTTCCGGGTTTGGCGCGACCAGCGCGTGCCCCACCAGCCTCGCACCGGGCGCCAAATGCAATGTCGCCGTGACGTTTAATCCCACCCAAGCCGGGATGGTCACAGCCTCGCTTTACATTGCGGTCAACGTTCCGGGAAGCATTCAGGCTATCACGCTGACCGGGCAAGGGGTTTCGCCGGGACCTGTCGCAAACTTGTCCCCGGCAACCCTCAGTTTTGGAAGCCAGCGGGTGGCGACTTCCAGCGCTCCCCAGAGCGTGACACTAAGCAACACCGGCACAGCCGCACTGAACAATATCAGTATTGGATCCAGCACAGACGATTTCGTGGAGAACAATACTTGCAGCAACAGCTTGGCGGTCGGCGCCAGTTGCACGATTGTTGTGATGTTCAATCCGACGGCGGCCGGTCCGCTCGCCGGTTCACTGATGATTACAGACAACGGACCCGGCAGCCCGCAGGCGGTTGCTCTGACGGGCGCGGGCGCACCCAATCCATCTCCAGCGATTGGCCTGCTATCGCCAGCGGCCCGGCCTCCAGGATCGGCGGGTGTCAATTTGACTGTCGTGGGCGCCAATTTCTTATTTAGTTCTTCGGTGCTCTGGAACGGCGTGGCGCTTCAGACGACATTCGTGAGTTCCACGGAGTTGACTGCTCTCGTGCCGGCGAGCTACCTCGCTTCTCCAAGTTCCATTCCAGTGACCGTGTCCAATCCCACTCCGGGCGGGGGAGTTTCAAACGCCCTCACATTTAATGTTACGAATGCGGCTGCCTCGCCTATTCCTCCTGGCGCCGTGCAGACCGTTGTTCCACACGGCGCGTTTGGCGGTGGATGGATAACCCGCCTGTTCGTGGCGAACTTAACCAACAGCCCAAACATTGTCACTATTAACCGAATTGATCAGAGCGGGAACGTCGTTGCGAGTGTTCCATCTACTCTTGGGCCTGCGGCCATGCTCGTGTTGGCGGATGATGAAACGCTTCGGGCCCTGCCACTGACGATCAACTGGTTTGCCATCGGCTCGCAAGGGCCAGTGACCGATTCGGTGCTGTTTGATTTCCAAGGGGCGGCGGCGCCTGCACCCGTGAACTTCAACACCGCTGTGGGCGCCCTCGCCGCGCCGCCCCTCAGTTCCTTCACCGCTCTTGCGCGCGTCACAAGTCCCGGCGGCGATCTTGGCCTGGCGCTGGCGAACCTGAATAACACCTCCAACACGGTAACAATCAGCCTGTACGATGTGGGGGGAAACTTAGTGGCGCAGGATTCCGTGAATCTGGGAGCGTACTCGCAAACCGCCTTTGACCTGACTCAGGACTCGAATTTCTCGACAATTTTGCAGAGCAGCAATGAATTTGTTGGCACACTGACAGCGACAAGCTCTGACCCCGCAAAGCCCGTAAGCGCCCTGGTGGTGGGAGCCAATCTCAATCAGCTTTTTTCATTACCCGTAGTGTCGGGGGTGGCAAAATGATTCGAAGGAGAGCAAATTGTTTGGACAAATCGGTCCTGCTCCCAGCGTTGCTTCTGCTTGCAACCATGCTGGGCAGCGATTCTCCGCCCATCCTTGCCCAGTCGACTTCACCCATCCCGGCAGCGAACCTGCAAACCATCGTCCCCCATAGCGCTTACGGCGGAGGATGGATTACACGCTTAATTGTGGCCAATCTGACCAATTCACCGAATACAGTCACGATCAACCGCATCGATCAAAGCGGCAATGTGGTGCACAGTACTACGTCGACGCTTGCGGCTGGCGGGACATTGGAAATGGCCGACCCCGAATCCAATCGCACCCTGCCGCTCACCATCAATTGGTTTGCTATCGGCTCGCAGGGCGCCGTGACAGCTTCAGTGCTATTTGATTTCCAGGGTGCAGCAGCGCCCTCTCCGGCAAACTTCAACACGGCGCTAGGTGCGCTGGCTTCGGCGCCCGTTACGTCCTTCACGGCCCTGGCTCGCGTAACGAGTCCTGGCGGCGACCTGGGTCTGGCGCTGGCCAACCTCAACAACACTTCGACCACTCTCACCATCAAGTTAAACAATCAAGGCGGTGGCGTTGCGGCGCAGGACACTGTCACTCTGGGGCCCTTTGCCCAAACGGCCTTTGACCTGACACAAGACCCTGCTTTCAAGAGCATCCTCCAGAACGTGAGTGAATTCGACGGGACGCTTGAGGTAACAACTTCTGATCCGACAAAGCCTGTGGCAGCACTTGTGGTCGGAGCTAATTTGAATCAGCTTTTTTCCCTCCCTGTTACTCCCGGCCTGCCCAAGTAAACTCGATTGCACCCATCCGCACAAGTCTGTTGCGGTGTTAATTGGAATTGGATTCCTTTCAAGGCCCGACCCGGCGGGTCATTCCCGCGAAGGCCTATGGGAGCGGCCGCGTCTGGCAAATGACCCCACTACCCATAAATCGAGCCGGTTGATTTGCGCTTAGATCCGATGCAGGAGTGGGAACGATTTTGTTACAATGTAGATATCCAGGTTGCGTTTATATTCTTGACGAAGAGCAGAGCCTTCAGGAGGCCAAGGCGTGAGCGAGAATCTGAATGGCAAGTCGGCCATAATTACCGGAGCGGCCAGCGGAATGGGACTGGCCTTTTCCGAGGCGCTGGCCGGGCGGGGCGCGAAAGTGGTGCTGGCGGACTTTAATGAGCGCGCCGGGAAGGCAGCAGCGCAGAAAATTTCGGCCACCGGCGCAGACTGTTTCTTTCACAAGACAGACGTTTCAAGCAGCCGGGACGCGCGGGCACTGGTCGACGCTACCATGAAAAAGTTTGGCCGCCTGGACATTCTTATCAACAATGCGGGCATTCAGCACCTCGCGCCCATCCATGAATTTCACGAAGAAAAGTGGAACGCCATAATTTCTGTAATGCTTACCGGAACATTCCTGTGCACCAAGTACGCTTTGCCCCCGATGATGGCCCAGAAGCGGGGGCGCATCATTAATATCAGTTCCATCCACGGGCTGGTGGGTTCCGAATTCAAATCCGCATACACGGCGGCTAAACACGGCGTCATTGGTTTTACCAAAGTACTTGCGCTGGAGGGCGGTCCTCACAATATCACCGCCGTCGCCATTTGCCCCTCCTACGTTCGAACGCCGCTCGTGGAAAAGCAGATCAGTGAACAGTCCGAGCGTCACCACATTCCGGAAAGCGAAGTGGTTAATAAGATAATGCTCGCACCCGCCGCGCTCAAGCGATTGCTCGAACCACGCGAAGTCGCAGACCTGGTGGTATACCTCTGCGCGAGTGAAGCCGCGCAGGCCATCACTGGTTCTGCCCTGTCCATCGACTGTGGCTGGACGGCGCGCTGATGAGCCTCAGTCCTTACCTTGGGAAGGGATTGCCCGGTGGAGCCGTCCAGTGGAGTTGTCGTCCGGATTGATCAAGCCACGCAGTCAGCTAATTTCGCCGCGGCGGTTCATGGCCCGCCGGGCGGGGCGAGACGGTGGCTGGTTGTTTGGTTTGAATCCGGCCGGGTTAATTTGACGTGAAGGTCATTTTTCGCACATGATTGTAATACGTTCCTGGATTCTCGGATCCCTGGGTTTTAGTTAAGGAATGGTTCTTGGTTTGGACCGGGAATCCTGGCGGCTGACAAGTCAAGACGAGCGGCAGCGCACCAAATCCGTCTGGGCGGGTACTTGTCGGCGGAGTTAAGGATTTTGAAAGTCAAGGCGTCAAGCGTGCCAGCCTGCGCGGCCGGCGGCGATTTGCGCGAATGAAAAAATCAGGAGGATGCACACTTGAAAAATGAACTTACTTCTAAGGCGGGGGCGCCTGTTCCCGCTCATCAGGAACAAACCACATCTGCCGAAGGAAAGTGCCCGGTCACGGGCGCCGCTCACGCAAGCACGGCGACCAGAGCCGCGACGAATTCGGACTGGTGGCCGAATCAGTTGAACCTGAGGGTCCTTCACCAGCACTCAGCCTTGTCCAATCCCATGGCCAGGAAATTCAATTACGCCAAAGGATTCAAGAGTCTCGATCTGAATGCCGTGACTAAGGACCTCCATGCCTTGATGACGGACTCGCAGGAGTGGTGGCCGGCGGACTTCGGCCACTACGGACCGCTCTTCATTCGTATGGCGTGGCATAGCGCAGGTACGTACCGAATCGGCGACGGCCGCGGCGGTGCTGGCGCGGGCCAGCAGCGGTTTGCCCCGCTCAACAGTTGGCCGGACAACGTGAACCTGGATAAGGCACGTCGCCTGCTGTGGCCGATCAAACAGAAATACGGCCGGAAAATCTCCTGGGCCGACCTTATGATTCTCGCCGGCAACGTCGCGTTGGAGTCGATGGGGTTCAAGACCTTCGGTTTCGGCGGCGGGCGCGAGGACACATGGGAGCCCGACGAGGACGTCTATTGGGGCCCCGAAGGCAAGTGGCTGGCGGACGAGCGCTACAAAGGTGATCGCCAGCTTGACAGTCCCCTGGGCGCCGTCCAAATGGGCTTGATTTACGTGAATCCGGAAGGACCCAATGGAAAGCCGGATCCAATCGCCGCGGCACGGGATATTCGCGAGACGTTCGCCCGCATGGCGATGAATGACGAAGAGACCGTTGCACTGATCGCCGGCGGTCACACGCTCGGCAAGACTCACGGCGCCGGCGATGCGGCACTGGTGGGCCCAGTGCCGGAGGCCGCCCCTATCGAGGAGCAGGGTCTCGGATGGAAAGGCAAATTGGGCACGGGCAAAGGCGGCGACACGATCGGCAGCGGCCTGGAAGTCACTTGGACCACGACGCCAACGAAGTGGAACACGAACTTTTTCGCGAACCTGTTCGGCTACGAATGGGAACTGACCAAGAGCCCGGCGGGCGCGCATCAGTGGAAACCGAAGAATAACGCGGGCGCCGGTACCGTGCCGGATGCGCATGATCCGTCAAAGCGCCACGCGCCATCCATGCTGACTACTGACCTCTCCTTGCGCTTCGACCCTGCTTACGAAAAGATCTCACGGCGCTTCTACGAGTATCCGGATCAGTTCGCCGACGCATTTGCACGGGCGTGGTTCAAGCTGACCCACCGCGATATGGGGCCGCTCCCGCGCTACCTTGGTCGGCTCGTTCCCAAGGAGCCGCAGTTGTGGCAAGACCCGGTTCCCGCCGTGGATCACAAACTTATCGGGGAGCGGGACATTGCCGCTCTTAAAGCAAAAATTCTCGCGTCCGGGTTGTCGATTCCCAAACTGGTTACCACGGCCTGGGGGTCGGCGGCGACGTTCCGCGGTTCCGACAAGCGCGGTGGAGCGAACGGGGCGCGCATTTGCCTTGCGCCGCAGAAGGATTGGGAAGTCAACCAGCCGGCCGAATTGGCGAAGGTTCTGAAAACACTGAAGGCGATTCAAAAGGATTTCAACGGCTCGAAGTCCGGTGGGAAGAAAGTCTCGCTGGCTGACCTGATCGTGCTGGGCGGCTGCGCTGCTGTCGAGGAAGCCGCGAAAAGGGCCGGGCATAACGTGAAGGTTCCCTTCTCGCCGGGACGCACGGATGCATCGCAGGCCCAGACCGATGTGCACTCCTTCGCCGTGTTGGAGCCGGCCGCAGACGGGTTCCGCAACTACCTTCGCAATGGTGATCCAAGAACTGCGGAGGAGCGGCTGGTAGATCGGGCGCAGTTGCTGACGCTGACGGCACCCGAGATGACGGTTCTCCTCGGCGGCATGCGCGCTTTGAATGCCAACTTCGGGCAGTCCAAGCACGGCGTCTTCACCAAACGGCCCGGAACTCTGACCAATGATTTCTTCGTCAACCTTCTCGACATGAATACGAAGTGGCAGCCCTCTCCCACTGCCGAAGACGTATTTGAGGGGCGCGATGGCGCGACGGGCAAAGTCAAGTGGACCGGCACCCGTGTGGACCTGATCTTCGGCTCGAACTCCCAGCTCCGAGCCATCGCGGAAGTCTATGCAAGTGACGACTCCAAGGAGACGTTTGTGAAGGACTTCGTGGCGGCATGGAACAAGGTGATGAATCTGGATCGCTACGATCTTGCGTGAGCTCGCCGCAAGTGTGAGCTCTCAACTTGGTACTTAATTTCTCGTTCCTGTCGTTTGGATTGGAGAAACGATTTGCCTAACGCTGCCGTCTCACGAAGGCAATTTCTTCAGAGCATAGCCGTTGGCTCGAGCGGCGCGGTGTTGGGCTTCGCACAGTCGCCATCTGTTTCCGGGCCGCAGGCAGCTTCCCCGCGCGAGAAACTGCGCTTGTTTCGTTACCGGGACGTCAAATTAACCGGCGGGCCTCTCAAAGCGCAATTCGACCGAATCCATGCATATTATCTGGCCGTGGATGAAGATGGGCTGCTCAAGGAGCTTCGCCTCCGTGCCGGACTTCCTGCGCCGGGTGAATATCCGGGCGGCTGGTACGATCGCGATGGTTTCGCCCCAGGACACTGTTTCGGGCAACTCATTTCGGCATTGGCAAGGTTTTCCGAAGCCACCGGCGATATCGCTACTCGAGCCAAGACGCAAAGATTGGTGGAAGGCTTCGCGGCCACCATTGCACCTGACGGCTATTGCTACCCGAGCCTGAAGGCATCCACCAACTTTCCCGCCTACAACTACGACAAATACGTCATAGGCCTTCTGGACGCCTATCAATTCGCCGGAGTGTCATCCGCTCTTCCCACGCTCGATCGTGCCACACGCGGCGCCGTCCGCTGCATGCCCCCGCGTGCACTCGACCGCAACATTGATCATCCTAAGCACGCTCCCGACGACGAGACCTATACACTGGCGGAAAATCAGTTTTACGCCTATGAGGTGACGGGCGAGCAAACTTATCTGGAGTTGGCCAAAAAGTATTTGCTGAATGCCACATACTTCGAGCCCTTAAGCCGTGGCGAAAACGTTTTGCCGGGCCGTCACGCCTACAGCCATTGCAACGCTTTAAGCTCGGCCGCCCGGGCTTATTTGGTGCTGGGCGACGCGATATATCTGGAGGCGATCCGCAATGCGTGGACCATGCTTGAGGAGACTCAGGAATTTGCGTCGGGGGGCTGGGGTCCAAACGAGACTTTCGTCGAACCCAACCAAGGGAAGCTGGGCGAGAGCTTAACTGGAACCCATGCCCACTTTGAGACTCCCTGCGGATCCTATGCCCACCTCAAACTCGCCCGCTACATGATGCGCTTTACGGGCGAAGCGCGTTACGGCGATGGCCTGGAGCGCGTGCTTTACAATACTGTGCTGGGCGCCAAAGACCCGAGTCGCGACGGGCACTTCTTTTACTACTCGGATTACCATCCCCTGACCCAGAAGGGCTACTTCTCTGACAAATGGCCCTGTTGCGCTGGGACGTTGCCGCAAGTGGTCGCCGACTACGCGATCAGCAGTTACTTCCACAGCCCCGCGGGAATTTACGTCAACCTCTTTGTACCTTCCGAAGTGCGATGGGAAATCGCGGGGAAGCCGGTCCGGCTGGTCCAAACCACCCGCTATCCGGCAACGGAATTCACTGAACTCCGGTTGGAGGTCGCGGCGCCCAGCGAGTTCACGGTCTTCGTGCGCGTGCCGGGCTGGCTCGATTCGCCGGCGTCCATCCAAGTGAATGGCAAAACCGCCGCGGTTCGGGCCGACCGAGGCACTTTTGCGGCCATTCACCGCGTTTGGCGGAATAACGACACCATCCAGTTGACTATGCCGTTTTCCTTCCGCGTCATGCCCATTGACAACCAGCATCCAGACATTGCGGCGCTGATGAGAGGTCCGCTCATGCTGGTCGGGCTCGGTCCGCAGATGAAACTGAGCCGGAGCGCGCTGCACTCGACCGATTCCCTCAAGGTGATTCCGTTTACCACCCAGACTTTTCAATTAGCCGCCGCGCCGTCCCCAATTCGTTTCACACCGTTCTACAGCATCGACTCGCAGAGCTACACTGCGTATCACCAGTGGGAGTAAAGGCGCTAACCAACCCCAGTAGCGCAAAGTTTCGCATCACAGAAACTCTGCGGCATTTCCATTTCCAGACCTGGAATATTATAAATAACAGCATTACCCCCCATAGGATTATTTAAAATTGACAAAACCACAAACCGCAGAGTCTGAGCCCCACAGACTCTGCGCTACCAACTCCACGTTCGCTTCGCAGGATGTGGTCGGTTATCTATCATCCTTCTCGGGTCTTCGTGCATTTTTCGTTAGATGCCAGGCTTCACACCAGGAGCATCGATAGGCTCGAAGTTCCTTGGGCGCATTGGCGGTTACAATCTGGTGTGCGGCGGTCGCCAGAGCTTCACCTTCGCTTGCGTACTTCCGCTTCCCGCTGACCGGACATTTTGATTCGTCGTCCATCACGGCCCTTCCTGCGATTCTTCTTTGCCGTGATACGGCCAGTAGCGCGACCCGCTCAGTCGTCAGGTTCGTGGGAAAAGCGCGTTCTCGTCGTCCGGATTCCATCCCGCGTCCATCTTCTTCATTGCCGACAGGAACTCAGACTTGGCCGTACGCTCCCTTTCGGACAGTTCGCTATCATCTGCAACACTAACTAGTTCGCGTAATATCTTTAAGTCGACGAAATCTCCGAGCGGCTTCACCGACAGGGTCAGTTGCACTCTCGGCACTGAGTCGCCGAACCCATAGGAGGTCTGCCGTTGGAGGAAGCCGGAGACAAACAAGACAGCTTCGCGAGGCCCCGACAGAAATGTCGCCCTTATCCAAGCGTCCATGTCTGCGGCCTTTCCCCATTCCTTCCAGCGGTACAATAAGAAGGGAAATCTCGGTGCCAACTGTAGTTTACCGGTCGCAGCCGCGTGCGATAGTGCCTCCGTTGCGATCACTCTCATTTCGGCAACTACGTTTTCGGAAAGATCTGGGTATCTCCTTCTGAAGTCGTCGTCTGACGACTTTGACAAGCCCTCCTCGAACAGAACGGTGAGCTTGACGATCGTATACACTGCCTGGCCCTGCCTCATGGCTTGAAGCAATTCGGCGAATCTTTTGTCTGCAGGTAGGCGATCTAAGACGTCCAAGACGAGCCATGTCCCAATCCGAGTGTGTTCCGTAATTAATCCAAGGCCTTCGGAGCTTTCGATGTTAGCCTCGTCTCCAAAAACGAAAACTGACCTCAGGATCGTGTTTAACTCTGCCGGTCCTATAGGAGCGAGGGAATCCCGCAGTAAATCAAGAAAGGGAGACAAGCGATCAGAGGCCTTGTAAGCTGCGAGGGTCTTGGTGAACGCCTCGACCGACGTGGCGGATCGAATCGCCTCGTCCATTTCAGATTGAGAGACCTCAGTATCGGGGACCGCAAGCTGAAAGTAGTATGGGAAATACTTGCGAGACGCGATTCTCTTTGCTTTTCTCCATTCCGCCTCAGAATCGGGGCTGTAGGTCATATTGTAAGGTTCACTGTATTCACTCGCGAACTTGGGAAATAAAAATCCGCAGATCGATAGGGCAGGCTTTCGCTGATCCGCAGCAACCGTGCTGAAAATCTGGTCGTACGTCTTCTTCAAGTCATCGGGCTTGGGTTGCGCGAATCGAGACCAAATTCCGCAAAAGAGGTCCTGATTACGCTGGACGGCGGAATAAACATCAGGATAGAACACAGCCAAGGCCTGAACTGCCGCAAGATCAGTAAAGTCGGTGTCCTCGTGCACCAGCGTCAATGCCAACCGCAGTACATTGAAGTAGCGTTTGACGTCGCGAATCGTCCGAAAGCTTTCCCTGAATCCCTCGTGAAACATGTTGCCGAACCGCTGTTCATTTATATTTCGGCCAACCCTTGCCAAAAGTTCGTTAAAGTCCGCAAGGATTATTTCCGTGAGCCGTGTCCCTTGCAAAGGCGGAAGGTCGAAGCCAACCTGAACGATCTTTTCTAGGTACTCATGTGGAGGCCCAGGAGCAACATCTAACAACGCCTTTTCCACTGGCCTTCTGTCAAACGCCACTAGGAAGACGGTGTTTGAGAAATTAGCATTTAGTTTGATCAATTGAAAGGCTTGACGGATTTCCGTCGCATTCAGACGGTCGATATCATCAAGTATAATTAAGAGTTTAGATCCAGACCGTTTCAAGGCCGCATTAATCGCAGATTTCAATTCTCCTACCGACCGGCGACGCGTCGGTCGGAATCTCCTGAAAAGTGACCATCCGACCTTAGCCGTCTGCGCTACCCTTGGAAGAATCATCTGAGCTACGGGATTCAGCAATTCTCCGTATTCCTCAATGGTCTCCGAGACGTCGGCAAGGGATGGAAGGCTTAGGTGCAGTCGCGCAAAAGCCGCTAGTTCAGAGAAGAATCGGGCGCTTAGCTGGTCTTGATCGGAGAATCCCCACGGGTCGAATTTGAATACGAGTGGCGGATCTGCCGACTCAAGTTGCAGTTTCTCCTCAATTAGATTAAGTAACGAAGTCTTACCTGTACCCCAGGCGCCGTATATGCCTACCACTAAACTTTCGGCCCTACTGAAGTTTGCAACTGCACGCGCGAGTTCAGTCGCAAACCTAGCCCGATTTAGTTGGTCCTCCCCAGAGGACCGTATAGGTTCGTCCGGTTCAATACTTCGGGCCGTGCCTGTCAAGTCTCCAACCACGCCTGCGGATTCCGCCGCGCGGTCCAACTGGTTTGCCAGCTCCTGTAACTCGCCCTTCAGTTTGTCGTCCAAAACTACCTCAATAGGTGCTCGATCAGAGAATGGATCTCTCTCGCGGCATCCCGGGGTGAAAGCATGGCTGTGATCGCCGGCACCACCGACAGGGCGAGCCTCGAGCGATGGAGTCGTATGAGTTTGAGAATGGACCAATAGGCGAGGCCCGAGTCCCCTAAGCTCGCTCCAACTAGGTAATTGTTCCCCTTCCAAATCCCATAGAAGAGCGCAGCCAAGCCAGAGAAGAACATCAAGGTGAGCAACATCCAAAGCAATCTCTCCCGACTCCCATTTCGCTCGATAGATTGATCTATCCGACGGTTGACGTCTTCAATTGGGAGGGGCGGAATTGGAGGGCTCGGAGCTCCCACTCGTTAATCCTCTTCGGTGCTATGGACAAGCAAATATCTCGGCCCGTCCGTGGCAATCCTCGCTACCGTGACGTATTGTACCCCCATGCCAAAACTTCATTGGCCTTTTCTTTTTGTTGATATTCCTTTATCACACGGCAGCTCCACTTAGGGCGCAAGAAATTGACCGAGCCCGGTGGGGGCACGCACTCACGCGATTAGGGTCCAAGTTATTCCCAAGCCAAACAGTCAGAAAAAGGGGGCGATTCAATGGGGCAAAAAGGGACACAAATCTCAAAATCGATCTCCAGATTGCGAATCTACGGTCTGTAACTTCCCTGTTTTCAATTGTAAAAAATAAATAGTTGCGCTGGTCACTCTGGTGACCACCGTGACGTTTGCGGTGTGGTAGGGTTAAAAGTGCTTGGTCCGAGGTCCGGGGTGAAAAAATGAACACTCTCTCGCAAAGACGCTGAGGCGCAAAGGCTCGCCAAGAAATTCTCCTCCAATCTCTTCGACTAATCTGCGCCTTCGCGCCTTTGCGAGAGATTGTTTTGCCTTTAAGCCGGTTCTTACACAGCATCGAGGTCGCATGTCACTCCGCAGATTGCCGCAAATCACTCCCGCGCTTTTGGCCGCCAACCGGTTGAACGCGCAAAAATCTATCGGGCCGCGCACCGTCAGCGGCCTTGAAATGGCGGCGATGAATTCCTTTAAGCATGGGTTGCGCTCAAAGGGGTTTAGAGAAAATATGCTCGTGACAAGCGAATCGAGGGAAAAGGTCCGCCAGGCGGCGCAGGGACTGCTTCAATTGCTGAAGCCGCGCAACCGTCCTGAGACGTTGCGAGTGGTGCGCTACGCACAAATGCTTTGGGCCATTAATCGCCGCTTCAACCGGAATCGCTTTCACCGAACCAGGCGAAAAGGATTGATGGAATTAAGCGGGGCCGAGCGGGCGCTCCACAATCTGGTGAAGAAAGATTTGCGGCGCACTCGGGGATACGTCACAGCCAAAGAAAGGAGGAAATCTTATCCCATCATGGGACTGATCAACCTCTTGGATTTAATGCCCAATGCGGGCCGCGCAAACCACCAACATGACGAACGAACCCGGAATGTGCTTTAGAATCAGCGAAAAGATCCGATGGCGCTCCCTATCCCCATTTGGGTAAAGATGGAAACTCGAAACTGGAAAATCGAAAATGGAAGATGACTCAATTTGGTCTTTCATATGATCATAACTCGTCAACTGTTGAAGATCTGAGGAAGGAGTGCAAATGGGGGCAGTAACCCCTCATCCGGCTCGCCGGGGCGAGCCACCTTCTCCCCTGGGAGAAGGCAAGGCCTTTGGCGGCTTGCCCTCTGTCGCCGTGGGGACAGAGGGAGGGGGCCCCACGTTGGGCGGGTGGGGGGAAGGGGGGCGCGTTCCGGATGCCTCGGAGTTCTTGAAGTTAAACTGAGTCACCACCCGAAAAATATTTTGCATTCCCCCGCATGCAAAACACGTATAACCCTAACAGGAAGGCGTGATTGAGCGAGACGTCGTCATCCCGGATGGAGCAGGCGCTGGCTCAAGCGAGCCGGGGGGATGCGGCCGCCTTTGAATCGCTGGTGCGGGAGCACCAAGGGATGGTTTTCAGCCTGGCATATCATTTTTTGCATGACCGGGCTGCGGCGGAAGATATGGCTCAGGAAGTTTTTCTCCATCTATTTCGAAACTTGCGCTCCATTCAGACGCCCGAGCACCTGAAGTTCTGGCTGCGCAAAGTGGCAAGTCATCGTTGCATCGATCACCTTCGCGGACACCAGCCGCAATCGAGCCTTGACGACCTGCCTGAAATCGCGGACTCAAAGGCGGAGGGTGACCTGTTGCTGGAAGAAAGACTTCGTCGCCTCGTGGGCAGCCTTCCGGAACGCGCGCGCATGGCCGTGGTCCTCCGCTTCCAGGAGGAATTGGAGTACCACGAAATTGCGGAAATCATGGAAATACCCATCAACACAGTAAAGAGTAATTTGCAGCGGGCGCTGGCCCTTTTGCGCGGCAAGCTGGCCCGCTGCATGGGAGACGTGCCGGCATGAATCCACTCGACCAGGAATTGAAAAACGCCTTGCGGCGGCAGGAACCTTCGGCGGATTTTACCCAGCGCGTGATGGCCGGACTTCAGCCCGAACCCGCGCCGGATTCTCGCTGGGGTGAGGCGATTCGCAATCTCTTGCGCTTCCCCTCCCTGCGCTGGGCCACTGCGGCCGCGCTCTGCGCCTTGCTGACGATCGGCGGATTGGCATATCGCCGCCACCAACAGACCGTGACGCAGGGCGAGATGGCGCGCGCGAAGGTAATGCTGGCGCTGCACATCACCAGCAGCAAATTGAATGTTGCACTCAGGGGCGTTCAGCGGGCAGACAGACGGGATCAGGTCCAAGACACCCAAAGATCCGAGTAAGAAATGGAGCACCTATGAAAATACCTATGACAAAATCCCCTCGAGCCTTCGGGTTGCTCGTGGCGTTGGTTTGCGCCGGTCTGCTTTGCTCCGCGCCCGACGCCCGCGCCCAAAACGGCAGGATTGAGATCAACCGCCTGGAAAAGCTGGCGGACAAAGCCGCTGAAGTGGTGGACGTGACGCTGGACGGCGCGCTGTTGCAACTGGCCTCCAAGTTCATGTCTGACAAGAGAGGGCAGGACGAAGCCGCGGCCAAGGATTTCATCCAGCACCTGCAAGGGATCTATGTGAAGAGCTTTGAATTCGACAAGGAAGGGGAATACAGTCCGGCGGACGTGGAGGAAATTCGCAAACAGCTTCACGCGCCCACCTGGCAACGGACGGTGGAAGTTCGAAGCAAGCGGGACGGCGACAACGCGGAAATATACCTGATGCCCGGCAGTGGCAACGGCGACGACGCCATCCGGGGCCTCGCAATCATCTGTGCCGAACCCAAGGAGCTGACCGTAGTCAACATCGTCGGCCCGATTAATCTGGACAAACTCGCTGAGCTGGACGGAGAAATGGGCATGCCCCGCCTGGGCTTGGTGCGCTCAGGCAAGAACAAGAAAGACACCAAAGACGGGAAAGAAATGAAAGACGGCAAAGATTCCAAGGACGGAAAAGACTCCAAGGAGGCGACGCGCCATGACGAGGCCAAGTAACTTTCACGGCAGGATTTTGATCACCGCCGTAGCCTTCACCCTCGCAGTTCTTTTGGCGCCCCAAACCGGCCGCGCGCGCGACAAGGAGTTTGGAATGCTGGTTCATTACGTCGAATCGCATTACCGCGCCCATCGTCAATACCGATTCCTGATGGGATTTGCCTCTCTCACCGTGAACATAGTGCGCCCTTACGGCGTGAAGGGAATGAAACTCGCCCTTTGGGAAAACGGGAAAATCAAAGGGACCAAAGACGACATGGATTTCCCCGCCGTGGTTAAGGCCGGACTGGCCGATGGCTGGCAGCCCATGGTGCGGGTTTGGTCGCGCCGCGATGGTGAGCGCACCGTCATCTTTGCCAAGCCCGAAGGCAAGGACATGAAATTGTTGGTGGCCACGGTTGATGAGGAAGATGCAGTGGTGGTCGAAGTGAAAATCAATCCCGACAAATTAAGCCGGTGTATTGACCAGTGGTCGCGGAATGATCGGCACGATCGTCATGGCGAAAAAAATATCGACAAGCCCTCAAATCCCACACCCCATAATGGAGATGAAAGTGAAATTGATAGCATGTAATTGTGGGCACCTCCCGCGCACAGTGCGCTGGCCTCTTCTACCTGCTTGAGGTAATTCTTACAGGGGGTAGATTTTCTCATCCTTTCGCTGGCCTCTTTCGATCCCATTGAACTTAAGCGATTTATATGGCATCCCACTTTGGCAATTCCTGTGCATTTAGGGGGGTGAACGTATGAGCAAGGGGTCGGGCGGATGATGAAGATAGTTGCGTGCATGATGAGATCATCCGTAATCAAGATTCGGCAGTGAAACTGCCTGTCCAGTTCTCCAGGAGCCTAACCCTTGGGCGACCCTGGTGAAGGAGGGCGCAACCCCGCCAATATAATAGACGGGTCGCGCCCTCTAATAATTTTAAGAGCAGAATCAATTGGATTGAATTTTTGGTTTGCATTTCAGGCCTCGGTGGCGGGCGGGAACCAATCCATCTCAAGCTTAAATCAAGCAATGACTTCAACGGGCCAACTGGCCGCTGCGGCAGTTTTTAATTTTTGCGCCAGGGCATAGCTGATTCGGAACGGGATAGGCACTTCGCGCCCGAGTCGTAGCTCGACGTATGTTGTCCAGAGAAACTTCTTCTTGGAATATGAAATGTCTCTCCATGGAATAAAAAGTGGAGGATGTCCAAGTCGAAACGGGAAGAGAATGCTGAGGTAAAGTCCGCGCGGGTCTGCGCCAACCGTCAGGCAATTGTTATAGCCAACCATCCAGCGCATCTGGGCCTTCTGAAACGACCAGGTAGAGCCCGTGAAAGTCTCCTGGCAGCGGTATTGCTCCGCCAGCAATGCCCACCCTCCGGCACGGCTGATGAGCGTGAACATGATGGCCCAGGCAGCGACAAAACCCAAAATGCCAAGCAGTACGCCGTTGGTGGGCCCCAACTCCCGCAGGAACATGGCCGGCGCTCCCTCACATTTTCAATTCGACAATTGTTGCTCCCGTGCCGCCCTCGCTGGGAGGCGCAGGATAGAATTTCTGCACATGCGGATGGGATGTGAACATTTCGTGCAGGGCGCGCATCAGAATCCCTTTTCCGTGCCCGTGAACAACACGCAAGCGGAAGCGTCCACCCACAAAACTTTCGTCCAGGAATTTATCCACCAGGTCGCGCGCTTCGTCCGCGGTGGTGCCAATCACATTGATTTCCGCCGCCGGAGGGCCTGAGTCCGCGTGCGCCTGGTTGGCGGCGCGGCGGTTCGCCTCAGCCGAACCGCCTGCCGTGGCGTGGCCAGAGACAGGCGAAGCTTTTTGGGTCCGGGTAATCACCTGCACTTCGCCCTTGGGCACGCGCATACGCAGGCGTCCAACTTCAAGCTCAACTTCGTCATTCCCCACCAGCGCAATGATGGTTCCCGGAGAGGACAAGTTGGCAACCCGCACGCGGTCACCCACGCGAGGTGGCGCTTCCGTTGTTTCATCCTCACGACTCGCCGGAGCTCCCAGGGTCTCGAGCACTTGGGCGTTCCACTCCTCGCGCGTCTCGCTGCTCATCACCGCCGCCTTGCGTTCGATCTTCTTGCCCAGGCTCACCGCTTTGCTCTGTGCAACAACCTCGGCTCGAATATGGGCCAGCTCCTTTTCCCATTTCTGCGTGTACTGTTTCAGTGTCTCTTCCAATCTTCCGTCCAACTCGCGCAGTTTCTTGCGGCGCTCCTGCTCAAATTTCTGCTCCACCTCCACCCGGTGGGCTTCGAACTCAGCGCGCTGCAGGGCCAGCGCGGCCATTTGGTTTTCGAGTTCGGTCTTTTGATCATGCAACGTGGCGACCAGCGCGGAAGCTTCAGCGTCCGCAGGATCGAGCAGGTTGCGCGCCCTTTGGACGATGTTTGGATCAAGGCCCAGGCGCTCGGCCGTATCAATGCCGCTCGACTTGCCTGGCAATCCGCTGATCAGCCGGTAGGTTGGTTCGAGCGTGACCTCATCAAACTCCATGCTCGCGTTGAGCGCCTGCGGAGTTTCCGCGGCATAGGCCTTCAGGCGCGAGTGGTGGGTGGTAACCAATGTAACCGCGCCGCGCTCGCGAAAATGTTCCAAAATGGCGACGGCAAGTGCTGCCCCTTCGTTGGGTTCGGTGCTGGCGCCGATTTCGTCGAGCAACACCAGATCGCTGCGGTCCGCCACCTGCACCATGGACTGAATGTTGGCGATGTGGGCGGAGAAGGTACTGAGGTTGGCTTGGATGGACTGTTGGTCGCCGATATCCGCCAGCACGCGCTGAAAAATGTGCAGGTGAGCTTCGCTGGCCGCCACGGGAAGCCCAGCCTGCGCCATCAGGATGGAAATTCCCGCGGTCTTCAGCGCCACTGTCTTCCCGCCGGTGTTGGGGCCGCTGACGATCATCAGGATTTTTGGCTCGCACAACTCAATCGTGATAGGAACGGGTTTCCGTTTCTGGACGCGCAACGACTTTTCCAGCAGAGGGTGCCGGGCATCCTTGAGCACCAGTCCGGGGGTGGAAAGAAATTCCGGCAGGCAGCAATCATAAGCGCGGGCGAAATCTGCCTTGGCAAAAACCAGGTCGAGCTCGCCCAGGATTCCGGCCGCGCCCTCGAGGCCGGGTTTCTGCGCACGAAGCATGTCACTGAATTCCGCCAGGATGCGCTGGATTTCCGCGAACTCCCGATCCTGGAGTTCAACCAATTCGTTGTTGAGAGGAACGGTCTCGAGCGGCTCCACAAACACCGTGGCGCCTGAAGAGCTGGCGCCGTGAATCACGCCCCCCACGCGGCGCTTTTCTTCGGTGCGCACGGGAATCACAAAGCGCTCGTTGCGCAATGTCACCACAGCATCCTGCAAAACTTCGTCGTGGCTGAACTGGCGCACCAATTTTTCCAGCGTGGATTGGACTTCACCGCGCAAGCGGTCTGTGGCGCGCCGGATGCGTGCCAACTCTTTGCTCGCCGAGGAATCGACGGCGCCGTCGGGAAGGATTTTCCCATCGAGATGTTTGACCAACTCACGAAAGTCCCCCATCGCGCCCGCCAGGCCGTCCAACCGGTGGAAAGGGCTTTTCACGAACAGGCCTCGAAGGTCGCAAGCGGCGCGCGCCACTTCCACCAGCCCCAGAATTTCATGGGGGTCGAGCGCAACGCCCTCAATGCTCAGTTTCTCCAGCGTCGACCGCGGATCTTTGATTCCCGAGAAGCTTGGGCGCGAGCTTTCGGCCATGAATTCACGCGCCTCTTTCACCAACTCGAGCTCTCGTCTGATTTGCTCAAGGTCCGTGCGCGGTTCGAGGGCGGCAACTCGCGCGTATGCGATGGGACCGGTAAGAAATCCGCGGAGAAGTTCGATGACGCCCGCGAACTCCAGAACCTCACGGGAAAAACGATCGTGAATCTCAGCTTGTGGCTCGGAGTTCGTCATGCGGTGTGAAGGGGCCTTGGATCCCCTACTTAAGAATCGTATCGGCGTAGGGAGATGGTGTCAACGAATCACTCGAGCTGGGTATTGGTGTAATTTGTCAAACGCGGACGCTCCCATAAGCAGTCTTTCCCGCGACAGCGGGAATCCATTTTCCTAAGTGATTGGGAACGCGGTCGCCCTGGCGGGACTGGATTCCCGCCTTCGCGGGAATGACAGTGGGCGGGAGCTCCCGTGGCGGACAAATGAGACCACTACCCTCGAACTGATTAGCGAAGCAACTCTTTCAGTTTCTCAAGCGCATGGTCAGCATCACGAACCAGCGTGACGATTTCCATCGCGCGCGAGAACCGTTCAAGGGATGGCGCAGCAGTGGCTCCGAGATGTACTTCCTGATTCAAACACTCGATGACGGGCCGCCAATAGGGCTCCCAGACCAGCAATGGCTTCCGTCCACCGACAGTGCTGGAGAGGACGGACTTATTCATCAGTTCCCACGCCAGGGCCAACTCCACCAGCGTGCCTGTTCCTCCCGGTAGGACCACATAGGCATCCCCGCGCGCGATGAGCGTCATCAATCGCTCGGGATACGTGTGGGTGCGCACTTCTTCGGTAATCCACTGGTTGGCGCGCATGGGCCACACGTCGCAGGTGACGCCGATGGTCGCGCCCTTCGCCTCGCGTGCGCCGCGCGCCGAAGCTTCCATCAATCCACCGTAGCCGCCATTGCAGATGTCAAACCCGGACTCCGCGCACAGCCGGCCCAAACGTTGAGCATCCGTATATGCCGCGCTGCCTTCCCCGGGAAGGGAGCTACCGAAAATGGTTACAGTCGCCATGGGTGAGGTTAGCCTCTTCGCAATTGTAGATCGTATGATCCAGTCATCGAGCCCCCTGGATTAGCCCGATTCGGAAGTGGTTTGCGGCTCATTCCTTTTTTTTCTCTTTACGTTTTTTATCGGAACTCTTCTTGCGGCCGCCAAATTTTTCATATATGGCCAGTGCGATCTGGTCAGCGGCGCGAGCGCCGTCGTGCGCACTCATGGGGTGTGAGTTGCCTAAAATGGAAAAGGCGAGCCGATCTCCGGAAGGCAAGTCCATATACCCGGAGAGAGCGTTGACATGGGTGATGGTCCCCGTCTTGGCGTGGATGGCTCCGTCCGCCGAGGTTCCCTTGAAGCGTTCCGCCAATGTTCCGTCCGTGGCGGCCACGGGAAGCGAATTGTAGTAAGCCTCGAAATTCGGGGAGTGGGCCATATACGCGAGGAGTTTGACCATCGCCTCGGGCGCCACCAGAGCCTTGCGCGAGAGGCCACACCCGTCGGTGAAATAATATTCGTCGGGAGGAATTCCCATCTTCGAGCCGAAATCCGCCAGGACCTCGAGCCCTGATGATGTACTGCCCAATTTCTTAACCTCGCGACCCAGCGTGCGAAGAAGCATTTCTGCGTGCAAGTTTTGGCTCACTTTATTGGTGACCGTGATGTCTTCACGGAGCGGTGGAGACTGGTATTGGGCCAAGACCACACGCGCCGGCGGTTTGGTTGGAGCGTCGGCGTTGGTGGCTGCCTCCATTCGAGTGAGATGTTTCACCACCACCCGGCCGCTCACTTTGATGCCGCGCTCCTCAAGGAGTTTGCGGAAGATTGTACCCGCGGCTTGCGGCGGATCGTCAATCGATACGGTATCGTCATCGACGGTCGCACCGAGGGGCACCTGTCCCCAGATGTCGATCTGTTTGGAGCCGGGAGCGCGCTCGATAAAGATACGCTCCCTGGCCCCCGCACCCGAAGTCTCCAAATGGTCGTTCACCTGGAAGTAGTCTTCGAGAGGCGCGAGCGAAACCAAGGCGGTCGCGCCTTCTGCGGCGCCGGGTTGAACGTGAACCATAAGTTCATTGTCGTTGAACGCGAGCGCGGAAATGGGCGCTCCATAGCCCCACTGGATATCCCCCACTCCCCAGTCCTGGTTGTAAGGTTCATACAGAAAATAAGTGTCGTCGGCGACCAAGTCGCCTTGAATCTCGCGTACTCCGTGCGCCACCACCTGGTCTGCCAAATCGCGAAAAATCTGATCGGCATAAATGCGACGCTCGGTTTTGAGATGATACGGCAGGACGCGACTGCCGATGTTGGCGTCGCCCCTTCCCACCAGAATCAGGTTATGCACCCGCCCTTGACCGTCGGGAGAGGTGTCGCATTCCACGGTGGTACGAAAAATATAGTCGGGCCCGAGGTTTTCCAGCGCCGCGGCCGTGGTAAATAGCTTCATGTTGGAAGCGGGCATGAAAAGGTGGTCTTCATTTCTCTTGTATAGGATCTTCCCGTCACTCAGGCGAACCACTTCAATCCCCCAGAAGCCGCGCTCCGTCTCGGCTTGGCTCAGGATAAAATCGATGTGCGGCCCGAGAGCGCGAGGGACTTTGGCCTTTGCTTTTTTTACGGCACTGGCCGGCAAATACGATAGGAGAGTCAGGGCCAGAAGCAATAGGGCGTAGCGGCGGACGTGATGGGGATTGAACAAGAAGCTCGCTCGTGGACGAGAATTCAGAGTTGTTCGGAGTTCACGCTTGCCATCAGCCCAGCAAGCGGACCACCTCTTTGGCGAAGTAGGTCAAAATAATATCCGCGCCAGCTCGTTTGATGGAAGTAAGTGATTCCATCACGATTCGCTCGCGGTCGATCCAACCATTCTGCGCGGCGGCAACAATGGTGGCGAATTCTCCACTCACCTGGTAAGCCGCCAGGGGGACGTCATAGGTGCGCCGCGCCAGGGCCAGAATATCGAGATAGGGCAGCGCCGGCTTGACCATGATGATGTCCGCCCCTTCTTCGATGTCCAAAGCAATTTCGCGCATGGCCTCGCGCTGATTGGCCGGGTCCATTTGATAGGACTTTCGATCCCCGAACTTGGGCGTCGAATCCGCGGCCTCGCGAAAAGGCCCGTAATAGCCCGAGGCATATTTGGCCGAGTAGGCCAGGATGGGCGTAGCCGTGAATCCGCGCGCGTCGAGTTCGTGCCGGATGCGTCCCACGCGGCCGTCCATCATATCGGATGGCGCCACCATGTCCGCTCCGGCCTCCACCTGGGTGATGGCGGTCCGGGCCAGCAACTCCAGGGTCGAATCGTTATCCACTTCCCCGTTCTTGATCAGGCCACAATGCCCGTGGCTGGTGAATTCGTCCAGGCAAAGATCGCAAATTACAATCAAATCCGGCAGAGCCTTCTTGAGCGCGCGCACGGCGCGCTGAACGATCCCGTCCGGGTCATAAGCGCCCGAACCCACCTCATCCTTGCTCTCGGGAATTCCGAAAAGGATCACGGCGGGAATGCCGAGATCGGAAACCGCTTTGCACTCTTCCACCAGCAGGTCCACCGACCAGCGATAATTCCCGGGCATGGACAAGATTTCGTTCTTAATCTTGGCGCCTGGGCACACAAATAATGGAAACACGAGGGAGCGCGCATTCAATTCGGTTTCCCGGACGAGCCCGCGCAATGCCTCCGAGCGCCGCAAGCGGCGCGGACGATGGGTTGGAAATGACATGGTCAGAAGCCCCTGCCCAATTATAGCCGCTTCGTGAATGTTTTCAGCGAGCAATTCCGGGGGCAAACTCTTTGCGCGCAAGCTGCGTAAATTCGCCGCATTTCGTTGCTTTGCTGACAAATTGATGGCCGGCAAATGGATGGTTAAACTTCAACCCATGCTAATACAATCTTTCCCGGGTCCGCAAATTTCCAAACGTTCCGATATTCGACAATGACAGCGCGATGCGATATGAGTTGTCCCTCCGCAACTGTCCCAGAGCAAACCTGCGATATTCGAAGTCGATCCCAAAGCAACCGAAATTATAACTGCCTTGGCTAACCGTTTGCAGGTCTACTCCCTGCGCTAAATTGTAAGCAACCCCGAAGGCCCCGCTGAAACCCTTGCGATTGAGGTCGCCAAAAGTAGCCGTGGTTTGCAGAAGGTGATACGAAGAGAGTTGCGAGAGTGTGGTGGTGGGGGGGAGTGGCGTCAGAAGGGCTGCCGTGCGATTAATGTAAAAATCCGTCAGTGACAACCCCAAAGGGCCGCGATGCGCTCGCGCCGTGATGCCGGCGTTTAGGACTCCCCCCCCATTGGGATTGAAATCAGCGCGCATTTCCATGTCATAGTTCGAGGAAGGTGCGATCTTCAAAACTGTCACGAGAGGCGAAAGGCGGCGCCCCTGCGCAAAGGCGAAGCCAGTCAGAGAAATCGTCGGCTCCCACACCACTTGTTGGCCCGGGATCAGCGCCCCGCCGAAGGTTGGATCAAAATAGTATTTCTGAGAAAAGCGCAAAGATATGAAGTCGCGCGCCTGAGGCATCTGCCCGGAAGCGTCGGGCGTATCTTTTCTGGTCATCAAAGTGTTGGTTACGGAAAACTCAACCTCGTTGGTTTCCGAGAGCAGGTCAATCTGGTCAAAGCGCACGATGCTGTCAATGTCCTCCCTATCGCTGGCGCGGACCAGCCGGTAGCGAATGTCGGGGACGATGACGTGCTTTAATTTATAGCCCAGGATTTTTCGATCAAATACTTTTTCAACCGACGGCGGCCGTAAATCGGCGGAGAAATCTCCCAGCAGGCGGTCGATCGGGGTCTGTCCCGGACGAAGGCTGGTCCCGTACCGCGTGGCGTCAAAACCGAATGAGGGGGTGAAATCAAAACCCCAAAACGGCTTGGTCCGCAGGGTGATTTCAGGATGTAGGTCCAAACGATCGGTTATCGTCGGGGTGGCGAAGCCGGGTTCGGTTCGTCCCACTCCGTCCGCGGAAGCATCCAAGGAAAAATAAAATGGCGACTGGCCGACCTCCTTTTCCATTTTTGAGACGGAGAGGCTCGGCAATTCCCTGATGGTAATGGAATTCCCCACCGCACCGCCCGAGCCCAGCGCGGAAGGACAATCGATGTTGGTTTTGACTCCGTTGGTAACCAAAACGCCGGCTGCGCAAAGAAAATTCTGGTAGCGGGAGGCATAGAGGTCAATGCTGTAGGCGTCAAAATTCTTGGTCAAGAATCCTGTTTGACGGGCTTCTGAACTCACGGCCTGGACAAAACTGGTGCTCCAGGTCTGGCGGAACGCAAGCGAGGGCACAACGTCCACGTCCACGACCCCTCGAAATCCGAGACCTACGTTATCCGACTGTCCGATGGCGCGCACGCTGTTACCCGAGGCCTGCAATAATTGCCCTCCACCAATGCTGATTCCCCTGTCGTTGATCCCAAAATAATCCACCGTCAGGTCACTGGTGGAGCTGGGTTTCATGCGAAATTGAGCGCTTCGCGTCAGACCGCGCGAGCTGAAGTCTTCAACCCCCACAAGAAGGTCGGCGCTGGGATTGATGGCCCAGAAAAAACCGTCGCCCACGATGAAACCACCTTGCGTCGAGTTGCCGATATGGGGAAGCAGGAATCCCGTCTGGCGCGGCCGGGGAGCAATGGAGGCAACCATCACCGGCGAGTAAAACATGGGGACGTTCATCAGCCGAAAGGTGGCGCCATGGGTCACGATTTTGTTATCGATTTCCACTCGCGCAGATTCCGCCGAAAATGACCAGTTCTTTTCCTCGGGCCGGCAGGAGCTCAGTCGGCCGTGCTCGACTGTGTATGTATCTTCATCGAGACGATCGACCCTGCGGGCCTGAACGAAAAAAGGGTTCGGCGAGACAACCACGTGTTGACGCGGCCGCTCGGGGGCATGAAAAAAACCATGGCCATTGGAAAACCATCCTTTTTGAGTTTCCACGTTGTAGTGGGCCTCGTCCGCCTCCAAGTGGGCAAGGGGATCTGTGAATTTCACGTGGCCGGTGGCAACGATTTCGTTGGTGTTTCGGTAAAAGATGGCATCGTCGGATTCCATCTTGAATTGCAAATAAGTCACTTCAACGTGACCGTGAAGGTAATAAGTCTCTCTGCTTATTTCCCTGGCGTCGGAGCGGACGGTCACGGTGGACTTAAGATTTTGGAACTCCAGCGGAATGGAAGGCGCTTGTTGTGTCTGAGCAATCGGGAAAAATTCGGAGTTTAAAGTTAGAAGAACCGGGAGGGCCGAGCAGGGAGTAAGCGCCTCCTGCTGCGCCCGAGCCCCTGGCGCCAACACCGAGCCCAGCGCCAACCCCAGCAGGATTGATCTGGGGCGAGGGATAAAACCGGCCCGTGGAACTCCGATCGCCTGCCCAAGGGTGAGGAGAAAATGGGCAATGTTGAACCTTGGCATACCGACCATCCGTCATTCTACTCGAAAGCGCTTTGTTCTACTGCACGGTTTTGTTAAGATGCATTCCGAGCGTGTCAACGCTGCCTGGAGGAAATCAAGCAAGCGGTGAAGTGCCCTAAGTGCGGATTCGTCAGCCATCCCGACCTTTCTCATTGCAAAAGATGCGGGCATGTGTTTGCTCAGGCGAACCGCAAGGAAACTACCTTGCTGGATACTTCGCTGCTTTCCTCTTCTGCCTTGCCGACAAACGCGGATCCAACACCGCACTTGCCCGACAAAAAGCGCCTGTCGGGTGAATCGCCCGGCAAATTGATGCCTTCAAACCGAACCGCGGAGGATAGCGCTGCGGTTATTTCTGCGCCAAGCTTCGGGGCATTGCCCGCGGAGAGCCATCCCCACCTGCCATTCCCAGACCCTCTTTTGCACGATGAACTTTCCGGCCGGGTGCAAAAATTCAGGAGCAAACGCGCGCGTTTGCGAGGAGGTTTGGATCCGACCACCGCCGATTTTGATTTCGATTCCGATGAAGCCGACCCGTCCCGGGAAATCGCCGATCTGATTGGCGGCCAGATCGTTGATTTTGCCGACCGCGAGCCCGATGCACAGATAGATCCGCAATCTCAAGATCCGTCGCCGGCCGAATTGATGCCGCAGATTCCAACGCCGGGTGGGTTGCGAGTGCTGAGCGGCGCTGCCGTTCTCGCGGGGGAAACTCCGCTGAGCCGCCATCAGCCTTCCCATGAACCAGTGGAGATAATTCTAGACTCGGGCCCCTCGGCGATTCAGGCATCGCCCCTCATCACCAATGCATCCACCCATCCCCTCGATTTATTGGGTCGGCGCTTTACCGCCGGCTTGGTGGATGCCGCAGTGCTGCTTGTGGGCTTTGGTTTATTCGCCACCATCTTCTGGGTTGTTCGCCCCCAGACAGCCCCGTTTTCATTCCGGCCCTTAAGCATGATTTCATTGGGAGTGATCGCCGTGTTCTTCCTGATGATTTATTTTGGTATCTCGGTGGCTTTCACTTCGTCTACTCCCGGCCTGGCATGGATGGGATTGGAAATTCGAAATCTCGATGGCGAGGCGCCCAGCACGAAAGAGTCTTGTTGGCGCGCGTTTGGCTATTTGGTTTCCGCATCTGCCCTTTTTTTGGGATTTGTCTGGGCTTTGCTCGATAGCGACGGCCTCACCTGGCACGACCTGATGTCCGGTACTTATATAACTGAGCGGGAGACCTTGTAACAGACATGGCCCAAGGCCGCTTTATAAATCAAAAACTCGGAAAGCGGATGAGCCGGCGACTCGCGCTTGCGAAGGCTCAGCTTCGTGGTCAAAAGCCATCCTCTTCCATTCCTGGGCCATCCGCCTCCCAATCGAAGCAGCCTTACTCCCTCCAGAAACCTCGCGCCCATTCGACATCATCAAAGTGATCCAGGATTTTCCCGGCTCGTACCTTGGGATAAGGATCGCACAGCAACTACTCATAGTTAAACGGCATCCAACATTTTGGTGCGCTTAACTGCTCTGCGCGCGCATAGCAGTTCAAAGCGGGTAGTGTTATACTGAATTCGGCTTTGAGCTCATGGCTGGGCGGCGCGATGAGAAGGCCGCTCAACAACAGAAAAAAGAATCCGTCGAAGGAGTAACTTTCCCCAATGACCAAACGCATTCGTCTTTTACTAATTTCCATTTCGTGCTTTCTGGTATTTTACGTTGTTATTGGCGGGGTGCTGGGCCAGGGCAACTCCTCGACGGATAAGACCTATCGCGACCTCGGTGTTTACACTGAAGTTCTTTCCCGGATCAAGACCGATTACGTTACGGAGCCCAACCTGAAAAAGGTGACGGGCGGGGCCATTCGCGGGCTGCTGGAAGCTCTTGATCCTTACAGCACTTATTTCAGCCCGCAGGAATATCAGGATTACCTTGCTCACCCCGACCCGGGACCGGCTGATGTGGGCATATTCCTCTCCAAGAAAATGGGATTTGCCACCGTGGTCTCCGTCCTGCCCGGAAGCCCGGCGGAAAAGGCCGGCGTTAAGGCGGGCGATTTGATCGACCGGGTGGAATCCAGCTCAGCCCGCGAACTCTCTGTGGTTCAAATCGAACGGATGTTGGCGGGGCCGACTGGGACGTCGGTGACGCTTTCGGTCGTGAAAGAGGCCCAGGGCGAGCCGCAAAAAATGACGATTCAGCGCGTCCCTCCGGCCTACCCTCCGGTGGCTGCAAAAATGGTGGAAGATAATGCGGCTTACATCCGCGTGGCAACCTTCAACAAAGGTAAGGCCGCGGAAATTTCCGCCAAGCTGAAAGACCTAACCGGAAGCCACGCCGACAAAGTAGTGCTGGACCTGAGGAATTGTGCGGGGGGCGAAGTGGATGAAGCCATTCAAACTGCCAGCCTTTTTCTGGATAAAGGATTGGTGACCTACGCCCAGGGGCAGCGTTATCCACGCCAGGATTTTCCCGCCAAACCCGAAGGAGCGGTCATCAAATTGCCCCTCGTCGTTCTCATTAACCAATCGACAGCAGGGCCGGCGGAGTTGATTGCATCAGCGGTTCTCGGAAATCATCGTGGCGAAGTGGTGGGTGTCCGCAGCTTCGGCGAGGGGGTCGTACAGAAAACTATCCCCGTAGGCGACGGTTCCGGCCTGCTCCTCTCCGTGGCCAAATATTATGGGCTGGACGGAAAGTCCATCAATGAAAACGGGGTCACGCCGAGTGTGGTGGAAATGGCCGGCAACGAAACGACCAGTGTGGATGACGAAACCGCGCCACAGGAACCCCCTAATTTTGGCGACAAAGACGACCGCCAGCTCCGTAAGGCGCTGGATATTTTGAAACAGGAAAACGCACCCGCGAAAGCCGCATAATCGGTGTGCCGCCTCTATCGGCACAGGCCCGCCAACCTGATCAGAGTCATTCCAACTCCCCGCCCTGAGGGCGCGCTCGAGTCAGGGCGCGTTTGCCATTATCACGTTTTCCCCAATTTTCCAATTCCGCCGATCTTATTTTTTATTCTCCTCGCATTCTTCCTTGCTGGGTGTTCAAAGACAGAAAAGAAACAAATCCAAATCCATGAACGCCACGATGCCGCCCTCAGAATCGCGCACGCCGTCGAACGCGCAGGCGGTTCGGATATCTGGATCAAAGGGCAGAGCGGACCAGAGGCCGGGCAGCATGGTGATGGAGCACCGGTTGAAGTGTTGTCGGTTTCGTCCAGGTTCGATGGAGTTGTCCTGGCAATACGGCGCCAGGCAGATATGGACGGCTTGAAAACGGAAATCCACCAGAAGAATTCGGCGGCTCCGTTCCGGTCATTCGATTTACGCCTCAGCTGGTGGCAAGATATTGTCAGCCAATGGAGTATTCGGGAGGTTCCCAAATTGCTCCGCGCGGCAATTGTTATAGACGACCTGGGGCAGGATCTCGAAGCAGCCAACAAACTGATCCGCCAGCCCTACCCTATAACTTTTTCCATCCTGCCCAGACTCTCCTATTCCTCTGAGACTGCGCGCGCCGCCCATGCCGCCCATCGCGCCGTAATGCTTCATCTCCCCATGCAACCACAGGCCGGATCCGCCGCCCAGCCGGGGCCGGGCGAAATTACCGTGGGGATGTCAAAAGACGAAATAGAAGAAACCATTCGGGCGGATTTGAAGACCGTTCCGTTCGCCGAAGGCGTGAACAATCACATGGGGTCGCGCGCCACTGCCAACGCGGCATTGATGGCGGCCGTGATGAAAGAGCTGGCGGCGCAGGGACTTTATTTTGTAGACAGCCGCACCACATCAGACACTCGCGCCCTGGCTATGGCCCGCAGTCAGGGGCTGCCCGCGTTTTATCGTTCAGTGTTCCTGGATGACACAGAATCGGTCGCCTACACTCTCGAGCAACTGCGGTCGTTTCGTCGAGTGATTCAGGAGCGGGGTGTAGCATTGGCCATCGGTCATCCCCACTCCACAACGATTGAGGCCCTTAAAGAATTCCTTCCCGAATTCGAGCGCGACGACATCCAGTTGATTCCAGCGTCGCAACTCGTTCATTTGCCCGAGGTCGGCCGTTTGCAACCAACAGGCCGTGGGCCTAGTGTGGCACAGGAAAGAAGCTCTTTGCAGAACAGGTAAAGTCCGTTTGGGTTTCAGTGGGAGGAAGACATCCAATCTCCCAGCGATGCCAAATTGGAATTGAAGTCTTGAATGCAAACCGCGAGGTGCAACGCGGGGAAGCGAAGTGCGATGAGACCTTATTTATCACTTGCGGGTGTGGGAGCCAGAGAGACGGTGACATCTTGATCGAGCCTCATGCCGATCAAGGATCCCGGGGCCAGGGCGGCTTGTTTCCCGCGCGGGATGATCAATGCGGCCGCAATGCCCCCGGCGGCAGCGGCGATTCCAGGACCAATCCCCATGGCCGCGCCGGCGGCGGTGGGAATCAGCACGATGGCCGCTCGCTCTTTTACCGAGGCGCCGTGGCCCTTTAGGTCGCCTTCCGCTCCCACTGTGGGATCGCTTCCACCTTCACTCGAAAATATTTCCGTCAGTGATCCCAAAATGGCCACTTTTTCGCCGTTTGGCATTTCGAGCGTGTCGAACACAACCGTTATGTAGCCACCCTTACCGCGCCGGGCAGCGGCCTTGACTTCTCCGATGTGCCCGTCAATTCGCAAGCCCTTGGACAGGACTTCCTGGTCTTCGACGGCTACTGAGTCAATCAAAGTGGTCATCACCCGGTCGCCGGCCTTCGACGTCTTGGAGCTGATGGCGGTATGTAGCTGAAGTTTGAATTCGGTTCCTTCCGGGATAGTGTATTCCTGCCCCGTCGTCGAGGTATTTTCCTTGGGCGTGGCATCTTGGGCTGACAATACGCCTGCCGCGCTCACAACGATCAGGCAAAAAACGACACCAAATAAAAAATTTCGTTTCATTGAAAATCCCCCGGATTAATCCCCCGCCCGGCTCAAGCCCGGCGAGACGACTGGGTACCTATTTCACCATCAAACATCCAACCCCGTCAAAGAGAAAATACCTTGCTCGGCCTGAACCTAACCTGAAGTTTAGATGCAAAGGTGGCCCTAGAGTTGGATTGAAAACCGAACTCGATGAACGGTGGACGATCTCCACAACCCGCGGTTGGGTCATGTCGCCATGCGCAACCGGCCGGTCGCCATGCGGGCACATCAACCCGCAGCTTCACATCTCAGTTCCCATAAACCAAAAGCGTGAAGCTGTTAGGCACCATGCTCGGCCGGGGTCGGGGCTGGTCTGCCGTGGGGGCCGGCGTGGGGCCGAATTCCGCGGTAACAAGAAAAACGTTGTGCGTTTTGGTGTCCAGCGCCATGGTTCGAGCTCCACGCTGGGTTGAAACATTTCCAACCACGGTGAATTTGTCCGGCGAGTCTTCGTGCACCACAGTCAATGTTCCGTCGCCATTGGAACTAAATGCGAGTTCAGTTCCAGGGTCGAATCCGTTGGCGTCCACGCCCTGACCGATGGCAGGGGAGGCGACCACTTTTCCCGAATCCGCATCCATGATCGCCATCATCTTATTGTGGCATCCGCAAAACAGGCGCCGATGCGCGGCGTCGATGGCCATTCCAGAAGGCGAGTCGCCGGGTGCGAGCGGCCAGGTGTTTAACACTTTGAGCGCGCTCGAATCGATGGCCACCACCATGCTCTTATCCTCAAGGTTGGCGTAGACATGTCCAGCGCCATCCGCAGTGGCAAACTCCGGCCTGCCTCCCAGAGGAAAAGTTCCGGCGACCGTCCCGGTGGCGCCGTCAATAGCAGTCGCGCTCTGGCCGTGTCCATTCATGGTGAAAACGCGGTGAGATGCGGGATCGTACACAATGGCGTCCGGGCCTTCGCCGGTGGGGGCCGTGCCCAGGACTTTGAAAGATTTCAAGTCGAAGATAGTCACGGTATTGGAGCCCCCATTGCTTGTATAACCGCGTCCAAGGTCAGTAGCAATGGCAATGCCGTGCACTCCCTTGGTGTCGGGAATATCGCCGACCACGGCGTAAGTATCCGCATCCACCACCATTACGTGCGTGCTGCGAGAAATGAATACGTGGCGATTGGGAACGTCGACTGTCAGGTAGTCCCAAAATCCTTCCCCGCCCAAGACGACTTTCTTGAGCAGGTGGTAATCGGCCGAAGCCGGAACTGCATTCGCGAATATGACTGCGAACAAGAGCATTGCAAATAGAAACTGCGACCTGTGAAATCCTTTATTCCTCATGGGAAACGCCTCCTGTGAGTGGCTCACGCTGCACCGTCCGGACTGTGGCTGTTCAGCATAGATTCTACCTGATGTTGAAAACAAAAAAAAAGAAAACTCCATGCCCGCCATCGAGTGCAAATCTTGGAGCGCAAACGCAAAGCATATTCCGCGCGGAATTTACGCTCAAAAAGTCGGCGAATCTAACTTATAATTCTCCTTTCTCACGAAACCAGGAACAACGGAGCGATTTGTGAAAACCAACCTGTTCGAAATAATTTGTCTTGAAGTTCCCGCGCTATTCATCCTCGCCGTGGCCATATTTTTGACAACGGGTCGGGATTCTCAGGCAGCCCAGGATCCAAATGAACCCCCGGTTGGAAGACCCACCCTAAAGATTTTGCCTCCGCCCTCGGGCAGGCTGGCGCGCGCGAACGTGGATGAAAAGTCGATGCGGGCCACGATTGAGGAGCTTGTTTCTTGCGGCACGCGGGATTCAATCTCCACCTGGGATGATCCAAAACGTGGAGTCGGGTGTGGTCGCGACAAAATCGTAGCGCGCTTTACTTCGACCGCCAAAGCTACAGGCGGCCGGCTTCAGATAGTCGTGGACAGGTTTCAAACGAAGTCGGCGCGCACACCTGGTGTAGTGCCCATGGAAAATGTTTACGCGATTTTGCCCGGCGTGGATGCGGGGCTCGCGAAAACGGCCATTGTGGTGTCCGGCCACTTTGACTCGATCCCTTCCAACCCCATGGACACTAAATCCGACGCGCCCGGCGCTGACGACGATGCCTCCGGAGTTGCTGTGTCGCTCGAGTGCGCACGATTATTGGCTGGAGGAAGCTATCGCGCCACGCTCGTGTTCGCCGCGGTTTCGGGAGAAGAACAAGGATTGCTTGGTGGGACAAGATTGCTCGAATACCTCCGGCAAAATGGTTACACCGTCGGGGCCATGCTGGACAACGACATCGTGGGCGCGGACTTTGCGCCCGGCGCGCCGCATCGGGTGCGCTTGTTTTCAGGCGGTGGCCCGGATGGCGTCGATTCGCCTTCGCGGGAGCTTGCACGTGCGGTGGAGGAAATTGACGGGCAGGCCGCCGTCCGCCTGATTTTTCGTCACGATCGGCTGGGACGCGGGGGCGATCACCAGCCCTTTGTGGACGCCGGACTCCCTGCGGTGCGCTTCACTGAGCCGCTTGAGGACTATCATCACGAACACCAGACACCGCGCGTCGAGAACGGACTCGAATTTGGCGATCAAATCAAGTACCTTAACTTCGAATTTCTGGGAACCGTGGCCCTGGACAATGCGGAGGTCCTTCGAGAACTGGCCTTGGCGCCTGCACCTCCCGCCAGTGTGACGATTTCGGGCGGCGTCACACCTGACGCAAAGGTTGCTTGGACCGCTGACGCCGACCCGGAAAGAGCAGGGTTTGAAGTACTGTGGCGAGAAACCACCGACCCCCGCTGGACAGTTTTCGATTTCACCGAAAATGCGGGAGAAACTATTTTGAAGGGCGTCTCAACCGACAATCATTTCTTCGCGGTCCGCTCCATGGGCAAGAATGGCGCACGAACTATCGCCCGGCCCGCCGAGCTTCGCCGAAGACAGTAAGATTTCGGTCCCTAAAATCCTTGAAGATTTGTCGTGTGTCTAAGCTGCCGGGAAAATCGCGTGAAGAATCCAAAAGCAGATAGCCGCAACCAATCCCGCCACCGGAATGGTGAGAATCCAAGCCCAAACTATGTTCTTTGCCACTCCCCATCGAACGGCGCTGAGACGCCTAACGCTTCCAACTCCCATAATCCCACCGGCGATGGTGTGGGTGGTGGAGACTGGAATGCCGGCAGAGGCGGCCCCAAATAGGCTGATGGCCGCAGCCGCTTCCGCGCAAAACCCTCCCACGGGTTTGAGCTTGGTGATTTTCATCCCCATCGTTTTGACGATTCTCCAGCCTCCGGCAAAGGTACCCAAACCGATGGCCGCGTGCGCCATCAACACGACCCAAAAGGGGATATAAAAGTGATCGAGCATTCCTGCGGTTACCAGCACCCCTGCGACGATTCCCATGGTTTTTTGTGCATCATTGGTACCGTGTCCGAAGCTGTAAGCCGCCGCGGATATTAATTGAAGCTTTCGAAAATGACGGTCAATGCGCAGTGGAGACGAGTTGCGGAAAATCCACGAGACCGCAATCATCATGGCGGCCCCCAGAATTGCGCCAATCAGAGGCGAGAGGACGATAAAGAGCAACGTTTTGGTCCAGCCTTCCGGAATGATCACACCCCAGCCCGCTTTGGCTACCGCCGCCCCGGCGTACCCTCCAAAAAGCGCGTGCGAAGAACTCACCGGGATGCCGAAGTACCAGGTGACTAAATTCCAAAAGATGGCTCCGATCAAGCCGGCCAGGATCACGTAAAGATTAACTGCATCCAGGCGTACCATTCCCTTGCCGATTGTCCTGGCAACGGCAGTCCCGAATGTAAACGCAGCGACGAAATTAAAGAATGCAGCCCAGAGCACTGCTACCCTGGGCGAGAGCACCCGCGTTGAAACCACGGTGGCGATTGAATTGGCGGCGTCATGAAATCCATTTAGGAAATCAAAGATTAAAGCAAACAGAATGATAGTGACAGCAAACCAGAACATAGATCTCGCTTTGTAACCTCAACGGGGTTGGGCGGGAATCCTGAAGATCAGACGACTGGCACGCGAAACCAAGCCGACGAATCACGCTCCGCCAGCCGAAGAACTTTCAGGCGGCCTTCAAAACGACCGCTTCCAATACATCGGCGACGTCCTCACACTTGTCTGTTGTTGCTTCCAAGACCTCGTAGATTTCCTTCCATTTGATCACTTCAATGGGCGGCATGGAGTCTTCAAAAAGGCGGGCGATACATTCCCCTTTGATTCGGTCCCCGTCCTTTTCAAGCTGGGTCAATTGATCACAGTACTCCAGAATATTCTGGGGTTTGTGCAATTGCGAAACAGCTTTCACGATAATCTCAGCGCCATGGAGAATGACTTGGGCCAACTGTCTTGCTCCCGGGGTCACGGCATCGACTTTGTAAATGGTCATCCGACTGGCCACCGCGTCCACCAGGTCCAGCACGTCGTCCAGGGCCGAGCCCAAGGCGTGAATGTCCTCGCGGTCAAATGGGGTGATAAATGTCTTATTCAATTTCATCATCAGTCCGTGGGTGAGCTGGTCGCCTTTGTGTTCAATGGATTTGATCTCCGCCACACGTTTTTCAACATCACGATATTCCTCGAAGAGGTCGGCGAGCTTCTGGGCAGCCTCGCGGATATTTTCGGCTTGCTCTGTAAAAATGCGGAAGAAATTTTCGTCGTGGGGAATAAGTCGCACGATGACACCTCGTATTCAATTTCAAAATGAAGTTTTTGGATGATTGTGACTTGCGCATTCTAGGCTGTTTCTCATTCTCCAGCAAGGCCAGATTGTTCCTCTTCGTCCCCCGCGGAGCGAGCTCCCGCTTAGACCGCTAAAAACTGGACAAAAAACTTCGAGCCTTTGCCCAGGACGCTCTCCACGCGAATGGTGCCATTCATGCGCTCAACCACATGTTTTACGATGGAGAGTCCAAGGCCCGTCCCCCCCACTTCCCGCGAGCGCGTTTTGTCTACACGGTAGAATCTCTCAAAAATTCGCGAGAGCTCTCCCGAGGGAATTCCAATCCCGGTATCGGCGATCACGATTTGAGCGCGGCCATCGCCGGTTTTTTCGACTGAGACCAGCACTTTGCCGCCTGGCCGATTGAATTTCACCGCGTTGTCGATCAAATTCACCAGCACCTGTTCCAATCTCATTCGGTCACCCATGACTTCCGCGTCATCCAGCTTTTCACAGTGTAAATGGACATCGCGAATGCGCGCTTCGGCCTCCACCGTCCGTAGGGCCGATTCCAGGACAGCAGGAACCGAAAGCCGCTCCGGTTCGGCCTGAGGCCGGCGCGATTCGAGTTCCGACAGGACCAGCAGGTCCGCGGAAATATTATTTAGGCGAATGGCGTGCGCTTTGATGATCTCGAGAAAGCGCCGGTTATTTTCATGGTCCTCCAAAGCTCCATCCAGCAGTGTTTCCGCGTACCCGCGAATAGCGGTCAGCGGGGTGCGAAGCTCGTGGGAAACGTTGGCCACAAAATCCTTGCGCACGCGCTCCAGACGCTCCAGGTCCGTAATGTCATGCAGTATGGCGATGACGCCGGGACGCGAAGTTGAAGCGAGGGGCGCCGCCTGGATCTCCAGCGACCGGTTCGATGGGCCCGAAAGCTCCAGCCGCTGCTTGAGAGATTGGCCGGAAGCCAACACTTGTTTGAGGATGTCGAACAATTCAGGCTCGCGGACCAGATCGAGGAGGTGCATGCGCTCGGGCACAGGAAACTGGCAGCTTACTGCCCGCGAAAACGATTGGTTGCAAAAAGTGACGCGCATTTCATTATCCACTGCCAGAACGCCCTCCATCATGCTCGCCAGGATGCTATCCCTCCGGGCGGACTCCATGCTCAGCCGCTCCACCAACTCGTGAAGCTGCGACGAAGTGCGGTTCAGCGATTGGCTCAAAGCTCCTAGCTCGTCGTCCTCCGAGGGCAAAGGGTCGTTAGTAAATTGCGCCCGTGCCAATCCTTCCGCAAACGTTTGGAGCCGGTGGACGCGGCGCGTGAAGACGAAAGATAAATAATAAGCTATGACCAACGCGGCGATGGCTGCAGCCAGGGATGACTCCAAGATCTGCCACCGGACCGCGGCGACGGCAGCGTCCAAACCCTCGATCGGTAGGGCGAGCCGAAGCACGTAGTCAGGTTGGCCGTTGTAATCCGCGAGGATTGCGACGTAACAGAGGTCCCGGTCCACGGTCTTGCTGTGCCGGATCGACGTACCGATCTTCTTCGTTCGCCGCACCTCCAGGATTTCCGGACGGTCAGAATGGTTCTCCATCGTTTCGATATCGTGTTCCGAATCCCCCCTCACGACACCGCGCGGATCGATCAAAGTGACCCGGGCGCCTGCGCGCGCTCCCGCCTTCTGCGACCAGGAAGCGAGCTGGTTGGGCGCAATCGATTCGATTTCGCCCGCAAGCAGCAGCGCCTGGCCCTCAAGCCTCTGCTGAAGGGCCTCCACCTGTTGCCTGGCTACGTAGCGCCCGAGGTAAAAATCCAGCACCAGAATGGTCACGGAAATCAGCAGAAACGAGGCGGCGAGGAATTTCCGGAAGATAGAACTGCGGAAGGGCATGCGGTCACGAGGCGCCATCAGGGATTTTCGCCGTCTCTGATTGACTTCTTATCGAAAATGTCAACCCGCGGCAGATTCATCCACAGGCTTGCCGGAAAAGCGGTACCCCGCCCCGCGAACCGTTTGCAGGTAGAGCGGCTTGTCAGGGCGCGCTTCAATTTTCTCCCTCAGGCGGCGCATGTGAACGTCTACCGTACGGGGCGTCACAAAACGGTCGCGACCCCAGACCTCGTCGAGCAATCGATCACGGCTGAAAATTCGGCGCGGGTTCGAGGCCAGGAAAAGCAGCAATTTGAATTCCAGGGTGCTCAACTCCACCTGTCGGCCCTGGACTGAAACTTCCTGGGTTCGCGAATCCAGGCGCACGTCTCCGGCCTGCACCAACTCCTGGGTATCGGCGGTGCGCTCCTGACGCCGCATCACAGCCTTGGCCCGTGCCACAAGTTCGCGCGGGCTGAACGGCTTCACCACATAATCGTCACCGCCAATCTCAAGCCCAAGGACTCGATCGATCTCCTCGCCTTTGGCGGTCAGGAAAATTACAGGAACTGTTTTTAGGCGCTCATGGGAGCGAAGGCGCCGGCAAACATCAAAGCCGTCCAGATCGGGGAGCATAATGTCCAGAATGATCAGGTCGGTGGGGTTTCGCTGCAGGTCATCAAGGCCGGTCTTCCCCCGGCTGAAGCTTCGAACTTCAAAACCTTCCTTCAAAAAATTGTAGCGCACGAGTTCGACAATGTCGGCTTCGTCTTCGATGATTGTTATTCGTTTGGTCACGGCGGAATTATACCATCAGCCGACAATGAAATTGCGCAGGTAAAATTTATCGCTGCGGCGTGGGTAGTGGGGACAGGCGGCCATTTTTGCCAACGAAAAGGGTACGGCCATGATCCCCACCATTTCTCCGGCTGGGAGAAAGCTGACAGAGCGCATGCCGAGAGTGAGACTTTAACGCCCTTGTTGCCGAATACTTCCGGCCCAACCTTGACTATGATTTTCGGCCACTTGTGTCCGCATTCGTGGCATAATGCGCCGGGGATGGAACGACAAACATGGCCGGTGCAATGCGCCAGTTTGTTATGGGACCATCTTGAGAATTCTGGAGCAGTCCCGGCTCGATTGAGGGGAGTTAGGGCCAACCACTTTTTAAACGGTCGAAGGATATATGGCGGGCGATTCTAAAGGGATCTGGAAATCGGTGAAAGGCATCTTTTCCCACCAGCCACCGGCGGCAGAGGTTCCCCGCGCGCCGAGGTATCCCAACGAAGGCCCCATACGTTTCCGCCCGGGGGGCGCGGGCGAATGGTACCAGGGTGTAATGTTCAATGTCAGCCAGTCGGGCATAGTCTTTCGCGCCGACCAAATCATGGATGTGAATACCCCCGTCGAGATGAATTTCGTTCTCCCCATAGAAATTGCCGGCAAGGACGGGGCAGTGGTGATGTGCCGAGGCGAAGTAGTGCGCACCACTATGCCCAAAACTGACGATAATCGCCCGCTCATTGCCGCAACGATTTTGGAATACCTCCCTGGCTCACTTTGGAAGCCGGCTCCCATCCCTTCCGGGTAAATGGATTTTCGACCCGTTTGATGGAGCGTGATTGGTCCGGGGCCCATTCAGCTCCGCCCCACCGGAAAGACATCTACTCCGTCAAAGGATTCCTGCGACCGGCAGGCGCGAAACGTTCTTCAGCGGGTTGAACCCAAGCCAGGCGCGAAGCTTCCGCCTTGCCTTAAAAAGCTGGGATTTGGAGTTTCCCACCGACCAATTCATCATTCGGGCAATTTCGCTGTGTTTGTATCCCTCCACATCGTAGAGGAGGAAGGCGGTCCTGTAGCCGGAGGGCAGTTTGGCAAGAGCGCGATCCAGCGTGATTCGGTCCACGCAGCCGGATAACCGGCCGTCCTCCGTCCCGTATTCAATCTTGACCGGCTCGCCCTGCAAATTGCTAAATTGTTCATCGATCGACGGTTGCGCGCGCTGGCGTTTGCGGAGATGCATCAGAACCTCGTTCATGACCAAACGATGGAGCCAGGTTGAAAAGATTGACTCTCCGCGAAAGCCGGGAAGGCCCCTGAATACCTTCAAGAACGCATCTTGCGTCAAGTCTTCCGCATCGGCGGTGTTGCGGGTCGCGCGCAAGCAGATGGCATAGACGCGGCGCTTGTGGGTCTCAAAAAGTTTTTCAAAAGCGGCCTCATCGCCCCGTTGAGCGCGCAAAATCAACTCGCTCTCCGTCCCGCCCTTGTTCCCTGCTCTGTTTGAATCAATATCACCGGCTTTCGATTCTGCAAAGGGTTTGATATTCATGGCGGCCAACACTCTCCCTGTCGCCTACCGAACTTTCCCGCCACGACGACGATGCGTCGAAGCGAGGCGAAGTTTTTCCCTGTCTCGATTTAACGGAAGGAAAAAGTTGGAGGCAAGACTACAGCAGGAATGTACCGAGCGCGGAAATCATGAGTCGCCTCCGCTAAAATCAGCGAAAGAGAAAACATTCCACTGCAGGGTTGGCCGCCAAACCTCCCGGAAGCACATTCTACGCTTACCGCCCGGAAAGTTTCAACGTCAAATGCCGAAAAATTAATTGTAGGGATGTTGATTCCAGGTCCAAAGTTATTGCCGGAAAAATGATCTTCAGTTCAAGGTATCTGCCGACCGTAGAGCCGTCTCAGCTTGGGTATTGACGATTTCACTGAAATCACTAAATGACAAGAAAGGACTGGTGCGACGGCATGCGCAGGTATAATGGTGACAGCCTATGCGCTTTGAATTTTTTGTAGCGCTGCGATACTTAAAAGCTAAACGGCGGCAAGCGGTCATCTCCCTCATTACGGTGATCTCGGTGCTGGGCGTGACAGCGGGCGTGTGCGCGCTGGTCATCGCGCTGGCCATCAACAACGGGTTTCGCGAGGAACTGGAGACGCGCCTTCTCGGCGCAACCGCCAACATCAATCTGCTGCGCCCCACTAAAGACGGCATCCGCGAATACAATGAGCTTGTGGACCGCCTCTCGCGCCTTCCTCACGTCCGGGCCGCCTCTCCCGCGCTTTATGAAGAAGTGCTGGCTTCCAGCAACGCCCGCGCCCAGGGCGTGATGCTGAAAGGCATCGACCCGCGGCGCGAGGTGCAGGTGGCTGACTTGCTCACCCACATCACGGAAGGATCGATTGAGGGACTCAATCCTCGCGCGCAGGACGTCATGGGCCGGGCGAATGAAATCAAAGAACCGCTCCCTGAAACGGATCCCATCATTATCGGTAAGGAGTTGGCCAACTCGCTGGGAGTCCGCGTGGGCGATACGATTCTGGTGACAAGCCCTCAGGGTACGGTGACGCCGTTCGGAGTGGTGCCCAAATACCATCATTTTCGCGTGGCCGGAGTTTTCGATTCGGGCTTCTACGATTTTGACGCGGGCTGGGCCTTCACCAATTTGACCGCGGCGCAAAGACTTTTTGATTTGATCGATGTGGCTTCAGTGATTGAGTTCAAAATCGACGATATTTATCAGGCGCAAGCGGTGGCGGAAAAGATCCGCCAGGCTGCCGGACCCGGGTTCGAGACTTCGACATGGATAGAGCAAAATCATTCACTCTTCAGTGCGCTGCACCTGGAGCGGTTGGTGACTGTCCTGACCATCGGCCTGATTGTGCTGGTGGCAGCGCTCAATATTTTCATTACCCTTTCCATGATGGTCATGGAAAAAAACCGCGACATTGCCGTGTTGCGTTCCATGGGCGCGCGCGAACGCCAGGTGTGGTCCGTCTTCACGCTGCACGGTTTGCTGATCGGCGCGGTAGGCACTGGCATCGGCTTGTTTATCGGCTACGGCGCGTCATGGGTGTGCGACCGGTATCGGCTGATCCACCTTCAGGCGGACGTATATTCCCTGGCTTACGTGCCCTTTCATGCTCGCCCGTGGGATGGCGTTTGGATTGCCGTTGCGGCGCTCTCCATCAGCCTGCTTGCCACGGTATATCCCGCCCGCGTCGCGGCGAAATTGAATCCGGTGGAAATACTGAGATACGAGTGAAAAAAATTGAACCACAAAGACACGAAGGCGCAAAGGATGAATAAGGCGGAACGGAGGTGTTCCTTAAACTTGGTGGCTTGGCGCCTTGGTGGTGAAAAATGATTAAGGCCGAGAACCTTTCCAAAATCTTCAAATCGGGCGAAGAAATAGTCACTGTCTTCGAGAATCTCAATTTCGAGGTTCAACAAGGTGAGATGGTTGCGCTCGTTGGAGCCTCGGGGGCGGGCAAGACAACGCTCTTGCACATGCTCGCGGCTATGGACACTCCGACGCGGGGTGAGGTATACTTTTTGGGGAAGAAGTTGAGCGATTTCTCGAAAGATGAGCAAGCCGCTTATCGAAACTGCAAAGTTGGATTCGTTTGGCAGATGCATTACCTTCTGCCGGAGTTTACGGCGGCGGAAAACATCATGCTCCCGCAGTTGATTGCGGGAGGGGATTTTCCCGCGGCTCGGGCTCGCGCCCGTGAGCTTCTGGCGGAAGTCGGACTGGGAAATACCGGAGACCGTCGCGCGGGCGAAATCTCCGGCGGCGAACAGCAGCGCGTAGCTCTGGCCCGGGCGCTGGCCAATCGACCTGCCTTATTGCTGGCGGACGAACCGACGGGCAACCTGGACGGTCGCAGCGCCGAACGCGTGATGGAAATGCTGGAAAGGCTCCACCGCGAGCACAGCCTGACCACCATTGTAGCCACGCACAATCTGGATTTGGCCCGGCGCGCCCGGCGAACGTTGAGCCTGTCCAGCGGTGAATTGACGGTCACGAGGGGTCCGTCGCAGCAGAGCGAGTAGCAGTTCAACGGGTTGACGATCCAACTGCTCAATGATGCAGTCGAGCTGTGAGGAGCTATGTTCGAGCGCTATACAGAAAAAGCCCGCCGCGTTATTTTTTTCGCCCGCTACGAAGCCAGCCAGTTTGGCAGCCCTTATATTGAAACCGAGCACCTGCTCCTCGGTCTGCTGCGCGAGGACAAGGCGCTCACCAACCGCTTCCTGCGCTCCCACGCGTCCATCGAGTCCATTCGCAAACAGATCGAAGGAAAAACCACCATCCGGGATAAGGTTTCGACGTCCGTGGACCTTCCTCTCAGCCTGGAGTGCAAACGTGTTTTGGCGTACGCGGCGGAAGAGGCGGAGCGCCTGTCGCACAAACATATTGGTACGGAACACCTGCTGCTGGGCTTGCTGCGCGAGGACAAATCTTTTGCCGCTGAGATCCTGCACGAGCGCGGCCTTCGCCTCTCAACCCTGCGCGAAGAATTAAGCCGTGCCCAAAGCGAAAAGCCCTCCGCCAACCGGCCCAAAGAAACTTCCCTGCTTTCTGAATTCAGCCGCGATCTCACTCAGGCGGCGATGGAAAACCAGCTTGATCCGCTGATCGGCCGCGAAGGCGAGCTTGAGCGCGTGGTGCAAATTCTCTGCCGGCGAACCAAGAACAACCCCGTACTGATCGGCGATCCCGGTGTGGGTAAGACCGCGATTGTGGAGGGGCTGTCCCAGCGCATCGCCGACGGCGACGTACCTTCATTCCTTTCTGATAAACGGATCCTGGCCCTCGACCTTTCATTGATTGTGGCGGGCACAAAGTACCGCGGCCAGTTTGAGGAGCGCCTGAAAACCATCATGAAGGAACTGATGGAGGCGCAAAACGCCATCATCTTCATCGACGAGCTTCACACCCTGGTGGGCGCGGGATCGGCGGAAGGGTCGCTGGACGCCGCGAATATATTAAAACCGGCGCTATCCCGTGGTGAAGTCCAGTGCATCGGCGCGACAACGCCTGCGGAATACCGGAAGTCGATTGAGAAAGACCGGTCGCTGGAACGGCGCTTCCAGGCCATTAAGGTTCCGCCGCCCAACGAGGCCGACGCGATCAAGATCCTGTTCGGGATCAAAGACCGCTATGAAAAATTCCATGCCGTCACCTATACCGATGACGCCCTGACTGCCGCGGTTTACCATTCGAACCGCTATATACCCGACCGCTTCCTGCCCGACAAAGCGGTGGACCTGATTGACGAAGCCGGCGCGAGGGTGAAGCTGAGGCAAAGCTCGTTGCCGGAAGAAATGATCGACGTTCAGAAACGAATCAAGTTCGTGGTGCACCGGATGGAAAACGCCATCGCCAATCACGAATTTGAGAAAGCGCGGTTTTATTCCGACGAGGAGCGCAAAGAACGCGAAAACCTGCGGCTGCTCCGCGAGAAGTACAACATTGACGAAACGGCCATGGGCGTGGTGAACCAGGATGACATCCAGGAAGTCGTGGCGCGCTGGACTGGCGTGCCCGTGACTTCGATCAAAGAAGAAGAGATGTCGAAGCTCCTGCGCATTGAAGAGGAATTACATAAACGCATCGTCAGCCAGGATAAAGCGATTTCGGCCCTGGCCCGCGCCATTCGCCGCTCCCGTGCCGGATTGAAAGCGCCGGGACGGCCGGTGGGCTCCTTCCTTTTCCTGGGACCCACAGGGGTGGGGAAAACTGAAGTGGCCCGGTCGCTGGCGTCGTTCTTGTTCGGCAGCGAACGCTCCCTCATCCGTTTCGATATGTCGGAATTTATGGAGAAACATTCGGTCTCCAAGCTCATCGGCTCGCCGCCCGGATATGTTGGCTACGAGGAGGGCGGGCAGCTCACCGAGCGTGTTCGCCGGTCGCCTTATTCGGTGATCCTGCTGGACGAAATTGAAAAAGCTCACCCCGACATTTTCAATATTCTGCTTCAGGTCTTTGAAGATGGACAGCTTTCAGACGGATTGGGCAATACCGTCGATTTCAAAAACACCATCATCACCATGACTTCGAATATCGGGGCGCGCTATCTTGAGCGGCGTTCAAACATGGGCTTCCAATCGGCTAACGAGAACACAACCGACAAGAAAGTGGAAGATATGGTTCTGGGCGAGGTCAAACGCCTGTTCAATCCCGAATTCTTGAACCGGCTCGACGAAGTGATTGTATTCAACGCCCTCTCGGACGGCGACCTGCTCCAGATCATCGATCTGCTCGTCGGGCTGATGAATCAGAACCTGGCCCAGAAAAATATATCCATAACGCTCTCACCAGAGGCAGGCAGGTGGATCCTGGAAAAGACCTGTGCCGACCGCTCCTATGGCGCGCGACCGTTGCGACGGGCGCTGCAAAGGCATGTGGAAGACCCGCTCTCGGAGGCGTTGATCCAGGGCGAGATCCAGTGCCCGGCTATTTTGGAAGTCATTGTTTCGAACGACGTGCTTTACTACCGGTCTGTGAACGACAAGTTGGTCGCGGCTACGCCGCTTTCGCATTAGAGCAACCCGTCCATCTTGGAACGACGCGCCGACAACCCACACCATCCGGAATCCTGCGGTTTATGCTCCCGCTGAATTGGGGAGTGGGTTCGGAGAAACGTCCAGCTTCCAGCCAACTGCGGGGGAAATCCCGGCATCGGATTCTCTGAGCTCAGAATCACACAAAGGGAAGGCTTTCTTTTGAGGAAGAGGACTGACAATCGAAGACGAGGAACTGTCTGGGAAGTGGCGACCATCACCATCGCCATGCTGGGAGTATTGAGCGGGGTTACAGTTTCAGCGCAAACCACTCCTCAACAACCAGCCGACAAACCTTCCTCAAACAACCCCCAAACTGGGCAAAAACCGGGCGAGGGGAAGAAAGAGGAAAAGCCGCCAGCCGAGACACCGACCCAGCCAGGTCAGATCCATCTGGAAACCCCACAGGTCGAACAGCCGAAGAAACCTGGCGAACCCGGCCAGATCAAATTGGAAACCCCCAAGGCGGAAGAAGAGAAAAAACAAACTCCCGAGACCGCCAAGCCCTCCCAGCAACCTCGGAAAGACATCGTGGAGAGCATCATCTTTCGGGGCAACCGCAGGATCCAAGCCTCGACTTTGCGGGCGAGAATGTTCACCCATGTCGGCGATGTTTACGATGTTAACTCTTTGGACCGCGATTTCATGGCTCTGTGGAACACCGGCTTCCTGGACGATATTCGGATCGAAGAAACCGACGGGGAGAAAGGCAAGATCCTTACTTTTTACGTTCGCGAAAAGAAACTGATCCGCAGCATCGACTACAAAGGCATGAGCACGGTTCAGCAATCCGACGTTTTGGACCGCTACAAGGAACGGAAAGTCCCTCTCTCCATCCAGTCCCAGTACGACCCCGTGGTGGTGAAGCGGGCGGAAGTTGTGTTGCAGGACCTGCTGGCGGAACACGGGCGGCAATTCGCCACCGTGCGCGCGCGTACCAGGAATATTCCCCCCAACTCCGTGGCCTTGACCTTTATTGTGGTGGAAGGCCCCAAAGTCCAGGTGGGTGATATTCGATTCAGGGGCAACACAGTCTTCTCAGGGCCCAAGCTCGTTCGCGCCATGAAATATTCCCGGCCGACGGGAGCTCCGCCTTGGTTTTACTGGTTCCACAAGACATATGACAAGGACAAAATCCAGGCCGACCTCGAAGAGATTCGAAAGCTTTATCAGGATCACGGGTACTTTGATGTCCAGCCCAATGAACCGCAAGTGAAAATGTTGGACACCGTCAATCGCTGGCCTTTCCTTTTCTACAGCTGGGGGCGGGGTAAAAAAGTAAATATTACCATCCCCATTGAGGAAGGGAGTCAATACCGGCTGGGAAAATTTGTAATTCGTGGCAACAAACTTTTCACGCAGCAAATGCTCGCACCCGTCCTCCAGCTGAAGACGGGTGATGTTTTTGACCTCGGTAAAGTCAGAAAGAGTCTGGAGAATTACACCAAGCTTTACGGCCAGTTCGGCTACATCAATTTCACCGCCAACCCCGACATCGAACCGGACCGGAAGAAGAGAATCATCAACCTGGCGCTGGATTTCGAAGAAGAAAAACAGTTCACCGTCCACCGCATTGAATTCACCGGCAACACGAAGACTCGCGACAAGGTGATCCGGCGCGAGTTGTTGCTCGACGAAGGGAATATTTTCAGCTCAACTTATTGGGACTACAGCATCTTGCGTATCAATCAGCTCGGCTTCTTTGACAATGTAAAGAAAGAGGATTACGAGATTCACCAGAACGCCAAGGACAGCACGGTGGACATCGATCTGAAGGTGAAAGAAAAGGGACATCAATCAATCGGCTTTTCGGGGGGCGTCAGCGGGCTGGCGGGCAATTTCGTGGGATTGAATTATTCCACCAACAATTTTCTCGGCTTGGGAGAAACTTTGAGCATCCAGGCTCAGTGGGGAACTTACCAGAAATCCTACACCTTTGGATTTACCGAGCCGTATTTGTTCGAGCGACCCATCACTTCCGGCTTCACCATATTTAAGAGCGATTACCACTATGACCAGTTGCAACAACTGGCCGCCCAAGCCAACATCAGCCCCGCTGTACTGGCCGCCAGCACGACTTTGGGGCAGTACGCGCAAAATTTCCAACAAAACTCTACTGGATTCTCTGTGTTTGCCAGTTATCCCCTGCGCCGTCGAGCTTTCGCGCGCCTGGGCGTGACCTATAGCTATTCGGTGAGCAGCCTGCAGGCCTTCAATCCCGCGTCCGAGGCTTATTTCCAGGCCATCAACTTCGACGGTCTGGCGGGACCCAACTCCTTGAGCGGCATCACCACCAGCCAGATCATGCCGACCTATATGTACAACACGGTGAATGATACTTTCAATCCCACGGCTGGGAAATACTTGTATGCGGCGCTTTCATTTTCGGGGAGCATCATGGGCGGCAACGTCAATACCATCCGCCCCGTCATCGAAGCGAAGTACTATCATGCGATCAGCCGGGGCAGGACGGAAAAACCGCACGTCGTGGCGATGCACTTTGTGGGTTCGACGGTGACGGGATTCGGTGGCCGGGTGCCCCCGCCTTTTTCGCGATTTTATATGGGGGGCGAGGAAGATCTCCGGGGGTTTGATATCCGAACCATAAGCCCCATCGCTTTTTATCCCTCCATCACTTCGGTCTGCAATCGCGACAACCTGGGAAACATTATTCCCTCCGTGGGCGCCAACGGGCTGAAAAGTGCCGCCTGTGGATCGTTCACATCGTTCCCTTACAACACCCCCATTTTCCCCGGCGGAGATACCCAACTCGTCACCAGTTTTGAATACCGTGTTCCCATCGCCGGACCAGTCATAATGGCTGCTTTTGTCGATGCAGGGACGGATTTCATCTGGCACACGAGTCAACTCAAATTAGCTCCCACCGCCTTGACGAATATCACGTCTGAGTTCCCCTATTTCGTAAACGATGTGCCGACGACTTTAAGACCGATCGGAACCACCAACTTCCGGCCCCGGAGTTCTACCGGGCTGGAATTATCGGCCATACTTCCGATCATCAATGCTCCGGTCAGAGTTTATTATGGGTATAATTGGCTCCGGCTGGACCAGGTCGTGGTTCCTCCGCAGGCACTACCGCCGATAGGGCTTTTTCCTAATCAGGCAACTTATAATTCCGCCCTGCCCTTCTTCGGCGGAATCCGGATCCGCGAGCGAAAAGGCAAAGTGGGATTTACAGTCTCACGCACGTTTTAGAGATGTCGAGTTTGGAGTAAAATGTCAGGCAGGAAACTGCAATTCACCAAAAAGAAGGAGCTGGAATGAAAAACCGAGTATTAACGATCTTTGCTGTGTGTTTAATCTTTGCGGGTCCCTCTCTTTCCCGAGCCCAAAGCCCTTCGGCTGGCGCGGCTTCGGGCAAGATCGGGCTCCTGAATATTCAGGCAGCGATTTTGAACACTGCTGAAGGCAAGAAATCCATGGCCGACCTGGATAAGAAATACCAGCCAAAAAAAGCTGAGCTGCAAAAGATGCAGCAGGATATTCAGGGTCTGGAAGATCAGATCCAGCGGCAGCAGACCGCGGCCAGCGACACGGCCCAGGCCCAACTTACCCGCCAGCTCGATGAAAAGAAGAAGATTTTCACTCGAACGCAACAAGACGCGCAGGATGATTTCACGTCCGACCGCAGCGATGTGGTAAGCCGCATCAGCCAAAAGATGGGTCGCGTGGTTCAGGATTTTGCCGAACAAAACGGCTACGCCGCGATCCTGGATACAGTGGCGCCGGTTTTTTCCAATAACGGACAGATCGGTGATGCCCAGGTTCCGGTTTACTACGCCGGGAAGGACGTCGACATTACCGAAGAAATAGTGAGGCGCTACGACGCCGCCAATCCGGTGGCTGGCGCGGCCAGCGAGCCACCCGCGGCCGCGAAGCCCGCTGCCACGAAGCCTGCTGCCAAGACTCCGGAGAAACCTAAGCCCTAGGCCTCCGTGCCTCTTCTCCAGTTCCGCGGACCATCCCGGCCCACCCGGGATGGTCCTTACATTTCTCCTGCATCCTCGATCCCACCCTTCCATCGAAAGATAAGGTTTCCTTCAAAACCAAACGGAGGTTAATATAGGGCTGCATCCGGGAGGGATATTTAAGCCGGACTCACAGCTTTGAGTCGAGAGCGCCCAAAACACTCCGGCTCCCAAGACCATTCTCAGTGTCCGAATCGGATGATCTGTAATTGGATGTCCAGAAAAGGTTCCCATGGCGATGAAAGTTTTGGTTGTCGATGACGAGCCTCCTATCCTGGAATTTATGAAGTCCAAGCTCGAGCCCTTGGGCTGCGAAGTCTTGACCATGGTGGATAGCCGCCAAGCCGCCGAGCTTGTGGGCACTCAGAAGTTGGATGGCGTCTTCCTCGACGCGGGAATGCCATACATGGACGGGTTCAAGTTGACCGAACTGATCCGGAATTCGAAATCGAACGGCCAGGTTCCGATCGTCATGCTCACGGGAAGAGATGACGCGGAGACGATGCGGCGCGGATTTAAGTCGGGCATATCGTTTTTCCTGGGCAAGCCCATCACCGGCGAACGCCTGGAAAAACTCTTCATGGTCATGCGTGGGGCAATGTTGACCGAAAAAAGGCGTTACACTCGCCTTCCGTTCCACACCACGGTGACCTGTGAATCGAACAAGAAAAGTGTCAAGCTGGATTCCATCAATATCAGCGCCGGCGGAATGTTGCTCGCACCCACGGAGTCTGTGACCGTGGGTCAGGAGTTCGATCTGGAATTTACCTTGCCCCAGGTTCAGGCGCCGCTCAGAGTCCGCGCCAAGGCGCTTCATTTCCACCCTCGCGACGGCGTGGGCATCCAGTTCCTCAATCTTTCCCCGGAAGATAACGCAGCCATTCAGCGCTACATCACCGGCGCGATATGAGGCGTGGGCGCCGTCCTCACTCATCCAAGAACATTCCGGCTGAGGAACCCACCCATTCCAGATCGCGGTTGTAATCCACGCCCATCATTTTGCCGCGGCCCATTCGCACCAGGACGGGGCCGGGGCGCAGGTCATCCACCCAGATGTACATAATGCGCAACTCGGCCTTGGTGGGACCGTGCGGTGTCTCGATCACGGCGGCAAATTCAAGCCGCTCCTGCAAAAGGTATTCGGATTTCCGCGCTTCGGGGATGGCAGCCAGGTCTTCCGGCTTGGGTCCGACGATCACGCCGGTGCCGGCAAAAGAATAGAGGGGCTTCAAGACGTAGTTTGACAAGTCCGCGGGAAGGGATCTCGCTTGGTCCAGGAATTGGGATTGCGGAACGCATGGATGCTTGAGAAAGGGAATGGAGAACTTGGAAATGTGGTAGAACCAATTAGGATGTGCCGCCCACTCGACATCCAGGTCATCCCGAAAATCAAATGCGAGATCAATCTTCTTGCGTACCAGCTCGTCCGCAATGATCCGATTGTATATCCGATGGATCACCGTTCGTTCCCCCTCGCATTCATAATAAAGACGTCGATCGACCTTCTTCACGTCCCGAACGTTGACCGTCTTGATGCCGCATAGACGCTCGGTAAGAAGAAAATCGGGCTGCGTCTTTTGCTCTTGCGGGTCAATTTCAAGCAACACGACGTGCTTCGCCTCGTGGCCGCCGAGTATCGCGCGCCGCAAAAGACGGGCATATTCATCCAAGCCCATGCCACCCAATATATATTTCAGCTGCTTGTCCAAAGCATAGGCGCGGATGTATTGCTGTGCCAACACGGTTTGATAGGCATAGAGACTGGGGAAGCCCTGAATCTCCACCAGCTTGGGCTCGAGATTTCCACTCGCGTTTCGGACCAACCCGAAATCGGCTTGAATGAATTCGGGATGAGATGTCTCATGGGGCACGTTGAATTCGGCCGGAATCGCCCGCGCCGATGCCGCGAGGTATTCTGTATTGTTCAACAACTGTTGCACCAGTTCCATGCCATAGGCCGCCATTTGCTCTAGCAATCGCCGGGGATAAAAGCAGGGAGTTTCGCAATTGCGGAATTTGATGGGGGTTCCACACTCCTCGCGCAGGCCATCGAGAAAGGCGCGATATTTTTGCGGAGTGAAGCTGGCGTTGAATTGCTGGCGTAAGGACGGAACCATCGGTTTTAGATTTTGGATTTTGGGAAATCGATTGAATCAAGTTTCATTGAGGTCGTCAAAAATGCAAGGGTCGCGGCTGTTGCAATAGTTTCAAGCTGAATTTTATCTCCACTGTAAAATCCAGAATCAAAAACAGAACTCACCCTGCCCCATCAATTGCCGTTCATCCACCCAAACGTCAAATCGCGTTCCCACCACGTCAATATGAGTGGAGGCAGTCCAGGTCGCCCCGGTGTAGGCGCCCAGCGGGTCGCCAAAAGCGATGTGAACGCCGGGAAGCTTTTCATCCTGCAAAATATTACCAATCACGCCGCGCACTCCCACGTTGGTTCCAATCGCAAACTCGCCCACGCGATCGCTGTTTTCGTCGGTGTGGGTATAACGCCAGAATTCATCCTCGAGCACTCGATTGCTGCTGTGGGCCTCCACCAGGCGGTTGGCAGCGAGACGCAGGGTGAGCGGCGCGTGGCCGAGGTCGCCGAACTTCGCACACAAGTAATCGCCCACCACGCCATCCACAACAAAAGTGCCCTCCACATTTTCGGGGGCCGTGAAAACTTCCCCCCCCGGCAGGTTCCCCCAAGTTTCAGGGCTGATGATTCCACTGGTCTTCAGCCAGTGATAGGCGGGATTGAATCGCGCCGCCAGGTCCGTGCCGGCGGCAGACTTCACGATGATGTCGCGGCACGATTTCACAATTTCCCAAACCCGCCTGCTGATTTCGTCAACCTTCAGGAAATCCGCGCGCATGCCTTCCACCATGATCTGCTTGGTAATGTTCACCATGTGGGCGTGACGAATTTTCCGTTTGACCGCGACTTCCGTGATTTGTTTGCGCGACTGGAGCTCGTGGGGCTGAGTCAAAATCGCAAAGATGCTCACCTGGCTGGTCTCAAGATCATCGAGGATAGTTTGTGGCGTTGATTTCAGGGGGCGGGTCGTCAGCTGTTCCAACTCCCAAACATGGTAGCGGGCGCCCACCGACTCAATTTCGTGCGCCAGGCTGGCGGCAATATAGCGCGAAGCAACATCCGATATGAGCGTGACTTTTTCCGTCGCCTGAATGCGTAAACAGACCCTTACCGCGTTACGCGCGCCTTCGGCAAGCTCAGGGTCCAATGCGATGGCAGTAAGAGTCCTGTTCATATCTTCGCCCGATTCTCCGCCGGTTCTGTTTCCTGAAGACCGGCTTCCGTCTCTTCCATGATGTAATCCACCACTTTCTTCAAATCCTGGGTTTCCTGGAAAACCTGCAATTGCCGGTCCGCCCCGGCTCCGAATTTCAAAATTTCGTGGATATATTCTAGTTCCTGGCGCGAATCAAGCTCGTCCACGACGTCGTCAATAAAGGCGAGATATTCCATGACCAGGTCGCGCACGGGAACTTCCGTTTGTTTTCCGAAATCGATCAACTTGCCCTCCAGGCCATAGCGCGAGGCCCGCCACTTATTCTCCATAATGAGCGCCCGGCGATAAAGCCGGAAGCCCTGGTTGGCGGTATAAAGTTTGTATAGCTTGGCCACCGTGGCCTGGATCAGCGCCGCCAGGGCGATGGATTCTTCCACGCGCATGGGAATGTCGCAAATTCGGAATTCCAGGGTGTTGAAAAACGGATGCGGGCGAATGTCCCACCAGATTTTTTTGGCGTTATCGATACAATTAGTTTTGACCAAAAGCTGGATGAAACTTTCGTATTCGCCCCAACTCGGAAAATAGTCCGGAATATTAGTGCGAGGGAACTTATCAAAAACCTTGCAACGATACGATTTGAGCCCTGTATTCATCCCCACCCAAAAAGGGGAATTGGTGGATAGAGCAAGGATGTGCGGAAGAAAGTAGCGCGCCGCGTTCATCAGGTGAATGGCCGCTTCCCGGTCTTCAACACCGATATGGACGTGCAGTCCAAAGATCAGGTTGGCGCGTGCCACCAGTTGCAAATCTTCAACAATGGTCCGGTAGCGGGCATCGGGATAAATTTCCTGGTGGCGCCAGTCGGCAAAAGGGTGGGTGCCCGCGGCGGCCAGTCGCAGTCCGTTCTCGCGGGCCAGGCCAATCATGTGCCGTCGCAGTTTCTTTAATTCCTCTTTGGCGGCCTTGATGTTGCGGCAAACGACGGTGCCCACCTCCACCACCGACTGGTGCATTTCCGGCTTGATGCTCTCCCGCAACTGGAGCTTGCCCTTTTCGATGATCTCGGCCTGAATGTGGGAGCGCAAGTCCCGCGTGACCGGATCGATGGTCATATATTCTTCTTCAATGCCAATCGATAAAGACAAACTCATCCGGGACTCCTGACTCGCTAAAGCCCAAACAACTCAGCTACGTCCAAGGCGCGGAGACATCGCAGCGCTGAGTCCGCACCTTGGGTTATCACTTACCCTTCACCGTTTCGATTTCGGTTTTCCTCCGGTCAAAAAGGAAGACCAATGGTAGTGGCTGGCAGGCTTCTCATCGCTTAATGCTTTTTTTACCGCCAACTCCGCCACCGCGTTGACGATCCATTCAAAGTTCTGAGGCCCCACCGAATGATAGTCCGCATCAGGGGCGGGATTCAGAAAGTCGATTGCATAAGGCGTGCCATTTTGCAGGGCGAATTCCACTGTGTTCAGATCGTAGCCAAGCGCCCGGCAAAGCTTGAGGGCATCATCAGCAATTCTTTTGGCCTTCTTCCCATCGAGCGGGGGAGCGTCTTTCACATAGCGCTCCGCGTGCGGCCGCCGCGGGTCGTACGCCATCACGTGGACCTTTTCCTGCCCCACCACATAGCACCGGTAATATTCATCAAAGTCGATGGCTTGTTGGAGGGTCATGCACAAATCCCCCGTTCCATCGTAGCAGGAAAAAAATTCCTCGGGCGTGTGAACGTGAAAGACGTTCTTCCACCCGCCACCGCTAAAGGGCTTAAGAAAGGCTGGGAAACCCACATACTTGAAAATCTCCTCCCAATTCAGCGGATAGATGAGATTGCGCATGGAGCGGTCGGTGGTGCCGGGAGGGTTTTGCTTGTGGGGCAAAATTACGGTGCGCGGCACGGCCACCCCGATCCGCGAGGCGAGCGCGTAATTAAAAAACTTGTCGTCCGCTCCCCACCAGAAAGGATTGTTGATCACGATCGTGCCGCCGAGGGCGGCGTTCTTGAGCCAGGCGCGATAGAAGGCGATGTCGTGTGAAATGCGGTCAATGATCACGCGATAGCCGCTCGGCTCCGCCATTTTCACGCCGCCGATTTTCACGAATTCCGCCGTGACGCCTTTCGCCTTCATATCGTTTATTCTCGCCACCACCGCCCCGGGAAAGGTGTCCTCCATTCCGAAGATGATGCCGATTTTGTTCATTTTCGCCTCCCAGGCCGGAGCTATCCGAAGAAGGTGCGAGCCATGCTTTGCCACCAGGGCCAATCGTGGGCGGCGCCGTCGCCCCACACGTCCAAATTGTGAGGAATCTGTCTTGAATCCATAATGCGGCCGAGCCTGAGGTTTTCCTCCAGGCAGATGTCGCGCTCCCCCGCCGCCATGACCAGTCGCGTCGTGGTGCGGTAACTGCCCAGGTACCACTCATCACTCAAATTGGGAAGGTAATCCGGCGGGCAGTTGTAATAGCAATTATCGTCATAGTATCCGTCCAGGAATTGATGAATATCGAATGCCCCGCCCATGCTCACGGCGTGGGTGACCAAATCGGGATGCCGCAAGGCGAAATTCATCGTGTGGTAGCCGCCAAAGCTGCAACCCGTCAAGGCCAGGCGCGGGTCAGGGTTGCGCGAGCGGATGAATGGAATGACTTCCTGGAGAAGGTAATTCTCATATTGCAGATGGCGCAAGACTCTGTCGCGCGGGTGAATTTGTTTGTTGTACCAGCTTTCCGCATCCACGCTATCAGCGCAATAAGCCTGCACCGTTCCGCTCTCCAGTGGTTTGGCCAGGGCCGCGATCATGCCCCTGTCTTCATAATCATAAAACCTTCCTTTGGACGTGGGAAAGACCAGGATGGGCGTTCCCCCTTGCCCGAACACAAGCATTTCCATGTCGCGATGCAGCGCGGGGCTATGCCAACTGTGATATTCGCGGTTCATACTTGGTAAGTCACAAGAAGCGTCTTCCGCCAGGCGCCGTCACTTGGTTTAGCCTGCTCATGGCGGCCTGCCAGCCTGCACTCCGGGGAATCATACTCTGTGGGGGCTTTCGAATCAATTCCGGGTGCGGGTGGGCAGTGGTGTCATTTGCCCGCCGTGGGAGCTCCCGCGCGCCGTCATTCCCGCGAAGGCGGAATCTAGCGCCGCCAGGCGACCTCGTTTCCAATGAATTAGGAAAAAGGATTCCCGCTTTCGCGGGAAAGACTGCTTATCGGAGCGTCCGTGTTTGGCAAATGACGTCAATACCTGCGGGCGCGACCTGGGAGTGCGGTTAGGCGCCCACTTGCCTCCGATCCTGAAATTTTCCACTTCGTGCTAAATTGGAGATGCGTGCCAGGTATGCCCACAGGGGAGGAGAGCATGTCTATTCAAAAATCCATCCATTCGGCTGCGCCATTTATACGCTCTGTTCTGCGGGTGGTCGCGTCTTTATTGTTCCTCTGCCACGGACTCCAAAAACTCAACACTTTTTATACGGGCGGGCACTTGTCCCTTCTCTTTTCCGCAGCGTGCGTTATTGAAGTCCTGGGAGGACTCCTGATGTTGATTGGTCTCTTGACTTCGCCGGTGGCTCTTATACTTGCCCTGGAAATGGCCTCCGCATACTTCCTGCGGCATTTTCCCCGGGGCAGGCTCCCTCTTAATAATGGCGGAGAGCTAGCCGTTCTCTATTGTTTCATCTGGCTCTATTTTCTCGCCGCCGGCCCTGGCCCGGCGAGCGCCGACTCCCTCATCCGGAAAAAGCAGGGTTGACTCGCGCAGCGCTCATCATTAGGGTTTTCGTTTCAAGCACCTCATCCTTTTGGTATACTTGGCCATCCACTGAAAAATGCACTCTTTGGAGGAAGGCGAATGATCCGTCGTGTCGCGATTTTGTGTGTTGCCCTGGTCCTGGCGGGACCAGCTGTAGTTTCTGGACAGGATCCATCTCCGCTCAAGTACGATGCGAAAGCTGGGACAACTCCGCTTCGCAACCTGACGGTTGACGACTTTTTCGGACTCAAGGACGTCGAGGACCCCCAACTAAGTCCGGAGAGCAAGTGGGTTGCCTACACCGTGTCGATCCACGACCTGAAGGAAGATAAGACGAAGAGCCAGGTCTGGATGGTTTCAACCTCGGGCGGTGAGGCTGTGCCCATGACCGAAAAAACCGCCTCCTCGTCACACCCCCGTTGGAGTCCGGACGGAAAATATCTCGCTTTTCTCTCGGCGCGTAATGAAGGCAAGAGCCAGGTTTGGATGCTGAATCGCAACGGTGGCGAAGCTCAACAAGTAACCGAAACGATTCAGGACGTGGATGATTTTGAATGGTCACCAGCAGGCGATAAGGTAGTGCTGGTGCTCCGCGACCCCTCTCCGGAGGATATTGCCGCCGCAAAGGAGAAGGAGATCGGCATTGAAAAACCGAAACCCAAAACCCCGGCGCCTCACGTGATTGACCGGTTGCAATTCAAACGCGACGAAGAGGGTTATTTGGACAGGCGGCGCGCGCACCTCTATGTGCTCGACATGGCTACGCGCAAAATGACTCAAGTCACCTCCGGCGACTATGATGACGCTGAGCCCGCCTGGTCGCCCGACGAACGCTTTCTCGCCTTTGCGAGCAACCGTACTGAGGAGCCGGACCTCAACTTCAATTCGGATATCTGGGTGGTGGCGGCCGACAATCCTGACGCGGGCAAAACCCTCCTGCGCTTGACCTCCAATCCAGGCGCGGACGTTTCGCCGGCCTGGAGCCCGGACGGCAAGTGGGTGGCCTACGTCAGTCAGATTGACGTGAAAGCATTCGATTATGGTACACGCCACTTGGCCGTTGTCCCGGCCGCCGGCGGAAAAGAAGAAATTTTGACTCAGACGTATGACCGCAACGTGATCAAGCCGCGGTTTTCATCGGAGGGCCAGTCGATTTATTTCATGGCCGAAGATGATGGGGCGCAACCGCTGAGTCAAATTCCAGCGGGTGGCGGGGCGGTGAAGCGCATTCTGTCCGGACGCGTGAATGTCAGCGCATTTTCAATTGGGAAAGAGGGCAAGTTGGCGGTGCTGCTGGGGGATCCAACCCGGCCATACGAGGTGGCGCTGGTGGAGAATGGCGCTCCCCGGCGGCTGACCGCCACCAACGATGCCTTGCTGGCTCAAATTCGTCTGGGCGGCGTGGAATACGTTCACTTCAAGAGTAAAGACGGCACTGAGTTGGCAGGCTATCTTTACAAACCTCCGGCCTACAATTCTGAACTGCGTTATCCCACCCTTCTGCGAATCCACGGCGGACCGCAGTCGCAATACGACTCGGAGTTTAATTTTCAAGCGCATCTTTTTGCCGCCAATGGCTATGTGGTGCTAACGCCCAATCCGCGTGGTTCGACAGGCTATGGGCAGAAGTTCTGCCAGGCGATTTTTGCCGACTGGGGCAATAAGGATTATGAGGATGTAATGGCGGAGGTGGATTACGCCATCGCCCAGGGCGTTGCCGACCCGGCCAGGCTGGGCGTGGGCGGATGGTCCTATGGCGGCATTCTCACCGATCACGTGCTGATCCGCACTGACAGGTTTAAAGCCGCGATTTCGGGGGCAAGCGAATTCCTCTATATCGCGAATTACGGACACGACCATTATCAACGCGAATGGGAATATGAGTTGGGCCCACCCTGGAAAAATCGAGCAGCGTGGGAAAAAATCTCCCCGTTTAATTCCGTGGAGAAAATTGTGACGCCAACTTTGGTGATGGGGGGCGACACGGACTGGAACGTCCCGGTAAATAATTCGGAGCTGCTTTACCAGTCTTTGAAGCGATTGGGAAGAACCACCCAGCTTGTGGTTTATCCCGGCGAGCCCCACGGCCTGAATAAGCCGACGCATTTGAAAGACCGCATGGAGCGTTATCTCGCCTGGTATGGCCAGTATGTGAAGGGAGAGACGGCGGCCGCGCCGCCCCCCACGGCCAAATGAATCGAGTTGCCCGATAGTGGCGGAATTATCGAAGCAGGGTGCGCCGGAGCCTGCGACGCCGGACCTTAAAGTTTCTTCGCGCGCAGAAATTCACTTACCACTTGTTTGACCCCGCGATGCTCGCCATCAACCGCGTAATTCAGGCGGCGCATTTCGTCCTCGGAAATTTTTCCGCCCAGTTCTCGCAAAGCATCGCGCAATGCGGGGAACCTTTTTAAAGTATCCTCGCGAATCACGGGTACCGCGTCATAGGGCGGGAAATAGTGGCGATCGTCTTCGAGCACGACGAAACCGAGTGCCGAGATCACGCCATCGGTTGAGTTGCCCGCTACAATGTCCACCTGTTTCTCCTGGAGAGCGCGATAAATCAGGCCCAACTCCATCGTCCGTGGTGGCCCGGAAAATTGCAGGTGATAAGCCTCCGCTAAGCCGCGAAAGCCGTCAGGCCGCTCCATAAATTCATACCCAAATCCTGCCCGCCAACGGGGCGCGATGGACGCAACGTCGGAGATCGTTTTTAGTTTTTGGTTTCGAGCGTCTTCGCCACGAATCACCATCGCAAAGGTATTGTTGAATCCGAGCGGCTCTGTCACCTCCAAACCAAACCGGCCGGCGTAATCGCGCTTCACGCGCGCGTATACTTCCGCCGCGCCGCCGGAGGGCGATTCTCCAAGGATGGCGGTGAGTGCTGTGCCCGTATACTCAACGTATAGATCGATGGCTCCGGATAGGATAGCCTGCTGGCAGATGAGGGTTCCGCCAAGATTCTCGCGCTGCTCCACTTCAATCCCGGTGTGGGCGTGAATGACTTGGGCCAGCAATTCTGCCAGAACAATTTGTTCGGTGAAATTCTTCGAACCAATCACAATCCGCCCCGCGCGTTGCCGGTTGGAGCACGCGGGAAGCAACGCAATCAGGGCCAGAAGTAGAGTAGCGCGGCGCCGCATTTCACCTCACCGCCAACCGTTTTTCCGCCCAACCCAGGCTGAAATCCGCCAGCACGGCCAAAAGTGCGGCCGGAATCGCACCGGCAAGAATCACTTGGTTGTCCACCATCGCTACTCCCCGAAAAATGTAAGTGCCGAGACCTCCCCCTCCAATGGCTGCGGCGATGGTGGCCACGCCCACTGAAATCACTGTGGCCACACGAACTCCCGCCAGTATCACCGAGAGAGAGAGCGGAATCTCGACTTGGCGCAGGATTTGCCCGTCCGTCATTCCCATTCCTCGCGCCACTTCCACCACCGCCCGATCTACCCCGGTAATCCCAGCATAAGTATTACGCAGAATGGGAAGTAGAGCATAGAGGGTGAGTGCGACAATGGCTGAGCGGCTGCCGATGCCTCCGATCAGCGGCACGGGAATCAGGAAACCCAAGAGGGCCAGGCTGGGGACGGTCTGGATGATATTTGCTGCGCCCATCACCCAGCGTTTGAGCGATGCGTGGCGGGTGAGCGCGATGCCCACAGGAATTCCGATGCCAGTGGCAAGGATCATGGAAACAGCGACCAATTCCAGGTGCTCTACGGTCAATTGAAGAACTTCCCCACGGTTTTGGATGATGAAATCCAGCAGCTCCACTAGCCACCTCCCTCAGGAGAACAGTAGGCAGAAGGCAGAGGGCGTAGGCAAAAGGCGTGTTGGAATGCGCAGGAACAATCAGGAAAAGTTCTCCTCCAACAACGGTCCGCCACTTCCTTTCTTTTGCCCGCCATCTTCCTTCTGCCTTCTGCCTCCTGCTTTCTGCTTTCTACCTTTCTATCGACTCCACAAATGCTTTGGCTTCCGGGTCCGAGGCGCGCAAAAACTCCTCCGGTGAATATATCCCTGCCAGTCGTCCGGCGGCCAACAGAGCGATGCGCGAACCAATTCGCAATGCTTCATTGATATCGTGCGTGACAAACACGATGGTCTTCTTCAACCGCTCCTGGAGCCGGCTGAATTCGCGCTGCATCTCGGCACGGGTCACCGGGTCGAGCGCTCCAAAGGGTTCGTCCATAAGCAACACGGGCGGGTCCGCGGCCAACGCTCGCGCCACGCCCACGCGCTGCCGTTGTCCACCGGATAACTCGTGCGGACGGCGGGTGGCATATTGTTCCGGGTCCAGGTCAACCAGTCGAAGCAATTCAAATACGCGGGCGCGGATGCGGTCCGCCTCCCAACCTTCGAGAGCGGGCACAAGACCAACGTTGCGCTCCACCGTAAAGTGGGGGAAGAGCCCAACTTCCTGAATGACATAACCGATGCGTCGTCGCAAGCGAATGGGATCCCAATTCGCAGTCGCCAGCCCCTCCACCAGAACTTCGCCTTCCGTCGGCAGCAGGAGTCGATTGACGAGCTTCAGCGTGGTCGTCTTCCCCGAGCCGCTGCGCCCCAGCAACACGAGGGTTTCCCCCTGCTGAATTTGCATATTCAAGGCAGTGAGCAGGGCGCGGCCGCCATTCAGCTTATATCCGGCCTCTTTAAACTCAATCATGGGCTGTTGCGGGAAAGACTTTTCCATTGTTTAATCGGCAAGATTCGGATCATTAGTTTATGGTCAGATCAGTCTTATCTCGGGGGGGCTGACATTTGCTTAGACGCCCAATGCTATCCCCCAGAGCAAAGAATTAATAGTAAGAATTCGTAGAACGATTCACCGAATTAAACATCTGTAATTGTATGGGTGAAACCATATTGAAAGTAGGTCCTTATGCCGATAACCGCCAGAAATTGGTGGCCAGGCTAAAATCCGCCCGCGCCCGAACCGATGAGCTCTTTCAATTTGTCAGGCCGGAAGCGCTCTACGACCGTCCGATTCCCGAGCGCCATCGGATTATTTTTTATCTGGGCCATTTCGAGGCGTTTGATTGGAACTTGCTCGGCCGTGAAGCTCTGGGCTTGAAATCCTTTCACCAGCAATTTGACCGATTGTTTGCCTTTGGAATCGATCCCACCGATGGCGGATTGCCAAGCGACCAACCCGCGGATTGGCCGGCGAAGCATGAAATTGATAATTATAATGCGCGCACGCGCCAAACCATTGATGCCGCGATCGAGCGCTCTTCATTCGCCGACCTCAATCAGCCCTTGTCCCAAAACGGGCTGGCACTTCAAGTGGCCATTGAGCATCGGTTGATGCACGCCGAAACTCTCGCATATATGCTGCACCAGTTGCCACTCGAACGCAAATTCCTCGAGACTCCCCGGCCCATGCCCGCTGCCGCTGCAATCACTCCCCGGATGATTCAAATCCCGGCGGGAATTGCGACACTCGGCTTGGCGCGCGATTCAGGCGGCGAATTTGGGTGGGACAACGAATTTGATGAGCACACGGTCGCCGTCCCCGAATTTGCCATCGACGCTTACAACGTGACCAACAAGGAGTATCTGGACTTCATACTCTCCGGGGGATATGACCATCGGGATATCTGGGACGAGAGAGGCTGGGAATGGCGAGTCAAAAATGGTATCTATCACCCGGCCTTCTGGGTTCGACGCCATGAGGCATGGTATCAGCGGACGATGTTCGCGGAAATCTCACTGCCTCTGCACTGGCCAGTCTACGTGAGTCACGCGGAGGCTTCGGCTTACCTTCGTTGGAGAGGCAAGGCCCTCCCCACCGAATCCCAGTTTCATCGCGCAGCCTCCGGAACGCCCGAAGGGGCCGAACGCGCCTTCCCATGGGGTGATGCCGCTCCGGATTCGCACTACGGTAATTTTGATTTTCAGAGTTGGGACCCGGTTCCTGTGGGTGCGCATCCTGAAGGCGCCAGTGCGTTCGGAGTGGCCGACTTGGTTGGAAATGGATGGGAATGGACCTCGACTCCTTTCGCGGCTTTCACCGGTTTTCAGCCTTTCCCGTTTTATTCGGGATATTCTGCGGACTTTTTTGATGGCAAGCATTTTGTGATGAAGGGCGGCTCCGCGCGCACTGCTGCTTGCATGCTGCGGCGCTCCTTCCGCAACTGGTTCCAGCCCAATTATCCGTTTATATACGCGAAATTCCGTGGTGTCGCCCAAGTTTGAGACTTTTTTGAGGAGACAAAATGATCACCCAGGGAATCATCGAATTCTCGATCGCAGACTTTGCCCATGACATTCGTGCGGGATTAAGCAAGAAAGGCCAGAAGGAATTACCTTCGAAATATCTTTATGATGACATAGGTTCAGCACTATTCGATGCGATTTGCCTCCTCCCCGAGTATGGACTCACGCGCGCCGATGAGCGGATTTTGCGGGATCACGCGCAAGCCATCGTGGACCGCGTTCCAAGTCCGGTGGTGGTGGCGGAGTTGGGTAGCGGCAATGCGCGCAAGACGCGCTGGCTGCTTGAGGCCTTTTGCCGGCGGCAGCCCACCACCTATTACCCGATTGAAATCTCCCGGTCAGCGCTGGCAACGGCAAAACTGCGGCTACAACAGATCGATTGCATCAGCATAGTTGGATTCGAAAAAGAGTACCTGGACGGGTTGCTGGCCGTCGCCGCCCGCCGGCCCGATGGTTATCGCATTCTGGTTCTGTTTCTCGGCAGCACCATAGGGAATTTCGATCGCCCCGCCGCAGTGCGATTCTTGCAGGAGATACGCCACATCTTGAAGCCGGGTGACGTGATGCTCCTCTCAACCGACCTGGAGAAATCCGTTTCCCAATTAGTTCAGGCTTACGACGATCCGCTGGGCGTTACGGCGGCGTTCAATCTTAATCTTCTCGCCCGCATCAATCGCGAGCTCGACGCGGATTTTAATCTGCGACATTTCGAACATATGGTTCGCTTCGATCACGCTGAAAGGCGGATTGAAATGCACTTGCGTTCAACCCGCGCCCAGACTGTCTCCATCACCAAAGCCGGCCTGTCCGTCCATTTGCGCAAGGGTGAAACCATTTGGACAGAGAGCAGCCACAAATACACTTTGAAAGAAGTATCTGCGATCGCGGCCCAGTCCGGTTTCAAGTGCGACGCGCAATGGGCGGATAGTGAGTGGCCCTTTGTGGAGAGTCTCTTGATCGCGGAGTAGTAATTGAGGTTTGAGAGGTAAAAACAGAATCCTCACCTTCACCACCCCGGCGCTGGGCGCGCCACCCCTCCTCATTTGAGGAGGGGATCGTTAGTTTAAATTCCCCTCCTGTTTTTGGTTTTAGCTCCCCTCCTGATTCAGGAGGGGAAGTCCGTCGGCCGACGGACGGGGTGGTTATTGCGCCGGGGTGGTTATTCCTCCGACGCTGCCAGCGACTTCACCCGCGATTCCAGGTCGCGTGCGATCGATTCCGGCTCGGCAGCTCGATCGATTTGAATGGGCGCGCCAAACGTGACGGTAACCGCACCCGGACGCGCCATCCGTTTGCCGGCTCGCTTGAGCTCAAAGAGCCCGTCAATGCGGATGGGAAGCACGGGCAAATCCAATCGCTTAGCCAGAAGCCCAATCCCGGCGCGAAAGGGCGACATCTTCCCGGTCATTGTTCGCCGGCCCTCGGGGAAAACGACCACACTGTAGCCCCGGTCCGCTGACTCCCCCGCAAACGCAAAGGCCCTCCGAAAGCCAGTCTGTTGGGGCAATGGAAACACGTTAAATAAGGCCACCACCAAAAAGTAATCAATTCGGTCAAGCCAGCGGCTGAATATTCCCGCTGTCGAAGGTGGATGGCGCATGGCGCGCAATCGCTCGCCGAGCATGGCCACGGCAACCCGGTGGCGAAATCGCGGGGGCAGCGCTGCCAGAATAAAACCTATATCGACATAGGTGACGTGATTGGAGACGATCAGCAGCGGTCCGCGCACTCCATTCAAGTTTCCCTTGCCCACAACCCGGGGATAGCCGAGCAACAAGGTTGCGGGCCAGGACAAGCAATAATAGACCACCAATCGAATCCAGGTAACAGGCCATCGTTGGGTCCAGCGTGGAAAATGATATTTAGGTTCGGACGCCGCAGGCTGTTGGAGCATCTTCTCCAAATCGCCTACGGTCGAGGCTGCGCCAAATTCGCTTTCGTCGATTTCCACCTGGTAGCGGTCTTCGAGGGCACTTAGCAATTCCACCCGGTCGATTGAGCTGAGATTTAAATCAACCGCAAGGTTGGCGCCGTCCGGCAAACGCGCCGTTTTCTTGCCAGTGATGCGTCCAATCAATGAGGCGAGCGTGCCGTGGTTATGCAAAGTTTGCCTCGATGCTTCACTCTGCTCGCCAAGTTGGGCTTGCACGAATTGCCGGATGAGCTGGGCGCGGGGCTTTTGGGTGGAGGTGCGAGGAAAGTCATCGTCGGGCCAGACGAGCCAACGGTGTATTCGTTGAAACCCGGCGAGCAAGTTGTTGGCGCGCTGCACTGTGGATTCAGGATCGACGCTGCCGTATCGCAGGATCAATACCGCGCAGGGCTCTGCATTGCCTCCACGCGCCGCTCCCACTACCACACAATCCCGAACCTCGGGCTGGCGACGCAAAGCAGCCTCCAGGTCGGCGGGATAAACCTTCATTCCTTCCGGGGTTACGATCACATCTTTCTTGCGCCCTTTAAAATATAGACTCCCTTCCTGGTCCAATTCTCCCAAATCGCCGGTGTGAAACCACCCGTCGTAAATTCCTGCCTTACCTTCCGCCGGCTTCGATTCGTTGCCTTGCCAAAAACGGGATGCAATATTCTCGCCCCGAACCAGGATTTCCCCGTCGGCGCTCAGTTTCATTTCCACTCCCGGGATTAATTTTCCGATCGAGCCTTGGCTTAAACGGAAGGGATGGTTAACGCTCACCAGCGAAGTCGTTTCCGTCATGCCGTAACCTTGAATTACAGCGAAGCCCATCCGCCGCCAAAAGACCTCAATTTCTGGGTCGAGCGCCGCCCCGCCGGATATGAATGCCATAAATTTCCAGCCGAATTGGCGGTGAACTTTCCGGAAGCGCCACCAGCGCCTGAGGAAACGCAAGTTTTCGGAGGCTTGCAGCCGGCGCCGGAAATCATCCAAACGCCCTGCGATTTCAAAATCGCGCTCGACCTTTTCCTTGAGCGATTGAAGCAGGCGGGGCACGGCCACCAGCACCGACACTCTCTGATCTTTAATGGTGCGCATGATTTCCGACGGGTTTAGCGAGTCGTGGAAAATCACCGTGCCGCCCAGCAAGGGCGGCACAAACATTCCCATGAATTGGCCGAAAACGTGGCTGAGCGGGACCAGATTCAAGAACCGGAGGGGATGAAGGAGCCGTTCCGCTTTGAGATATTTCTTTATTTCGTGTTCAAGCGGCTCCAGATTGGCAAGCACGTTTCCGTGCGAAATCACCACTCCGCGTGGGTCGAAGGTGGTTCCTGAAGTGAAAACAATCTCGAGCGTGTCATCGCGCTGCAATTCCGGCGCCGGAAAGGGAGCGGCGGAGTGACGGGAAACTGACTCGCGCAAGCTGTCAAGAAACAAAACGGGCAACGCAAGGCCGGCCCAGTCCACCTCCCGCGAGCAAACCAGCAGTTTGGTTTCGACTTCCTTGGAAACCCGCTGCGCGAAGTCCGGCGCGGCGATGAAATCCACCGGAACAGCCACTGCGCCGCACAAGGCGCAGCCCCAAAACGCGATGACCCATTCCGCACAGTTTTCGCCCCAGATTAGGACACGATCGCCCAGGGCAATTCCCCGCTCTTCCAGCTCGCGCGCAAATTGTCTGACAGTTTCTGCGATCTGGCTGTAGGACCACCGAACGGTCCGGTATCCGCGCCGGTGGACAAAGGCAGTCTCCATTCCCCGTTTGTGAAAGTCGTCGAGATGCTCGATGAGTGAGCTTCGCGGCATGGGTGTTTAAGGCGTTCCCCCTCAGGTTCTACGACGGGCTGATTCATAATGTCACAGTTTGTTTCGGCAAGGCGGGCAAAAGGAGAAGAGCAATTCGCATTGAATAGCGCTCGGCGGGAATGGATGGAGGCAGCATCTTCAACGCGAGCTTCCGCGGAAAAAACCAGACCAAACCTTATTGACAGCTTTCTATTCGCTCAAAATGAAATTAACAGTAATGTCTGTCACCACCTCCACCGGCTCTCCATTCAGCAGTGTGGGTTGGTAGCGCCATCGAGAAACTGCATCCACCGCTGCCCGGATTAAAAGCGGTGATCCTGAGATGACCTTCAACTCCTGGATTGTCCCATCCTTGCCGATGATAGCCTTCAATTCAACCTCGCCTTGGGTGCGCGTGATCCTCGCCATTTGGGGATACTCAGGTTTCGGGCCAAATATCAATTTGGCTTCTTGCACGCTGGTAGGCCTGTAAACACGTATGGGGGTCGGTGACTTGACCACGGGCTTGAGTGGCTGCGGCATGACTGAACCGATCGGCGATCCAAAGGGATCGCCAATTGGTCCGGGCTCTAACGGTAGCCCCATGGTGCCAGGGCCACCAGGATTCTCAGTGGCATTACCGGTTTCCGTTTCATCGTTGGGGAGTTTGAAAGGCTGCGGGAAAATAAATTGGACGTTTGTGTCGAAGCGAACCGGGGTGTGAATTATGGGCTTCACATTCGGATTACCCGTATGAGTCCCCAAGGGCGGCGGCGGAATCGTCGTCAGGCTCCATCTTGAATCAGGCAACGCCTGCGTGTAGATAAGCGGCACCAACAACAGCACACACACCACAATGCCTTCCAACATGTATGCGATGGGCAACGCCGCCCGTTTCCAGTCTCCCGTTTTGTAGGCTGAGTAGACCAGGTAGGCTACAAACCCGGCGACGTTTAACACCAGCAAGACGATGGACCATCTCCAGGCGTTTAGCCCAAGGTGACGCGCGTCCGCAAGAACGTACCAGAGCATCAACTCGTACAGCATGGCTGCGATGCCAAGTAAAAGAGATTCGAACAACCGTGCCTTGGAAGAAGGGCTGAACATCAATGGTAAGAGGAGATAACTTGCGATTCCGCTCATCACCCCAACACCGAAAGCCCCCACCCAATGCCGCCATTCAAGCACGGGCACGCGTTCCGGAGACGAATCAAGGAGATTGGCGTCAAACATGGTTCCACCTCGTCTTGGCGCCGGCACACCGCGAATTGTGCCGTTTCGCCTTCAATTCCTACGGCTCGCATCTTGCCTTTCGCTATTATTGACACCACAACCCTTTCACTTGTTCCAATTATTTAGTCTTGCTGGCGCCATCCCAAAGCACGTCAGGATTCCGGGGTACGAGCGCAACGCCGGGTAGTGTCCGGGCTTGCATTGCTGGGAGCGCGGGCGTCTCGCCCGCTCTTTCCTAATCATCAAATTGCGGGCGAGACGCCCGCGCTCCCAGGGGATTTAGGACACTTCGCAACGTTTCAATTCCTTGTTGGGCAGACGTGCGCTCTCGCGATACAATGCAAGTCCCGAAAAGGAGATTCCGAAGATGAAAATCAGTTGCTGCTGGCTATACGCCATTACGAAATATGGATATCCGCCCTCCATTGAACAAACCTTTAAAGTCTTGGGCGAAATGAAGAGCCTGGGGTTCGAGTTTGTGGAACTCGAGGGAGTGCGGCGGGAAAACCTGCTGGCCGTTTACGAAAAGCGGCATGAGCTCAAAAAGTTTTGCGAGGGCGAGGGCCTGAAAGTTATTAATTTCTGCCCCGTGCTTCCCCAATCGGTCAGCCTGGATCGCAAGGAGCGCGAGGAGTCCTGGGAGCTGTTCAAGCGGGGCATCGAGATTGCGAAGTTTTTCGATTGCGCCACCATCCAAGCGGACAGTTTCACGCCACCCCTGCGTTTTCGCGGCGATTCTCCCTATAAGGAAAGCATCAGCTACGGAAAACAGTTTAGCGTAGAAGTGGATCCGTCATTTCAATGGCAAAGACAATGGGGGGCGATGGTGGAGAGCTTCAGCTTTTTCACCCAGGAAGCGAAAAAGGCCAATTTGCGTTTCTGCGTGGAGCCGCGCGTGGGCGAACTCTTAAGCAATACCGACGCCATCCTTCGGATGATGGACGCTGTGGGCGATGACAATTTTGGCGCGGTCCTCGACACCGCCCATCAGAACGCGCAGAAGGAAATTCTGGCGCTCAGCGTGGAGAAACTCGGCAGCCGGATTTTCTACGTCCACGCCGCCGACAATGACGGCCGGGTGAACGATCACGTGGCCGCGGGACGGGGCACGGTGGATTGGGACGGCGTTTTCCAGGGCCTGAAAAAACATAAGTTCTCCGGCTACCTGGCGGTGGACGTGGGCATGGTCTCCGACATCGACGCCCAGTATTTGGAGTCAGCTAAATTCTTGCAGAGGATGGCCGCAAAGCACGGCCTTTAGTTTGGGCGTGAGGTTGAAATTAGTTGGCCTTGAGCGATTGCCGCGGCTATCCGCGCATTCTTCTCAAGATTGGCGGGCGACGCGGCCCACGGTTTCGCCGGGAAGGACATCCGCAAAATAAAACCCGTCGCGTTCGACGACCTCGCCAACCGTGGCCGCAATAGGCCTGCGAAACATCGGGCCTTGGTAGGCAAAAGTGTGGAATTCGCCTTTCTCCCCGCACGGGTCGACCGCCGCTGGCAGTTCTGCTAGTAACGTGGAATCAAAAACGCGTCCAGCAAACTTTGGATCCAGTTGTTTGGGATCGACACAAGTCAAATAGGCTTTCAATCCCGCCCCAACCATCTCCCTGGCGAGGCGCACGGTGTCAATTCCCCAGATTGGAAACAGTGGCTTCATGCCGCACGCGGCGAGCTTCTCCTCCCGGTATTTACGAATGTCCTCTAGAAACAAATCCCCAAAGACCATGTGGGTAACGCCTCCGGCCCGCGCCCGCTCCATTGCGCCCGCCATGGCCTGCTCATAAACTTCATTGGGGCAAGGTGAAGGAATGGGGACCTTCACCAGGGGCAAGCCCACTGCCTCGGCTTGGGACTCGAGCAAGCTCTCGCGCACGGCATGCATGGCCACTCGGGCATGAGTTGAGTTGACCGTGGTCAGCAATGCGACAATTTCCACATCGCCGCCCAGCCGTGTGGTGTGCAACGCCCACGCGCTGTCCTTACCGGAACTCCAGGATAACCATGCTCGGGGCAGGGACATTCGTCGCGCTCAAATTGACAACTGAAAAGAATAATTCATCTACGGCTCAGACTTGCTCCGGCACCACGTAGGGCGCGCGGTATCCGCGATCGCCATCCCGCATCAGATTGTTGGCTTCGTCGTCGCCCACCACTTGTTCGGTGGCTGGATTAAATTTCAGCGTTCTTCCCAGGCGATAGGAAACATTGGCCAGGTGAACCAAAGTTGCGGAGATGTGACCCTCCAAAACCGGCGCGTTCAGGTTCTCCTTTTTGCGGCTCTGAACACATGCGATGAAATTGGCCCAATTGTTGCCGCCAGCGTGTAGCTTCTCAGGGCCTGGCTCCTGTTCGTCGCCCAGCCAGCTTTTGTAGGAGTCATACCCGTCCATGGCCAGATATCCCTTCGAGCCATAGAAGATATTCCCGACGGTATTGTGCGTCCCCGCCGAGGGACCAAGTCTGGGACCCCTGGCTCCGGCTTTGGCGGTCTTGGGCGCGGCAGTTTCAAGGCCCGCAGGTGGAAGTCCGCCGCTCTTGTAGGCAGGGGTGCCGATTTCGGCCTCGTGGGGGGTCATCCAGTGGCGAACTTCAAACTCGAGCATCTTGCGTTTTCCCTCCGCCGTTTCGAACTCAAAGGCGCAGTTCAGCGTGTTGGGAGTCTGTTGGTCGTCATCAAACATAAAGTGGCCGCCGATGGCAGACACCTTGGTGGGAAATCCCACGCCCAGCCCCCAACGGGCCACGTCCATTTCATGAATGCCCTGGTTGCCGATGTCACCATTACCTGTATCCCAGATCCAATGCCAGTTATAGTGAAAGCGGTTTTTGGTGAAAGGCTTGAGCGGAGCGGGACCCGTCCACAGGTCATAATGAACTCCCGGCGGCACGGCGGACTCCGGAGTGCGACCGATGGTATCCCGCCACTTGTAGCACAAGCCGCGTGACAGGTAGATTTCACCAATCAAACCATCCCGCATTTTCTGGACCGCCTCAATGATGGCATCTCCCGAACGGCTGTTGGTTCCGTGCTGGACAATCCGATCGTATTTTTTTGCGGCGGCGACCAACTGGCGGCCTTCCCACCAGTTATGTGAGCAAGGCTTTTCCACGTAAACATCCTTCCCTGCCTGGCAGCCCCAAATTCCGATGAGTGAATGCCAATGGTTGGGAGTGGCGATGGAAATCGCGTCCACTGATTTGTCTTCCAATAACTTGCGAACGTCAGTGTAAGTTTTGACCTTGGGAATATTCATTTTGTCCATCAGAGCTGTCTTTTCGCCGATCACGTTTTCGTCAATGTCGCAAACGGCCGCAATTTCCACGTTCGGCATCTTTGAGTATTCCCTGACGTGCACGAAGCCCTGACCGCGAATTCCGCAAACCGCGACGCGCACGCGATCGTTGGCGCCGAATACGCGCTCCGGTTGAGTAATGAAAGTAATTCCGCTGAGCGCGGCAAGCCCGGCGCTGGTCTTGGCGCCAGTCTTCAGAAAATCTCGTCGGCTAACTTCCGAATCGTTTGGCATGATTCCCCCTGTTTGTTTTTATAAGCCGCATTATACTCCTGTCTGATTCTGCGAGCACAGGAAATAAGCCTTGCGCAGGCGAACGCATTTGCCCAACCCGGTCCGCAATTCTTGTCCTCACGAAGGCCTTTAATGAACCGGACGAAAACGCCAAATACGGGCGCGAATGGGTTCGCCAAAGGCAAGGATGCGGCCATCGCTGGTCCATCCCGATAACAATATATCGCCGGTATAATTCAGCGGTACGCTCGTGATTCTGCCGCTCCCCACGTCCAAGACCGCCAGGCTATAGAACCAGGAATCCTTGGACTGCACTCCCACAAGGACTTTGCCGCCCTGGCCAAGCGCGCTCCCGCTCAAGGGCAGGTTGTTCATCGGGATGTCGCCTGGGATTCGGATCTCCCTGCGCGGTCCCCCTGATAGTGCAACCCGAAACAAATGCATTCCATCCGTCTCCCACAAGTTGATCATCAAATCTTTCCCGTTTGGATCGGGTGCCACACCATCTCCGGCAGAGAGTATAATTGGCGTCCCGTCGGCGGCTGGGATGGACCATATGTTCCCGTCTGCCGAATAATAGAGAGTTTTCCCGTCGAGCGAAGCCACCAGAGTGTTGACGCCTTTTCCCTTTGACCCTTCGAGGCGGCGGATTATTCGGCCATCACCGGTCGAGGCGATGACGATAGCCTGGTCCAAGCCGGTTCCAGCGATAAATGCCACCTGGTTGTCCGGAAGCAATGCAGCCGGCGGCCCACTCTCCTCCGCGGTATCCAATAGAGGAAAAAAGTTCCCATTGGGTTTACCCAACAGGAGGCGGGCATGGCCGGAAAGGAGGGCCGGGACGATAAATCCACCATCGGGAAACGCCACGGGTTGCATAAACGACGGAGGATAGGTTTCCGAAGTTGCGATGACTTCCGGCGGGCCGCCGGAAATCGGGAAACGTAAGACTTGAAGTGGCCGCTCCACCTGATCGACATAGATGCTGCCGTCAGCTTCGGAGTCCATGAACCAAACCGGTGTGCTGAGCGTCATGAGCACTTGCACAGCTCCTGAGCCCGAGCGCGGAAGGGAAACAATTTGATGCAGGCTGCCGGAGGGAAGATCAATCAGAACTGAACGGTTGTCGAGAGTCGGCGCCATAGGAAAAGCAATTACCGTCGAAGGGATGGACAGCTGGGGAGCCAGCGGCCGCGCTTTGCCGCTGGCAATATCGAGCGCATATAGGTTCGGCGACGGGCTTGTCCCGTCCAGAGTTCCGAAAAAAACCGCCTCCTTGCCGTCAGGAAAAACACGCAACGGGTTCAAGGGCCCGCTTGGAATCCGCCATATATAGCCATCCATGGGTTGAACCCGGCCCGAGTCGGGCCAGTAGTGAGCGATTTGCGATTTCCGCCCGGAGTCAAGGCGCACCACTAGCAGACTGCCATCGGGCAGAACCTCCGGCATGCAAGAGTCTTTCAGGAAAAGCCGTTCCTCCCCGCCGATTGGAGGAATGGTGTAGATTGCTTGAAATCCCACATGAGCTCGGTCGAAATAAAGCTTTGACCCGTCACGCGACCAGACAATGTTCTCAATGATGCCGCGTCCCTTGTCATGGGTGAGTACGGTCCAGTTCCCGGATTCGGGGTTCATGACGGCAACCTGTGTCAGGTTGTCAACCATGGCTTCAAAAGCCACGGTGTGGCCGTCGGGCGAAACACGAGGCCCAAAAGCAACACTGGATCCCCCCAACAGGTCGCCGGACCACCGCAGGGGCGGCGTCACGCGCCTGCTCTGAAACCACATTCCGCCAATGCCGGCGAGGCAAAGTAAGATTACAGCCGCAGCCCAATTCGCCGCACGGCGCCAGGATTTACCACCCCGCGCTTCGCGCTTCCCCTCCTCACTGAGGAGGGGAGTAAGGGGTGGCTCAGCTTCGGCCCCTCTCAATGTTTCTTCGATAGTGATGCGTGCCTCGCCAATGTCACGCAGACGTTGCTTGGGATCTTTTTGCAGGCAACGCATCAGGAGGCGACGAATCGCCTGCGGCGTTTCAGCGGGCAAGGCATTCCACTCCGGCTCGGCGCGAATTACCGCGGCCAGAACGTCGGAAGTGGTTTCGCCCTCGAATGTCTTTTTGCCCGCGAGCATTTCAAACAAGACACACCCAAAAGCCCAGATGTCCGCGCGGCGATCCACTTTCTTGCCCTTGGCCTGCTCCGGACTCATGTAGGCGGCCGTGCCCAGGATCATGCCTGCCTGCGTGGCGGCGATGCTGATGGTGGGAGAGTTTGAAATGCCGCTCGATGAATCCTCCGCGGTCAGCGCCTTGGCCAGGCCGAAATCCAAAACCTTCACCACGCCTTCGTCGGTGATTTTGATGTTGGCTGGTTTCAAATCGCGATGAATGATTCCGCGCTCATGGGCGGCTTCCAGCGCCTCGGCGATTTGCCTGGTAATTGAAAGTGCCTCGTCGATTGGTATCGGTGATGGAAGAACTCCCTCACCCCCTGCCCCTCTCCCCCGGGGAGATGGAGGGGGCCCCAGGACCTGCGGTGGGCGCCCGACGGAGGAGGGCCGGGTGAGGGGTCGTGTCCCAGCAATCCGTTCGGCCAGGGTCGGCCCTTCCACCAACTCCATCACCAGCGCGCGCACACTCCCCGAATCTTCCAGGCCATAAATCGAAGCGATGTTCGGATGATTGAGTGAGGCGAGCACTTGCGCCTCGCGCTGGAAGCGCGCCATGCGCTCGGTATCGCTCGCCATCGCGGCTGGTAAAACCTTCAACGCAACCTCGCGATTCAGCTTGCTGTCGCGGGCGCGGTACACTTCGCCCATTCCGCCAGCGCCAAGTGGCGAGGCAATTTCGTAAGGTCCAAGTTTCATCCCGGAAGTTAATGCCATGCGTGTTGGGGATTATATCCTGTTTCCAGGAATTAATTTCCTCTCTCCGGCCCAAGGGACTTGTGGCAAAATACGCGTTCGCACCAATGGCATGGGCGGCCAAGCCGCCACTCAAATTTCCTGGTCTTGCAAAGGAGCGTCTAATGAAACATCTCTCAGGAATTCTTATACTCGCAATTTCAATCAGTGCGGCTACTCGCAAGGCCGCAGCCGAAGGCAAAGAGGTGGAGCGCCTTAAGAAGGCAGCCGAAGTCATTAACGACGTTATGGGCACGCCGGAAAAAGGCATTCCCTCCGACCTGCTGCGCAAGGCCGTATGCGTGGCCGTTATTCCATCCGAGAAAAAGGTTGCGCTTGGCATTGGCGGCAGTTATGGCGGCGGAGCGCTGGTGTGCCGCCGCGGAGGAACCGGATCATGGGGAGGGCCTTCCATGTTTACAGTGGGTGGAGCAAATGTTGGATTTCAATTGGGCGGCCAAGCCACCGATTTCGTTCTGATTGTGATGAACTCCAAGGGCGCAAAGAAGCTGCTGCAAAGCAAGACCAAGCTGGGCACTGATGCCTCTGTAGCCGGGGGCCCTGTGGGCCGAACGGCCGAAGGCGCCACCGATCTTCAGCTTCACGCGGAAATTTTGACTTACTCCCGCTCGCGAGGTTTGTTCGCGGGAATCTCCCTTGAAGGGCAGGTGCTCAAACAGGACAATGACGCCAACGCGCGCTTGTACGGTCACAAAGTTGAAGCGAAAGATGTTCTCTTTGGAACGAGCGTGAGCTCCCCTGCCGCCGCTCACGCCCTGGATGCCGCGCTCGACAAATACGCCCCCACCGGCGGCGAGAAGTTCACAAACTGAGTGAGCCGGAATTCGCCGGCCAACCGGAAGGCTCTGCATGATCCGTGCGTTCGGTTAAGAGGTTGACGTGAAAGTCGTTTGGGACCGGGTCTGGAATGTTACGCTCTGGGTTCTGCAAGGTGCGATGGCCGTGATGTTTCTCGTATTTGGGGTGACCAAATTCGATCCGCATGTAATTTTCTGGACCGAGCTGTTCACCAAAATTGGAATCGGCCAATGGTTCCGCCTATTTACAGGTGGGCTTGAAGTCATTGGGGCGGCCATGATCATACCCAGGACCGCGGGAATTGCCGCGGCATTGTTAGCCTGCACGATGGCAGGCGCAGTTTCAATTCATCTTTTCATGCTCCGTGACGGCTACGCCGCCTTTTTCCCCGGGCTCCCATTATTGATGCTTGTCATTGTGGGATGGAAACGAGGATTGCTTCCCGCACGATGAGGAATGGCGCGGCCTCGCGAATTCATTGACACAATCTCGAAACCCCCTGTATAATCAATAGTTCAACCACATAAAGGAAAGGTCAACCTATGTACGCAATCTTCCAATCGGGCGGCAAGCAGTACAAAGTATCTCCCGGAGACATCATCCGGGTGGAAAGGCTTCCTGGGCCTGAGGGCTCGCGGGTGGAGTTCAATCACGTGTTCGCCGTGCGCAAGGAGAACTTGAACGTCGGCTCGCCCCTGGTTGAGAACGCGAAGGTTACGGGAACCATCCTGCACAATGATCGGGCGGCGAAAATCCGCGTGCTCAAGTACAAGCGCAAGAAGCAATACCGCCGGACGGCAGGACATCGCCAGAACTACAGCGAGGTCCAAATCCACGACATCGTGACCGCCTAGAAACTGCGGTATCACAACCCATCACATAAAAGGGATTCGATATGGCACATAAAAAAGGTTTGGGAAGCTCACGCAATGGCCGCGACTCCAACGCCCAGCGATTGGGCGTAAAGCGTTTTGACGGGCAGTTGGTTCCCGGCGGCTCCATTTTGGTGCGCCAGCGTGGGACCAAATTAAAGCCTGGCGATAATGTCGGCTTGGGCAAGGACGACACCCTGTTTGCCAAAGTCACGGGCGTGGTGAAGTTCGAGGACAAAGGCAACCACGGACGCTTTGTCCACATTCTGGTTCCGTCGGCGAGCTGAGAGAAGGTGTTAGAGGCTAGGTACTAGATGCTCGCCCGCAGCCGAGAATTACATTGCTCTTGCTGGCATCTAGAATATTGCTAAACGTGCCGCCCTGACCCATGCCCTACCCCGTCGCCGGCAATCTCACGCCACAGGGAACGAACCTGAGATCCTAAAAGCGGACGACAGTAAATTCACTTCGGTGATCTTAAACCCTAACCTCTAGCACCGAGCCCCTAGCCTCTGTACATCAAGTGTTCATCGACGAGTCCAAAATCCGTATTGCAGGTGGTGATGGAGGCAACGGCTGCGTGGCCTTTCGGCGGGAGAAGTTTGTCCCTCGCGGCGGGCCCAGCGGCGGCGATGGCGGCCGGGGCGGAAGTGTTTTTTTCGAAAGCACTGAAGGCTTGAACACGCTGCTGAAGTTTCGCTACAAGCGTGAATTCTCAGCCGGGCGCGGGGGGCATGGCGAAGGGTCCAATTGCCATGGGCGGGCCGGTGAAGACATGGTGATCGCGGTGCCGGTGGGGACAGTGGTCTTTGACGAGGAATCGGGCGAAAAATTATGGGACTTTGTCGCTCCCGGCCAAAAGGTTGTGGCCGCGAAAGGCGGACGCGGGGGCAAAGGCAACGCGCATTTTGTAACTTCCACCCATCAAGCCCCGCGCAAAGCACAACCGGGTGAAACCGGGCAATCCCGATCCTTGAAGCTCGAACTGAAACTGCTTGCCGACGTGGGGCTGGTGGGGTTTCCCAACGTTGGAAAATCAACCTTAATTTCAAGGCTCAGTTCGGCGCGGCCCAAGATCGCCGACTACCCGTTCACCACCCTCGAGCCTCATCTGGGCGTTGTAGGCATCGACCAGGATCGTTCTTTTGTGATGGCGGATATCCCCGGCTTGATTGAAGGCGCGCACGAGGGCCGTGGATTGGGGATCCGGTTCCTGAAACATATTGAGCGCACTCGCCTGTTGCTTCATATGATTGATGTGGCGGAAAATACCGATCGTGACCCGGTGGAAGATTACCGCGTGATCTTGAAGGAGCTCGAAAGCTTTTCCAGCGCTCTAGCCCAAAAGCCGATGATGCTGGTGGCCTCCCGCGTAGACGCAACGGGACATGGCGACCGGCTGAAATTGCTGCAAAAGTATTGCCGCAAGCACGAAGTGGAACTTTACGAGATTTCCGCCGTAACCGGCGAAGGGTTGGAAAATTTGAAGAACGCGATCTGGGCGAGGCTCGAACAAATCCCCCGGCTTGCGCCGGCGCACGACCCGAGCCCCATACACCAGTCACAGGACTGAGCCGCTATTGAACATTGCACTTTTTGGCGGAACATTTGATCCCATCCATGCGGGGCACCTTCGGGCCGCCCAGGCGGCGGCGCGAAAATTCCGCCTGGATCAGATCCTCTTTGTTCCTTCCGGCAACCCACCTCACAAACTAAACAATCATCTGACGCCGTTTTCACACCGCTATTCGATGGTGGCTCTGGCTTGCGGGGGCGACCCCCGGCTGGTCCCTTCCCTTCTCGAAGCACCCACTTCGGATGGCCGGCCCCACTTTTCCATTAACACGGCGGCACGGGTGAAGCGGTCCCTGAGTCCCAGGGACCATTTGTATTTCCTGATTGGGATTGACGCCTTTCTGGACCTGCCTCACTGGAAGGAATACCGGCGGCTCTTGGACCTCGTCGATTTCATTGTCGTCTCCCGCCCCCGTTTTTCCAATAATGAAATCGCGGAGGTTTTATCCGAAGTAGCGCCTCGAGAAGTCAGGGGTAAATCAGGGTCGGACAAAATCCATCTGCGCAAATCCACTTTGCATATCCTCCCCGGAGTGGATGTTCCTGCCGCCTCCTCTCAAATTCGGACTGCTATCAGAGCCCGGCGCCCAGTGGCTGGCCTTGTTCCTCCGCTTGTGAAAGAATACATACTGAAGGAGGGTTTGTACCGCCCCGTCAGAATGGGGAAAAAAAGACGATGACTCCACGCCTGCGGGAAGCTGTTCGTGCGGCTCAGGACCGGAAGGCATTGGACCTGGATATTTTGAACCTGGAAGGCTACTGCGCCTTCACCGACTATTTTCTGGTTTGCAGTGGAACCTCGACGCGCCACACCCAGGCCATCTGCGACGGCATTATGGAGGAGCTGAAAAAATCGGGTGTCTCCCCCACCCACGTGGAAGGGTATTCGCAGGCCGAGTGGATACTGGTCGACTACTTGGAATTTGTCGTCCACATTTTTTCCCAGCGCGCCCGGGAATTTTACGACCTGACCCGCCTTTGGAAGAGCGGAGTACGCGAAAAGGCGCCTGAAGACTTGGCGCCCCGGAGTTCATAAGACGCGAAGTTTTCTCCGGCGGCAAATCCAAACCGGGGCGAGGCTCAGACTGTCCAGCCGCCTCATGGCGAACAAATGGATTCAGGTCAAGCGATTGAAAACCAGCCATCCGCGCCGGCTTGGGTGGGCGAGGACCCGGCTAGTGATAACCTTCGGAAACTTGCGCACAAGTTGGCCGCCACTCCTTCCACCCTGCTCATTGTGGGTGAGAGTGGAACGGGCAAGGACCTGTTGGCCGCGCTGATTCATTATCTGGGCCCCAACTGCGCCGAGCCTCTCCTTAAGATCGATTGTGCCACCCTGCCCGAGCCCTTGGTCGAGAGCGAGTTGTTCGGGCATGAAAAAGGAGCATTCACTGGGGCGTCCTCAGCCAAGGCGGGCCGGTTGGAATTAGCGGGCCGGGGGACAGTGGTGTTGGACGAAGTCGCGGCATTATCGCTTGGAATACAGGCAAAGCTTTTGCGCGTGGTGGACCAAAGGACGTTTGAGCGCTTGGGAGGCACGATGACCCACAAGATGGAGGCGCGGGTGATGGCGCTGACATCAACCGATCTCTCCCGCGGCGTCGCCGAAGGTTCTTTTCGCGACGACCTCTACTTTCGCTTGAGCGTGATTCCGGTGACCATTCCGCCATTGCGTGACCGGCGCGGCGACATTCGTCCTCTGTCTGAGTATTTTTTGGACCGCCTCGCCACCCTCCATCGCTCACCCGTGCGAGGGTTCGAGCCAGAGGCTCTGCGCGCCCTCGAAGGGTACGATTTTCCCGGAAATGTTCGCGAACTGAGAAATACAATAGAACGCGCCTTAGTGGAAGCGCAAACAGATAAAGTAGAGCGGGAGCACTTCCCCCCCCACATGGCCCAGTCCCGCGGGGGTGCCGGGACGTTAAGAGCCACCCTGGCGGAAATGGAATGCGACCACATTGGCCGGGTCTTGAAACTGACGCGAGGAAGAAAATCCGAGGCGGCCGCGATTCTTGGGATCAGCCGTAAGACCCTGCTGGAAAAGCGAAAACGATATCACCTGGATTAAGGCGGAACATGCGCATCCGAATTATTTGTGAAGGTAAGATCAAAGACCCGAATTTGCGGGCCGTGCAAGCAGATTTCCGGGACCGCATCGCCCATTTCGGCGAAATTGTGGTGGAAGAGATTCACGCCGGCAAGAACGCAAATCAAGGAAAAGTGAAAGGTCTCTCCGCGACTGAGAAGCAGTTGCTCGAAAAAATAAAGGGAAGTTACAAAGTATTTCTCGATGGAAGAGGCCGCGAATGGACGTCAGAGGAATTCGCCGAATGGTTGGGCGAACAGGCGCTGCGAGGAACCCGCGAAGTGGCCTTCGTGGTGGGAGGCCCGGACGGATTTTCCGAGGCCTTCCGTAAACAAGCCAATCATCTGTTGGCGCTCTCGAGGATGACACTGACGCGCGATTGGGCGCGCGCCCTTCTCCTGGAACAAATTTATCGTGGATTCACTATCCTGCGGGGATTTCCCTACGCGCGCTAATCCCCTCTTTTCTGGTTCCCGAGGTGAGATTGCCTGAAACCAGACGCGGCCTGATTATCGTTCACACCGGACCGGGAAAGGGCAAGACCACCGCGGCGCTCGGAACGGCATTTCGGGCTGTCGGGCAGGGCCTGCGAGTCCTGATGGTACAATTCATCAAGGGCTCGTGGCACTACGGGGAGTTGGACGCGGCCAAGATGCTCGGCGACGCGAAGTTCGAGATCCTGCCCATGGGACGCGGGTTCGTAAAGATCGGCGCGGAAAAACCGGACCCTGAAGATGTCCGCCTGGTGGAGGAAGCGTGGTCGTTCGCGGCGGGGAAAATCAAGAGCGCCGACTACGATATGGTGATCCTGGACGAAATCAATTACGCTATCAGCTACAAGATGCTTGATCCCGAAGCTGTGGTCGAGGCGCTGCGGCAAAAACCGGAAATGGTTCACGTGATTCTTACCGGACGCAATGCTCACCCATCGATTGTAGAATGCGCCGACCTGGTTACCGAAATGCGCGAGGTCAAGCACCCGTATCAGAAAGGCATCATGGCGCAAAGAGGAATAGAGTATTGAGTGATTTTGTGATTGAGAGATTGGGCGATTGGAATACAAGACTCGACGACGCCCAGCGATTCAAGTGCGTGCAGCTAGGGTTCCACTTCCCTGCACACAAGCAGAATCACGTACTCGCTTTCTCGATCACCCGATCGCTCAATCATTAAATCGCCCGATCACCCAATAATCTTATGGCCTGGTTTCGCAAACAAAAAAAACCGCTTGAAAATCCTCAGGAGAAGCGCGTTCAAACCGAAGGGCTCTGGGTGAAGTGTGATGGGTGCAAGCAGATCCTCTGGAAAAAAGATTTGGAGGCCAACTTCCAAGCCTGTCCCAAGTGCAACCACCATTTCAAGATGAGCGCCCGCGCCCGCCTGGAAATGCTCTTCGACGATGGCCAATACCTGGAACACGACGCGGGGCTGGCCTCCACCGACCCGCTGGGATTCAAGGACACTAAGAGCTACGTCGACCGCCTGCGCAAGGCCGAGAAGCAAACCGGATTGAAAGACGCCCTGATCACCGGCGAAGGTGCACTGGAAGGCAAGCCCGTGATCATCTGCGCCATGGAATTCCAATTTGTGGGGGGAAGCATGGGCGCGGTGGTGGGCGAGAAAATTACCCGCGCCATCGACCGGTGCATCGACCGGAAATTTCCCCTGGTGATTGTTTCCTGTTCCGGCGGCGCGCGCATGATGGAAGGCGCCATTAGTCTGATGCAGATGGCGAAGATCAGCGCCGCGCTGGCGCGCCTGGACGAAGTTCCCAAGCCCTATATCTCTGTGCTCACCGATCCCACCACGGGAGGAGTAACCGCCAGCTACGCCATGCTGGGTGATTTGAATATCGCGGAGCCGGGGGCGCTGATTGGGTTTGCCGGACCGCGCGTGATCGAGCAAACCATCAAACAGAAACTGCCCGAAGGCTTTCAAAGAGCGGAGTTTCTTTTGGAACATGGCATGATTGACGCGATTGTTTCTCGCAAAGATCTTAAGACCTACCTGGCCCGAACTTTCACTTTGCTAAGGGCGTATGAATCTTGAGAAGGCGGCTTGAAAAACAATTCTGGCGGATTTGATCGGAATGAACTACTCGCAATGTCTACAGAGCCTCATCAACCTCGGCCACGAGCTTAATCGGGCGAAATTTGATCTCGAGTCCATCCGGATAATCACCCGCGCCCTCGGCAACCCCCAGTCCGAATACCCCACGGCCATCGTAGCCGGAACCAACGGCAAGGGTTCAACCTCCGCCATGCTGGCCAGTATTCTCGTCGCTACGGGTTACCGGACCGGTCTTTACACCTCGCCGCATCTGATCCGCGTCAATGAAAGGATCCGCATCGACGGCCATGAAATTACGGATACCGATTTCGCGGATGCGTTTACGGAAATTTGGCGAACCGTGGACGGCCTCCTCGAAAATAAAGAACTGGCGCATCGCCCAAGCTTTTTTGAGTTTCTAACCGCCACCGCCTTTTTACACTTTGCGCGCGCCAGGATTGACTTCGCGGTGCTCGAAGTTGGAATGGGCGGGCGCCTGGATGCAACCAATATCACTGAACCCCGAGTGGCCGTGATTACCAACATTGACCTCGATCACCAGCAGTTTCTGGGAAACACGGTTGCCGCCATCGCCTGGGAAAAAGCGGGCATCATCAGGCCGGGCCGCCCTGTAATTTCAGCATGCGAGAACCCCGAGGCCGAGGAAGTAATCAGGAAGCGTGCTGCGGAACTAAACGCGCCCCTCAATGAGCTGGCGCACGCCGCGCAAGTCTCAAGTATTCGAAATTTGGACGGACGCTTCGCCTTTGACCTCACCCTGGATGGTGAAAACTTCCCCGGCCTGGCCTCGCCACTGATGGGAAGCTTTCAAATTAAGAATACGGTAGCAGCAGTGGCGGCGGCTAAGCGTCTGGCTCATGAAGGCTTTAAAATATCCCGCGCTGCGATAGCGGAAGGAATTCGCACAACCGTGTGGCCTGGACGCATGGAAGTAATCTGCAATCATCCGCTCGTCGTGCTGGATGGCGCTCACAATCCTGCCGCCGCCCGCGAGATTGCGGCTGCGGCCCGAACCCTTTGGCCGGAGCGCGCCTTGCGGCTTGTTTATGCCTCCATGCGCGACAAATCAATCGACGAAATCAGTGGAATCTTGTTTCCATTAGCGATTGAAGTTTATCTCACCCAGCCGGAACAGGAACGCGCCGCCGCGCCTGAGGAGATCTTGTCGCTCACGAATCATCGCGGACCGAAAATCGTTATCGAACCAAACCCCGTGCGCGCGCTCGAACGCGCCTGCCGTGAAAGCTCTGCCGATGATGTGGTTCTGGTGGCAGGGTCGCTTTTCCTGGTAGGCGCCATCAAGCGCGCGCTTGCGGAGAGGCAGCTCGACCCGGAATCCCTGGCGGGCCACGCGGTCGGCTCGCCGCTACCTTGATGAAAGTATGGAAACGGTTTCTACAGTGCCCGCCAAAAAGTCCCTTCCTAACGAAGGGGCCAGGTATTATTTGAGCTACCTGCGTTCGCTCGTTTTTACCAACCCCCTCATTTATTTGTATACCATCATCTGCGGGACATTTTCTCTTTGTGGGTCCTTGGTCGATAGCGGCGGCCGGTGGCAGCACAAGTGCGCGCGCACATGGTCATGGCTCATCCTGAAAACCAGCGGGATTCGCGTCCGCGTGGAAGGCCTGGAGAACGTGAACCCTGGCGAAGCGCGAATATATTGCGCGAATCATGCGAGCGCCATGGACATTCCTATTCTTTTTGTCAATCTGCCCGTGCAGTTTCGTTTTCTGGCGAAGCGCTCGCTCTTTCATCTTCCTTTCCTGGGTTGGCACTTGCGACGCTCCGGTCACATCTCGATAGACCGTGGACGGGTGCGTGAGGCGATGAAGGGATTTGACCAGGCAGCGCAGAAAATTCGCGAAGGGAAAACTGTGGTCACGTTTCCGGAAGGGCGCCGCAGCCGTAGCGGGGAATTACGGCCGTTCAAGAGTGGAAGCTTCCTGCTGGCTATTCTTTCCGGAGTTCCGGTCGTCCCCATCACCCTCAACGGCACTCGCGCTGTTCTGGTGCCCGATACTTACCACGTCCGCTCGGGACAGACGGAAATGATCATCCACCCACCCATCTCCACCAAGGGTCTGACGGTGGATGATGTGGACGCGTTGTCAGAACGCGTGCGCAAGCAAATCATCTCAAAACTCTGGCCGCCGGAGAAAAGTTGAATCGTATTGCATCGGGCCTTTACCATGCTCATATCGCTTAAACATCAGGTCGCCGTCATTACCGGCGGATCGCGCGGCATCGGCGCAGCCACCGTGGAAGCCTTCGCACAGGCCGGTGCCGCCGTGGTTTTCAGCTACCGGAAGGCAAAACGCCAGGCGCAGTCCGTGGTGAGCCGTTGCAGCAAGTATGGCGCGCCGGTGATCCCTATCAGGGCCGAGATTGCAAGAATGGCAGAGTCGAAAAAACTGATCGACACAGCCATTCGCCGCTTCGGCCGGCTGGATGTACTTGTGGCCAATGCGGGAATCTGGAACGCAACTCCGGCGCCCATCGAAACTATGACCGAAAAAGAGTGGGACGAAATGATCGCGGTCAATCTAAAGGGCGTTTACGCCGCGATCCACTTCGCTGTCCCGCATATGATTCGCCGGAAGAGTGGCCGCATCATCGTCGTTTCATCCACGGCCGGGCAGAGGGGCGAGGCGTTCCACAGTCACTACGGGGCAAGCAAGGGCGGGGTCATCAGCTTGGTGAAGGGATTGTCCACCGAGCTCGCGCCGCACAACATCCTGGTGAATTGCGTGGCCCCGGGCTGGGTGGAGACCGACATGGCGGCGCCTGTCATGCGAAACCGCCGGGAATATCGGGATGCCCTATCCCCCATTCCCCTCCGCCGCTTCGCGCGGCCGGAAGAAATCGCCCAGCCCATCCTATTCTTGGCTTCAGAAATGGCATCATATATGACAGGGGAAGTATTGAACATCAATGGAGGAAACGTTCTCTGTGGTTGAGCGACGATTCGGTCTGAATTCTCTCCGGCTCAGGACGGCATTGGCGGCGCTGCTCCTGATTATTCTCTGTGGTCCGATACCAGCGGAATCACAAGGCGAACCCGACCTCGCCAAGCAGCCAACAGTAATCAGTCCCAAAGCGCAGGCCATGCTCGACAAGACCATTCAGGCGTTGGGCGGCGCAGCATTTCTCTCTTTCAAGCGGCTGACCACAAGCGGCAGGTCTTTCTCGATCTCAGATGAAAAAACCGCCGGATTCTCAACCTTTGAGAGCTCAGTAGAGTATCCGGATAAACGCCATTTGTCCTACGGAAAAAAGCCACCCGTGATTCTTATTAATAACGGCGACAAGGGATGGGAAGTGGACCGTTACGGCGTGATGATTCAAAAGCGCGAAGATTTACGCAATTGGCAACTCGGCAACCGCTACACCCTTGAAAACCTCTTGCGGGTGCGCATTCACGAGCCCGGAATGTTGGTGCAGGAAGGTGGGGCTGATTTTGTGGACGAGGCTCCAGTCCGCATTCTGATTTTGGTGGATGCCCAGCAGACTGAGATCAAATTATACCTTCACAGTTCGACATCTCTTCCTGTCCGTATTAACTATCATGTGCAGAATCCCGTAACCAAGGATTGGGACGATCATTCGGATGTCTACGGCGATTACCAGAAAATCCAGGGCATCCAAACGCCCATGCACATCACACGTTTCTTGAATGACGAGCGGGTGGCCGAGATTTATCGTAATTCGGCGAAGTACGATGAAAATTATTCCGCCGATCTTTTTGCCTCCCCTGAACATTAACAAATAATATGGTCCCTGGGGCGCCGCACCCGCGCCCAAAGATCTTCCATTCATTCTCAAAATCAAAGGAGCCCAGCGTGCTCACCATCCTGCTTTTGATCGTGTCCAATACATTTATGACACTGGCCTGGTATGGACACTTGAAGTACAGAAATACCCCGTTGATCGCCGCCATCCTGGTAAGCTGGCTGATTGCCTTCGCCGAGTATTGCTTTCAAGTGCCCGCCAACCGGATTGGCTATGGGGAATTTTCCGGCTACCAGCTTAAAATCATTCAGGAGATCATCACGCTCATTGTTTTCGCCGTATTTGCCTTCTTATACCTGGGAGAGCCCCCACGATGGAATTACGCCCTGTCTTTCATCTGCATCCTGGGCGCAGTGGGATTCGCATTTTGGGGGAAATTATAAGAAGGCCTGCGCGAGCCTTCTGTGGAAGGAGAAGGTACCCCACAAAGCGGGTTCTGATGATAAACTAGAGGCTCGATGAAAAACAAAGCCGCCATTCGCAGCACCACCATTCTGAGCGTGCGCCGCGGGGGCCGTCTGGCCATGGGCGGCGATGGTCAGGTAACCATGGGCGAAAGCATCGTCAAAACCAAAGCGAAGAAAATTCGCCGCCTGTACAATGACAAAATTGTGGCGGGCTTTGCCGGCTCAACCGCCGATGCTCTATCGCTCTTCTCACGCTTTGAACAGAAATTGGAGGAATATCACGGCAACCTGAGCCGCTCCGTGGTGGAATTGGCGAAAGACTGGCGCACCGACCGGGCCCTGCGCCACCTCGAGGCTCTGCTGCTGGTGGGCGACGAAAAGAGCACCTACCTGGTGAGCGGCAACGGCGACGTGATTGAACCCGATGACGGCATTGTGGCCATCGGATCCGGCGGGCCCTATGCTCTTGCGGCCGCGCGCGCCCTGGCCAAGCATACTCAAATGAGCGCGCGCGAAATTGTTCAGGAGGCCATGCACCTGGCCGGCGAAATTTGCATCTTCACCAACGAGCAAGTGGTGATTGAGGAGTTGTAGGGTAAGGACGTCATTTGTCATTCGCCCTTTTCATTTGCAACCGACTCAGTCCAATTGCATGGAGTAAGAATCGTTAAACTGGAATGCTTGCCGACTCAAGAGCTGAGAAACGTTCTTGTACCGGGCGAATGACCAGGGAACAATGACAAAGGACATCTTTTAAAATGGTTTTCTACTTGCCCGAGACAGTTGAAACCCCAGCCGCGTTGGATGAAATGACGCCGCGCCAGATTGTGGCTGAGTTGGACAAACATGTGGTAGGCCAGCCCGAGGCCAAGCGCTCGGTCGCCGTCGCTTTGCGCAACCGGATGCGTCGCCAAAAACTGCCGGAAGAGTTGGCGGAAGAAATTCTGCCCAAGAACATCATCATGATCGGGCCCACCGGCGTGGGCAAGACTGAGATCGCGCGCCGCCTGGCCCGACTGGCGAATTCCCCGTTTCTGAAAGTGGAAGCTTCGCGATTTACCGAAGTGGGCTACGTCGGCCGCGACGTGGAATCCATGATCCGCGATCTGGTGGAAATCTCCATTGATATGGTGAGGGAAGAAAAGTTGGATGAAGTGGCGGAAAAGGCGGAGCAGAATGCGGAGGAGCGACTGCTCGATTTGCTGTTGCCTCCCCTGCCCCTCAGCCGTTCGGAAAAAGCGGCTGGCGATGACACTCAAGCCGCCCAGGCGGCGGAGCAGTTTCAGCGCACGCGGGAAAAGTTGCGCGCCCAGCTTCGCGAAGGCAAGTTGGACGAGCGCCAAGTGGAAGTGGAAGTCCGCGAGCGAAATTTTCCAGCCTTTGAAATTATCTCTTCCCAGGGCATCGAGGAGATGGACATCAATATCAAAGATATGCTTCCCGGACTCTTCGGCCAGAAAACCAAAAAGCGCAAGATGCGCGTGACCGAAGCGATGGAGTATCTGATCCAGGAAGAAGAAAACAAGCTGATCGATATGGAGCAGGTCACCCGCGCGGCGGTGGAGCGCACGGAGCAATCCGGCATTCTTTTTATCGACGAAATCGACAAAATCGCGGGCCGCGAACACGGGCATGGGCCCGAGGTCAGCCGCGAGGGCGTCCAGCGCGACATTCTGCCCATCGTGGAAGGGACCACAGTCAACACGCGGTACGGAATGATTCGCACCGACCACATCCTGTTTATCGCCGCCGGCGCTTTCCACGTCAGCAAGCCTTCCGACCTGATCCCCGAGCTTCAGGGGCGGTTTCCCATCCGGGTGGAGTTGCACACACTGACTGTGCAGGATTTCATCCGCATCCTGAAGGAACCCAAAAGCGCGCTGGTGAAGCAATACATCGCGCTGCTCGAAACCGAAGGCATCAAACTATCGTTCACCGATGACGCTCTGGAAGGAATTGCAGATTTCGCCGCCCGCGTTAACGAACAAACGGAAAACATTGGGGCGCGCCGCCTGCATACCATCATGGAAAAACTTCTGGACGAAATTTCCTTTGAAGGGCCGGACTTGAAGAAAAAAACCGTGCGCATTGACAACGCGTATGTCCAAAAACAATTGGCGGAGATCGTCAAAAACCAGGACCTGAGCCGGTACATTCTCTAGCCCGGTCCGGCGGGTTAATTGCGGGAAGAAGGGTAAAAGGTAAAGGTTAAAGGGTAAGGGTTAAAGGATTAAGAGCAGGAATACTCCGTCGGCGGCTTTCAGTAACTCTTTCGCGCCCTAACGCGGGTGCATTAACCAATTGGATTTGATATATCTCCAGCCACGAAGACCCACTCGCAACTCACAATTCACAATTCATAATTCATCCTTTACCCTTTACCCTTTAACCTTTGGATCTGTCCTCCTCACCGCCCTCTGCTTGGGATGCGGTGTGCAGGGCCCTCCCCGCCCGCCCCGCGTTGAAAAACCCGAGAAAATATCGGACCTGGCCGCGGTTCAAAAGGGATCTAGCTTTGAACTTAGCTTCACGCGGCCGCGACTGGCTGCGGACGGCGAGAGGCTGACGAAGCCTTTGGAAGTTGAGATTTTTCGGACCACCACGAAACCAGGCAGCGCCCCAGCGGAACTCAGGCCTGGAACTCCGCCATTGCAAAACTTATCCTCGGAAGAATTACAGAAACTTTCCGAGGGTGACAAAGTTATCTTTCCCGTCCGACTTTCCGCACAGGAATACAGCCAATCGATTGGTTCGACTTTTACCTTTGTTGTGCTCGGACTCACTCGGGGCTTTCATGGCAGACGAATAGAGGGCGATTACTCGAACATTGTCAGGCCTTTGCTGCTCGATATTTGCGCGCCGATCGAAAACCTGGAAATCAAAACCACTGAAAAAGCGTTGGTGCTGAGCTGGACGCCGCCTGCCCACAGCCTGACAGGACAGACTTTGGCAGGGCCGGTCAGTTATCGAGTTTATTGGAGCTCGACAGGTAATCCCGGCACCTTCCAGGTGCGCAGCGAAACGGCCACGCCCGCTTATTCCGATTCGGAATTCGCATTTGGCCATACTTATTTTTACAAAGTGCGGGCCGCTCTCAAGCAGGCCGGTCAAACGGCTGAATCTGAGGACTCCGCGGCGGTGGCCATCACGCCCCGCGACACTTTCCCGCCTGGCGCACCCTCCAATGTATCCGCCTTGTTTTCCGCAGGAGCCGTTCAGTTGGTATGGACCGCTAACACTGAGCCCGACCTGGCGGGCTATAACGTCTATCGGCGTGAAAAGGGTGGGGCGCTGCAAAAACTCAATTTGGAATTGTTGCGGACGCCCACATTTGAAGACCGCGCAGTCCAGGCGGGCCGCCAGTATTTCTACCTTGTGAAGTCGGTTGATTCAACTGGCAACGAGAGTTCACTTTCGGAAGAGATCACTGTGGAAACGCCGTGACAATCCTGCGCGCTTTCCCGAACTTTTTGCACTCTCATTCGGAGTGCTATAATCCCTGTCATGAAAGGTTTGGCTCGCGACGTTCTTTCAAGATTGAGTTTCTCGCCCGATTTCCCATTCATTTTGATGGGCGGGGCCGCGCTGATTTTAACCGGGGCCCTGGGCTTGATCCTCCATGCGCGCTGGAGGCGCAAAACGCCGGAGGAACAGGAGCGCCTGCGGCGACTCGCGATCAACCGGACGGGACGCGTGACCTATGGCCAGATTGTGGACTGGCTCGAGCCTCCGCCGGGCAAGAAGGGCGCGCGCCTGGTGGTATTCAAATACGAAGTCGCGGGAGTAAAATACGATGCGGCACAGGATATTTCCGCCCTGCCAACGGTTGTGGTCCGAATTCGGGAATCCATCGGACAGCAGGCCAGATTGAAATATGACGTCGATCATCCGGGTAATTCCATTATCGCCTGCGAAGAATGGTCAGGCCTGCTTCAATACTCGCCCGCACAAGTTGCGAGATCGAAACCAAGCCTGAAATCGGAAGCGTAAATTCAGGGGTTGGGAATTAGGGGTTAGGTGGAAAAAACGATGAATGATGAATGCAGAATGATGAACAAGAAACGGAATTTAAATTCTTCATCCATTATTCATCTTTCGCCCATTTATCGCTTCCATCCCTAATTCCCAATTCCTCTTCTAAAATGACTTACCAGGAAAAACTCGAAGAACTACGCCAGCGGAATGCGCGCGCGGAAAATGGCGGGGGCGAAGAACGGCGCGCCCGGCAGAAATCCGAAGGCAAGATTCCTGCGCGCCAGCGCCTGGAGCTTCTTTTCGACGAAGGCACCTTCGAAGAAATTGACAAGCTCGTGGAGCACCGTTGCCAGGATTTCGGCATGGCGGAGCAGCACGTACCGGGCGATGGAGTGGTGGCAGGCTTCGGCCGCATCGAGGGCCGCCTGACTTACGCTTTTGCCCAGGACTTCACCGTTTTTGGCGGCTCACTAAGCGAGTCCAACGCCGCGAAGATCTGCAAAATTATGGACCTGGCCATGAAGGTGGGCGCGCCTCTGGTGGGGCTGAACGATTCCGGGGGCGCGCGCATTCAGGAAGGCGTGGCCTCGCTGGCGGGCTACGCGGATATTTTCCTTCGCAATACGCTGGCCAGCGGCGTGATCCCGCAAATCTCCGCCATCATGGGACCCTGCGCGGGAGGCGCGGTCTACTCCCCCGCCATCACTGACTTCACTTTGATGGTGGATAAATCGAGTTATATGTTCGTGACCGGGCCGGACGTGATCAAAACCGTGATGCACGAGGATGTGACTAAGGAAGAGCTGGGCGGACCCATGACGCACAACTCGGTGAGTGGTGTCGCGCATTTCCTGACCCGCGACGATGCCGACTGTCTGGCCCTGGTCCGCGAGCTGCTCTCATTCATGCCGCAGAATAACCGGGAAGACGCGCCGCGGGTTGAATCCTCCGACCCGGCCGACCGCCGCGACGAAACATTGGACACTTTAGTGCCCGCGGAGTCGGACCGCCCCTACGACATCAAGGAAATTTTGCATCGCGTCGTGGATGACGGCTATTTCCTCGAAGTGCACGAACATTTCGCCAAGAACCTGGTGGTGGGCTTTGCCCGGCTGGGCGGACAGAGTGTGGGGGTCGTCGCCAATCAGCCCGCCTTTCTTGCCGGTTGCCTGGACATCAATGCATCGGTCAAGGGCGCGCGCTTCGTTCGCTTCTGCGACGCGTTCAATATCCCTCTCATTACCTTCGAAGACGTTCCCGGATTCCTTCCCGGCACGCAGCAGGAATTTGGCGGGATTATTCGCCAGGGCGCCAAGCTCCTCTACGCTTATGCCGAGGCCACCGTGCCCAAGATTACCGTGATCACTCGCAAGGCCTACGGCGGCGCCTATTGCGTGATGGCGTCCAAACATATCCGCACCGACATCAACTTTGCCTATCCGACTGCCGAGATTGCCGTGATGGGGCCCGAGGGCGCGGTGAACATTGTCTACCGGCGCGAACTTCAGAACGCCGAGGACCCGGAAAAGTTGCGCCGTGAAAAAATCGAAGAGTTTCGCCACCGCTTTGCAAATCCCTACGTGGCCGCCGAGCGCGGCTACGTGGATGCCGTGATCGTTCCGCGCGATACCCGCCCCAAACTCATCGCCGCCTTGAAGATGCTTGAGACCAAGCGCGATACTAATCCGCCAAAAAAGCACGGCAACATTCCGTTGTAGGCTTCAATTAACAGCAGGAAGCGCTTGCTGCGCACGCCTCTTGATGTCAAGCAAGAATCCGGTACGCGTGGCGCGTGCAGGAGTTTGAATCATTGTTTCCCTTTAGACGGAGCTACCACTGCTTTCCAAGTCAACCTCGCATCGCTCTCGGCTCATAATTATTGCCGGCAGACCTCTACGCGCCGGTTGAGTGCGCGCCCTTCCGGAGTGTCGTTTGGAGCTTTGGGGCGTGACGCGCCAAAGCCCTGCGAAGTGATCCGGCCGGGATCAATGTGATACTGGGCGCTCAACCCCTGTTTGGTAGCGGCCGCGCGCCGCTCCGAAAGGGCAAGATTGTAAGCGTCACCGCCCACGTTGTCCGTGTGCCCTTCGATCCTAAGGTTCCAGTCAGGATTGTTTTTGATGGCCTCGGCAATTTCTTTGAGAGAGGGCCCCGACTCCGGACGGACGATGGCGCTGTCAAAATCAAAATAAATGCCGTAAACGGCCGCGCAACCGCTCTTGGCGATTTCTTGCTGGATTCCTTTCTCCACCGGGAAGGTAGCCTTCAAGTAGGTGATGTGGAAGTTCCAGCCCTCCGGCATGTTCCAGCTCAGAGTGATGGGATTGGCGGGGTCGTCGAGCACAAAAGCCTCCGTGTCGTGGCTTCCTAGTCTTCCTTTGACATGGATGGCGGGGAGGTCTTTGTGCTCGCCGTTGACGATGATTGAGTAGGGCACGTCCCCTGGCTCAACGCGGCTGAGTTGGCCTTTTTGATCGCCGTCCTTGGCATACCGTCCTACGCCTCGGTTGTAGGCGGCGAAATATTCGAGCCCGGCCGGGCGGGCTGCCTTCATGTCCTGAAAGACAGTTAGGGGCATGGTAAACATCGTGGCACCTGGGATCGTCCCAGGCATGTTTCTTCCCCAGCCGGTCTCGTACTGTTGGGCGTTCAGCAGGTCGGCGATGCATAGGATCCGCTGGCCGGACGATCCGCCCTTTTCCGCCCGGACAGCTCCGATGGTGACTGTGTTGTCGTCAATCCCCTGAACGGTGTTCAGAACCTCGACGTCGTGCCCCCCCAAGTCACGGTTCGTCCAAACAGCAGTGAGTGTCAGGCCGGGCTTCAGGGGAACGGACGCCGAGGCTGCAGCGTCGCGAAAGGCCTTCGACTGCGAAGCATCGGCGGCGGGACAAGGTTGCTCTTGAACCGTTTCTTCCGTTCCTGATCCGCCTTGGGCCGCACCCTTACCGAGGGCTCCGAGAATCTTCCCCAAGTCGGGAGCACTTCCCGTTTGGTCATGGCCGAGCGCTCCAACGATCTTCCCCAGATCACCTTTTTTGTACGCCTGTTGAACCTCGTCCGCTTTCTTTTTGATCCTGTAGCCGATATAGACGCAGCTTCCGATAACCAGTACGGTGACCAGGGCAAGAATTCCGAGGATGACCATGACGATCTTTAGGAACGCACTCCCGGATTTTTTCGGTTGAGCGGACCGAGGATCACTCACGGTTGAGGCAGGGGAGGGCAATTGCGAGGCAGCGGCCCTCGGTGGCGGTGGAGTTGGAGAAGCGGAGGAAGACGTCGGCCTCGGCAGTGGAGAAGGCAGGGTGGTCTGGGCAGTGGGCGGTGCAACTGCCGCGCCAGCAGGGGGTGTGCCCTGCGCGGTTCCGCAATTCCCGCAGAACGCTTTGCCTTCCTCAACCGGAGAACCACAATGGGTGCAAAACCGCGCCACGCTGGACCTCGTAACAGTCTATAACGATCGAGCCTGCTACCACGCCGATCTGATTATTCCCGCACCAGTTCAACCCGCCGGTTGAGCGCGCGTCCCTCTACTGTGTCATTGGTCGCTACTGGACGCGATGCGCCGAATCCTGTGGGGGAGAGATGCTCGGGATCAACATGATACCGGGAGACTAGCGCTTGCTTGACGGCGGCGGCGCGGCGGTTAGAGAGGTCAAGGTTGTAACTGTCACCGCCGACATTGTCCGTGTGCCCCTCGACGTTCAGTTTCCAATCGGGGTTATCGCGCATGACATGGGCAATCTCCTCGAGCACGGGCTCGGATTGCGGCTTCATCAAGTCGCTGCCGAAATCGAAGTAGATGCCATAGACTTTTACGCGCTTTTCAGTTTGGAGCTTCTGCTCCATTCTGCGAACGTCTGTTGCGTTTGCGGCGTTTCTTCCGCCAGCGCCGCCTCCACCCGCACCCTCACCATCCCCGCCTCCGCCGCCACCACCCCCGCCGCTGCCTGCACCACTACCCCCTCCGCCGCCACCACCGCCGCCGGCGCCTCCACTGCCTGCGCCGCCGGGAGCGCCCCCGCTTGGCCCGGCCTGACCTCCCGAACCCGGGGGCTGGCCACCGGCTTGCTGCGCCGCCTCGACAGGGTAATTGATTTTGATGACTTGACCTTTGCCGCCCGAACCGGGAAATTGAGTCGCCAGCGCCAGAGGGTTTGCGGGATCGTCAAGGAAATAGAAGTCCGTAGTTCCGTCATCTGAAGAGCAGTCGGCATGAACAGCAGGTAGTTGCTTGGGCTCATCATTGACGATTACTTGTATGGCATAGTCATGGTCGCCTTGACGCTTCAGCGTGCAATTCACCATGGCCATGGATGACAAATCTCCAGCCCCGCCTGCGGCGCCACCGGCGAGTTGGCCAAGTCCCGACGCCATCGATCCAAGAAAGCCCTTCAGTCCGCCAGCCATGAATGAAAATGGAGTCTCGCCTTTAGTCTTGAGATCGTTTAGCACCGCGGTGGATGGTCCCATGGCCGTCGAACCTGGAAATTCCATGGGATCTCTTGTGCCAAACCATTCCATCTCCTTTCGAGCATTCTCAAGGTCCTCCCGCCGAACGCTGCGCTCCGCGTGAACAGATGCCAACTCGGCCTGCTTGCCCTGGGGGCCCGCCAGTGAAGCGAGAGGGTTAGGAACATTGTCGGCGTTGACGCTGAGGTGCACTGCCTCGCCCGTCACATTCTGAACTTGTGTGACGGCTTCATAGTCCTTGCCGAACATGTTAACTGCTAATACAACGGTCAGATTTTTTCGGAGAGGGACGACGCCGGCCTGAGATAAGCCCGCGGGAGGCTGCCAAGCTGGAAAAGCAAGGGGCTGGCCAGGTTTCGAGCCTGACCCGGAGTCACCACCTGGGTTCCCTCCTAGAGCCTCGGTCAACTTGCCGATGTCGCCTGATTTGTAATCCTGTTGAACTTGGTCAGCTTTCTTCTTCACCCTGTAGCCGATGTAGAAACAGCTTCCCATGACAACGACTGTGACCAGAGCAAAAAATCCGAGGATAATTACAACAATCTTCAGGAATGCACTCCCAGACTTTTTGGGTTGAGCCGGCCCGGGAGCGACGCTCAAGGGACCTGGACGAGGTGGCAATGGCGCAGCGGCGGCTTTTGGAGGTGCCGGGGTCGGAGGAGCTGCAGGCGGCATCGAAGGGGGAGGAGGCGGGGCCTGAGCAGTAGGCGGGGCAACTGTTGCGCCAGAAGAAGGTGCGCCTTGCGCGGCGCCGCACGCCGTGCAAAACGATGAATTTTGCGTCAGCGCTGTCCCGCATTTCGTGCAAAACCTGGCCATTTTTTTACTCCTTACTCGACCCTTCTACTTCTCCCCGCAAATTGGGGCGTCGGGTTCCCGCAAGGCTTTCTTCTTCGTAAATAGATTGTGAGAGGCTTCACCCTTAACGGCCAGAAACTGAGCGTCCGCTCCGGCTTGTCCCAGTAGATTCATATGGGTCAATTGGCAAGGAACCATGCTCAGGGGGCCGGAGCCGGTGTAGTCGAATTCGGTAACCAACTGGACGTACGCCCCTCCCTCAATCTTAAAAAAATCTTCCTTGGCCTTCTTCAGCAGGGTGCTGAAAAATGGACTCTTCTTGAGCGCCTCCGCCGCCTTGTCGAGAATGGCCCCGGGAATGGATTCCTGGATGGCCTCTTTGATGCTCTCGGTTCCCAAGGAGAGCGAAATTTTGGGCGCATTCACGGCGAGCACAATGCCGTGCGCCGCCATTGATTCGGAGGTGGTTTTCTCCAAGCTCATGTCACCGTCCATTTTACCCTGTGGTTGACTTTGATCACCGTGGATGGATACCCCGCCGGTGCCGTCATAGTTCATGGTGAAACCCCCTTGGGCGGCATCATGGCTGGTTCCGAAGCCTGGTTTGAAAATTAGGTTTTCGTCAATCCGGAACATGAACGGAATGCCATAGATGTCAATCACCTGTTTTGCGAAGGGAGGAAGCTTAAGGCGCGACTCACCGATATTGTGGTCTCCTTCGCTGCTCAGCGCGGCCCAGGTGACGTGGATTTTGCCCGAGAGCGGGGTGCTGTATTCAAAGTCCTGGATCTTTGCGCTTTGGACCACCGCCTTGAACCCGGTAGAGATATGGCTAACATCGCCCTTAGCCTTAATACTGGCGGTGAGGCCTGCCAGTTTCTTGGCGACGTCGAGCCCCATCGAGAAGCCCTCTCCCTCGGGTTCACCCTCCAACTCAAACTCCCAACCGTTGGCCTCTCCTTTAAGATGGGCGCTAAACGCGGATTTCTTCTCCTCTCCGCCCGCGTAAACGAGTGATGGAGAACTGAACCAGCCTCGGAAAGCGCCCACAGGATCGGGCGTCAGAAACGGAGGCAAGGCCTGCGCCTGGGAGCGCTGGAAGGTGACGGGCATGGAGAACTCGATTCGCCCATCCTGAATGAAGTCAGTAAGAGCCGCCTCGTCGGTCAGAACCGCCAACTGCGAGCCCTGACTTTGGACTCCGATTACTTTACGGACTCCGAGGTGCTCCAGGAACATCACCTTGCCTTCCTTTAATTCGCTGATGCGCGGATCCGAAGCGTCAAAGAGAAACAAGCTGCCGTCGTCACTCACGCTGCGAAGTGCTTTTTGAGCTGTGGGGAAATCAATGCGGACCGTATTACTGGTGTACTTTACATCCAGGACGGCGTTGGGCGGAGTATAGAATCCGGCAGGCGCGGGACTCGAGGCTGCCCCGCTGGAACCAGCTCCGGGCGACAAGTTTCTCGAGCAAGACGAACAAGAGAAAAGGCTGAGAGCTCCCCAGGCAATAATCAAAGCCCAGATCGCCCGTTTCGTACGATTCATCGGAGCACCCCCTAGTCAAGGTGCAGGCCATTCATCACAATATAAGAAAGACCTCCGTTATGCTCCCAGGCCTGTCCTCAGATGGCTGAGGTTGTGGTTTATGCATAATTGCCGCGTCTTCACAGGAATCAACATTAAGATCTCTCAGCCCCCGACAATATACATCTGCCCGTTGTCGCGTTCAATGCATTTGCTCAGTTTTCAGGGCAACTGCGTTCCTGTCCTTGACTCAATGGCGAGGCAGCCCATAGTACTGTTTATCAGGAAGCTGGCAAGTGGGAGAGCAGTAGGAGAGGCGGAACGAACAAGACGGCAGTAGAGTCCCCTTCCCCGATCATCACATCAGAAATCCCTGTTGGGTTTTTGCTGTTCTCAATGTTCTCAAAAAACTGCAAGGTTACACTTCGCGATTCAGCGGCGCTTGAAGATTGGGCTTGGCGCTCGAATTCTTCTGGTGGTCGGTAGCCCAGCGCCGAGTGCAACTGCTGGCGATTGTAATACACATCCATGAACTCGGTAATGTTACCCCGCAAATGTTCAAGGTCGTTTTACTCGTTGGCGTAGATCTCTTCGCGTTTCAGCGTTTTGATAAAGCTTTCGCAACTGGCGTTGTCATAAGGGTTCGCGGGCCGACTCATGCTAGGGAACTTGCCGTACCTTTCCATCAGGGCCACGTAGTCGGCACCGGCGTATTGAAATCCTCGGTCGGAATGGTGCATCAAGCCTGGTTGCGGATCCCAGATCTCTATAGCTTGTTCGAGCGCCCCGATCGTCAGCCGCGCCGCCAGGGTGCGGCCCAGGGCCCAGCCCACTACCCGTCGGGAGTACCCATCCAGGATTACAGCCAAATAGACAAATTCCGTCTTCAGAGGACATGCTCACTTGCATTTTTCTGTCGCACACAAATTCTTGCTGAAGAACGGGAGTACGTGGTTTTGAAAACGATCCGCGACGGCGCTGGTGTGCGTGCCGTGATAATTCTCAAAGCTGTTGGCTATGCCGTAGTTGTCGAGGAGATCGTGTAGCTTGCCTGCATCGAATCGTAACCCGTCCTGGTCGCCCACATCCATGGCGATGGCGTGATACTGGCGCAAGTTGTCGATGTATTGCTCCACGAACGCCAACGGCGCGTTGGCCGCCCACTTGGCAATCACGTCGGCCTGGGGTACACCGTCCTTCCTGGGCAGGTCAAGATAGAGCGGCGGATTCTTCGGGTCAGGCGACCACGCAGCGGCCGAGGCAAGCTGAGCCTTGGCGAAGAACGACAAGCCCGCCGCGTCGGCAGGAGTTTTTACCAATTCCAATTCCTTTTCTACCGATGCCATAGCCTTCTCCATGGCTGGATTTGGGGGCCTCGAACCCATGGGCGAAAGGCAGCAGGGACTCATGATATAGAGGCTGCTGAACACGTCAGGATGTTTCATCCCAATGCGAGCGGCGCCATAACCTCCCATGGAATGCCCTGCCAGTCCCCTGCTGGTGCGACTTGGAATGGTGCGGTAGTGCGCGTCAATATAAGCGACCACGTCGTGAGCGACGTACTGCTCAAAATCTCCGGTGGTGACTGAGCTTGAGTACATCGACCCGCCGTACACGGTCTTCGAATCGGGCAGCACAACGATCATCTCTCTGGCGCCCTGGGCGAAAGCACCTTCGATGGTCTGCGGTAGATGGATTTCATGGGTCCATTGCTCGGCCCCGATGGAAAATCCATGCAAGGCATAGACGACCGGGTAGTGCCGGTGCTTTTCCTGGGCGTAGCTGGGCGGCAGGAAAACGATCGCGTCGCGGTCCACAGCCTCCCCCTCCAGATTGCCCTCCAGCGATGCGCCGTGAATTTTGATGTGCAGTACCATCACAGGCTTCGCGCCGGGAACAACCGGGGGCACTTCAGTCTGCACTTGGGCCTCCAGCCGAGACACTAGAGCAATACTTATCGCCAGCGTCGCAACAAGAAACAGCTTCGTTGACATCGTCCACATCTCTTTCATTGGAACACCTCACGATTTACAAAAGCCAGGCCCAAGGGCCCGCAAGAACATAGAGGCCCACATTCAGGAGCCAGTTAGCGTTGGAAATCCTGACCCGCCTTCTTCGTCAAAAGAAGAATGAAATCTGAAAAGTTCGCCCACAAATTGAATTGTCTGTAAACCAACTCTGCTCGACGCGCTATTTACCGTCTTGCTGAAAAAGTCTTGGCGCGAAGTCTTTCAAATCGCGGCGCCAGGTCTGCCACTCGTGATCTGTCCCCGGTGATTCGTAGAACACGTGCTGAATATTTGCTTCGTTGAGTGAATTGTGCAGGCGCTGAATTCCCGTGCGCATTCTCTCCGGCTCCACAGTTCCGACGCCGAGCCAGAGCAAGTGCACTTTCCTTGCAAACGCTGCCGAATCGGCAAATACCCCGTTGTAATCGGTCTTTGGATCCAGTTTCCGGTCGCCCATCACGAGCATCCCGCCCGCGCCGCTGAATCCGCCAATGAAAGAAAAAAGATCGAGATGATTCAGGGTGACCTGGAACGTCTGCATCCCTCCCATGGAAAGCCCGGCCATCGCACGGTGATCTCGATCCGAAAGGGTCCTGAAGGTCGAATCGATGTAGGGAATCAGGGCCTGCGTCACATCATCTTCGAATGCCGAAGCCATGTCCTGCATCGCCTTCAGCATTTCGGGAGAACCAAAGGGTTTTCCGGTTAAGTCGGGTGGAAGTTGGCCGGCGCGTCGCGCGTAGCCATATGCCATGACGATAATCATGGGCTTGCAGCTTCCCGCTGCGATCAGATTGTCGAGTATGAAGTTTGCGCGCCCTTGCCGAATCCACCCGGTCTCATCCTCGCCTCCACCATGCTGGAGGTAGAGCACAGGATACCGCGCTCTGGTTTGAGTATCGTAATTCGGCGGCAAATAGACCAGGGCGTGCCGCCAAGTTCCCGTCACCTTCGAGTTGTACCAAATTTCGCGCACCTGCCCGTGAGGTACGTCCTGAATGGAATAGTAGGTCGAGCCGGGCTCCGGAACTTCCACCGCGCTCGCATACTTGCCTCCACCAAAAAAAGCTTGGCTGTTGGTATCGCTGACTTCCGCGCCGTCGATGATCAGTGTGTAATAATGCAGGCCCGGAACAAGGGGAGGCGTGGTGATGGTCCAGAATCCGTCTGGCTGTTTCACCATATCTACTTTCGGGCCGCTCCAGAAATTCAACCTGACCTTCGTGGCATCGGAAGTTTTCACGCGAATTTGGACCCGCCCGGCACTATCAACGCGAGGATACTCTGCTCCCCAGACGTTGGTGGTGGCAGGTTGAAAATTACCCGGCTCTTGTGCCCAACAAAGACTCGACAACAGGAACGCCAGTATTCCGAACCACCGCATATGTCTTCTCCTCGTTAACCTTCAATTTCAATCCTTGCGATCGAGCGCGATGGCGCTCGCCACCAGCTTCAGACGGGCAGATTGCCGTTTCCGGCTCGTGTGACTACTCAACTGAGACCACGGTTACAGACTTAGGCTCCAATTTCAGAGCCAGCTTACCGCTTTGAACTTTTGCCGAAACAGGCTTCGGCACAACTGTATTGGGTGCGTCGAAGGTGTTGACGCTGTCCACCTTGGGCGCCGTCAGAGTTTGTCCGGCGGCTGACCTGGCTGCGATTCCGGCCAAAGATGCCTCGATTTCGACCGGCTCGTTGGGGTCGAGATTGGTAATTTCCAACCACAACTTGCCGTTCGTGTCCTTCGCTGCGATGGCATCCACGCGCGGCAAGCTGATATTTTGGTGTGTGTAGGTGCCGGCCTCGAAAGCTACCGGCACAAACGTGGCGTCCTGAAAGGGCACATACATTTTGAAGACGTAGTATGTCGGAGTCAGGACCATCTTCTCTTTGTCCGTCAGGATCATGGCCTGAAGCACGTTGATCATCTGCGCGATGTTGGCCATGCGAACGCGGTCGGCGTGCCGGGCAAAGATATTCAGGTTCAGCGCCGCGAGGATGGCATCGCGCATACTGTTCTGCTGAACGAGGAACCCCGGATCGCTGCCGGGCAGCGGCGCGTACCAGCCGCCCCATTCGTCCACGACGAGGGCGACCTTTTTGCCCGGGTCGTACTTGTCCATGATGGCGGAATGCTTCTGAATAAGGCCGTCCATCTCCAAAGTCGATTTGAGAAACTGAGCGTACTCCGGTTCGCCGAAACCCACGGACGCAAACTTATTCTCCCAGCGCACCACCGTGTAGTTGTGCATGGAAAGACCGTTGATGTCCCAGCTCCACGTGTGATGCTCATAGGCTTTCATCACAGCTTCCGTCCATTCAGTCCACCGGGGTCCGTCGCCGCCAGGGCCGACGGCAATTTTGAGCATCTGCTGTTTGCCCTGCTGTGCCGGATTGAAATTCCTGACGAAGCGGCTGTAGATCTTCATCTGGCTCAAGTAGTATTCGGGCGTCATGTTGCCGCCGCAATCCCAGCTTTCGTTGCCGATGCCAAGGTAGGGAACTTTATAAGGACCCGGATGACCGTTGGCGGCGCGCTCATTGGCCAGAGTAGTTGGTTGAGCCGTGGTGAGGTATTCGAGCCATTCGGCCGCTTCCTGCGGTGTCCCGGAACCTACGTTGACTGAGATATAAGCATCGGCGCCGATCTGGTTCAGAAAGTCCATGTATTCATCGGTCCCAAAAGTATTCGGCTCGATGACGCCGCCCCAATTGGGGTTGAGAGTCGCCGTTCGCTGAGGACCGATGCCCTTGCGCCAGTGGTATTCGTCCGCGAAGCAACCACCGGGCCAGCGAACGTTCGGTACTCTTATTGCTTTAAGCGCGGTAACAACGTCGTTGCGAATGCCGCGGGTATTCGGGATCTTGGAATCGGCGCCAACCCAGATGCCCTCATAAACGCCATGGCCAAGATGCTCGGCGAATTGGCCGAAAATATTGCGGTCGATCTTCGCGCCGGCCTTGGAGACATCTACGGACAATTCAACTTTCCGCGCGTCAGCAAAACCCGCGGTCGCGCCTATCGCCATCAGAGTGAAACCGAAAAGAAGCGCGCGGATGACGGATGCGCCCGTGTGAGCCAGAACCAGGAACGGCAGGACCAGATGACCACCGAGACTTGAGCCTCTTGTGGAAGAGAAAATCATGCTTGTTCTCCCTGACTGGCCGACGCCTGGCTTGATCTGAAGAGTGAGGCTGCTGGGCCTTGTGGTCGAATCTGCATTAGGGGAATCGTCTGCTGAATGGTGCCATAATTGTTGCCGATGGTAAACATAATCCGCAAGGATCGTGTGCCTCGCCAAAATTAAGGACGCATTTGAAATGAATAGCATGCATAGGGGCCGTGTAGCATGTTACATGGCTGAGACCTGGAATGTTGTGGAGTTTTGGCGAACGAAAGGACGGCCAGCAGCGCGTAGCACAGTGTCAGCCTGGCCTGCAGAGTCATGGTGGATCGGGGTGGGCGTCAGGAGATGGTGAGCACGAATTTACCGGCGGTTTTACGGCTTTCGAGGTCGCGATGGGCATTGGCGACCTGTGCCAGCGGATAAGTACGGTCAATGCACAGCTTGAGCTTGCCCGCATCGATCCGGCCCATCGGTCAGCAGGGATGCGCCTACTACCAGAACTTCTTCGTGAATCACATGTTCGACTAACCCAATCGATTTTGCCTCAACTTGTTCCCGACCGGTCGGTAGCAATTCGGCAAAAATCTACACCGCCAACCTATTGCATAGAAATAACTTAATCGGGGCGAGAGGATTTGAACCTCCGACCTCTTGGTCCCGAACCAAGCGCGCTACCAGGCTACGCTACGCCCCGTCAAAGTCAGTGGCAAGTGATTAGTGGCAAGCAACTGAGTATTTTCCTTCCGCTCTAGCCACTTATCACTTGCCACTCGCCACTTTTTCTCAATTGGTCGGGACGGCCAGATTTGAACTGGCGACCCCTTGCACCCCAAGCAAGTGCGCTACCAGGCTGCGCTACGTCCCGTTAAACAAAGTGACGAGTGGCAAGGGGCAAGTGATGAGCAGGAGAAAGCAGAAAAACGTCTCTCTTCTGCTTGTCACTAGTCGCTTGTCACTCGTCACTGGTATCTATTGACGCTAACATTTACTGGAAAGGATTGTCAAGATGCCCTCGAGCTCACGCTTGATGGCCCGCAAGTGCTGGGCGTCAAGAGCGCCTTCGGATCGCGCACCCTTGGGTATGGCCGATGCCGCCGCCTCCGGCTCTCGTGGATTGGCGAGTTGCTTTCGAGCGCCTTCAATAGTGTAGCCCTTCTCATAAAGAAGTCTTTTGATCTCGATTGCAATCTCGAGATCCTGCCTGCGATAAAGCCGCCGACCGGCGCTGTTCTTGACCGGTTTGAGCATTGGAAATTCACTTTCCCAATAACGCAGAACGTAAGCCTTGATGGCAATCAGTTCGCTCACTTCACCAATGCGAAAGTACAACCGGTCCGGAATGTTGATCTCGGCGGAGGGCGCGTGCGAAGCGTGTCTGGCGTTCGAGCGTAGTCCCTTGGGCATAAAATCCTCGCGAGCCCTTGCAAATCTCCTTCCGGCCATATTAGTGAACCACAGGGTGAGCGTCAAGCTCCGTGGTTCATAAGCTCCGTTCATAAGAGTTTTTTAACGCCGGGAGCGTGAGTTATACTAAAACTCCTCTCGGCCTAGCGCGTACCTCGCTCCGTTGCGGCTGAAGTCTTTTCTGTTTTGCCGCCCAGTAGTCGACGGGAAGCGCCCTGTCCATGAGACGAAGGAGACACACCAAAGTGCGAAAGCTGATCATCGGAATCGATGTAGGGGGAACGAAAGTGGCGGGCGGGTTGGTGACGTTAAAAGGGCGCCTGGTCGGGTCCGCGGTTGTGCCCACCCGGGCGGACGAAGGCTTTAAGGTAAGTTATGGACAAATCGTCCATCTGATCGAGAGCTTGATCCATGAAGCCCACGGCAAGCACAACATCCGCGGCATTGGAATTTGCGCTCCGGGCCCGCTCAATCAGGAAACCGGCCTGGTGATTAACGCGCCCAACCTGCGCGGTTGGCGGGATATCAAGCTGGCGCAAAAAATCGGAGACCATTTCGGCTTGCCGGCCAAAGTGGAGAATGACGCCAATGCCGCCGGACTTGCCGAGATTCTGTTTGGCGCCGCGGTGGGTTTTCGCGATGTTTTCTATGTGACCATTTCAACCGGAATCGGGACCGGAATCATCATCAACAGGAAAATCTATCACGGGAAGAACGGGGTGGCCGGCGAGGGCGGGCACATCTCGATTGACTTTCACAGCCCCTACCATTGCGGCTGCGGAACCTTCGGCTGCATTGAGGCGCTGGCCGCCGGCCCTGCCATGGCGAGGCGCGCTCGCGTGGCCCTGGAGCAGGACTATAAAGCCAAAAGTTTATTGCGTGAGATGTGCCACGGCCAGGTGAGCCGGATTACTCCCAAAATGATTCAGGAAGCCGCGCGCGCCAAAGATCGCATCGCGCAAGCGATAGTTGACGAGACGGGATTCTATCTTGGCGTCTGGCTGGCCGGAATGTTGACCTTGCTCGACCCGGAGGCCGTGGTAATTGGAGGAGGCGTGGCGCAGATCGGCCGGCCTCTCTTCCGGAAGATCAAGGAGACCATACCTCATTACACCATCAATCGAAGTTTCGCCTCCAAGACTCCCTTGATTCCGGCCAAACTTCAAAGGCAGGTGGGGGTCTTTGGAGCGGCCAGCCTTTTTCTTCCCGGTGGAGAAGAAGCCGAAGGCGAATAGTAGATACAAGTTTGAACCAGGGATTGCATCTTATGACCACGGAGAGCGCCGCGACAGGCATCATCCTTTTCGGCCACGGCAGCAAGGTGGAGGCCGCCAATCAAGGCGTCCGCGATCTTGCCCGGCGGGTCCAGGAAGCCGGACCTTTTCATCACGTGCGCGCTGCTTTTCTGGAGTTGGCCCAGCCTGACCTGAACGCGGCGGTCGCGGAGGCAGCAGAAGCCGGGTTGCAGCGCGTGGTTGTTATCCCTTATTTTTTGACGGAAGGCATTCATCTCCGGCGCGACTTGCCCAATTTGATTGCACCCTTGAAACAGAGATTTCCTCGCTTGGCCATCGACGTCGGGCAATCACTCGAAGGCCATCCGTTGATGGCATCCATTATTCTTGGCCGCGTACAAGAAGTGATGGGGGAATTTCCCGGCAACCCGTAAGGCGAATCCATTTTCAAAATCTTTCCCGACGAAAATCGAAGCGCCACTGCGGCTGGAAAATAGGATTATTAATTCACGAAAGTCTAAGTTCGGAATTTTTCGCAGCCAGCCCGCCGGCGGGAATATTTAGAATTCTTGCAAGGGTGGGCGCAACCTGGGTCAATTGAATTCTTCGCAAGTTCTTGCCACGCTTGATGTCCGGTCCCACCGCCACAAAACATGCTTCCAATCCCGGTTGCGATGGAAGGTGGCCATGGGCTCCGCGGTCACTGACGCTGTCACGAATGAGTGGACCTTCAGTCCGGTCGGAAAAATAAAAACCACGGGCGGCATCGAGGATTAATGCAGCGTCTGGATCGGCGCCCATCGCGCGCAGTTCCTTGCGGTCCACGACCTTGGCTACGGCGCCCGTCGCCTGGACGCGGTTAACCGCCCGCTTTAACGCCTGACTTTCCTGAACGGTAGGCGGCTCCAACCAGTAAATTGCGAAGGATCCTCCGGCGTGAATCGCCCCCAGTTTCTTGAGAACCAGCGACCCGGCGCCGTTTCTTCCCAGTAACCCTTCTTCCTCAAGTGCGACCTGCGGCGCCGCTTCCTTTTCAACGGGGACAAAACCGTGGTCCGAAAGGACCACGACCGTGGCTTCCCTTCCCACTGCCATCCTCACTCGCGCGATCTCGGCGTCTGTACGCTCAAGCGCCGTGGTAGCCTCGGCGGACAGTGGGCCGAAATGGTGCGCCGAGTCGTCATATACGACGAGATGAATTAAAAGTAAATCCGGATGGTAACGCTGCCAAAGATAAAGGGCCGCCTCGGTTCGCAGAGTGTCGTGCGTGTGATCAGCCGGAAGAGACTGGAAATTGTTTTTTATTTCTTCAAATAATCCCGGAGTCGAATTTCGCACCGCCGGTTCAAAATCCTGGTAAGGATCCGAGGCCGCGGGATCCCAAATTTCGGGAATGTTGTAATCGATGGCGCCGCCCGCGCTCACCGGCCATCCTACAGAAGCCGTCTTGAGCCCTGCCTTTCGCGCCACATCCCAAAGCGTGGGCACTTTGAGCGCCCGTGCGAACCAATGCCATGGCCTCGCCATAGCGCTCGGGTCCCGCGAATCAAGATGGCTGTAAATTCCGTGGACCCGCGGGGGCACGCCCGTCACCAGGGTTGCGTGCGCCGGGTAGGTAGTGGATGGGAAAACGCTCTCCACCGCTTCTGCGCTTGCGCCGGCGGTAATCATTTTTCGCAGCGAAGGTATTTTTAGTTGGAAATCATCGGGCCGCAACAACAACTCGGAGCGCAATCCGTCTATGGAAACAACCACCAGGCGGTGGCTGTTTCGAGAGGCCGGGGGTTTCGTGGAAGATGCCCTTACCTTGCGGGAAATGCCTTTTGTCTGTTGGGTTCGCCCCAAAACTGAATTCCTCCCATGCCTTGGCCATCCTCCCGGAATTCCCCGGGATGATTCCATCATAGCAAATGGGAGGAATCAGCAATCAGGATTGTGAAATGCGCGCGCAGAAATCCTATCAACGGGCTGCAATTTCGACCGACCCGCCGCTGGTGTGCATTCGCAGTTCCGCGCCCCCGGATCCCAAAGTTCCGTGCATGCTGGAACGAGAGATGGCGCCGACCATTGTGATCGGCAAGTCGCTGCGCACGCCGCCTCCCGAGGCGGAAGCGTCCACGTTCAAGTTGACTTTAGGATCCAGCGACGCCCGTACGGAGCCGCCCGATGTTTCAAGCTCCCCGCCCTTGTCATTTCCACGGTCAAACTTGACCTCCACCGATCCGCCCGAGGTCTTGGCCACCACGCGCCCGCCCGCGTCATCTATGTGAATCGAGCCGCCGGAAGTTTCCGCGTTCACATCGCCCTCCACTCGCGAGATACGAATGGGGCCGCCGCTGGTGTTGCCGTTGAACGAACCGCTCAACGAGTCCACTTCAATGCTGCCACCGGAAGTCTCCGCACGCACGTTGCCCGTGACCTCGCGCAACGAGATATGCCCGCCGGAAGTCTCAGCCCGGAGCTGCCCCGCCAAGTCTGAAACTTCCACGGAACCGCCCGAGGTCTTAAGTTGGGAGTCACCTTTGATTGAATAAACTTTGATGCTCCCGCCACCTGTCCTGGCTTCGAGCTGGGTTGAGTTGGGCACGCTGATCTCAAAATGCAACGAGAGGTTCCTCAGCCAGTGGTCTTGAAACGTTTTTCGGGCCGTCACTCGGGCAGTACCCGGGCCATCCTCAAAGCTGAAATGAAAAAGACTTTCCAGGTCGTCGCGGTTCGAAGTGATGACCACCTTGGCGCCTGAATCCTTGGTTCCGTTAATAGTCACGCTGCCCGCGTCCGCGTCGAGAACGAAACGGCCTCCCGGATCGAGCTTCAAGGTCTTATTAATTTCGTGGTCTGCCCGGGCGGAAATGGACGTGCCCGCCAGCAGAACTGTAATCCCTACCGTCAAAAATAAATTGCGGTTTCTTCTCATTCCTTCCTCCTGAAATGTCGGCGTTCATACGATGGACAGTTCGCCCGCTCCGCCTGTACCCTTCCCACCCTTGGTGTGATTAGACGCACGAACCTATGGATGGTAAGCAATTCAACTAATCCGCCTCGCGGTAAATGAACACGCCTCCCATCCTAACCTTGACGTCGATGTTCTGCCTGCCATTGGCATTCCAAAATGAAATCCTTTGGCCAAGACCGGCGCTGTCCGAACTCAAACCCTGAAGGTCGCTTTGAACATACCCCAACCAGGCGTGGGCACTGAGGGACCGCAGGTCGTACAAGTGGGGAACGTCTATTTCCACGTCTCCATAATTCACCAGCAGTTCCTCGTGGCCGACAATGCCGGCAATCGTCACATCCCCATCCACGCACTTCAGCTTGAGGTTCGAATCGAAAGGCATCCGAATTCTGAAGTTAACCGAAAGTTTGGATTCGTTGCGAAATGGCCGCCACAACTTTCGCGAAGGATAGAGGGTGGTAAGCCTCACTTCCTGATCGCCACCTTCCAGGCGCACCTTAATTTGGTCATAGAGCGGCTTGGCCTTGGCCTCGGAACCGGCTCGCACAACTTTTTCTGCCTCGATCTCCACCCTGGGCTCATCCCAGCCGTCAATATGAAGGTCGCCTACGCGGCAATTAATCACCAACGTCCCGTTGGAAAAAAGGCGGGCGGAATGATGCGAGACCTGGCTGAATTCGTCGGCGTGAAGCAGGGTCGGGGGCAGTCCGCAAAAAGTGGCGGCCAGGACGAGGAGAGTCATGTTCGAGCGCAGACCGGACCTTCGGCGAATTATCCGCGTATCGCTCAACATCATCCTGCCCCGTTCCGCTCCGGTGATTACCTCGATTTTAATGACGCATGGAGGTTCAAAACAACCTGAATTAGTGTTCGCCGGCAATCAGGGTTGGGCGGCTCACATTATTCTATACGAGAATCAAGCGTGATTTGTTCTCTCTTGATTAACAAAAATATTTTGGTGCGGTCCTGTCGATTTATAATCTCCGTTATGGAGAACACCAAATCCGCAAGCCTGATGGCCGCATCCCTCAACGAATTCAGGAGGTACAAATCGCTCGCAGAGAGAGCGATGGCACAGGTTACCGATGACCAGCTCCAAGTGGCCTTAGATCCAGAATCGAATTCCATTGCGGTCATCATAAAGCACCTTGCGGGAAACATGCGTTCTCGTTTTATGGATTTTCTGACTACCGACGGCGAGAAGCCCGACCGCAACCGTGATTCCGAATTCGAGTCGCCGCCCTTCGCGCGGGCGGAACTGATACAGCTTTGGGAAGTGGGGTGGGGTTATGTTTTTCAGGCTCTCGAACCCCTTACCGATTCCGACCTGGCGCGCACTATCCACATCCGCACCGAGCCTTACTCGGTCAATGAGGCCATCCAGCGCCAACTAGCGCACTATGCCTATCACGTAGGCCAGATAGTTTTCCTCGCCAAACATTTTCGTTCTGCCCAGTGGAAATCCCTGAGCATTCCGCGGGGGAAATCGAAAGACTTTGACCTTAAGGTTGCCCGCGGCGAGGCCAGCCAAAAGAGAGTCAATTGATTTGCCTTACAACGATGGCCTCCCATCCGAATGGGCGGTAGTCGTGTCAGTTGCCAGATGCCTGCGCTCCAATGTGCTGTCTTTCCCGCGAAAGCGGGAATCCATTCCTCTAAAATACCAACGATGCGCCACCGAAGCCGCATTCGCGGGAAAGACTGGCTGCATCGAGCCTTGAAAGGAATCCAAATCCAAATGACACCACTTCCCAATGGCCAAACGTATTTCGCTTCGCAGCGGGATATGCTAGACTCTAAATCTACAATCCCATAATTGATTCGAGCGAGAGCGGATATGGAAGCGGTGGGAAAACTTTTGCCCGCAATTTTCAAAAGGCAGATGCGGCGCGACGACACGCGTCTGGTTGAGCTTCTGGCAACTTTTTGGCAGACGGCCGCCGGACGTGGCATTGCGGAGAATTCGACGCCCGTCCATTTTGCAGCGGGAACGCTTACGCTCGAAACCACGTGCCCCACGTGGGCCATTCAGTTGCGAATCATGACGGAGGAAATTCGCGCCGGGATCAACAAATTTGTGGGCGCTCCTTTCGTAAAAAAAATCCGCGTGCAACTTGCCCCCAAGCTTGGGCAAAGAGAGCCGGAGACAATCCAGGAAAGGCCCCATGAAACCGAAACCATACCTATGCCGGCCGTGCGGGGCGCACTCGATGGCGGCGCAGGGAAGGATCGCGCCATGGGTGGAATCAAACCGAAATCTGTCATCCGTCGAGAAGGCGGTATCGACTAATGGCATTAAATGAAAAAGACGCGCGCTATGTGGCCGAACTTGCGCACCTGGAATTGACCCAAGAAGAAGTGCACAAGTTCCTCCCCCAGTTGGACTCCATTTTGCTTTACATCGAAAAACTGAACCAATTGGATACGACCCGGGTTGACCCCATGGCCCAAGTCACGCTCACGGCTGGGGAGAATCCTTCTTTGCGCCCGGACATGCCGCACCCTACTTTTGACCAGGAAACTGCGCTCGCCAACGCTCCGGAGCAGGCGGCGGGCTGCTTCAAGGTGCCCCGCGTAATCGAAAGAGAATAACTGCGCATTTCGAAGTAACGGACTACGCCAAGCTCTAAATTTCCAATCGAACGCTTATGGATCTGACCGCATTAAACTCGACTCAAATTCGCGAGCTGCTGGTGAAAAAGGAATTCACCGCGCAGGAATTGGTGCGCGCGCACCTTGAAAACATTGAGCGAAAAGACAGCGAGGTGCGCGCTTACCTCACTCTTTCGCCCGAGCGCGCCCTGGCACAAGCCCAAAAAATCGACGGCATGATTCAAGCAGGCCAGCCGCTCCCTCGTTTGGCCGGCGTGCCCGCCGCCGTTAAAGACGTGATCTTGACCAAGGGCGTTCGGACCACATGCGGGTCAAAGATTCTGGAAAATTATATTCCCCCTTACGACGCGACCGCCACCGAGCGCCTGGAGCGCGCGGGGGGGTGCATTCTCGGCAAAACCAATTGCGACGAGTTTGCCATGGGCTCGTCCACGGAGAACTCCGGCTACTTTACCACTCGCAATCCCCACGACCTCACCCGCGTGCCCGGCGGTTCGAGCGGTGGATCAGCCGCGGCGGTGGCGGCAAATCTGGCCACCGTGGCCCTTGGCTCCGATACCGGCGGCTCCATTCGCCAGCCCGCGGCGTTTTGCGGGACTGTCGGCATGATGGGAACCTATGGCCGCGTTTCGCGATTTGGACTGGTGGCCTTCGCGTCGTCGCTCGACCACATTGGACCCTTTGGGCGAAGCGTGCGCGATGTGGCGACTGTCCTCGAAGTGATTGCCGGGCGCGACCCGAAAGACTCGACGTCCGCCGACATTCCCGTTCCCGGCTACGAGGCGGCGCTCGAAAAGGACATCCGCGGTCTGAAAATCGGCATCCCCAAAGAATACTTTGAGGGGTTGAGCTCAAAAGTGGGCGACAATATCGAAAAGGGGATCCAATTGCTCACCCAGTTGGGCTGCACAACCGAATCCATCAGCCTGCCTCATACCGATTACGCCATTGCTTGCTACTACATCATCGCCACGGCGGAAGCAAGCTCCAATCTCGCGCGCTATGACGGCGTGCGCTACGGATTCCGCTCGCCGGACTACTCCGACCTGCGTGACATGTACAGGAAAACGCGGGATGGCGGCTTTGGCGCCGAGGTCAAGCGGCGCATCATGCTGGGCACTCACGCCTTGAGTTCCGGATATTATGACGCTTATTACCTGAAGGCGCAGAAGGTTCGCGCTCTGATCGCGCGGGATTTTGTGGAGGCCTTTGACGAGATTGATGTGATTTTGACACCCACTTCACCGAGCCCCGCATTCAAACTCGGCGAGTTGGTGGACGATCCATTGCAGATGTACCTGGCCGATATTTACACCGTCACCGCCGACCTCGCCGGCGTTCCCGGGATCTCTGTTCCTTGCGGAAAAACCAAAGACACTCCTCACCTTCCAGTCGGCATGCAACTACTCGGCAAACACTTTGACGAGGAGCGACTCCTCCAGGTGGCGCACGCCTTCGAAAAAGCCGGCGGCTTTGAAATCGCCTGATTTTAAGCCGGCCCAACTTCCCGAATAATTAAGAGCTGGTAGATACAGTCAGCGGGACGGGGACCCCAGGGTGAGCGGTGGGGCTGACTGTGGGCTTTTTCTTAACCTGCTTCACGGCCTTCAGAAGAACTGGAAATGCCGCAGGGTCGAACTACGGACCCTGCGCTACTGGCTGACATCCACTGCGGGGGAGGGTTCGGCGAGACCATAGATTTTCGCGATCTCTCTCACCATTTCCTCTTGCGAGGGACGGGTTTTCTTCTGCCCTTTAAGTTTCTCCAGCACCGCCAAAGTCTGTTTTTCTTTCAGCAGGAACGTTCGCTGCTGGAGTTCGAGCTTGCGGCGCTCGCGCTGCTCGCGGTACAGGTCCATGATGTCCGCCTCAGCCAGCTTGGTGCGGTCCTGGACAATCTGGTTGGCCAGCATGATTTCCGCGATTTGCGCGGCGTCGAGCGACGGGTCGGCCTTCATCTCCTCGATCAGGGCGCGCGCCTGGGCGTGGGCCTCGCGGAAGGCCGAGGCTTCCGCATCTTCCTTCGGCTGAATCCTGGCCAGGAAAAAGCGAGACAGCGAAGTGGTGGAAATTCTTACGCCAAACTTCTGGTAAACCTGACGGGCAATCTCGCCTTGGCGCACGCGCTTGCGAAGCAGGGTCTCAACCAGCGCGCGCATTCCCGGATGCCCTTCATCCAGCCTGTCTACCCGCGAGCTCGAACGGTAAGCGTAGTTGTGCCGATGGCGCGGGTACTCGCGCTTCTTGCCATGCTGATCCCCCCCGCTGCGTTCGGTGTCATCCTGATCCCGCCCGCTGTGTTTCATGTCCTCCTGATCCCGCAGAGCAGGAGAAGGATCTCTGAATTCGTCTCTCCCGTTACCGGCGGCCATTTTCGGTTTGCTCATAGGCCCACCCCGGCGTCCTCGGCGACCCTGCCATCCGCCAAGTCCACTCCGCTCGCGCTGGCTCGCACTGCCGTCAGTTCAAGGCCGGCACGCGCCGCGCGCAGTTTCTTGGTTTCCACGTAGCCCTTGCGCTCCAGATAATTCAGGTGGAACTGCAAATCCTCTTCGGAGAGCTGATATCCCGCGCGCCGCAAAAAGTGCAGCCGCAACTCGCCAACGGGCATCCATTCCATGCGCCACTCCACCAGAATTTGCACGATCGAGCCTCGTTGCGCCTCCTCAGTGATCCGCTTGCTCGCGTTCTTCATAGACACGTCTCCCTCCCCCGCCGTCCGTGGCCAACCTGCCCTATCGCGATGGATAATTAACTATATTTATAATTATATCACATGATAATGAAATGTCAAGGAAAAAATGTGGAAGGCAAATTGAGAGGCTAATTAAAGATGTGCCGGAGACATAAACTACGCCCGGGAATAATCGGATATATCGTGCCTGGCTCGCATATTCCACGTTTTTTTGCGTTGCGAAGAAGCCGGTTTTTCTGTATTTTAGGGGCATGGACGTGCACGTCAACGATCCCGAATTACAGGCGAAGCTCGACCGCTGGGTTACGGAAACCGGACGCGGTCCCGACGAGCTGGTTGAAGACGCTATGGCCGGTTACTTCGACGAGTTGGCCCGGACGCGGGAAATGCTCAACAGCCGCTATGACGACCTGAAATGCGGCAGGGTCAAGCCCATTTCCCGTGACGAGATTGTTGCCTATTTCCGCGAAAAGAGCGCCGCCCGCCGTACACCGCCCGGTTAATGCTTACTTACAATTTCCACCCGGAAGTCCGTGGCGACCTCGACGAGATTTGGCAGTTCATTGCGGCGGATAATCCCGACGATGCGCTACCCGCTGCGTTGCGCCTCGATGCGAGATTGTGTAAACTTATTCCATGAGCACGATTGCCGAAATTGAGGACGCTGTGCGGCGACTATCTCCGAAGGATTTGGCGGCTTTCCGGGAATGGTTCGTTCAGTTGGACGCGGAAGCGTGGGATCGCCAGATTGAGGAAGATGTCGCGGCGGGCCGACTCGATTCCCTGGCCGATGAAGCGCTGGAAGACTTGAAACAAGGGCGCTGTACTGACCGGTGAGACATCGTGCCAACCCGAGATTCTGGCGCTGTTACCACGCTCTTCCGGCCGAAGTTCGGCAATTGGCCGACCAGGCTCATCAACTCTTGGAACAGAACCCCCGGCATCCCTTGTTACAATTCAAGAAAATGGGCCGTCATTGGTCGGCCCGAGTGGGGCTGCACTATCCGAACGCTCGCCGTGGAACACGGGCCGGACATCGTGTGGTTCTGGATCTGACCGCATGCTGAGTACGATCGAATGATCAGGGGCCGCGCGCTCTGATGTAGCCACAGTCAGCGGGCCGGGGACCCCACGGTGAGCGGTGGGGCTGACTGTGGGGTTCTGCCGGAGATAAATATTAGATTGTGATGTAATCCCATGACACCTGGAAGGTGTCGCCGGGATAAAAACCCTCGGTCAGAAAGTCGCTGACCGAGGCTACCGGCTGACTACGACCTGAAGAAAGCCGCCCAAAATAAGGATGTCAGGGCGCGGGTTGCGCGGATCGTGCCTGTGAAGCCCCGCCAAGATGTCCACGCATGACGGACTACCGGCGTCCCAATTCTTTCCGGTTCGTCACTCGCCACTCATCACTTGTCACTGTCGTAAGCCACACACAGAAGTCCACGCATGATGGACTAGCCGCAGCCTTCAAGTACAAGGCTGCACTACTCGCTGACTGTGGGGTTCTGGGTTCTGCCGGAGACAGAATTTTAAATTGTAATATAATCCCATGACCCCTGGAGCGTGTTGCCGGGAAAAAGCCCACGGTCGGAAAGTCGCTGATCGAGGCTATCTAGCTGCTGGAACATCACCGCCTTTGCTACTTGCGATTCTAATGATATAAGCGTATATATTAAGCAGTGACCGTAGCATTGAACGGCATCCCTCCGAGAGATGTGAACTTTGATGATAAAGATCTCGGCCATGGACTTTGCCAGGTTCTTGACAGGTACGCAGGCAACTCGGCGAAATATCGTCCGCAAGTACAAGTATCCGAACCCGGCCGGGATGGCGCAAACGCGATACTACGCCGAGGCTCGCGCCGCGTTACGTGAGTACCATTCGAGCGAAAATGACGGAAGAGCCTCAGCCAGGATAATCGGACGGTTGGAGAAAAAGGCAGCCGCTTGTGCAAACGCGCGGGTAGAGGCTCGAGTAAAACGGAACATAACGGTCTTCGAGGCCTATCTCAGGCACTTCGGACGATTTCGTTTCAGCGGGTAGCCACGGTCAGTGAATTTCTGACCGTGGGCTTTTCTCACCCACGATACGATTCTGGAAGGTGGACGTAATCAAACTGAATCGGGCCAGCGGCCACGGTCGCTTTATCCAAGGCAAAATTATTGTAGCTGGACCACATCCAATCTCCGGGGCGTTTCACCAGCCCTGCCTTGACTGGATTTTGGTGCATATAATCCAGCCGCGCTCGAAATTCCCGGGCGTTTCGCACAAAGCGATCCCAGAACTGATGCTGCCAAAACGGGCCGTGAGTGCGGCGCGCAGCATGAAGGCGGAGCGTTGCAATCTTCTTGATGTCATGCAACACTTTGGAAATGGTCAACGGATAGGCAGGGTAGATAAGCGCGTGCCAATGGTTGGGCATGAGGACATAACCGCAAAAAAGGAACTTGAGGCGTTCGCGGGCTTCTAGGATGACTTCGATGAGCAGAGGGTATTCATCGGGCCGGAAGGATTTGATTTTGGGACGCAGGTTGACGTTGACAAAGAAAAACCGGTCGGAAAGGAGCAAGCGGTGGACGTGGGACACCCGCGTAGGGTATCACTATTGGTGATATATTGAAAGTACCCACGGTCAGAAAATCGCTGACCGTGGCTACCCACTACGACAGAATCGACGCGAGGAGGGTGCAGTATGACGATCAAACCCATTAAGACACGCGCTGACCATAAGGCGGCCCTCTGCGAAATCGAGCGCCTTTGGGGGGCGGATGAAGGAACGCAGGAAGGGGACCGTCTGGACGTCCTGGCAACTTTGGTGGAGGCCTACGAGCAAGCGCATTTCCCCATGGATGCTCCCGACCCCGTGGAAGCCATCAAGTTCCGGCTGGAGCAACAAGGAACAGATCAGAAGGCGCTGATTGGGTTGATTGGAAACCGAACGCGCGTTTACGAGGTGCTGCGCCGGGACCGAGCCTTGTCCTTATCCATGATTCGCCGGTTGAATCAGAGATTGAAAATCCCGGACGAGGTCCTGATTCGTCCGGTGCGAGTGCGCAGACGAAATGGATAGCAGCGCGCACCGCCGGCCATAACGACAGTGACAAGTGACGAGTGGTGAGTGACCAGCTGGGAAAGTCGAAAAGCGAATCTCGAAATTCGAAACGGCAGACTCGAAACTCGAAACTGGAAATTCGAACCTCGAAAGCCCGTCCTCTGGATTCCCGCCTGCGCGGGAATGACCAGGGGATCGAAATTCGAAGATGGCGAGGAATTCGAAATTCGAAAATGAAAACTCGCCGGCAAGCAGAGTGGTGAGCGACAGATGGCGGGGGAAGCGTGGCCCTACTGCCGGAGGGCACGGAGGGCGGCTTCGGGTTCCCGGCTGATGATGGTCAACAAGACGCGCGCCGCGCCTGTGGGCTCGTTTGTCAAAAGTTCACAGTCCACAGTTTACAGTTCACAGTAAAAATCCACGATGCCGCAAACTGTTGACTGTCAACTTTCAACTGTAAATTTGTCAAAAGAATTCCTGCTTTTGATTCTTATTATTAATATGTTTTGGGTTCTTGTAGTTTAATCCTGTTATTCATTCTTTTCTTTCTCAGCGTCTCTGCGCCTCTGCGCGAGCATCTTCCTCCAGCCCGTTTACGGCCCTGACGATCCCTTCCTTCATCAACGCAGCCCCGAAGTTAAAGATGTATCCGAGTTTCAAACCAGTGAGACTCAAATACGTCTGAATTTGTTTGCGATGCGCTTTGCTGATCTGCTCGACGGACTTCAGCTCCACAATCACCTTATCGGCTACCAGAAGATCGGCGCGAAACGCTTCAGGAAACGTCATGCCTTTGTAAACGATCGAAATCGGAACCTGACGTTGCACCGCCAATCCCCGCTCGCTCAGTTCATAGGCCAAAACAACCTCATAGACCGATTCCAGGAGTCCAGGCCCTAAATGCCGATGCACTTCAATCGCGGTCCCAACCAGAATTGTGCCAATTTCATTTTCAGTCATAGAAAATTATCTCGCGCAGAGCCGCGGAGACGCTGAGAAGGATTAAAGACAAAAACCTTAAAGCTCCGCTTGTATCTTTTGCCCTCTGAGTCTTGCTTTTCCTTTCCAGAGCTTTTCTCTGCGCCTCTGCGTCTGTGCCAATTTCATTTTCAATCATAAAAAATTATCTCGCGCAGTGGCGCGGAGACGCTGAGAAGGATTAAAGACAAAAACCTTAAAGATCACCTTGTATCTTTTGCCCTCTGGGTCTTGCTTTTCCTTTCCAGAGTTTTTCTCTGCGCCTCTGCGTCTCTGCGCGAATTACTCTTCCCCTCCTAACAAAAAATGGCGAGTAAAAAGTAGACGGCGATTTATCCGCTCGTCACTCTTCACTCGCCATTCGTTTCTTAACAACTGTAGCGACTACGTCCGGGCTTCGTCTTCGTCCAACAGCTCGGCGGCTGCGCCGGGGGCCGCTGGCAGGGCTGCTTCACCCTGGTCGCCTTCAAGGACCATGGGAGCTTCGGGCTCGCGAGGTTCGACTTCGGTGAGCAGTTTGAAATTCCGGTAGTATTCCAGGCCCGTGCCTGCCGGAATTAATCGGCCCATGATCACGTTTTCCTTCAGACCGCGAAGGTGATCCACGGCGCCGCGGATGGAGGCTTCGGTGAGAACGCGAGTGGTCTCCTGGAAGGACGCCGCGGAGATGAAGGAATCCGTAGAGAGTGAAGCCTTGGTGATGCCGAGAAGCAGCGGGCGTCCCGTGGAGGGCTTTCCGCCACGGGCGATGGTCCGTTCGTTTTCCTCGCGGAAGCGGAACTTATCCATCTGCTCATCGAGAAGGAATTCCGTGTCGCCCACGTCCTCCACTTTCACCCAGCGCATCATCTGGCGAACGATCACTTCAATGTGCTTGTCGTTAATGTTCACGCCCTGGAGACGGTACACTTCCTGAATTTCGTCCACCAGATATTTCTGCAACTCCTTTTCGCCCAGGACGGCCAGAATGTCATGCGGATTGCGCGGCCCATCCATCAAGGGCTCGCCCGCTTTTACCCGCTCGCCTTCCTGAACGGAAACGTGCACGCCGCGAGGGAGCGCGTATTCTTTCGCTTCCCCAACGTCGGGCACCACCAGGATCTTGCGCTGGCCCTTGGAAACATCGCCGACCTTGACGATGCCATCGATTTCGCTGATGACAGCAGTCTCGTGCGGCTTGCGTGCTTCGAAGAGTTCCACCACGCGCGGCAGACCGCCGGTGATGTCCTTGGTCTTGGTGGTTTCGCGCGGGATCTTGGCCAGAATGTCGCCCGCGTTCACCTCGTCGCCTTCCTGCACCATCAAGTGGGCGCGTGAAGGCATCAGGTATTTCTTGGTTGCGCGCGCTCCCACCTTTTCATTTTGGATAATCAGTTGGGGCTGGTGTTTCTCATCCGGCGCTTCAGTGACGACCCATCGCGAAAGCCCGGTGACTTCGTCCACCTCTTCATGCAGGGTCACGCCCTCTTCGAGGTCTTTGAACTTCACCGTGCCCGCGACTTCAGTGAGGATCGAGAACGTGTAGGGATCCCATTCCCCAACCATGTCGCCCGTTTTGACCGGGGCTCCGTCCGCCACCTTGATTTTGGCGCCGTAGACTACGGGGTGCCGCTCGCGCTCGCGCCCTTTTTCATCCACCACCACGATGGAGCCGTTGCGGTTCATCACCACAAAGTGACCTTCGCGGTTGGTGACGGTCTGAAGGTTATGGAACTTCACAAAGCCGCCGTTCTTGATTTCCAGTCCTGACTTTTCGCTGATGCGGCTGGCCGTTCCGCCGATGTGGAACGTCCGCATGGTGAGCTGGGTGCCGGGCTCGCCGATGGACTGCGCTCCAATCACGCCCACCGCCTCGCCCATTTCCACCATTCGCCCGGTGGCCAGATTGCGCCCATAGCAGCGCACGCAAACTCCGCGCCGCGACTCGCAAGTGAGCACCGACCGGATACGCACCCGCTCGATGCCGGCGGCCTGGATGGCGCTGGCCAGGTCTTCGTTGATTTCCTGGTCCACATCCACGATGACCGTGCCTTCGTAATCTTTGATCTGCTCCAGCGATACGCGGCCCACAATGCGATCGCGAAGCGGTTCCACCACTTCGCCGGCCTCGACGATCGGTTCCACAAAAATGCCGTCGACGGTGCCGCAGTCAAATTCGGAGATGATCACGTCCTGGGCCACGTCCACCAGCCGGCGGGTGAGGTAGCCGGAGTCCGCCGTCTTTAGTGCGGTATCCGCCAAACCTTTGCGCGCGCCGTGAGTGGAAATGAAATACTGCAAAACGTTCAACCCTTCGCGGAAGTTCGCAGTGATGGGCGTTTCAATGATCTCCCCCGAGGGTTTTGCCATCAATCCGCGCATGCCCGAGAGCTGACGAATCTGCTGCTTCGAGCCGCGCGCGCCGGAGTCCGCCATGATGTAAATGGGATTGAACTCCTGACCCGCCTTATCCTGCGACTCCATGGCGTTGAACATTTCGTTCGCCACTTCGTCGGTTACGGCGGACCAGATTGCAATCACCTTGTTGTAGCGCTCGCCGTGGGTGATGGCGCCGTCCTGGTATTGTTTCTCGACTTCGATCACTTCCTTTTCCGCCGCGTTCACCAGGTTGGCTTTCCCGAGGGGTACGATCAAATCATCGATGCCGATGGAGATTCCCGCCTTGGTGGCGTGCAGGAAGCCCAGCGCCTTGATTTCGTCCAGCATATGGACGGTGGTTTCGAGGCCAAAGCGCAGGTAGCAATAATTGACCAGCGCGCCCAATCCCTTTTTCTTCAGCAACCCGTTGACGAAGGGCATGATGGGCAATTGCGTCATCGGATCTTTGGGGAGGTGATCGTTCAGGATCACCCGGCCCACGGTGGTGTTGATGAACTGATTCTTCACGGTAATTGGTTCAGTGTGGATCACGTCCTGGTCATCATCGGCCGTGGTCAAATCAATCACGCGCCCGGTGTAACGCAGGCGAATGGGAGTGAGCGTTTCCACTTCGCGTGCTTCGAGAGACAAAAGGACTTCGTCGGAATTGGCAAAGGTGCGGCCTTCGCCCCGGGTGCCGCGCTTCTCCTTGGTCAGGTAATAGACGCCCAGCACGATGTCCTGGGTGGGAATGGCAAGCGGCTGACCGCTGGCCGGCGAAAGAATGTTGCGAGAAGAGAGCATGAGCACCGAAGCTTCGATTTGAGCTTCGGGCGAAAGCGGAATATGAACCGCCATTTGGTCGCCGTCAAAGTCTGCGTTAAATGCGGTGCAAACCAGCGGGTGAATCTTGATCGCTTTCCCTTCCACCAGCACCGGCTCAAACGCCTGGATGCCCAAACGGTGAAGGGTCGGGGCGCGGTTGAGCAGTACGGGATGGTCCTTGATCACTTCTTCGAGAATGTCCCAAACCACGGGCTCCTGCCGCTCCACCATTTCCTTGGCGGCTTTGATGGTGGTGCAATGGCCGGTTTGCTCCAGACGGTGATAGATGAACGGCTTGAAAAGCTCGAGCGCCATCTTCTTGGGCAATCCGCACTGGTTCAATTTTAAATCCGGGCCCACCACAATCACCGAGCGTCCGGAATAATCCACACGTTTACCCAACAGGTTCTGGCGGAACCGGCCTTGCTTGCCCTTCAGAGTATCGGAAAGCGACTTGAGCGGCCGGTTGTTGGCGCCGCGCAAAATGCGTCCGCGACGGCCGTTATCAAACAGGGCATCCACGGCTTCCTGGAGCATGCGCTTTTCGTTGCGAACAATCACGTCCGGGGCATGCAGTTCCATCAGCTTCTTCAACCGGTTGTTCCGGTTGATCACGCGCCGGTAGAGGTCGTTCAGATCGGAGGTGGCAAATCGCCCGCCATCCAGGGGCACGAGGGGGCGCAATTCCGGAGGGATTACGGGAAGGACTTCCAGAATCATATTCTCCGGCCGGTTGCCCGATTTTCGAAACGCCTCGACCACTTTCAAGCGCTTGGAATACTTGATCCGTTTCTGAAGGGAAGGGTCACCCTTCATCTTCTCGCGCATTTCCACGGAAAGCGCTTCCACATCCACGTGCTTCAGGAGCTCTTTAATGGCTTCGGCGCCCATCCCGGCGCGAAACTTGCCCGGATATTCCTGCATGAGCTGGCGATAGCGCTCCTCAGTCAACAGTTCTTTTTCCTTCAGCGGGGCTTCGCCCGGATCGATCACGACGTAGCTCTCGAAATAAAGCACCCGCTCGAGGTCGCGAAGCGCGATGTCCAGAAGATGACCGATGCGGCTGGGCAGGCCTTTGAAGAACCAGACGTGAGAACACGGCGAAGCTAATTCGATGTGCCCCAGTCTTTCGCGCCGGACCTTGGAAAGGGTTACTTCCACGCCGCACTTATCACAAATCACTCCACGGTGTTTCATGCGCTTGTACTTGCCGCACAAACACTCCCAGTCCGTCACCGGGCCGAAGATCTTGGCGCAAAAAAGTCCGTCGCGCTCCGGCTTGAAGGTCCGGTAGTTGATGGTTTCCGGTTTGGTGACTTCGCCGTGCGACCAGGAACGGATTTTTTCCGGCGAAGCCAGGCTGATACGAATGCTGTCGAATTCGGCAATCAAACTCACGCGGTCATAAGGGCTGCTGCGAAACAATGGAAGCCTCCTTTAGAGGAGAATCTCGCCTAAGAAAATATCGAAACTCGAAATTCGAAACTGGAAAATCGAAACTCGCATCACTTTCCGTTACCATCGTCCCGCCTGCGATTCTCTAATTTCGAGTTTCGCAATTCGAGTTTCGATTTTCCGCATTACTCGGCGCCGGCCGCCACCAACTGCTGCTCCTTGGCCTCTTTGGGTTTCTTGAGCAATTCAATGTCAAGGCACAAGCTTTGCAGCTCGCGCACCAGGACGTTGAAAGACTCGGGAACGCCCGGCTCGATGGCCGCCTCGCCTTTCACAATGGCCTCATAAATCTTGGCACGGCCATACACATCGTCAGACTTGGCGGTTAAAAGCTCCTGAAGAATGTAAGCCGCACCGTATGCTTCAAGAGCCCACACTTCCATTTCCCCGAATCTCTGGCCGCCGAACTGCGCCTTGCCGCCCAGAGGCTGCTGGGTAATAAGTGAATACGGCCCGATGGACCGGGCGTGAATCTTGTCGTCCACCAAGTGGGAGAGTTTGAGCACGTAGATGTAGCCTACAGTAACCTTTTGCTCAAAGGGTTCGCCCGTCATGCCGTCGTGCAGGGTTTCCTTGCCGGAGGTGGGGAGGCCCGCCTTGGCCAGGTATTCCTTGATCTCCCCTTCGGCAGCCCCATCAAACACGGGCGTGGCGAAGGCAACCCCGTCGAGCAGGGCGCGGCCGTGCCTCAACACTTGCTCGTCATCCAAGTCCTCAAGGGTTTGAGCCAGGTGGCTGCCTTTGTAAGTCGCGCGCAGTTCCTTGCGCACGAGTTCTGCCGATGATCCCACGGCGAGCAGGTCGCGCACTTTATTGCCCAACTCCTTGGCCGCCCAGCCCAGGTGGGTTTCCAGGATCTGTCCCACGTTCATGCGGGAAGGAACGCCCAGCGGATTCAGCACCACTTCAACCGGCGTGCCATCGGGCAAATAAGGCATGTCCTCTTCGGGCAGGATGCGCGCAATCACGCCTTTATTACCGTGGCGCCCGGCCATCTTGTCACCCACAGAAAGCTTGCGCTTCATGGCGATATAAACCTTCACCAGCTTGATCACGCCCGGCGGAAGCTCATCGCCCTTTTTAAGCTTCTGGACGTTTTCTTCCGTGATTTTCCCCAGGATGTCGATTTGCCGGGAAGTCATCTCCTCGATTTCATCGATTTTCTCGATCAGGGTGGGATCCTTCTTCCCGATCTTGATTCGCTTCAGATTTCGAGTGGAGATCCGGCCCAGGACTTCCCGGTTCAATTCGGTGTCCTTGGTCAGCAACCGTTTGTTGGTTTTTTCGTCGTGAAGATCGGCGAGCAGTTTTTCGCCTTCGAGAAGTGCGCAAAGGCGCTTCAAACGCTCGTCATTCAGGATTCTGATTTCGTCGGCAAGGTTTTTTTCCAGCCGCGCCACCTGGCCCGCTTCAATGGACTTGGCGCGCTCGTCTTTCTCCTGGCCTTTGCGGGAGAAAACCTTGACGTCCACCACGATGCCTTCAATGCCCGGAGGGCAGTTCAGTGAAGCGTCGCGCACGTCACCGGCTTTTTCGCCGAAGATGGCGCGCAGAAGCTTCTCTTCCGGAGTGAGCTGGGTTTCGCCTTTGGGCGTTACCTTGCCCACCAGAATGTCTCCAGGCTTCACGTAAGCGCCGATGCGGATGACGCCGCTCTCGTCCAGGTCTTTGAGCAGGGACTCGGAAACGTTGGGAATATCCCGGGTGATGTCTTCCGGCCCGAGTTTGGTGTCACGCGCCTCGATTTCAAATTCCTCAATATGGATCGAGGTGTAAGAATCTTCCTTCACCAGTTTTTCGCTGACCAGGATGGCGTCTTCAAAGTTGTAGCCGCGCCATGGCATGAAAGCCACCAGAATGTTCCGGCCCAGCGCCAGCTCGCCGCGGTCGGTGCAGGGACCGTCGGCCAGAACAGTGCCGGCGGGGACCAACTGCCCCTTGCGCACAATCGGTTTTTGATTGATGCAGGTATTTTGGTTCGAGCGCCGGAATTTAATGAGTTGATAAATATCCGCTCCGACTTCACGCGAGAGCTGCCCGCTATGGCCGTCGCCCTCCACGCGCACGATGATGCGCTCGCTGTCGACGCTATCCACCACGCCGTTGCGCTTGCAGATCACCACCGCGCCCGAATCCCGCGCGGTCACTTCTTCCATGCCGGTGCCCACCAGGGGCGCCTGGGCGCGCAGCAAGGGTACGGACTGGCGCTGCATGTTGGAACCCATCAGGGCGCGGTTGGCGTCGTCATTTTCCAGGAAAGGAATCAGCGACGCGGCCACGCTCACCAGTTGCTTGGGGCTGACGTCGATGTAGTCGATCTCAGCCTGGTGCTTCAGGACGAAGTTTCCCGCCTGCCGCGCGTTGACCAACTCGTGAACGATGCGTCCTTTTTCGTCCAGTTCCACGTTGGCCTGGGCGATGATGTGGCGATCTTCCTCCCAAGCGGAGAGATAGAACGAATAGGGCTGAGTCTCGACCAATTTGCGCTTTTTTTCTCGCAGGTCTTCGTTCACTTTTTCCGCTTCGTGCAGTTCCACATGCTCGCCCACTTTCCATGGGCCATCCCCGCCATGGGTCACGGTCACGTAATCCACAATGCGGGCGCCACGGACTTTGCGGTACGGACTCTCGATGAATCCGTATTCGTTGATGCGCGCGTAGCAGGAAAGCGAGGAAATCAGGCCGATGTTCGGGCCTTCCGGGGTCTCGATGGGACAAATGCGCCCATAATGGGTGGGGTGGACGTCGCGCACTTCAAACCCCGCCCGTTCGCGGGAAAGGCCGCCGGGCCCAAGGGCGGACAGCCTCCGCTTGTGGGTAATCTCGGACAAGGGATTGGTCTGATCCATGAACTGGGAAAGCTGGGACGAACCAAAAAACTCGCGGATGGAGGCCATCACGGGCTTGGCGTTAATCAAGTCGTGAGGCATGGCCGTGGACATCTCCTGATACACGGACATCTTTTCCTTGATCGCCCGTTCCATCCGAACCAGACCGATGCGGAACTGGTTTTCCAGCAACTCGCCCACCGCGCGCACGCGGCGATTGCCCAGGTGGTCAATGTCATCCACGGCGAAATTGCCGTTGGGGTTTTTGCGCAGCTTCAGAAGGTAGCGAATGCTGGTGTAAAAATCCTCGGGATCCAAGGTCCGCTTCTCGAGCGGCAACTGAACGACGGCTCCCTCGGAATGATCGGTGGCGAGCGAACCCTCGCAGCCTCGCACCACTTCGGAGCAAATGTTGCCTTCCCGTTTGCCCACGAACATCTTTTCCTGATCGATGATGATGTAAAAATTGGCCAGGGGAAGATTCTTGCTGTCTTCGAGCTCGAACGAAACCGTCTTTTCGTCGATGCGAGCCTTCAACATCGTGTAATAACCCATCTTGATGTTGTATTTCAGCCGGCCCACGCGGGAAAAGTCGTACTTACGCGGATCGAAGAACATGCCGTTGAAAAGGGATGTAGCCGTCTCGAGGGTCGGAGGGTCCCCGGGCCTCATTTTCCGGTACAGCTCAATCAACGCCTCTTGAGGCGTCTTCAACGTATCTTTCTTCAGCGTCTGGCTGACGACCACGCCCACATCATCGCGCTCGGGAAAGAAAATGGGCAAATCGGTGATATTCGAATCCAGAATCGAACTGAGCGCGCCGGAAGTCAGCTCGTTGTTGGCTTCCAGAAGAATTTCGCCGGTGGCAGAGTCCACAATATCCGCTGCGGAGTAAGCGCCTTCCAGATCGTGGCTGGCAATTTCCACCTGGGTAATCTTTGCTTTCTGGATATCTTTCAAGACCGAGGCCGTGATTTTTTTGCCCGCGTGGGCCACCATTTCGTGGCTGCGCGGGTGTTCGATGTTCTTCGAAATCTTCCATCCCACCAGGCCTTCAGAAACTTCCCAGAACAATTTCCGGTCTTTCAAATGAATCTTTTCCACCTGGTAGAAGGTGTTCAAGATCTCCGTGTCATTCTTAAGCCCCAGAGCGCGAAGGAAAATCGTGGCCAGAAACTTCCGTTTACGGTCGATGCGGACATAGAGAATATTCTTGGTGTCGTACTCAAACTCCACCCACGATCCGCGATAGGGGATGATCTTGCCCAGGAAATAAGTCTTCTGGGTATTGGATTCGAAAAAGACGCCGGGCGAGCGGTGGAGCTGGCTGACGATGACTCGTTCGGTCCCGTTAATGATGAAAGTGCCGTTTTCGGTCATCAGGGGCACTTCACCGAAATACACTTCCTGCTCCTTGATGTCGCGGATGTTTTTGTGCCCGGTGTCGGCGTCCTTATCGTAAATGGTAAGGCGAATAGTGACTTTAAGCGGGGCGGCAAACGTCATGCCTCGCTCCTGGCACTCGGTCACGTCGTATTTCAGTTGCAGGGCGACGGGGTCGCCGCACTTATTGCAGAATGTCACCACGTTCTTGTTGAAAGTGCCGCACTTGGTGCAAAGAACGTCGCCCATCTTGAAGGGGTCGGTGATGACCGTATGCCCGCAATTCTTACAAGTGCTGCGCAGGTGGTGCAGGCCCCGCAAGTTTCCGCATTTGCATTCCCAGTTCCCGATGGAATAATCCACAAAGTCCAATTGCGACACGCCCCGAAAATCGTTGATGGGGAACACGGAATTGAATACGGCCTGAAGGCCGCTGTCTTCCCGTTCCGAGGGCAGAAGGTCCATCTGGAGAAAACGTTCGTAGGACCGCCTCTGGACTTCGATGAGGTTGGGAATTTTGATGACCGTGGGTATTTTGGAGAAATTAATGCGCTGACGCACAGCGCCGTTCCCGCCGTTAGGCATTCCAGATACTCCTTACGTGAGGATTCTTTACTTTGAGAGGTAATGCCGACACCGACACCCTGCTCAAATAAGATGCTTTCTATGCGCCGAAGGATGCAAAATCCGGCTCCAAGCCCGCCGACCTACGTGCATTGTCAGCATCGATGCTCCCAAATCTTTCACCGGACCTTGCCACTCGGCGCTTGGACGAATACGCGAGGTCCGGCCGAAAGGCCGATCCGGGAGCAGGTTACTTGATTTCGACGGTCGCGCCAGCCTCGGTGAACTTCTTCTTTATGGTTTCGGCTTCTTCCTTGTTCACACCCTCTTTAATGGCCTTGGGCGCGCCATCCACGAGGTCCTTGGCTTCTTTCAAGCCCAGGCTGGTAACTTCGCGGACCGCCTTGATGACGTTGATCTTGTTGGCGCCCACGCCGGTGAGTACAACGGAGAACTCCGTCTTCTCTTCCACCACCGCGGCTGCAGGTGCGGCTCCGCCTGGGGCAGCCACCGCTGTGGCAGCCGCAGCCGAAACGCCGAGCGCGCCTTCAAGCTGCTTCACCAAGTCGGCAGCCTCGAGAAGAGACAAGCCCTTGATTTCTTCAATGATCTTTGCGATCTTGTCCGACATTTTGTTTTTCCTCCAGAAGATTTCTGCCCGTTCCCGAGCGCCCGAAACCGCCGTTTTTATCAGCGGGACCGGAGGCTAGGTTGTTTCCTTAAACTTGTTTTCCTTAACCGCTTGTTGAATCACCACCGCCAGATTGCGCGCCACTCCCGCCAGCACTGAAGCCACGCGCTGCGCCGGCGAGTTGATGAGGTATAGAATTTTCGAGTGCAGTTCCCCCAGTGGCGGCAGGCTGGAAATTGCCCCCAGTTCGGCCATGGAAACCACCCGCCCTTCCACCACCCCGGCCTTGAAAACGAAGGCGGGATTTTCCTTGGCGTAGGCAATCAGGATTTTGGCCAGGCTTACCGGGTCCGTCTCGGTGTAAGCGAGCGATGTTGTCCCCCGAAGTTTCTTCGCAACCGGCTCGATGGGAGTGCCCGGAGCGGCGCGTTCGATAAGGCTGTTTTTGACCACCTTATACTTTGCCCCCGACTTCGCCACTTGACGCCGGAGAACGGTATCCTCGGCGACGTGCAATCCCTCGAAACTTGACAGGATGACGCCGCGGGCTTTGTCCAATTCCTGCTTCAGGGCTTCGGCTTGCTTCTGCTTCTCGTCTTTTTTCATATACGCTCTCCCCGGAAATTCAAATCACGCCGCTTCAACCGTCGCGGTATCGATCTTGATTCCCGGACCCATCGTCGAAGAAACAACGATGCTCCTGAAATACTTGCCTTTGGCGGAAGCCGGTTTTGCCTTCAGTACGCTCGATATCAAAGCTCCGGCGTTTTCCGTAAGCTTGGTCGCGTCAAATGAAACCTTGCCCACCGCGCAATGGATGATGGCGGTCTTGTCCACCCGGAATTCCACTTTGCCGGCCTTCACTTCGCGCACCGCGCGCGCCACATCCAGCGTGACCGTTCCAGTCTTGGGGTTGGGCATCAATCCGCGCGGGCCAAGCACCTTGCCCAGCCTTCCCACGGATTTCATCATGTCGGGCGTGGCGATCACCGCATCAAAGTCCATCCAGCCGCCCTGGATTTTTTGCACCAGATCGTCGCCGCCAACTTCATCGGCACCCGCTTCGCGCCCTTCCCGAACTTTGTCCCCGGAGCCAATCACCACCACGCGTTTGGTCTTGCCGAGGCCGTGAGGAAGAACCACGGTGCCGCGAACCATCTGGTCGGCATGTTTGGGGTCAACACCGAGGCGAATGGCCACTTCCACAGTCTCGTCAAACTTGGCAAAGGCGCTCTTTTTCAGCAGGGGCATGGCGTCGGCCAGGTTGTATACGGGCTTATCCACCAGCTTTGCGGCGTCCCTAAATTTCTTACCGGATTTCTTCATACTTATCGCTCCACTCGAAATATCGAAAATCGCTCCGTCAAGGGACGGGTCTTGCGCCTAGCCGACCACTTCAATCCCCATGCTTCGCGCCGTGCCCTTCACCGTCAGGATGGCGGCGGCAAGACTGGCAGCATTCAAATCGGGCAGCTTGGTTTTGGCAATCTCTTCCACCTGTTTTTCCGTAACCTTGCCCACCTTGTTCTTGTTGGGCTCGCCTGAGCCTTTGGCCACGCCCGCGGCGCGTTTCAGAAGTATCGAAGCGGGAGGCGTTTTGGTGATAAACGTAAAGCTCCGGTCATGATAAATGGTGATGACCACCGGAATGATCAGCCCTTCCTGATCTTTGGCGGAGGTCTTGGCGTTGAAAGCCTTGCAGAACTCCATGATGTTTACGCCGTGTTGGCCTAGTGCCGGACCCACGGGCGGAGCCGGGGTCGCTTTGCCGGCGCCAATTTGCAGCTTAACCATCGCCGTTACTTTTTTCGCCATGATTCCTCACAAGAAACCGGAAACTGGAAATTAGGGCCGCGAGGGTCCCAATTTTCAATTTCTATTTTCCAGTTTCAATTTTCGACTTTCCATTTTCCAACTCAAAGTTTTTCCACCTGATAGAAATCCAGTTCCACCGGCGTGGCGCGCCCGAAAATCGTGACCATCACGCGCAGGGTGGAGCGGTCGTCATTGATTTCGTCCACCGAGCCGGTGAAATCTTTAAAGGGACCGTCGGTGATCTTCACGTTTTCGCCCTTCTCATATTTCAGCTTGGGCTTGGGATGCTCGGCCGCCACTTCCACTTTGTGGACAATCCGGTCCACTTCTTCATTGGTCAGGGGACTGGGCATCTGGCCCGAGCCCACAAAACCCGTCACTCTGGGCGTGGAACGGACCAGGTGCCAGGTGTCGTTGTTCATGTCCATTTCAACCAGGACGTAACCGGGGTAAAAGAGTTTGGAGGACACCACTTTCTTGCCCTTGCGCATCTCGATGACGTCCTCGGTGGGAATCATGATTTCCCCGAACTGCTCCGAGAGTCCGGCTGCTTCCACGCGGCTGCGCAGGGTCTCCGCCACCTTTTTTTCAAATCCCGAGTAGCTGTGAATGATGTACCAATTCTTGGCCATATAACGTTTTCTCGGTCTAGCGGGCTTTTCCCCGGCCTTTCGTTTCTTGGCTACCCTTTATGCAGCAGGAAATTCAGCAGCTTGCTGGTGCCGTTCCTGAAAAGCACGTCGCAAAGGGCGAAATAAGCTCCCAGCGCGATGGTGGTGATGATCACCATCACGGTGGTTCCGTAGATTTCCTGTTTCCCCGGCCATGTGACCCTTTTCATTTCCACGCGAACGTCAGAAACATAATCGCGGAATTGAATCCACAACGCCTTGGGGTTTACCTTTTCTTCAGCCATCCCGGTTGTCTACCTCGTTCGAATGCCTCTCCAGCTAAATTTCCGGATGAAACGGCGCCTGACGCCTTCTCTTACTCCGGTTCCTGGCAGGGGCGGAGGGATTCGAACCCCCACGTCCGGTTTTGGAGACCGGCAGTCTACCGTTGAACTTACGCCCCTGTGAAAACCAGCAGGCAGTATGCACTACGCAGTAGGCAGTAACCCCAGTAGCCCCTCGCTCCCCATTGCCTTCTGCCGACCGCCTACTTCACTTCTTTATGGGCCGTGTGGTGACGGCATTTTTTGCAAAACTTCTTGAGCTCAAGCCGGTCCTGGTGTTTCTTCTTGTTCCGGGTCGTTGAATAATTTCGGTTTTTGCAATCACCGCACTGCATGGTAATGATTTCGCGCATCGTTGTCCCAGTCCCCGGCCGTCAATAAGCCCTCTCCGTAGCGTTAAGGGTTGACGCCTGATTTTCTTACTTCATCACTTCGGTTACGGTTCCGGCGCCCACGGTATGGCCGCCTTCGCGGATGGCGAAGCGCAACCCTTTTTCCATGGCGATGGGCGTGATCAGCTCGATGTCCAGAGCCACGTTG